>Ga0078972_1000016_pt1 | contig 665951 bp, 576 predicted proteins | sample YelNatPaOPGAMG01_FD_67568 | JGI IMG/M metagenome (GOLD analysis project Ga0078972, IMG submission 67568) | Hot spring thermophilic microbial communities from Obsidian Pool, Yellowstone National Park, USA - OP-RAMG-01 (SPADES assembly) (version 2) | ecosystem: Environmental > Aquatic > Thermal... | reverse complement strand
TGCTCAGCACCCGCGTGATCGCCGCCGTCAGCGTCGTCTTGCCGTGATCTATGTGGCCGATCGTCCCTACGTTGACGTGCGGCTTGCTGCGGTCGAATTTCTCTTTCGCCATGGTGTACCTCGCTTCTCCTGTTCCAGAACCTCAACTTCGGCCCGGACGGCGTGGCCGCCGGGACCCGCCTTTATCTGATTACCCTTCCTTGCACTCTGTTGATAATCGTTTCCGCGACCGGGGCGGGCACTTCTTCGTAACGGCCGAAGTGCATGGTGAAGCTGCCTCGCCCCTGGGTCAGCGACCGCATGTCGGTCGCGTACCCGAACATTTCCGCCAGCGGCACCATCGAGCGTATGATCTGCGAGGTCCCCCGCAGTTCCATGCCTTCGATGCGCCCGCGGCGAGCGTTCAAATCTCCTATCACGTCCCCCATGTACTCTTCGGGGACCACCACTTCCACGTTCATGACCGGCTCAAGCAGCACCGGCTTGGCCTTCTCCGCCGCCTGCCGCAATCCCATAGAGGCGGCGATCTTAAAAGCGATTTCTGAGGAGTCAACCTCGTGGTAGCTGCCGTCAAACAATGTCACCCGCAGGCCCGACATGGGGTAGCCTGCCAGCACGCCTCCCTCCAAAGCCTCCTCCACGCCTTTTTCAACCGCCGGAATGTATTCTTTAGGAACCACGCCGCCTACGATGGCATTTACAAACTCGTAGGCGGAAACATCTTCAAGCGGTTCGACGCGCAGCTTGACGTGGCCGTACTGGCCGCGCCCGCCGGTTTGCCGGATGAATTTGCCTTCGGCTTCGGCCGCCGCCCGGATGGTTTCTCGATAAGCTACTTGGGGTTTGCCGACATTGGCCGAAACGCCGAACTCGCGGCGCATCCGGTCGACGATGATTTCTAGGTGCAACTCGCCCATGCCCGCCAGAATCGTCTGGCCGGTTTCCGGATCCGTGTGAACTTTCAAAGTCGGATCCTCCTGGGAAAGTTTGCTCAATGCCGTCCCCAGTTTGTCCTGGTCCGCTTTGGTCTTAGGCTCTATAGCCAACTGAATCACCGGCGCCGGGAACTCGATCGATTCCAGAACGATCGGAGCCTTTTCATCGCAGATGGTGTCGCCGGTGGAGACGGTACGCAGCCCTACGGCGGCGGCGATGTCGCCGGCATAGACTTCATCAATCTCTTCCCGCTTGTTGGCGTGCATCCGCACCAGCCGGCCGACCCGCTCGCGACGCCCCTTGGGAACGACCAGCACCGAATCGCCGCTCGCCAGTCGGCCTGAATAAACCCGCAAGAACGCCAGTTGGCCGACAAACGGGTCGGTCATGATTTTGAAGACCAGAGCGCAGAAAGGAGCATCATCGCTGGCCGGGCGTTGTTGGATATCGTTCGGGTTGTCGGGACTGGTCCCTTCAACCGGGGGTATGTCCAGCGGGGAGGGAAGATAATCCACCACGGCGTCCAGCAGATTCTGCACTCCCTTGTTTTTAAAAGCCGCTCCGCACAGCACCGGGAAAATCTTCTGCGCTATGGTGGCGCGCCGGATGCCCCCGATCAGCTCCTCTTGGCTCAGATCATGATCGTGGACGTATTTTTCAAAAAGGCTTTCGTCGCACTCGGCTACCGCCTCAACCAGCCGCTCGTGATAGAGTTGCGCCTGCTCGCGAAGCTCCTCCGGGATCTCAACGTCGTCATATTTGGCGCCCAAGGTTTCATCGCGCCATATGCGCGCCTGCATGCGCACCAGATCCACTACTCCTCGGAACTGGTCCTCGCTCCCTATGGGGATCTGAACGGGCACTGGGCGGCACTTAAGGCGGTTGACAATGCTTTCAATCGACTGGAAGAAATTTGCTCCCACCCGGTCCATCTTGTTGATAAAACAGATCCTCGGAACCCGGTACTTGTCCGCCTGCCGCCAGACGGTTTCGCTTTGCGGTTGCACGCCCGCCACCGCGTCAAATACCGCCACGGCGCCGTCCAGCACCCGGAGGCTGCGCTCAACTTCGGCCGTAAAATCCACATGCCCGGGCGTATCTATGATGTTGATCTGGCAATCCCGCCATTCGCAGGTAGTGGCAGCCGAGGTGATCGTGATGCCCCGCTCTTGCTCCTGTTCCATCCAGTCCATGACGGCAGTGCCGTCATGCACTTCGCCCAGCTTGTAAGTCCTGCCCGTGTAGTACAGGATGCGCTCAGTGACAGTAGTCTTACCGGCATCGATGTGGGCCATGATGCCGATGTTCCGAACTCTGGCTACTGGCACGCTGCGCGACATAGTCTTAGTTGACCCAGTAAATTCGAAGCATCACCACCGATAGTGAGCAAAGGCTTTGTTGGCTTCGGCCATGCGGTGCACGTCGTCCCTCTTTTTTATTGCGCCGCCGCGCATGTTAGCGGCGTCGTTCAACTCGTTTGCCAACTTTTCCGGCATTCCCTTTTCCGGGCGGATGCGAGCATTGGCGATCAGCCAACGGATAGCCAGGCTGGTACGGCGGTTTTGCGGAACTTCAACCGGCACCTGGTAGTTCGCGCCGCCCACCCGGCGGGTTTTTACTTCGAGCAAAGGTTTGCAGTTTTCGACGGCTTTTTTAAAGACCTTCAGCGGATCTTCGCCGGTACGCTCCTGAATCTTCTGCATAGCTTCATAGAAGATCCGCTGGGAGACGGATTTCTTTCCGTCCCACATCATCGAATTTATGAACTTCTCCACCAGGGTGGAATTGTAAACCGGATCCGGCGACAGTTTACGCGGTTCTACAGATCTTCTTCGCGGCATGGCTGATTACGATTTCGGCCTCTTGGCTCCATACTTAGAGCGTCCTTGCTTGCGACCCTCGACGCCGGCGGCGTCCAAGGTCCCGCGTATGACGTGATAGCGGACGCCGGGCAGATCTTTAACGCGTCCTCCGCGGATCAGGACGATTGAGTGTTCTTGAAGGTTATGCCCCACGCCCGGAATGTAGGTTGTAACCTCAATCCCGCTGGTCAGTCGCACGCGCGCCACCTTACGGAGAGCGGAGTTGGGCTTTTTAGGTGTAGTGGTATAGACGCGCGTGCAAACCCCTCGCTTCTGCGGGCAGCCTTGCAGAGCTGGGCTGGCGGTCTTGTAACGTGGCGGCTTGCGACCGCGGCGCACAAGCTGATTAAACGTCGGCACGAATCTACCTCAGTTCTCTAAAAATGCTATTTGAAATGGTCTATTTCTAGACCCGGTTTCGCGGAGCGGATCGCCCGCTTACTTGCCTAGTCTCGGTTGAGAGAAAACTGCTCCGGCGATCAAATCCGCAAAAATGCGAAGGTAGAAGCTTCGGACAAGCCCATGCTCCATTTGCCGTAAGCAACGGAGCCTCGGGGCCCGCCCCCAGCCGGCCTGCCAACGGGCAGGGGTAGCATGGGAGCAGAAGACCTAACTCGCCAATCACCAACTATAACCAACTACCCCGGCAGATGTCAACACCAAATTGTTAGAAGCGTCTCTTCTGTCAGGCTGCCCGACCGGGGCGTTTCGCAAGCCCGGCGTTAACGAAATAATCTAGATACCGGCCGGCGGCAGGCATGCACTCGGAAATTTCTTCTACGACTCGGGACCCACTTTGAGCACCGCCAAAAACGCCTCCTGGGGAATGTCGACCCGGCCTACACGCTTAAGGCGGCGCTTGCCCTCTTTCTGCTTCTCCAAAAGCTTGCGCTTGCGCGTAACATCACCGCCGTAGCATTTCGCCAGTACGTTTTTACGCAAGGCCGGAATGTTTTCCCGGGCCACGATCTTGTTGCCGATGGCCGCCTGCAGCGCCACCTCGAACATCTGGCGGGGAATGAGTTTGCGCAGCCTTTCAATCAGAGCCTTGCCGCGCTCATAGGCGTAATCGCGATGCACGATCATCGAGAGCGCATCGACCGGCTCGCCTGCCACCAGCACGTCAAGCTTCACCAGCGGCGAGGTGCGATAACCGGCCAGATGATAGTCGAGTGAAGCATAACCGCGCGAGGCCGATTTCAGCCGGTCGTAGAAATCCAGCACGATTTCATTCAAAGGCAGTTCATAAACCAGCATCACCCGGCCGCCGCCTATGTACTCGAACTTTTCCTGCCGGCCGCGCTTTTCCTCAAGCAATTTCAATATTTCGCCGAGCGACTCCTCGCGCGTCAGAATCGTGGCCTCGATCATAGGCTCTTGCACTTCCTTGATTACGGCGGCATCGGGGAAGCGCGTTGGGTTGTCAACTTCAATAATTTCGCCTGAAGTGGTAAGCACCCTGTAGCGGACTCCGGGCGCGGTCGTAATCAGGTCGATTTCAAATTCCCGTTCCAGCCTCTCTTGCACAATTTCCAGGTGCAAAAGCCCTAAAAAACCGCAGCGGAAACCGAAGCCCAATGCAGCCGAGCTTTCCGGCTCAAAGGTGAAGGCGCTGTCGTTCAACCGCAGCTTCTCCAGAGCGTCGCGCAGCGCTTGGTGGGCGTGCGATTCAACCGGGTAAAGCCCGGCAAAGACCATGGGCTTGGCGGGTTGAAAGCCGGGAAGCGGTTCGGCGGCAGGTGCTGCATCATCAATGATGGTGTCGCCCACCTGAGCATCGGAAACGGTTTTGATATTGGCGAAAAGGAAACCGACTTCGCCGGCCGAAAGCTCCTCGCAAGGAACCGGTTTGGGCGACTGATAGCCAAGCCCCTCCACCTCGAAAGATTTGCCGCTTGACCATAACCGTATGCGCTGTCCCAAACGCAACCGCCCGTCGACCACCCTGACCAAAGCGATCACCCCACGGTAGGGATCAAACCAGGAATCGAAGATCATGGCCCGAAGCGGCGCATCCGGGTTTCCACGGGGCGGGGGCACCAAGTGCACGATCGCTTCGAGCACGTCCTCAACCCCGGCACCGCTTTTGGCGCTCACCAGCAGAGCGTCGCGGGCGCTCAGTCCAACCAGGTGTTCGATTTGTTCCTTAATGCGCTCAGGCTCGGCTGAAGGCAAATCTATTTTATTGATAACAGGGATGATTTCAAGATCATGTTGCAGCGCCAGGTAAGTATTGGCCAGGGTCTGCGCCTCCACACCCTGGGAGGCGTCTACCACGAGCAATGCCCCCTCACAGCACTGCAAACTGCGCGACACCTCGTAGGTGAAGTCCACATGTCCCGGCGTATCAATGAGGTTTAACTGGTAGGTGCGGCCGTCGGAAGCCTGGTAGTTCAGCCGAACTGCATGGGCTTTGATCGTGATGCCGCGCTCGCGCTCCAGCTCCATCGAGTCCAGAACCTGATCTTTCATCTCCCGCTGGTTGATTGCCCCGGTGAGTTCCAGCAATCGGTCGGCCAGCGTCGACTTGCCGTGGTCGATGTGCGCAATGATGGAAAAATTCCGTATATAAAGGGGATCCATGCGGTATGATGAAGCTCTAGGATTTGATTATCCCATAGGGCTTTTCTATCAAGGGGATTGGCCATGGCGAGGCAAATTATTGAAGGGAATCTGGACGCAAAGGGTCTTAAATTCGCCCTGCTGGTGACGCGTTTTAACAGCCTCATAACCGAGCGCCTACTGGCCGGCGCACTCGATGCGTTGGCGCGCACCGGTTGCCGCGACGAGGACATTGAGATCATAAAGGCCCCGGGCTCCTGGGAGCTGCCGGTGGTGGTCCGGCAACTGGCCGGGACAAAAAAGTATGACGCGATCATCTGCCTAGGCGCTATCATTCGCGGCGACACTCCCCATTTCGAATACATCGCCGCCGAAGTGTCCAAGGGGCTGGCCCAGACCGCCATGGAATTCGGCCTGCCTGTCGCCTTCGGAGTACTAACCTGCGACACGCTGGAGCAGGCCATTGACCGGGCGGGCGGAAAGAGCGGCAACAAGGGTTTCGATGCCGCCATGAGCGCCGTCGAAATGGGCAATCTTATGCGCCGGCTACGCGTAGCTTCTTGATCAAGCCATGCCCGCGCGGCACCGTTCACGAGAGCGTGCTCTGAAAATTTTGTTTCAGGCCGACCTGCGTGAACAGCCGGCCGAACAGGTGATCGCCGAGTTCTACGATTCTCAACCCGGACGCGAAGAATCTGAGCCCCCGCCGGAGCCCGATCCTTTCATGGAGGAGCTGGTTAAAGGCGTATTGTCGCACCGCCAGCAGCTCGACCGGTTGATTGCAAGCCACTCCGTGCACTGGCGGCTGGAACGCATGCCGGTGGTGGATCGTAACATCCTCAGACTGGCTGTCCACGAAATGATCGAAATGGGCACCCCTCCGGCTGTGGTCATAGACGAAGCGCTGGAGCTGGCCCGCCGCTATTCGGGGGCGGAGTCGATCGCTTTCATCAACGGAGTTCTGGACGCCATACACCGCGCCGGCGCCAAGCTTGAAAGCTGATCCGCATCGAGGGTGAGCGCTTGGTTGCGGCCGGCGCAAACTCAATTGCTGCCTTGCGTTCGGCCGCTGTCCTCGGGTTGCCCGGGCGGCTACCGTGGCGCGTTAATTCGGGCTGCACGCCTATTTGCCGATACAAAAAGTGGAGAAAATTCTGCCCAGTATGTCCTCGGCCGTGGTGGCGCCGGTAAGACTGTCGACAGCAGCCAGTGCGGCATAAAGATCCACCAGCAGCAATTCGTGCGGCAAACCCTGGCGGGCGGTTTCAAGGGCTTTTTCCAGTTGATCCCGACACTCCTCCAGCAGGCGCGCATGCCGGACGTTCGTGATAAACGATGTCCCCCAAGCCACATCCGGAGCGAAAGTATTCACAATCTGCCGGCGAAGTTCTGCGATGCCTTCGCCCGTCAGGGCCGAAACCGCCAGGGCGAGTTCCGGCGGCTCAGCCCGGCGCGGCAGGTCCGCCTTGTTACCGACAATAATGTATTTGCCCTGCTCTCTGACCTTCTCGATTAGCTGCAAGTCGGCTTCAGTGAGTGGCTCGGAGAGGTCGATGACCGCAAGCGTGAGATCGGCGTCGGCCATGGCCTGATAGGTGCGCTCAATGCCCAGCGACTCGATCAATTCCGCCGCTTCCCTGACCCCGGCCGTATCCAAATAACGCACCGGGATGCCTTCCAGCGAAGTCGTTTCCGAAATCAGGTCGCGCGTGGTGCCGGGAATGTCGGTTACAATCGCCCGGTCTTGTTCCAGCAGCCGGTTGAACAGGCTGCTTTTGCCAACGTTGGGACGCCCCACGATGGCCACGGCCAAACCCCCTGCCACCAATCTGCCGTAAGCATAACTTGCCGCCAGAGGGCGGATTTCGGCCAGCATACCCTCCAGCCGGGGCATTATATCCTCGCGGCCGGCTACCGGAATATCGTCCTCTGCAAAATCTATTCCCGCCTCAAGCAGCGAGATCAGCTCCAGCAACTTTTCTTTAATCGGGCTAATACGGCGCGACAGTCCACCGGCCGCCTGGCGAGCAGCCACTTTGGCCTGATAGAGTGTGGTCGCCTCAATCAGATCCCGTATAGCTTCGGCTTGAGGAAGATCTATGCGGCCATTCAGAAAAGCCCGCAAAGTGAACTCGCCAGGCTCGGCCAAGCGGGCGCCGGCCTCACAGGCGCGCTCCACCGCGAACGCCAGAACCACCGGCGCACCATGGCAGGAAATCTCGACCACATCTTCCCCCGTGTAGGACTTAGGCTTGGCAAAGTAAGTTACAACCACCTGGTCGACCGGCTCCCCCCCGCAGTCGACCAGCATGGCCAGTCCGGCGCACCATGGCTTCCACTGCCACCCCTCAGGCAGCCGCAGAATTGCGGAAGCCACCTCCCGCGCCCGCTCGCCCGATATACGTATCACCCCCAAACCGCCCCGGCCGGGCGGCGTCGAGAGGGCCACAATGGTATCGTGTGGATTCACGCTCTAACGGCGCCGCGTGCGCCGCGAGTAGATCGGACTAACCGGACCGGGAGCGGCCGGAGCCTGTTCCTGGCGCGCAGGTTCTGCCGGATAGATCACCACCTGCCGGCGGCTGCCTGTGCCGCTGCTTTCACTTCGCACGCCAGGCTCGTTGCGCATCGCCAGGTGTATGATACGCCGCTCGCGGCTGGTCATTGGGCTGAATGTGAAAGGTACGCCCGTGCGGCGCACTTTCTCTGCAGCCGCAGCCGCGCTCAGGCGCAACTCTTCAATGCGCAGGATGCGGTAGTCATTGGCGTCGAAACACAGCCGGGCATGGTCTTCCGGCGGAAAACCGAGCACCTCCATGGTCAGTTGCTCCAGAGCCAGCAGCAGTTCGGCGCGGTTGGCCAGCAGCAGATCGACATCCGGCCCGCTGAAACGCACCACCACTTCCGGATTTTCAAACTCGGGATGTGGGTTAAAAGCATTGGAGATTTCAAACTTCAACTGGAAACCCGCATTCTTTATGAGCTGAAGCAAAAACGGCTTGATTCGCGGCGTAAGTGATTCGGCGGTATACTTCGTTTGGCTCACGATCGGGTTCTGGCTGACTTTTTACTCTTGGCCTTCGCTGCAGCAGGCTCAACCGGCGCTGGCTGCGCACCTCGATTGAAAAACCATTGCTGCGCGATCCCCACCACGTTTCCGGTCAACCAGTATAGCACCAGACCGCTGGACATCCCGTAAAACATGAAGCCCAGAATCAAAGGCATCATCAGCAGCATCCGGCGCTGCGCCGGGTCAGCGGTGGTGGTAGGCGTCATCTTCTGCATGATGAACTGGGTGACGATCATGGCTACCGGCAGGATGCGGATCGGCAGGTGCTCCGGCTGCGAGAGGTCCTTAACCCACAACCATTCGGCGCCGCGCATTTCGATGGCTACGGTCAGCACTTTGTAGAAGGCGATGAAAAACGGGATCTGAAGCAACATAGGCATGCACCCGCCCATCGGATTTACGCCGTGCTTCTTATACAGATCCATGATCTCCTGGTTTTGGTCGGCTTTGCGCGGGTCGCGCAGTGATATGCCCTTGTATTTTTCGTTTATGGCCGCAATCTGGGGCTGGAGCATCTGCATCTTCTTCATCGACTTCAAACTGCTGAACTTCAAAGGCAGCAGTAGGAAGTTGATGATAATGGTCACAATTACGATCGACCAGCCGTAATTGTGCACCCAGCGATTGTTAACCCAATTCACCGAGAGGAACAGCGGCTTGGCAATGAAGCTGAACCAGCCGAAATCAACCACCTGCTCCAACTTCGGGTTGACGCTACGCAAAATGTCGATGTCTTTGGGGCCGACAAACGCCGTAAACCGGTTCTCGCCCGCACCGCCCACACCGGCGCCCAGATAAGCCGTCTCCGATTGCCCTGGGCCTGGCGAAATCGGGTCGCTGAAAATGCGTATTTCGAAAGGTTCGGGCTCGGCGGCCATAAAGACCGCCGCGAAGTATGAGTCCTCGAGGCCGGCGAAAGAGAAATTGCCAACTTTAGAGACCGGCCCATTCTTAGCCGCTTTGGCCTGTTCAACCACAAGCTTATTGGAGGACGAGTCGAAATAAAGGCCGTGCAAGCTGGCAGCATGGTTTAAAACCGTCTGGTCGCCGAAACCGCCGCGCCAGGTGAGCACATGCTTAAGAGGACGTCCCTCGGCCGCAACAGTTGAGCGCACTTCCACCAGATACCGGTTGCGCTGAAAATGAAAACTCTTTCGAGCTTCAACTTTTCCGTCCGCATAAAAAAAGTCGACGCCCAAACCTTCCGGCGCGGGCCGCGCAGCAAAAAGCACCTGGTTCAGATCAACGGGCGGCGCTCCCCCGGGAAAATCAAGCGCCATGGGGAAACCGGTCTTGGCCGCGCCCGCTGTATGGACCAGCTCGAGCGGCTTTCCATTGCCGTCCCTGTAATTTTTCAAAATCCAGCTACTTATGACTGCCCCGCGGTTTGAAAAAACTACCCGGTAGACGTCGGTCTCAATCGTAAGAGTTTCCTCTTTTTCAGCGGAAATCTTTTCAACCGGAGGCGCAGGATTGCCGGGCGGCTCAACAGGTTTCGGCTTGGCGGCCGGCTCGGTTTTTTCTGGAACGGGCGACTTTGGGGCAGTGGGCTGGTTGGGAATCCGGTAAATATAGGGAGTCAATAAAAGCACCAGCCCCATCAGGATGAAGGCCAAAAGCAGCCGCTTTTCCATCGAGGGCGATCCGTCGGCTGGTTTCATTTCTCTGGGGCTGTTCGAGGTTGAATCGGGCATGGCGCTCGCTATTCTTTTTTTTAAATTAACGCACCGGATCGTATCCGCCGGGGTGGAAGGGGTGGCAGCGCAGCAGGCGGCCCAGTCCCAGCCGGAAGCCTCGGAGAACCCCGTACTTCTCAACCGCCTGAAGCATATAAACCGAGCAGGAAGGCTCGAAGCGGCAGGCCGGAGGCAAACAAGGCGAGACCCAGCGCTTGTAGAAGCGAAGGCAGAATGTTACAAACGCCCGCATCGCCGGAAGAGTTTTTCCACCTCCTTTTTGAGGTCTTCAAAGGGCGCTTCCAGAGCCGTCTTACGCGCTTGAATGACGACTGCCAGCTCCGGCTCCAACAAACCAAGATTCAGGCGCGCGGCTTCCCTTAGCCTGCGCCGCACGCGATTTCGAACCACGCTTTTGCCCAGACTCTTAGGAACAGCTAGTCCGACCTTGGGCCCATTCATTCCTGGCGCCTTAAGGCATATAACCATCATATGTGAGCCGCCGACTCTTGCACCCTCACGGTAGACACGGCTGAACTCCGAGCACCGGCGGAGTCGTGCCTCTTTCGGCCAGGGATAACGCTGTCGTACGCTAGCGATCGGGTTATTTAGAGTTTCGAGTAACGAACAGCTCGTTCCGAGCTGACGGTCAACTTCTTGCGTCCCTTAGCCCGGCGGCGGGACAGAACGGCGCGTCCGTCCTTGGTCCTCATCCTGATGCGAAAACCGTGCGTCTTGGCCCGTCTGCGATTATTCGGTTGGTATGTGCGCTTCGGCATTGTCTTTTATCCGCCCCGGGTGAAAGCGGTGCCCCACACATAATGCGCACACCGCTCCACAATGTCCTCAACAGTTCAGTATAGAAGCGCGGGAAAACGGGTGTCAAACCAGCGCCGGCCGCCTGTTTCCATTCACCGCGCCACCGCAGCAGCTCACAGCAGAAAGGCTCACTGGAATCAGCCTGCGGGAAATTCTCTAAGCTCCGCTCGTGCTCGCCTTGCGGCCGCGCGCCAGCAAAGCTTCGCGCAAAATGGGGACGAGCGAAAGCAAAATCACCAGAATAATGGCCTTTTCAAAATGCCGCCGCACAAACGGGATGCTGCCCAAATAGTAGCCCAGCAACGTAATTGAAGTAACCCAGCCTACTGCTCCGAAAACATCATAGGAGAGGAAACGCAGATAGTTCATCCGGCCCACCCCGGCCATAAACGGCGCAAAAGTGCGCACGATCGGAACAAATTTGGCGTAGATCATGGTGCGGCCACCGTAGCGGGAATAAAAAGCTTGGGTCCTGTAGACGTATTCCTTTTTGAAAAACCGCGAATCCGGACGCCGGAAAATCATCTCCCCCGTGCGTAGGCCCAGGACGTAGCCGAGCGTATCTCCGATCAGGGCGGCGGCAATCAGCGCCGCGATAATCGCCCAAAGCTCAAGCCGGCCGGCCCCGGCCACTACTCCAACGGTGAACAGCAGCGAGTCGCCCGGCAGAAAAAAGCCTGTCAGCAAGCCGGTTTCGGCAAAAATCACGCCAAACAGCAAGGCGTAGCCCCACCAGCCGGTGAATACGGTCGAAAGCAGATGGATGAGGCGCTCCGGATCAGTTAGAGTGCGCAGAAAATCCAATAGGGTCCGAATCATTAAAAAGGCCCAGGGGGAGGTCTGCGCTAGGTCCCGCGGTAGCTTGCGACCAGGCGGTTTATTACATCCTGGTTCACTTTGACCTTGCCTTGCTGAATCAGGCGCTGGCGAACGCTGTCCTCGAAAACTTCCACCCGCGCCCGCGCCCGACTGTTTCGGAGTTGCTGTATAAGCGAATCACGCTGGGCAGCCAGTTCGCTCTCGTCGGCGGCGATTTTGGCCACCAGTTTATAGACGACCTGCATGTCGTTGACCGCCGCCGGACTGAATAGTTGCCCGGGCTGCGCATGAAAGGCTTCCGCAAAGTAACCGGCGCCACCTACGCCCTCAATCGAGCCGTCGCGGGCAAACTCGTTTGAAGTTTTTACTTCAATTCCCATGCCATGAGCCGCCTTGCGCAGGTCGCCACCGGCAGCCTTGGCCTGCTCATAAAGTTCGGAAGCGCGCTGCACCACCAGCGCCCTGGTCTTTTCCCGCACGAGCTGCTGGCGGATCCGCTCCTGCACTTCGGCCAGCTCGGCGTCGCGCGCGGGTATGACTTCGGTGACCACCGCCACCGCCAGCCGCGTGGGCGCTATTTGCACCACCGGGGTGATTTCGCCTTTTCGCAAGCCGCTTGCCGCTTCCATAATTTCCGGGCTGGGCCCCAGCTCAGGCAGCGCGTCACCCGGGCCTACCTTCTCCGCCCGGATCAGGGCCAGTCCCAAATCGGCGGCGATTTTGGCGGCGGCAGCCGGCTCCTTTTGCAGCGCCGCTCGGGCTTGGTCGGAAACAGTTTGCATCCGTTCAAATAGAAGCTGTGCTTTCTGCTCCTCGGCGATTTGAGCTTTCACCTCTTGGAAGCTCTGAACATGCGCCTGTTGTCGTTCCAGTACTTGTAGAATGTGGAATCCGTATTCGGTTTTGATGACCTCGCTGATCTCTCCGGGCTTTAACGAAAAAGCGGCGTTTTCAAATGCCTGGACCGTCTGCCCGCGTACAATCCAGGACAAATCACCACCCTTTTCGGCCGAAGCCGTATCCTCGGAGTTCTTCTTGGCCAGCGCGGCAAAATCTGCGCCGGCCCGAAGTTGCTTGAGCAACGACTGGGCTTTGGCTTCTATGGCCGGTATCCGGTCGGCCGCTACACCGGTGGTCTTCAGCAAGATGTGGCGCACATGAACGCGTTCCGGCACCCGGTAGGCGTCCTTGTTCTTTTCATAAATCCGCCGCAACTCCTCGTCGGGGATCACGAGCGATTGCGCCAGCTTGTCCTGATCGACCACCAAAATATCAAGTGAACGTTTCTCGCCCACCCTAAACATTTGCCGGTTGGCGTTGTAATAATTTTGAATCTCCTCGGGCGAAACCTTGACTTCAGACTGGTATTTGACCGGTGAAACTATGGCGTATTCGATTTTGATCTTATCGTTGCGGTAGTGAAATTCCCGGACGATATCCTGGGGGCTTATCGCCACGCTTTCCTGAACCATGCGCCGCAGCATATCCACCAGCAATTGTTTTCGTAGCGTATTCTCAAACTGGGGAATGGTCATATTCTGCTGAGCCACCAGCGCGGCGTAGGCTTCACGCCCCACAAAGCGGTCGCCGTCGAAAAGCTGCGGGAAAATCGTCCGGATGACGCGCGCCAAATCCTGCTCGGTGACGCGGAAGCCCATCTGCTCGGCCTGATAGGCTACAACATACTCGGTGATCAATTGGTTGACCAATTGAGGGACCAAAATCGAAGCCATCTGCGGGGGAATGTTTTGGCTGCGGAGCTCCGCCTGCACGATCTGCTGGACCTGCGGCAAGGTCAACACCTCTTTTCCAAACTCCGCCACCACCAGCGAGTCGGCGCCGGCGTTGTAGCCTACGCCCGGAATCAGATAGGTCACCATTGACAGGGCCACCAGCAATAGCAATCCGCCCAACAGGATACGGACGGCTTTAGCCCGGCTGCGAAACAAGTCAAACATAAACCCAAACTCTCCTAACCAGAAGGGGAAACCTCAGTATATCTTAGGCCGGCGCCGGCGCGGACCGACCTGCCCGTCCGGCTGCCGCGGCCCCCGAAGCGGCTCATGGCGGAGCCTAGCACAAAGTCGACTGCCCGAGCCGCTCGCTCGCACTTGCAGCCCGGCCGTATGTTACGGCGCCGTGTGGCTTAGCAACGGCACGGGGTGGTTGGGAGGCGACTACATCCGCCGCGCCAGTTCCGCCATTCGGCACTCGGCATGTACGGCCTGCACAGCCTTTTCAAGTCCTGCCCGGTGCACAACAATTGCAATGGTAAGCTCGCTTGAGCCCTGGGCGATGGCAATGATGTTGATGCGCTCTCGCGAGATGGCGGTGAAGATGCGGCCAGCCAGCCCGGGCGTGCCGCGCATGCCTTCGCCCACTACGGCCAGCAGGCCGACGTCGGTATCCACTTGAATGGGCGGCACGTAGCCGTGGGCCAGCTCCAGGGCCAGTTCCGATTCTAGCGCCGCCTGGGCCGCCGGCAGCTCCTCCTTGCGCACCAGCAGGCAGAAGTTCTGCCGGTAGCTGGAGCTTGAGAGCAGTAGGATTTCGATATTGGCGCGCGCCAGCGCATTCAACGAGCGCGCCACCAGCAGTGTGGGATTCATCTCCGGAACCGCCGGCTCCAGTGCAATCAGCGCCACGTTGGCCATGGAGGTCACGGCCCGCGGCCCTCCGGGTGATGAAATCGCCGGAACGATCCTGGTGCCCGGTTTATCCAGCGCAAAGCTGTTTTTGCTCCAGACCGGGATCTTTTTGGGGATCAAGGGCGCCAGCGTGCGCGGGTGAAGGACTTTAGCGCCGTTGTAGGCCAGCTCGGCGGCTTCATTATAAGTAACCTCATCCAGTACCGCAGCATCCGGGACCAGGCGAGGATCAGCCGTCATGATGCCGTCGACGTCGGTCCAGATCCACAGCTCGGCAGCGTCCAGCACCGCGGCCAGTATTGAAGCCGAAAAGTCCGAGCCGCCCCGGCCTAGCGTGGTGGGCCGCCCGTCAGCCGTAGCCCCGTTGAACCCGGTGACCACTGGAAGCACGCCGGCTTCAAGCATCGGGCGCAGCACTTGCTGGGCCTTCTCGCGCGTTTTATCCATGAGCGGGCTGGCATGGCCGAAAACTGCGTCGGTAACCACCACGCCGGCGGCATTGACGGCTTCCGCCGCCACTCCCTGCGACTTTAGATACGCGGCCATCAGCAGCGCCGAAAGGCGCTCGCCCACGGCCACGCCTTCATCCACCGAGCGCGGCGGCCGCTCGCCCAACATGCGAACCCCCGCGGCTATCCGCTCAAAATCGGAGATGATTTCAAGCAGCTCCCGCTCGGTCTCAAGACTCTTATCGGGAGGCAAAAGTTGGCGGCAGGTGGTCAAATGGCGTTCGCGTAACTGCCGCAGGTTGTGCTCCAGACCCGCCTCATCACCTGCCTCGGCACGACGCAAGGTATCTAGTAGCAGGTCGGTCACCTTGGACATGGCGCTCACAACCACAAGCACAGGCCGGCTGCGCAGTTGCTCGGTTGAAATCGAAGCCGCCACCCGAATCCGTTCGGCTGATCCCATACTGGTGCCGCCGAACTTCATAACAAGAAGGTTGTTCATGTTGCTGTTTCCCTTTCTTTGCCGGACTCCTCCGTGTCAATTCTCGCCTCTTACCGGTCTTCCCCGTTGGGGGTCTCCCGTTGCCTGGCCCAGGTTCACTCGTCATCCTCCGCCCGGTCCAAGTTCCACCCGTCTCACTCCGCCGGACAACGCTCAACTGCCTCCCCTGCCCGGTTATCGCCGAGCTGCCTCCTCCGCCCGGGCAACGCTCAACTGCCTCCCTCCGCCCGGTCTAGGCTCGCCTGGCTCTCCCTCGCCAGGGCGCTGCCGTTGCTGGCGCGCTCGCGGACCAAGCGGAGAACCGCCTCCTCGACCTGTTCAATCGTCAGGCTGCTCGAATCGATATAGACTGCATCCGGAGCTTGCACCAGCGGGGCCTCAGCCCGGGTGCGGTCACGCTGGTCACGCTCGCGGATCTCCCGCTCGACCGTTTCCGAATCAAGCGATTGCCCTTTCTGGCGGATTTCATTCAGGCGGCGGGCGGCGCGCACTTGGGCCGAGGCATCCAGGAACACCTTGATTTGCGCGTCAGGAAAAACCACCGTACCGATGTCGCGGCCTTCCATGACAACCGAAGTCCGCTCGGCCATGCGCCGCTGCTGCTCGACCAGCGCCCGGCGGACCCCGCGGATTACCGAAATCTTGGATGCCGCTTGCGCCACTTCCGGCGCCCGTATGGCCTCGGTTACGTCTTCTCCGTTTAATAGCACGCGCGTGCTGCCATCGGCCAATTCGATGGCCGCCTCGCGCGCCAGTTGCTCCAGCCGGTGGGCATCATCCGGATCCACACCTAGTCTTAAAGCCCACAGAGCCACAGCCCGGTACATGGCGCCGCTGTCAATATAGAGGAAGCCGAGCCGCGCAGCCACTCGCCGGGCGACCGTGCTCTTGCCGGCTCCCGCCGGCCCGTCAATGGCAACTATGATGCGTTTGCCCATTTTGTCGCCTGCCGCCCGCGTAAAATGGAGGCGTAATGTCTCCTCAAGAGTTCGACCGGCTGGTTGAAAAGGCCGTTCGAGCCATACCGAGGCGTTTCCGGAGCCGGCTCGAAAACGTAGCGTTCATCGTCGAGCGGGAGCCGCCTCGGCCGGGGCTTCTGGGCCTTTATCAGGGATACCCGCTGACGGCTCGCAGCGTCAGTCAGGGCTTCACGCTCCCGGACCGGATTATCATCTACCAGGGCCCGCACGAACGGCTGGCGCGCAACCGCACCGATCTGGAACAACTCTTAAAAGATACAGTATGGCACGAGGTGGCGCACTATTTCGGGATGGACGAGCGCCGCGTCCGGCAGGCTGAGCTGCGGCGCCGCCGGAGCAGCTATTAAGCTCCATCCACGGGACCGGCGCGGAGGGATCAATTTTTTTTGAATTACCTCTTGCCCGGCCGGCCAAATCAGGGGACACTTTAAAATTGAGGAGGTGTGTTGAACCCTAAGATCTCCGAAAACATCATCGTCCGCGAGCCCGCTGACCGCTGGACGGTGGCCGATGCTTCAGAGCTTTACGATGTCGAACGCTGGGGCAAGTCCTACTTTTCGGTAGGACCGCAAGGACACCTTCTGGTCCACCCTACCAAAGAACCCCACCGCGCCATCGATCTTAAGGAACTGGTCGACAATCTTCAGTTGCGCGGAATTTCTCTCCCCATCCTCATTCGCTTTGCCGACATCCTTAAACACAGCCTGACGGAGATACGCGAGGCGTTCGAACGCGCGATCGCCGAACACGGATACCAGGGCCGTTACTGCTGCGTTTATCCGATCAAAGTAAACCAGCAGCGGCAGGTGGTCGAAGAGGTGTTTCGTTACGGGCGGCCGTATAAGTCGGGGCTCGAGGCCGGCTCCAAGCCCGAGTTGCTGGCCGTGCTGGCCGTGGCCGACAACGAAACGCCGATCATCTGCAACGGCTTTAAAGACGACGAATATATCGAAATGGTGATGCTGGCCAAGAAGGTGGGCCGCAACATCATTCCGGTCGTAGAGAAATACACCGAGCTCGGCATGATCATCGAGCATGCCCAGCGGGTGGGCGTGCGCCCGGTCATTGGCCTGCGGCTGAAGCTAGCGGCGCGCGGCTCAGGCCGCTGGAAATCCTCCGGCGGCTACCGCTCCAAATTCGGTCTGACCGCCACCGAAGCCCTGCGCGCACTGGAACAGCTCCATGCTTGCGGTATGGCCGACTGCCTCGAGCTGCTCCATTTCCATTTAGGCAGTCAGATCACCAACATCCGTAACATCAAAGCGGCGGTCAACGAAGCTGCCCGGGTCTACGTAGAGCTCTTCCGAGCCGGCGCCGGATTGCGCTATCTGGACGTGGGCGGCGGCCTGGGCGTGGACTATGACGGCTCGCAAACCGATTTCGAATCAAGCGTCAATTACACCCTTCAGGAATACGCCAACGACCTTGTGTACCACATACAAAGCGTGTGCGACGAAGCTGAGGTCCCTCACCCGACCATCATCACCGAAAGCGGGCGCGCCATTGCCGCCTACCATAGCGTGCTGGTGTTCAACGTACTAGGGGTTAGCGGATACGGCGAAGAGGAGGTGCCACAGACGCTGCCTGAAGACGCCGAGCAGCCGCTGGTCGACCTGCTTGAGACCTACAACTCGCTCAGCTCGAAGAACCTGCTTGAGGGCTTCCACGACGCGCAGCAGGCGCTCGATTCGGCGCTCAATCTGTTCAGCCTGGGCTACCTGCCGCTGTTTCAGCGCTGCCTGGCCGAAAACCTCTATTGGGCCATCTGCCGCAAGGTACAGAAGCTGGCGCGCGAGCTGGAGGAATACCCCGAGGAGCTCGAGCCTCTGGACGCCATGCTGGCCGACACATACTTTTGTAACTTCTCGCTGTTTCAGAGCCTCCCCGATAGCTGGGCGGTCAAGCAGCTTTTCCCCATCATGCCTATACACCGCCTGAATGAGCCGCCCACCCGGCACGGCATCATCGGCGACGTCTCCTGCGACTCGGACGGAAAGATCGACCAGTTCATCGACCGGCGCGACGTTAAACGCACGCTACCATTGCATCCGCTCAACGGCGAACCCTATTACTTGGGCGCTTTCCTGGTCGGCGCCTATCAGGAGATTCTGGGAGACCTGCATAACTTGTTCGGGGACACCAACGCCGTTCACGTCAGCCTGGGCGACAACGACGAGGTGATTTTAGAGACCCTGATCAAGGGCGACACCGTACGCGAAGTGCTCGACTACGTACAATTCAATTCAGAAACCCTGCTGGCCAACTTCCGGCGCGATGTGGAAGCCGCCGTGCGAGAAGGCCGCATGGGCTACGAGGAATCCGGGCGGCTGCTTCGTTTCTACGAAGAAGGCTTACGAGGCTACACCTATCTGGAAGACAGCCGGGATCGCTAGAGGATAGGTTCACCGCAACTCAGCGAGGCGCAGCGGCAAGCCCGAGCAGGAGTCTTAGCGCTTCCAGCGGCACGGCGCCCGGTTCCAGTGCTCGGCGGTGAAACTCCGCCAGGTTGAAATCCTTGCCTCGCGATTGCTGGTAGCCGACGCGCAGTCGCAGCCACTCCTGGTAGCCCGCGTAATAGGTCGGCAACTGACAGGATGAAAGTTTCGCCCGGCGCAGCTTGGCTCTGGCCTCCTCTTCTTCCTGAAAAGTCTGCTTCAGCATCAGATCCATAGCTTCGCCGTCGGTCATACCCATCGTGTGCAAACGCACATCCAGAATGGCGTTGGCCAGAACCCGCAAGAGCTGCTTTAAGAAAGTGAGCCGTAGCTCCGGGCTGCCTTCAAGATAGCCCTCATCGAGCATCATCTGGGTGGCGTAGACGGCCCAGCCTTCAATGTAAGCGCCGCTGCCGAACAAAGCCCTGAGCAGCCGGCGCCCTTCCGGCCGTACCCGGTTGGCGTATTCAAACTGTACATAGTGCCCAGGCATGGCTTCGTGGATGGTGAGCAACTTCAGGCTGTAGAAATTGTACTCGCGCAGTTTGGATTCTACGCGCTCCCGCGGCCAGTCTGCCGGAATCGGCGTCAACCAGTAAAACGCACCTAGTTGAGGCTCCAGCGCCGGCGCCGGCACAAACCCGCCCACGGCATAGATGCCCCGCATGAATTCCGGAGTCTCTATAAGCTCAAGGTTGGCGGCGCCCTCAAGCGGCACAAGGTTTTTTCTTTTGACAAAATCCGTAGTCTCGGCCAAGTCCCGGCGTGCATCGTTGAAATAAGTTTGGCGTGTCGAGTGACGCTCGGCGATTTTGGCCAGCGTCTCGCCCACGATTAAATTCAGGTCGACCGGATCCCGGTGCGACGGAAACCATTTGTGGTGCAACGGTAGCGCCAAATCCCACATCTGCTTGCGGACGGCTTTCAGATCGCGCTCGGCGTCAGCCAGAATTTGATCCGGCGTGCGTCCCGTGCCCACCAGGTATCGGAATTTTTTGGCGTAAAGCTCCTTCCCCAAACGCCAGCCGTCGGCGCTCCCGGGCGCCATCGCCCGCAAATATTGGCCAAATGCCTTTATGGCTCCCAGCGCCGGCCCGGCCGCAGCGGCATAAGATTCTTTCAATTCCGCAGGCGCCGCCTCGCGCAGAACCTTATCAACAAGCGAAATGTTACCGGCGTTTTCTTCAATCGCCGCCTCAATCCAAACCGGCGGCGCGCCGCTCAGGTTCCGTTGCGCCTGCTCCAGCAAGCGCGGGACCTCCTTGAGCCGGGCAATGATGTGGCGGAATCTTTCCGGAGCCGGCGCATAGTTGAGCATATACGGCGAAAAAAGTCCGTTGCCGATCAGTTCAACGTAAAGCGTCGGGTTGCGGCGCCAGCTCTGGATTTCATCCAGCTCGAGCAGCGCCAGATCAATCTGCTGGCGGATTAGGTCGTAGTCGGCGCGGTCTTCCGGATCCAGCCGTTCCGGGCGAACCGCCGCCTGAAGCCGCCGCCGGAAATCCCGGTAAAAACGGCGCTGGCGCTCGAGCGACCCGTCGCCGTAATCGTCCAGGCGGCTATCCAGGTTCTCGCCACGGTGAAAATGATATCCCGCCTGAGTCGCCGCCACCGGCGAAAAAGCCAGAGTTTCGTAGACAAACTCATCTCGCAATCCGGCCAAAGTCTCCGGCGGCTGCCGGCTGCATCCTGTCACCAGCGCCATCGCCAGCAACCACCACCTTTTTGTTCGCATGGCATGATTGTAGCGCTCCCTTACTGCGCCTTCACCAGTTCCAAAAAAGCGGCGGCCGCGTGACTGAGTGCGCGACGCCCCGGATACACCAGTCGGATCTTGCGCTCAACCTCCAGCTCCTCAACCTTCACTTCGCAAAGCACTCCTTGCTCCAGCTCCTGCTCGACGCACATGCGCGGCAGAAACGCCACCCCCTCATTGCATTGGACCAGCTTGCGTATGGTTTCAACCGTAGGCATCTCAACATCCATATTCAGCGGAACCTTGTGCCGCTGAAACTCGCGCAATACGGTTTCCCGATAAGGCGAGAACACGCTGTGGGCAATGAAAGTCTCCATGCCTAAATCGCGGATTGAAACCGAATCGCGCCCGGCAAACCGGTGCTCAGGCGAAACCACAAACGCCAGGCGGTCGGTGTAAATGACGGTTTCCACCAGCCGAGCATCCCCCGGATCATAGCTGATCACCCCCAGCTCCAAGTCGCCGTCCAGCAACTGGCTCGGAATGCGGCTGGAGAGACTGCGGCGAACTTCCACCTTCACCCGCGGGTATCGCCTCCGATAGTTCTGTATGTGGCGCAGCAAATACAGCGAAGTGGATTCGTTGGCGCCTATGACCAGCCGCCCGGCCGCGTTGTCGCGCAGCTCGCCCAAAGCAGTTTCCATCTCCTTTCGAAGATTCTCAAATCGGCGGGCGTATTCAAGTACCACTCCTCCGGCGTCGGTCAGAATAACCTCTTTGCCGGAACGGTCAAGCAGCTTTTCCCCAAGCTCCTGCTCCAGCCGCTGCACAGCCAGCGAAACGGCCGGCTGAGTGCGCAAGAGTTTTTCAGCAGCACGGGAGAAGCTGCGCTCGGTGGCAACGGTGTGGAAAACATGAAGTGAATATAGCTCCATATTGCTTATGCTCCGCAGGGTGCTGATAATTTTTGCTTATTCAATTATCATAATTTATTGATAAAATGTAAACTATAAATTTGCCAAATTGATGCCTGTGCCGCATAATTTTGGGTATAGCCCTCCGGATAAAAAGCCGGGTGGCCGAAGCAATTCTTAACACAGAGAAAGGGTTTGCGGGCGGTGGCCGAGAACAATCGCGTATACATCTTTGACACGACACTGCGGGATGGCGAACAGTCCCCCGGGTGCAGCATGACCGTTGCCGAGAAACTTCGTATGGCGAAGAAACTCGTCGAGCTCGGCGTCGATACCCTCGAAGCCGGGTTCCCGATTGCCTCTGAGGGCGATTTTGAGGCGGTCGACGCCATCTGCCGGGAGTTTCCCGAGGTTCAGGTGGCGGCTTTGGCCAGAGCGTGTACGCTGGACATCGAGCGCGCCGCCCGCGCACTGGAAAAAGGCCGAAATCCCCGGCTGCACACCTTCATCGCCACCAGTGACATACACCTTAAATACAAGCTCAAGAAAACCCGCCAACAGGTGCTGGAGGAAGCCGTCGCAGCCGTGGAGCTATCCCGGCGTTACGTAGACGATGTGGAGTTTTCGGCCGAGGACGCCACACGCACCGATCCGGATTATCTGGAACAGGTCTGCAAAGCGGTGGTGGCGGCAGGCGCGCGGACAGTCAACCTGCCCGACACGGTGGGCTATTCAACCCCGGACGAACACGCCGCGCTGATCGGCCGCATAGTGCGCGCGCTCAACGGCGCAGCAATCGTCAGCGTGCATTGCCACAACGACCTTGGTCTGGCAGTGGCCAACTCGCTGGCGGCGGTGCAGGCGGGGGCGCGCCAGGTAGAATGCACCATTAACGGAATCGGCGAACGAGCCGGCAATTGCGCCCTGGAAGAAATCGTCATGATCATCAAGGTACGCCGCGACCGGCTGCCCTTTGAGGTGGGTATTGTGACTGAGCAGCTTTTCCCCGCCAGTCAGCTTTTGTCCGAGCTGATCACCTTCGGCCCTCAGCCAAACAAAGCCATTGTCGGGCGCAATGCATTTGCTCATGAAGCCGGAATCCACCAGGACGGCGTTCTTAAAGAGCGTACGACCTACGAAATCATGGATCCGCGCACGGTGGGGGTTCCTGAAAGCCGCTTGGTTTTGGGCAAACATAGCGGTCGGCATGCTCTCCGGGATCGCTGCGAACATCTGGGCTTTGAGCTGACCCGCGAACAACTTGAAGCTGTCTATCAGCGTTTTATCGCACTGGCCGACCGAAAAAAGGGCGTGCTCGATGAAGAGATCATCGCTTTGGTTCGGGAAGTTGTGGACCATGATTCCCGTCCCGTAGCAGGGTAGGCCGCCCAGGGTGCGGTAAAATCAACCCTTTAACCTTAACGCCATGACTCTTAATGTTTTAATCCTTCCTGGCGACGGTATTGGCACGGAAGTTACGCGCGAAGCCGTGCGCGTGCTGCGCCGGGTCGCCGAAAAGTTCCACCACAGGTTGTCACTATCGGAAGGTCTGCTGGGCGGCGTGGCCATTCACAAAACCGGCCAGCCGTTGCCGGAGCAGACCGCAAGGCTGGCGCTTGAAGCCGACGCCACGTTGATGGGCGCCGTCGGTCTTCCGGAGTTTGACAACTGGCCGCCGGACAAACGCCCCGAAAAGGGCCTATTGGCCATACGCAAGCTGCTGGGCGTATACGCCAACCTTCGTCCGGTGCGAGCTTATCGCGCTCTGCTTGATTCTTCGCCGCTTAAGAACCATCTTGTTGAGGGCACAGATCTGATCATAGTGCGCGAGCTGACCGGGGGGCTCTACTACGGTACGCCCCGCGGCATTGAAGGCCGGGGCGCCGAGGAGCGCGGCTTTAACACCATGGTTTACACTCGCCCGGAAATCGAGCGGATCGCGCGGATGGCTTTTACGCTGGCTCGTGGACGCCGCCGTAAGGTCACCAGCGTCGATAAATCTAACGTGCTTGAAGTCTCCCAGCTTTGGCGCTGCGTGGTCAGTGAAGTGGCCGCCGAGTACCCGGACGTTACCCTGGATCACCTGCTGGTTGACAACTGCGCCATGCAGTTGATTCTCAACCCGCGCCGCTTTGACGTAGTGGTCATGGAAAACATGTTCGGGGATATTCTGAGCGACGAAGCCTCGGTGCTGGCGGGCTCGATCGGGATGTTACCCTCGGCGTCGCTAGGCGACAGGAAACCTTCCGGCGCCTGGACCGGTCTTTACGAACCGGTACACGGTTCAGCGCCCGACATCGCCGGGCAGGACCGCGCCAACCCGCTGGCCGCAATTGGCAGCGTAGCGGCCATGCTCGAGTACAGCTTCGGCTTGGCCGAAGAAGCGGCGGCCGTCAACCGGGCCATTGAAACTGTTCTGAACAGCGGGCATGTGACGGCCGACCTGCGGCCAACCGGAAAACCCGCGACAACTACAGAAGTAGGAAAGGCAGTCTGCGAAGCTATATGAGCCAGCCACGCAACATAATCGAGAAAATCTGGGACGCCCACGTCGTAGCCGAGCAGCCCGGCGCGCCGGCTTTGCTTTATATCGACCTGCACTTAATTCACGAAGTTACCTCGCCTCAGGCTTTTGAGGGTTTGCGGCGCCGTGGATTGAAAGTGCGCCGTCCGGATCTGACTCTAGCGGTGGCCGACCATAGCGTGCCTACGGTTGACCGCTCGCTGCCGATTGCGGATCCGGTGGCTGCCCGCCAGGTAGCTCAGCTTGAGGCAAACTGTGCCGAGTTCGGCATTCCTTGCCACAGCCTCTCAAGTGAATTTCAGGGAGTGGTGCATGTCATCGGTCCGGAGCTAGGCGCAACCCAGCCGGGCATGACCGTGGTATGTGGCGACAGCCATACGGCTACGCACGGAGCGGTCGGCGCACTAGCCTTCGGCATCGGAACAAGCGAGGTTCAAAACGTGCTCGCCACCCAGTGCCTGCTGCAACGCAAGCCCAAAACGTTTCAGGTGGTTTTTGACGGCGCGCTGAAGCCCGGCGTCACGGCCAAGGACGTAATCCTTGCCTTGATTGCCAGGATCGGCACCGGCGGCGGCACAGGGTGCGTTTTCGAGTACTGCGGCTCGACCATACGCGGTTTATCAATGGAAGAGCGCATGACCATCACCAACATGTCGATTGAAGCCGGCGCACGGGCCGGACTGATAGCTCCGGACGAGGTGACCTTCAATTATTTGTACGGACGCCGGCACGCTCCGAAAGGTGCGGCTTGGGATCAAGCCGTGGCGCGCTGGCGGAAGCTGGCCAGCGATGAGGGCGCTCGCTATGACCGCAGTCTGCACATGGACGTTTCCGCGCTTGAGCCCATGATTACCTGGGGAACCAGCCCAGGCATGGGCATGCCCATAACCGGCGTGATTCCGGATCCGGCGGATTCAGGTGACCCCGTCGAGCGAGAGTCCCGAGCCAAGGCGCTCCGTTACATGAACCTGGAGCCGGGCAAGCCGCTCCTCGGCCACCCCATTCAGGCCGTCTTCATCGGCAGTTGCACCAACGGGCGGCTCACCGACCTGCGCCAGGCTGCCGGCGTGCTGCGCGGGCGTAAGGTAAAACCCGGGGTCAGGGTGTTGGTGGTCCCCGGCTCGGCTCAAGTGAAACGGGACGCCGAAGCCGAAGGTCTGGACCGCATATTTAAGGAAGCCGGCGCCGAATGGCGCAATCCAGGGTGTTCAATGTGCATTGGCATGAATGGCGACATATTGCGGCCCGGCGAATACTGCGTTTCAACCAGCAATCGCAATTTCGAAGGGCGGCAAGGTCCGGGCAGCCGGACATTCTTAGCCAGCCCACTTTCGGCCGCCGCCGCCGCCGTAACCGGCGTGGTCACCGACGTGAGGACGTTGCTATGAACAAGTTCACTCCTTTCAAAAGCCGTCTGGCGCCATTGCGTATAGACAATATTGATACTGATCAGATCATCCCGGCACGTTTTCTGAAAACGGTTTCAAAAGAAGGACTCGGCGAACAGCTTTTCTATGACTGGCGTTATGACGCCGAGGGCAAGCCGCGGCCGGATTTCATTCTGAACACCCCCCGTGGCCGCCAGGCAAAAATACTACTGGTCGGCGACAATTTCGGCTGCGGCAGTTCGCGCGAACACGCTCCCTGGGCTTTAACCCAATACGGGTTTAGGGCCATTATCAGCACCTCTTTTGCCGACATTTTCCGCCAGAATGCCCTAAAAAACTCGTTGCTGCCCATAATTGTCCCGCCTGAAGCGCATGCCGAGCTATTCAGCCTGGTTGAAAAGGATCCGGATATGGAGGTGGCTGTCGATCTGGCCGCCCAGACTTTAACACTTCCCGACGGCCGAACGATTGAGTTTCCGGTCGACAGCTTCGCCAAACAGTGCATGCTCGAAGGTGTGGACGAGCTAGGCTACATTCTCTTGCAGGAAGCAGCCATCAAGGCCTTTGAAAAGAGCCACCAGCCTACGCTCAATACGCTTGCGCCGGCCTAGGACTGTCGTCGCGGGGCATGACTATCCATGCCACGATGTAGGCCAGAAAGCCTGTGCCGAAAATCAACGCCGCCAGCAGCCAGACCAGACGCACCAGCGTGACGTCCACGCCGAGGTAATCGGCGAAACCGGCGCAAACGCCCGCAATTTTCTTTTTGCTCATGGGACGCACGAGCTGTCTTCTGGACGGCTCAGCCCGGGGAGGCGCGTCCGAGCGCGTGGGTTTTCCGCACTGCGAGCAGAACAAATCTTCGTCAGCCAGCTTGAATCCGCATTGAGTGCAATACATGGGTCCTCCCAATTCCTAGTACGCGGCAGAGCGCCATAATGTTCCGGCAGGCGGGCCGATGCATGGTGCGGCTCAGCCGGGCGGCAGGTAGAATGGGCTCAAATATATGACTGAGAACAATACACCCCTGGTAGCAGTTTTGATGGGCAGTAAGTCGGATTGGGAGGTGATGCGCCACGCCTCGGAAACGCTTGAAAAGTTCGGCGTAGCGCACGAGTGCAAGGTGCTTTCGGCGCACCGCACGCCACGTGAGACGGCTGATTATGTTTCCAAGGCAGAAGAACGCGGCCTGGAAGTGATTATCGCCGCAGCCGGCGGAGCTGCGCACTTGGCGGGAGTCGTGGCTGCGCACACCGTGCTGCCGGTGCTGGGCGTGCCCATGGAAAGCCAGGCGCTAAAAGGGTTGGACTCGCTGCTTTCGACCGTACAAATGCCGGCAGGCGTTCCGGTAGGAACGCTGGCCATTGGCAAGCCGGGCGCCATCAACGCCGCACTTCTGGCGGTGGCTATTTTGGCCGGCAGGCGGCCGGCTTTGCGCGAAAAGCTGCACCAGTTCCGCCGCGAGCAGGCGGCTGCGGTGCTTTCGGCGACCTTGCCGTAATCCTCCTTGTAAAGACAAATCCATGCGGAGCAGGCAGGCCGCCTGTAGGATAATGAAACTTCTGTGCAGCGTGCCCGCGAGTGGCTCGAAAACGCATCCCGCGTAGCGGCTCTCACCGGAGCCGGTATTTCGGCCGAAAGCGGGGTGCCGACGTTCCGGGGCCCCGGCGGACTTTGGGAACAATATCGGCCTGAAGATCTGGCTACGCCCGAAGCCTTCGCCAGGGATCCGTTGCTGGTGTGGCGCTGGTACGACTGGCGGCGCATCCGGATTGCCGGGGCCTCTCCCAACGCTGGGCACATGGCGCTGGCGGAGCTTGAAAGGAAGAAGGTGGAGTTCACCCTGATTACGCAAAATGTAGACGGCTTGCATGAGCGCGCCGGCAGCCGCCGGTTGGTGAAACTCCACGGCGACATCTGGGAGGTGTTTTGTACCTCCTGCGGGCGACGCGAGCGTAACGAGCAGGCTCCGCTCGCCGAGCTGCCGCCGCGCTGCCCGGAATGCAGGGGGTTGCTGCGGCCGGGCGTAGTGTGGTTCGGCGAGCCGCTGCCTGCCGGCGCCTGGCAGCAAGCCGAACAAGCAGCATGCAGCGCGGAAGTGTTCTTAGTGATCGGCACTTCGGCTGCGGTTTACCCGGCAGCCGGGCTGGCGTGGGCGGCCAAAGCGGCCGGCGCCAGAATCATCGAAGTGAATCCGGAGGAAACGGGCATTTCTCCACTGGCCGACGAGACCTTGCGCGGGCCGGCGGGTGAACTATTGCCCCGATTGATCTCATGAAAATCTGTTATCTGGACGCATTCAGCGGCATCAGCGGCGATATGCTGGTGGGCGCGCTGGTGGACGCGGGCGCAAGCAGCGACGCAGTCATTCAGGCTTTAACCTCGCTGGTTCCCGGAGCCGCGTTTCGCTTTGAGAAAACCAAGCGTCGCGGAATCGGCGCAACCAAGTTTTACGTCTCGGGCAGCGAGACGAAAAAGCACCGCCACCTTCCGCACATTCTGGAAATGATCCAGAAGGCGGATCTCGCCGAGCGAGTCAAGCGCGACGCTGCGGCGGTTTTTACCCGCCTGGCTGAAGTGGAAGCCGCCGTACATCAGGTGCCGGTCGAACATGTTCACTTTCATGAGGTCGGGGCAGTCGATTCGATCGCCGATATTGTTGGCGCTTGCTTAGCGCTCAATCTGCTGGGGGTCGAAGAAATTCATTGTTCGCCCATCAATACGGGCAGCGGCACGGTTTCCACCGAGCACGGCATAATGCCTGTACCGGCGCCGGCGACGGCCGCTCTGCTGGCCGGTAAACCCATCTACGCCCGCGGGCCGCAGGCGGAGTTGACCACACCCACCGGTGCGGCGCTGGCTGTGACGCTCGCCGTGCGCTTCGGCCCGCCGCCCGCGATGACGCTCGGCTCAACCGGCTACGGGGCCGGCAGCCTGGATTTCACCGAGCACGCTAACGTACTGCGCGTCATGCTGGGCGAGGGGAGTGGGGCAACCGAAGCCACGGTGGTCTCGATCATTGAAGCCAATGTCGACGACCTCAGCCCGCAGGTGTTGGCCTACGCCATGGAGCGGCTAAGTGAAGCCGGCGCCCTGGATGTTTCCTTTTCGCCGCTGTTTATGAAAAAAAACCGCCCCGGCACGCTGGTGCGTGTAATTGCGCGGCCCGAGGATCAAGAGAATCTAGCGCAGATTTTGATGGCCGAAACCTCGACGCTGGGTGTGCGTATCTACTCGGCCGAACGCCGTTGCCAAGCGCGGCGCTTTGTAGAGGTTGAAACCCGCTACGGGCGAGTGCGCATGAAAATTTCCGGCGCGGCCTTTGCCCCTGAATATGAGGACTGCCGCCGCCTGGCGCAGGAGTCGGGCGTGCCGCTTAAAGAGATCCTTATGGAGGCCAACCTGGCCTATCGAAAGATGCAATCATGAGCAAGAAGTATTACCTGACAACTCCCATCTACTATGTGAATGCAGCCCCGCATATAGGGCATGCTTACACCACCATCGCCGCCGATACCATAAGGCGCTTCAAGCGCATGCTGGGCTACGACGCCATTCTGGCGACCGGCACCGACGAGCACGGCCAGAAGGTCGAGCGAGCGGCGCGCGCCACCGGCAAGACTCCCCAGGAATTTGCCGACCTGATTTCAGCCGAATTTCGCAAGCAATGGGAAACCTTGGGGTTGGCTATAGACCGCTTTAAGCGCACTACCAGCCCAGATCACCATGAAGTGGTCAAGGATCTTTTTCTGCGTTGCATGAAAAACGGCTACATCGAAAAAGGATCCTACACCGGTCAGTATTGCGTTTTCGACGAGCTGTATGTCAGCGATGCAGCGCCTGGCGACCCGTGCCCAGATTGCGGTCGGCCCACCGAAACCGTCACCGAAGAGAACTATTTCTTCAAGCTATCGGCCTTTCGCGACCGTTTACTCGAGCACTACCGGCAGAATCCCGATTTCATCCGCCCCGAGTCGCGGCGCAACGAGGTCATAGCCTTTGTCGAGCGCGGACTGAGCGATCTGTCGATCAGCCGGACCAACATCAAATGGGGCATTCCGGTTCCGGGCGAAGACAAGCACGTCTTCTATGTATGGTTTGATGCTCTTTCCACCTATATGAGCGCGGTACGGGGGGAAGATCGCTGGCCCGCCGACCTGCACCTGATCGGCAAAGAAATTCTGCGCTTCCACGCGGTCTACTGGCCGGCGTTTCTGATGGCCGCCGGACTGCCGCTGCCCAAGCAGATTTTCGCCCACGGCTGGCTGCTTTTCGAGCAAGACAAAATGAGCAAATCGCGCGGCAACATCGTTCGCGCCACACCTATTCAGCAAGTGGCCGGAGCTGATTGCCTGCGCTACTTCCTGCTGCGGGAGGTGGTCTTCGGGCAGGATGGCAATTTCAGCTACGACGCGCTGGTCACGCGCTACAACTCCGATCTGGCCAACGGTCTGGGCAATCTGGCCAGCCGCACCCTTACCATGATCCGCCAGTACCGCCAGGGAGCGATTCCGGCTTCGGCGGGCAATGCGGCGCTGGCCGCTCAGGCCGATGAAACCATCCGCACAGTTCTCGACGCTTTCGAAGCCTTCGAGTTTTCACGAGGGCTGGAAGCTCTCTGGGCGCTGCTTGGCGCAACCGATAAATACATTGTCGAGCAGGCACCTTGGAAGCTGGCGGCAAGCCGCGCCGAGGCGGATCAGCGCAGGCTGGATGAGACGCTTTACACGGCGGCTGAAGTGCTGAGAATTGCCTGTGCGCTGCTGGCGCCCGTCATACCCGCCTCGGCTGCCCGCATCTGGGAGCAACTGGGCATGCCCGGGCCGATTGAGGCAGTGCGGCTGGACCAACTGGGGTGGGGCCAGCTCGCCCCGGCGCAGCGCATAGGCGAAGTCAGCGCCGTATTTCCCCGACTGGATCCAAAGACGGCGATTGCCCGGATGCGGGCGCTTGAAGAGCAGGAGACCGCCCGGCAGGCGGCGTTGCTCGGAAAAAGCGAGCCTAAGCAGGAAGACCAATCGGCCGGACTGATTTCTATCGACGAATTCGCCAAGGTGGATATGCGCGTTGGCCTGGTGCTCAAGGCCGAGCGGGTGCGCGGCGCCGATAAGCTGTTGCACCTTAGCGTGGACCTTGGGGAAGCCGCCCCGCGCAGCATTGTGGCCGGCATCGCTGAGGCTTATACGCCGGAAGAGCTGGTCGGACGAAAAGTGGTCATCGTGGCCAACCTGCAACCACGCAAGTTGCGGGGTTTGACGTCGGAGGGCATGATTTTGGCAGCAACGCCAGAAGGAGGCAAACCGGTCCTGGTCACCGTGGCCTCAGACGTCCCCGCCGGAACGCATCTGCGATGACACTGGTTGATTCGCATTGCCACCTGGACGACCGGCGTTTCGATGCGGACCGCGAAGCAGTCATCGAGCGGGCGCGCGCCGCCGGGATCAGCCTTATGCTGGCCGTGGGAACGGGAGAGGGGCCGCCTGATCTTGAGGCCGGCGTAAGATTGGCTGAGACCCACGAAGGTGTCTATGCCACGGTGGGCGTACATCCGCATGACGCCCGCCGCACTAACGAACAAACCTGGCATCAAATGGAACGGCTACTCGCGCACCCCAAAGTTGTCGCAGTCGGCGAAATCGGCCTGGATTACTATTACGACAACTCCCCCCGCTCCGTACAGCAGGAGGTTTTCCGAACGCAACTTAGGCTGGCGCGGGCTGCCGGCAAGCCCGTCGTCATCCATACTCGCAACGCCTGGGAGGACACTTGGCGGCTGATCGAAAAGCACTGGGGGCCGGAGGCCGGCGGCATCATGCACTGTTTTTCCGGCGGACCCGAGGAAGCCGCCCGCGCGCTGGAGCTCGGTTTTCATCTGGCTTTCGGCGGCGTGGTAACCTACCCCAAGGCTGAGCGGGTACGGGCGGCGGCGCTGGCGACGCCGCTCGACAGACTGTTGCTTGAAACTGACGCGCCATATTTGGCGCCCCAACCGTACCGCGGAAAGCGCAACGAGCCGGCCTGGCTGGCTGAGATAGCGCGCCGGCTGGCGGAATTGCGGAAAGAACCGCTGGAGCAATTAGCTGCGGCCACAACCGAAAATTTCAAGAAGCTGTGTTTGCCACGACTTCAATCCAACAAGTAAACTGGGATCACTCGACGGAGGTCGGCAATGGGCGGCCAGGCTCTGAGCGCCACTGAAATCTTTGCGCTGGTGCGCAGCGAACTTGATCTGGTGGATCGGGAAATAAGCCTGCGTTCAGCCGCCTCGGTGGACGCGATTACCAACATTTCCCAGTATTTACAAAACGGCGGAGGGAAGCGGATCCGCCCCACGCTGCTGCTGCTTTGTTCTCGGCTGGTGGGCAATGGCGGCGCCGCGGCCATACGCATGGCAGCGGTGGTCGAGATGATCCACATGGCTACGCTGATGCATGACGACGTCATCGACGTGGCCCAGTTGCGCCGCGGCCGTCCCTCGCCCAACGTGCTCTGGGGCAATCATACGGCGGTGCTGGCCGGCGACTGGCTTTACATGCAGGCTTTTCAGGTAGCCTTGGAAGAACGGAATTTCCACATACTGAACCTGCTGATCAGCTTGACCCAAATGATGGTCGAAGGCGAGTTGCTGCAACTGGAGCGGCTTGGTTCGCTCGCCGTGACCGAATCCGAGTATATGGATTTGGTCGATCGTAAGACCGCCAGTTTATTTTCAGCGTGTGCTCGTCTGGGGGCGATCACGGCCGGAGCAAGTGAAGAGGCGGAGATCCGGCTGGGCGAGTACGCCTGGAATTTGGGAATGGCCTTCCAGCTCGTAGACGACGTGCTGGATTTCACCGCGCATGAGTCCGTCCTGGGTAAACCGGTAGGTAGTGACCTGCGGGAGGGCAAGGTAACCCTTCCGTTGATCTATTCTTTGGAAAAGGCCGAAGAGAGCGAGCGCCGTATGGTGGAAACCGTTTTGCGGGACGGCAACTATGGGCGCGTGCCCTTCTCAGCAATTCTGGCTTTGACCAGAAAATACGGGGGCATAGATCTGGCCATGCAGCGGGCGGAAGCCTTCACCTCCAAGGCCCGTGCCATTCTGGCGCGTTTTCCCGACTCCTGCTACCTGCGGGCTCTGGAAAAACTGACTGATTTAGTCACCGAACGGGATCATTGATCAGGGGGCGCAAACCCCAGCGGGCTTCAGAGCGCTCCGGCAAAGCTTTCCGGCGTGTAACGGCGATTCCGGCCGCTGACGCCATCCCGATAACGATGAGGCATCCAGGCTGTGCCCCACTTTTGCTCAAAGCGCCTCCGGTTGCGTTCGAATAGTTCCTGGTAGTACTCGGCAGGCAGCTTTGAAAATGCACCCTGGCCGAAATGATGTACAAAACAGTCCTCAGCGATTATTATTTTCAGGCCGGCCTCCAGGATGCGCCGCGAGTAATCATCGTCTTCGAACATACCTACTTCAAACCGCTCATCCAGCTCGCCGATCTGCTCCCACACTTGACGAGGAATCAGGACACAAAACAGCGGTCCAACCGCAGCCTCCCGCCGTAAGCCCATTTTTTCGCGCGCCAGCCTAAGAGCGAATTCCTCCATCTCCTCCCGATCCGCATAGCTCACGTCAATGCAGGCTTCGTTGCCAGCAAAGTTGGTGACGGGCACCACCATCCCCACAGTAGGATCCCGCCAGACGTGGCGGATAAGACGTCCCATCCAGCCCGGCGTCACGATGGTATCCGCGTTCAAAAAAATAAGATAATCGCCTTTAGCGCTCCGCAGGCCTATGTTGTTGGCGGCGGCAAAACCCAGATTCTTGTCAAGCCGCATGAGACGAATTCCGGAATGCTGGCGGGCCGCCTCCTCCACCAGCTCTGCGGTTCCGTCCACGGAGGCGTTATCCACTACGATCAGTTCCCAGCGCGGGTAGGCCGTGTTGCGGCGCAAAGACTCAAGACAAGGCGCAACGTAGGCCGAGCTGTTGTGGGTTACGATGACGACTGATACCTGCGGGAAAGCCTTAGCCAAGGCATTTTCCATAGCGCTGACGCGCTTGGCCCAGGAGCTTTCGCTGGCATATTTAATTCTGCGCTGTTTTAATTCCGGATCCGGCTCACACAGTGCCGCATCCAACTGGCGGGCGAAGTCCTGCGCGCCTGAGGCAATGTAAACCATCCCGTCCAGCTCAGCCAGCTCGCTCATAGCGGTGGCTACCACGGGTTTTCCCTGGCTGAAGTATTCATAAAGCTTGACCGGATCAGTAGCCTGTGTAACTTCGTTAATCACAAACGGCAGCAGGCATGCATCAAACTCAGCCAGATAGAAAGGCATTAGCCAATACGGCTTGTGACCCAGTAGGTGGACGTTGGGCAGTTTTCTTAAGAGGCTGACCTCCCTGCCCTTCACGTTTGCCTCCAGCCCAAAGCCACCAATCAGAACGAATGAGTAAATCGGCCTCAGTTGTGCGATTTCGGCCACGAGGTTGAAGTCAAACCACTCGGCGAGAGCGCCGAAGTAGCCCACCACCGGCTTTGGAATATGCGCCAGCAAACCGCGAGGCGATGCGGAGGAGAAAAACGCAAAATCAACGCCGTTTCTGATCAGAAAAGGATTCAGCCCGCGCCGGTTCATTTTCTCCGACAGCCGGCGGCTGCTTGCCGCCACACAATCGGCCTCGCGGGCCAAAGCCTCCCCCTCGTCTTTAAGCTCGCCGCCTGTGCCTGGCATGGCTTCCCAGGCGTCCATACAATCGTAGAGCACACAGGAGCCGAACTCCTGGCGCAAAGCCAGAGCCAGGCGCCGCCAGCAGGGTAACTGAACCATGACGCAACTGGCGGCAACGGCGCAATCCCGATACAGCTCCTTTAAGGCCGCCAGTTGTTCATCAATCAGATGTTCCTGCGGGATGTCCCGGTAAATATCGAAACTCCCAGCCCGCAACCGCACTTCCCAGAGATTCTGGTGGATTTCGGCAAGCTCATAAAACTTGCTAGAGGACGGCGGAACAAATCGCGTAGGGCTGATCCAGAAAACCCGGTATCCCCTTTGGGCTAAGCCTAGGGCTAGGTGCTGCGGGCGCTGCATTCTGAATTCGAAATCAAACGCCGGCAGGATCACCACGTCCGGCCCGGCTTGCGGGCGGGCACTTTCGGAAGCGTACATGCCAGCTCGCCGATTTTCGCCGTCTGAAGCAGGCGGCAGGGTAAACAGCTCCCCGGGAACGTAGTTGAGAACGTCTGGAAAAGAAAGTTCAAACTCTTCAAGTGACTGGCCCGACTCAGATCCAAACCGGAATAGGTCTCGCACCAAGCGCCAGCGCCCGGCCCATCCCCGGCGCACGGCCAGCGTGTAAGACTTCCGGAGAAACAGCATCACCTTCCACGCCCGCTGGCTACGGTATGTCTTCAGCTCCTCTTCCATACGGGCCTGAAAACTGCAAACGCCGGTCGCAGTGCGCATGAGCAAGCGCCTGAGATGCTCAAGCTCGAGCTTGGCCTCAATCAGTTGCCGAGATTCATCAGAAGCATCATCGAACTGGCGCTGGGGGTCTTCCATCAGTAGGGCCTCCTACTCCTCTGCGGCATTTAAACGCTCGAGCGTTTGCGACAACTGAGTTACACGCCGGCTCAGTTTACCTCTTTCGGATCTGAGGCGCTCAAGTTCGCTTGAGGCTTGCTCGGGTTGCGGCTGCGCTTGGTTATGAGCGACATATTGCTTGTTCATGTGCGGCTCGGTTGAACTATTCTCGGGTTGCGGTTCAGGCTAATCTCCTAGTTCTTTGACTAACTTGGGGATTGTTTTTCCAATGGACACCTGAACCCCTCGTGCTTATGTTATTATAACTCGTAACCAGCGAGACACCTCAAATATACTAAATGGTTTTATGAGTACTAGAGCTTGGGTCTCCCGATTTTTCCCTTTCGCAAAAATTAAGAAACTCGCTGGGGGAGGGTTATCTTCGCATTACCTGCGGCCTTATACCGCAAGGTGGATCTATTTCGGCTTGCTCAAGCAGGCACGTCCCTTTTATCTAACCGAATGCTGGCGATATCCTTATTGGGAGTTCCCCTCGGCGGAGGCTGCTTCGGTCCTCGCGTCGGCCAGTTCAAGCGAACCCGATTTGTTGTTCCTCCCCATGGCCGACTGGCATGCACGGACCCAGCGAACTCAGCATTTGGCGCGAGCGCTAGCCGAAGCAGGGCACCGCTGTTTTTATCTCAATCCGCATCTCGGTTTCGAGTACGCTGCTACCTATAGCCGGTGTTGTGAGCACCGGTTGGCGCAACTGGCTCCACGCCTTTTTGAGCTGCATATACGGCTGCCAAGTGAACCGGTGATTCATCAACGGCTTCCCAGCCGGCGCGAAAGCCGGATCCTGTACGAAGTCTTGCGGCGCTCGGTTGAGCTCAGTCGTGGCGGCCGGCTGATTCAAATTGTCAGTCTTCCATTTTGGCTGGAGGTAGCAAAGAAACTGAAAGATAGCCACCAGTGCCCGATCGTGTATGACTGTCACGACCACCTGTCGGGTTTTGAGCGCTTATCGCAGGAGATCATCGGGCTGGAAGCGGAAATGTTCCGCCACTCGGATTTAATCGTGTTTTCCTCTCAGACTCTTCTTGATGGCAAGACGGCTGGGTTGCCCTGGCTGAGAGCCAAATCGATCCTGATCAGGAACGCCGCCGGCACCGTAGAGACTCCGCCCCGGCAGGTGGAACGCGCTCGGTCGAAGAAGATCATCGGTTACGTCGGCTCGCTGGACCACTGGTTCGATGTAGAATGCGTCCGGCAGGCCGCCTTGCGGCGGGCGGACTGGGAGTATGTGCTGATCGGGCGGATTGAGGATCCCTCTGTTCTACAACTGGCCGAGCTGCCGAACGTGAAGTTTCTGGGCGAACTGCCGCACTCGGAACTGGATGCTCACCTGTCCGGTTTTGACGCCGCGCTTATTCCATTCCGCATAAATGAGCTGACGCTGGCCGTCAATCCCATAAAGCTTTACGAGTATTTCAGCTACGGGCTTCCGGTGGTAAGCACGAACCTGCCGGAGGTCAGCATGTTCGGCAAATTGGTCTATATAGGCGGCAATCCTGAGGACTTCGCAGACAAAGTGGAAACAGCCGCTCTGGAGAGTGATGCTTCAATACGACAGAAACGCATTTCCATCGCCCGGCGGGAAACCTGGGCAGCCCGCGCCCGCCAGTTGCAAGCAGCTTTCGCTGCGCTCATGGCAAACCGTGATCTGCAATCAGCAAGGGTTCCGCCGGAAGCCGGGCCGGAAGGGAGTCAGAGCTAGGGTCGATTTCAAGCTAGAGTGAGGGGGTTTGCTTGCCCGCTTTGACCGCCACTCGCACCACATCCAGCGTATTGGCCAGCGACAGTTTTCTGCCGCCCGAAACATTTTGCAAGTAAAAGAGCATGCCGTCGCGCACCCATTCGCCGGTGGTGCTCGACCCGGAAGCGGTGCCCGTGGCCCTCACAAAAAGTTCTCCATCCGGTTTCCCCACTCTGATCTCCAAATGGGCGGCTCCCAGCGTGACCCACTTCAAAGTAGTAGCGCCCAAGTCGGGATGGCGAGCCGAGGCGGGTGCGGGATTGGGAGAAGCTATCATCAACCCAACACCGGTTCCCCTCACCAGACGGAGGGGCGCTCCGAGCAGTACAATCGTCTTGATCAGAACCCATTTTGACCAAGCTGCAAACCGGCCGGCTTTTGCCGCCAGCCGAAACAGAAAAGGGTGGCGGTAGAGCCACAGGCGGCGGCTGAGCAGCAGGCGGAACTTTTCCACTCCGACGCCATGGGCGGCGGTATAAGCCGACAGCCATTCCGCCCGTCCGGCCAGGCAGCGCCACAGGTTCCTGCGGGCGCTTTCAAAATCCCCTTGTTTTTCATATTCAATCGACGCTTCGTAGGAGCGAACGCAGATTGCCTTCTCTATCTGTTCACGGTACTGCCCATTCAAGAAACGGTCTACTTGCTCGTAACGGCGTATGACGGCCTCAAGCTGTCCGGCCCGCCCCAAACGCACCCAAGCCCCGGCGGGGCTCTGCCTGTAGACCGACATTACGCGATCCAAATAGCCCAAAGGCCCCATGCGAGCAGCCACCACAGCTCCGGTCCAGTCATTCAGGTTCTCGGCGCCCATCGCCTCACACCACTCCCGGTAGCCCTCCATTACCGCCGTCCGGAACATCACCGAGGAATTGTGTATCGAAGATATTTCAATTAGATCTTCGAGGCGCAACCTTTCTTTCAACGGAACGGGGTATAGCGGCCAGCCGGCCGACCTTCCGTCTTCATAGCGCACCTCGCTGTTGTGAAAGCACATTGGACAGTCCGGATGAGCGTCCAGAAAGGCGGCTTGCAGCTCCAGCTTCGACGGGTCGGTCCAATAATCATCGCCGTCCAAGAGGGCGACATACCGGCCGCGGCACAACCGCATGCCCCGGAAGAAAATTTCTACTCCGCCTTGCCCCAGGTTGTCCGGCTCAAGCAACAATCTGATTCGCCCGGGCCGGCGCGCCGCAAGCTGCCGCAAAATTTCCGGAGTCCGGTCACTGGAGCCATCGTCACAAATAATTACTTCAAAATCAAAGCTGGTTTGCTGGGCTAGAGCGCTTTCCACGGCAGCCTCGATGTAGCGCTCGTGGTTGAGGCAAGTAATGAGAACGCTGACTTTTATCTGCGGTTCGGAGTTCTGAGCGCCCACCTCACCTCCTGGTCGCCAGCCGTGCTTTGACTCCGGAGGCGTTTTGGATGGCGAAACGTATGATTCCACAAATCCGCTCAATCTGCTGCACCCCGACAGCCGTGCCGTTAGGCAGGCACAACAGGCGGGCGCACAAACGTTCGGTTACTGGCAGGCGGGAGCCGGCTTCGGGAAACAAATCGCAATACGGTTTCATGCGATGGCAACCCGGATAAAAATAACGCCGCGCCAGAACGTTTTCGCCCCAGAGCACTTCCTTCAACTCATCCCGGGAGAGTCCGGCTCTGTCTTCGTCGATTTCTACAACAATATAGTGGAAATTGGAGGCGCCGGGTTCGTCATAAGTTATAAGGTTAACGCCGGCAATATCGCGAAGCCCTTCCCGATAGGCGCAGTAATTCCGGCGGTTCGCCTGAAAGAATTCCTCCATGGAGTCCAGCGAAGCCAGGCCCATGGCGGCCGCCAGTTCGCTCATTTTTCCGTTTAGCCCTGGCCCCGCCACCCGGTCGTAATCGACGAAACCGAAGTTACGCATCTCACGCACCCTAGCGGCCAGCTCATCGTCGCCGGTAACCACGGCGCCGCCTTCAGCGGTGTTGACGCATTTTGTAGCATGAAAACTGAAGATTTCGGCCTCGCCGAAACCACCGATCATTTTGCCGTTATACGAACAGCCGAAAGCGTGCGCCGCGTCGAACAAAAGCTTCAGCCCGCGCCGTCTAGCGATGCATTCGAGCGCCTCCACGTCGCAAGGCCGCCCCCAGAGATGTACCCCTAAAATGCCGGTGGTGCGCGGCGTTATCAACTGCTCGATGCGTGCGGGATCTAGGTTATGGGTTTCAGGGCCAACATCACAGAAAACCGGAGTGATCCCCTGCCAAAAAAGCGCATGCACCGTCCCGATGAATGTAAGCGAGGGAACGATCACCTCCCCGGTCAAACCGGCGGCCCTGACGGCCAGCATCAAGGCCATGGTGCCGCTGGAGACTGCGACGCAATGGCGAACGCCCACAATCTCGGCTACGCGCTTTTCGAACTGGGCGACGCAAGGGCCGTCATTGGTCAGCCAGCGTCGGTCAATAACTGCGCCGATCCTTTCCAGAATTGCGGCGCGGTTCCCTACGTTGGGCCGCCCGACATGCAGCGCCTCATGGAATTCTGCGGGGCCGCCGAAGACGCTCAGCTCGTCTAAGCAAGACTTCATGGCTTCAACAAGTCCGGCTACGCTCCGGCAGGCTCCCTATAGACATATACGGTGTACTCCCACAGGCCGTAATCGTGCCGGAGCACGAAATGGCGGCTCAGCCGTTTTGTAACCAGTTCGGCCATTACATCCAAAGGCAGATGAAACAAATCGGCCCGCTCCCAGTCAACGTACTTTGACATGACGTTGAACGCCAAACCGACCCGAACGAAATCGAAAACGCGCACCAGCAGCCTTTGCCAGTAATCCAGCATGCTCTGGTAAGACAGCGGGCCTTTGTAAGTAAAAATCCCATTCATTATTACATAGTCGAAGCTGGGAAGATCCGCTTCACCGTCCAAAAGATCCAGATGGTAATAGGTAACCTCAGGATGCTTACGCCGGGAGAGCTCCAGCATTTTCGGCGAAAGATCCAGCCCGCTGTATTTTATGTTTGGAATCCCGCGGGAAATTATGTATTCGTAAAGGTGAGATGCGCCACATCCGAAATCCAACAGTTCAATCGGCGCACCGGCGGGGCGGATCACCTCCAACATGATTTGATAGCGCAGGGCGGCGTAACGAGGGTCCTTGGTCCAGCCGACGCCCAGATAGTTGTCGCCGTGCTTTTCGAGCATTTCCTCGCAGAACTTAATAAGTGCGGTGTAATCTGCCTCGCTCATAATTCGTATTTTGCCCGGTAGGCCGGGAAAAAAGTCCCCGCCTCTATGCCGTCCGACAGTTGGCGGTAGATTTCCGGCTCGAAGATCTTCCCGCAGAAGTATGCGGGACGCGTGCCCGTAGCCCATCCGGCTTTGAATTGCCGCAGCCCGCTAGAACTATCATCCTCCAGCCCGGGGACCCCACCCAAGTCCAGCCATTGCGCTTCGGAGCGGAAGAAATTCAGAGCATGCCAGAACAGGGCGTAAGAGGCATGCAGGCGGTAGCCCTCCGGGCTGCTTGCCCCAAGGTGATAATAGGCGACACCGCGATCAAGGTACCAGAGATTGATTCCAACGGTCACCGCGCCAGCCCGAGCCCGAAACATCACTAATCCGGGTACGGCTAACTGCCGGGCGAAGGCTTGGCGCGAAAAAGCGCTAATGCCTCGGATTCCGTGCCGTTCCCGCAGAAAGGCATACAGCGTAACCCACTCGTCCAGAAAGGCCAACGCCGGCTCGCACCTTTCAACTTCAACCTGCCGCAATGCTTTGGATACATGGCGCTTATGGTTCTTTGAAACCAATGAAGATACGGGTCTGGAAAGATCTGTTACAAAGTGGGGTTTGAAGCTGGTCACCAAGTCAAAGCATTGCGCCAACAGGGCCGGGTTATAGCCTCCGAACGGGTCCGCCACTACCGCGATCGAAATCAATTGGTCTGCGAGCTGCTCAAGATCATCAGGCAAGCCTTGCCAATCTTCACAGGTGAACAGTGGATAACAACCCATGGCGTCCCTATGTTCGGTCCCGGGGATGGTGCGTTCTATAACCCAGCCCCCCGAAGAAGGAAGGCGCCGGGGCGAGCCGTATTCTGACAGGGATTCGGCATAAGCGGCACTCAGATACCCCGCCGGCGACAGGGCCCGTCCACGCACCAAAATGTTCTCCGACCCGCCATAGGAGCGGATCTTGCCGCAAGTCAACGACATTCGAGCGTGATTCAGTCTACCATTTCCTGCGAGTTTTCGAGCGGCCGGCAAAGAGCATTTTTTCTATTGACTTTTTGACGGATCAGCCCTAAGATTTTCCTCTACTTTTGTTGCGGCGCAAAAATTGGCAAGCGAATAAGCAAGGGGTTCTCGCATGCTTTTTCGGGTCGGCGAGAAGGTTGTCTACCCAAACCACGGGGTAGGCATTATCGAAAACATTGGCTTAAAGACATTCGGCCGGCAAAACGAACCATATTATCTTTTCCGCCTCATATCAAACGGCTTAACCGTGCTGGTTCCCGCCTCCCATGTCGGGGATCTTGGGCTGCGCCGGGTTACGCGCAACAGGGAAATAGCAAAAGTCCTTGATTTTCTTGCCAATGGACAATGCTACTGCCTCTCCGACTGGAAGGACCGGTTCCGCATCAACGCCGAAAAAATGGCCCGGGGCAGTTTGCTCGAAATCGCTGAAGTGCTCAAATGCCTGCTCCAGCTTCAGCGCTCAAAGACGCTGTCATTCCGGGAAAAGAAGATGCTAGATAGGGCCAGGCACATGCTGGTCGCCGAGATAGCTGTCTCGTGGAACATTAAGGAATGCGAAGCTGCCGCACTTTTGCAGAAAGCACTGGCCAAGGCGTCTTTGTCGCTGCCCGCACCGCTTTAGATATCAGCTCACGAAAGATTGACGCCTATTAATGCGTCAAAATGAGCGTAACCCCCAGTTGATCGAGCGCATCCAACCCAAGTTCAATTCCATTAGAGGTCGCCAAATGAAGGCGCAACAGCAGGAAGTGTCGGTTTACGCCGCCCCCGGGCGTTCACGGGTTTTGGTTGCTCTGGTTCTGATTTTTTCCTTTGCCCTTACTTGCCCTACCGATTTGCCGGCTCAGCAAAAGGAAAAGGCGCAAGGTAGGCTGAGGATTGTGGTTGTGGCAGGCGAAGGGGCAATACACGGGCTCGGGCGGCGGGCGTCCATAATCCCGGCCGTGCGGGTAGAGGACGAAAAGGGCCGCCCCGTTCAGGGGGCAAGCGTGTTGTTCACGTTGCCTGAAAGCGGTCCCAGCGGAACTCTGCTCGGCCGGATGCGCATGCTAACGGTAACAACCGGCAGGGATGGACGGGCTGAGGCTCAAGGACTCCGGGCGAACAATATTGAAGGGCAATACCAGATTCAAGTCAGGGCAACCTATCAGGGGCTGACCGCGACGGCCGCCATCACGCAGATCAATTCAAAAGCGGTGCGGCAGTCCTGGTTTCGCAGCGGCAAAGCAATAGTGGTGTTGACAGGTGCCGGGGCCGGCGTAGCGGCCGCATTGGTGGCTGGGCGGGGTAAGGCAAAGGATGCATCGTCAATCACAATCACCGCCGGCACGCCTAAAGTGGGTGGGCCGCAATAAAAGACAAAGGGCAGAACCATGACAGAACGAAGATTGTTCCACCGTCTGGTATTCAGAGCGTTCGTTCTGATGGCGATATGCAGCAGTCTCCCCGCCCAGCCGCAGTCGGAAATGCAACAAATCCGGGGACCGGTGCTGGGGTTTCTTTTCGACCACAAGACAGGCATACGGCCGGTGTTGGGTCAACCTGGCGCCGCCACTCTAGGCCGGACAATTCGCTTTCGAATTCCCCTGGAAAACATCTGGTTTGCTCCGGGCGCCGATTTTGCGGTGGCGCACATCTCGGGGGGACGTGGGCTGGCGCTCCTAACAAAGCTGAGTACGGCGCCGGCCATATCACTTCTGGAAGTCCCAACGGGCCCTTCTCTGGTAGCATTCAGTCCCTCCGCCGATTCGGTGGCGCTTTTTTACCCCAATCCGGGGCGCTTGCTGGTGTTAACAGGCCTGCCGGATGCCCCCCAGGTTGGCTGGGATTTTCAACTGGCGGCAGTTGAGGAAGGCTTGGCGGCGCTGGCCGTAAGTGATGGCGGCCGGGCAGTCCTGGCTGCAGCCGCAACAGCGCCTGCCCCAGTATGGATGGTGACTCCGCGGACCGGGCAACAGTTGCTTTACACCGCCTCGCCCTTCGTAAGTCTCACCTTCTTGCACAGCAGTCTGGATGCCGCAATCGTTGGCGGGCTGAACGGCGAGGTCGTTTTATTACGCAATCTTGGGGGAAACAACCAAGTTGTCAGTCTTAATACCGCCTCTGAGGCTCTAAGGCACCCTGTGGGCATCGCCGCAGCAGGTGACAATCGCACCCTATTTGTCGCCAGCGCTGAACCTCCGGCCATCGTAATCTCGTCGGCTGATGGGACACGCTCGACGACGTTACGATGTCGTTACCCGCCCACCCGGCTGGAGCGGATGCTCAATGGCTCGTTGTACCGCATCAGTGAAGCTGGCAACGGACCGGTTTGGCTTTTCGACGCAACTCCTAGCAACCCCCGGATCCTTTTTCTGCCGGATAAGCTACCTGCGGAGCGGTCAATCCCATTTCGTTCGGCCAACGGAGGTCTTCGATGAAAGCCGTGCGTGCCGTGGCAAATGTGCTGTCGCTCGCGTTGCTGATAGTGTTCTGGCATCCAGCCTGCGGATTGGGGCTTGAAGGAGTTCAGCCGTCCCAGACCACGCTGGTGAACATCAGTGCCAGAGTAGTGCTGCCCTGGGCGACCTTGGGGACCGATTACTCGTACGCCTTTGAGGCTTCAGGCGGCGTTGAGCCATATACATGGACGATAAGCGAAGGCGCTCTGCCACCCGGACTGGTTCTGAGCAGCTCAGGGTTGCTAAGTGGAAAACCACAAGAGGTCGGGCATTATACCTTTACAGTGACGTTGCGAGATTCCACGGGAGCAACCGCCAGTAAAACTTTCAGCCTACTGGTCATCTTGCCGCCGACTCCCACTATTACCCTGACCGGGCTGAAGTCAACAGCCAACCCTGCCGAGCAAATCGATTTTGATGTAGAGCTTAGCTGGCCCTATCCACGTGAAATAACCGGAAGCATTACGCTCAGTTTTACTCCTAACGCAGTCAACGAAAGCGACGATCCGGCTATCCAGTTCATGAATGGAGAACGAACGCTACGATTCACCATTCCAGCCGGAAGAACCACGCCCGTCTGGGAGATAGCTCCGAGTCTGCAAACAGGCACTGTGGCCGGGAACATTAAGCTTAAAGTTAAATACTCTTCGGACGGGACTGACCTAACGCCTCTTTTTCCACTGGTTTACACAATTTCCATAGCCCAGGCTGCACCAGTCATAACCGCCGTGGAGGTAGTTCGAACCTCGGGCGGCCTGGAGGTAATCACCACAGGCTATTCAACGCCACGCGAGGTCAAGTCGGCAACGTTTGAATTCACAATCAAGCAAGCAACGGGTACGAATACGATTTCCGTGAAAGTTTCCGTTGAAAGCGCTTTTTCGACGTGGTATTCCAGCGAAGATTCAGCGGCTTACGGCAGTTCGTTCACCTACGCACAACCTTTTACGATTAAAGGTGATTTAAGCAGCATAGAGTCTGTGTCCATAACTCTTACCAATTCGACGGGCAGCTCGGAGGCAACCTCGGTCGAGTTCTAACGCAACCAGCGCTCGATTTGCCGTCTCCCGCAAACAAACGTCTCCCGCTTGCCTGACTTGCCGGCCCGGCATGTTGGATGGGGAACCTTGCCGATAAGGAAAACGACATAAGTTTTAATGACAGCTAACTTTAGTTAACGGGAGAATATTGCCTATTGACTGTATTGATGAAAACCGCCAGGGGGCTTACGCTGGTCAACGCGAGTGGAATCGTGTAAACACAGGTGGAAAAGGGCGACTATGCAAGTTGAGAGGCAGCGCAGGCTCGCAATTGGCGGGCCGGCTGCGATGCGTCCTAGGCTTGCGGTCGGGGAATGAAGGATTGCCATGACGTGCCGCTATTGTGGCAAGCCGCTGGGCTTTTTGAAGGAGCTCAGTGATGGTGAATTCTGCTCGCGCGACCACCGGCTAAAGTATAAAAACCTGACCAAACGTGCTCTGGACCGACTGCAAGAGATCGGAAAGGGCCCCACCGCAGACACTCAGCATGGAATTCCATTCTCCGCAGGCTTCATCAGACTGCCGGCACGTCCCGCAGAAGACGCCATATGCCGGCACCCGGCAGACAGAACAGTATTACCGCTATGTTATGCGGGTACCGTCCTGAAGCCAACCATGCTGGCACGGAAACGGTCCTTACGCCCACGGTTTGCGCAATTCCGATTTTCCGCGCAGATTGCTGCCCGTACTCCCGAACCAGCCCGAATGGCGGCCAACGTGGAGGCGCTCGTAGTTGTTCGCGGCGTGAAGTTGGCCACCGGGGCCTCAGCGCGTCTGCGCACGATAGATTTGCCGCTGGAAGCCCACAGCCGGACCATCAGTCATTCGCCCTGCTGGCAGGCTGTGGCGCTTGAGCTCAAACCTCTGGAGGCCGGACGCACTGTTTTGCCTTGGAGAAGAGTCAGCCCCGCGTGGCCGACTTGCTCTAGGCCCATACTGCCGGCCGGACCGAAGCCTGCGGCTCTCAACATCGTTGTTTCTAACATTGGGCCCGTGGCCGCATCTCCGCCGGTTGTCGCCAGTGCTTCTATTCATCCGATTGAGGCCTCAACACCGACCGGGGCTCGATTTGCAGTGGAGACTGCTTACCGGATTCCGGAAACGGCGCCTATACAGAAGAATTTCCTCCGCTTGCAGGTGGAAGCCAACCCCGGAAATTTCAAACTGTACCGCGAGGCTGACGCCTGCCAGTTCGAAACTGAGACGAAATCATCCATCGAGCTGTCCCCAGCTCCGGCGCGGGCGGCGCTTGCAAAGTCCGTTCTCCGGCTGATGATTGCAGCGAGAGACGCAATAAGAAGCGAGCCTGTCTGGCGGGAGCCTAAGCCCCATGCGGCTTCTTCCTATGTGTTGCCGGCCTTGGCTTCTTTGTTTCGTTATGCTCGTCCCACTCAGGCTAGAGCGGCCAGGCCCGGACCGGTCGGGCCGGTCCAGCCGCGAAACTGCCGCACTACGCTTGCCGCCTTTCGAGAGTTGCAAATGCGCTCGCAGCCTATAAGGGTGCCGGCCACAAGTGGGCTGCGAATTGTGGAGACCTTCGAATACCTAAAGCCAATGGAGGAACCCCCGTTTGATTTGTGGAGCTATCTCACGCAACTTTGGAGGACTGCTCCGGTTTATGTCCGATATGCTGTCATCCCAATATGCCTGATCATGCTGGTATGGGCCGCTTCGCCCGCCAGTGGACCCGTGGAGTACCTGGCTTCACGTTGGAGCAGGTTCCAACAAGGAATCGAGGAACGCGCGGCCATCGAGCTGTCGGAAGATTTCCGCAGTGGAATGGAGGAATGGATCGGCGAGGGGAACTGGGCCGAGAGCTGGCGCATCAGCCGAACCGGCTATGTGCGGCCGGGGAAGCTGGCTATCTACCGGCCCTCGATGCATATGCGGGAATATGACGTGGAATTTCTGATGCAGATAGAAAAACAAGCGATCGGCTTCGCCTATCGCGCCCAGGATACACAGAATTATTACGCCGCCAAAATTACCATCGTCAAACCCGGTCCGTTGCCTGAACTTTCACTGGTGCGCTATCCGGTCATCGGCGGCCGGGCAGGTCCTCAGGTGCAGATCCCAATTCGCCTTCTGGTGCACCAAGACACGCCCTACCGGGTGCGGCTTACGGTTAGCGGGCAAGGCTTCTCCACCTCGATTGAGGGACAGTTGGTAGATTTCTGGACAGATGACCGTCTAAAGACGGGAGGATTCGGCTTCTTCAGTGACACGGGTGAGAGTGCTCGAATTTACTGGATGAAGCTGTCGCATCAAAACGATTTCATTGGCCGGGTTTGCGCCTATTTCCGGCCGGCTGATATTGATCGCAACAGGAAGAGACCGCAATGAGTCAAAGACATTCATTACTAAATCAAGGTTGGGGCGTCGGCCCCGCCTCACCGGTTCCCCCAATTGAAGCTCGCGGGGAGCGCCGCGGCGCTTCTCATGCTCTGGCAAAAGCAGTCTCGTTGCATCTGGACGGAAAGCCCGGCGAGGCGCTGGCTGAGCTATACGCGGCAATCGAGCGCGGCGAGCGGGATGCAGAGCTATACTCGGCGCTCGGTCACATACATTTCCAGCTCGGCCAGTACGAGGAAGCGGCGGCAAGCTACTGGAGGCTCATTCAAATGGAGCCCTCGCATCGCACGGCCTCGTTCAATCTTGCGGTCTGCCTGGAGAAATTGGGGAGGTGGGAGGAATCGGCTGAAAGGTTTCGTCTGGCGCTTGAAGCTGATCCACAGCGCAGCGAAGCCTACCTCGGCATCGGCATCTGCCATTTGCAGTTGGGCCGGCTGGATCTGGCGTTGGAGAACTTTGACAAATGTCTGAATCAAAGCCCGACGCACGAGGCGGCCATGTTTGGCAAAGCGGTTACACTGCAACTGGCCGGGCGGCTGGATGAAGCCGGGAACTTGTACCGGCGCATTCTTATGCGCAACCCCACAAACGAGGATTCCCTGGTGAATCTCATCGCCATTGACATGGCGCGCAAAGACAGCGAGAGGGTGCGCGAGACCGCCGAGCAATTACTGGCTGTGCGTCCCGATTCCCCCGCAGCTTTGGAAGGGCTGGCCACGGCTGCCTTCGCTCGCGGCGACAATGAAGCTGCGGCCCGCTTCTGTGGGCGGCTGGTTGAGACGGTTCCGGATCACTTTGAAGGCTGGTTCAATCTCGGCGTAGCACATCAGAAGTCGGGTCGGTTTGCTGAGGCTGCAGCAGCTTACGCCCGGGCGGCAGCTCTACGGCCCGATTCGGCTCAAGTCCAGATGAACCTCGGAATAGTCAACCAGGAGCTGGGCAACCTGAGTGAGGCGCGCACCGCCTATCAAAAGGCCCTGTCGCTTGACCCAACGCAGACCGCCACGGCCTGGAATCTGGCCTTGGTGCTGGAGCAAACCGGACAGAGCACGGAGGCAGAGCAGATTTACGCGCGATTGCTTGAAGCCAGCCCTGACTGGCAAGAGGCGTGGTTCCGTTTGGGCTTCCTGCGTTTGCAGCGCGGCGATTACCCGGCGAGCATTGAGGCCTTTGAGCGGTGCCTGAAGAAATCACCGGATTGGGTTGAAGCCCGCCTGAACCTGGGCATTGCCCACTGGAAAATGGGCAACCACACAGAGGCCTATCAAGCTTTCGAGGCTGTGGTTGCAAGCCAGCCGGACTCGGTCGATGCGCTGCGGGGCCTGGCAGCTCTGGCACTTGAGGCCGATGACGAGCAGGCTGCATTGAACTACCACAGCCGACTGATTTCACTCGGCGAGCGAAGCCCGGAAGTTTTCTATAACACGGGCTTACTTCTTCAAAAGGCCGGCGCCATGGAAGATGCGGTAAAAATGTACCGCAAGGCGATAGCGGCCCAGCCGGAATTCGCTGAGGCGCTTTTGAATCTGGGGCATGCTCTGAAGGCTTTGGGCCAAGATGAGGAAGCCAAAGCTTGCTGGCAGAAAGCGCTCGAGCATAAGCCGGAGCTGGCATACGGTTATTTTGAGCCGACCTCGGCCTGAGGCGCATGCAGCTTGCAGCGCATTGAATGCTAAGATAGTAAGCCTAATCAAACCAGCAGTTTAGGCGGACCGACTCGACTGCACTAATAAGTAGAAGTTTTGGTATACTGACATCGACGGCGCTATCGTCTAACGGTTAGGACGGAGCCCTCTCAAGGCTCAAATACGGGTTCGATTCCCGTTAGCGCTACCACCACAGAATTTAGTCTTCTATCACTTGCAGGCACTCGACGGATCCTGCGCCAGTATCGGCAGCGCCAGAAAAACGCCACGCAACGGAGACTCCGGCTAAAACGGAAGTCCCGCTTCAGGCTGGGGCGCTGCAAACTTGCGCCTCCGCTGCGGAGTCGCCCTAACAAAGGAGCACGGCTCGACCCTCAATGTTACGCATTGCCAGTAAGCTCTCCGGGGCTACTCATCGCCGGCTCAATTTTCGGTTACGTCGCCTTCGTAGTCGAAAAATGGCGGCTCTACTACAGGTTCTTCAAAGTACGGCTACGATTTAACCCCCCTTGTATGGTAGGGCTTCTCTATCCGGTACTTTTCGAGGTTGTCGGTTGTAGTCGCGTCACTCATTCATTTTCGCCACTCGTAGTGCGAAGCTCATTGCAGAATCTATCGCTCCCTAGGTCGGAAAGTTCTCTTAGGGGGCTAACGACGGCATGACGGCCTTATGTCGGGCGCGGCTGCTCCAAAACAGTCGTACCTAGCAATGCCTGAGTTTTTTGACGGAGGAATCGGCGGCGTACAACTTGGTCAGAATTAGGAACCCGACGGCAGCGACTGCCTGACGGGCGGGAAATTGACCACTGGCATCCATGAAGAGGCTGCCTGAAGGCGTACAGGCGGCCGCCGAAGATCAGCTCTGGCACTCAAACTCCAACATAGACCTTGAGGAAGGTTTCAAGGTCACTTTCAGGTCTTTTCCAGCCGCCTGTTAAAGGCGTCGCCACATGCTGGTTTCGCTAAGACAAATGATAGCCTGACGCTGTAATGTCACAACCGTCCATCCATTTGTGCGCTGCTCGAAATGCCGATCAATCCTCGGCCGCAAAGCGCGACAACTGCGAAAACGTATCCCGCAATTTCGGATAGACCTGGCGGTAGATCTTTAGAAGTTCCGCATACCGCCCAAAATTCTTAGCATCAGGACTTGTCTCACGGCCGATTTCGCCGCACATTGACTCAGCCGCCGCGGCTGCATTAGGAAACCACCCGGCGCCCACCGCAGCACAAATCGCTGCGCCCAAGCTGGAAGCCTCAATAGTCTTCGATCTGCGGACTGTCTTGCCGGAAGCATCAGCGATGATCTGACACCAAAGGTCGCTCGAAGCGCCGCCTCCCATTGCGACGAATTCGCTCACATGGACGCCGGTCTGTTCCTCAATCATGCCGGTGACCAGCGCCTGTTCAAGTGCGATTCCTTCCAACACCGACCGGTACATGTGTCCCAACTGGTGTGAAGAAATCAGGCCGACGAAGCACCCCCGGGCTTGGGGATCCCAATATGGCGTCATGACAGCTCCCCAGTAGGGGAGGGTCAACAACCCGTTGCTGCCGATTGGGACTCCGGCCGCTTCAGCCTCCAGCCGCTTGTATACGTCTTTGTCTTCAGCAGGCGTCCGCAGGATCTGGCGCACCAGCCAGTCCACGAGAAAAGTGCCTGTCCGGAGGCTGGTTTCAAAGTAGTACCCATCACCGGAGCAGCTTCCCATTGTTCGCCATGCAGCGCCGGTTCTGTACTGGCGGGAATAGATCCCTGAGACAACCGCAGTTCCAAGATTCAAGTAAGCCCGGGAGGAAGTCAGAGCATTGACGCCTAGGCCGGCAGCTTGGCCGTCGCCGCCTCCGGCCACGACAGGCGTGCCTGCGAGCAGTCCGGTCTGCGTTGCAGCCACATCCCCAACATGGCCGATTACCGTTCCGGGGGCGGCAAGCCGCGGCAGCTTTTCCGTAGTTAGTTCCAAAACCTCCAGCACCTCCCGGGACCATTCCTTGGCCTGCATATCGAAAAGCCCCAGCGGGTCGGCGCTCGCCCAACTGGTCGAGAACGTTCCGGTGAGCCGCCACACCAAGTAGGAGTGGACGTCGGCAAACATGGCGGTTGCGCGGAATTGCTCTTTCTCCCACCGCAGCATCCAAGCCAGACGATAAGCCACCGGCCCCATGTCGGGCGGCTTTCCCGTGATTCGGTGAATTCTCTCCGCCCCGACCTTGCTTGCTAGCCATGTTACTTCCTTCTCACATCGCTGGTCTAGCCAAACTATGGCGGGCCGCACAGGAAGGCCCCTAGAATCGAGCGGCACAAAGGTTTCGCGTTGATTGGAGATGGCTATGGCGGCAACGCGCTCGGGGTCTATTTCCTTGAATAAACCACGAAGCGCCAGGCAGGCTGACTGCCACCAGTCCTCCGGATTTTGCTCGTAACGATTATTCCCAATGCTCGCGATTGGAATCGAACTCCGCCCACTTCCTGCAACGGTTCCGTCGCGCCTCCAGGCGATCGCCTTTGCGGCCGTTGTACTGCTGTCTAAACCTATAACAACATCTTTTTCATGCGCCATGTTCAAATTGCTTCGACCTGTCTTTACGCCTTACATGCAAATTCGATGTGGCGGCTACGTGCCCGCCCTATCCTCGGGAACCTTCATGAGCATCGTCAGCCCGGCGCTGATCAAGTACAGTATGGCGAAGATCCACATTACGCCTCCCACGCCGAGCAGTGGAAGGAAGATGCCAACTATGGCGGGGCCGACCCAGGCGCTGGCTCCTGCGCCCAGGTTTAGGATGGCCATGGCCGCGCCCTTCCGGTCCGGCACCAGAGCCGCCATGATCGCCCCCAGCGGCGTGTAGGCCGACAAGGTGGCCCCGTAAAACATGCCGGCGATGACGGCGAGCGGGTAATTCGCCGGGCGTCCCTGCATGGAGTAGTAAAGCATGAGCGTGGTGACGGCGCAGCCGACGCCGCCAAACAGCGTGACGGTCCTCCTCCACCCGAACTTGTCTCCGATTATTCCAAACAACAGGTTGAAGATAACGTTGGTCACCGACAGTGCGGTCAGCAACCGCAGCCACTGGGTGAGGGTGAATCCAACCGTGGTGGTCGTATAGACCGGCAAAAAGACCAGGAATCCGAGCTGAGCTGCGGTGTTGATAGTCCGCACGATACCGCCGATTCCAATCTTAGGTATCTCCCAGGCGATCGTAGCGCTGGTAAGAAGTGTCTTCAGCGGGTTTTCTCCCGGGGGAGCAAGCCTGCGCGCCCCTACCGGCTCCCTCACAGCGCCCAGGGCCACACCAGCGGCGGCCACGAAGGCCAGCGCCCACCACAACGTCTGATACTCTCCGATTAGCGGGATAAGATATGTCGCAATAATCGAACCCAGCGTTGGAAAGCCGGCGGCAAAGGCAAACCAAAACCAGCCCAATGAGGTACCGAGATTACGGGCCGGCGTCGCCACCGTGATCCACACCAAGAAGCCGTAGGCGAACAACGGATATCCGAACCCGCGCGCGCCGTAGAAAAGCAGCATGAGCGGGTAGTTGCCCGGAGCTACACCCAGCAGAAGAAAAGCCACATGGAACACCAGCCAGACGAGTAAGCCTATGAACATCACCCGCCGTGGTCCCCACAGATCTGATAGTGCTCCCGATAGCCAAGAGGCGAAGGTGGCCGTGAGCCCATACACGGTGAAAACCAGCGCCACCCCGGAGGCGGAGACGTCCCGGCTGGTGAGAAACGCCGAGAGGAAGCCGGACTCCACGCCGCAGGCGCACATCAGCAGTAGCACAGCGGGGAATCCCCAAGCTAGCGGCGGGTAGATACCAAGCCGCTGGAAAAAAGAGGAAGGCTCACTGTTGAGTGAAGCCTGCGTGGCGCGCATAGAACAGTTTCTCCTTAAAAGATATTTGTCAGGTTGTTTCAAGCACGGCTTCTCCCGTGACTTTCAGCCTGAATCTCTGTAACCGCTTGACGAAATACCGCTGGAATTGATTCTTGTGGATTTGCTCCAGACAATTCCCGCCGAGTTCGTGGCAGCCGAAACCGGCCTTCAGCATCTGCCGGGAATAAATGCGGATGCTGTGGACTGCGGCGACCGCCGCTCCCTTCCTTACCAGCCATGCCGCCAAGCGTTTGAATTGCGCCGTCGGATGTCAATTCCTGGCTCCCGCAATATTACTACGGCCCCTACAGAGGTACTTCAGGGACGGCTTGCTGTTCAGTTCATCGCGAGCGCGGATCAATGTTCCGTTTCCTGTATCCCTTGTCCACGTCCGCGAAGGGTCCCGGGAAACGTCTGTCACCCGTGGCCACGTTAAACCAGTCTGTGTCTATCGAATTGAATACAGGCACCTTCGGCCACTCGCCGTGCGGTATGACAGTCAGTTCCAATCGGTCGGGATCGAAGGAAATCTCATCTGACATTCGTACCGTCCCGTTCTTCTCTTGGCCGTAAAATTCGCGCCAGGCCTCCACGTCAAGCCACTGTTGCGGTTCCGGTGCGAGGATTCGTATGTACCCGCCGGCTTGGGGCGGGAGGATGTACAGGTTACCGTCACTCCAGTTGTGTTCGTTCATAAATCCGAGGGCGGCCGTGCCCCAGGAATGGAAGATATTGTTGTACACCTTGTTTTCACGGGCCGTTCCCCCTCGCGTGCCGATAATTCGTTTCTCGACCGGGACGGCGAACACGCTGATAGTTTGGCAATTCCCGATCAAGTTGTTCGCGATGATCAGCTTATCCGTTCCCTGCACAAAGATGCACGTACCGCCGGAGTTCTCCAGACCCCCGCCGCTTTCCGAATTCCTCACGCCCCAGATCACGTTGTTGTCGATCTGATTCTGTTCATGAGTGGCCTCGATATGAACAATGCCGCTGACCGAAAGAACGTCTGCCATCACGTTACGGGTGACACGGTTATTCACGTTACCCACATCCAGCCAGAATGCCGCGGCGTTACGCATGTGCCGGATGACGTTGTCCCTAAACAACATATTCCGAGCGCCATGAAACTTAACGCCGCCCGCCTCCCAGCTTCGTTCTGCATCCTGCCAGCCGACCCATTCAATGAGGTTCTTCTCAATAAGTCCGACGTTACCGGCGCCCACTCCTTCAAGCCCTCCTATGCCGCAATACCGGATTGTGTTACCACGAATGATGTGAAACCCGCTGGGCTGGGAGCTTGTCATCGGTCCGCCACCGCCGACTTGGAGACATAGTGAATTAGCCCATTCGAAAGTGTTGTCCTCGATGATCCAATGGTGCCCACCCAGGGTGACGACCATGCCGCTCTGCGGCAGCGGAATGGGATCACTAGAGTGCTGGAAGGTGATCCCTTTAATCCGGATATAGCCCAGACCCCTTTCTTTGGGCGCAAAGACCTGTTCGCGAACCGTGGCTTCAATCATATGATTTTCCGGGCTGTCGTCGCCATTGAGCCGAACGTATATCGTGTTACCTTTGAGGTCAACCCAGAACTTTCCAGCGGACCCTCCCATTTGGTCGAATAGCGGTTTCTGCGGAATATCCTCGTAATAGCTTGTGGCTCGTCCGGATGGTCCGAACAGGTCGATGTACTGGTCTACGGGCTCCAGAGGCTTGCCATCCGCAAATACCATGCCACGACGACGGAAATAAGGTGCTGTATTGATGACCTTGAAATTCAGCCAGTAGCGGTTGCCGGGGGCATTCACCATCGCGAATGGGTTGTAGACTGTAGGCAGATAATCATCGATCTCTACCTGCCATATTCTGGCTGAACTTGGAGTTCCGCCTCTAAAGCCGCCCATCGTGCTTAGCTTCCAACCTTTGTTGATGACCGCAGAACCTTTAACCACTACTTTTGCGCCAGGCGCAGCCTCATAACTGATCATCTTGTCCGGTCCGGAACCTCCGCGGGCAGGACTGACCGTCTCACGGTATACCCCGGCGGCAATTACTACACGCTCACCCGGCTGCAATACCTGAGCCGCTTTGCTAATTGTCCGAAAAGGGCGTTCCTTGGTTCCCGGTCCGTTGTCATCCGCGGCAGCCGAGTTTCCGTCAACGTAATACGTCTTGGTGAAAGTAAGGGGCTTTTCCCAAAACTGGAACTCGCTCCCGTCCGGCAGCCGTGTGCTTGAGTCAGCCAATAGCAGGCAAGGCACAAGCGGAAGCAAAGCGCAGATTCGTCGCATCAAATATACCTCCCTTTAAGCAGGTGCGTCTTGTTTAATCGCTGAACGGCAATAGAGCAAACCTCGCTGCCTGTTGAGCAAGCGGCTCCCACCGTCCAATTCATAAAACACATGCTTCACCTTCTTCTCCGCACCGAGGTTCCTGTAATCGTAAAAGTTCACTTGAAGTGTGCCGTGCAAAACGGAGCGTTTTGTGAAAATTCCAATTTCGGAACCCAGCAAAATGAAAATGCTGGCAGGGTCCCAGTGGCGGAGCTCGAGATTTGGATTCGAAGGATCGGGCAGGCGCAGTCCGCCGTCTATCGCGTAACCGTACGTATAAAAGCCCGGGGGCAGCGGGCCGACCGTCAGACTCCAGATACCCGTGTCGTCCGCCCGGAGCAGCTTGGGCTCCTTGAGGACTTCCAGAATCCCCGGGGGCCCCATCCGTACCACCTCAGACGCTTTGGGGGCGAAAAGGTGAAACGTAACCCTCCCGTAGGGTTGCATCTGCGGCGACAGTGGAATGCCGTTTGTGTCCTCATAGTAGGGAGAAGGCGGCCGCTGGCCTGCCGCAGCCATAATGAGCCAAACTAAACTGCACGCGACAATCGAAACGCGCATACTGGCTCCTTTTCGGCTGTGCAAGGACTACTTCATGTAGCCTCTCTCTTTGTAATATCGGGCCGCTCCGGGATGAAGCGGGACTTCATACGCCTTCCACACGGTGTGGACGTTGTAGGAAAAATTCAGATGTTTCCACTGGAGCAGGTGCTGCTGTTCATCGATCGCCTTTGCGACCGTATAGGCAAAACTGTCCGGCATATCATCGCGACCATAGATCACCGTTCCGGTGCGCACGACGGTGGGGATCGGGCGCATTACACCGCGATACAGGCCGACCGGGATAAAGCCACGCTCCTGTTCGCCTTCACGCGCCAGCTTTTCCAGAAGATCTTCCGGCAATTCAATGAAATTGAGGTTGAATTTCTCGCTGATATCGACCCAGATGCGCCATTCTGGGGCAGTGCTCATTGGTCCGGCGCCACCGATAACGACGTCGAAGTTCTCCCGGACTTCAGGCGTGTTGCCGATACGCCCGCCAGCAGCTTCGATCGCCTCCCTCGACAAGCCATAGTAAGCCAGAATGGTGGGCGCACCACCGTCGATCCCCGCCAGTAGGATGCGCACCGGCCAGCGCTTCTGGCGAATCTTTGACAGGTCGGTGATTCCCGTCTCCGCCTTGGCCGCAACCAGGGTGTAGCTAGGGTCCTGAATGTTCGCAATCAGTCGCAGATTCGCCCTGGGTTTTTCCTTTGCGTATATGCCTGTTCCCCGGTAAGCGTCCCTTAAGAACTGCACGGCGACCGCACCGAAATCAACCGGCCCAAGTCCAGGAGCATTGCGCGGGGCCAGAATCTCAGGCACAACCGGGTCCGGCTCATACGGCGGAGGCAGCCTGGCCTCGCTGACGATCCGGGGCGCATCGGCGCGGTTGCAGTTATAGCAAATCTGCACGTCGTAACCGTATGGCTTCATCGCCGCCTGCACGAATTCCGCCATAGCGCCCCAAGGACAGATTTTGCACGCACCGCCGAATACCGGCCGCTTGGCCGCTATTCCCGTTTGGGGCGGCCCGCCGCTTGCCGGCGCAACCGTCCGGACAAAGGCCTCTCCTTCTGGGGTGCGCCGCCAGGCGAAATAGGCCTCCAGGCCTTGCAAGCCTTCTTCGCTCGGCACCCGGCCAGTGTGGGGAGGGTACTTGAGGTACATAACCACAGGGTTCGTTTCACTGAAAGGCGGCCACTGGGGTAGTCCCTCGCCGTTTGGATCTCCCCGCTTGGCGAAATTCGTCCAGTAGGCAGCAATAATGTCGGAGAGTTCCTGGTCGCCGGGAGCCGCTTGGCGGTTGGGTGCATCGAGATGCTCAAAGACGAAAGGCACATCGGCGCCGTGCGGCGCACCCTGACCCTCACGAGGGGACCCAGGAGGGTACTCCGGATGCTGGTCGAAATAGTAGTAGAAAACTTTGGATTTGCCGGTCCTGGATTGGAGCCGCGCCCAGGCCCAGGTATGCCAGCCGAAAGCCGCATCGCGCGTCAGGTCGCGTGCCGTCTTCGGAACCGTGGTCTCGCCGGCCGGATACAGCTTCAACAGTTTGTCGGCGAACGGTCCGTAACGCTGGCGCACGCTTTCTATATAAGCCTGAGGCGTTTTCGGAGGCGAGAAACTGAGGCCCTCGTCGGAATTGTACCCGACGAGGATAGGCGTGTCGTTGTATCGCCGGGCTTCGTAAAGCTTGTACTGATCGTCGGGAATCACCCAGCCGTCGATGATCGGCCAGCTCAATCCTCGCTGGCCGCGGCTTGTGGCCAGCACTTGCTCAGCCGGCAATTTCCGCAGGTCCTGGACAGAGGAAGCCCCTACACTTCTAGCGTAAGATTCTCCCGCGCGCTCGGCATCGGCGAGGCGCTGCATGTTCTCGCCCGGCAGCCCTCCGGGGCGGGGCGGCCCGAATGAACCTCCGCTCTGGGAGATCGCTCCGTGAAACAGTCCCTTGGCCAGCGGTGAGGCACACAGCATGCTGACCGCAATGCCACCTGCGGATTCCCCGAAGATCGTCACCCGCCGAGGATCGCCGCCGAAAGCCGCTATGTTCCTCTGGATCCACTGCAAGCCGGCGATCATATCCAGCAAGCCATAGTTGCCCGAAACTTTGAAGTTGGATTCGGCGCTCAGGCCAGGATGGGCGAGGAAGCCGAAAGGCCCGACCCGGTAGGCTATGCTCACCAAGACCACGCCGCGCTTGGGCAGCTTCTCGCCGCTATAGGTAGGAATGGACGTCGCACCGCCGGCGAATCCGCCTCCATAGATCCACACCAGCACGGGCAACCGCTGATCCGCTCCTGTGGCAGGCGTCCACACGTTCAGATACAGGCAGTCCTCGCTCATGCCTGCCCCCTGAGTCGCACTTGAGGTATTGGGAGGGCCTCCCTGCATACAGGCCGGCGCGAACTTATCTGCGCGTTTCACGCCATCCCACTTGGCTGCTGGTTGGGGCGGCCGCCATCGTAAGTCGCCCACCGGCGGGGCCGCAAACGGGATCCCCCGATAGATGGTCAACCCGTCTTCGAAAGTACCTTCCACCAGGCCACCCTCAACCTTCACCGGGGCGGCGGCGGATACCCAAACCATTAGCAGCGCGCCAAGAAGAGCCCTCCACATAATGCACCTCGAAATTGTTATCTCACTGCACTGCCGTTGCTATTTGAAAAGCCGCGGCACGAAATCGTTCAGGCACCGGCGCCAGGTCAGCCATTCGTGCGCCGTTCCCGGGGACTCGAAATACACGTTCTTGATCCCGATCTTGTCCAGAGCCTCATGGAGCGCCTTCATGGCCGTGCCCTCTTCGGTCCCGATGCCCATCCAGAGCAACCTGACCTTCTTGTTGAATTCAGCCGGGTTGGCGAATACGCCGTTATAAAGAGTCTTGGGATCAAACTCGCCTCTTAAGCCGGCGCCGCTGAAATTGCCTATCCAGGCAAACTTGTCCAGGTTGCCGAGAGCAGTGACAAAGGTTTGCATTCCTCCCATCGACAGGCCGGCCATCGCGCGGTTTTCCCGGCCCGGCGCCACCCGGTAGGTTTTCTCAATCATAGGTATCAGATCGGTGAACATCATTTCCGTGAACGTAGCGCCGAAGTTCGGACCAAATCCAGGGCCTCCCCGTCCGGCGGGTGCGCCGCGTCCCGGCTCAGGCTTTGCCGGGGCAGGCCCCACCAAGCCGCGGGCGTAATAAATTGAGGCATCTTCGCCGGGCTTGGTGGCGTTGAGGTTATCCATTACCACCAGCATCGGCTTGGCCTTCTTCTCTGCGATCAGGTTGTCCATTATGAAATCCATCCGTCCCTGCATGTGCCAGCCCCACTGGTTCTCTCCCCAGCCGTGCAGCAGATACAGCACCGGATAGCGCGCCTTAACGTTGGTGTCGTAGTCCGGCGGGGTGTAGACGAAGCAGCGCCGCCACTTGCCGGTTACCTTGGAGAAGTACCAGCGTGAGCGCACTTCCCCGTGGGGCACGTCCTTGGCATGGTAGTAGTCCACGCCCTGCTCGGGAATCTCGATTCCGCTGTTGAACCAGCCGGAGCCGAAGAAGGTCTCGCTGGCCGGGTCGGCTACTTGGGCGCCGTCGATGATCAGCGTGTAGTAGTGGAAGCCCACAACCAGCGGTTCGGTCGTGACGGTCCAAACGCCGTCGTCGCCCTTGGTCATGTTGTAGCGCTTTCCGACGCTCACCTGAACGGATTTAGCGTCTGGCGCTCTCAGCCGGAACGTCGCCCGACCGTCCGGATAGACGCACGGATACTGTGCGCCCGGGACATTAAGCGCCGAAGGCTTACAGTCGCCGGCAGCCTGTCCCCAGCACAGCCCGCCTGCCAGCAATGCCAGTATCAAGGTTCTCATAGCACTCTCCTTTCAATCAGTTCTCCATAGGTTGGGCAAAAACCTGTAGTAAAGCAGGTGCCGCCAGGTTGACCAGTCGTGTCCGCCGTGGCCGCCCACGTAGTATTCATGCTTGATGTTGTGCTTCAGCAGGGCTTCGTGCAGCGCTACGCAGCGCGCGCCCATCTGCCCCTTGGCTTCTTCTCTTCCCTGTCCCACGAACAGATACGCCACTTTCTTGTTTACGTCGGGATCATTCAGGAAATTGGCAATAGATTTCTCGGCCTCCACATCCCCGGCGCTGAGAATCCCGAAGTTGGCGAACAAGTCCAAGGAGCGGAACCCGACGAACATGGCGTGGCGGCCGCCCATGGACAGGCCCGACAAGGCGCGGCCGCGCGGGTCCTTCCGTACGCTATAGTGGGACTCCACCAGCGGAATGACGTGCTTGCGCAGCTCCGCCTCGAACAAATCGAATGTGAGCTCCACATGCTTTGGGTGATTGCGGTGGATCATCTGGTTGTTCGGGATCACGATCACCATGGACAAGGCCTTGCCCTCAGCCAGCAAGTTGTCCATCATTAGATCTACGCGTCCATCGTAGACCCAGTTATGCGGCAAATCGCCGCTGCCCCCCACCAAATAAAGGACCGGGTAGACCTTATTGCGGTCGTAGCCCGGCGGTGTATAGACATACAATTCGCGTTCGCCCTTAGTCACGTCCGAGTGATACACATGTCGCGTCATAGTCCCGTGGGGCACATTTTTTGCATCGTAATAATTTGGCCCGTTGCCATGCACCACCAGAGTGCTGTAGGGCGGCATGGCCGTGAAACCCGCTATGGTGTTGTTCGGGTCGGCTACCCTCACGCCGTCGATGATGAAGTGGTACTGATACATGTCGGGTTCCAGGGGGCCCACGGTCAGAGTCCACACGCCCTCCTCACCCTTGGTAAACGGAATGGGTGTGTTCCCCTTGCCGATTGCCGTGAGAACGGCGACCCCGGATAGCAGAACCTCCTTAGCTTGGGGCGCCCGAACGCGAAAGATGACGGTGCGGTCGTCCCGGACTTCCGGCGAGTTGAGGTTGGCACTGAAAGGAATTAGATTCTCTGTGTTCTTCTGAGGGCACCAATCTAGATTGACGTTGGCCTGCTGGGCCGGAAGACGGATCGCACCGGTAAGGCAGAAAATGGTGGCGAACGCTGCAAATCGTATGGTTCTCACTTAATTACTCCTCGAATTCTTAGTTCGTTCCATGCTACCGGAACAGGCGCTGAGCGAAATCATAGAGCGACCTGCGCCAGGTCAGCCATTCATGGGCCGTGCCGGGGGACTCAAAATACACATACTTGATTCCCCCTTTGTCGAGTGAATCGCAAAACGCCTTGATGCTGGCCGGGAAAGGATCCGGCTCGGCCGTCCCGAGTCCGATCCATAGCAGGCGAACTTTTTTGTTGAAAGACTTGGCATCGGCGAAGACCCCGCCGAATCCGGTTTTCGGGTCAAACGGTTCGGTGCCCAAGCCCAGGCCCGTGCCGCTGAACATGCCGATATAGGAAAACCGGTCCAGATTAGCCAGCCCGATTCGGCACGCCTGGTTGCCTCCCATGGAAAGTCCGGCCAATGCGCGGTGATCGCGATCGGCGATTGTGCGAAACTTCGCGTCGATCATGGGTATGACTTCCTTGATCAGCACGTCCTCGAAGGCGGCGGTGCTCGGACCAGGCGGCAACCGCACGCCGCCCACTTTTCCGGCAGACGGCATCATGGGAGGCTTCTCCCCCGGCCTTCCGGCGTAGCCGTTTTCCATGACAATGATCATCGGCACGGCCTTCTTTTCCGCGATCAGGTTGTCCAGGATAAAATTGGCTCTTCCTTGGAAAGTCCAGCCCGTTTCGTCCTCACCCGAACCGTGCTGGAGATACAAGACCGGATAGCGCGCCTTCAAATTTGTGTCGTAATCCGGCGGCGTGTAAACGAAACACCTCCGCCAGGCGCCGGTGATCTTGGAGTGATACCAGACGAGGCGCACCTCACCGTGCGGCACGTCCTTGGGCAAGTAGTAATCTACTCCTTTTTCCGGAACCTCGATTGCGCTGGAGGCCTTGGACGTGCCGTAGAACGCATAAGTGCCCGGATCGTTCACCACGGCACCGTCAATAACGATCATGTAGTAGTGAAATCCTGGGACCAGTGGCGGGGTTGTCACCGTCCAGGTCCCGTCAGCGCCCTTTAGCATATCGTGGCTTCCAGCCAGCCGTACTTGAACAAATTTAGCGTCGGGCGCAGCAATGCGAAACGTAACCCGATTGTCAGGATGCACACAGGGGTATTGGGCCAGGGGGATATTCAACGACGACGGCGTACAGTCGCTGGCCGCCTGTCCCCAACCCAGCGTGACGGCCATCAGTGCAAGAGCGAAAGTTCTGTACATTGAGTTCCTCCTATCTGAAAAGCCGCGGCGCAAAGTCGGCTAGGGCGCGGCGCCAGGTCAGCCACTCATGGGCGGTGCCTTTGGATTCGACGTAAACGTACTTGATGCCGGCCTTGTCGAGTACTTCCCGAAAAGCCTGCATGCCCTTGTACATCTGCTCCGGTTCGTCGGTGCCCGCACCGATCCAAACCAGCTTCATGCGCTTGTTAAAAGAAGCTGCATCGCTGAGCACCCCGTCGTAGTCGGTCTTTGGATCCACTCTCCACTCCAGCGAATTGCCTCCTGGAACCCCGCTGAATCCTCCGATGTAGGCGAACTTGTCGAGATTCCGCAGCACCATCTCGAAAGTATTCCACCCTCCCATGGAGAGACCGGCCATAGCCCGGTTTTCACGGCCGGTCAGCGTCCGGTAGACGGAGTCGATCATCGGAATGAGGTCCTTCGACATCATTTCCCTGAACACCGGGTTGTCGCCCATAGATCGCGCTGCTCTGCCCCCGGCGGGCAGAGCACCGCGGGTGGGCCCCGCCTCGCCAGGCCTCCGGGCATTGAAGGAGTCCATGACGACGAGCATAGGCCTGGCCTTCTTGTCGGCGATCAGATTATCCATGATGAAATCCGTACGGCCTTGGATCACCCAGCCTCTCTGATCCTCTCCGCCGCCATGGAGCAGGTAGAGCACAGGATAGCGGGCCTTGAGGTTAGTGTCATAATCGGGGGGCGTATAGACGTAGCAGCGTCTCCACGCGCCGGTTACCTTCGAGAAGTACCACCGTGATCGAATCTCCCCGTGCGGGACATCCTTGGCTTGATAGTAGTCCGCACCTTGTTCGGGGATTTCTATCCCACTGTGCATCCAACTGGATCCGAAAAAGGTCTCGCTGGCGGGGTCAGCGACCGTAGCGCCGCCGATGACCAGATTGTAGTAGTGGAAGCCCGGTGCCTGGGGTGGAATTGTGACGCTCCATACCCCATCGGGACTGCGCGTCATTTCGTAAAGCCGCCCCAATTGCACCTGGACCTTGGTCGCCTCGGGCGCCAGCAGGCGGAACGTGACCCGGTTGTCGGGATGGATGCAGGGGTACTCGGCCCCGGGAATGTTCGTTGAAGCCGGTTTGCAATCGATCTGCCCCCAGCAGAGTGCCGAACTGAGAACCATCAGCACTCTCAGGTATCGCATGTTCTCCTCCTTGCCCATGGTGCGGTTCGCGGATGCCCTCCGGCAATTCCGCACCCTCACCCGTCTGGCCATCCGTCAGACGCCTCATGTGACGGCTGTTCGATGTCGATCCCTAGGCCGGGCTTCTCAGAAAGCTGGATGTGCCCGGACTGGATGGCCTCCCGGTCATGGATCATCAGGTCGCCCTCTTTGGACTGCTGTCTGCGCTCAAAATCGAACGTCTCCTGGCTCAGAAAATCCTGCATCATGGCTGCACCATCGGACGAGGCGGTCGTGGCGACCGGCCCCATCGCATTGTGCGTAGCCGCCGGGATACAGTATGCGGTGCCGCAAATATCAAAAAACATTCCGAGTTTTCATCGCTCCTGATGTCCCCAGGAGTCATGGTGACTTGCCATGAGATGCCAGTTCAATAACTTGTTTCAACTAATGCTGCTGTTTTCGAACTCGTGGGCGCTGAGGGGAGCATTCCTCAGCGCCTTGGACGTTTCGATCAATGGCGTCTCCACGATTTTGTCGGAATCGCCGATGGTTCCGCGCCATTCATGTGCGGAAATGAAGTTTTCGCCGGGGAACCGGTACCTCCCCGTGCGATGCTGCCTTAGAAGCCCGGTGGTATCCGGCCGGAAACCGCGAATGTTGTCAGCCGGCATGAGCGAGACGGCTCCGATATGGAACGAACCTTGCCACGTTCCAGCGATCTCGCTTCGCCTATCCTCACCGTTGCCTCCGGCGGTGAATTTCAGTGGAAACTTGGAATAGGAGCGGGCCAGCCCCATAATAGGAATGACCTGTCTGTCGGCGGGGCGAGGGCCCCATATCAGACTGACGGTGATCCTGGCGCCAGCTTCTCCCGCCAAGACCACCCGGCCGGTGTAAGATTTACCTTTACATAGGGCCGGCCCGCTCTGTTGTATTCCCCGTGGCTCGGCTCCCGCGAGCTTGATCAGCGGCGTGTGGTCGCCGGTGTAGGGCTCCTTGGAATCCATCACTTCAGATTTATCCGGCCCAATCGGCCGCCACCGGTTAGCCACTGTTCCGCGCACTGGGTTCCGCTCCGCAGGCTTTGAGCCTATGGGATAGTAAAAACCTCCGCTCATCAAGCATCTCAGCCCACAGGCTGCGATTTGTCAGGTCGCCGATATGCTCAATAAATTGGCCGTAGTTGTACAGAAACATAGGCGAATCGGCCTTACTAGCATTGATGATCACTGCTATTGGCTTTGCAGGCCGGTTGCCGCTCTGGGCCCCCAGAGCTGAAACCACACTCAAGAGCAAGAGTGCTGATGGCTTGCGGATCATCGATCGGTCCTGCCGTTCTCTTGACTTAGAAATCCAACTTCAGAACCTCAGCTTAAAGACGAGCTGGATCTGGCGCGCACCCACCCTGACGGCCGTGATCTTTCCAATATGGCCCGGACCGATCAAGCGATCAGGCTGGGCAAAAGAAGGATGGTTCAGAGCATTGGTAGCATCTGCAGCAAGGTCGAACATCAGGCCTTCCCGAAGTGTGAACGTCTTGCCAAGCGACAGCCCCATGTTAAACATGCCGGGCCCGTAGACGATGTTTCTACCCATGTTGCCGAACGTGCCGGGAGTCGGGGCGGCGAAGGCATTCACGTTGAACCAAGAATTGATCGTCGGTTGTTCGAGCTTTGGATTCCCCACGACGTTCGGATACCAGGAAGCGTTCGTCGACAGGCTGTAGCTGTTGTTTGTGGCCATGACAGGCGTAAACGGACTGCCGCTCTGCCAGACCAGCGTGCCCGAAAGTCTCCACCCGCCGATTACTTTGTCGGCAATCGCATTCTGGTTTAGGTAAGTGCGGCCGCGGCCGAAGGGAAGCTCGTAGACCGCGTACCCCTTGAACGCATGACGTACGTCGAAGTTCGAATTTCCGTAGTTCTTGTCCGGCTCATGGGCCCTCTGGAACACTTGCACCCCCATCATGGTCCCCCGGCCCGAGGAATCCTGGTTGGAGAGCATGTGAGACCAAGTGTAGTTGAAGTTGAACGTCAGCCCGCGGCGCATGCGCTGCGTAATTGAAGCCTGGAGCGCATTGTAATTAGCGTTGCCCTGCGTATTGGGTCCGGATATCGTCTGGAACGGATATGGTCGGTACTGTGCGCTATTCGGTCCCAGCTTGTCCTCGGGAGGTTGATTGAGATCCGTAACGAAGGGCAGGTTATTCTGGTAGTTGCCCACATAACTGAGCTCGGCCACCAGGGACCACCCCAATTCCCGTTGGATGGTGAAGTTCCATGAATAGAGGCGCGGTACGGGCGAATCATACTGCTGGAAGCCAACCGATTGCCCGTTGTAGGCCTCAGGAGTCAGGGGAGCACGCTTGAAAAGGGAGTTGATGCTGGCCCCCTTTGAGCCCTGATAGTTCGTGTTTCCGTCGGAGGACAGGATCACTACCGGGTATACATTGTTTGTGGAGTCCGTTAAGTTGCCGCTGGAGGTGAAGGCGTTTCCCAGCCCGTTGCTGGCGTACGTGTCTACGTTCCACGGGTACGTGTAAATCCCAAACCCTCCGCGGATCGTTGTCTTCTGGTTCAACAAGTAAGCGAAACCGAGTCTAGGGAGCCAGTTGTTGTACTGGGATTTCTGGAGTGCGGTCCTGCCGTTGGCCTTGGTAACCCCGTACCACATAGCTCCGGGCTTGCCTGTAGCGGGATTAATTACAGTCGGGTCAAACGAGCGCGCGTTGCCGTCCCTATCCCACCAGCCTGTGGTTCCCATCCATCGCAAGCCGAGGTTCAGAGTGAGTTTCGGACTCACTTTGAAGTCGTCCTGGATGAAGGCTGCCGGATTCCTGAGCCTGCCGGCATATTGCGGCGAAATCGAAGCTGACCAGGACTTAGCGTACCCCAACAGAAAGTCGGCGTAAGCCACCCCGGTTGTCGATGCTAGCGCTCCGATGTTGCTGCCGGCGGTGTAAACTCCCGTAAAACTGAGGGTGGCTCCGTTTATGTTTCCCCATGCGGTCGAATCCGTGATCATGTAGATCAGGTTTCCCCCAAGATGAAGGGTGTGGCGGCCGCGTATAAGCGTCACCACGTCGGATATATCGTGCTGATTCTCTTGGTAGTTCGCGTGGAGGCCCTGGCTTAAGGTGTAGATGTCTGTTACGTTGATGGTCGGGAAAACGTCAGCTTTGGCAAACTTCAGGCCCAGCTTTTCCGGATATCCCTTATTCAAAGTCTGTGGCTTCAGCTTGTCGTATTCCGCCATGAACCCCCAACGGAATTCATTGAGCGTTCTCGGACTGATTGTCCAGTAATCGGAGAGCTGCGCGTTGGAATTCATAATGTCCCGGTCAATTGCGCCCACCGGAGCGACTGGGCTGACGCCGGTCCCCCAACTGTCGTTCCAGGTTGCCGAACCAGTAATACGATGGTTCCTTATAATGTCGGCGTCAAAGCGCCCAAAGTATTTGATCTGGGGATTCTTGGACGGTAGCGCGTACTGGTAATTGTTTGTTGTTACGCCGCTGGAAACAGTTCCAGGAAGATTTGGTTTGGGGTAATAGGTCTGTATGTTCTTGGCGACGGCGTCCAGCATGGTAGCCGGGATCACATTTCCTGGAAAGGGTTGGCGGGTCACGACGTTAGATGCGTCCACCGTTTGAGTCGTAGGATCATAAATGGCTCGCATGCCGGTGAAGTTGCCGGCGCGCATGTTGTCGGTCGGCACGGTGATGTAGCTGACGTTTGCGGCGCCGTGGTTAATAATTCTCTCCATGCCGTAGAAGAAGAAGATCTTGTTCTTGATGATCGGGCCGCCGAGGTTCCCGCCGATGGCGTGGTAGTGTATGGGAGTCCTGGCCGCCGTGGTGCCAAACTGGAAGGCGTTCGCATTCAAGGCGGTGTTCCGGAAATAGTCGTAGCCCATACCGTGGAACTGGTTGGTCCCACCCTTGCTGATTTGGTTGTATAACGCGCCGCCGCTCCCGTATTGAGCCGAAAACAGCGATGTGGTCACTTTAACTTCGCTTATGGCGTCTACAATGGGGGTCATAATCACGTTGTTGCTCATCGGTGAGTTGGTGTTAGCGCCGTCGAACAGGGCGGTCGAGAAAGGCATGCTTCCGTTCACCGACGCGGCATCCATGGCAGGAGTTGCGTCGTTTCTGGTCCCCGCGGATGACGTGCCCGGCAATAGAATTATGAGTTGCTGCCAGTCCGGGTTCCCAGTGCGTGGTAATTGAGTCAAAGTCTCCGCGGGTAGCGTCGCCGATTTCTCGGCGGTAGTGGTCTCAAGCAAGGGCGCAGTTTCGGTGACCACGACCTCCTGCGTGGTTTGCCCCAGGCTTAGCTCCACATTCATGCCCAGCGATCCAACCCGCAGAACCATAGGTCCGCGCCGCAGGGTAGCGAAGCCCGTCTTCATAAAGACAAACTCGTAGCGGTCTCCCGGTACTAGGGGGCCCGTGTTGTAGACTCCGGCTTCATTTGTTGTTATGGTGCGGGAGATGTTTTTGTCGAGATTGTTTACGGTAATGGTCACACCTGGAATGACTGCTCCCGAGGGATCGGTAACCGACCCGGTAACCTCTGCCGAATTAATGGCTTGGCCCCAGGCAACTGCAGAGCAGAGCATACAGGCGAATAAAGCTATCAGCTTCCATTCAAACCTGTTACGTTTAGGCAGAAAGCTCATGGTAGACCTCCATGAAGTAGACAGAAGACACACATGATGTATAACACCTCAGTGCCGAAAGTGCTACGTTAGATACGGTAATTTCCATAGCCCAAACGCCATCCCCGGATATAATCCCTTTGCAGTCTTATGATTAGCTACAATTTGGAGCAAGCCAGCGCCGTATCGCTAACTAGGTTAAGCTCCGTTAAGAACTGCTGCTGCCTCACTGTACTGGATTCGAAGCAGCAAACTAGCCAACTCTGTGGTGGCGAGCAAGGCTGCTGGCGGTCATCTTTGAGCCCGTTTGGGGGGATTGATGGCTTATCAGGCCATGCTAAACCTCTCACTCCGATTCGGCTTTAGAGGACTTTTCATCAATAGAATCTGTAAATTCAAAACCAGGCAATCGCAGGTCGAAATGCAACTTCTGATCCAGCAAGGCCACTAGCCCAGACATGAAAAACCACCGGCCCGGAGGTTTTGACCCTGCACCCTGCCTTTGCTAGAATCCACAGCACTTAGATGAGGATGTCCGCAGAACACGGTGGGAATGGGACCGGCTCGCCTGATGAGGCTGTGCGTGCGGAACTCAACCGCATTCTGGAGAGTGTTCCGTTTCGAACAAGCAAGCGTTGCAGTGAGTTCTTAAAGTATGTCGTCGAGCGAACGCTGAGCGGCCAAAGCAGCAACCTCAAAGAGCGATTGGTTGGTATTGAGCTATTTCAGCTCCCACCGGATTTCGATACCAGCCAGCACGCGATAGTCCGGGTGACGGCCAACGAGGTCCGCAAGAGGCTTGCCCAGTGTTATCTGGCCGACGGCGGTTCGCACCTTCCGGTCAGAATTGACCTGCCTCCCGGATCCTACTCTCCTGAGTTCAAATGGAGGCCTCAAGCCCGGGAGACGCAAGTTAAAGAAATTATTACAGAGAAACCTAAGCATTTCATGCCGGCCTTGATTGCCGTGGTAGTGAGCTTGGCTCTCTTCGGAGTGCTTGCCAGGTGGCGTTGGCAAGCATCTAAGCCGACTCTTCCTATCGTAGCCTCCAGCGCACCTATACAATCGGCTCAGGTTGCATTGCCACAGGAGGGTGACTTGCGGATATCCGTGGGTTCGACCAATCCCTACACCGACCGGAACGGGCGGCTTTGGGCCCCGGATCGTTTTTTCTCTGGAGGCACTGCGGTTATCCGCTCCACCGAGAAGATTTATCGAACTCTTGACCCGGATATTTACCGGGGCTTAAGGGTTGGAGACTTCAGGTATGACATTCCGCTCAAGCCTGGTTTCTACGAGTTGCACCTCCATTTTGCTGAGACCGGGCTTTCGGATTCCATAAGCATGGAATCTAGCGGCGAGGGACAGCGCATTTTTCAGGTCACTGCAAACGGGAAACCGCTTCTGGAATTTTTTGATGTGATGGCAGATGCCGCCGGCGCCAATATTGCCGACGAAAGGGTTTTTCGGGACATTTCGCCTGCCGCGGATGGTTTCCTTCACCTAAGCTTTACATCAATAAAAGGCAGTGCAATGCTAAGCGGCATCGAATTGCTGCCGGTGAGTGAGGGGAACGTAAGACCCGTCCGAATACGGGCTGGGTGGCCCGCTTCCTGGGTGGATGGGAACCGGCTGCAGTGGCGGGCGGATTCATATTTCCTGGGGGGAAATGCACTGATCCGAACAAAGAATCCGGTCGCGGAAGGTTTCTCAACACAGCCCGATGCCGCGATTTACGCCAGCGAGAGGTGGGGACATTTTTCCTATTCTGTGCCTGTAGCCGAGGGGCGGTATCGCGTGACTTTGAGATTCTGCGAAGGTCACTACGGGAAACACAACACCGGCGTGGGCGGAGCCGGCAGTCGCCTCTTCGACGTGTACTGTAACGGCGTGGCGCTGCTCAAGGAATTTGATATCTTCAAGCAGGCAGGTGGTGAGGGCCGGCCGGTGTACCGGACCTTCTACGGGATTCGGCCCACGGCTCAAGGCAAGATCGTCCTTACTTTTGTTCCTATCAAGGGAATGGCCTGCGTTAACGGTATCGAAATCGCGGAAGATACGAAATAGCTCACTGGGCGCCTCAACTCCGGCTTTTATTCTCGATTCCTATTAACTAAAGATCTGCTTTCAACCGCATCCCTCTCCATGGTCACCGCGGTGCGCAGCAGTAGGGCAGCAACCGGGCCCAGTACGACAGGCGTGGCCCTCCCGCAAGCCTCAGCAGCGCGGTAGCGATAAATATTAGGCAAGTCCTTGGTTAGACAAGATCAAGGCAAGCAGGAGAGCCTGACTTAAGAATGAAGGATTTGTAAATGCTTGTTGCGTCCGTTTTGACGCCAGGCGTTATTGCGTGAAAAAAGCGTTCACGCAGAACACGTAGGCTTGTCATGCCGCAGGTCGCCCCAGCTCGATGATATAAACCCGACCGGCTTTAACACTCAGACGTATGGCGGCATGGCCTTCGGGTTGAACCGAGAGGCGCCGGCCTCCTTCACGGATTGCACGGATGCGAGCGCCTGCCGGGAATCTGAGGCGATGCTCACCATCTATCGCAGGCTTTAGCGTAACCGTGGTGGGCAAGCCGTTAGTCCAGGCCAGGTCGATTTCTATCCCCCCTCGTGCGCGAAGCCCGGATACTTTGCCGCTGGCCCAGGCCTGCGGCAGAGCAGGCAATATTTCTATTTCGCCGGCATGGCTTTGCACAAGCATTTCAGCCATCGCGGCCGTGGCGCCGAAGTTGCCGTCGATCTGGAAAGGCGGATGGTTGTCGAACAAGTTGGGCAATGTGGACTTGCGCAGAAGCTCAAGCAGGTTTTCGTACGCCTTTTCGCCATCAGCCAGGCGGGCCCAGAAGCAGATAATCCAGGCCCGGCTCCAACCTGTGTGGCCGCCTCCGCTGGCCAGACGCCGCTCGATTGTTGTTCTGGCTGCACGGGTTAGTTCCGGGGTTTCCTGCCGGGTGATCTGGTTACCGGGGAATAGGGCAAACAGATGCGATATATGCCGGTGCCCGGGCTCTACTTCGTCGTAATCTTCCAGCCATTCCTGGATTTGGCCGTAGCGGCCGATACGCAGCGGCGGCAGCTTCTCACGCACGGTTCCAACTCGCATCCGAAACTCCGAGTCAATCCCCAGAATTTTGCTTGCTTCAATCACTCGACTGAACAGTGCATGGAGAATTTCCGTATCCATGGTCGGCCCCATCGTGAGAACTGCCCTCTCGCCTGAGGGCAACCGGTACTCGTTCTCCGGTGAGAGCGAAGGCCCGGTTACTAAGTGTCCCTTACCATCCGCAACGAGGTAATCAAGAAAGAATTCGGCAGCTTCCTTCATCACCGGGTAAGCGCGTTCGGCGAGGAATTTGCGGTCGCGCGTGAAGTCCCAGTGCTCAGCCAGATGCAGCGACAGCCAAGCCGCGCCCATCGGCCAAACGCCCCAGCGCGCTCCGTCGATCGGTACGGCGTGTCCCCACAGATCGGTGTTATGGTGGAGCACGAAGCCACAGGCGCCGTAATAGAACTTTGCCACACGCCGGCCGTCCTCGCGCCCGTTTTCCAGCAAGTCGAACAGGGGCTCATGCAGCTCCGACAAGTTACAGGTTTCCGCCGGCCAGTAATTCATTTCGGTGTTGATATTGATCGTATACTTGCTGCCCCAGGCGGGCGTCAGGCTGTCGTTCCACTTGCCTTGTAGGTTGGCCGCCATGCTCCCGGGCCGGCTACTGGCAATGAGCAGATACCTGCCGTACTGGAAATAGAGCGCGAGCAGATCTTCGTCCGTTGCTCCGTGTTGCACTCGTGCCAGCCGCTCGTCAGTGGGTAGAGCGCGCACCGAAGTATCCACCGGGAGTTCGAGCCGTACACGCCGGAAGAAGCGCTGGTGATCCGCGATGTGCTCGCTGCGCAATACTTGATAGGAAAACCGGGAGGCGCGGCTCAAGTCACGCTCGCAGGCGGCGGCCAGGTCTTTTTCACGATAATCGGTTGCGGCGACGATAGTCAGCGTTACGCTGTCGGCAGCGGTAATATCCAGATGATCGCCGGCGCTCTCCATGCAGCCGCCGGCAACGGCCGCCTTTAGCTCGGCTCGAAAGCGAACCCCGGTATTGCTCTCTCCCGGGGCGTTTTTCGGGTGAGCTTGACCGGTCAAGATGAGCCGCCCGGCCGCCGCTGCGCTTGTCGCATCCGCTGGGCGGCTCATAGTGACTCGGAACGAAATGCTGCCTGGCTTATCAGCGGTCAAGTGTACAATGATGCAACGACCCGGCGCGGAGGCGAAGACTTCGCGCATGTAGCGAACTCCGCCGGCCGTATAGCGAACCGACGCAATGCCGGTATCCAAATCCAGCTCACGACGATAGCTTCCCGGGTCTGGGTCGTTGTTGAATTCGAGCCAGAGATCACCCAGGGTCTGGTAGACCGGGAGCGCCCGCGGAATGCTTATCATGGTCCTCTCAGCCAGCGCTTGCGCTTGCGCCGGATGCCCTGCAAAAAGCAAGCGGCGGATCTCAGAAACGGCCTTGGGCGCCTCAGGATTACTGCGGTCACGCTTCTCTCCCGACCAAATCGTGTCCTCGTTAAGCTGGATATGCTCCCGGCGGGTGTCGCCAAAAACCATTGCGGCCAGCCGCCCGTTGCCAACAGGCAGAGCTTCCACCCACTGGCAGGCCGGCTGCCGATACCAGAGCTTCAGGTCAGTCTGGGCGGAGCATGCGCCTGGAGTCGCCAAGGCCGCGAAAAGCCAAATGTAGATCAAAGAACGAAACCGCATCATGCTTATACTAGAGGAGAGTTTAGACGAATTCGGTATGTAAATTAGCCGTGCCGCGCACGAAGGATATGCTGCACTCGGGTCATACGCCCGCAACACTTCACTCACCGCTCGCGGCACAGTAAATGCCGTCAACCGTTAGGGCTGATTTGGAAGCAGCTAGAGCCACCAGTGACCGCGTCAGGTTGTGGTTTTGGCAGAAGAGGACCACAACGCAGGCGGCCAAACAGTCAAAGCGGAAGAACTTCCAGGCGCTTGGGGTCAAACCTCAGCCGCCGCTGCTCCTGATAGGATTGAACCGCTAAAAGCGGCGGGATGATTGAAATCGCCGCCAGGCCGACATCGGCGTTTGGTAGCTTACGCGACTTGCAGCAATCAAGAAAGTTGCGCACATGGTTGCGGGTAATGTCGCCCGGTATCTCCCGGACCACAGGCTGCACGTTGCGGCCGGCAGCCTGGAACTCCCAGCGATTCCGGTTGACGAACAACCGCCCTTTTTCGCCGTAAAAAGTTATCCCATAAGGCGGCGCAACTCCATAGGCGTTCGATTGGAACAGAACGCTGAAGCCGTCATATTCGAACAGGGCATTGCAGGTATCCGGTGCGGTGCGGCCGTCATTGTAGTTGAAGTAAATACCCCCGGCGAAAACAGCCGAGTTGGGCGGCTTTTCACCCATGTACATGTGAACCACGTCCATCCAGTGGTGGCCGAAGTCGGTCAGCTTACCGCCGTTGAAATCCAGGAAGCTGCGAAAACTAAAGTACTGCGCCGGAACCCAATCCCGGTAGGACACCGGGCCCAGGTAACGAATCCAGTCCAGCTCCGGCGGCTTGACGGCGGGTTCATTGCGTAATGGGCCGACAGTGCCTCCGTGCCAGATGGCGTCGATATGGCTGATTTTGCCCAGAGCGCCCGAACGGACAAATTTCTCGAGCGGTTCCAAATAAATTTCTCCGGATCGCTGCTGTAGCCCGATCTGGCAGATCCGCTCGTTAACGCGCGCAGCTCGCACCATCTCGGGCGCTTCGCTGCGCAACCGGCACAATGGTTTTTCGCAATAGACGTCTTTGCCTGCGTTCATGGCGTCAACGCTGTGATCCTTGTGCCAGTGATCGGGAGATCCGACAAGCACTATGTCGACTTCCTTAAGCGCCAGCAACTCGCGATGATCTCGAAAGGTCTTAACGCCTGGCGCTGCGGATTTAAGTTTCTCCATACGCGGCGGATAAACGTCGCACAGCGCCCGGAGCTCCACGTCCGGATTCTCCATGAAATATGTCGCCACCAACGTTCCGCGTCCGCCCGTACCTATAACCCCCAACCCCATCCGGCCATTGGCGCCGATGATTCTGGAATAGGAAAGAGCGGTCAACGCAGCGGCTCGCGCTGCATCACGCCTGGTCATCATAAATAATCAGAACCTCCCATAAATTAAAGACACTGGCTTATATGATACATGCTGGAATTTCACGGTGTAACCTCAACCGCATCACTCAACCAGAATTCCCTCAAACTTCGTTAACGCCTCGCTCAAAACCTTGCCCCTGGGTTGAGCCACAGTTTCCCGCGGCCTGTGCTTTTGCTAGATTGGGAGCGTCATGATTGTGCGCGACTTTAAGGAAGTAGAGGCGCAGCCAAGCGGAGAAGCCGCCGGCGTATCACTGCGCTGGGTAATCAGCAAAGCCGATGGAGCGCCCAATTTCGCCATGCGTGTGCTCGAAGTCGAGCCGGGTTGCGCCACGCCTTATCACCAACATGAATGGGAACATGAGGTTTTCGTAATCGAGGGCCAAGGCGTAGTGCGCTGGAGCGGCGGCGAGCAGTCTCTGAGTTACGGAAGCGTCGTATTTGTGCCCGGCGGCGAAATGCACCAGTTCATCAACAACGGAAACACATTGCTACGCTTCCTCTGCTTGATTCCGTATCCGAAGGAAAATAAATAACTGACTCGTTGCGTCCCCGCACTTCGGGTGGACGTCTTGCTATCTGCCTCATTCATTTGTGCGCGTTTTTTGGTGAGGAAACAAGACCGCCCGCAGCGCGCTCAGCTCACTGCAACCAAACTTCGCAGCAGGCGAGCTGCTGCGGCTACATCGCGCCACTTTTGCTCCGGATCGTCAAGTTCACGTTCTATATTAAGCGTCCCACGGTACCCTGCTTCACGCAGAGCTTTGATGAAACGCTCGATGCCTACGGCGCCTTCGCCGAGCGGTTGCTCTTGCCCAAGCGCCCCCGGGCGATCCTCGGGCGGCCAGTCGCCGTCTTTGGCGTGAACCGAGACAACATAGGGCGACAGCTCGCGAAACGCTTCGATCGGATCGCCGGCGCCGTAGAGGATCATATTGGCGGGATCAAAGTTCACGCGGACATTTGGCCGCTCCACATCCTCGATAAAGCCGCGCAACACCCGGGCCGGCTCCTGCCCGGTCTCCAGCGCGAAGGTTTGGCCGTGACGGCCGGCATGATCAGCTATCCGGCGCACGACATCTACAATTTCCGAATAATCCGGGTCACTCGGATCTTCCGGAATGCAGCCGATGTGGCAAGCGATGCTGCCTACCCCCAGCGCAGCCGCAAATTCGCTTATCTCGAGCATACGAGATACGCGCGCGGCGCGCGATTCCCGCGGGACAAAACCTACCGTCCGGCGCACAGTGGGAATATCGGCGTAGCTTTCGCCGCCAAAGGCGGCAAACACGGTTACCAGGATGAAATCCTCTGCATCAAGCGCCTGCCGCCACCGCTCGGCCGCTCCTTCAAGCTGCATATCCGGAGGGATGCCGAGCTGCCCGCAGCGTAAACCGGCGGCTTTGGCGCGCCTGATCAAAGCTGTCGCCTCCGGCTCGGCCCAGAACATTACTCCAATTTCCAAATCATTCAAAACCCGCATGAAATCCACTCGCCTCCCTGGTTGCGGCTTTCCACCATGCATTCGGCAATCCTTACCGCAGCCGCTGAATCCTCAGGTGGACAAAGCTCAGGGGCGCTGTTTTCACAACAACACTTTAAAAAGTATTCGATCTCGGAACGGTAGGGATCGACGGTGTCAAGATCGAGCTTGCTCCGTCCGCCTTTGGCGGGGAAAAATACAGTTTCTTGAGCGGCCGACTGATACTCAAGGACGCCCGCCGCGCCGATGATGCGGTACTCCATTGAAAACGGATAGTCCGACGCCGGGCACCAGCCACCGGCGATGGTGACAGCGGTTTCCGGGTAGCGCAGGTTCGCGGTGAACCAGTCTATGCCACGCTCCAGCCTGCCGAAACCCGTGGCTGAGACCGCCGCCGGACGGCCAAAAAGTCCGATGCACATATCGGCGTCATGCACCAATAAATCAAAGGCCGCCCCGCCGCTGCGCCGGCCATCCAGCAGCCAGGAGCTCCAGCGAGGCGCAGCGCACCGGCGGCGAAAAGCGGCCGTAAGAATTGGTCCAAGCTCTCCGGCTTTCGCCTTTTCATGAAGCGCGCGGTAGGCTGGGAAAAACCTAAGCACTTGGGCCACCATGAGCGTCCTCCCTGAGGCCCGAGCTGTATCCAGAATCCTCCGGGCGGTCGTAAAATCGAGAGCCAGCGGTTTTTCAACCAGCACATGCTTGCCCGCCGCCAGCGCAACTTGACAAGCTTCAGCATGCAAATCCGTCGGCAGGCAAATATCAACCACTTCAACATCCGGATCGAGCGCCGCCTCCCGCCAATCACTGTATTTGCGATAGCTGCTGAAATCCAGGCGCTCGCCGGGCAGGCCCAAATTGCCGGACACTTCTCGTAGATCACCGCTCAGCCGTACCGGGTCATCGCTGGCGACGACCACCACCTCCACCTGCGGCATCGACCGCCAGGCTCGCAGGTGAGTCAATCCCATGAAACCTAAACCGGCAACGGCTACCTTCATATAGTGGCAGTATAGTTCACTCCGGAGCTTGCGCCTGTGAAAAAATCAGGATAATGGCGACGAACTTTTCAATGTTCAAAATCGGGCTGGTCCAAATGGCCTGCGCGGCCGATCCCAACGAAAACCTTGCCAAGGCCCAATGGCGCATACGCGAAGCGGCCGGCCGCGGGGCGCAAATCATCTGTCTCCAAGAGCTGTTTCGCTCGCAATATTTTTGCCGCGAAGAAGAAGCCCGCTGGTTTGCTCTGGCTGAGACGGTGCCGGGACCAACTACTGAAGCGCTTTCCCGCCTGGCGCACGATCTGGGTGTAGCGCTAGTCGCTCCTCTGTTTGAGCGCCGTGGACCGGGTTTCTATCACAACACTGCGGTGGTGATTGACGCCGACGGCAGAATGCTCGGGCGCTACCGCAAGCTGCACATTCCCGACGACCCGCTCTATTACGAGAAGTTTTACTTTGCCCCAGGCGATCTGGGCGTCCCCTGCTTTGATACGCGGTTTGCCCGCATCGCAATTCAAATCTGCTGGGACCAGTGGTTTCCGGAAGGCGCGCGGATAGCTGCCCTTCGGGGCGCCTCGATCATTTTTTATCCCACGGCTATCGGCTGGCACCCGCAGGAAAAACAAGATCACGGCGCCGCTCAGCTTGACGCCTGGCGCACCGTTCAGCGCGGGCACGCCATCGCTAACGGTATTTATGTCGCGGCCGTGAACCGCGTGGGCGTGGAAGGCCCCCCGGGGGCGGCTCTAGAGTTTTGGGGCAACTCTTTCGTGGCGGATCCGTTCGGAAGAATTCTGGCCGAAGCCCCGGCCGACGGTGAAGAAACACTGATCGTCGAGTGCGATCCGCAGCAGATTGAAGAAGTACGCCGCCACTGGCCTTTCCTGCGTGACCGGCGGCCTGAGGTTTATTCGCCGCTGCTCCAACCGTGGCTGGATGAGTAGGCCGGGATTACCGGCCGTGGCGGCCGCCCGGCGCCTGCCGAGCTGGGCGGCCCAGTGGAGCACGCAATTAGGTTGAGTTTGCCGGCTCCAAGTCCGTCAGCCGGCATCGAGCAGGATTTTTAAGCTTTCACGCCGGGCTGCCAGGCGAAAGGCGCGGGGGGCGTCCCGCAGAGGGACTCGGGCCGAAATCATGGTTTCCGGCCTGATCCGTCCCTGCCGGAGGAGTCTAAGCGCCGGTTCAAACCGCCCGCAGCGGCTGCCCACCAGAGTTATCTCGTTGACCACCACCGGCGCCGTGTCAACCGGAACTTTCTCGTGCAGGGTTGATTTCAATACCACCGTGCCTCGCGGTTGCGCCATCCTTACGGCCTCTTCGAGCCCCTCCGCGCGTCCGGTGGCTTCAACCACCCATTGATAGGCGGAGGTGGGGACCGCCTGCCGCAAGCGGGCAGTTATGCCGGCGGCCCGGGCAATCGCCAGCTTGTTTTCGTGCTTTCCGAAAAGGTGGATTTTGTGTCCCGCGACATTCAGCACCTGCGCCACGAGAAGGCCGAGCTTGCCGTCTCCGATCACCGCCACCGTCGATCCCTTGGGCATGCGCACCTGCTCCAGGATTTCGCACGCCGCCGCAACCGGCTCCGTAAAAACCGCACGGTCGTTTGGTACGGCGTCCGGCACAAGGTGCAGGTTCGCCTCCGGCAGCGTGAAATACTCGCTGAAAGCTCCTGGGCGCCCGGCAATGCCCAGGACGGTGCGTCGGGGACAATGACGGCCAAGCCCGCGGCGGCACCAGGCGCAACGGCCGCAGGGAAGATTGATTTCACCCACCACACGCCGGCCGACCAGCGCCGGATCATCGGCTTCAACGACTTCGCCCACGAATTCGTGCCCCGGCGTACCGGAGAAATTGTAATAGCCCTCGAGCAGTTCCAGATCCGTATTGCAGATGCCGGCCGTAATCAAGCGCACGAGCGCTTCACGCCGGCGGCGGCGCGGCCAGGGCTTCCGGCGAATCTCAACGCGGCCTCGCTCAATATGAACTGCGATCATGCTCGGATCATATAACGGCCGGAAGGCAGAGTGCCGCTGCGGCCGCTATAATCGAGTTTTCATGTCTGCCGAGCTTGTATGTTTTGAACCGCGCTGCCGCGCGCGTTTCGCCATTACCGAGGTTATCTACAACTGCCCAAACTGCGGAGGGCTGCTTGAGTGCATCTATCCCGAACGGCGGGCTAATGCGCAGGAGCTAAGAACGCTCTGGCGCAACCGCCGCACCAGCAACGCTGCGCTTGACCGCAGCGGCGTGTGGCGCTACCGCGAAATCATCGGTTTTCTGGACGACTTTTCCGCAGTGGTAAGCCTTTCCGAAGGCAACACGCCTTTGCTTGATGCGCCGCGCGCAGCGGCTTGGGCCGGCCTCAACCGCCTTACTTTCAAACATCAAGGATTCAATCCCACCGGCTCTTTTAAAGATAACGGCATGACCTGCGGCGCAACCCAGGCGGTGCGGCTCGGCATGCGCCGCGTAGCCTGCGTTTCGACAGGCAACACTTCGGCTTCAATGGCCGCCTATGCCGCGGCCGCCGGGCTGGAGTCTTTCATTTTCATACCACACGGTAACATCTCCTACGGCAAGCTGGCGCAGGCTCTTGAGTATGGCGCGCGGACTTTTCAAGTAGAAGCAAACTTTGACCAGATCCTGGCCTTGGTGCGGGTTCTGGCCGAACGGCTCGGCATTTATCTGCTAAATTCGATCAATCCGTTTCGCATAGAAGGGCAGAAAACGATCATGGTCGAGCTGATGGATCAGCGCGACTGGAGGTCGCCCGACTGGATCATAGTCCCCGGAGGAAATCTCGGCAACGTATCGGCCTTCGGCAAAGCCATACGTGAAATGCTCGAACTAGGGCTTATAAGCCGTAGCCCGCGCCTGGCGGTGATACAGGCGGAAGGCTCGGCGCCGTTTTATGAGCTGTGGCGTTCAGCCGATAAGTCGCGGCTCGTGCCGGTCCGGCAGCCTGAAACGCTGGCGACCGCGATCCGCATTGGCGACCCGGTCTCCTGGCCCAAAGCGCTCTATGAGGTCGCCACTTCCGGCGGAGTAGTGGAAAAAGTAAGCGAGCAGGAGATTGCCGACGCCAAAGCCCAAATCGGTTTGTGCGGCATAGGCTGCGAACCGGCTTCAGCAGCTACGCTGGCCGGACTGCGAAAACTGCGCCAGGCGGGCGTTATCAGCAAAGACGCCGATGTGGTGGCGGTGCTAACCGGAAATCTGCTCAAAGACCCCGACTACATTTTTAAATATCACACCGGACAGCTAAAGGCGCCTGATGGCCGCCTGCTTGAGTCAACCTACGGCAACCGTCCGGTGGTGGTCCCAAACGACCCCGACCTAATAGCGCGCATGCTCACCGAGCCTAGACATAAAGACTAACGCGGCGTAATAAGACCGCCGAGCTTATCCTGCTCGCCCGGTAACTCGCGCGGGAAACGGGTCGACCAAACCGGCGCTTCCATGTAACCGGCCACCGGATTACAGATCAGGACACGCTCCTGCGGCGCAACGGCGCCATCTTCAATGAGGCGCCGTAGCGCCGCTAGGCAGGCGCCCCCTTCGGGCGAGGGCAGGATGCCTTCAGTACGGGCCAGTTCCAGCCCGGCTTCGAGCATCTGCTGGTCTCCGACCGCCACCGCCGCGCCCCGGCTTTGACGCAGGATCCGCAAAACTATGGCGCCCGCCGGAGGCGCAGGTACGCGCAGCATGGGCGCCAGCGTGGAGGGCAGCGGCCAAGGTTCGCAGTCGTCGGCGCCCCGGCGAAAAGCCTCGACAATCGGAGCGCATCCTTCAGCTTGCACGGCGACCATACGCGGGCGGGCCGAAGAAATCCAGCCCACGGCCTCAAGTTCCTCGAATGCCTTCCAGATGCCCGTTAGCATGCTGCCGCTTCCGGCCGGAACCACGATCACCTCTGGCAGCGTCCAGCGAAACTGCTCGGCTATTTCAAGTCCCAGCGTCTTGATGCCTTCCAGATGATATGGCTCTTCGAAGGCGGCCACGGAAAAAACATCACCTGCGGCAGCCTCCAACACCACCTCAGCCCCGCAGGCGCGGGCTAGTAACGCATAAACCGGCCCTACGTCAGGCGGTAAATTGATGTGGGCCCGGATGCCGGCGGCGGCCGCATAGGCGGCCAGCGCAGCGGCGGCGTCTGCGCCGCAACTGGCTGTCACCTCGCTCAAGCCGCGTTCAACCGCCATGGAAATCGAACAGGAAAAACCGCGCGCTTCCACGGTAGCCGCCGGATTCAAACCTTCGTCTTTGATCCAAAGCTCCCCGCAACCCAGCCGGCGACCCAGGCGGGCAGCTCGGAGCAAGGGCGTCATACCCTCGCCCAGCGAAACAATAGAAGCTGGCTCGCCCACCGGAAGCAGGGGAGCATAGCGCCAGATGGTCGAGGGTGCATGCCCTAGCCATTCGCGGCTCCAGCCGAGGCGCGTGCGCTCCAGATCGTAGCGGGCCAGTAACGCCCCTTTGCACTCGCAGACGCTTTGGATCTTGGTGGCGTCATAGTGCCGGCCGCAGCGACTGCATTCCAGATGAGTCAGCGTGGTCATATGCCTGAATGAACCATCATAGCCCGCCCGCGCTGCCCCGCCGGAGCAAACAATGCCTCAAATCAGCCTGGCAATCTGCGAACTTAGTCGATTTCGGCCGATGTACTGCCTCGATTTGTGAGGGTGCGGTAGCATTAGAATTATGTTCGATTGTAAGCGCCCGAGCGCAGTGTGTTTTGCGTTCATACTGTTTATGACAGCCTGCGGGGGGCCGCCGGCGGCTGAAAAGAAAGCTGAAAACACTCCACCGCCCCAGCCTGTAACCGGCCTGACGGCCCTTTATCAGATGTTCAATCAGGCCCGCCAATGGGCACCCGACGCCCAACTGCTAAGGGCGCGCAGCATAAGATTACAGGAAGTTCCTGACGCACCCGGCAAATCCGGAGCTTGGGAGGCTACCTTCGTCTCAACCGGCAGGTCAGGCATGCGGACTTACACTTACTCGGTGGTGGAAGCACAGGGAAACCTCCACCAGGGAGTTTTCGCCGGGCTGGAAGAAGGTTATTCAGGACCGCGCGGCCAAAGCCGGCCCTTTCCCATTAATGTGGTCGGAGTGGATACCGACAAGGCCTACCAGATTGCCGCCGAAAAAGGCGCCTACTACGCCAAGGAGCATCCCAACATGCCGGTGTTCTTTGTGCTGGAGGCCACCAGTGAGCACAACGACCCGGTCTGGCGCGTGGGTTGGGGTGAATCATTGGGAACCAGCGGGTTTTCAATTCTGATCAACGCCGCCACCGGCCAGTTCGTTCAGGCTTTGCGCTAGTCGCCGCTTTGCTTGCGGCGCGTGGATTTGGTCGGCGCCGCCGGCGCCAACCGCACAACTGGGATAAGCGATGTTTCGTGGCGCGTTTCCTGGGCGCGCCAGCGCGCCGCCAGCTCGCTGTTCAGGGTTTGGATGAATTCCTCTATCTGCTTTTGCATGGCAGCCATTTTGTCGCGCATGTTCAGGATGATTTCCACACCGGCCAAATTTACGCCCAGCTCGCGCGTCAGCTTCAGGATTATTTCCAACCGCTCCAGATCCTCATCGGTGTAAAGACGGGTGTTACCTTCACTGCGCGAAGGCTTCAGGAGACCTTCTCTCTCGTACAGCCGTAATGTCTGCGGGTGCACCGAATATCGCTCGGCAACGGCCGAGATCATGTAGGCTGCCTTGGACTTGGCTTTGGGCATAGCTCACACCTTCGACCAGATCTCCGAGCGCGGATCTTCCGGATTAAGCGCAGCCATCTCCCGCAGCAGTTCCTTGGTGCGCTCATCCCTTACCTTGGGCGCCTGCACCACAACTTCGACAATCTGATCGCCGCGTTTCCCTTTACGCGTATTCATGACGCCCTTTTCGCGCAACCTGAACTTCTGTCCATTCTGGGTCCCCATGGGAATCTTCAGCAACGCCCGGCCGTCAATGGTCGGAACTTCAATCTTCGCTCCCAAGCCCGCTTCCCAAACCGTAATGGGCACGCGTATGTGAATATCGTCGCCTTCTCTCTCAAAGAAGGGATGCGGCTCCACCCGAACCGTGATGTAAAGATCCCCAGGCGGCGCGCCTAGGGTGCCCGCATTACCCTTTCCAGCTACCCGGAGGCGGGTCCCGGTCTGTACGCCGGGCGGGATGCGCACCTCCACGGTCTCGATCCGGGAAATCCGACCGTCGCCGTGACATTTGGGACAGGCATTGCGCAGCCGTCCTTGTCCGCCGCAGCGCGGGCAGGTCAAACTGAAGCGCATTGCGCCCGCAGCCTGAGTAACCGTCCCGCTGCCATTGCATTCGGGACATAGCATGGTCGACCCACCCTGTCGGCCCGAACCGCCGCAGGCGTCGCAACTTTCAAAATGCGTGATCGTCAGCGGCACCTGAGCGCCGCGTATGGATTGCCAAAAATCTATGGTTACGGCATATTCCAGGTCCGACCCTTTCTGCGGCTGAGGCGTGGTTTCAGCCCGGCTGCCGCCGAAAAATTGGTTGAAAATGTCCCGAAAGGCGCTGCTGGCGCTGCCGCCGGAGCGGCCGGTCGAATGGGTGAAAAAGTCGGTGAAATCGAAGCCCCCAAAGCCCATCTCCGGACCGGTGCGGAAACTGTCCGCTCCGGGCGGAGCGCCGGCGGCCGAATAGAAGCCGTACTGGTCGTACATTTGCTTCTTTTTCGGATCGCTTAGAACTTCGTAGGCTTCCTGAATCTTTTTGAAACGCTCTTCTGCTGCTTTGTCGCCGGGATTGACGTCAGGGTGATATTTTCGCGCCAAGCGACGATAGGCCTTGCGAATCTCCTCCGGTTTGGCGTTCCGGGGTACTCCCAAGGTCTCGTAATAATCGGTCGCCGGCATCCCTAGCTATCTCCTAAGATGGGCTGCCGGTGCCGGCAGCCCGGCTGGTTCTGTTCATCTAAAAAATCACTTCCTCTTATCGTCGACGTCCACGAATTCGGCATCCACGACGTTGTCTCTAGGTTCTTCGCGCGGCGCCTGCGGCCCGGAGCCCGCAGCTCCGCCTGCCTGTGCGGTTGCCCGGTACATGGCTTCGGCCAGTTTGTGGCTGGCCTGAGTCAACCGGTCCGCCGCCGCATTGATCTCAGCGGCGCTGCCGGAGGCGATGGCTTTCTTGGTTTCGGCAACCGCATCTTCGACCGCCTTGGCGTCGCTTTCGCTGATCTTATCGCGATGCTCCTTGAGCATCTTTTCTACGTTATAGACCATGGCGTCGGCACGGTTGCGCGCCTCGACCTCCTCGCGCCGACGGCGGTCTTCGGCCGCATGCGCTTCGGCGTCGCGCGCCATTTTCTCAACTTCCTCCTTGCTGAGACCGGAGGAAGAAGTAATGGTTATTTTCTGCTCGTTACCGGTAGCCCGGTCGCGGGCGCTAACATTCAGAATGCCGTTGGCATCAATATCGAAAGTGACCTCGATTTGCGGGATGCCCCGCGGCGCGGGCGGAATGCCGACCAGCTGGAAGACGCCGAGCAGGCGGTTGTCGGCAGCCATGGCGCGCTCGCCTTGGTAAACCTTTATTTCAACCGAGGTCTGATTGTCGGAAGCCGTCGAGAAGATCTCGCTCTTCCGCGTTGGGATGGTCGTATTGCGCTCGATCAGCTTGGTGAAAACGCCCCCCAGCGTCTCAATGCCCAACGAGAGCGGGGTAACGTCGAGCAGCAGAACGTCCTTTACTTCACCGGCCAGCACTCCACCCTGAACCGCAGCGCCGACGGCCACAACCTCATCGGGGTTAACGCCTTTATGCGGCTCCTTGCCGAAAAGGTCACGGACAATCTGCTGAACGCGCGGAATGCGCGTCGATCCGCCCACCAAAACCACTTCATCAATCTGCGACGGGTTAAGTCCGGCGTCGGCCAGCGCTTGCTTGCACGGCCCGACCGTGCGCATCAGTATGTCCTCAACCATCTGCTCAAACCGGGCCCGGGTCAGCTTCATAACCAGGTGCTTGGGCCCGCTGGCGTCCGCCGTGATGAAGGGGAGGTTGATCTCGGTTTCAAGCAGCGTGGAAAGCTCAATCTTGGCTTTTTCAGCGGCCTCCTTCAGACGCTGAAGCGCCATCTGGTCGCGCGAAAGGTCAATGCCGTGCTCGCGCTTAAACTCGCTTATTATCCAATCGATTATGCGTTGGTCAATGTTGTCGCCGCCCAGATGGGTGTCGCCGTTGGTGGACTTGACCTCAACCACGCCCTCGCCCACCTCCAGTATCGAGATGTCGAAGGTGCCGCCCCCGAAGTCGTAGACAGCAATGGTCTGATCTTTCTTCTTGTCCAGACCGTAGGCCAAAGCCGCAGCCGTAGGCTCATTAATGATGCGCATGACCTCCAAGCCGGCGATTTTTCCGGCGTCCTTGGTCGCCTGACGCTGAGAATCATTAAAATAAGCCGGAACCGTGATCACCGCCCGGGTTACCTTCTGACCCAGATAAGCCTCGGCCGCTTCCTTCAATTTGGTTAGAATCATGGCCGAGATTTCGGGCGGAGAGTATTTCTTGCCTCCGATGTCGACCCGGACATCGTCGTTGGGCCCCGCCACCACCTTGTACGGGACCATTTTCATTTCCTCGGTGACCTCGTTGATCCGCCGGCCCATGAAGCGCTTAATCGAGTAGACGGTATTCTCCGGGTTTGTCACAGCCTGCCGCTTGGCAACCTGCCCGACCAGGCGCTCACCGCTACGCGCAAACGCCACCACCGAGGGTGTGGTCCGCGAACCCTCCTGGTTGGGGATGACCACCGGCTGGCCGCCCTCCATAACGGCGACAACGGAGTTGGTTGTGCCTAGGTCAATCCCTATGATTTTGCTCATGATCTGGAAAACCTCCTGGTAAAAGTACGACGCTCTATGTTTAGCACACTTTCATTATCATTCTTTAGTGAGATATTGTCAAGACTCTATGCGCGCGGATGGCTACGGTCATAAACAGCCAGTAGGTCTTCTAGCGACACCTTGGTATAACGCTGCGTTGTTGAAAGCTGCGCATGCCCCAAAAGTTCTTGAATCGAGCGGAGGTCTGCCCCGCCGCTGAGCAAATGGGTGGCATATGCGTGCCTTAGGCTGTGCGGGTGAACCGACGAATCGCCCATTACCGCCGTGGCATAAAATTTGACCAAACGGCGTATTGAGCGGTCTGAAAGACGCCCCCCGGACTGGTTCAGAAAAAGCGCGCCGTGCTCATTTAGTGTTTTTCTCTCAATAAGATAGCGTCCAATCGCCTCGGCTGCCTTACAGGTCAGAGGAACTTGCCTCTCCTTACGCCCTTTGCCCCGCACCCTAAGCCAGCCGCCTTCAATATCGACGTCCTCCAGGTTTAAGCCCGCCAGCTCCCCAGCTCTAATCCCACAACCGTAAAGCACTTCCAATATGGCCTGATCACGCACCAAGTTCCTGCGCTCCAGTCCGTTAGTCCCGTCCAACAGATTATTGGTCTGCTCTGGCGTCATGACCCGGGGCACGGTTTCGGAAGCTTTTGGGGATGCAATCAGCCGGGCAAGTTGCACCGCCAATTTTCCTTCTTTATGTAAATGATTGAGGAAAGCCCTCAGGGCGGCCACCTTGCGCCTAATGCTGACCGGACTCAACCCGCGCCGATAGAGATCCGCCAGCCAGCCTCGCAGAATCAGCAAGTCGATTTTTTCCGGCCGAAGCGCGCCGCAGTTTTTCCCGCAGTAGTCCACAAACTGGCGCAGGTCGGCGCCGTAGGCTCTCAGCGTGTGCGGGGAAACATTCTCGCGCCTGAGGGAATTCAAGAATTCCTCAAGGAATTGGCCCAAGCAGGTGCTTGATTCATCCGGCATATGAGTCCAGAGCCTCCAGCGCCCGGCGAGCGAGGGCTTCATGGCGCGCCCGGCGGTTGCGGCGCAATGTTTCTCGCAGGGGTTCCTCCAGCGGGGGCAGCAGATCAAAGGTCATGTTGGCGGGCTGATAGCGATCCGGATCGGCGCCCGAAGCGTATGCGCAAAGACTACCGATAGCGGTTTCGCGAGGAAAGGGGCGCGGCATTTCAGATCGAGCGCGACGAGCGGCATTAATGCCGGCTACCAGTCCTGTAGCAATGGCTTCTACATAACCTTCAACTCCGGCAATCTGCCCTGCAAAAAACACTCCCGGGCGGCCTCGCAGCTCGAGCGTCGCCTCTAGCAGCGCCGGCGCTTGAATATAAGTGTTGCGGTGGACCTGTCCGTAACGAATGAACCTGGCTTGCTCCAGGCCGGGGATCATTCTGAAGACCCGTTCTTGCTCGGCAAAAGCCAAAGTAGTTTGAAAACCCACCAAATTATAACTATCGGCTCGGAGGTTCTCCTGCCGTAGCTGGACGGCCGCATAGGGGCGGCGTCCGGTCTTCGGATCGACCAAACCCACGGGTTTAAGCGGACCGAAACGCAGCGTGTCAACCCCGCGGCGCGCCAGCTCTTCTATCGGAAGGCAGCCCTCAAAAAAGTTGCGATCTTCGGCTAGGTGCGGATCGTGCCGCCGGGCGTCGAGCAGTGCCTCAACGAAGCGCTCATACTGCTCTCGGTTCAAAGGGCAGTTAAGATAGTCGCCGCCGCCATCCTGTGATTTGCCGTAGCGCGACGCTCGAAACGCCACCGCTGTGTTTATTGAATCAGCTTCGACGATGGGGCTTATGCCGTCATAGAAGAACAGTCGCCCGCTTCCGGTCAGGCCAATGATTTCCTCCACCAGAGCCTCGCTGGCAAGGGGCCCGCAGGCGATGACGATAACCCCGTTTTCCGGGAGGCGGGTGACCTCCTGGCGCTTGATTTTAATTCGCGGGTGCGAGTGAAGCGCCGCCGTTACCCTTTCCGAAAACAGCTCGCGGTCGACGGTTAGCGCCGTTCCGGCCGGCACACGTACGGTTTCAGCTACAGCGATAAGCAGCGACCCCAGCCGCCGCAGCTCCTGCTTGAGCAACCAGGGAGCAGTTCCCGGCTGGTCGCTTTTTAAAGAGTTGCTGCACACCAGCTCGGCCAGACGGTCCGTCTTATGAGCAGCGGTCATGCGCAACGGCCGCATTTCGTAAAGCGCCACCTGCTCGCCCGCGCGAGCCGCCTGCCAGGCCGCTTCGCTGCCGGCCAGCCCGCCTCCAATGACGTGAATCACGTTCTACCTCCCGCCTTAGGAACGGGCTATCTTGCGCGCGCGCAAGAAAGAATGAATGCCGAACGCCGCCATCAGAATGATAAACAATGCCGACAGAATCACTCTGAAGAGACCTTCACCGGTTTCCGTATAATTGCGCCAATCGCGGAAAGCGCGCGGCAAGGGCGCTGCCGCAAGGCAGAAAAAAACAAAAGCTATCAGCTCATTCCATAAGGTGCGCAGCGGCTTTATCAGCTGCGGCACAACATGGCGCAGAAACTCACGGCCCACTCTGAACATGTCTTTCCGCTTCTAATCCTAACAAATGCCTGTCAAGCTGCCGATAAAACTGGGGGCGGTCGGCGGCAGGCCCCCGCCGGGGCAGTAGGCATCAAGGCTGGTTTAGCCTTCCCGCCGGACTGGCTTATTGCAAGCCCAAGCTGGGCAGCATAGTGTTATGCTGAAGGAAGATTATCGTGGATGAACGCCTCCAAAAACTTTTGCAGGAACTGGGCAACGCCATAAATGAATCCCTGTCGGATTCAGAGCGCATCATGGAGGCAATCCGTGAGATTCGGCGCGCCGGTTACGACGTCTTCCTGGTGCTGGAAGCCACGATTGGTTTCAACAAATGCGAAGCTGAAGACGGCGACAGCGAACAGGAAGAGGATTTCGAGTCGATGGCCCTGCGCCAAGAACTGGAGCCGGCCGGCCGCATTCGCTTCACCAGCCAGGATCAGAAATTCCTTCGCGCTTTGAAAATCACCCTAGACGACGAACCCGCTAGCTGACCGCCCGGCGGCATTACCTTGTCATATAGCATCTCGTCGAACATCAAAAAATAATGCACCGCGCTTGGGGGTGGAGCGTCGTCCAGAGCCAAAAATCGGGCAGTTGGAGCTGTTGTTTGCCGCCGCGGCACGCCATCCATAAGTGCTCTAATACCTCCGCCGGAGAGTTGGAGTTCCGATCTCAACGGCCGGTCAAAGCTTTAGCCCGTACTCCTTCAATTTTCGGTAGAGAGTCGTTCTGCCTATGCCCAAAAGGTGTGCAGCCAGGCCGCGATCGCCTTTGGTGAACTCCAGAGCCTGCCGTATAGCTTCTTTTTCCAGCTCGTTCAGGGGACGTACGCTGTCATAAGCCGGGGCGCCGCGCAAGGCCACAGACTGTTCGAAGAAACCCTGGGAGGCCGCCGCACTCAACCTTGAGAACTTGCGCGCCTCCAGCGCGTTTTGTATCGGCGACGGCAAGTCCGCCGTATGCAGCAGAGGTCCGGAGTTTATCGCCACCATTCGCTGGATGCAGTTTTCAAGTTCCCTCACGTTGCCCGGCCAATCGTAGGCCAGCATGGCGTCCAGACATTCCCGAGTTATACTATGGCGGGCGCCCAACCGGCGCAGGAAATGCTCCACCAGACCGGGCAGATCCTCTTTGCGGTCGCGCAGCGGCGGCAGCCTCAACGTGACCACGTTCAACCGGTAGTAGAGGTCGCGGCGAAAAGCTCCGCGTTCGACTTCGCGAGCCAGGTCGCGGTTGGTTGCGGCAATCACGCGGAAGTCAGCCCTGCGGCGCTCCACCGAACCCACCGGGCGGTATTCTTTCTCCTGAAGCAGGCGCAGCAATTTTGCTTGAACCTCTATGCCCAGCTCGCCGATCTCATCAAAGAAGGCAGTGCCGCCGTGCGCGATCTCGATCAGGCCGGGCTTAGCGCCCGCGGCTCCGGTGAAGGCGCCCCGGGTGTGGCCGAACAGTTCGCTTTCGGCCAGTTGCCCGACCAGCGCCGAGCAGTCGATGGGAACAAACGGCCCGCCGCGGCCGGCGGCGTGAATGGCGCGCGCCACCACTTCTTTGCCCGTACCGGTCTCGCCCAGAATCAGTACGGGAGTATTTGAACGGCCTAGTTTCTGGATTAGATTGAGGACCTGGCGGATCCCCGGGGACTGCCCCACCAAGACGGGAGGAGCGTCCAAGAACTCAGCGGACACCCTTGCCTGAATTATAGATCACCCCCCACGCCTTCATCCAGACGCACGACGAAAGCTGACCCCAGCTCAACGCGCAACTGGTCGGCGAGCGCCTCGGCCGCATCCAGATTCGTCTCGCGGCCGACCAGCACGCGCCAGGGCGGCGCCGCGCTTTCGCGCCTAACCAGCTGGCAACCGGGGTAGCGTCCTTTGAGTGAGCTGACCAGCCGCTCGGCCTTCCGGCGATCCTTGAACGCTCCCACCTGTACGGCGAAAGCCACCGGGGCAAGCTGAGCCTCGGGCGTGCTGAGCACCCGCAACCGCACCCGAACTATGCCGGGGCCAATCATATCGATGCGGCGTGCAGCGGCGCGCGATAAATCGATGATGCGTCCTTCGACAAAGGGGCCGCGGTCGTTGATTCGAACCTCCACTTTTTTGGAGTTGGATAGATTTTCAACTTCCACCCAGGCGCCGAAGGGGAGCGTGCGGTGCGCTGCCGTAAGCTTTTCCATGTCGTAGATCTCGCCGCTGGCTGTTCGCCGGCCGTGATACGGATAGCCGTACCAGCTTGCGATCCCATATTCAACCGCTCCTGCCACCGGAGCAACCGGCGCACGCACCCTCTTCCTGCGAGCGCAACCGCCGGTGAGCGCCGCCAGGACGATCAACGCCGCCGCGAGGCAGGCTTTGCGGCGTGACATCATATTTTCTATTAGAACAATTTTGCCTTTTGGTGTTTTTTTGCCCACCTCACCTGCCACGTCCGAAACAAAGATGCGAGGCACATGCATTTTTCTCTTGACTTTCTTCAAGAACCACCTTATATATGAATCACGATGCGATCTTTTTAAAGATTGCGCGAAATTTGATGTTTGGGAGAATCAATCGATGAAGAACGCAACCAAGAAAGCTGCAAAGCCCGCCAAGAAGAAGGCTGCTCCGAAGAAGAAAAAGTAGCCGCGGAGTCCCGCAAAGGGACAGCAGCAACACAAGGTTCATTCGAGGCCCCGATTTTTCGGGGCCTTTTTTATTACCTGCAAGCATCCTCCGCATTACTTCGGAGTTCCAGAATCAGCGTGCGGAAGATCTCCCCCATGCCGAACAGCAACTGCTTGAGCAGGAGCCGGCGCCTGAGTTGCTCGGCGGGCGTGGCGCCTTTAAGAACGGAGGCAAAGCCGTCCGGCTCGCCCGCATCGCTAAGCGTTCGAGCCAGGCTTTCGAAGCGGAGCGTTTCGAAACCGCATTCCCGCGCGCAATCTCCCAAAGCCGTAAAGCAAACATGAGCGGTTATGTCTTGCTCGCCGGGATCGGCCAGCACATTCTCGCTGGCCAGGTGCCGGCGGTAGCTCATCAAGGTTCCGCGCGGGTAGCGGATTATCTCCTTTGCTGTATAGCCGTAATCTACGGCGAACAGGAAGCCGCGGATCAGCCTGCGCGCAATCCGCCGCACCCACCGTAAAGCCTCCATGTTGATCTCCACCCAAGCGCCTTCTTCCACAGCAGCGGCGTAACGGCCCAGATACTCAGCCTGTTCCGGAGGCACCGGCGGTCCCTCAACCCAAACAAAGCGCTCAGGCTCGAATCCGACCAGCATGCTGCGGAATCCGTCTCCTCGCCGCACCGCTACATCGACCGGCAAGGCATCGAAGAACTCATTGCCGAAGACTATTCCCTGGAAACGTTCTGGCCACTCGCCGCCGCCTGCTTCAACCGGATAATAGCGAAAGCCTGAAAAAGCGGCGGCCATTTCCCCGCGCCCGGCCCCCAGTTCCACAATGCAGAAATCCTCGGGACTGCCGAGTTGCCGATGTAATTGCCGGATGCGTTCCGCCACCAGTTCGCCATACACCGGCTGAAGCTGCGCGGCGGTGTAATAGTCGCCGCTGGCGCCGAAGGGATCGCGCCTGCGCCGATAGTATCCAAATTCAGGGTGATAAAGAGCGATCTCCATGAAGCGGCGAAACGGCACTGGTCCCTGGCGCGAAATCTCATCACTTAGCAGGCGTCCGGCGGGTGTCATGGAGAAGTTTCTGCCATACTAGCTTAGCGTGGAGCAATCGCTTCCGGAGATTATTCGCGTCAAACTCAGCAGCGAACAAGCCACGGCGGTTTCAATTACGCCCGTAGTGGTGCGGGATATGCCGCTGGGCGAACTGGTTGAGCTCATGCTCGATCTTACGGGTAAGAGTGTGCCGCGCATTCAAGAACTGCTGCGCGGCGGAAGTTTGGTGGTTGGAGGATCCCGCTACCGTTGGTCGGGTTTCCGGCCGCCGGCAGCGGAGCTACAGGCGCTACTGGATAGATTTCCGGATCCGGACCCGAGCCGGCCGTTTTCCGCCTCCTACTGCTTTCAGGTTTTTCTGGAAGGTTCTTCGCTGCACATTTGGCTGGCGCGCGAAACCCTCTCCCGCCGCCGTCTTGGGCACAGTCGAAGTTTCTGGGACGAACTGTTGGCGCTGGCTAACGAGATCGGTCTGGAATACGCCGGCTACCATTACCGCGAGCACGCCGACCGGTATCGTCTCACAATCCCCGCAGCTTTCCGCGAGCGCCTGGCGGCCAACGCCCGCCTGATAAGCTCGGCGGCGCTTCAGTCGCGCGTCCGTGCCGAAGGGCTCAGCCGCATCGTATTTCTGGTGCGCCGGCCAGCCTCGGCTTCCTCTCTAGACCCAATCGGATAGACTGATAGGAAAAGAAATGCACGCCCCCGAAACGCTTCAAATACCACTGGCCATGCTTACGGTGTTCGGCTCGGCCAAGCTTATGGCGGAGTTGTTCGAAAGGCTGCGCCAGCCGGCCATCGTGGGCGAGATCCTGGCCGGCGTGTTGATCGGGCCGAGCGTGCTGGGCTGGATGTCGCCCAACGAACTGCTGGGCGCACTGGCGGATCTGGGCGTAATGTTTCTGCTGTTCCGGGTCGGGCTGGAGGTGAAATCCTCCGAGCTAATGAAAGTCGGCGGAACCGCTTTAGCGGTTGCAGTGTTGGGGGTTGTGGTCCCCTTTATTTTAGGCTGGGGTATTTTGCTGGCCTGGGGCGAACCGCAAGTGGAGGCGATTTTCGTCGGCGCCGCGCTGGTGGCTACCAGCGTTGGCATCACGGCTCAGGTATTGGCTTCCAAAGGACTGCTCCAGGAACGCGCCAGCAAGATTATCCTGGCGGCGGCGGTCATCGACGATGTGCTGGGATTGATTGTGCTGGCCTTGGTGAGCAGTCTGGCGCGAGGGCGGGTGGTGGCCGTGGAACTGGTGACTACGGCGATATTGGCCGTGGGTTTCACCATCCTGGCCGCCAAGTGGGGTTCGAAGACCATGAGCAAATTGGTGCCGCAGGTCGGCCAGCGACTGCGGGTGGGAGAAGCACAATTCACTTTGTCGATGGTTTTGCTATTTGCTCTCTCCACCCTGGCGGTCTATGCCGGAGTCGCGGCCATCATTGGCGCTTTCCTGGCGGGCATGGCGCTGGCCGAAAGCGTCAACCGCCGGGTGCACGATTTGGCTCACGGTGTCACCGAACTGCTGGTGCCTTTTTTTCTGGCGGGCATCGGATTGCACTTTGACTTGAAATCTTTCATGGATCCCGGCACGCTTTGGCTTTCGCTGATCATTCTGTGCGCAGCCATGCTTTCCAAGTTCCTGGGATGCGGGCTGGGCGCCATTCGTTTGGGATTGCGGGACGCCACACGGATCGGGCTAGGCATGGCGCCGCGCGGCGAAGTGGGCATGGTGGTTGCCGGCCTGGGCCTGTCAATGGGGGTAATCCCGCCGCACATCTACGCCGTAGTGGTTTTCATGGCGGTTATGACTACGATCCTAGCTCCGCCCTTACTCACCCTCTCTTTCCGCGATCTGGCCAGGCCGGAGCGGGGTGAGGAAGTTTTCCGTCTGGGCTAACCCTGGAAAATTCGTGATTACAATCAACACCGGCTCGATCCTTCTGCCTACCAGGTTTCACCTTGGCTAATACCCTGCCGTCGGGATGGTTAGCCGGCGGCGATGGCCCTATTCTGATTTAGAAAGCCATCAATGTCGGATTTCTATCAAACCGGAGTTGTCACTACTCTGCACCGGCTTAAACCTAACAGCCTGGAAAGGCTGGAGAGCGACTTGGAACGCTTTTCGAGAAACCGGCCAATTGGGCTGGTGCTGCCGGCGCTGTACTCAGAGTTTGAAACTCCCACCATGCCGCAAATTGCGGCAGAACTGCGCCAGGTCCGGTATCTCCAAAGGATAGTGGTGCCACTCGGCCGGGCTACTCGCGAGCAATTTGAAAAAGCCCGGATGCTTTTCAAAGATTTCTACACGCCGGTTACGGTGATCTGGATCGACGGGGAGCGGATTCAGAGCCTTTTACGCCTACTTGAAGAAAAAGCGCTCTCGCCGGGCCCGGACGGCAAAGGGCGCTCTTGCTGGCTGGCGTATGGAACGATACTGGCGGCTAGGGACTGCGACGTCATCGCGCTGCACGATTGCGACATCGTAAACTACGACCGTCAACTTCTGGCCAGGTTGTGCTACCCGGTGGCCCATCCCCACCTGGGGTTTGAGTTTTGCAAGGGCTATTACGCCCGCGTAACCGACCGCATGCACGGCCGCGTCACGCGCCTCTTCATGACGCCTCTGATTCGGGCGCTGGAGAGCATGGCGCCCCAGGCCGAATTCCTACGCTTCCTGGACAGCTTTCGCTATGCACTGAGCGGCGAATTCGCCATGGATGCGAACCTGGCCCGCGTGAACCGCATCCCCGGCGACTGGGGCTTGGAAGTGGGGGTGCTGGCCGAGGTCTACCGCAATTGCGCGGTGTCCAGAATCTGCCAGGTGGACCTGGCTGAAACCTATGAGCACAAACACCAGGTTCTTTCCGAACAGGACGCTTCCCGTGGCCTGCGGCGAATGGCCGCCGACATAGCCAAGAGCCTGTTCCGCACCATCGCCTCGGAAGGCTTGGTTTTTACGGCCGACCATTTCCGCAGCCTTGAGGTGCGCTACGTACGCATCGCTCAGGACACCATAGCTCGCTACTACGCCGACGCTATGCTGAACGGGTTGAAATTCGACCGGCACAGCGAGGAAATCGCCGTGGCCGCCTTCGCCAAGAGCCTGCGGCAAGCCGCCGGTGAATTCATTGAAGATCCGCTCGGGTTGCCCCTTATACCTAACTGGAACCGCGTGCTTGCAGCCGTACCCGAATTCTTCGAACTGCTCGTTGACGCTGTCGAAAAAGACTCCAGGATGGCAGTAGGGCGAGCCGGCTAACCTGGCGCCATGAAGCAGGCACTGCTCCCACCCGAAGCGCTCAATGCAGTCGCCAGCATCCGCAAAGCGGACATTGTGGTTGGCATACCCAGCTACAACAACGCGCGAACCATAGGCCATGTGACGCGCGCGGCTTCCCTAGGACTGGCCAAATACTTCCCCCAGTTGAAAAGCGTCATTATCAACTCAGACGGTGGCTCTACCGACCAAACCCGCCAGGAGGTGCTTTCGGCACGGCTGGAGGAGCCGAATCTGTTGCTGGTGCCCACGCCCATGTCGGCCGTGCACCGGCTTTCGCTGCCCTACCACGGCATCCCCGGCAAAGGCAGCGCCTTTCGGCTGATCTTCCAGATGGCGAAGATGCTCGGAGTCAAGGCTTGCGCCGTGGTCGACAGCGATCTGCGTTCTATCACGCCGGAGTGGATAGATCTGTTGCTGCGCCCGGTGCTGCAAGCGGGATTCGATTTTGTGGCGCCGTATTACCACCGTCATAAATACGACGGAACGATAACCAACAGCATCGTTTATCCGCTGACCCGGGCGCTTTACGGATTGCGCGTGCGCCAACCCATAGGCGGCGAGTTCGGCTTCTCCAACCGGCTGCTGCGCCGTTATCTAGAGCGGGACGACTGGGAGACGGACGTCGCCCGTTACGGCATAGACATCTGGATGACCACCATCGCCATAGCCGAGGGGTATCGCGTTTGCCAGAGTTTTCTCGGGGCCAAGCTGCACGACGCCAAAGACCCGGCCGCCGACCTGAGCGCCATGCTCGAGCAGGTGGTAGGAAGTGTTTTCAGCCTGATGCAGGAATACGAAACGGTCTGGATGAAACAGAGCGGCTCCAGGCCGATCGATCTTTTCGGATTCCGTTACGAAGTGGGGCTTGATCCGATTGAAGTGAACCTGGAGAGAATGTTGGCGGCCTTTCGCCGGGGCTGCAATGAATTGAAGGAAGTCTTCGCCCAGGCTCTGGCGCCTGAAACCTACGCGGGTCTCAGAATGGTGGCCGAGCAGGCATCTAGCGGCCCGGAGTCTTTTCACATAGGCGACGGTCTGTGGACCCACGTGGTGATTGATTTTGCTTGCGCCTGGCATCACCAGCGGGTGGGGCGCAGTTATCTGCTAAAGTCGCTGACTCCGCTTTATCTGGGGCGGGTCGCCTCTTTTGTAATCGAAACTAAAACCATGATTAGCGACGAGGTGGAGGAAAGAATTGAACGTCTTTGCCGGTGGTTTGAAACCGAGAAGCCTTATCTTGTGGCACGCTGGCGAGGGCAACCACCGCCGAAAGAGCAGCTTTCGCTGCTCGAAAAGGGCGAAGAGGAGGTGCGGAAATGATCGAGACCATGCGTGAAATTCTAGAAGGCGTGCTGGTGCGGTTGCGGTCTCAACTGACGACCTGGCTGCCGTCGATACTGGCCGCGCTGATTATCCTGGCCGGCGCCTACTTGCTGGCGCTCGCCGTCCGCTGGATGCTGAGCCGCATGTTCAAGGGTGCGGCAATGGATCGGTTCCTGCGCCGTAGCGGCCTGGCATTTCTCATCGATAGCTCCGGCCGGTTGCGCGCCACCCGGTTGGTTTCGGAGGCGGCTTACTGGGCGATCCTTGTCGCCGGCGTGTTGACGGGCCTGAGCGCTTTCAACACTAGCCTCACTTCGGAACTTATTCACACCTTCGTTCTGCTTTTACCTAAGCTGGCGTTAGCCGCCCTCATTTTGCTCGGCGGATTTTGGCTGGGGCATTACTTGGCACGCAGCATTCTGGTCTGGGCGGTGAATGAAAACCTACCCTTCCCGCGCCGCATCGCGGCGGGGGTTCGGGTTATCACCCTTTTTGTCGCCGTGGTTGCCTCCGCCGACTACCTGAACTTTGCCCGAGGGGTCTTCCTGGCCGCCTTTATCATCCTGCTGGGAGCTTCGGCGCTGGCCGCCAGCCTGGCTATCGGCCTAGGAGGCCGTGACGCCATACGCCGCTACCTGGAAGAAAGAAAATCGCAACAAGGGGAATCCGGTGCCCGCAGCCTCTGGAACCACCTTTAATGGCGCTCTCAACTCTGTGAAACAATGTAGGCTGGATGAAGCATGAGAAGGCGCAGTAGCCGGATCCTGTTTGTCGGCTTCGGCAGCCTAGTTCTGCTGATCGGTCTGAGTGGGCTGGGCGCAGCCAGGCGGGCCTCAAAAATTAATTCTGAGCTGGCTTCCATCTATTCCACTTACCGTGAGTGCACCCGCATCCTGCAAGAAATTCGCGCCGAGTTAAACCTGTCCGGCATATATGTGCGGGATTATCTCCTCGACCCATCGGATCTTACTGCCGAGCTACACCGCCGTCAATTGCTGGAAATACGGGAACACATAGAGAGCGAGCTCGCTGAGCTGGAAAAACTCATTGGCCCGGATCAATCCGGCACGTTGGCGGAAATGAAACGCGAACTGGACGCCTATTGGCAGAGCTGGGAACCTTTGTTCAACTGGAGCCCCCGTCAAAAGCTGGCGCTAAGCAGTTTTTTCCTGCGGCAGCGCGTGCTGCCAAGACGAGATGCGGTGCTGGCTGTAGCCGACGGGATACGCAAAATAAACGAAGCAAATTTTCAAATCCATCAACAGCGGCTCGCCCTTGCCCAGGCAAATTTCCGGCGTTATCTGTGGTGGATGCTAGGCGTGGCCATAACGCTGGGAGTAGTGGTGGCAGGCATTAGCATTTTTCGCATCAACCGACTGGAGCAGGAAAGCGAGCAGCAACAGGCCCGCACCGAGCTCGCCGAGCGGGAATTGCGACGGCTGAGCCGGGAACTGGTACGGGCGCAGGAAGCCGAACGACGTTCTATTTCCCGGGAATTGCACGATGAAGTCGGACAGATGCTGACCGCGTTGCGCATGGAGCTGTCCAATCTTGAGGATTTGCCTTCCAGCGCGCCGGAAGTTTTCCGCCGGCGGCTGGCCGAAGCTAAACAACTGGTCGAACAGACGCTGGTTTGCGTGAGGAACCTGGCCATAGGGCTTAGACCCCCCATGCTGGATGATTTGGGGCTGGCGCCCGCACTTGAATGGCAGGGCCGGGAATTCTCCCGCCGCTCAGGCATTCAGGTTGATATTTTGGTGGAAGGCGAACTCGACGACTTACCTGATGTCTACCGTACTTCGGTTTTTCGAATCGTACAGGAGGCTCTAACCAACTGCGCGCGGCATGCAAACGCCAGTCGCGTCCGCATAACGGTGCACGGCTCTCCGGAGGCGGTCTTCGTCGGAGTTCAGGACGACGGACAAGGTCTGCCCGCCGGCGGAGAAATGGCTCGTGGTCTTGGCCTTATCGGCATCGAGGAGCGAGCCCGCGAGCTGGGCGGCCGCATGTCCATTCAGTCGCAATCCGGCCGGGGCACCACTCTTACCGTTGAGATCCCCCGGCCCAAGGGGGCTGCCGTATGAGCACGGTGCGCATTCTGTTGGCCGACGACCACGGTCTGGTACGACGCGGCCTGCACTATTTGCTGGAACGCTCGCCGAGCTTCCAGGTTGTGGGTGAAGCCTCTGACGGCCGCCAAGCCGTCCAACTGGCCGAAAAGCTGAAACCGGACGTAGTGATAATGGATATAGCCATGCCCAATCTAAACGGGCTGGACGCCACAGCTCAGATTGTCAAGAAGAATCCCTCCACGGGCGTAATCATCCTGAGCATGCACTCGGATGAAACCTATCTGGTCCGGGCGCTTTCGGCGGGCGCCAAAGGCTACTTGCTAAAAGATTCGGCTGAAGCCGACCTGCTGCGGGCCGTCGAAGCCGTCAGCCAGGGTCGCCCTTTTTTCAGCCCGGCCATCGCCGAAACTTTGCTTGAAGACTACATGCGCCGTCTGAAGCAACAGAATCTGACCGACTCCTACGACCTGCTCACCGACCGCGAAAAAGAAGTTCTGCAACTGCTGGCCGAAGGCAAATCCAACAAAGAAGTCGCAGCGTTGCTTAACCTGAGCCTTTACACAGTCGAAACACACCGCTCCAACCTTATGCAAAAACTAAGACTGCATAACACGGCGGAAATCGTGCTTTACGCCGTTCGTAAACGCATCATAACCTGAGGCGCATTCAGCGGCTCTTGTACTGATACGGCGCGCGAAGTTGCGGCAGCCTTTCCAGCTTTTTCAAGTGTTCCCAGGAAGCCGCCTGCGAATGCTTTTCCTCAAGTTTGGGCAGCGGCGCCTGTTCACGCATTAGGGCCGGATCGGTGGCTGCGCTCGCCGGCTTCGGTACGGCTGCCGGGCGAGTTTTTTTCAGAGCCACTTTGCTCTTTTTGATGTAGGAATCCACTATATGCGAGCTTCTTGACTTTGTCGGTACAGTTCCCTCCTCCTCTTCAATCCATTCAATGATCGGATTCTTTTTGTGCTTCCCCTGGTTAGCCATCCGCCTCCTCCGACAAGCTCGGTTTTTCTGGTTCGATTGTATGGGGTATCTGGAAAGGTTGCAAGAGGGCAAGACAGTATTTTTTAGGAAAGCCCGGAGTATTATTGGGGAACAGGGCCGATCTGAAATACAACCCGCCCGCGGATTCGGCCTTCCAAAATTTCGCGGCCCAGTTCCAGCACTTTTTCAAGCGGCTCCACTCGAAGCATGCCCTCTAGCTTTGCAAGCGGCAGATCGCGCGCCAACCGCTCCCAGACTCTCACGCGGAAGGGTTTTGCAGATCCGGCCGAATCAATCCCCAGCAGGGCCACCCCGCGCAATAGGAAGGGGAACACCGTCGCTGTAAACTCCGCGCCGCCCGCCACGCCGACCAAAGCGACGCTCCCTCCGGCGGCCACTGAACGCAGCAAGCCGGCCAGCGTGGCTCCGCCGACGTTGTCAATCGCCGCCGCCCAGCGCTGCTTCTCCAGCGGCTTTCCGGGAGCAAGCAACTCGGAGCGGTCCAGCACCACGGCTGCGCCCAAATCCTTGAGGTAATCATGAAGCTCCTGCCGTCCCGTGGAGGCTGCCACCCGGTAGCCCAGATTAGCCAGGATGGCAACGGCAATGCTACCAACGCCGCCGGCTGCGCCGGTCACCAGCACTTCGCCTTGGCCGGGTTTAAGCCCGTGCTCCTCCAAAGCAATGAGGCTGTGCATGGCGGCGAACCCGGCCGTACCGATTCCGGCCGCCTGGAGCAGGCTGAGCGGCCCGGGCACTTTGACCAAATAAGCCGTGTCCAGGCGCGCCAGCTCCGCATAGCCGCCCCAAACCGTCTCCGAGGTCACGCTACCGGTGGCCACAACCCGGTCACCGGGGAGGAACTCCGATGAAGTCGACTCTTCGACAAGTCCCGCAAAGTCAATCCCCGGCACCATAGGAAATTTCCTGATGACTCCCGGGCGCCCCGTCACCGCTAGCCCGTCTTTGTAATTCAGACTGGAATAGACCACCCGTACAAGCACTTCGCCCGGCGGAAGTTCGTTGCGGTTGAGGTCGCGAAAACCGATTTGAAAGCGGCCTTGTTCGCGCGTCGCCAGAAGGGCCCGGAAAGTTTTCATCGCGCCTTAGAGACACTCTCCGCGGATAAGGTCATCGTAACTTTCACGCTGCCGTACCGTGCGCCACTCGGCGCCCTCTACCAGCACCTCCGGCGGGCGCGGCCGCGCATTGTAGTTTGAAGCCAGCACGAATCCATAGGCGCCGGCCGTCATCACCGCCAGCAGATCGCCGGGGAGCACGTTCGGCATTTCGCGGTCCAGGGCCAGAAAATCTCCGGACTCGCACACTGGGCCGACCACGTCGGCCACCACCGTGCCGCGATCGGTTTGCCGCACCGGGACGATCTCATGGTGCGATTGATACAACGACGGGCGGATCAGCTCGGTCATGGCCGCATCCACCACTATGAATTCTCTAGCAAGCGTGCGCTTGCGGTAGAGAACCCGCGTAAGAAGTACGCCGGCTTCCCCGACGATCGAACGCCCCGGCTCGAGCAACAGCATCAATCCGCGGCTTTCAACGCGGCGGCGAACCCGCCCGACGAAATCACGTATTTCAGGCGCCGGATCGCCGGGCTTATACGGCACGCCTAACCCGCCTCCCAAATCCAACTGCCCGAGCGGGCAGCCGGCGGCCCGCAAGCGTTCAACCAGTTCCAGCATTCGATCCAGCGCCAGCAGGATTCGTTCGGGGTCCAGTATTTGCGAGCCGATGTGGCAGCTCAACCCTTCAAGCGAAAGGTTCCGGCACTGGAGCGTGCGGCGGACCACGGGCTCAATTTCGCCGACATCGATGCCGAATTTGTGTTGCCTCAACCCGGTGGAAATGTATGGATGCGTGCCGCCCTCTACGTCCGGGTTCACCCGCAGCGCAACCCGGGCCTTGACGCCACGCCGCGCCGCCAGCGCATCGAGCAGCGTTATTTCAGCTTCGCTTTCGCAGTTAAAAGTATGAATGCCAAGCCGGAGGGCATAGCCTATCTCTTCGGCGGTCTTGCCGACGCCGGAAAATAAAATCCGGCTGGGATCGCCGCCGGCCCGCGTGACGCGGAAAAGTTCACCGCCCGAGACGATATCGAAGCCCGCGCCCGCCTCCGCCAGCATTTTCAACAAAGCCAGATTTGCATTCGCCTTGACTGCATAGCAAACCATATGGGGGCAGCCTTCAAGCGTCTCCGCATATGCCCGAAAGCGGTTCAGTACCCCTCGGGCTGAATACACATAACAGGGAGTGCCCATGCGGGCCGCCACATCCGCCAGATCCACTTCTTCGCAGTAAAGGCTTCCGCTCTGATAAGAGAAGACATCCGAAGGGCGAATCGTCATAAAACTTTCATGACCAGCAAGGTCTGATCGTCGCTGCGCGGCGCGCTCCCGGCGAAACGGTCAAGATCCGCAAAGACGGTTTCGATAAGTTGCTGAGGACCTTGCTCCCAGTGTTTTTCGATCAAAGAGGTGAAGCGGGCGCGGCCGTAGTGTTCTCCGGCTGGATTGTGCTGGTCCTCCACCCCGTCGGAGTAAAGCACTATAATGTCGCCGGGCCGGGCTTTAAAAGTTATCTGGTCATACTCTCGCTCCTCAAGCAGTCCCAGCGGCACGCCTTCCACCCGCGGCTTGAAAAGCATGCCCTCGCGGCACACCAGCGGCGGCATAGCGCCGGCATTGGCCATACGCAGTTTGCGGCTGCGCGGACTCCACTCCAGCAGCAATAAGGTCACAAATCGCGCGTCGGCTTTGCGCTCAAGCAGCGCCTCGTTTAGCGCCTTCATAAGCTGCCCCGGTTCTTCGAAACTGCGCGTCATTGAACGCAGCAGCCCGCTGACCAGCGCGCCGAAAAGCGCGGCCGCAACGCCCTTGCCGCTGACGTCTCCCATGGCTATGATCGTGCGCTCGCGCCCCTGGGGGAAGAAGTCGTACAGATCGCCGCTGATGTCGCGCGCTGGACGCACGCCGATGGCTATTTCAAGGCCGTGAATTTCCGGCGCCTGCCGCGGCAGCAGAACGCCCTGAAGTTCACGCGCGGCGCGCAGGTCGGCTTCCATCAGCTCCTTGCGCTCGGCGATTTCCTCATAGAGCCGCGCATTTTCAATCGAAATGGCCACCTGCGGCGCAAGCAGCGAAAGCGTCCGAGCATGCTCTTCGGTGAAAAAGCCTATCCGGTCGCTTTCCAGATCCATGACCCCGATAACTCGATCACGCACAATCAACGGCACGGCGATCTCCGAACGTATGTCGGGATGTCCCGGAATGTAGCGCGGATCGGCCAGGGCGTCATCAACCCGCACGATCTGTCTGAGCTCGGCGGCCGATCCTGTAATCCCCTTGCCGATGGGAATGTTGTCCAATTTGCTGCGGTCGTCGTAGCGCGAGCTGAAACGGTGGCGCAGCAACCCCTGCTGCTCGTCGACCAAAAGGACGCTGAAAGAATCAAACAGGATGAGCGAGCGCACCGCTGCCGCAATGCGCGCCAGCAGTGTGTCCAGATCGAGTATCGACGAAAACTCCTGCGACAACCGGGCCAGCGTGCGCAACGTACGGTTCTGCCGCTCCACCCGGCGGTAGAGCCGCGCATTGTCGATGGCCGCCGCCACCCGGGAGGCTATGAGCTGGAGCAGGGACTGCTCGTATTCGCTATAGGCATTCAAACGGGTCGATTCGATGTCTATTACGCCTACCAGCTTGCCGCCGCGCGCCAACATGGGCACCGCCAGCTCGGAACGCACGGCATCCATGGCATTTAAATAACGGGGATCGGAGCGGACATCACCCACCAGAACCGGTTGGCGCATCAGCGCGGCGGCGCCGGTGATGCCTTCTCCCAGCGGGATCTCGAGTTTCTGGACTATTTCGTCGCGGTGGCCGATGGCGTAATGAATGCGAAGGGTGCGCTTCCGTTCGCTATAGAGCAGAATGGCGAAAAGCTCACAGGGAATGACGCGCGTAACCAGTCCCGCCACTCCGGCCAGCAACTGATCCAGGTCCAGAGTTTCGCTGGTTATGGCGGCAATCTCTAGAAAGAAATCCAGTAATTCGGAACGGTCAAAGAAACGGACGCCTGAGGGCAGAGGTTCAGACATTCAACCTCCCTACGCAGCGACCGTCAAAGAAAGAAAGTAACCGGTTTGCACTTTATCAGATCGAAACATGAGGCAGCCGGCCCCCCGTCCTGTTCTCCGCAAACTCCGAATCGGCCGGCACCGTCCGGCTTATGTTGCCGAAACCAGCCCGGCGAATGCACTCGCTTTGAGCGACGTACTCTCCGGCACAAAACCCGCTCCTCGCCGAAAAAGGGCAAGCAAAATGAGCCGGCTTCTTGTTTGCCCTTCACAATCTTGTGAAGCTCAAATCGATAAAACAAGCTGGCGGAACACCATAATAACATGAGAGGCGCACCGGCCTCTGCGCAGCAGCTTGCGGTACATGCCGTAAAATGGCAGAAGGCGCAGCCCACATGCAGGGCAGCCAGAACCGATGCTGGGGCAATAAAAATGGTGAGTTTGGTTTCGGTTCCAGCCGAAAGGCTGCGCCCGGATTGATACAGAGCTTACTTCTTCTCTTCCTTCTTCTCTTCCTTCTTTTCTTCCTTCTTCTCTGACTTCTTAGACTTCTTAGTCGTCTTCTTGGTCTCAGTCTGCTGGGTCTGTTGAGTCTGCGTGCCCGTCTGCGAAGCGGTGCCTTGCTGGAGGGCGAAAGCACCTGTCGCGAGCAGACTGAAGACCGCCAGCAGCATCATTATCTTTTTCATAATCTTGACCTTTCTCCTCGCTTAGATTTCACGGCTCCTTTGGGCCGCCAATTCCATAGTGCGTCCCGGAAGCATGTAATGAAATAGCCCAAAAAGGTTAATGGCACACGCCAAAAGAGGCTACGCCTAATCAAGGGTGACATACTGCTTTAAACTGGAAACTGAATAGTCCTGTGAGAAACGCGTCATGAACATATCCCAGCAAGAGGTCACGTCACGCACCATATTGCTGGTTCTACTGGCGGGCTTTGGACTGGTCATCCTACTTTTGCTCGCAGCCGGCTATGCCGGCATACGGAGCATCCGGGCTATTCAGGAAAACGTCTCCACACTGGTCGAGCAGCAACAGCAGACGGCCAACTTGGTGGACGAAATTCAAAGCGAGCAAAAAGTACTCAGTGCCGTCTTCTATCACCTGGCGCGGGGGCCTGAACTGGCAGACCGTGAAAAAATCTTGCAGGACCTCGATACCGCCGACCGAGAGGTGGTCCGAATCGCATCGCAGACCAAGGGCACAACCGAGGAGCCTTTGGGTGATGAATTAAGACGGGCGACTGAAGCTTTTACTCAGGAGGCCCGGCGACTACTGGCGCTGCCCCGCAGCTCCAGTCTGCTGAGCCGCGACCTTTTTGAGCAGCACCGCCGGGTGACCAACATCGTGGCCCGGCTGATCGATTCCGGCCGCGCCGAAGCCCAGGCGGCTCAGTGCATCATCACCGAGCAGAGCCGCCAGTTGTTTTACAGGATGTTCGTCCTGCTGTCCGTTTGCCTGGGCTTGGCCGTGTTGTTCAGCCTGGCGACCGTTCGGCTGACCACCGGGCTTTTCCGAAAAATGGAATGGCAAGCCGGAGAGCTCAGCCGCGTCTCTTGGCATTTGCTCCAAAACCAGGAAAGCGTCGCGCGCCGCTTTTCACACGAGTTGCATGACGAGCTGGGGCAAACCCTGACTGCGCTCAAGGCCAGCATCTTGGCGCTTACCGGCTCCGCAGAAGACGGCGAAAAACGTAAAGAATGTCTGCACCTGGTGGATGGCGCTTTAAGGAATGTGCGGGAATTGTCACAATTGTTGCGTCCGACAATTTTGGACGATTTTGGCCTGGACGCAAGCCTGCGCTGGCTGGCGGAGCGTTTTTCCCAGCACACCGGAATCGAGGTCGCCTACAACTCGGATTTTACCGGTCGGCTGGAGGAAGATTGTGAAACTCATCTGTTCCGTATAGCACAAGAAGCCCTCACCAACGTCGCCCGGCATTCGCGCGCCAAGCGCGTGGAGATTGAACTCCGCGCCTCGGGAGCCCAAATACGCCTGCGCATATCCGATGACGGCGTCGGGCTGTCCCCCGACGACCGCCGGACCCAAGCCGGCCTGGGCATGATCGGCATGCGCGCCAGAGCCCGAAGCGTAGGCGGCGAGTTGAAGGTCCGCTCGCAGCCCGGTGCAGGCGTTACAATTGAAGTAGCACTCCCCGCCAAGCCGGTGAAAGATGTCGCGTCGGATACAAGTTCTTCTTGTTGATGACCACGCCCTGGTTCGCAAGGGTTTTCAGATGATCCTGGCGGCAGAGCCGGATATGGAGGTTGTCGGGGAAGCGGGCAACGGGCATGAGGCCTTGGAGCTTGCCGCGAAGTTGCGGCCTGACGTGGTAGTTATGGACGTGGCCATGCCCGGGCTGAACGGCATTGAAGCCACTCGCCGCTTGGCGGAAAGCGTGCCGCGAACCAAAGTGCTGGCCCTTAGCATGCACAAAGACGCCGTCTACGTGCGTGAAATCCTGCGCGCCGGAGCCAAAGGTTATCTGCTCAAGGATGCTTTCGACCAGGACTTGGTGAATGCCGTTCGCGCGGTGGCTGCGGGCCAAGGCTACCTTAGTCCGGCGGTCTCTGAGGCAGTTCTTTCCGACTACCGCAAACATGTCACCGATCCCCTGGATCTGCTCACCAGCCGCGAGCGAGAAATCTTACAACTTCTGGCCGAGGGCAAAACCAATAAGGAGATCGCCGGCTTGCTCGGCCTAAGCGTCTATACAGTGGACGCTCATCGCGGCCGAATCATGGAGAAATTGAACCTTCATAGCATCGGCGAGCTGGTAAGGTATGCCGTGCGCAAAGGCCTCGTCGATTGAAAACAACGCCACGGACCTGCATTCATCATATGGCCGGAGCCGGGATATGTGACCAGCTGATAATGATGCATTCTTCCGGTGGCTACTCCGGCGGAGGCTCGCCCACGTCGGCGAGGCGGTTCTCAAACTTGGTCAAATGGTGCAGGAAAACCAGCGGGACCTTGCCAGTCGGACCGTTCCGTTGCTTGGCCAAAATCAGTTCCGCCTGTCCTTTCAGATCGTCACGGTCCGGCTTATAAACCTCTTCGCGGAAGACAAAGGCCACCACGTCGGCGTCCTGTTCAATGGAGCCCGATTCACGCAAATCGCTTAACTGAGGCCGGTGATCGCCAGGCCGTGTTTCGGGCGCACGGCTGAGCTGTGAGAGCACCAGCATGGGGACCTCCAGCTCCTTAGCCAGCAGCTTCAACCCTCGCGACAGTGAGCTGATCTCTTGCACGCGGCTTTCAAAGCGCCCGCGCCCGCTCATTAATTGCAAATAGTCAATCACCACCAGATCCACCTGCCGTTCGGCCTTCAGCCGCCGCAGCTTGGCGTGCAGGTCGATCAGATTGCTGCCGGAGGAGTCATCAATATAAAGCGGCGCTTTGACCAGCTCGGCCAGAGCAGTCTGCAACCGGCGGCGCTCTTCGGCGTCCAGAAATCCCAGACGAAAACGGTGGCTGTCCACACGCGCCGCCGCACACAGCAAGCGCGTCAACAGAGATTCCTTAGACATTTCCAGGGAAAAGATGGCCACCGTTTTTTCCAATTTCACCGCAGCGTGATGGGCGATGTTGAGAGCCAGAGCTGTTTTACCCATGGACGGCCGGCCAGCCAGTATGATTAGTTCGCCTCGGTGCAGCCCGCCGGTCAGCTCATCAAAACGCTTGAAGCCGGTGCTCAGCCCCTGTATGCGGCGGGCCGGATCGAGAAAAGCGTTCAGCCCGCCTTCAAACTGCTCTATTATGGCTTCCGGCGTAAGCAAGGTACTGGCGGCTGTGGATTCACCCAGCTTTAGCAAGGCCTCTTCGGCCGTTGCCAGAATCTCCTCCGGTTCTTCCTCGCCCGCCAGACAGCGATTGATTAAATTTTGTGAAGCATAAATAAGCCGCCGCAGCAGAGATTTCTGCTTGACAATGCGGACGTAACTTTCCAGGTTATGTATCTGCGGCAGGCCGTCGTCGAGCGAAACCAGATAACCGATGCCGTCGCAGGATTCAAGCTGATTGTGTTTGAGCAGCTCTTCGGCTACGGTCAGGCGGTCTATGCGTTCGCCGCGCTCATGCAGATCCGCCATCCGCATGAAGATGCGCCGGTGTTTTTCCAGAGCGAAGTCATCGGCCTGGAGCCCCGCCGCCACCTGAACAAAGAGATTGCCGTCCAATAGGATTGAGCCGAGCACATAGCGCTCGGCTTCGATGCTGGCGGGCAGACCTTTCTCAAGATTGACGTCGACGCTTGCCATTCAAAGTTTCAAGATAACCCGCGCCGCCGCAACTGCGCAGAGAAAATCTAAAGCCAATCGGCACTTGAGCTTAAGCTCTTGGAAAATCCGCTCCGGCCGGCGTCCCCCATACGCTAGCAGAAATGCTTTCCGGCCAACAGTTCACAATGCTCGGAGCCGATTTTTCCACAAGATCTCCGAAAACAAATTTACACCATCTTGTATTATTCTGCCGCGTTTTTCTGCAAAATGCTGACCGGCTTCCGGCGGCGTCCACCGGCGTTCTCCCTGGCTTGCCGCCGGGGTCCGCCCTGTATACATGTCTGATATGATTTGTACTCTATGACAAAGTACTCCATCGGCGTAGACCTCGGCGGCACCAACTTTCGGGCCGCATCCATCGATCAGAACGGCCAAATCCTGGACAAAATTTCAGGTTCCACAAATGCCTCCGCCGGGCGCGAAGCAATAGTCGCCTCCCTGGTGGAAGCCATTGTGGCCTTGCGCGAAAAACGAGCCGGCGATCAACTGGTCGGAACCGGCGTGGCCCTGCCCGGCTTCATAGACATGAAGAAGGGCGTAATCATCAAGTCTCCTAATATCCCGGCTTTTGAGAACTTCCCGGCGCGCGACGTTCTGTCGGAGCGCCTGAAGGCTGCGGTGATTTTGGAGAACGACGCCAATGCCGCGGCTCTCGGCGAAAAGTGGATGGGCGCCGGCCGCGACGTCGACGACCTGGTCCTTTTGACCCTGGGCACGGGCATCGGCGGCGGAATCATCTGCGACGGCAAAGTCCTCCACGGCTTTATGGGGATGGCCGCCGAACTGGGGCACATCACCATCGACCCGCTCGGCAATCCTTGCGGCTGCGGCAACACGGGCTGTCTTGAAAAACATGCGTCAGCCACGGCGATCTCCGTCATGGCCCGGCACTTGGGCTTGGGCGATAATCTCACTTCGCGCGACGTCTACGATCTGGCCGTGGCGGGCAACGAAAGCGCCAAACGGGTGTTTGAGTGCATGGGCAAAGCCCTGGGGATCGGGCTGGCCAACTATATCCAGATCTTCAATTTTCCGCTCTACCTGCTAAGCGGGGGTCCGCTGCCGGCCTGGGATTTCTTCGCGCCGGCCATGTTCCGGGAGATCGAAGCCCGTTCGTTCACCTACCGCTCGACCAACACGAGAGTTGAAAAAGCCTTGCTAGGCAGCGATGCCGGCCTTTTCGGCGCCGCCTATTTGCCGTTGCAGGCGTCCGCCGCCTGACGACATCATTATTCAAGTTAACTACACGGAGACGACAATGAGCCAGCATTCCAGTTCATCGATGCCGGAACCGGCATCTCGTTCCATGGGATTCCCAATGGCCGTGGCCGCCACGATTTTCTTCATGTTCGGCTTCGCCACGTCCTTCAACACCATTCTCCAGCCCCACCTGAAGGGCATATTCAGTCTGAACTACGCGCAGGCGATGCTGGTTCAGACCGCTTTCTTTTCGGCTTACTTTGTGCTGTCGCTGCCGCTGGCGAGCCTTATGGGCCGCATCGGATACCAAAAGGCGATGGTCGTAGGTCTGGCGATCATGGGCGTCGGAGCGTTCATGTTTCTGCCCGCCGCCGACCGAGTCAGCTACCCATTGTTTTTAGGCGCCATCTGGGTGCTGGCGGGCGGCGTTACCATGCTCCAGGTTTCGGCAAATCCTTTCGTTACGCAACTCGGGCCCGGCTCTACGGCGCCTGCCCGGCTTAACCTGGCGCAGGCGTTCAATTCGGTGGGCACGACGCTGGCACCGTACCTGGGCGGAATCCTGCTGCTTTCCGACCAGGCTGTCAGCAATCTGTCCACCGAGCAGAAATCCAACGCCGCAGCCCTGGTAAAAACACCGTATCTAGGTATGGCCATTGTGCTGATCGTGCTGGCCGCAATTCTTTTGATGCTTAGGCTGAACCTGCCCAAGGAAATGCAAGGCAAGGTCAAGGCGGAAGGTAGCATCTGGCAGCACCGCCATCTGGTTTTGGGCGCACTCGGAATCTTCGCCTACGTGGGCGCCGAAGTCTCAATCGGCTCGATCATGGTTAACTACCTTTCGCAACCTAACATCGGCGGGCTGACCGAAAAAGCGGCGGCCACCTACGTGTCCCTGTACTGGGGCGGCATGATCATAGGCCGTTTCGTAGGGACGGCCATTTTGCATAAGATCTCCGGCGGTAAGGTGCTCGGCACAGCCGCTCTGATTGCCTGCCTGCTGGTGCTGACGACCATATTCTCTTCCGGGCTGCTCGCCATGTGGTCCGTGGTTTTGGTGGGATTATTCAATTCAGTAATGTTCCCGACCACATTTTCGCTGGCGGTCCAAAAGCTTGGGCCGCTTACCGGCAAGGGCTCCGGACTGATTAACATGGCCATCGTCGGCGGGGCCATTGTCCCGCCCATTCAGGGCTACTTTGCCGACATTTTGGGCATCCAGATGTCATTCCTGGTTCCCGCAATCTGCTACCTGTACATCATGTTCTACGGGTTCAGCGGATCCAAAGTTAAGTCGGCGTGACGTTTTCGGGGGCGGACCTGCCGCGGTCCGCCCCGTTTTCTGGCCAGGTCCGCAGTCCGCCTGCCGCCTGGGAGGCAGTCTTGACGCTTACCTTTGTTGACTATGCGATCCTGTTCATCTACTTCGGTTTTGTAATCGGTATAGGCTGGCTGCTTCACCGCAAGATCTCCACCAGTGAGGATTTCCTCACCTCCGCCCGCTCGGTGCCGGTCTGGATCACCAGCTTGGCTTTTGTCGCCACCAACCTAGGTGCGCAGGAACTCATCGGCATGTGCGCCTCGGGTGCAAAGTACGGAATCCTGACCTCCCATTTTTACTGGATCGGTGCGGTTCCGGGGATGCTCTTTGTCGGCATATTCATGATGCCGTTCTATTACGGCAGTAAGGCCCGTTCCGTCCCCGAGTATCTGAAGCTGCGCTTCGATGAAAAAACCCGCGCCTTCAACGCCATCAGCTTCGCCGTAATGACCTTGTTTTCCTCGGGCATCTCCATGTACGCCCTGGGATTGCTGTTCCAACTGGTTCTTGGCTGGAGTTTTACGGCGTCGGTGCTGCTTTCGGCGGCCATTGTCCTGATCTACACCTACCTGGGCGGCCTCACCAGCGCCATATACAATGAAGTGCTCCAGTTCTTCCTGATTGTTCTCGGCTTTGCTCCGCTCTCAATCCTGGCCGTGTCAAAGGCCGGGGGCTGGGAAGGCCTCACTTCCCGGCTGCCCGTGGTCATGACTCACTCCTGGAAGTACATGTCGAGCTCGGCTACAAACCCGATGGGTGTGGAGTGGTTCGGGCTGGTAATGGGTCTGGGTTTCGTTTTAGGATCCGGCTACTGGTCGACTAATTATCTGGTCGTGCAGCGGGCCATGGCGGCTGATTCTATGTCCGGGGCTCGCCTTACTCCGATTCTAGGGGCCTTCCCCAAAATGTTCTTACCCGTGATCGTGATCGCCCCTGGGCTGGCGGCCATGGCTCTGACCAAGATGAATCTGGGCTATGCGCTACCCATGAAAGGCGAAACCTACAACTACGATCTGGCTCTTACTACGCTGATGGCGCAATTCTACCCTTCCGGTTTGCTGGGTGTAGGGCTGACCGCCCTGATGGCTTCCTTTATGTCCGGCATGGCGGGCAATGTTACGGCATTCAACACCGTCTGGACTTACGACATCTATCAGAGCTACATACGAAAAAAAGCTCCGGACTCCCACTACCTCTGGGTCGGCCGGCTGACTACGGTCGCCGGGACAGCGCTTTCAATCGGCGCCGCTTACCTGGCCACTTTGTACAACAACATAATGGACCTGTTGCAGCTAGTCTTCAGTTTTGTCAACGCTCCGGTCTTCGCAGCCTTCCTGCTGGGAATGTTCTGGAAGCGCTCAACCGGACACGGCGCTTTCGCCGGTCTGGTGAGCGGCGAGATAGTCGCAGCGCTCACGCTAAGTTTGACCGCAGCCGAGGGCAAAGGCGGCTGGATCGCCGTCCTCCATGAATTTCCCTCAGCCATGGCCCAGAATTTTTGGATCGCTATTCTAGCCTTTTCTACCAGCCTTCTGGTCGGCATTCTGGTTAGCCTGTTGACCAAGCCGCGTCCCGTTGAGGAATTAAAAGGATTAGTCTATGCGCGCGCCGCTTTGCCCGATGAAGCCGGAACGCCGTGGTATAAGCGACCCGGCCCGGTGGCCGTGATTGCTGGAGCAACCTGTGTGTTATTGAACATAATATTCTGGTAATACATGTGGGATCTTCGCACACCTTCGGGTTGGTTCTTCACCTTACTCGGAGTAATTCTTAGCCTCACCGGCGTGTTTGCCAGCGATTTGCGCGCCCCGCTCACCGAGGTTAACGTTAACCTATATGCCGGCCTAGGGATGCTATTGTTTGGAGGATTATTGCTATGGTTGGCTCGCCGAGCTTCCTAATGAAAAGTTTTGCCGAAAAGTTCCACGACAGCGCGGCGCCTACTTTGTATCGGGCCCCGGGCCGCGTCAATCTCATAGGCGAGCACACCGACTATAACCTCGGCTTCGTTATGCCCATGGCTCTCGATCTGGCCTGCTTCGCCGCAGTGGCGCCCGCCGGCGACGATTGCCTGCATGTCTACTCGCGGAATATGGAGCAAGGCCGCCGATGGCGGGTTTCCGACATCCCGCACGCCGTGCCGGCTCACGATTGGACCGATTACGTTATGGGAGTCGCCCGTGAGTTGGAAATTGCGGGCTACCCTGTGGCGCCATGCAATCTATTGTTGTGGAGCACGGTGCCGGTGGGATCTGGATTAAGCTCTTCGGCAGCCATAGAAGTCGCCACCGCCCTGGCTCTGCTCGGCGGGCGCCCTATTGATCCGCTGGAACTTGCAAGACTGTGCCGTCGCGCCGAAAACAACTTTGTCGGCATGCCTTGCGGCATCATGGATCAATACATTTGCGTGTTCGGGCGCGAAAGAGCGGCCGTCAAAATCGATTGCCGAAACCTGGAAAATGAAATCGTTCCTTTGCCGGAAGGCGCCGATTTCCTGGCTGTAAACACCATGGTGAAGCACGAGCTGGCCGGCTCCGCCTACCGCAATCGCGTGGCCGAATGCGCCGCCGCAGTCGCCGCCATTCAGCAAAAATTCCCGGCCGTCGCCAGTCTTCGTGATGTCTCCAGCTCACTGCTCAACGATTGCCGCGATCTTATGCCCGAAACACCCTTCCGGCGGGCGCGCCACGTAGTCACTGAGAACGAACGCGTGGAGGCTTTTGCCGCCGCCTGCCAAGCCTGCGATCTGGAGGCCATGGGGCGGCTGCTCGAAGCATCTCATCGCAGCCTTCAGCACGACTACGAAGTCAGCTCGGAGGAACTGGACTTCCTGGTGGACGCCGCCCTTGCGCAGCCCGGCGTTCTGGGGGCACGCATGACCGGCGGCGGCTTCGGAGGCTGCATGATCATTATGGTGCGCCCAGAAGCGGCCTTCTCCGCACAGGTTGCGCTCTCGGATGCCTACCAGGCAAAATTCGGAATTGCTCCAGAAATCTACCCCTGCCACCCGTCGGCCGGCGCCGGCAGGCTGGCCATAAGCTGAGGCAATGCTTTAAGTCCTGGCCGAGCTGCTTTGTTTGCCGAGCAGTTTTCTCCAGACGTAATGCAGCGCTCCCGCCAGAAAAGAAATGCCGTTGTACAGATGGTAGAGCAGATGAAACGGCACGGCCGCCAGTGCAAACAGGCGTCCTTGCCGGGCGGCTAAGAACAGATAAAACTGGTTATTCAGAACCACCAATACGGCGGCCACAATAAAAAAAGCCAGAATCAGCGGATGCCGCGGCAGATGCGTGGCAAAGTATATGAACGCAGCAATCAGGTAAGCGCCCAGAATGATTCCGCTCAATTTGCGCTGCCGCTCGTTTCGATAGGAATAGCGGTGACGGAGCACCAACAAAAGGCAGCCTAGCAGTAATGGGGGGAGGATTGGGGTCATTTTGAATGCCACCGCCAAAGCTGAAACCACCGCGACGATAAGCCCCATCACCGCCAGCGTTTTTTTAGACACCGGAGCTGAAGCAAATTCCAGCCAGTAGGCGCCCAGCAGAAAAATCAGTAACCCCAGCACCGGCATTAGAAAATAACCCCGCCACAGCACGGTGGCCGCCAGTGCCAGTCCCACAAGCAGGAAAGCCAGCGCCACGCTCACCCGCTGGCTCAGCTCCAGATTGAGATCGTTCGGCATGTAGTGGTCGCGCAGAATCAGCTCAGTCCAGGGCACCCCGCGATCCAGAATATCAGTCTTGATCAGATTCCAGAAGGTCCAGCGCTTCAGGTGGGTAACCTGCAAATCCTTGTCCAGAATCACCTTGTGGCCCGCCGAGCGCAAGCGGTAGCCAAGCTCAATGTCCTCGATGGCGGGTCGCTGATAGGATTCGTCAAAGCCGGCGTGTTTTAGAAAAACTTCGCGCCGTATGGCCCCGCAGCCGCTCCAGAAGGTGCAAGCCTCGCGCTTGCTCCTTTGATGAACGAAGGCGTGCATCAGATTGCGGTATTGAGAGAGGAAATCTCTAGCCGCGGGAGAGGTGTCGTAGGAACCGATGAGCGCATCCAGACTCGGATCCTCGCGAAAATCCTTGCGCACTCGTTCCAGCGTGTCTTCGTGCACGCAAACGTCGGAATCCAGAAAAAAAAGGATTTCACCTTTTGCGGCGCGGGCGCCCAGGTTGCGCGCATAGGCCGGACCCTTGCGCCCTCCCGTAGAAAGCACCCGGGCGCCGAACTGGCGCGCCACCTCGGCCGATTCGTCCGTAGATCCGTCGTCGACAACTATGACTTCCAGCGGGCCGGCCGGCCACCTGTTGAGATGTTCCAGACAGGCTCTGAGATTAGCGGCGGCATTGTAAACCGGAATAATTATCGAAACCGACATTCAAAGAAACCGCAAAGTCGATTCTGTGCAATGCCGGCCTATTCTGTCAAATTCGGGCCGCGCCGCCGCGTCGCTGCTTCACAATTGTCGTACGGCAATGAAAAAATCTTCTCGACAGGCACAGGCAAGTTGCTATTTCTTGCGTATCTCTTGCAGCCGTCGTTTCAGATACTCTTGGTATTCCTGTTTCAAAGCCGGATCGCGCGGCGTGCTGTAGATGTCGCTGGATTTATACTTGCCCTCATCGAACTTCATGCGGGTCCACTCGTCGTGGATGTGCGTCTCGTCAGCGCGGTCGAGCACTTCCTCCACCAGCGCCGGCGGAATAAAGTACACGCCTTCACGGTCTCCCACCACCAGATCGCCCGGCATCACTGTAGCCTCTCCGATGCGAACGGGGATGTTCCAGCCGGCTACCACGACATTCGATATGGCGCTGGGGTGCACGTCGCGAACATAGGCCGGCATCTTCATGTTGGCGATCCCTTCAAGATCCCGAACCGCCCCGTCAATGACAATGCCGGCGCTTCGGGTGGTTTTCATTATGTAGTAGAAAAGATTGTCGCCGACAAAAGTTCCGCCATCTTTCTTTCCGAACAGGTCGACGACGATCACGTCCCCAGGCTGCAACATGTCTATGACCGTCTGATTGCGGAGGCTGTCAAAACCACGGGCCTTGGCGCGTGCCGTCGCCACGCGGTCCAAATCCGGGCGGTACGGCAAGAACTGTACGGTAAATGCCCGCCCCACCAGTTTCATGCCGGGCTGGGTAAGCCGCCATCCGTCGACGTACTGGTTACGGAAGCCTTTGGCCCCTATCATGAGGATTTCTTCCATCGATAACCCGCGCGCCCTTTCCAAAAGAGCGTCCGGAATGCGCGGGCGCCCGTCGGGAAAACGGTCGAATGGATTATCGGCGGTGAACTCAATAAGATCTTCTTTACTAAATGCGAAGACTTGAGCACCGGCGGGTTGTACAAAAATGGCGACAGCGACGGCGAGGACAATCAAAACTGCCGCCCACGAGAAACCGTTACGACTCATAAACACCTCCAGGAATTATGTAGCCTCCGGCAATTGTACCCTATAGACACGTCGCCCGCTAAGGGGCAATGACCACCGGGTTTCCAGACCTACGATGATGATGCCCTTGCACTGAGCCATTCACCCGAGCAATGCTTAAAAGTAATTTCGAGGAGGTCGATCGTGAAGGATCACTTGATCCTGGTTACGGGCGCCGGCGGATTCATCGCCGGCAATCTTGTAGCCGAACTGCGCCGGCAGGGCTACAAGCGGATTCGCGCCGTCGATATCAAGCCCCTTGATGATTGGTACCAGAGATTCGATGACGTTGAAAATCTATCTCTGGATCTGGAAATTCGGGAAAATTGCTACCAGGCGGCCAAAGGCGCCCGATGGATCTTCAACCTGGCGGCCAACATGGGCGGCATGGGCTTCATTGAAAAGAATAAAGCCCTTTGTATGCTCAGCGTACTAATTAATACCCATATGCTGTTGGCGGCCCGCGATTCCGGTGCGGAACGTTATTTTTTCTCCTCATCGGCCTGCGTTTATAACGCCGATAAACAGAAAGATCCTAACGTCACCGCGCTCAAGGAGGAGGACGCCTACCCCGCCATGGCCGAGGACGGCTACGGATGGGAGAAGCTGTTCAGCGAGCGCATGTGCCGCCATTTCCGTGAGGACTTCGGCCTGCAAACCCGCGTCGCCCGTTTCCACAACGTCTATGGGCCTTACGGTACCTGGGACGGCGGGCGCGAAAAAGCGCCGGCGGCCATTTGCCGCAAAGTCATTCAGGCCAAGGTCTCCGGCAAGCTCGAAATCGAAATCTGGGGCACCGGAGAGCGAACCCGCAGCTTCATGTACATCGATGATTGCATCAAAGGAATCCAGATGATAATGGATTCCGACATCATCGAGCCTATAAACCTCGGCTCAAGCGAGCTGGTTTCCATCAACCGGCTGGTGGACATCGTCGAGGAGATCGCCGGCGTCAAACTAAAGCGGATTTATAATCCAAATGCTCCGCTGGGCGTGGCCGGTCGCAACAGTGACAATACCCTCATCCGCCGGTATTTAAACTGGGAGCCGAGCACGCCTTTGCGCGTAGGTCTTGAAAAAACCTACGCCTGGATATACGACCAGTACATGAAGCGACTGCGAGGCGAAAAGGTTGTGGCATAGAAGTCGCGCCCGGCAGCCGCTGGGAGATCGAAGATGCGCTTTGCCCTGATCCTGGCGGGAGGCTCCGGCGTTCGTCTTTGGCCGGTTAGCCGCAAGAGCACTCCCAAACAATTACTCCCGGTCATCGATGGAAAGAGCCTACTCCGCCTGGCCTGGGAGCGACTGGACGGACTGACGCCCTGCTCGCACCGTCTGGTGTGCGCAAGCGAGCAGCATCGCCGCCGGATCCTGGAGGCATTGCCGGATCTTAGCGGGGACCGTTTCCTGGGCGAACCCGTGGGCCGGGACACTTTGAACGCCGTGGGCTTCGGCGCCGCTATCATTGCACGGGAGGATCCCGAGGCGGTAATTGCCGTTCTAACCGCGGACCACATCATACGGCCGGTCGAAACTTTCCGCCGCGTCTTGGCCCGCGGTTTTGAAGTTGTGGAAAGATCGCCCCAAACGCTGGTAACCTTTGGCATTGCCCCCGATCACCCTGCAACCGGCTACGGCTATCTCGAACTCGGCTCCGAGCTGGAGCCCGAGGTCTGGGTGGTGAATCAATTCCGCGAAAAGCCGGATGCCGCCACCGCGCGGCGCTTTTTCGAAGCCGGCCCGCAGCGCTACTTGTGGAACAGCGGCATGTTCGTCTGGCGCGCGCGGACGCTGCTTGATTGCATCCGCCGCTACGCGCCCGAAAGTTTCCAAGGTCTTTCAGAAATCGCCGCGGCTTGGGAGACTTCCGAACGGGACAAGCTGCTGGGGGAAATTTATCCGACTTTACCTAAGATAAGCGTCGACTTCGCCGTCATGGAGCCTGCCTCGCGCGACCCGGCCGTCCGCGTGGCCGCCGTCGCCATGCCGCTTGAGTGGTTGGATATCGGATCCTGGCCGGCTTTCGCCAAAACCTGCCGCAAGGACGAAAAGGGCAATGCGCTGGCCGCCGCCCGGCACGTTCTTGAAGACACTTGCGGCGTCCTGGTGGTTTCCACCGACCCGCAGCACCTGATCTCGACTATTGGCTGCCGGGACCTCATTATCGTCCACACTCCGGACGCCACTCTGATTTGCCGCGCCGACCAGGCCGAAGCCGTTAAGAAGCTTCAGCAGGAGGTGGCCCGGCTTTACGGGGACGAGTACCTTTGACGGTCGCTTCTTTGTAGACTTCGCGCTTGCTCAGACCTCGGCACCTGGCTACCTGTTTTATCGCCTCCATGCGACTCATGCCGGCTTCTACGAGCGCCTCCACTTCCTGGCGCAGCGGAGTCTGCGGAACTTCTACGGTTTCGCCACCCCGCGCAACGATCAGCGTTATTTCGCCTTTAATCGGCGGTCGCTCGGCCAGGCTTTTCCTGATCTCCACCACGCTTCCGCGCAGAAATTCCTCATGCAATTTGGTTATTTCCCTGGCAAGAGCAACCCGCCGCTCGCCGAGCACGGCCTCAATGTCCTCCAAAGTTTCCGTGATGCGGTGCGGAGCTTCGAAAAAGATCAGCGTAGCCGGAATGTCACGCAGTTTTTCGAGCGCTTTTCGCCTTTGGCTGCGGCGTGCCGGTAAGAATCCCGCAAAGTAAAACGCATCGGTGGCCAGCCCTGATGCCGCCAGCGCCGCCAGCGGGGCCGAGGGCCCGGGCACGGGGACGATTCTAATGCCGGCCTTGGAGGCCAGCTCGACCAGCCGGAAGCCGGGATCGCTTACCAGTGGTGTGCCGGCATCGCTCGCCAGGGCAATGTTCGCGCCGGCGGCAAGCCGTTCCAGCAGTTCCCGGCTGCGTGCCGCCTCATTGTGTTCGTGGTAGCTGATGAGTCTGGCGCGGATTCCAAAGTGGGCCAGCAACTGTGAGGTGCGCCGCGTGTCTTCACAGGCCACCAGGTCAACTTCCCCCAGCACGCGCAGAGCGCGCAGAGTAATGTCCTCGAGGTTGCCTATGGGCGTCGCCACCAGGTAGAGTACGCCGGCCATTAACCGTCAGTATGACTCACCCGCTCCGGCGGCGTCCTCCGAGTGCTCGAGAACCAACTCTTTTTGCCGCCCTTCGACCACCAACCGCACCGCTGCGCCCGGCCCCAACCGCCCGCCGGCCACCAGTTCGGCCAGCGGCTCGGTCAGATGGCGGTGCAGCGTGCGTTTCAGTTCGCGCGCCCCGTACTCCCGGCTGGCCCCCAGGCGCAACAGCGTTCTTCGTGTTTCGGGTGGAACTTCGATTTTCACGGCGCGCGGCCCCAGCCGGGCGTTAACGTGGCGTTGGAACTCCTCTATGTGTTGGTCCAATATCTCGGCCAGCGCCTCTTCATCGAGCGGCTGATAGGTAATTATGCGATCAATACGGTTTAGGAATTCAGGCGGGAATTTTCGCCGCGCTGCTTCTATTCCGATCTTTTCCAGCTTGAGAACGTCTTTTTCCGGGCGAGGCGCGCCGGCGGCGAAACCGAAATCCGGGCACAGGCACTTAAGCATGCTGCGGCTGCCCAGGTTGCTGGTCAGAAAAATCATGCTTCGCTCAAAATTCACCGTGGTGTTATCGCCTAACCTCAGCACGGCTTTGTCCAAAATCCCAAGCAAAAGGCGGTTCAGGCTAGGAGCGGCTTTTTCCACTTCATCAAACAAGACCAGCGAGAGACTGGATTTTTCGCTGGTTATGGCGCTGAGCTTTTGCTGGGTAAGCAAAGGCTGAGTCTCGCGGTGCCCTAGGTAGCCGGGGGGCGCGCCGATCAGCTTGGCTACTTCGTGCTCCATCTGATACTCGCCGCAGTCGATGCGGAGCAGGCTTTTCTCGCTTCCATGCAGCACCTCGGCCAGCGCTTCGACCGTGCGGGTTTTGCCCGTTCCGGATGGTCCGAGCAATAGGAAAACGCCGGCCGGGCGGCCTTCAGGCGACAGCCCTGCCTGATAGATCTGCACATAGGGCGCTATAGCCTCCAGAGCCTGCGATTGGCCCACCACCCGGCGGCCCAGCAACTCAACCAGCGGCGGCGGCGAAACGCGTTTCCCCCTGCTCTGAACTACGGCGGTTTTCATAAGAGCGCGCCTCCCGGCCACATTATAGGAGACCGGTAGGAAATGGCCCCGGCTCGAGCGGGCGCCCGAGCGCCCGGCGTGCAGCCTTCAGCCAAAGATTATCTCTTTAGAAATCTAAGAATTGCGTCAGCAATGCGAGGGGAGGCTTGCCCGTCTCCGTAGGGGTTGTGAATGCGCGCCATGCTTTCGTACTCGGAGGGATCCTCCAGCAGCCGTTCGGTCTCCTCGACGATCCGCTCGCAACTGGTCCCCACCAGCCGCGCCGTACCGGCCTGGACCGCCTCCGGCCTTTCAGTTTTTTCGCGCATTACCAGTACGGGCTTTCCGAGCGAAGGCCCTTCTTCCTGGATGCCGCCTGAATCGGTCAACAGCAAGTAGGCTCGTCGCATCAGATCAACAAATGGAACATAGTCCAGCGGTTCGACAAGATATATGCGCTCGCGCCCGGCTAGCAGCCGGTTCACAGGCTCACGGACGTTCGGATTGGGATGAACCGGGTAGACTATTTCTATATCGCTCCGCTCGGCCAGCCTGCGCAAAGCCCGGCAAATCTGCTCAAAACCTTCGCCAAAACTTTCGCGCCTATGCGCCGTAACCAGAATCATGCGCCGGGCAGGGGATAGTTCAAGCCCGCTGAAACCCTCCAAGCGGCCCTTTTCCAGCGCGTCACGCACATATAAGACCGCATCAATGCCGGTGTTGCCCGTAACCAGGATTCGTTCAGGTGGGACGCCTTCGGCCTCAAGATTACGCGCCGCCCATTCGGTCGCGGCAAAGTGCAGCGTGGCCAGACGCCCGGCCAGCACCCGATTCATTTCTTCGGGAAATGGTCTTAGCGGATCACCTGTTCGAAGGCCGGCTTCGACATGCGCCACCGGCGTATGCGTGTAGAACCCGGCCAGCGCCCCGCAAAGCGTGGTGGTGGTATCACCCTGAACCACCAGCATGTCCGGGTGTTCGCTCTCCAGCACCGCTTCCAGTCCGGCCAGGATCCGCGAAGTTGATTGGAACAGGGTCTGGCCGGGCAGCATCAGATCCAGATCGTAATCCGGGGTGATTTTGAACGCCGCAAGCACCTGATCAGCCATTTCCCGGTGCTGGGCGGTCAGACATACCCGTGCCTGAAATTGCTCCGGCCGGCTACGCATGTGCAGTATCAGCGGAGAAAGCTTAATGGCTTCCGGCCGCGTTCCAAAGACGAAAAGAACCTTGACCGGCCTTTTCTTCGCAGGGACCGGCGGGTCGCCCGCTATCGAGTTTTTCACGGAGGGATTCTATTTGTGCCGGTAGGTGATACGGCCTTTGGTCAAATCATAAGGTGACATCTCCAGCGTGACTCTATCGCCGGCCAAAACGCGTATACGGTTGCGGCGTAAGCGCCCGGCCAAGTGCGCCAGCACCACACGGTCCTGATCCAGTTGCACGCTGAAAAGTCCGCTGGGAAACTTCTCTATGACTGTTCCGGTTACTTCAATGCAGTCTTCCTTGCTCATCCTCCTCCTTGAGTTCTCAAAATCGGGAGCAGGCGGGCTCGCTCACGAGCCCACCGCTTAAGTCTCCCTATCGCTTAACTTATAGGCGAAACGTTGGTCGCTGCAAGCCCCTTGGGGCCGCGGGTTACCTCAAACTCAACCCGTGTGCCTTCCTCAAGGGAGCGATATCCGTCCGCTTGGATAGCCGAATAATGAACAAAAACATCTTCCCCATTGTCGCGCTGGATAAAGCCATAGCCCTTCGCAGCGTTAAACCACTTCACAGTACCAGTTTCCTTCATACTCTTTCCTGCACTAAACGTATTTGGTTCTGACTCCGGCTCCCGCCGCGGCAATCAAACGGAAGAGCTGTACGGATAGACTATCCCCCGGCATTCTTAAACCTGGGAAATATGCGCCCCCGTCGCCCCTTCGAAGCCTGCTACGCACAAAGACACTAGAGTCAAACGCCAAGGTTATTATAACCCAGAACCCGCCTCCGGCAACCCCTGCAATTTTAGCCGGACTCCCTAAGGTCGGTTGAGCGACCGCTCCGGTCGAATTCAGCCCGCCGGAACAGCGCTCGTTGTATACTCGCCTTTTTTGGAGACTTGTTGCATGATCAAGGTCATAGCTTTCAACGGAAGTGCCAGAAAAGACGGCAATACTTTCCTGCTGCTCAATACGGTCCTTGAAGAACTCAAAGCCGAAGGAATTGCCGGTGAGCTGGTGCAACTTTCAGGCAAGAAAATACACGGCTGCCTGGCCTGCCGCACCTGTTTCACCCGCAAAGACGGCCGTTGCGCCCAAGCCGGCGATGAGGGTAACGCCCTGATCGAGCGCATGGTGGCGGCTGACGGCATTCTGCTGGGTTCGCCGACCTATGTTGCGGATGTCTCGCCTGAAATTAAGGCTTTGATCGATCGGGCTTGCATGGTGGCGCGCGCCAATTCCGGGCTGCTGCGGCGAAAAGTTGGTGCGGCGGTCGTAGCTGTGCGGCGCGCGGGCGCTATTCATGCTTTCGATTCGCTGAACCATTTCTTCCTGATCAGCGAAATGATAATTCCCGGCTCTTCCTACTGGAACATCGCCATCGGCCGCGAAAAGGGCGAAGTCGCCGGCGACGCCGAAGGCATGGAGACCATGCGCGTGCTCGGCCGTAACATGGCCTGGCTTCTGAAAAAGCTGAAGTCATAGCAGTCTCTTTCGCTTAACAAACGACAAGATTCAGGCAAGCTCAGCTCACAGCTCGGAGGGCGGGTTGCCACCCGTGAGGCCGCCGGATCCGCCCGGAAACGAAGTCTGCCCTTGCCCTCCGGCCCGTTCAGGTCTGCGTCCGATTAGCTTGCGCACGTCCTCGGCGAGCGGCCCGCAGGCTCGCGCAAAAATCATTTTGTAGGCCCCACAAAAATAGTCCAGCTCGGAAAAATCTCGGCGAGGCTGGTAGCGGAACTTGGGGCATCCGCCAAGACAAATACTCGAGTACTCGCACCGGGCGCAGGCCGGGTGCGGTAGCGCCTTTTTCGAGGCGAATGAACGGCGCTTTTCCCTGCGGGCTATTTCCGCCCAGGAATCGATATGTATGTTGCCCAGCCGCCATTGCTCATCCACAAAAAAGTCGCAGGGGTAAACGTCGCCGTTGTATTCGACCACCACATAACTGTCGCAGGCGGCCAGCAAGGCGCAGCTTCCCGGGCGGCTTCCGGCCAGCGCCTCGGCCAGATTGTCAAAGAACCGTATGCGCACCCGGCGCCGCTCCGGCCACCAGATCTCAAATAGCTCGAGCAGAAACCGGCCGTAGTCGGCAGGCGCCGGCGTGAATTCCAGCGGATTTCCCTCGGAATCAAATTCAGCTAGCGGGATAAATTGCAGGTTACTGGCGCCGCAGGAGCGGAAAAACCGGTATAGCTCGCCTGCCTGCCCCACGTTGGCGCGGCTTACCACGCAGAGAATATTGTGTTCGACTTTATGTTCCTGAAGGATTTTGAGGGAACGCATGGCCTGGCGCCAACTGCCGCTGCCTGCCCGATTGCGGCGGTAGTGGTCATGCACCTGCTCGGGTCCGTCGAGCGAAAGCCCGACCAGCCATTTATACTCGGCCAGAAACTCCGCCCATTGCTCATCAATTAGTAAACCGTTGGTCTGAATAGAATTTGAAACGCTCTGCCCGGTGCGGCCAAGCCGCTGTTGCAACTGAACCAGTTTTTTATAAAACGGGAGTCCGGCCAGCGTGGGTTCACCTCCCTGAAAGGCGAAATTGCTCACCGGGTAGGAATAAAACATCCAGCCGTCCACCAGCCGCTCGAGCGTGTCCTGACTCATGATGCGGCCGCCCAGGCCGGCATAAGGGTCGGTTTCGCGGTCCAGGTAAAAACAATACGCGCAATTCAGGTTGCACAAAGCCGAAACCGGCTTGATTAGCAGCGATTCAATCCGGGCCGCAGCGGCGGGCGAACTTGGCAAAGAAATCTGCGTGTTCATTCAAGCCGGCACATATGCTTATGCTCAAAAACCTGCGCTTGAAATTCCCTCATGAGTCCGGCGCCAACAAAAACTGGCGCGCCCGGAGGGACTCGAACCCCCGGCCTACTGGTTCGAAGCCAGTCGCTCTATCCACCTGAGCTACGGGCGCGCGCGCCTTCAGCCGTGTCCATAAGAATAACCTGCTCAACTTCACGACTCAAGCCTGCCTAAACAGTGCCTGCACGGGATCCGTCGTTAGAATTGCAAACTTTTCTTGGCGGATGCATTCCTCTGTGGCGGCTCAAAATCGCAACGCCCGGTTATGGTACCAAACCCCCCATCGAATTAACCAACGTACTATTGGCATACCGCCACATACCACCTAGAATTAAGGCGGAAGCTTGGTCATTAAGGAGGACCTTAATGTGCTTTTCAACGATACATCCACCAATAAGTCTGAAACTAACCCGCGGCTGGCCCGGCTGGCGGAATTGCTCGCGTTCGACCCCACAAATGAAGTAGCGATATCCAGCACCCACGAGGGCCCCGAAGTGGCCCTAACGCCTCTGCCGGAGCCCGGCCACAGCCCGACACAAATGCAATCGCAGCCGGAAAATGGCCGCAGCTTGGAACTGAACACTCCGCTTAAACTTTCAACTGATGAATCTGCCCCATCGCCGAGTGGCCAGAGCTCACCAGTGACTACTTCTTTTCCTAAAGAACTAGACTTGCCCGAGCTGCGGCAGAATGTGCGGATGATTGCAGATGCGCTCATGGGTGCTCTGTCGCAGGTAGTAAATGAAACACAGGCCCGTCGCGAAGCCAGTAATGCACAAGTTACCGCCATCCTAAAAGATTTTGATCAGATTACGGCCAGGCTGCGCAGCCAGCAAGAGCAGCTCGAGCAGGTTGTCGCAGGCCGGCAAGAATTAATCACTAAGATTGAAGAAATCGCTCGCCCGGTCTCAGCCTTGGAAGATCGCCTCCGGAATATAGAGGAACGCCTGCTCGCGGCGGAGACGCAGATTCGTGAACAATCCGAGCAGGTATCCGCTTTGGCGGCTGCCGGCGAGCGCAGGGAGCAAACCCAGCAAAGCCTTGCAAACCGTCTGGAGACGATTGAATTCATAATCGAGACCATTGAAGCCGACTCTCAACGCCGCGGCGCCTGGCTGGACAAGCTCTTGACCTCAATACGCGGACTGGACAACCGTGGCGAACAGCGCTACCACGCCGATGCGCCGGTGCAAGTCACAACCGTTGGTGAAACCCCGCAGGTTATTGCCGGACGCCTGGTGAATTTATCAAAAAAGGGACTGGGTCTGGTTCTGGAGGCGCCCATTGCGGCAGGCATCCAAGTCGAAATTACTGTTGAAGGAAGGGTTTTAAACGGCACGGTCCGCTATTGCCGCCCCCGCAGCGACGGCTACTGGACCGGGATTGTTCTCGGCCAAGCTCTGGCGGTCCCGGCGGAATGACGGAAACGACATTTGGCCGCTGCGCGGCGCTCAGGCAGCCTACAAAATTGGACTCGTCCGGCTTCAGAATCTGCTTCAAGCGTCGTAATATATCCGAGCGGTTACGCGGTAGTTCAACACTTTGGACCCTTCTAGCGCCATTTCCTGCTCGACGATGCGCGCCCACTTGATGCCTTGAATCGTACGGGCGGCTTCCGCTACAGCATTGGCGGCGGCTTTCGCAAAACCCTCGGTAGATTCACCAATCACTTCGATAACTTTCTGCGCCATTTTCGTCTCCTTGCCGGCAATCAGTATAACAAGCTGGGGTAGAATCTTGATTTGAGCAAATTTTCCGGCTGTCGGCCGATTTTGCCTTCACGCTGTCTAATTGGATTTTATGAAGAATAAAAAGTTTCTTGCGCTTACCGTCTTAGTTGCGGGTGCGGCGGCTGCGATCGCTTACTACCTATACTCCAAAGGCTTTGAATCAACGGATAACGCTTTTGTCGAAGCGGATATCGTTCAGATCAGCCCGCGTGTTCCGGGGCAGGTGTTGCGGGTGCATGTCCGCGATAATCAGCACGTCGAGAAGGGTGATTTGCTGGTCGAGCTGGACCCGGCCGACTACGAGGCCCGCCTGGCCGAAGCTCAAGCGAAGCTGGAAGATACCTTGGCCAAGGCCGCCAGCGCCCGAGCCAACTTGACCCTGACCACGGGCGTAACCAGCGCGCTCATCGCCCAAGCCAGCGCCGCTCTGGAAGCCGCCCGCGAGCAGCTTGAAGTTATCAAGGCACGGCTGGCGCAGGATGAAGCCATGATTCAAGCCGCGCAAGCCGGCGCACAGCAGGCCGAAGCCCGGCGGGCTGCGGCTGAGGCCGACGCCGTGCGGGCCAAGGCTGATCTGGAGCGTTATCGTATGCTGTTCAGCAAGGACGAGATCTCGCGCCAGACGCTCGACCGGGCAGAAGCCGAAGCCCGCGCCACCGCCGCCAATCTCGAAGCGGCCGTTCAACTAGTTGCTTCAGCCAATGCCCAATTGAGCCAGGCCCAGGCCGCCCGCCAATCCACACAGGCCAGCCTCAAGATCGCCCAAAAGCAACTGGAGCAGGCTGAGGCACGGTTGCGTGAAGCGCAAGCCGGCCCCGAGCAGGTGCACGCCCGTGAGGCCGACGTTAAGGCTTTCCAAGCCCAGATCGAACAGCAGCGCGCCGTCGTGCGCCAGGCGCAGCTCAATCTCTCCTATACGCGCATCACAGCACCATGGGCTGGCACCGTGACACGCAAATCGGTCGTGGAGGGCAACTTCGTGCAGGTCGGTCAGGCGCTCATGGCGCTAGTATCGGACCAGCCCTGGGTCGTGGCGAATTTCAAAGAGTCTCAGCTCGAACGCATGCGGTCTGGCCAGCCGGTAGAAATACGCATCGATGCTTACCCGAACCGCAAGTTCAAAGGCCATATTGACAGTGTTCAGAATGGCAGCGGAGCTCGCTTCAGCCTGCTGCCGCCGGAAAACGCTACGGGCAATTACGTCAAGGTCGTCCAGCGCGTACCGGTCAAGATCCTTTTCGACGAACTGCCACCAAAAGAATGGCGGGTCGGCCCCGGCATGTCGGTCGTCCCTAGGGTCCGAGTAAGATGACGCCATCTCAACCTTGGCGGCCTCGCGCCAACCCGTGGGTGATTGGCGCTTCAGTGTCGATTGCCACCTTCATGCAGGTATTGGACTCGACCATCGTGTCAGTGGCTATGCCACATATGGCGGGAAGCTTGGCCGCCACTACCGAAGAGGCCACTTGGGTGCTCACCAGCTATCTGGTGGCAAACGCCATCGTATTGCCGGCCAGCGGCTGGCTGGCGCTATGGTTTGGCCGCAGGCGCCTAATGCTGCTGTCGGTCGGCATTTTCACTATTGCTTCATTTTTCTGCGGCATTGCCCCGAATATGACCTTCCTGATTTTGGCGCGAATCCTGCAAGGCGCCAGCGGCGGTGCGCTTCAACCGCTAACCCAAGCCATCCTGCTTGAAAGCTTTCCGCCTGCCAAACGCGGTATGGCTATGGCCATGTTCGGTGTAGTGATCGTGACCGCACCCGTTATAGGCCCAACCCTGGGCGGCTGGCTCACCGACAGCTATAGCTGGCGCTGGGTGTTCAACATAAACATCCCCATAGGCGCACTCGCCGTTTTCTTGATGGCGCGGACGCTGGAAGATCCGCCCTACATTGCCAACGCGCGGCCGGGACGGATCGACGGCCCAGGTCTGATCTTTCTGGTGCTCTGGTTGGGCGCTCTTCAGTTGGTTCTGGACAAAGGCCAACAGGAAGACTGGTTTTCTACCGAGTGGATCAGTTGGACGGCCGTAATTTCAGCCTGTTCGATGGTCGTATTTATTTTCAGGGAACTTCACGCGGAGAGCCCGGTAGTCGATTTACGCGTTTTTAAGGACCGAAATTTCGCCATGGGCACACTGGTCACAGGCTTGCTTGGTGCAGGTATGTTCAGCATGATCACCATGGTCCCGCTGTTTCTCCAGACGCTGCTCGGCTATAGCGCCCAGACCAGCGGTATGGCTACCTCACCCCGCGGATTAGGCTCGCTCGTAGGCATGCCTTTGGTCGGATTCTTAACCGGTATTGTCGATATCCGCTGGCTGGTGCTGGCAGGCGCGCTCATGTTCGGTTTAACCAGTTTTATGTTCGGCGGTCTTAACCTGGAGATCGCCATGCGGAACATCATTTGGGTGAATGTGCTTCAGGGTTTCGGTCTGGCTTTTACGCTGGTCCCGCTTATGACTGCCACCATGGCTCGCCTGCGCAACGAACAAATGGGTAACGCCACCGGACTTTACAACCTGGCGCGAAACATCGGCGGCGGCATAGGCATTTCGCTGGCCACAACCTTTTTGGCCCGCGGAGCGCAAGCACAGCGGGCGCAAATGGTCCACAATCTCACCCCCTACGACACAAACCTGACCGAGCGACTGACGGCAATCCGAGCCGGGCTGACGCCGCGGATCGGCGCACCTCAAGCACAGGCGGCTTCCTATGCGCTCATCGACCGTATTCTTTCGCAACAGGCCACGCTCAAGGCCTTTATGCTGAACTTTCGCTGGATCGCGTTGTTTGTAGTGCTGGGCGGGTCGCTGGTCTTATTGATGCGAAAAGCCGAAAGGCGCTCCGGCAAGCCGACTCATGCCGTTGAGGTTTAACCAGGTTTCACTCGGCGGTGGCGCTCAAACGAAACAAGCACATTAGGAGAGCTGTTCAAAATTCAGCCCCCGGTAGCCAAAAACATGGAGCGCCAAACATGCGATCGCTCTGAACAATTCATATATTTCACACTCGCATAGAGTAATTGTTCAATAAGTTAAAAACAATCAATAAATTCTAAAACTGATACACAGCAGATAACGTTAATTGGCATGTCAGTAAATCACAAAAATGTTTCTTCAGTAGCCGATGTAACCGCTCGAAAAAATCTTTCGTCATACTGAACAAATCCCCGTTACGACAGCGGGCGCGCTCACCTCATTGCTCTGACTTCGCGCCCGCTTTTTTGTTTGTAAACTGGCTAATAGCGGGGATGAACGATCCGTCCTATATAAAACTCTGGCAAGACGGCGAGCTGAGGTGCCGAGCCGCGTTGCTGGAGGAGCACCTTTCTGAATGCGGCCTTTGCCCCTGGCGCTGCGGCGCCAATCGGCTAAAAGAACGTTCCAAGGTATGCCAGGCTGGTTACCTTCCGGTAATCTCAGCCGCTGCTCCGCACTTTGGCGAAGAGCCGGGTCTAAGCGGCGCTCACTTAGGGCCGGACGCTGCAAGGGGCACGGGAAACATTTTCTTTGGTTACTGCAATCTACGCTGCGTTTACTGCCAAAACTGGCAGATCAGTCAGGAGTTGGCATGGCAGCCTGGAATTGAAAAGACATTTGACGAACTGGCGCAGATATTGCTTCACCTTCAGGCTCATGGCTGCCACAACCTGGGATTTGTTTCCCCAACTCCCTGGACTCCGCAAATTCTTAAGGCCATCGAAATCGCCGCCGGCCGGGGGCTCAACCTGCCGCTCATCTATAACACCAACGCCTATGACAGCGTGGATGTATTGCAGCTTCTCGAAGACGTAGTCGATATATATCTGCCCGACCTGCGCTACTCCGATGACAGCGAAGCATTGCGATATTCCCGCGCGCCGGATTACACCCGCCGTTCACGTCTGGCGGTGGCGGAGATGTTCCGCCAATTGGGCGCCGACCTGGTCGTGGACGAGCGGGGGTTGGTGAGGCGGGGGCTGATCATCCGGCTTCTGATTCTGCCCAACGATCTGGCCGGGGTGCGCGCCACGCTGGAGTGGATCTGCGAGGCGCTCTCCCCGCGGGTGACGCTCAGCATTATGTCCCAGTATTACCCTACTTACAAAGTAACAGACGAAACCTTTCCTTTACTAAGTCGGAAGATCCGGCGGCGGGAGTATGAACAGGTGCTGGAATGGCTGGACCTATATGGGTTTGAAAACGGCTGGATTCAGCCTTTCGAAGCAGGCGCGCCGGATTACTATCGTCCGGATTTCAGCAATCCTGCGGCGCCCTTTGCCGACGCGCGGGATTTCTCGCTGCATCGAGGTTCTACGGAGTCCCCAACCAAAGCCTGAACGCCGCACTGGAACGGCGCACGCTCATGCGGATTGCGCGCTGTTTGAATCGTCCGGCTTGGAGGCCACGTCGCTGACCAGCACTTTATCGACACGGTTGCGGTCCATGTCGACGACCTCGTAGCGCTTGCCGCCGGTTTCAAAGTAATCGCCCGGCGAGGGAATACGCCCAAGCTGCGTGACCACGAATCCACCGAGCGTGGTGAAGCTTTCCTCGTCTTCTCCCGGCAACTCCTTTAGGTCCAGCAGTTCTTTGAACTCGAAAATCGGGGTGATGCCGTCGACCAACCAGGAGCCGTCCTCGCGCTGCACCGCATGCTTTTCGGCTTTCTCCCCGGGGCTGGGCAGGTCGCCCACCAGCGCCTCCAGAATGTCGTGCATGGTGATCAGCCCTTCAACCGAACCGTGTTCGTTAACCACCAGCGCAATATGTGTCCTGGTCTGCTGGAACACCTCCAAAACTTTCAGGGCGCGCATGGTTTCCGGAACTGCCGGCAGCGTGCGCAGACAGCTCCTAATGTCCGGGGGCTTCCCCTCGATATAGAGGCTGAGCAAGTCCTTGACATGAACATAGCCGAGCACCTGGTCCAGGCTACCGTCGCCTACCGGGAACCGAGAATAAGTGCTTTGACGAATGGTTTGCCACAACGCTTCGGGGCTTTCTTGCAAATCGAGCCATACGATGCTCAGCCGGGGACGCATCAACTCCACCGCGCGCCGGTCCCCCAACCCGAAGACGCCTTCAATGATTTCCTGCTCGGCTTCCTCGAAGGCGCCGGCTTCGGTGCCTTCTTCAATCAACTGCTTGATCTCCTCTTCGGTTACGGGAGGCTCGGCCGGTTGGCGTGCGGGCAAAACGCGCAACACCAGATCGCTCGACCAGCTCAGCAGTTTTACGGCAGGTCCGGCCACACGCGAGAGCCAGCGCATGGGCGGCGCTACCGCCATGGCGAAGCGTTCTGGATTGGACAGGGCAATACGCTTGGGAACCAGCTCGCCCAGAATCAACGAAGCGAAGCTGATTAGCACCACCACCACGCCTATGCCTATGGATTCGGCATAGGGCGCAACCGGGCTCCAGTGCGCCAGCAACGCCGCCAGATCCCTAGCCAGCGTAACGCCGCCGAAAGCACCGGCTAGGGTCCCCACCAGCGTGATTCCCACTTGAACGGTCGAAAGAAATTGCCCGGGATTGTTGGCCAGATCCAGCGCTACCCCAGCCTTGGTCTTGCCTTCTTCGGCGTGCTGGCGCAGGCGAGCTTTGCGCGCCGAAACAATTGCGATCTCGCTCAGCGAGAACGCGCCGTTGGCCAGCACCAACAGCAGTATCACTATGATTTCAAAGGATGGGCCAGACATAGAAGGGCACTTCGCCCACTCGCAACGGGCGGCAAGCAGTGCCGCTCGTTATCGCAGCGGATTCGAGCGCCGGAGGCAAGCAGCGCTTCATCGCGTCACCGCGCGTAAGATACCTCATTTCGTCGACGCTGCACAACTCCGTAGGCCGTTGCTCCCAGTATAGATCTTTTTGGCGAACCCCAGCGTGCCCGCTGCTTTGAAAAAGGTCGCAGCAGCCGGACTTTCATTTCATATAGATCAACTAATAATTTGGCCCCCGCATTAACGGGTCAGGAAAGGCCAGTGCGGCGCCAAATGGAAACCCCATCGCGTCAGAGCCAGATAAAGCAGTCCCGCGACTGCCACCACTACCACCAGCAACCCATAGAGCACCTTGGCCCAAGGGAAACGCCGCTTCTCGCGGTGTAATACCAGCAGATAGCTGGCGAACACCCCAACAAAGAACAGCGCGCACATGGGAACGGCAAACAACATTAGGTTGAAAATGTCGGGTGTGGGCGTAACTATCGCAGCAATTACAACAATCGCCAGTATTGCGTAACGCGTGTTCCTAAGCAGGAAAGAGGGGCTGACTACGCGCAATAAGGTCAAAAAGAACAACAGCACCGGCAGCTCGAAAACCAGCCCGATGCCCAGCGTGGCGTTTACAAACAGATCGAAGTACTCGGTGGCCGTAATCATAGGCGTGACGTTTATGTCACGGCCAATGCTAAGCAGAAACGCCAGCCCGAAACGAAAAGCCACAAAGTAGGCAAAAGCGCCCCCTAGGATGAAAAGTCCGGCTGTACAAATTACAAAGGGTCCGGCCCAGCGGCGCTCGCGCTTATAAAGTCCGGGGGCGATGAAAGCCCACACTTGGTAAAGCACCCAGGGTGCAGCCAAAAACAGCGAAACAAGCATAGGAGCCTTCACCCAAATAATGGCGAAGGCCTCCGTCGGCTTGATGAAGACCAGATTCGGCTGGGCACCGGTCATTTTCAGCGCCTCTATGGCCGGCGCACTGATGAACTTCCAAATCTGGTTGGCGAAAACCAGGCAGAAGGCGAAAGAAACCCCGATTCCGGCGAGCGCCAGGAATATGCGCATGCGCAGCTCCTCCAGATGTTCCAGGAAAGACATGCGCACCATCCCCTCTTCTTCGTCTTCCTCCTCTGCCTCGTCGTTGCCAGGCGGCAAGCTGGCCGCAGCGCTGGCGGCGCCGGCTGCTGGAACCGGTACCGTTACAGGTGGAGCAGCCGCCTGCGCCGGCGCAGCTTCAGAAGACGAGGCTTCCGAAGCTGAATCGCCTTGGTTTAAGGACGAATTATCCTCCGAGGGGGCGTTCTCTCCCTCTTGCCTTTCTTCAAAATCCATGCTTTGATCGTTGCGCCTTAGCCCGCGAGTGCCTGAGACCCTGTCGTCCTGCCCGGCTCACTTGCCTCCGGTTGAAAACCGGCCTCGCCATAGACCTCACCGGCGCTGTCGGGTGCGGCAGCAAGCACAGGTTTTTCGGCCTCAACCGGAGCCTGATTCTCAACATCGGCGCCGGCGGCCGTTTGTTCAGCGCCCTCAGTTGCGGAAGCGCTTACAGTGGATGGAACATCTGCGGAGGAGACGTCCGAGGTCATGCCGTAATAACCCTCGTCGTAGCCATAAGTCGAACCGTAGGAGTAGTCGCTGATCTCCTGCTGATAAGCAGAGGTAATCTCCTTAATCGACTCGCTCTCCCGCTCCAGGTTGCTCATTTCACGGTCCCAGGTGGCCTTCAACTCACTGGAGGCGCGCCGGAACTCGGTGAGCGCTTTGCCTATGGTCTTGCCCAACTCCGGGAGCTTTTTCGGTCCAAAGATGAGCAGGGCCAGGACAAATATAAATACTGTTTCCTGCCAGCCCAGCGGACCCATCCGCTTTCCTCCTTATCCGATAATCCACCTTCATGATAGCCGCCGGACCCCAGCGGGTCAACTGAAACGCCCTCCAAAAGCGCTGACGTTTCACGCCGAAGCCTTCAGTTTCCAAAGAATCTGGCGCAGCAGCCCCAGCCAGATCTCCGCATCCCGCGCCGAAAGATCCATCCGTCGCACCAGGCGGCGCAGCTTGAGTTCAGCCGAGGCCCGCACCCGTTCGTCTATATAGCCGCTTTCGCTACCCACTTCCACCAGCAGCCGGGTCAATTCCTCCAGCAGCCCAGCCTCCGGGCGGCGTTTCCTTTCGGGTCGGGCTGTGGCAGCCTCCGGTTGCCGTATTAATTCATACAGGCACACGGCCACCGCCTGTCCCAGGTTCATGGAACCGTGTTCGGGCCGGGCCGGCACACGCATGAGCCAGTGGCAGTGAGCCAAGTCTTCGTTTGAAAGCCCGAATTTTTCTGAGCCGAATAGCAAGGCCACCCGTTCAGCAGCCAGCCGCCGCTTTATGAGGCGCGCCCCGTATTCCAACCGCCTGACGGGGTGCTGCAAGTCCCGGCGCGAGGTAGCGCTGGTGCCTACCACCAGCGTGCACTCGGCTATGGCTTCTTCCACACCGGGAAATTGCCTAGCGGAAGCCAAAATGTGACCGGCGCCAACCGCCGAACGAGCTTCCTGATAGGCAACCTCGTAGGGGGCCACCAGATGTAGCCGCGAGAACCCGAAATTGCTCATGGCCCTGGCCGCAGCCCCAATGTTTAAAGGGTTTCGCGGCCTGACCAGAACCACATGCAGATTATCGAGATTCACCTATCTAGGGTAGCCTCAATCGAGGTCTGTGCCCAAGCCGGCCGAATGAAGCCATATCGCCTACTGCATCATTGCGCCGGCGGCTGCTGGCCGCGCGCCGGACGCGCCGGGGGTACGTAATCAATCAATTCATCCACCGGTCGCTTAGCCGCCCAAGCTATGCCCCGCATCAGAGTCCGCTGTATCTGATAGTTGGAAAAATTAGCATGCGTGTGCCCCTGCATCCAGACAAAGGCTCGCGCCGTCTGGCCGCCGGGCGCAGTGTGTTCGTATATCCACATCTGCGGCACAACTTCGCCTTTATGCTCGCCCGCACTGCGCGTGGCTGGAATCCTTACATTCACCAATGGATGAATCCCCGGGTTTCGAGCCCATGTAATGTTGAAGAAAGCCTCGTCATAGACGATGATGTCAGTCATATCTTTCATGATGGGATGCGATTTGTCGACAACTTCATATTGCATGGGCGTATCCAGAGTAAAGTTCACCTCGCCATGTTTCTTTGCGCCGCCGAGAAAGTTTGAAAGATAGGCCGGATCTGGCCCGCACAGAGAATCGTGAAGGCTTACCAGGCCGCCGCCTCGCCTGACAAAACCTTCAAGCATGGCTTTTTGTTCGTCGTTCAGGTAACCGGCATCACCGACGTAAATAATGATCACGTCGGCATTGGCGACATCGGCGGCTCGGGGCGGATGCAAAGAACCGTCAACGTTTGCCCCGTGCTCGGTGAGCAGCTTGCTCCATTCGGCCAGAAACAGCGGATAGTCGTGCTGGCCGGGACCGTGAGTCTTCGGGCCGGCCCAAATATAGATGCGCATGCCTTTGGGATTGCCCCGCTCCGGAGGCTGGGCGCCTGCCGCGGGCGCTTGCGCGCAAAGCGACGGAAGGGCTATTGCCACCAGAATAATGACAACAGCGGCCGACCAAAGCCGCCGCAGGAGCACAAGCTGGTTGCCTCCGCCGGCATCGAGGAAAGACCGGGGAGAGAATGCTTTTACAATGCTATGAGTTGGGATTGCCATACTAAACACCTCCGACCGGACCTAATTTTTAAGTGTTCAGGCCAAAGCCTCAGTGATTATACCCCCGCCTCCAGGCGAAAAAACGCAGATTAAACTTTAAACTCCGCCGGCATAAGCCAATCCGTCGTGGCGCGCAACCGGGTTGTATTGCCTTGCGTCCCGGCGGGGTCCGGCTGCTCGTTGCCGGGGCGCCAGGCGCCTTGCCAGAAAATTAAGGTTTGGCGGGCGCCGGCGGCGTCCAGCCGTCGTTGCTCGGCCCATTTTGAAACATCTTGAAATCCGCCTTATCCGGGCGCTTGGCCGTGGCCTCCATGCTGGCGGCGCCGAAGATTTTGCCGGCTTTGAGCGTCGCCAGTTTGACCTTGGTGACCATGTCTTCATAGGCCGGCTCTCCGGGCTTTGTTCCGGAAAAACTGGCAAGATCGTTGTTGGCCACCAGCACTACGTCCACTCCCGGCACCCGTGCAATGTCATAAGCGTTGGCCACGCCCACGGGCGTTTCGATCATCACCACGATCAGGATGTTGTCGTTGGCGGTCTCGCGGTAGTTTGGGCCCCAGATGCGCGAAGCCTGAGCCTGGCCACTGCTGCGCCGGCCTTCCATGGGAAATTTGGAATACTTCACCGTGGCCATAGCCTTTTCGGGCGTGTCCACGGTCGGCATTATTATTCCAAGCGCCCCCACGTCAGTGGCATGCTGGAGCGTGCTTTCAAGTTCATCGGCAACCCGGATCATGGGGATTCCCGCCTTGGGGCAGGTCCCGATCATCTTTTCGATGTCCGCAAATGACAGAGTGCTATGCTGCATTTCTATCCAGATGTAGTCGTAGTGCGGCGCCACCTGGCAATATAATTCCGGATCCGGGCGTGAGATGGTGTAACCGTTGATCGTCTTGCCTTCAAGAAGCTTCTGTTTGGCGGTGTTATACAACTTCGGGCGCTCCGCGGCCGCTGCCTGCTGTTGCCCGTAGGACAACGGAACAAAACAACCGGCTGCCAGAAGCGCCGACAAAAACATTGCTTTTTTTTGGATTTTCATTGCTTTTCCTCCTAAACTGATCCCCGCTCGGGCGTTATCCTGCCAGCGCCGCCCGCATATCCCCGATGGCTTTGCTCAGACTTTGCACCGGATCCCCCAAGGGCCGGTATTCCATGGCTATCCGCCCGGTGTACCCGCTCTTTTTAATTGCCTTATATACGTTGGTGAAGTTTATTTCTCCGCTTCCCGGATCATTTCGCCCCGGGTTGTCGGCCACATGCACCAGGCCGACCAGCGGCGCGGCTTCAGTAAAGGTGCGTATGATGTTACCTCTTTGCACTTGCTCGTGGTAGATGTCGAACAGCAAACGTACATTAGGATGATTTATCTCTCGAACCAGCCGGAGGCCGTCCACGCAACTAGTGAGGAAGCATCCGGGATGATCCACCAGCGAGTTCAGGGGCTCTACCAACAAGGTTAAGTCAGCCTCCGCTACTATGTCGGCTGCGCGCTTTACGCCTTCGGTGAGACTGGCGTATTGTTCTTCATAGGTTTTGCCCGCCGCCGCAAGGCCGCTGGTTACAATGATCTGGTTGATCCCCAGTTGCCGAGCGAACGAAACGGCTCTGCGCACATCTGAAAGAAACCCCTCGCGATGCGCCGGATCTACTATAGACACCGGGCGCTTCTTCCAGTCGGCCTGCGCCAGCAGCGCATGCATGCCTATGCGGTGGGTTTCGCAGGCCTTACGAATGCGCACTAAATCCGCTTCCGACCAATTGGCATACTGCGCCAACATCTGCATGGAGTCGCAGCCGGCGCGAGCTGCTATGTCGATTTGTTCGTCAACGGTTCCCCCCAGAATGTCCAGCACCACGGAACTGGTGATTCCGGGCTGTTGAGTTCGGGAGGCAGGACTCTGGGCTCGCGAAGCCGCAGAGAATAGACCTAGGGCGCCTAAAAAACTCCGCCGATTCATTGTTTTCACCTCACTTTCCCTGGCTTTCCAACCGCCGTTACGACCGTTTAAACTTTCATCTCCCGCACAGCGCGGGGTTCTTAATCGAAAGCTGCTGAGTTGTGTCGATTATATACCCGCAGGGGCTATTTGAACCGCAAAAGGCGAAGCTTTTTGTCTCAAACTTCCAGGACCCCAACTGCCCGGGAGGAAACTGTACGGGGGCCATCCGGGCGGGATTGATTACCCGGATGGCTGGTTTTGTGGTATGAGGCTGCCAATTTATTTAACGTGCACAACTTGAAATGGTCACCTTGCACAGTGAGGGGTGGCCGAAAAAAATACTTCTGGCTCGGGTATAAAGACAGATCAAGCGAACGCCTGCCACCCGAAGTTACGGCCGAACCTGATCGCCTCTCACAAAGAGGCGGCGTTCGTTAAATTTGGAGGAATCTGCCGTCTTACCGTACACTCGAATTAGGCCTAATGCGAACTTTGTTTCTTAATCCGCCCTCTTTTGAAGGGTTTGACGGAGGAGCCGGCTCGCGCTGGCCCGCCACGCGAGAGATTGAATCTTACTGGTATCCGGTGTGGCTATGCTACCCGGCGGGCATGCTAGAGGACAGCCGGGTGGTGGATGCGCCGCCGCATAAGGTCTCAATCGACGACTGTGTCGCCCTGGCCGCCGATTACGAGTTCATTGTTCTGTTCACCTCGACGCCCGGCCTCTGGGTGGATGTCCAGATTGCCGAGCGAATGAAGCAGGTGAATCCCAAGGCGAAGATAGCCTTTGTCGGCCCGCCGGCGACGGTCGAACCTGAAAAGGTTCTCAGCGCCTCGCGCGCCATCGATTTCGTGCTCCGAGGTGAGTTCGACTACCAGGTCGTCGATTTTGCGCGCGGCAAGCCGGTAAGCGAATTGGCTGGGGCCAGCTACCGGCGCAACGGCAATTTTGTTCATAACCCTGAAGCGCCGCTGATCGAAGACCTGGACGCGCTGCCCTGGGTGACTCGCGTCTATAAGCGGGACCTGGATATCACCCGCTACAACGTTCCCTTCCTTCGCCATCCTTTCGTGGCTTTTTACACCAGCCGGGGTTGCCCGGCCATGTGCACCTTCTGCCTATGGCCCCAAACCCACTCCGGCCATCGCTGGCGGCGGCGGTCGGCCGCCGACGTGGCTGCCGAGGTGCGCTTCGTTCAGGAGAATTTCCCCGAAGTCAAGGAAATCTTCTTCGATGACGACACCTTCAACTATCAGAAAGCGCGCACGCTTGAAATCTGCCGGGCACTGAAGCCGCTCAAATGCACCTGGTCCTGCACTTCGCGCGTGACCACCGATTATGAGACGCTAAAGGCCATGAAAGAAGCCGGCTGCCGGCTGTTGATTGTGGGCTACGAATCGGGCGATCCGCAGATTTTGAAAAACATCAAAAAAGGCGCGACCATCGAGATGGCGCTGCGCTTTACCGAAAACGCGCGACGTCTGGGGTTGGCCATTCACGGCGATTTCATAGTGGGCCTGCCGGGCGAAACCCGCGAGAGCCTCCGGCGCACAATAGAGTTCGCCAAAAAGCTTGACGTCGAAACTATTCAGGTTTCAATAGCCCACCCCTACCCTGGAACCGAATTCTACGACTACGCCATGCGCAACGGCCTGATAACGTATGATTCAATGACCGATGAGGCCGGCCATCAGCTTCCCAACATCATCTACCCCGGTCTGGACCGCGCCGAGCTGGTCGATTGGGTGGAGCGTTTTTACGGCGAGTATTACTTCCGGCCGCGCGTCATATGGCGCATCATTCGCCGGGCGATGTTCGATCCATCCGAATGGCGGCGCTTGTGCAAAGAAGCGCGTGAATATCTTGCGTTGCGTTCCAAGCGCAAGCATTTCGTCGCCGCTCAAAAAGCTGTGAACCTAAGCGGGGGAGAGGCAGCCTCATGAGCGGACTGGTTGCTCGGCTTCAATTTAAAACCCGCCTTCTGGCGGCTGTGGTAATACTGGCCAACGTATTGGGCAATTTTTTCTTGAGTCTGGGGATGAAGGCCGCCGATGCCGGTCGTTTTCTGCTGGCCGCACTTATTGACCCCTGGGTCTTATTGGGAATCGCTCTGCTGACGTTGTGGTTGCTGTCCCGAATGACTCTGTTGAGCTGGGCTGATCTAAGCTACGTGTTGCCAGTTACTTCGCTGGGCTATGCGTTGACCGCACTAGTGGGGCGATTCCTTCTTGGCGAAGCAGTTTCAACCTGGCGCTGGGCGGGCGTGGCGCTTATCGTCGCGGGCGTCTGGTTGGTTCAACGTACGCCGATTCGAACCACTCGGCGGCGAGGGCGGAGTGAAGCGGCATGAAGTGGCTCCTGGTGATTGTAATCGTAATGGCAACCTCCATAGCAGAGTTGCTTCAAGCGCATGGAATGAAGCGCCACGGCGAGATTCACGATTTTCACCCAGGCGCGCTGGGACGAGTATTTAGCCGAGTCTTCCGCGACCCTCGCATGTTTCTATCCATCATTTGCATGTCCGTCTCCTTTTTCGCATTTCTCGCTTTACTGCGGGTGGCGGACCTCAGTTTCGCCGTTCCCGCAACGGCTGCTACTTATGTAGTAGAAACCATCCTGGCCGCTTTAGTGCTTAAGGAAAAAGTCGGCCTACGACGCTGGGCGGGCGCTGCGTTGGTTGCCTGCGGCGTTTTTCTGGTAGCGCTGTGATCCTGCTCTGGTGCGTGGCGGCGGTGGCCGCTGGATATCAGTTGCTGGTGATCATTGCCGCCTTACGTCACCTTAGCCGGCATGATCCAGTGCCCCGCCTCCTGCCGCCGGTTTCGATTTTGAAACCGGTCTACGGAGGCGATCCGCACTTCGCCGAGGCCATGCGCTCGCACGCCGTGTTGGACTACCCCGAATACGAGGTTTTGATCGGGATCGGCCGCGACGATCCGGCTCGGGCTGAAGCTGAGCGGCTGGCGGCGGAGTTTCCCGGACGTCTCAAGCTGGTCGAAACGCACACGCACGCGGCCAACGGCAAGGTAGGAGCGCTGATCGATCTGGCAGCCGCAGCTCGCTATCCTATCTGGCTGGTTAACGACAGCGACATAAATGTCCCGCCTGACTACCTGCGGAGGTTAGTTGGTTACCTTGAAGACCCAGAGGTGGGAGTGGTCACCTGCATATACCGGCCTGCTTCAGAACACACTCCAGGGCGCTGGGAGGCGCTTGGAATATCCACTGACTTTGCCCCGAGCGTGCTGGTGGCGCGCCTGATTGGCGTGCGTGAGTTCGGCCTCGGCGCCACACTCTTGTTCCGGGCGCAAGATCTGGCCGCGGCGGGTGGGTTTGAAGCTTTGGCTGAATATCTGGCGGATGACTACCAACTGGCGCGCCACATTACGCAGCTCGGTCGGCGGGTGGAGCTGGCGCGGCTGGTAGTTGAGACCCAGCCAGCGGGATCAAGCTGGAGCGAGGTATGGCGGCGCCAACTGCGGTGGGCGCGAACCATACGCGTTTCCCGCAGCGGTTATATCGGCCTCCCTATGGCCAACGCCAGCCTGTGGGCCCTAACGTCGCTTGCGGCGGGAGCTTGGCAAGCCGCCGCCGGACTGCTAGCGTTGCGGCTCCTGGCGGGGCTGATGGTCGGCGTGGGAATACTAAAAAGCCGCGAGGTTGCACGGCTGGCTTTACTTATTCCCTTCTGCGATCTGTGGGGATTCCTCGTGTGGCTGTTTGGGCTGTGGGGCAACCAGGTGCAGTGGCGCGGCATGCGGCTGCGGATCACCCCGGACGGCCGAATCGCCGAGCGCCGGCCGGCGAGTGCGGAAACCTTCAGTTTTGCTAAGATGGGTTAGGCGCGCCTGTAGCTCAGTTGGATAGAGCGTCTGGCTACGAACCAGAAGGTCGGGAGTTCGAATCTCTCCAGGCGCACCATTATTTTATCTGCGTCCGATGGGCCTGCCCTCAACAATCCGCCAGCCCTTTCAGTGATTTGCGACAGATTCTCGATATAAAGCATTTCTTGCCGGCGCAGTTTACCTTGCCTATTTGAGGCAACTGGTAAAACGCCGCAGTTCGTATGGCGAAGGTAATCAAACTCAGCCTTATTGCTTGCTAATGATGCTCTCTGTGGTTTCCCGATCTATAATTCAAGCGGCACTAGCCTACCGAATCAGCGCGCTAGCGGGTTGAGCACCATAAGCAGAAAACTGAATAGCACCTCAGCCGAGGTGAAGTTGCAGTGCCCGTACCGGGCCACGGGGACTTGTATCAAATAACCATCGCTGTGAGCAGCCTGCACCTTGCCCGCATAAAGGGCTTCATGCCAGTAGGGAACCACCGGGTCCCAGATGGTGTGCAGCGTAATGAGCGGACGCGATAGCCTGCCCGAGGTCTGGTAGTTCTTCTCCAGATACTCCAACGCCGCCGGAGACGCTTCAAACCGGGCCACCCGCAGGTTCAGCAAAGTATCTGAGAGCGAACCCGAATACCAGCGCTTACGGTTATCAAAAGGATTGCCCCCGAATTTCGACACCGTATCATTGGTGGCGAAAACGTTGTACCACAGCACCGATGTAATCGCATCGGCGGCGTTGGCCGGATTCAACCCAACCGGGGTCCGGCTCACCGAGATCACCTGAGCCGTGGCCAGCGGGCGCTGTTGCAGCTTGGTTGTGACTAGCGGAAGATACTTGCTCTCCCATGCATTCACCAGCTCGCTTGGGATGCTGATCGCGGTGGGCGGCAGCAAACCAGGGAAGAAATAATCGAAAACCACACGCAGGTCGCCGATATAATCCACTTGCTTGCGGAAATCTCCTATCGGTCCGCAAGCCGCCAAACCGCCGTTGAACAGAGCCGGATTGATTTCCAGGGCGCGCGCCGCCACCAGCGCGCCTTCGGAAACCCCGGTCACGAAAACTCTTCCGGGGGCTCTACCGGCATAGGCTGTGAAAATCGCAGGAAGTTCGGATATTTCGGCCACGCCCTCGGGAACCGCCAAGCCGTTTCTTGAATAACTGGTCGTAGCAAAGCCGTAACCGAGGCCGGTAATCAGGTCGGGCAGATACGTCCCGTCCGGAAGCTTGAGCTGGTTTTCCGGGATTGCGATTGGTTCGCCGGGAGCCACGAAACCGTGGGCGTATAGAATCAGGTCTCCGTTCCAAGGCCCGCTGGGCAGACAAACCCTATAAACTGCGCCGGCCGAATGGGTCCCATCCTGGCAGGCTCCATAGGCTGAAACCACTAAGTAAAGTGAAATCGATAGGGCTGCAAACACCGATCGGCACCGCATAGAAAACCTCCTTGGGCGGCAAATGAAATCGCCGTCTTGCACGCCCCTGATTCTACACCCGCCTTTTCTCGCCGAACCCAAAATCCACCGGACGGCGCGCGGAAAAAGTTTCAGTAGTACTGGGTTCAAGCGGCTGCCGGCATTTCGGAAGCTTCCGGAATGCGCCGGATCAGGTCTGTGAGTTCAGCGCGGTTTGCAGCCCCAATGGTAAAGCAATCCACGCAGTCGAGCGAGAGGGCAAAGTGCAACGCTTCGTCGCACCGCTCGCGCAGTCCACCTTCACCGAGAATCTTCATCCCGATGACCCCTTTGCCCGCGGCTTTGATTTCTCGTAAGACGGGAATCACCACCGAAGGTTCGTCGTCCATGCGCAAGCCGGCTGGGTTTATCCGCGCCAGCACCACATTCACCCACGGGGTGCGGGCGGCCACTTTCAGCGCTTCCAGCGAATGGCAGGACAACCCGTGCGTGCGGACAATGCCTTTCTGTTTGGCCTCAGCCAGCACCTCCATGGCCCCTTTCATTTCCTCCGGCCAGTTGGGGCTGGTGACGGCATGAAGCAGCAGAATGTCGAAGTAGTCCGTTCCGGCCTCCTGGCGAAATCGGTCCAGCGCAGCCCGCATCTCCTCTGCCGTGCGGGCCCGTGTCTTGGTCATTATGGTCACCTTTTCGCGGGGTACCCGTTTTAGTGCCTCCTTCACATGGGGGTGAGTCCTGTAAGCATCGGCTGTATCCCAGAAGATGATGCCTCGCTCAGTTCCGAATTCCAGGTAACTAGCTAACCCTTCCAGCCCCATCTGGCGTTGAAGATTTCCCCCGAAAGTACCGGTCCCCATCGCCAGCCGTGAGAGCCGTATTTTGTCCGGACCCAGATAGACCACGTCCTCAGCCCGTCGAATCGTAGCTCCCCTAGCCGAATTGATTCTGTTGCCCAGCACCGCCGCGGTTGATATGCCAACTGCGGTGCGCAAAAATTTTCGGCGGTGGATTTGCGTCATAGATACCTCCCAGTTGAGGCCAGTATGCCATAAAATTGCAAAAAGTCCTAGTACGCGCGGTTCTAAAACTTATCCGTTTTCAACCGTACACAGTTCTATTGACCCTCCGCGCCTCATCAAGCAGGATGAAGTTGTGAATTGAACTGGGAAGACTAAGCGGCCCGGGTTTGCCGCTGCTTGCCCCGGCAGTTTTGGAACGGTTTCAAGAAGAAAGGAAATTTTCGGGTGCCAAGTCGAAGGAGATTGATTAGTTTTCGACTTTCCGACAGTGAGTACGAGCAGCTTCGAAACCTGTGTGAGGCCAGTGGCAGGGGCACGCTGTCTGATTTTGTCCGCTCTATTCTGATCGCCATGTTGAGCGGGCGGGATGAGTGGGACAAAGAGGTTGACAATTTCCTGAGCGAACTTAACCAGCGCTCATTGGACCTACAATCTTTGGCGGCCAAGCTGAATCTGCTGTTGCGCAACGCGCAATTCGCCCAAAAGCGCTACGGTCAGCCTTGCCACAACGCGGCAATGGCTGTAGCCGAGCCAAGGCCGCCTTCATCTATTCAGGCATAGGCAGTGGCAATACAAGCTGCCGGAAAGAAGGGGGTTAATTATGAGGATTTGTCAAACGATACTTTATGCAGGCTGGCTGGCCTTAATGGCTGGTTCTTTGCCGGCAGCCGAGCAGGCAGTGCTGCATATTGGGCCTGGCGCCCTTACAGGGCTGCTTTGCAGCGATGGGGTAACTGACGCCGCTCTAGGTTGCGGGGTCCATCCTAATCCTGTGCCTTCTGACCATCTGGACGTCTTCGCCAACTCCGGAGGCATGAGCAGTCTGGACTGGCTATATATCATCGTCGGTGTGCCGGTCGCTGCCGGTGAAACCAATCCAACTTCGTTGCCTGCCATTGTCGGCGTAGATGTGTTCTCACCCTATGTGCCTGAGGGATCCAGATACCTGAGCAGTACTTATTCCGGGACTCTCAACGCCGTCTTTTGCGGAGAACTCACACCGAGCAGCTCCAACGCCTATGTGGAGTGCGGATTCACCGGGGTCGCCAACAACTCCAACAGCTTTGTGAATTGGGCGGCGGCTGCCGCCAGCCTTGGTTTAACGCCCGAGCGCTTTGCGCTGTTTTCTTACGATCTTGGCCCGGTTGAAGCGCTAGCAGCAAAAGGCCTGTACGACGTTTCATTTACCGCCCCACTGCCTGTCGGAACAATCGAAGTGGCCTATGGCTGCGCCACAGGCGCTTACGATGCTTGCGCGTTGACCCCCTTCACGGAAGCCGGCCAGGTGACTGTGATTCCCGAGCCAGCTGGTCTGCTGCTGGTGGCCGCGGGCGGCTCGATGCTGATCATTTTTGGCCTGCTGCGGCTGAGGAAAAAAGCAGACCCGCCGGAATGGGGCAACTCAAGGGAGAAGTTTTCAGGCAAATCTGCGTAAACTTCTGAACTCAATGACGCGGTACTGCAAAATCTATTTAGCGCTGGCTCTGATGTTGGCGGCCGCAGCTTGCCGTAGAGGGGGCGAGCGTGACTATAGCGCATTGCTTTCAAGCGGCGATAGATATCTGGCGCAAAAAGATTACGTTAGGGCTACTCTTGAATATCGCAATGCTGCAAAACTTCAGCCAGACCAGGCTGAGCCGCTTTACCATTTAGGACTGGCGTATTTAGCCGCCGGCAACATCCCCGAAGGCGTCACCGCCTTGGTAAAGGCCACCGAGAAGGACCCAAAGCACGCCGGGGCACAGGTGAAACTTGCCGAGCTGCTCGCCAACAGTCAGGATCCAAAACTGCTTGAGGATGCACGGCAAAGGCTCATGGAGGTTCTCAGTGGGGCCTCTGCTCGCAGCGACGCTCTGACCGTGCTGGCGGTAACCGAATCCCGTTTGGGTAACCTTGAAGCAGCCGAGCAACACTTGCGGGAGGCCCTACAGTCTTCACCGGCCGACATAAAGGCTGCGGCCATACTGGCGCGCGTGAAGCTGGCGCGCCGCGACCCTGAAGGGGCAGAGAAGGTCTTGCGGGCTGCGGTGGAGGGTTCACCGAATGCAATTGAACCTCATCTGGCGTTGGCGGACTTTCTGCTGTTGGTAAACCGCCGCTCGGACGCCGAAAAAGAGCTGGAGGCCGCCCTGAAGATTGATCCGTCCAGTGCACGAGCAGCGCTGGGGCTGGCAGCGCTCTACTACTGGAGCGGGCGCAAGCAGGAAGCCGAGAATTTATATCGAAAGGTTTCCGCTTCAAAGGATTCGCACCTGCGACAAATCTACGGCGCTTTTCTATTCACTGAAGGCCGGCGCGAGGAAGCCATCCGCGAATTCGAGAGGCTTTACCGTGAAAATCCAGAGGACCGGGAAGCCCGCACGCGAGTTGTAGCTGCGTGGCTGGCGGCAGGCCGCACAAAGCAGGCCGAACAGCTTCTCGAGTCTGTTTTGAAGAAGAACCCTCGCGACGTTGATGCGCTGCTCATTAAAAGTGAACTGCTTTTGCGCGAAGGCCGGGTCAGCGACGCCCAACAGAATCTGAGTGAAGTGCTGCGCTTCCAACCGGAGTCGGCGGCTGCCCACCTGCTGCTGGCCCACATTTACGGCCTGCGGGGTAGCCGGCGGCTCCAGATTCAGCAACTCTCGGAAGCGTTGCAGCATGCTCCGGATCAACTGAATACCCGTCTGGCGCTGGCCCGCCTGCATATGGAGTCCGGAGCGTCACGTTCTGCTCTGGATGTGCTGAACCAGGCCCCTCCCAGCCAGAAGCGCAGCCTGGCCTTTATAGTGGTGCGGAACAACGCCCTGCTTGGAGCCGGACTGATCGATGAATACGGCCAGGGCGTGGCCGAAGGACTGAAAATCGCCCGCATCCCAGACCTGCTCGTACAAGAGGCGCAATGGAAACTGCTCCGCAAAGACTTAAACGGCGCCCGCACCAGCCTGGAGGAGGCCTTGAAGCTTAGTCCCGAGCATCTGGGGGCGCTTGACGTCTGGCTGCGACTCCATGCAGCAGAAAATCGCCTTAGCGAGGGCTTGCGCCGCATAGAACAACAGGCAGCCGCCCGGCCCGGCTCAGCCCGATTGCAGCTCTACGCCGGCCAGCGCATGCAAGCGGCCGGACGACTGGAGCAAGCGCGGAAGTTTTTCCTGGCGGCTAAAAAAGCTGACCCAAAAATGGCCGAGGCCGATTTGGCTCTAGCCCAAATCGAGTATCAGCAAGGACGCCACCAGGAGTCAGAAAAAATTCTGGCCGCTTTGGATGAAAGCTTCCGCCAGCAGCCCGCGGTGCAAATGCTGCTGGCTGCCCTAGCCACGCGCGCCGGCAACTATCAAGCCGCCCGCAAGCATTACGAAGCGGTCTTGCTGTCGAATCCAGACCAAGTAGCAGCGCTGAACAACCTCGCCCACCTGGCGGCGGCTTACGAAAACCGGCCCGACGAGGCTCTGAAGTATGCTCAGCGAGCGCGCGAGCTGGCGCCCGGCGATCCCGACGTGAGCGGCACCCTGGGATGGCTCTACTACCGGAAGGGGCTTTACAGCACTGCTTTGGAATACCTGAAGGAGGCCGTACAGCGTGACGGTTCATCGGGAGGAACGAATGCCGCCGTGCGGCGTTACTACCTGGGCCTGGCTTACTTGAAAACCGGCGACCGCAGCCAGGGGCTGGAAATTTTGCGGAAATCGCTGGCGGCGCATCCGGAGTTGCCTGAAGCCGCGCTAGCCCGCGCTGCAATGGAAGAAATTACAGCGCGATCCGCGCCGTAGGTTGAAGGAGAACGCAGTGTTAGTGAGGAATCAGCAGAGTTTCCCAGGGCTCGCCACAGGCAATTCACAGGCCGGCTGGGGGGACTCCGCCCTCCACCGCAACTTTTTTGAGGGCCGGTGGTTGCGTTCAATTGTACCGGCGCTCGAACAGCTTGCCGCCTCCGACGTGCCGGTGGTCTTTCAGGGGGAAACCGGCACGGGCAAGGAAGTGCTGGCTCGCGAGCTACACCTGCGCTCGCGCCGCTCCGGCCGTCCTTTTCTAAAGCTAAATTGCGCGGCCGTACCTCTGGAGTTGCTGGAGAGCGAGCTTTTCGGTTACGAAAAGGGAGCTTTCACAGGTGCGCTTAACAGCAAGCCCGGTAAGTTTGATCAAGCCGACGGCGGCACGATTCTGCTGGACGAAGTCGGCGATATGGACATTAAGCTCCAAGCCAAGCTGTTACATGTGCTTCAGGACAAGCAGTTCCAGCGGCTGGGCGGTACCGAAACCATCCAGGTTGATGTCCGGATTTTGGCGGCCACCCACCGTGATCTACGCGTTGAAATTGAAGCCGGGCGCTTCCGTGAGGATCTCTATTACAGGTTAAACGTCGTTACCATACACGTGCCGCCGCTCCGGGACCGCCGGGACGAAATTCTCCCGCTGGCTCGTTTTTTCCTGGCCCGATATGCCGAACCGGGGCAGCCGGTACCCTCGCTTTCGAGCGAACTTGAGGAAGTACTGCTTAGCTACCAGTGGCCGGGCAACATACGCGAGCTGGAAAACCTTATGCGCCGCTTTCTGATCTTTCCGGATCCCGAGCGACTGGCGGCGGAGCTGCGCAACGGATGCGGCAATGGTTACAACCGGAACAACAGCAATCACTTTGGAGCTATTTCTCCGGGCCTGAGCGGTGAATTGCCCACGCTCACCCAGTTGGAGCAGGAGCGCAACCGCGCCGAAGCCTGCGCCATTCAGCGAGCCCTGGAAGCGGCGCGCTGGAATCGGCGCAAGGCGGCCGCACTGCTCAATATCGAATACAAAGCATTCCTCTACCGGATGAAAAAACTTGGAATCGACAAGTTCCCGCCGGCGGCGGCCGGCCGGCAGGAGTGAGACCATGGAAAACCTGTACCGAATTCCTAAACTGCCTGCGCTTTCCTGGATCCGAGCTATATGGAAGCGCAAACTTCTTATTCTGGTCTCCTGGTTGCTTTTGGGCGGAGTGGCTATGGCCGTGGTCTTCGCCCTACCGGCCGTTTACCGTGCCGAAGCCGTCATCCTGGTGGAATCGCAACGCATACCTGAGCGCTTTGTGACTCCTACGGTCAGCGCCGATTTGAACGACCGCCTGAGCAAACTACAGCAGCAAATTCTTAGCTACTCACGTTTGCTGGCCATCATCAAGAAGTACGATCTTTACAAAGAAAAGCGCAAACGGCTGGCCGAAGAAGAAATCATCGAGCTGATGCGTAAGGATACAGCCATCCGCCTGGAGCGAGGTTGGAGCACGGAACAACCGGGAGCTTTTCGAATTAGCTACGAAAATCACAACCCGGCTGTGGCAGCCCAGGTAGCCAATGAGCTGGCGGAACTTTTTATCGATCAGAACTTACGCGTGCGGGAGGTCAATGCGGTCGGCACGGCTGAGTTTCTGGAAGATCGCTTGGCCGAAGCCAAACGGCGGCTGGAGCAGCAGGAAGCAGCGCTAACCGCCTACAAACGGGCGCACATCGGCGAGCTGCCCCAGCAGGAGAATAATCTCATTGCTGCACTGGCTCGCCTAGGAACCCAGCTTCAGGGCGTGCAGGAACAGATCAGCCGGGCCGAACAGGTCAAAACCCTGCGCGATAGCGAACTGGCAGCCGCCCAGCAGTCTTATGATTCTTTGATCCGGCTGGCTGCCCAGCGCTCTACGGCCGACGCCCCAACGGCGAACGCTACTAAGGAAAAGGAATCCGAGAGGCTGAAGGCTCAACTGGCGGTCCTGCGAGCCCGCTATACGGAGAGCCATCCCGACGTCCGTGCGGTGCGCGAAGCTCTGGCGTTGGCTCTTGAGCGTGAAGCCGCCCAGCCTGACGTTGCTAGCGAACGGGCGGCCGATGCGAAGGCGCTGCCGGAAGATCCAACCTTGCAAGGCAGCTTGGTGCGAGAGCGCGAGCGGCTGGAGCAATTGAAGGCGCTGCAGAGCGTGGCGGCCAAACAACTTGAGGATCTAGAAGCCGAGCGCAAGCGCGTGGTCGAGGAGATGAACGCATTGCAGGCGCGCATCCAAAAGCTGCCCTTGCACGAGCAGCAACTGGCGGCCCTGATGCGAGATTACGAGATTTCCAAAGCCAATTATCAGTCTTTGCTGGATAAGCGGCTGGCCGCCGATATGGCCGCCGAAATGGAGCGTAACCAAAAATCAGAGCGCTTCACCATCCTAGAAGGCGCTCGCGTCCCGGAAAAGCCGGTCAAGCCCGACCGGCTGATCCTTTCAATCGCCGGATGGGTTGTAGGATTGTTGCTGGCGCTCGGCGCAGGGCTGCTTATCGAATTCAACAAAAATTGCCTGCTCGGCGAGTGGGAGCTGTCCGAAGGCGTACCCGTGCTCGGGCGGGTGCCAGCCATAGAAATCGCGGCTACAGCCGAAAGGATAAAGGTGCAGCCGGCCGGAGATTAATCACAAGAGAAGGAAGCATTTTATGTACGAGGACTTTTTCGGATTGTCACGGCGTCCATTCGCCATGTCGGCCGACCCGCACTTTCTTTACCTGACGCCGCAGCACAGGGAAGCCGCCACCGGCCTGATCTATTCAATCCTTAAACACAAAGGAATGGTCACTGTAACCGGCGAGCCAGGCACCGGCAAAACCACCGTTCTTAAAGCCGTCCTGGCTTCCATTTCCGGAGCTTCTCTCAAGGTCGCCTACTTGGCTGTACCCACCCTGTCGACGGCCGAATTTTTGGAATTCGTCCTGCTGCAATTCGGCTTGGTCGAGCTGGCGCGCGCGAATAAAGCCGAGCGACTGCTCATGCTGGAGCGTTTCTTGCTCTCCATGCATGAAAAGGGACGAACGGCGGTGTTGGTGGTCGACGAAGCGCATAAACTAAGCGACGAAATCCTAGAAGAAATCAGACTGCTGACCAATTTCGAAACCAGCGAGGGAAAGCTGGTGCAGGTGGTGCTGGCCGGGCAGCAGGAATTGATTGAATTGCTGCGCCGGGATAGCCTCAGCCAGCTCAAGCAGCGTATTGCCTACCGGTTTTCGCTGAAAGGCCTGAGCGGCGATGAAGTGGCGGGCTACATAGCTCACCGCTGGAAGAGGGCCGGCGGCGCCTCCGAACCGCCGTTTGATGCTGAAGCGGTCGAAGCTATTGCCCGATACTCGCAGGGCATCCCCAGGCTTATCAACGCAATCTGCGACAACGCACTGGTTATGGCCTTTGGCGAAGGCGACGCCCGCATAGGCCGCAAATACATAATTGATGCAGCGCGGGATCTGGATCTGGACGACGTCGCAGAAGCCGACGTGGGCGCAGGTGAGCCGAAGGCAGCCGAAATAAATCACCTTGAGTTACTCGTGGCGGCCAGTTCCCTGGCCGGTGACCGGAGTGAACCGGTTCTGGAGCGCCGCGGCTCGCCGCGTAAGGAATCCTGGCTGGTGCGCTCGGCCCGCAAACTGCTGGCAGGCCGCAATGGCGGAGAATAACCAATGAGCAAGATCTTTCGAGCCTTTGAAAAAGCCTGGGAGCACCGGCATGCTTCACCTTTGGCCGTAATCCAACAAGAGCCGGCGGAAGAATCAACCGCGACGCCTGCCAATGGCCGTTCGGTTGCTGCTGAAAAGCAGGAGGACCAGGCGCCATGCGTTATCAGCCTGGCGGCTCGCGCTCAAAGCAGGAGAATTAAGCCAGTTGCCGGAGCTCCGGTTTTGCCTTTCGACGGAACTAGCCCGCAAGCAGCCGAACAGTATAAAATCATCCGGACAAAGATTCTGCACCAGGCGGCACGCCCCCGTTGCCTGGTCGTCTCCAGCGCGCAGACCGAAGACGGCAAGAGCATCACTGCGCTGAACATCGCCGGCTGCCTAGCGCTTAAAGAAAACACCTCGGCGCTGCTGGTGGATGCTGATATGCGCCGCTCAAAACTGCCCGAAACCCTGGGCATAGCTCGAACGCCCGGCTTGGCCGAAGTACTTGAAGGACGAGTTGCGGTGGAGCAAGCTGTGGTGCGGCTGGAACCTTTCTCGGACCTTTTCTTCCTGCCTTGCGGGGAGCCCTCTAGCAGCCCGACCGAGCTGCTTGATTCCGGCCGCTGGCGAGCCCTGGCGGCGATGCTAAAGCGGGAATTCGATTTCGTGTTGATCGACGCCCCGCCGGCCGGCATGGTCGCAGATTATGATTTGCTGGAACATGTGGCCGATGGTGTGATTCTGGTTCTTCGTCCCGACCACACCAACCGGACCCTCGGCTTGAAAGCACTGGCCAGCATTCCTGCCGGGCGCCTGATCGGAGTCGTCATGAATTGCGTGCCGGACTGGTTTCTTACCCGCCCCTTCGGCCACAATTATCACAAGTATTACTACGAATGATTCGCCTTCCTGCGCGCGTTGTTGCACTCGAGCAATCTGCTTTGTAAACCATCCCCCTGAGCCTTCGTTATTAAAAGTGAGGAGAGTTAAGTATGCGAAGCATTCGGTTGTTTCTAATAATTTCCATCTGTGCTGTTGCGCTTATGGCTCAGGGCCGGCCTTGGGCCGGACAAAACGCACCGGGCGCTCCGGCGCTAGCGGCAGTAAAAGAGTACCTGGGGTTGAGCGATTCACAGATCCAGCAATTGCAGGATCTGCGCAAACAGCAGATTGAGGAAACTCAATCAATCCGGCAACAGATTCGCGAAAAGAACCAAGAGCTGGTGACCCTACGCCGGCAAACAAACCCAGACCCCACCCGCGTCGGCCAGCTCGTGCTGGAGCTACAAAGGCTGCGCGAGCAGTTGCGCAACATAAATCAGAACTATCATGAGCGGGCGTTGGCCCTGCTTGACAGTTCTCAAAAAGCCAAGCTGGATGAGTTGACCAAACAAGCAACCCGCATGAACCGTGTTCGTGCAGTGGTGAATGGCGCAACTGCCTTGAACCTTTTGTTGCCGCCCGCCGCGCCCGGCGCAGGCCGAGGGGCCGGACAGCAGTAATTGAGAGCCCGCAAAAGCAATGAGGCCCCAAGGCTGGGGTTTCCTGGGGCCTCACTCAGAGGGGCTAGCGACGGGCTGGGCCCCGTCGCCGGGATGCAAATAAGTCAATGACGACTTTAGTTGCCAACTAAAATAGCAATCGCCTTGCCAACCCTTTTCGAAGAAAAATCACCCAAATTCAACCAGATGCCAATACGCCGTCCGAAAACAATTGGGCGAATTAACCCTCTGTTGAATTTTGCCCCACCCACCGGTTAAAGCCCTAGGATGGCCTCAATATCTTTTTGGATTTCCTCTGGGCGGCGGTTCCCGTCAACTCGGTGGAACCTTCTTGCTGAATAAAACTCAATGAGCGGGCCGGTAGATTCGGCATAGGCTTTGAGCCGCGCGCGTATCACTTCTTCCTTATCATCTTCGCGCTGGACTAAAGCGGTCCCGTCATCATCACATATGCCCTCGCGTTGGGGAGGCTGGCTCAACAGATTGTAGATCCGTCCGCAAGTGGGGCACTGGCGGCGTGAGGTCAGCCGGGCGATAAGAACCTGCTCTGGAACGTCCAGGTAGATAATCTCCGGCTCCGGTTGCCCCAGTTCGGCTAAAAGCTCATCCAAAAACTGTGCTTGTGGAACAGTTCGCGGGTAACCGTCCAGAAGAAATCCATTTTTGCAATCAGGCTGCTTCAGGCGGCCGGCCACCATCGCGTTCACGATTTCGTCGCTGACCAAGCCGCCTTTGGCCATAATCTCCCGGGCGGCGTTACCGAGCGAAGTCCCCGCCTTAAGCTCCGCCCGGAAGATCTCGCCCGTTGAGATCGCAGGAATCTTAAGAGTTTGGGTTATGACCGCAGACTGAGTGCCTTTGCCGCAACCAGGCGGTCCGAACAAAAGAATCACCATTGAATAAAATCTCCTTATCGCAGGCTAGCGAAGGAAACTAAGCAGGGTCAAGCTTCGCCATTTTCTTTAGGGCAATAATGGAGCAATACGCATGAGCCTCCGCGAAGACATACAGGATTTCTTGGAGCAGAAGCGCGTGGCGCTGGTCGGGGTTTCACGCAACGAGCGCCACTTCACGCGCCGGCTTTTCCGTGAGTTCGTCAAGCGGGGCTACGATGCGGTCGCCGTAAACCCACATGCCGACTCATTGGATGGACGCGCCTGCTTCCGCCGGGTGCAGGATATTCAACCGGCGGTCGAAGGCGTGCTGGTACTTACTCCTCCGAAAATTACCGAAAAGGTGGTCCTGGATTGCGCGGCCGCCGGCATCCGCCGGGTGTGGATGTACCGGGCAGTGGGCCAGGGTGCGGTCAGCCGGCAGGCCGTGGGTTTTTGCCGGTCGCGAGGGATGCGTGTAATCCCAGGCTATTGTCCCTTCATGTTCTGGAAGGAGGTTTCCTTTATACACCGCTTGCACCGCCTTCTGTCGCGGCCGTGGTAGGCGCACGATCAAGGCGCCCAGCCGGGCATTACATAAGCATAGAAGACCACGATCAGGCCTATGGCGCTTGCCAGTATAATGCTGTGGCGAAGAGTGAAGCGGAATAGGCGCGCCTCTTCGGCAGAGGCCATTCCGGTAGCTGCCGCAGCCACAGCTATGCTTTGCAGGCTGATCATCTTGCCCATTACTCCGCCGCTGGAATTAGAAGCCGCCATAAGAATCGGGTTTAGACCCAACCGGCTCGCCGTCACCACTTGAAGGTTGCCGAACAAGGCATTGGCCGAGGTGTCCGATCCCGTCAAGAAAACTCCCAACCAGCCCAGCAGTGCACTAAAGAATGGGAACAGCACCCCGGTTGTGGCAAAAGCCAGCCCGAGCGTGGCGGTGGCCCCGCAGTAATTCATGAGGTAGGCCAGGGCCAGCACGCTGGCGATGGTCAACTCCGAGAAGAACAGTTGTCGCCCGGTGTTGCCCAGAATTTTGAGAAATCGCTGCGGTGAAACCCGTAAAAGGAAGGCCGTTAGAATTGAGGCAAACAGGCAAGCAGTGCCGGCGGCCGCCAGCCACTCGAAACGGTATATAGCCCGGTAGGGTGTGGGCGAGGCAACCACCGGCGGCATCTGCATAACCTGCTCGTGCAGGTTCGGCCAGGGGATCATCAGCGTGGTCCGGCTCAGCTCATTTTTGAAGACACCCCACAGCAGCACCAGCACCACCAAAATCCCATAGGGCGCCCATGCCAGCAGGATCTTGCCGGGGGCACGCCGCGCAGGCGCGTGGGCTGCCGCTTGCGCTCCCGCCAGATCAAAGTTGTCCTTTGGCCTCCAGATGCACAGCAGCGCAACCAGCGTTCCCATCGAAGCCAGAGAGCCCAATATATCGGTTAGTTGCGGCCCCAGAAAGTTGGAAACCAATACCTGAGTCGCGGCAAACGATATTCCGCACGCCAGTATGGCCGGTATAACGTGCCGCATCGCCCGCCACCCGCCCATAACCGCAATCAAATAAGCCGGAACCAATACGGAGATGGGGGCGCAAATGCGTCCGACCCCGGCGCTGAGTTTCATCAACGGCAGCCCTGTAACCGCTTCGAGCGTAATGATGGGCGTACCGATAGAGCCAAAAGCAACCGGCGCCGTATTGGCCAGCAAACAAATGGCGGCAGCATAAAACGGCGAGAAACCAAGACCGGTGAGCATGGCGGCGGCCACGGCTACCGGCGCGCCGAAACCAGCCGCGCCCTCCAGAAATGCTCCGAAAGAGAAAGCCACCAGCAGCGCCTGCAAACGGCGGTCACTGGTCAAGCTGCCGATGGAGTCCTTGATGATCTCGAACTTGCCCGTGTCGACCACAATACGGTAGAGCAAAATGGCCGTAAAAACTATCCACCCAATGGGCAGCAGCCCGAAAGCTGCCCCGCAGGCTGCGGCGCTGAAGGCCAAGCCGGCCGGCATGCGGTAGATGAGCAAGGCCACCACCGCAGCGGTAGCCAAACCGGTCAGGGCAGCTTTCCAGGCGGGAGTTCGCCGTATCCCTAGAAGGTATAAGAGAACAAATAGCGGCAAGGCCGCCCCGGCGGCCGAAATAGCCAAACTGCCTGCAAGCGGAGTGTAATTTTGTTGCCACATGGCTGAATGGCTTTGATTGATACTAGAAGCAGCCGGTCCAAGTCAAGCCGCCCTGACTCTTAGGGACGCCGGGGGCTCCGGCGCGGCGCCTCCCACCTAGCGCCGAAACAAGATAAAACACCACCGGATTTCAGGCGGATAACGGATGGCGCAGGTGACTCGAAATGTCTCCAAATGGTATCAAGGGATGACTGCAAAAACGCCAGCAGCCGCCGTTAGGGGACCCCGGGGCGCCGCCTGCAAGAGAGCTGCCGCTTGGAGGCGGAGGACAACCGGCAGGCGGGGAGCGGCACTGGTTGAATTACCGCTGATTCTAATACCGCTAGTTGCATTGTGGGCGGCGATCATTGATTTCAGTTTCGGGATCTTCCTCCGCGCTACGCTCCAGCATGCCGTGCGGGAAGGCGTCCGCTACGCCGTTACCAGTCGCACTGAACCGAACCTGGGACACGATGCTTCGATCCGCCAGGTTGTGCAGCGCAACGCCATGGGATTTTTGAACGGAACCGAAGGCGCTTCGCGGATTCACATACGGTACTTCACGCCGGGTACGCTCACCGAGACGCAAGACAACTCCGGGGGCAATATAGTCGAGGTTTCCGTTGAAGGCTACACCTGGAGCTGGATGGCGCCGCTGCTCAGGAGCAACGTCAGCCCGCTTACGATTACGGCTCGCGCTTCCGACCGCATGGAGGCCTCCCCCGGCGGCATCCCTCCACCCAGGTGGTAGTACGAGGAGGATAGCGTGACTTCCGTTTCATTACGAAGAAAACGCCAACGCGGGGGCGAACTTATAGAATTTGCGCTGGTTTCGACCATACTGTTGCCGCTGCTGTGTGGGACGGTTGTGGTCGGAATGAATTTGAACCGCAGCATTCAGGTGGCGCAGGTGAGCCGGGATGCCGGCCACATGTACTCGCGCAACGTCGATTTTTCCGATCCGGCTAACAAGCGCATCATCGAACGGCTGGCCGAAGGTTTGGGCATTACCGTAAACGGCGGCCAAGGCGTGGTAATTCTCTCAACCGTAATGTTCGCAGGCGAAGCCCAGTGCGCTGCGGCGGGGCTGACCGCCTCAGCCTGCACAAATCTGAACCAGCCGGTCATCACCAACCGGATCGTCATTGGCAACGCCTCCTTGCGCGCCAGCGCCTTCGGTACGCCCAGCCCTGAACTGATCAGCTCAACCGGAAATGTTTCCAATTATCTGACCAATACGACGGCCCGCGCTTCAGGTTTTCAGGCGGTTTTGCCCTTGCAGGCGGGTGACGTGGCCTATGTCTCGGAAGTGTATGTCTCATCAAGCGACTACGGCCTTCCAGGTTACGAAAGCACCGGCGTTTATTGCCGGACGGTTTTCTGAGGAACAGCCATGCGCACGCCAAGGCGAAATGAGAGAAAAAGAAATGGAGTAACACTGCTGGCTACGGCTATTGCGGCGGCGGCCATTCTGCCCATGGTCGGACTGGCTATAGATTCCGCCTTACTCTATGCCGTAAAAGCCAAACTCCAGGCGGCCGTGGATGCCGCTGCGCTGGCCGGCGCAAGGAGCCTGAACCGCGGTATGGACCTGGCTTCACAGGCCGAGAGCGCCCGTCAAACAGCGGAGAATTTTTTTAATGCAAATTTCCCGCCCGGGCATCTAGGCACAACTAACCGTAGTCTGAGCGTCAACGTGGCTGAAACCGACTACCGCACGCGTACGGTGCGAGCTGAGGCGGCCGTCGACGTCCCGGCCTATTTCCTACGGCTGCTTGGCTTCGACTCCAACCGTCTTCAAGCCGCCGGGACGGCTTCACGGCGGGACGTGAATCTAGTTCTGGTTCTAGACCGTTCCAGTTCAATGAGCGGCGCCATGACGGCCATGCGCAACGCCGCCCGGGCATTCGTAGACCGCTTCGCCGAAGGACGCGACAATGTAGGGCTGATCGTTTTCGGCGGCAGCGCGCTGGTGGCGTTTCCGAACCCTTCCCCCTACGGCCCTACTTCCAATTTCAAAAGCGCCAGCCCGAGTGTCAGCACTCTTATCCAGAACACCGTCAATGGCGGCAACACCGGAACGGCTCAGGCTCTGTGGCTGGCCTACCAGGAGCTCAAAAAACGCAACGAAGCCGGCGCACTCAACCTGATCGTTTTCTTCACCGACGGCCTTCCAAACGGGATCGTGGCGGATTTTAACAGCTCCGACCCGGCCCAGAATCTGCTGCGCACAACCAGCGGCTGCAAATACCGGCTGGCGGCCGGCCGGCCCATGCTCGGCTTCATTTCTCAAAAATCCGGATTTGCTCCGACCGGCACCACTGCCGGCATAAAGCGAATCGACGGCAGCACGGTTTCAAGCATCAATGAGGGCCCCATACAGACCAATAGCGACGGATGCGCATACCGAACAAATGAAAACTATATGCGCCAGGATGTTGCGCGCATGCCGGCCGTGGACTACTACGGCAATCCCACCACCGGCTACGTGCCAGTCGATTTAACCCGGGTGGATTCGCCCCAGCAGATCGGCTACGCCTCTCTTAACGCCGCCGACAGTGCCGTCATGCGCATCCGTCAGGATACGGCGCTCAACGTCATCATCTACTCGATCGGCTATCACGGCGGAACGGAGGAGCCGGACGAAAACTGGCTGCGGCGCATCTCAAACGACCCGGCGAGCCCGGATTTCGACGCCTCCCGCCCGGCGGGGCTTTATGTTAAGGCCCCTACCACGGCTGACCTGGCCGGAGCTTTCTCCAAGGTCGCATCGGAGATCCTGCGTCTGGCCCTGTAGGCCCCCTACCAACTGGTACAGCCGTGGTCACAGGAACTTGCACAGCTAAGCAGCCGCAGTTGGAACGTATCGGGAATGCACGCCAAAAGGGCCCACCGCCTGCGGCTCGAACCTATGACGGCGCGAGGCCGGGCAGTCAAAAAAGCCACCAGAGTGCGGTTCCCACAGCGAACATGGCTAGGAAAGCGCCTGCCAGGCGCCTCGCAAAGCGAGGCTCACCTCCCGCCAGGGCAATCCCGGTCTTGACCGCCGCGTTAGCCACCAGCGCCAGCAAGACGGCGCCCGAAGCCACCTGAAGCGGCAAAGAACCGGCTGCCACCAGGCCGGCCAGCGAAACCGCAACCGCATCGGCATCGACCGATCCGCCCAGCGCGCTGGTCCAGAATATTCCGGCCACGCCGAACGTCTCTCCGGCAGCTTTAGAGGCAAACACGATCAGCATGAATAGCGCCCCAAAGCGAAGGGCCTGCGCCAGTTGAAAGGGATTGCGCAGGGCCAATCTTTGCAGGTCGGATGTTTCGGCAGCCGAACGTCCGGCCCATATGCCGGCCAGCGCACCGGCCGCAGTCATCCCCGCCAAAGGAACAACGAGCTGCCGGCATAAGCTGGGGTTCATGATCCAAAGAATTAGCAGCAGCCTGGGGAATTGGGTGGCGTTTGCCAGCACGGCGGCTTGCGTACAAAGGGCCAGGTTTTGAGGCTCCTCGCGGCTGGAGCGGGCGAATGAGGCGGTTGCCGCGGTGGATGAGACCAGCCCGCCTAGAACTCCCGTCAGGCGCAAACCCCGGCGCGCGCCAAGGAACTTCTCCAGAAAATAACCGATGTAGGAAACCGAGCAGACAAGTATTACGAAGGCCCAGATCTGCCGGGGAACCAGAAAGTTATATGGCCCGTAAGCGCCCTCTGGCAGTAGGGGGTAAACGATGAAAATAATTGCCAAAAAGCGCAACGTGTCGTCGAATTCCCGCTCGGTTATGGTTTCCCGGACCAGTTTGTGCAGAAAGCGTTTGGCTTCAAGGAACGCGGCCACCACCACGCCCACGCCTACGCCCAGCCGACTTAGGGGAGTCGTAACCAGCCAGCCTAGGCAAAAAACTACGACGGCTGCCACCTCGGTGGTCATGCCGGTCCGCTCGGCGCCACGCATGTAGAAGAACCCGAGCAGAGCAGTTACGGCAAGCAGCCCAGCGGCCGGCAGCCAGGGATTGCCGGCCAGCCCGCAGAGCGCACCCACGAGGGCGATTAGAACGAAATCCCTAACTCCGGGATGGCCTTCGCCTTGGGAGGACTCCCGCTCTGCTCCGATTATGAAACCTATTAGGATGGCCTCGGCGATAGCCCGCACGGCCGATTCGATTTCCAGCGTCATTGATCTCGACTCTACAACAATCGGCGGAAAAACAATACAACTACGTATTGACCCTAAGATGTTTTAGGAGTATAAACGGCTGGGAGGATCAAATGCCGGTAACAGTAAAAAGTGTAACCATTTGGCGGAAGGAAGTGGAAAATAAGCCGGGTGAGCTGGCCGCAGCTCTGGGGCCGCTGGCTAAGGCGGGCGCAAACCTGAAAGTCCTCATGGGCTACCGGCTGCCGGGTGAAGAGGGTAAAGCGGCCATTGAAGTGTATCCTCTAAGCGGCGTTAAAGCCACACGGGCGGCCGCTGAGGCGGGACTGGTGCAATCGGCCATTCCGGCGCTATATGTCGAGGGGGACGACAAGCCCGGTCTGGCGGCAGCGCAAGCCGAAGCTATAGCGGCAGCCGGCATTAACATCACTTTTGTAATGATGCAGGCCGTCGGTCGCAAATACTCGGCGGTATGGGGCTTCGAAACCGAAGAGGCCGCGCGCAAGGCCGCCGCCTTGATTAAGAAAGCCAAGCCCTCGAAGTGACGCCGTTCTGCCAAGTTACACCTGCATGCGGCATCGGTTAGCAGCCGCAGAAGACGGGAAAAGGTATTGCTATGCGAGCGCCGGATGAGTAACCTGCTAAAAACCGCCGCCTGCATACTTACTTTTTACTTTCATCCGAACATATAAGTGTAGAAGCGCTGTACATAGCTCTGGAATTGTATCCTGCGTTAGCTAAACGTTTCAAGCACGCGAGGCGCCGGCCTGCTCAACTCGACACAATGGCCGGTTGTGCCTATGACAACAAAAGGCGCTGGCCTGCCACCCAATACCCAAACAATGGCCTCTTGCTTATCGGCGCCTACAAGTGCGCCGTTTGGCTGCCTCACGCAAGCAGGGCTAACTGTTGACGGAGCGCTCGACCAGGGTTAGGCTAAAGGTGTTAAGGTGCTGCGGGCATGCGGTTCCTACCCTGTCGCATATACCTGTATTTAGGGCTGGCCGCCCTGGGTTTAACGGTCAGCTCGGCAGCAGTTTCGCTAATCTGGCCCCTAGCAGCCTTCGGCATGCCGGCATTCGTGCTGCTGGCTGGCGCGCTGTTTTTTCTGGCACTTTCCCCGCCCATCGAGCTGCGCGACGGTTACCTCATGCTCGGCCACCGCGCCATCGCTTGGAACGACATACGGTCAATTGAGCGATTGCACCGCCGCAGCCCGTTGCTGGTGCGCCTGAGGCTGGCCGGAAGGCGTAGCGTCTACCTCTTGTATGCCGGTGACGCTGATTCTTGCGGATCATTATTCCGTCAAGTCTGCCGCTTCGCTCGGATGGCCGAAATCGAGGGCAGAACTTATCGGGAGTACTGGGGTGAAGCGTTGCCGCCTGCCGAGGAGCGCCGCCGGCTGCCTTCTCCCCGCCCACGCCTGTTACGCCCCGAGGACGAAGCCGAAGTGGAAATTCTCTACCGGCGCCTGAAAACCGTCGGCCGGCTGGATTCGACAAAAGGCCCGCAGGAAGAAGCCTAGCCCGTGGGCCGGCCACTGAAAAAGCTACTCAAGCTGGTTCTGGCCGTCACCGCCCTTGCGGTCCTGGCCGCTCTCACGCATCCATTCTGGATGAGCGCTCTGGGCCGCCGGCTGGTGCTCTCTCAGAGGCCGTTCAAGGCCGATATCGCGGTAGTTTTGGCAGGCGACGGTTTTGGCCACCGCGTGTTGAAGGCCGCAGAAATGGTGCGCCTGGGCTATGCGCCCCGGGTGCTGGTGAGCGGTCCGGAAGGCATTTATGACCTCAATGAAGCCGAGCTGGCTATACCGTTCGCCGTAAAGCGCGGCCATCCCGAAGACTGGTTCATCCCCCTGCCCAACCAGGCGCGCTCAACACGTGAGGAGGCGGCAGTTATAGCTCGGCGGCTTCGGAGCCTGGGCGCAAAGCGCGTACTGCTGGTAACCAGCGACTATCATACCCGCCGGGCAGCGCGGCTTTTCCGCGCCGCCGCACCCGACATCGAATTCCGAGTCATTGCCGCACCCGATGAGTTCTTCCGCCCCGAGGGCTGGTGGCGCACGCGGGAAGGCCAAAAAATCTTTATCCTGGAATGGACGAAGACAATAGCCGCCTGGTTTGGTTTTTAGCGTCATGCACGCCGGACTCAGATCACTTGCGCCTTACCTAAGGCGGTACCGCCGCGATTTGGCCGTTGGTGGCACTGCGCTGCTCGTCAAAGACCTGCTAACCGCCGCTCTGCCGATTTTCGTAGGTCGGGGCGTGGACTCAATGCGCGCGGGCAGCTTCAACCTGGAGGCGGTCTACTGGTTCAGCGCCGCCATAGTAGGTTTCGCTGCGGTAAAAGGAATCTTCCAGTACTGGATGCGCGTCATCTTGATCGGAGTTTCGCGCGATATTGAATACGACCTGCGTAACGATTTTTACCGCAAGTTGACCGAGCTTTCCGCCGACTTCTATGCCCGCACGCGCACGGGTGACATTATGGCGCGAGCCACAAACGACCTCAATGCGGTGCGTATGATGCTGGGCCCCGGCTTGATGTATTCGTTTGAAACCGGATTCACTCTGCTTTTCGCCGTGGCGGTGATGCTGGCAGTGGATTGGAAGCTGACCCTGGTGGCCCTCTTACCCGCTCCGCTGGTAAGCCTGACCGTGATCTACTTCGGCGGCTTGATTCACCGGCGCTTCGAACGTATTCAAAAAATGTTCGCCGACATCAGCAGCCGGGTTCAGGAAAGCCTGGTCGGAATACGCATAATCCGGGCCTATGTGCAGGAAGAAGCCGACCAGCGTAAATTCGCCGAACTCAACCGCGAGTATGTGGCTGAAAACATACGCTTGGCGCGGCTGAGCGGGGCTTTCATGCCGCTGCTGCAAACCCTGGCCGGCATGACGCTGCTCATTGTGCTGTGGGTCGGCGGCGGCCGCCTGCTGGCGGGTCGAATAACGCTCGGCGAGTTCGTGATGTTCAACACCTACCTGGTGATGCTGATCTGGCCGATGATTGCTTTCGGCTGGGTGGTGAATCTGGCCCAGCGCGGGCTGGCCTCGCTGGAGCGGATCAATGCTGTCCTGCGAGAGCGGCCTTCCATCACCGAGCCTGAGGAGCCCGTTCCGATCCAAGGCAGACTACGCGGCGAAATTGAATTTCGCAACGTGACGCTCGACTACGGCGCAATGCGCGTGCTGGAGTACGTCAGCCTGCGAATTCCGGCCGGTGCGACCGTGGCCATTGTGGGCCACACCGGCAGCGGAAAGACCTCCCTCGTTCAACTGATCCCGCGCATCATGGACCCGTCGCAAGGTGCTGTGCTCATTGATGGCCGCGACGTACGCTCATATTCCCCTTCTGAGCTGCGCCGCCAAATCGGCTTCGTTCCTCAGGAGACAATTCTTTTCAGCGCAACCCTGGCCGAAAACATCGCTTTCGGAAAAGACGACACCGTCCGGGAGGAAATCCTCCAGGCTGCTCTAATGGCCGGCCTCGGCCCCGATTTGGAATCCTTCCCCAACGGCCTGGACACGGTGATCGGCGAGCGCGGGATCACTCTCTCTGGGGGCCAGAAGCAGCGCACCGCTATCGCGCGGGCCCTGCTTCGTGACCCTGCCATACTGGTTCTGGATGACGCTCTGGCCAGCGTCGACACCTTAACCGAAGACCGTATCCTCAACCAACTGGCTAGCTTCCGCAAAGGCCGCACAACGGTGCTGATCTCACACCGGGTCTCGACGGTTCGCAATGCCGACCGCATATATGTCATCGAGCGCGGCCGCATAGCCGAACAGGGTACGCATGAAGAGCTTCTAGCGGCAGGCGGATATTACGCTGATCTCTATGCCAAGCAGCTGCTTGAAGAGGAATTGGAAGGTGTCTGAGCTCCTGCCTATATGAGTAAACTCCTGTTAATTCGCGGCGCACGGCAACTGGTGACCATGCGCGGTCCCCTTGGACCTCGCCGCGGCCGGGCGCTGGGGGAACCGGCGGTGATTCAGGACGGGGCTATCCTTGTCCGCGACGGAATTATTACAGATGTAGGACAAGGGCGGCGGGTGGAAAACCTGACTGAGGCTCGCCGGGCCGAGCCTGTGGATGTCACCGGACGGGTGGTCTTGCCTGGCTTCGTGGACTGTCACACCTACTTGCTGGCTGGTTTTGTGCGCCCCTGGGAACACGCGGAACGCCGGAGTGCAGGCGTGGATAATGCGGATGAAGCAACCAAAGTCGGCCCCGCGGATGCGGCTCGGGGTATAGCTGAGACGGCATCTCGCACTCTGGAACGTCTGGCGCGCGGGCGTCTGGAGTCTTTCATCCGGAACGGAACCACAACGGTGGAAGTTAAAGCCGGCGCAGGCGGAGACCGGTCCTCAACGCTAAAGGCATTGCGTGTTCTGGCGCGGCTGGCGGGCTCGCCTCTGGATATTGTGGCTACATACTTAGTGTGGCCACCCGTAACTGATGCCGCCAGTGCCGCCGCCCGCGATTACGCCGAATGGGTCCTAGCCGAGATGTTGCCTTTGATCGCCCGGCTCCGGCTGGCGCGTTTTGCCGGGGCCGGTTCAGGCACCGGGGGGTTCGGACTCGATGAGGCTTGCCGCGTGCTTGACGTCGCCCGGCAATCCGGGCTTGGCATAAAAATCAATCTGGCGGAAGGCGCCGCGCCCGGCTTCACCCAGCTCGGCTTGTCGCTGGGCGCGGTGAGCGTGGACCATATTACGCATATAGATGAACAAAATCTGAAGCTTCTTGCCCAGTGGCCCGCCGTAGCAGTGCTCTGCCCGGTTTCGGATTTGCACAACCGGAACGGACACCCGGTGCCGGCGCGCGCGCTGGTGGAGCGGGGAGCGGCCGTGGCGCTGGCCACCGGATTCGACCCGGTAGCAAGCCCGACTTCAAACATGCAAACCGTCGTGGGCTTGGCCTGCCTGTATCTCGGCTTGAGCCCGGCCGAGGCCCTCGCCGCAGCCACCATCAACGGCGCTCACGCCGCAGGTTGCGCAGACCGCACCGGTTCGATTGAATCCGGAAAAGTTGCAGATCTGGCCATCTTTGACGTGGCTGATTACCGCGATATTCCCTGCTATTTCGGCGAGAACCTGGTCTGGATGACCCTTAAGCGAGGCCGGATCATATATAAGCGGGGAGAGGTTGAATGTCCTCAAGACTGATCGAATGCGTCCCCAATTTTTCGGAAGGCCGTGACGGGCGCACGGTCGAGGCGATCGCCTCCTCCATCGGGCGCGTGCCGGGCGTGGAGGTGCTGGATGTGGAAATGGATGCGGACCACCACCGCTCGGTAGTCACCTTCGCCGGTCGTCCCGAGGCCGTCGTTGAGGCGGCGCTTGCGGGCGTCGGCAAAGCCGTCGAGCTGATTGACCTCAACCGGCACCGGGGCGCACACCCGCGGATCGGAGCGGCCGATGTGGTCCCATTCATCCCGGTGGCCGGCTTGAGTATGGAGGATTGTGTTCGGCTGGCGCGCACGGCGGGAACGCTTATCTGGGAACGCTTCGGCGTTCCGGTGTATTTTTACGAGGCTGCCGCTACGCGCCCAGAGCGGCGTAATCTGGCCGACATCCGTCGAGGAAATTTTGAAGGACTGCGGCGCGAAGCGGTTACCAGCGCCGACCGCCGGCCGGATATAGGTGGCCCGCAGTTGCATCCAATGGCCGGAGCAACCGCCGTCGGCGCCCGCAAGTTTCTGATCGCCTATAACGTAAACCTCGCCAGCCGGGACGTTCACCTGGCGCGGCGCATCGCCGGAAAGATTCGCGAAGCGTCGGGAGGATTTCGCTTTGTGAAGGCCCTGGGGCTGGAGCTGGCGCAGCGGGGGCTGGTCCAGGTCTCAATGAACCTCACCGACTACGAACAGATTCCGGTTGAATGTTTGCTTGAAACCATCGAGAACGAGGCCGCCGCTGCCGGCGTCCGGATTGAAAGCTGTGAAATTGTGGGGCTGGTTCCAGCCGCGGCCTATGAGCTGGCCCCAGAATTCTATCGGCGGGCCGCCAACTTCAGCCCTCAGGTCATACTGGAGAACCGCCTGCGGGAGCTAGAATTAACTTAGTGCTGGTTAACATAGATCCCCGTACCAGGAAACCCGCTTGGCTGCGCGTGCACGCTCCGTGCGGCCCCGGCTACCACGAAGTCAAGGTCCTGATCAAACAATTAAAACTGCACACGGTTTGTGAGAGCGCCGCCTGCCCCAATGCCGGGGAATGCTGGAACCGGCGCACGGCCACCTTCATGATTCTGGGCAACGTGTGCACCCGCCGCTGTGGATTTTGCGCCGTCGCAAAAGGCTCGCCGGAACCGGTTGACAATGATGAGCCGCAGCGTGTGGCCGAAGCCGTGGCCGCCCTGGGATTGCGTTTTGCCGTTATCACCAGCGTAACGCGAGACGATCTGGTTGACGGCGGGGCCTCTCTTTTCGCCAGCACTATACGAGCCATCCGTGAGCTTAATCCGGATTGCAAGGTTGAGGTGCTGATTCCAGACTTTAAAGGCGCTGCATTCGCTCTGGATATGGTCCTGGCAGCCGCGCCCGATGTTTTGAATCACAACCTAGAGACTGTCGCCAGGCTGTATCCTCAGGTGCGTTCAGGCGCCGATTACCGCAGAAGCCTGGAACTGCTGGCCTCAGCCAAACACTCCCGCCCCGAGATCCCCACCAAATCCGGCCTGATGCTCGGGCTGGGTGAAACCAACGAAGAGGTTCTCGAGGCTATGCGCGACCTACGTGAGCACCGCGTGGATATATTGACTCTCGGACAATACCTACGCCCGACCATGCGCCATCTGCCGGTGAACCGCTATGTCTCGCCCGAGGAGTTCGTCTGGTTCCGCGACCAGGGTTACGCAATGGGCTTTCGCCATGTTGAATCCGGTCCGCTGGTGCGCAGTTCCTACCACGCCGCCGAGGCGGCGTCGGTAGAATGATTGTGTGGCGCACTTTTCCGTAGACGAACAACTGGAGTACCTGAAAAAAGGTTTTGTAGAGATCATCCGCGAGGAGGAGCTGCGCGAGCGGATAGCCGCCGGCCGCCCGCTTAAGGTAAAGGTCGGATTCGACCCCACCGCCCCCGACTTGCACCTGGGCCACACCGTTCTGCTACGCAAGATGAAGCATTTTGAAGACATGGGCCACAGGGTGATCTTCGTCATGGGCGACGCCACGGCGCGGATCGGCGATCCGACCGGCCGTAACACGACGCGCCCGCCCCTTAGCCAGGAAGAGATCCTACAGAATGCCGCAACTTACAAAGCTCAGGTCTTCAAGATTTTGGATCCGGAAAAAACCGAGATCCGTTTTAACAGCGAGTGGCTCGACAAGCTGGATTTTGAAAGCATGATCCGGTTGTGCGCTCGTTATACGGTGGCGCGCCTGCTCGAGCGCGACGATTTCGCCAAGCGATTCCGGGAGGGCGTGCCGATATCGGTGCACGAGCTGCTCTATCCGCTTGCTCAGGCCTATGATTCAGTGGCGCTGAACGCGGACGTGGAGCTGGGCGGCAGCGACCAGAAATTCAACCTGCTAGTGGGCCGCGAAATACAGCGTGACTACGGCCAGTTGCCGCAGATTATAGCGACGACGCCACTTCTGGAAGGCACCGACGGCATCAACAAAATGTCCAAATCCCTGGGCAACTACATCGGCATAACCGAGCCGCCCGAGGTTATGTTCGCCAAGGTCATGTCTATCAGCGACGAGCTCATGTTCCGCTACTATGAGCTGCTGACTGACCTGAGTTTGGCCGAAATCGCGCAAATGCGCCGGCGCATTCAGAGCGGGGAGCTGCACCCGATGGAGGCCAAAATGGAGCTGGCGCGCCTGATCGTCACCGATTTCCACTCGGCCGCCGACGCCCGGCGCGCGGCTGAGCAGTTCAACCGGGTTGTGCGGCAGAAAGAAGTCCCGGATGATGTTCCGGCAATGCCTTTGCCGGAAGGAGTCCTCAATGCCAGCGGCGTCCGCGTGGACAAGCTGCTGGCGAAGATCGGGCTGGCCGAGTCGGTCAGTGATGCCGCGCGCAAGCTCAAAGCCGGGGCGGTTTATATCAACGGCAGCCGCATTTGCGAACTGGTGCTGCCCGCTCCGCGCGAAGAATGGGTCATACACGTCGGCCGGCACTGGCGGCGTATTGTTCCTTAACAACTCTGATCAATGATGAGCCGAAAACGCTACGAGTGGCGGTTGCGCGAACGCAGCTTGCAACTGGGTGACCGAACCCTGCTGGCCGGAGTTCTCAATGTCACGCCTGATTCCTTTTCCGACGGCGGCAAATATCTCGATCCGGACCGTGCCTTCGCCCGGGCGCTGGAGCTGGAAGAACAGGGCGCCGACATCATAGACATCGGCGCCGAGTCCACGCGTCCCGGCTCGGCCCGTATTTCAGCCGACGAAGAATTGCGCCGCCTGGTGCCGGTGTTGAAGCGCTTGCGGGGTCGGCTGGCGGTCCCGATTTCGGTCGACACCTACAAGGCGGAAGTCGCCGAACGGGCCTTGAAGCTGGGTGCTGAAATCATCAACGACCCCAGCGGATTGACGCTTGACCCGCAACTGGCGCGGGTGGCGGCAAATTACAATGCCGGCCTTATTTTGAACCACATGCGCGGAACTCCGGAAACCTGGGCCAAGCTGCCGCCGTTGCCCGACGTGATTGGCGCCTTGGTCCAGGATCTGGGCGCCGCGCTCCACCGGGCCAATCTGGCAGGCGTCGACCGCACGCGTATCGTAATTGACCCGGGCCTGGGTTTCGGAAAACGCAAGGAACAGAACTCGGTCATACTGGCGCGGCTGGCCGAGCTGGGACGCCTGGATCATCCGGTCATGGTGGGACCGAGCCGCAAATCGTTTCTTGCGCAAAGCAACGAGAAGCTCACCGCTTTCGCCACAGCCTCGGCCGTCGCGGCGGCCATACTGGGCGGAGCCCATCTGGTCAGAGTGCACGACGTGCCCGAAATGCTGGCCGTCGCCTCGGTGGCCGACGCCGTCCTTAGCGCCCGTTCGTGAATGACCGGATACGCGGTTGTACGATCGCTCCGTTCTGCACCCAGGCGAGACATACAATGAGGGGATGATCCCCAAAGTTCGCAAAGCAGTTTTCCCGGCAGCCGGATTGGGAACTCGTTTTTTGCCCGCCACCAAAGCTCAACCCAAGGAGATGCTTCCTTTGGTGGACAAGCCGCTGATCCAATACGGCGTAGAAGAAGCAGTTCAGTCCGGCATACGCAACATCATAATCGTTACCGGCCGGGGCAAGACCGCCATCGAAGATCACTTCGACGTGAGCTTCGAGCTTGAGCATCTGCTTGAGTCTCGCAATAAGCTTGAGTTGCTGGCTGCGGTGCGCAACATCTCGGAAATGATCGAGGTGGCCTACGTCCGCCAGAAAGAAGCCCTAGGACTGGGACATGCCGTGCTGCGTGCGCGCGAGCTGGTGGGCGATGAGCCTTTCGCGGTCGTGCTTTCAGATGACGTCATTCATTCTAATGTGCCCTGCCTTAGACAATTGCTTGACGTGTACGAAAGCCACGGCGGCTCGGTGCTGGCGTTGCTTGAGGTGCCGGCCGAACAGGTTTCGGCCTACGGCGTAGTGGAGGCCGAGCCCGTAAAAGACAATTCCTGCAACCGGCTGTTTCGCATAAAGCGTTTGATCGAAAAACCTCCCGCCGGCGAAGCACCTTCCAATTTGGCCATCATCGGCCGCTACGTGCTCACGCCGGGAATTTTCAAGGCCATCGAAGCCACCAGCCCGGGCAAAGGCGGCGAAATTCAACTCACCGACGCCCTACAGAATCTGCTGCGGGAAGAGCCGCTTTACGGATGCCGCTTCACGGGACAGCGCTACGATGCCGGGGATAAACTGGGGTACCTTAAGGCCACCGTAGAGCTGGCTTTGAGCCGCCCGGATCTGGGCACATCTTTCCGGGAATATTTAAAACAACTTAAACTGGATGAATCGGGGGCGACAGAAAGGGATGCCAGTAAGAAAACTTAGATTGGCCGGAGTTCTTTTCGCTTTATCGCTGGCGCTGCCTGCAAGCAGCCAGTCGCTTACCAAGCAGGTTCGCGCCGCCCTGGCCGACGACAATTTCGACCAGGCGGCGAGGCTGGTCGAAAAACATAAAGCCGGGCATGGAATCACCTCCGAAGTTCTCGAAGCACAAAGCTGGCTGGCGCGCTGGGCGCTCGGCGCAGGCAAACTGGAGCAGGCCGAATCACTGGCCGCCAATACTCACCGGGAAGCCCTGGAGCTTTTAAAAAAGCGGCCGCTCGATGCCGACAGCCAGCTTCCCATCGCTTTAGGCGCAGCTATTGAGGTTCAGGCTCAGGTGTTGGCTGCGCGGGGTGAGCGCAGTACGGCCGTGGCATTTCTGAAACAGGAGCTTGAGAACTATCGCGGAACCTCCATTCACACTCGCATTCAAAAAAACATCAATCTGATCAGTCTGGAGGGACAACCGGCGCTGGAGCTGGACGTTAGCCAGTGGCTCGGGCCACAGCCTCCGCCGTTACGGGCGCTTAAGGGGCGGCCCGTGCTGCTGTTTTTTTGGGCGCACTGGTGCGGTGACTGCAAATGGCAGGCGCCTATTCTTGCCCGGCTGTTAAATGATTTCGGCCCCAAGGGGCTGGCTATATTAGGGCCGACTCAGCCGTACGGGTATGTCAGCCGGGGCCAACCAGCCTCGCGGGCGGAGGAAGTGCTTTACATCGATCAGGTGCGCCAAAACTCTTATGGGAATTTGGCCTCCATGCCCGTGCCGGTGAGCGAGGAGAATTTCCGGATTTATGGAGCCAGCACCACGCCCACCCTGGTGTTGATTGATGCCGGTGGAGTGGTTAGTTTGTATCATCCCGGTCAGATGTCCTATGAGCAGTTGGCTCCACGCATTGCCGAGCTGTTCCGCTAAGGGGCGGCCCGGGCTGGCCGCGCGGACGGGCGGCTTCGGCTAGGCTGATTCCGGAGCCTGGCGGCGCGAGCCGTCAACGACAACCGGGCCAAAGTCGCCGGCGCCCTGCCAATTAGGGCTTCTGAAGGGATTCCCCCATTTGGCGAACCGGCTGTTGGCCAAAACAGCCACTGCCGGTCGGTTGACTGATGGTCCCCTGCTGCCTACAATGAAGGTGCAAGGTGCAAAGGAGGCCGCATGAGGTCAATCGGCATGCCTGAGCTTTTAGTCATTCTGGCGATCGGCGTTCTGCTGTTCGGAGGGCGTAAGATCCCGGAGCTGGCTAAGGGCTTGGGCGAAGGAATCCGCAATTTCAAAAACGCCCTCAAGGGTGAGGAAAAGACCGAAGAAAAGAAGCAGGCGTAGGCTTCCTTGCGCTGCCCGCAATTTGGGCAACACGCACTCCGGTTTCTCGAAAACACAAAAACCCCGCGCCTTGCGCGGGGTTTTTGCTTTAGACGGCTGCGATCCGGTTACTTTTTCTTGGGCGGCACAATCGCGTCCTTGACCGCCTTGGCGACGCGGAACTTCACCACCTTTTTGGCCGGAATCTTGATGGCTTCGCCGGTGGCCGGATTGCGCCCCATGCGGGCTTTCCGCTCCACTCGGACCAGCCTGCCCAGCCCGGGCAACACAAACACGCCGTTTTTCTTGGTTTCCGCCACGGCGATGGCAGCGTAGGTATCGACTACCGCCTTGGCGACCTTGTTGCTGATGCCGCACTTGGCGGCCAGCGCCTTCACGAACTGGCTCTGCGTCATCCGTTTTTCAGCCATAAACCTCCTTCAGATTCTCCCAAATGAACTCGTAATTCCTGCGCCCGAAAATTTCGGGGCGCAATTTGCTTCAATCGCTAACTAATGATAAGTGAACCTTGTTTCGCTGTAAAGAGAAAAATGCAAAAAAACGCGATTTTTCGGCGTTTTTTCGTGCATTTGGCGCCGGCGAGGCCGTCGGAGTTGGCCTTCGACGCCGTAAAGGCCATCGTAAGCTCTCTGCGCCGGCGGCATGCGCAATTGCTCAAAGGCGTCGCCTTTGGCTAAGATGGGGCTTGTCTGCCCAAACCCCCTATGGAGCACATTCTTTCTTTAGTACTGCTCACGCCCCTGGTAGGATTTCTGGTTTTGCTGGCCATCCCCGGATCCAAGCCCGCGGCCATCAAAATCTGGGCCAACGTCGCTTCCTTTGCCGGTTTTGTGGTTTGCCTGCCGCTGGTGGCCGCTTTCGACCGAACCAAAGATTTCCAATTCGTCGAAAAGGCGGACTGGATCCCTTCGATCGGCGCCTCTTACCATCTGGCGGTTGACGGCTACAGCCTGCTGCTGGTGGTGCTCACCGGATTGCTGGGATTCCTGTCCATACTCTCAAGCTGGAAGGCTGTCGATAAGCGCTTGAAGGAATACTACGGCTGCTTTCTGCTGCTTCAGGTAGGGATGCTCGGCGTATTTATGGCCCTGGATTTCCTGCTGTTCTATGTCTTCTGGGAACTGGTGTTGGTGCCTATGTATTTCATCATCGCCATCTGGGGAGGCGAGCGGCGGGTTTATGCCGCAATTAAGTTCATCATCTACACTCTGGCCGGCTCGGTCTTAATGTTGCTAGGCATCCTTACGCTTTATGTGAAGCATGTTGAGCAGACCGGCGTTCGCTCGTTCGACGTCGCCAGCTTAATGAACACGCAATTGGATCCGGCTCTGCAATGGTGGGTTTTCTGGGCTTTCTTTGTAGGCTTCGCCGTCAAGGTCCCGATGTTCCCGCTGCATACCTGGCTTCCGGACGCTCACACCGAAGCGCCCACCGCCGGCTCGGTGATTCTGGCCAGCATCCTGCTGAAAATGGGAACCTACGGTTTCTTGCGGTTTTCGCTGCCTCTGTTGCCGGACGCCGCCAAAAACCCCACTGTCATTAACGCCATGGCGTTTCTTTCCATCGTGGCCATAGTCTACGGAGCCCTGGTCTGCCTCATGCAAAAGGACTGGAAAAAGCTGATAGCCTATAGCTCCGTCAGCCACTTGGGATTTTGCACGCTAGGCATCTTCGCCCTGAATCCGGCCGGCATAGCCGGTTCCATCCTCCAACAAATAAACCACGGCATCTCGACGGGAATGCTCTTTTTGATCGTCGGCATCGTTTATGAACGCCGCCACACGCGGGAAATAGCCGAATACGGCGGCTTGCTGCGCAGCATGCCTATTTTCGCCATCGTTTTCCTGATTGCTGCTCTGAGCAGCATGGGAATGCCCCCGCTCAACGGTTTTATCGGTGAGATCACCATACTTAAGGGCGCCTATCAGGTCTCGCTGACCTGGGCGGCCGCTGTGGTTGTGGGCATCGCCCTGGGCGCCGCCTATCTGATCTGGCTCTATCAGAGGACCATGCTGGGCGAGGTCCAGCCGAAGAACGCCCGTTTGCCCGATCTCAGCGCGCGCGAAATCGCCGTCTTTGCCCCGCTGTTGGTGCTGGTCTTCTGGATTGGACTTTATCCAAAGCCGTTCTTTCAGGTGATGGAGCGGCCAGTGGCGCAAATAGTCGAGCGCGTGCGACCGGGCTATTATGCCGAACACCGCTTGCCTAATCCGCTGGCGGGCGGGGCTCAGGCGGCTTCAGCAGGTGCCGGGGAAGTTTCGCCGAGTACGTCAACCTCTCAATAACCGGCAGCAGGCGCCGTACGGTTCGCCCAGACAGAATCAAGCTGCCCACCACCAGCGCCGGGTGCGGAATGGTGGTCTGGCAGCGGGAACAAATATCTATCTCGCCGGCCCTGCCGGCTGCATGCAGTTTGCGCATGCCCAGAACCGGCTCGGAGTTCCAGATGGCTTCAAGCGGCTGCTCTCCAATGCGACCCACCGGGCGGCCGCCCAGCGCATAACTCTGACAGCAGGGGTAGACATCACCATTGTGCTTAATATAGATCGGTCCCCGCCAAAGGTAGTGGCAGGGGTACTGCCAGTCGCCCGGCGCATGCCCGGCCGGGCGCAGAAGATTGGTCTCGTCCTCTTTCACCCTAACCTGATCTACGCCCGGCGCTGCGCTCCAGAAGCGGATAAAATCCTCAACCTCACCCTCGTTGCCGGCAAGCCGCACCATTTGCACAACCACCTGAAGGGGGGATTTTCTTTCGGCCTTTAACCGGGCAAAACGCAGGAAATTATCCCGGACGGTTTCAAATCGGGCGCCTTTTCTATAAAACTCGAAGCTCTCCTTGGTTGCTCCATCGAAGCTCAGGGTGATGTGGTCGAGCGGAGAGGCCAGCACCCGCCGGGCGGTTGCCTCATCCAGCAGGGTCCCGTTGGTTGAAAGCAAAGTGGCTATGCCCCGGCGGGCGCAGCGTTCAATTCGCTGGAAAATCAACGGGTCAAGAAAAGGCTCGCCCAGCCCTATCAGCATCATGTGCTCGGCTGTGCAGCCGGCCTGCTCCAACAGGCAGTTAAAGGTTTCCTCGGCCATGTCCTCCTTGGGTTGAGGGAAAACCTGGCGCGGACACATCGGGCAATAAAGGTTACACTTGGCGGTGGTCTCAACGATGTACTCAACCGGCAGTCCGCTGAGACGGCTGTGCCGGAATATGTACCCCCAAAGGAGTTTGGCCCGGTTCCAGGCGCGCATGATGTGATTCCATTATTCTAGCGGGTTACCCCTATAGGAGACGTCCCCATGAGCCTTAACGAACGCGTGCGCGCACTCAACAGCAAGCCGTTTCGCAAAGACGGGCGCTACGTACTCTACTGGATCCGGGCCAACCGCAGGGTTGAAGCCAACCACGCCCTGCTCTATGCCGCAGAGCTGGCCAACCAATTGGATTTGCCTTTGCTGTGCCTGGAGGAGCTGGATGCGTCATCTCCCGAGGCCGGCGACCGCCGGACCGCTTTTGTTTTGGAAGGGGTTCCGGAGCGGGAAAAAGCGTTCAAGCGGCTGGGCGCAGGTTATGTTTTCCACCTGTACGACGGAACACTTAAAATGTCTGAGGCTCTCAAGCGGTTGGCCCGCGAAGCCGCCGCCGTGGTCACCGACGACCATCCCACCCTGGCGCGCCCGCCGCATCTGGCGGTGGCTTGTTTTGCAGTGGATTCCAGTTGCATAGTCCCCATGGCATTGATCGGTAAACTGGAGTACGCCGCCTACACCATCCGGCCGAAAATCCACCGCTATCTCAGCCGCTGGCTGGAAATGCCGCCTCATCCACGCCTGCGGCGGCGTTATCAAGAGCCGTCTGTGCCTTCCCACTTTTCGATTAGGGAATCATTAATCCCAAAAGTCGTCGCCGGTACCGTAGGTATTCGCGTCGCGCCTTCGCTGACGTTCAGCGGGCGGCGCTCGGACGCACTCAAACATCTGGAGCGCTTTCTCGAAGAGCGCCTGCACCTCTTCGCCCGGCTGCGCAATGAGCCGTCGGCACACGCTACCAGCGACCTCAGCCCCTATTTGCACCATGGCTTGCTCTCCCCGCTCGAGGTAGCGCTACAGGTCCAGCGGCACGGCGCGGAGCGAGGCGTCACCACCGGAGAATTCCTGGAGGAGTTGATCGTGCGCCGGGAACTGGCCTTCAATTTCACCCGCTATGCCTCAAGCTACGACACGCTGGAGTGCCTGCCCGCGTGGGCCAAAAAGACTCTTCTCCGCCACCGGCGTGATCGCCGGCCACAGATTTACTCCTACGTGCAGTTTGAGGCTGCCGCCACTCACGACGCCCTCTGGAATGCAGCCCAAAAAGAGCTCTTGCTGAGGGGAAAAATTCATGGCTATTACCGCATGTACTGGGGCAAGAAGATCATCGAGTGGTCTAGGTCGCCGGAGGAGGCTCTGGCCGTTATGCTGCGGCTGCACAAACGCTACGCGCTCGATGCGTGCGGTCCCAACACATACGCCGGCGTGCTGTGGTGCTTTGGATTGCACGACCGTCCCTGGCCGGAGCGGCCGGTATTCGGCCAAGTGCGCTACATGTCGCTCGAGGGCATACGCCGCAAAACGGACGCGAGCGCCTATCTCAGGGAAATCGAAATTATGGAGCGCAGCGGCCGAGATCCGTTTCGCATAAAATAGCCTGAGTTGTGATAGTTACAGTCACCGGTGCTACGGGTTTCATCGGCAGGCGGCTGGTGCGGCGCCTGCTGGCCGCCGGCCATAACGTACGCCTGCTAGTCCGCCACGCTCGCACGGGTTTCGGCCCGGCCGTTGAATGTTTCATATGGAATGCTTATACGCTGGATCCGGATCCGGCCAGCCTGGAGGGAGCCGATTGCCTGGTGCACCTTGCCGGTGAACCGGTTTCACAACGCTGGACTCCCAGCACCCGCCAGAGAATTCTCGACAGCCGGATCGAGGGCACGCACCGCTTGGTACAAGCTCTGGCCGGCCTCAGGCGCAGGCCGCAATGTATGGTGTCGGCTTCGGCCGTCGGGTACTATGGCGACCGGGGTGACGAAATTTTGCTAGAAACATCCGAACCTGGAAATGGTTTTTTAGCCGACGTATGTCGGGCGTGGGAAAAGGCGGCGCAGGAGGTTGAGCCTCTCGGCTTGCGGCTGGTGCGACTTAGGTTCGGGATGGTGCTGGGAACGGAAGGCGGGGCACTGGCGCAGATGCTGACTCCTTTTCTATGGGGCATAGGCGGCAAGATCGGATCCGGCTCACAATGGATCTCTTGGATTCACGCCGATGACGTAGTCTCATTAATATTGTTCGCACTGGAGCGCCCGGACCTTGTGGGCCCCGTTAATGCCTGCTCTCCCAACCCTGTCACGAACGCTGAGTTTACGCGCGAGCTTGCTGCCGCGCTGAAGCGCCCCGCATTTCTGAGTGTTCCCGAGTGGTTGCTGCGCCTGCTGTATGGGGATATGGCCGCGATCTTGCTCGCCAGCCAGCGGGTGTTGCCCGATGCGGCCCTCAAGGCGGGTTTTCAATTCCAATATCCTGAACTCAGCCGCGCGCTGCGTAACCTACTGGCGGCGCGGACTGCTTGATTTTGAAACTATCCGTCGAAGGCTACAACTTCAGTAAAGCGCGTAATCGCTTGGTTTGGACCCTACTGACTGGTATTTCACTCTGGCGTTTGTCGTCCATACGAATCTGGTAGCTGGATTTAAACCACGGAATTACTTCCTTGATCCGATTAATGTTAACCAAATAGGAGCGATGCACCCGCCAGAAGACTTCAGGATCCAGGTTCGACTGCAATTCTTCCAGGGTACGGTAGTTGGAGTGCCCTTCAAGCGTGGTGGTGACCATGGTGATCAGCCCGTTGTCGATCCGGGCGTAGATTAAATCATTGGCATCTACGATGAAATTGCGGTTTCCGGACCGAACCAGCAGCTTGGTTCGCTGCGCCGTCGGACGGGGCGTAGTGGCCGGCGCCTGTGCGGCGCTTTGCTTCTCTCGAATTGCCCGGCGAATGCGCTCTATGGTTTCAGCCAGGCGCTGTTTGTCCACAGGTTTAAGCACATAATCGAGCGCCTCCAGGCGGAAAGCTTCGACGGCGTACTGGTCGTAGGCTGTAGCCAGAACAAAATATGGAAGTTGGAGGCCCATTTCGCGGGCCCGGCGAATCACTCCCATTCCGTCCAACCCGGGCATCTGGACATCTAGAAAAGCTATGTCGGGCTCAAGCTTCTCAATGAGATTTAATGCTTCCAGGCCGTTGCGCCCGGTGCCTACGATTTCAATATCCGGAAAATCCTTAAGGAGGTAGGCCAGTTCGTCGCAAGCCAACTGCTCGTCGTCGACGATTATTACGCCCAGGGTCGCCGTCGCACGATCTACCACGAGAATGGTAGTATAACATTTGCCGCCCGACGCTTCATCGTGTTGACAGAGCAAGGAGAAAAAAGAGTTGCCTACAAAAGAAAACGTACAGATTAAACCGCCCGAAGGAAAGCTCGGCGTCTTGATACCCGGCATGGGCGCCGTCACATCAACCTTTGTCGCAGGCGTTGAAGCCATCAAAGCCGGCTGGGCCAAGCCCATTGGCTCGCTCACCCAAATGGCTACCATTCGGCTCGGGAAACGAACCGAAGGGCGCAGCCCAAAAATTAAAGATTTCGTCCCGCTGGCCGAACTGAGCGACCTGGTTTTTGGTGGATGGGATATTTTCCCGGATAACCTTTATGAGGCCGCCCTGAAGGCAGGTGTGCTGGAGAAGTCCGATATTGAGAGAGTGAAAGAACCACTGGCGGCCATCAAGCCTATGAAGGCCGTCTACGATCCGGAATATGTCCGTCGCTTGCACGGCCCGAACATCAAGGAAGGCGGCTCCAAGATGGATAAGGCCGAGGCAGTGATGGAGGACATCCGGAACTTCCAGAAATCCACCGGCGTCTCCCGCATGGTGATGATTTGGTGCGGTTCGACCGAAGCTTATCACAAGCCGGCCGAAGTTCACGCTTCACTTAAGAATTTTGAGCGCGGCCTGGTGCAGAACGACCCCGGCATCGCGCCAAGTCAGATCTATGCCTATGCCGCCCTGAAAATGGGCATACCACACGCCAATGGCGCCCCCAACCTGACCTGTGACGTGCCGGCACTGATGGAACTGGCCCGCGAAACCCAGACTCCTATCGCCGGCAAAGACTTCAAGACGGGCCAGACCATGATGAAAACCATCATCAGCCCCGGGCTTAAAGCCCGTATGCTGGGGCTGAAAGGCTGGTATTCAACCAACATACTCGGCAACCGCGACGGCGAGGTGCTGGACGATCCTATTGCCTTTAAGAGCAAGGAAGAAACCAAGCTGTCCGTTCTCGAATACATACTTCAACCGGATTTGTACCCCGATCTTTATAAGGACTTCTATCATATGGTGCGGATAAACTACTATCCGCCCCGGGGCGACGCCAAGGAAGGCTGGGACAACATCGACATCTTCGGCTGGATGGGATACCCCATGCAGATAAAGATCGATTTCCTGTGCCGCGATTCCATCCTGGCCGCCCCGATAGTTCTGGATCTGGTGCTTTTCATGGACCTAGCCCAGCGCGCCGGGATGAAGGGCATCCAGGAATGGCTTTCGTTTTATTTCAAGGCGCCTATGACAGCTCCGGGTCTTTATCCTGAGCACGACATTTTCATCCAGCTTATGAAGCTGAAGAACACATTGCGCTGGATGCGGGGTGAGGATTTGATCACGCACCTGGGCCTGGAGTATTACGATTGACGGCTCTCGGCCGGACCGATGCCAGGGTCATGAAGGTTCTTGTAATCGGCGGGACCCTTTTCATAGGGCGGCAGCTCGTATGGGAGCTCCTAAAAGCAGGGCACGATGTAACCATCCTTCACCATAGGCCCGGACATGACCTGGGCCGTAAGGTGAACGAGATCATCGCTGACCGCAACGACGCTGCCGCCATGCGGCAGGCACTGGCCGGCGCCGGTTTTGAAGTTGTTTTCGATAATGTTTACGACTGGCAGCGGGGAACTACTGCTGCACAGGTGGAAGCCACCGCGCGGGCTTGCGGCGACCGGTTGAAACGCTATGTCTTTATGTCGAGCGTGGCGGCCTACGGGGACGGCCTGAACCACCACGAAGGCGACGCGCTGGCGCCCGACGATTACTTCGACGCTTACGCCCGCAACAAGGCCATGAGCGAACGGGCGCTGTTCCGCCTGCATCAGCGCCTGGGGCTCCCCGTCGTTACCCTGCGCCCGCCCTTCGTCTACGGGCCGTGTAATCCGTTCTATCGCGAGGCGTTCTTCTGGGATCGGTTGCGCGACAAACGCCCGATTATCATCCCCGGCGACGGCCGACGGCTCATGCAATTTGTCTATGTCAAAGACCTGGTATGGGCCTGCCTGAAGGTCATGGAAGAGCCCGCCGCGGTAGGCCATGCTTTCAATATCGCTAACCTGAGGCCTGTCACCCAGACCGAGGCTGTTGAGGCTATGGCCGCAGCAGCAGGCAAGAAGGCACAAACAGTGCGTATCCCCCGAGAGCGAATTCTGCGTTTAGGGGGTAGTCCTTTCGGCCCTCGGTTGTACTTCGGCTATTACTTCGACCTGCCCCCCATCACCCAGATTGTCGCTAAGGCGCAGCGAGTCCTCGGCTTCCGTCCCACGGATTTTGCTGAAGGCCTCAGAACCACCTACCGCTGGTATTTACGGCACCACAATCATAGAGCGCCGGATTACGCCTTCGAGGACAAGTTGCTAGCCGCCGCTACGGTGGCAGCCAGCTAGCCCGGCAGCCCTGGCTTTGATCCGCGGCCGGTGCCGTCAAATCTCTTCGCTGCGTGTTTCGAACTCCGTAGCTTGTGCCGCTTCCAGGGCAGCCAGAACCGTGTTGCAGTGTATTTGAACCGTGTCTTCCAACCTCACGGCGTAGCCCCCGGCCAAAGTAACCGCCACCGGAATCCCTGCCCGCAAGGCGGTTTCAATTACAAAACGGTCACGCTGCTTCAGCCCCATCATCGTCAGCGCCAGCCCGCCTAGTTGATCCTGATAATACGGATCGGCGCCCGCCAGGTAAAGAATGAGTTGCGGCTGATGTAGCCAGAGCGAAGGCAAATAATGCGTCCGCAGTTGCGCCAGGTATTCCTCGTCCCCGGTTTGATCGGGCAGGTTTACGTCGATTACGGACGGCGGCTTTTCAAGCGGGTAATTGTTGGCCTGGTGCATGGAAAAGGTGAACACCCGGCGGTCGCCGGCGAAAATCGCCGCCGTGCCGTTACCTTGGTGAACATCTAGATCCACTACCATCACCCGCTCGACCAGCCCCGAGCGTTGCAGGCGGCGAATGGCCACCGCCACATCATTGATGGCGCAAAAACCCTCGCCGTGATCGCGGAAGCCGTGATGAAAGCCCCCGCCAAGGTTGATGCACACGCGGTCGCGCAAGGCCAGCCGCGAGGCGAGGATGGTTCCTCCCGCCGCCAGCCGGAAGGCTTTCACCATTCTCCTGGAGTAGGGGATCTCAAGACGGCGTATCTCTTCGTAGCTCAGTGTCCCGGTACGCAGGCGGCGTATCCATACCCAGTCATGGACTAGCGCCAGCTCTTCGTCGTCGGCGGGAAGCGGACTCACCAGATCACGTTCGCTGATCACTCCCTCAGCCTGAAGTTTCTGAACTATCAGGTGGTACTTGCCGGAGGGAAACACGTGGTTGCCGAAGCCCGCATCGTATCCCGGATGATAAACCAGGCGGAACGGCAACATTGAAGCCTTCAATCATCCCGACGGCCGGCCCTCTATGGCTTGAAGGCAAGTGATGACAGCCGTGCTGAAGATATCATCAGCCGAGCAACCTCGGCTAAGGTCATTGGCCGGTTTGGAAAGTCCAAGGACAAAAGGACCGATAGCCGCAGCATCACCCAGCCGTTCGACCATTTTAACGGCGATATTGGCCGAATCAAGGTTAGGAAACACCAGTGTATTGGCCCGGCCGGCGACCGGCGAACCCGGCGCCTTACTGGCGCCCACGGCAGGAACCAGAGCCGTGTCCGCTTGCAGCTCTCCGTCGATGATTAACTCCGGCGCCCGGCTCTTGGCCACGCGCAAAGCCTCTACAACTTTCTCCACATTCTTATGCCGTCCCCCGCTGCCCTTGGTCGAATAACTCAGCAGAGCCACAATGGGTTCCGTCTCAAAAAGCAGCTTCACCAGACCCGCAGCGGCAATGGCCATATCGGCCAGCTCGACCGATGAGGGGTCAATAACGGTAGATGCGTCGCATACGCCCAGCAATCCATTGTGTCCATACTGACGGTTGCGGACAGCCAGCACAAACAGGCTTGTGACCAGCCGCACCTTGGGTGGCGTTCCTATACAATGCAGCATAGCCCGCAACGTGTCCCGGCTGGTGTAAACCGCACCGCAAACACTGCCGTCGGCATCGCCGGCACTTACCATCAGGTGACCGAAGTATTCCGGCCGGCGCGCAATTTCGGCCGCCTCGACCGCTGTTACACCGCGCGCCCGCCGGCGTTCGTGATAAATCGCAGCATATTTTGACAATTGCGGCGAGGTCTCCGGCTGAATGAATTTCACACCGTGAGGCGCCGGCTCGGGCGGCTTGCCGAGCAAAATAGGCTCGGCCAACCCCTCCCTAGCCAGGCGTGCCGCAGCTTCTAAGACGCGGGGGTCAAAACCCTCAGGAAATACAATCCTTTTGCGGCTACCCGCCTGGCGAACACGTTCAATCTGACGGTTGAGAAAAGCAATGGAAGTCTCATTAACAGCCATGGAAATTCTAATTGTACTGGATTCGTCCTGCTGCATCCCCGCTGCCGATTATGAAAAAATCCTTCCCATGAACATCCTGGCGGTTAACTGCGGCAGCTCGACTCTCAAGTGCCAACTTTTTGAAACCAGCCCGGAAGCCATCGAGGCCAATTCCGACCGCCAGCTTGGCCGGGTGCTCATCGAGCACATAGGAGGTCCGGAAGCGGTGATCTTGACCGGCGGCGCCGAGCTGCACCGCAGCATCCTCAACCACGACGAAGCCCTCGAGCTGGCCATCAATTTACTCACCTCGGAACCCGAAAGGATTGAAGCGGTGGGGCACCGCGTAGTGCACGGTGGAGATCTTTTCTCGGCTCCCGTCGAATTCAACGAAGAGGTGGTTGCCGCCATTGAACAGCTTTCCGAACTGGCGCCCCTGCATAATCCGGAAAACCTTAAAGGCTACCGGGCCGCGCGGCGCGTTTTGCCAGGCGCGCGCCATGTAGCCGTATTCGATACTGCTTTTCACCAGTCCATCCCGCCACAGGCCTACGTTTACGGACTGCCTGATGCTCTCTGGAGGCGTTATAAGATTCGCCGTTACGGCTTTCATGGGTCTTCACACCGCTACGTAGCCTGGCGCTACGCCCAGGTTCACGGCTTCCAGCGCAACGATCGAAAGCTGATAACGTTCCATTTGGGCAACGGCTGTTCGGTCTCAGCAATTCTGGGAAACCGTTCGGTGGACACGTCGATGGGGTTTACACCCCTTGAGGGTTTGCTAATGGGTTCGCGCTCGGGCGACATTGATCCCGGCGCGGTCCTCCACATAATGGCTCGGGAGAATCTCAGCCCGGCTGAAATGGATGCCCTTCTGAACCGACGCAGCGGGTTATACGGATTGTCGATGGCCTCTAACGACATGCGAACGCTGCTAGATCTCTGCCGACGCGGCCACACCGGCGCTCAGCTTGCAGTTGAAACCTTCTGTTATCGCGCCAAAAAATACCTGGGAGCCTATTGGGCGGTTTTGAACGGATGCCACGCCGTAATTTTCACCGGAGGCATCGGCGAGAATGCCCCCTCGATCCGCGCCCGCATCTGCGATTCGCTCGATACCCTCGGCCTGCGGCTTGATGCGGAACGCAATGAGGCTGCCCAAGGCGTAGAATCCCTGATATCCGCACCGGAGTCGGAGGTAGAAATCTGGGTGATCCCTACCGATGAAGGCCTAGTGATCGCTCGCGACACTTTGCGCTGCCTGCTCGGGGCTGCTTTCTAGTGCGCCTACCGGGCGGCGGAAGGCGAGCCAGCACAAGCCCAGGGAAGCAGCAAATAAGAACCCATCTCGGAGCAGCGTCAGAATCGATAACGGATCATCCGAGCCGAAACAGCCGCAGTTGATCTGCATACCTTTCAGATAGGAACGCAGCAATACCGTAAAGAAAGCGCCGAGCAGAGTCGTCGAGGCCAGCGCCGCCCATCTCAGCCAGATGCCGGCCACAAGCCATATCCCCAGCAAAAGCTCGCCCCAAGGCAGAGCGCGAGCCACCGGCTCGACCGCCCATTGCGGCAACAACTGGTAGGCTTCCACGTTCATGGCGGTCTGGATCCAAGGCACGCGGAACTTGGTCCAGGCGGCATAAATAAAAACCGCTCCCAAAAACAAACGCAGGATCAAGCGCGCGCGGCCGGCTATTTTATTTGGAGAGCAGCTCATCAATAAACCTTTTTAAAAGGGCATAATTCACAGCGCCGGTAAGCGGATACTGCTTCAGCCGGTGAGTAATAATCAGCGTAGGTGTCTGGCGTATGGGAATTTTCTCACCCATTTTTAAATCGCGTTCAACTTCGGCGATAACGGAAGGATCTTTCACCAGCGCTCGTACCTTGGCTGCTTCGGCCGGGGTCAATACGCTACAGGCGGTTTCATCCACCTTACCCGTCACCGACCAGGAGGCTTGGTTGGCAAAAAGCACGCTCGCCACTTGGTCGTATTTTCCGATCCGCTCTGCCGCCACGGTGTAGTAGGCAGCTAGGCGAGAGAAGGCATGTCCGGCGAGCGGAAAATCGCGGTGGATCAAATAGACTTTGCCGCTCCGGGCGTAATCGGCAGCCAGCGGGCGCAAAGTCTGCTCATATAGCATCTTGCATGCCGGGCACTGATAATCACTATAAACTTCAATAGTTATGGGCGCTGTGGGCGAACCCACCATTTTCCCGCCCGCTGCGTACGCAACCGCGCCCAGTAGGAAGCAAAGCATCCCCCCAATCGTAACCAGCCTCATAAATTTCAGGATATTACAGGCAGGCCGCCTAGCGGACGTCCAACCGGAAAGGAACCAATCGGAAAAATCCGCCGCGCCCGAGCGCTTCAGTGGGCCAACGTCCGAGAAAAGCGCCCAGCGGCTCCGGCAGGCGAGCGCGAACCTGGCGGCTGAGCAGGCGTTCCAGCAGGCTACGTCGCGTCGGGTAAACCTCGATGCTGACTTGCTCGCCGCGCGGGATGCCCGCTCGCTGGCGGAGAAGCTCTAGGGCACGGTCAAGCCCGCCCAGCTCGTCTACCAGACCGTTGCGCTTGGCCTGGCTGCCGAGCCAGACCCGGCCCTGGGCCAGCGGCTCGATTTCTTCGAACTTGCGCTGGCGCGCTGCGGCAACTTTTTCGACGAACACCCGGTAGTTGTCATCCACGCCCTCCCGCAACTTGCGGCGTGCTGCTTCATCAAGCGGCTCATAATCGGAATCGATCGCTGCAAACCGCCCCCGCGTCAGCGTGTCTTTACTTATGCCTAGCTTTTCATACAGCCCGCGCAGGTTGGCCTTCCCATACACCACCCCGATCGATCCGGTATAGGTGGCCGGATAGGCAACGATCGGATCCCCGGTCATGGAAATGTAATAACCGCCGCTAGCCGCCTCATCCGACATGGAAATGACCAGGGGTTTACGTTTGCTGAGAATGTTCATCTCGCGCCAGATCTCGTCGCTGGCGAAAGATTCTCCGCCGGGCGAATCCACTCGCACGATGACTCCGCGAATGCCGCCATCCTCCCCTACCTGCCTCAGCAGTTTTATGAATTCCTGCGCCGCCAGCCCGCCGTCCAAGCCGGCGCCCTCCGAACTTATGATCGCCCCCTCGCCCACCACCAGCGCCAGACGCGTCCGGCCGCGCTTACGCACTTCAGCAGTAGCTCGTATGTAATTGCGTATGCTCACCCGTTTCAGCCGGGGCACGCTTTTTTTCAGCTCTTCGATAACCTGATCTTCATACCGCAGTCCGTCAACCAGCCCTTCTTTGAGCGCCTGGCGAGCCAGAAAAGGCCCCCGGTCGACAATGGCCCTGGCCTCAGCTACGCTCTTTTTGCGGCCTTCAGCAATTGCGCCGAGCAATTGAGCGTAGATTTCGTCCAGCACCGAATTGAGGACTTCCCTAGTCTCAGGGCTCATCGACGTGCGGGTGAACATATCGCCGTAATCTTTGTATTTGCCGGCGTGCTCAATTTCGACCTTAACGCCGAGCTTGTCGAGCGTGCCGCGGAAGAACATAAGTTCCACCCTTAAGCCCTTCAGGTCGAGCAGGTCCTCCGGCGGCATGAAGATTCTTTGAGCTGCGGTCGCCAGATAGTACTGGCGGCCGGAGGGGCTCCGCAAGAAGGCATAGACCGGCTTGGCGGTTCCTGCCAGCCCGGCCACAGCGCTGCGCAGTTCCTCCAACTTGCCCCAACCAGCGTTCAGATTGCCGGGCATTAACAGGACAGCTTTTATGCGCGTGTCGCTTCGAGCTTCGTGCAATGCGCGCCAAAGCTCGAAGGTGGTGAGCGGCGTTTTTTCTTCAAAGAAAGGAACCTCAACCGGCGGGCGTTCGACGATTGAACCATCCAGGTCAACCACCAGCAGGCTTTGCGGGTTAATTTGGGGCGGAGCTTCGCTGAGCCGTATAGCTACCACAATCAGCACTACAGCCACCAGCACCGCCGCAAGCAATCCGGCGAGTACTCCGGTCAAAAACTTAGCCATGAGCGTGCAGAGACGATTCTACACGATGCACGCCGCCATGATCTGGTGGCGCGTTTTCACCGGGGGCGGCCTGGTTGAGCAGCGAGCGGCTGAGCCGGCACGCCGCCGCCGTCGTCGCTGCAAATCAATAGTCAAAGAAGCAGCGGCGGGGCTTCCTCAACAGCGCACTTAGCGGTTGGGCTTCAGGGCGCCTACACCAGCGCCGGAAGCTTGATGACTTTTTTCTGTATGGCGTATTGCACAAGCTGGGCTTTGTTGTGGATGTCCAGTTTGCGCATGAGGTTGAACTTGTGGGCTTCAACTGTTTTTACGCTCAAGTTAAGCTGGCAGGCAACTTCCTTGACGGAATTGCCCTCGGCGAGCATTTTCAGAACTTCTTTTTCGCGCGGCGTAAGCGTAGCCAGGCGTGGGGTTCGGTCGGTGGTCTTCACCCGGCTGCGGAAATCGTCGACCAATTGGCTCAGCATGCGGGGACTGAGGTAACTGCCGCCGCGGTAAACGTCGCGCACGGCGGATACCAGTTGCGGCGCGGGGCTGTCTTTTAAGACATAACCACTGGCGCCGACTTCCATGCTTTCGATGAGGTAATCCTCATCGTCATACATGGTGAGGAACAGGATGCGTGTTTCCGGCCGGTTGCGTTTGATCTGGCGAGCAGTTTCAAAACTACTGGGGCCAGGCATGCCGATATCCATCAGCACGATGTCCGGCTTAAGCTCGGCCGCTTTTTCCGCAGCGGCGCTGGCGTCGGCCGCTTCGCCGACCACCTCCATGTCAGGCTCGGCTGAGAGCAGGGTTTTTACTCCCTGACGGAACAGCGTGTGGTCATCCGCCAGCAGGATTCTGATTTTCGACATACTCATTACTCCAATTCCCGCCTAGCTGTTCTCCTTCAAGCTCATCGGCAACAGGATGCTGATTTTCGTTCCGTGTCCCGGCCGGCTGCGCAGGTGAAATTCGCCGCCGGCCAATGCCACCCTTTCGCGCATCCCAGTCAGACCCAGGGATCCGGTTTTGGCCAGCGCCTGCTCAACACAAAAACCGATTCCGTTGTCCTCTACTGTGAGCCTGAGAGTATCATCGGCAGACATCACCGAAAGGTTTATACGACTGGCTTTGGAATGCCTCACAGCATTGTGCAAGGCCTCCTGCGCCAGCCGATAAGCGGCCAGCTCAACCGGTTTGGGTAGCGGCCGCTTCAGCTCGGCGCGCACCGCAATATGCATACCGGAAGCCTGGCGCCAGCGGCCGGCCAGCTGCCGGAGGGCCGCCGCTAACCCCAACTGCTCCAGCGCCGCCGGACTCAGCGCCGACAGCAGTCGCCGGATCTCAACAATCGTCTTCTCCGTCAGCCGGCGGATCTCACCCAGCTCCTGCTTGAGCGCCTCCTGACCCGGCGGTAAGCTGCGCTCGGCCAGCTCCAGCCGCAAACGTATCGAGAGCAGCGATTGGCCAGCCTCATCATGCAGCTCTCCGCTTATGCGCCGCCTTTCGCGTTCCTCCACTTCAACCAGACGGGCCGCCAGTTCCCGAACTTGCGCTTGCCGGGCCGCCAGATCTTCCATCAACTTGGCTTTCTCGGCGGCCAGCAAGCAGCGCTCGGCGGCCAGCATCAAAACATCCAGCTCCCGCGGCAGCCATTGATATGGTTTTGAAAAGCCGAACTGCACCACTCCCGCCAGCGCGGCTGTGGTTTTCAGGGGGACTGACCAACAGCACTGGAACCGCTCGCGCCAGCTCGGCTCTAACGCTAACCCCAACGGCCGGCCGGTGCGGCGCAACTCGCAACGCGGCTCGGCTAAACGCCGCGCCCATTGAACGCTAAGTTGCCGGACCAGCGGTTCTGCCGGCTTCGGCCCGACCGGAATGCGCGCCCGCAGCATCCACCGGCGTCCGTCGCCCTCCCGCAGAAACAAAGCTCCGGCTTCAGCGCGGCAGAAACCCACCAGCGATTCCAGCAGCTTCTGAAGCAGCTCATCCAGCCCGGCCGATTCCAACTCATGGCGGAACAGGGCATGACAAGTCAGGGTCTCGGTTTCGGCCACCTGGTAGATCGCATTGTTCAAGGTCACGATTACGCAGAAATGCCACTGCTCGAGCGCTTTCCTTAAAACGACTTGATCGGCTTCGCTGTGCTCCTCAACCAGAGGCTCCAACAGGTCCAAATAGACGCGAAGCGCCTCCAGAATGCGCGCGGGCGGTACTTTGAGCTTGGTAAGGCGGCGCCCGTGATATTCAACCTGTTCAATAAAATCCTTTCCGGCGGGGCCGGCCGGTAAGCGCATGACCGCCCCCGGGGTTAACGCCTCCAGCGCCTTGCTTTGAAGCGAATCAAAACCGCTCCGGCGCAACCAGGATTTAAAGGCGCGTTCCACCAGAGGCAGCCGACGCCCCAGCTTTTGGATCAGGAATTCAAGACTTCGCCCTAGCTGCGGGCCGAACAAATCCCGCGAGCCAATCGATGGTGGTTGAGCCGTTTCGGGCACCCCTTTTCCATCGGGCTTGTCCAATCAAGACTTTAGGGAATTGTTTGGATTCGGACCAGGTTAATGTTGGGGACCGAATGCGGGCATTTCATTTAGAAATTTTCAGCGAGCAGCCTCACTAAGCCCTTCCCGGAATGAGGCCAGAGCGGGTTGTCTTTTTCGCTTGGTTTCATAAAGCGCGTGGTCTGCCCGGCTGAAAACATCATCGTATGACTCGCCCGGGATGTATTCGGCGATTCCGAAGCTGGCTGAGAGACTCACGTTGACCGGCCCCTCCGGGGTTTGCAGGGCATACAGCCCGCCTACTTTTTCGATCACATTTAGGGCGCGTTCCCTCAAGTTCTGCAAGGTGCACTCGATCACCACCAGAAACTCATCTCCCCCCCAGCGGCAGACCAGGTCACCGGGACGAAATTGATGCTTGAGGCGGGCGGCAAAAGCTTCCAGAAGATGGTCGCCTACGAAATGGCCGTAGCGGTCATTGATCTTTTTGAAGTCGTCCAGATCAAACAAAATCAGGGAAAAACACTTCTGCCGCTGAATACATTCGCGAATCAGGCGCTCGGCCGTGCGGCGGTTGGCAAGCCCGGTAAGCTCGTCGGTTGACGCCAGCTCCTCGGCTTCTTTCAGCTTACGGCGAAAAAGTTCCAGTTCGCTTTCGAGCCGAACGATATATTCCTTTTGCTCCCTCTGCATGGATTCGGCGCAACTGTTGAGTCGCTTAACGCTTTCGGCTAGCCCCTGCCGTATCTGGCTCAAGGTCTCGCGCCGGGCGACAGCTTCCAGATCCGTTGCCAGCGCCCGAAAGCGGTTGGAATACTTGTCCGTGCGCTCGGTCACGGTCTTGGCGGCATTGGCCAGCATCGCTAGGATCTCGCGGACCTCGTTCTCCCGTTCTTTCAGAGCCTGTCCGGAAAGCTGGCTATGGCGCAAAAGCTCGGCATCCAACTCTTGCGCGCTCTTTTCAAGCACTTCTACTTCGCGCCGAGCAGCGACCGCTTGCCGGATTTGCCGCAAAGCCCGGGCGTGGAGTGCGCCTTGCTCGGCCGTTACCGCCACCGCATTGCGCTCGAGGCTTTCGAGCGCCGCTAGGTAGCAGCCGACGGCAGCTTGAAAATTGCCGCTCAGCCGTTCTAGCTCATCCAAAGACTTCTTAAGCGAAATCATCCCCTCGGTGATTCCTCACAGCACACATCGTCCTAAAAACAATTTGAATTCATAAGACCGACAGCCTAGGCCGGCCCTAAGAGTCCTGGGGTGCCGGTACTGTAGTTTCCAGTTCAGGAAACTCGATCTCGATGCGCGTTCCTACGCCCGGGCGGCTGTCGACATGCAGCCGGTAATCATTGCCAAAGAGCACCTTCAAACGCTCGTTCACGTTGCTGATGCCGATGCCCTGATCTAGCAGGTGCGCCAGTTTGCCTTCCGGGATTCCCAAGCCGTCGTCTTCGACCTCCAAGCGAATGCGGCCGTCTGCCACCTGGCCGCTTATGCGGATGGTGCCGCCTTCCAGCTTTCTGCTCAAGCCGTGGCGTATGGAGTTTTCAACCAGCGGCTGGAGCAGCATGCTGGGCACCAGCAGGTCGAGCATGCCGGGGCTGATGTGTCGCTCAAAGCGCAGCTTTTCTCCAAAACGAACCATCTCAATTGAGAGATAGTCTTCGATGAAGCTAAGTTCGTCGCGCAGGGGAGTGAAGTTGTCGTGTTTGCGCAACAGCCGCCGGAGGATGTTAGAGAGTTTATGGACTACGGTCCTGGCCTTCTCCGGATCGGTCCGGATAAGCGAGGAGACCGAATTGAGCGTATTAAAAAGGAAGTGGGGATTGATTTGACTGGAAAGAGCCGCCAGGCGCGCCTGCATTAGAAGTTGCTGCTGTTCAACCAGTTTGGTCTCGTTGCGGGCGTTATTCCAGATTTTTAAGGGTATGGCCACGGTGAACAGGGTCGTAACGTAAACCAGCACGATCCACAGCGGATGTGAATTCGGCCACTGGGGGTGCAGGTAGAAGACCGAGCCTGGGAAGTGCCGGCCAAGCAGTGATCGCATGAACTCAGCCAGCAGGATCACCAGCAGGAATAGAAGCTGGAAGGCGGCGCGTCGGCGAGCTTGGCCGCGCGCAAACAGACGGAAAATGCTCAGATCAATCACAGGCGAAAACCGCCAGATTTCTTCCGTGTCCAGCGCGCAGTCCCGGAGCAAGCCGCCCACCACTCCTGCGGCTGCCAGCAGCGGCATCGTGAGAAACTCCCCGTTGAGCATGGCCGGGATTGAAATGAGCACCCCGGAGACCAGTCCCGCCACGTAGCCCGCCAGGATTCCGGCCAGTAGCGAGGCCTCCAGTCCCAGATCCACCGATTGGTAGGCGCGCGTGAGGACCCGCGTCGCTACCCCGGCCCCGAAAATGGCCGAAAAGCCGAGGGCCACCAGTAGCCGCTGATTGAGCGTTCGCTGCTCGCGCATAAGCATGCGTTTGAAGGCCCCCGAACGCACCATGAAACTGGCCAGTGCGGCTACCACGCCGAGCTTCAACAACATGCGTATCAAGTGCTGTTCCATGGCGGCTCGCCGTTCATTTTATAATCTTTATGTAGCGGTTTTCTCCCCGCGAATTCTTTATTTCATGGAACAAACGGCTAAGCCGTTGCGGCTGCGGAAAGTAGCTGAGGCGGATTTTCCTTCCCGTTACGGCCACTTTAGGATCTTTGGTTTTGAAGGCGTCTACTCCGGGCGGCGCGAGGAGGCGGTTGTTTTGAAAATGGGCGACCTTCAGGATGGACCGCCGCCCTTGGTGCGCATACACTCTCAATGCCTCACCGGCGACGTCTTCCACAGCCTGCGTTGTGATTGTCGCACCCAGCTTGAGCTGTCGCTGGAGCGCATCGCCCAGGAGGGCCGCGGTTTGCTTATCTATGAGCACAAAGAAGGCCGGGGCATAGGCCTGCTGAACAAACTAAGTGCCTACCAGCTACAGGATGAGGGGGCCGATACAGTAGAGGCAAACGAACGACTGGGTTTTGAGGCTGACCTCCGGGATTACCGCCTGCCGGCCGAAATTCTGCTATATTTCGGCCTGCGCGAAGTCCGCCTGCTATCCAACAATCCGCAGAAAATCAAGGCCGTCGAAAAGGCTGGAGTACGCGTCATCGAGCGTGTGCCCTGCGTAGTTCCCCCCCTCACTTCAAACGAAACCTACTTGCGTACAAAAAAGGAAAAACTGGGCCACCTGCTGGAAGGTCTATGAAACGGCCGTGGCGCTGCCGCACCCGGAGGCCGCGCTAAACTGCTATGCCAGCTTCAAGGGATTAGCCGCCGGCGCTCTGCTGGATCAGCGCCCAGATCTCGTCAATATCCTGCTCGGTCGTATTGAAGTTGCCGATCGAGAAGCGGATAACAAAGCGCCCGTTCAGCGTCGTATGCGACAAGAAAGCTTTACCGGATGAGTTCACCCGCTCCAGCAGCAGGCGGTTTTCTTCATCCGAACCCCGGTAGCGAAAGCACACTAGGCCGAAGTGCACCGGCGCGACCCGCTCGAAACGCGGATCGGCATCCACGGCGGCGGCAGCGCGCTGGCCCAGGGTCAGGTGCCGGCGGAGAATCTCCATGACTCCCTGGCGGCCGTAGTAGCGCATGACGAACCACAGCTTCAGGATCCTGAACCTACGGCCCATGGCCAGTGAGTAGTCCATTAGATTGAGGGCCACCTCATCCCGTTCGGTGCGCAGGTACTCGGGGACAAGCGTGAAGGCTCGCCGCAGCAGGTCCGGCCGTCGGGTGAAAAAGGCGCTAAGGTCGCTAGGGGTAAGCAGCCACTTATGGGGGTTCATAGACAGCGAATGCGCACGTTCAGCGCCCTTTAAAATCCAGGCTCGCTCAGGCAGGATGGCGGCCGCCCCGGCATAGGCGGCGTCAATATGCATCCAAAGGCCGTACTTTTCGGCCACCTCAGCTATCTGCTCAACCGGATCCACGCTGGTAAAGGACGTAGTGCCGACGGTGGCTACCACGCAGAAGGGTTTCTTGCCGGCGCGGCGATCGGCTTCGATGGCCTCGACCAGCAGGTCCGGCCGGAGCCGCATCTCGGCGTCAGCCGGGATTTTGCGCACGTTCTCCCGGCCGATTCCCAGAGCTATGGCACCCTTCTCAATCGAAGAGTGCGCGTGTTCGGAGGCATAGAGGGTCAAGCCGCGCTGGGCCCCCTTCTCGCGCACTTCCGGATCAGCCATCTCCCTGGCGGCGGCGATGGCGTGTACGGCGCCGATTGAAGCCGTGTCGTAGGTAATCCCAAAAAACTGATCGGGCAACCCGAGCCACTGGCGCAACCAGCCCAGGGTGACACTTTCCAGCTCCGTACCCGCCGGATTGCTCTTCCACACAATGGCGTTGGTGTTTAGCGCCGCCGCCAGCATCTCAGCCAACACGCCCGGCGGCGATCCGGAACTGGGGAAATAGGCCATGAAGCGGGGATGATTCCAGTGCGTAACGGCCGGCAGCACCAGCTTGTAGAAATCATCCAGGATGGCCTCGATCGGCTCGCCCTGATCGGGGGCGGAAGAGGGCAGCTTGCGCGTGAGATCGCCTGGCTCAATCGACGGCAGGACCGGGTAACCTCGGGGGTCGGCCAAGTAGTCGGCGATCCAGTCTACGACTTGGTGAGCAGCCTTTCGGAAGTCGTCAACGGATTGATTCATGAGTTTTTAAGTGTATGGATTGTGGTTTTACTTCTGCTAGAACGACTGAATTACCATTATTGCTCAGCCCGCCCGAACCTGAGGCCTTCAAGCTAACCGTGCGCCAATAAAACAGAGGCAATTGGCTGATAGAATCTCACCTAAAAGGAAAAACCCAATGAACCGACGTCAAATGTTAGCCCAGATGGCGGCCCTGCCGCTGGCGAAGCGCCTCGGGGCGGCGCCGGCCAGGCCGCGCAACGTTATTTTCATTCTGAGTGACGATCACCGCTACGACGCACTCGGTTTTCTTAAAGGCCAGAGCTGGCTGGAAACTCCCAACCTGGACCGGCTGGCCCGCGAAGGCGCCCACTTCGCCAACGCCTGCGTGACGACGGCTCTTTGTTCGCCCAGCCGCGCCACCATTCTTACCGGCGTCTACGCCCACCGCCACGGCATTGTGGACAACAATACGCCCATTCCACCGGGCACGACGTTTTTTCCCCAACTGCTCCAGCGCGCCGGCTACCGCACCGCTTTCATCGGCAAATGGCATATGGGCAACGTGGGCGATGATCCGCAGCCCGGTTTCGATCACTGGATCAGCTTCCGCGGCCAGGGCAGCTACTTGCCCTCGAAAGACGGGCTCAACATCAACGGCAAAAGAGTGCCGCAGAAAGGTTACATCACCGATGAGCTGACCGACTACGCGCTCGACTGGTTGCGCTCGCTCGACGCCAAGCAACCCTACTTTTTGTACCTTTCACACAAAGCCGTGCATTCGGAATTCATCCCGGCCGAGCGCCATCGCGGGCGCTACCAGAACGAAAAATTCGTTCCCCCGCCTACGATGGCCGCCACCGGCCCCATGGCCCGCAACCGCCCCATGTGGGTTCAAAACCAGCGCAACTCCTGGCACGGGGTGGACTATCCATACCACTCCAGCCTTGACATAGGCGAGTACTACAAACGCTATGCCGAAACTTTGCTGGCTGTTGACGAAAGCGTGGGCCGCTTGCTCGATGAATTGGCCCGGCGAGGCCAGCTCGACTCGACCTTGGTCATCTACATGGGCGACAACGGCTTTGCCTTTGGCGAGCACGGGCTGATCGACAAGCGCACCGCCTATGAGGAGTCCATCCGCGTACCGCTGCTTGCCCGCTGCCCGGAGCTTTTTCCGGGCGGGACCAAAGTGAGCCAGGTGGTGGCCAATCTGGACATTATGCCGACGGTGCTCGAGGCCTGCGGCGTTCGGCCGCCGGCGGGACTGGACGGCCGGAGCTGGCTGCCGCTGGTGCGCGGCGAGCGAGTGGAGTGGCGGCGGGAGCTGCTTTACGAATATTACTGGGAGCGTAACTTTCCGCAGACACCCACGCTACACGCCCTACGCACGGACCGCTACAAGTTCATCCGCTGCCATGGACTCTGGGATATTGACGAGCTGTATGATTTACAGGCCGACCCGCTGGAGAGCAACAACCTGATTTTCAGCACGGAGCACCAACCCATCATTGCCGAAATGCGCAAGCGCCTGTTCCAGGTGCTGGAAGAAACCGGCGGCACGAAGATGCCGTTGATGCCTGATGTGGGCCAGCAGTTCAACCTGCGCCATCCGGGCCGCTCGCGCGCGGCCGAGTTCCCGCCGCAACTGATGCCGGAGCCGAAGCAGTAGGCCGCCTCCAGGTTGGCGGATCAAAAATGAGGTAGCAACTCTCGGTCCACTGCGCAAGCAGTGGGGGTGCCTGATCTGCTGGTGGGCCCTGTAGGATTCGAACCTACGACCAACGGATTATGAGTCCGCTGCTCTACCGCTGAGCTAAGGGCCCGTACTTATAATTGTAGCGGCAGCCGTAACGGTTGCAAAAACCGCCGGGGCCGGTGCAGCAGGGAAAACTCACTCCCATTCGATCGTGGCCGGCGGTTTGTGAGTCAAATCATAAAACACCGCGGCGATGCCTTCCACTTCCAAAAGTTCGGAGCTCATGCGCGCCAGCAGCTCCCGCGGCATGGCGGCTGAGCTGGCCGTCATCCCGTCAACCGATTCAACCGGGCGCAGCACCACCGAATCAGGCCGGTCGGCCGTGCCGAGGGGCGCCAGGATCACCGGAAATTGCCAGACGCAGCGCTCGTAGCCGGTCTCGACTGAAAGCCGCCGCACCAGCGCATCTGCCCGCCTCAGCCGTTGCAGCCTTTCATCGGAAATGAGCGCCGGCCTAGCGCGAAGCTCCGCTATCCCGGCATGAGCCGCCACCATCGCCACCACGCGGTTTACGCTGGGATCCCGGTTTATCAGCCGAGTGGCTTCACCATGCAAATCTTCGCCCTCCAGGGCACCGCGTGCAAGCGCCACCACGGGCGCGTAACTGCGGGCATCTCCTTGTACGCCCACCGAACGCAACGGCAGCAGCCAGTTCTGGCCCTGCCGCCGCACCGGCGCCTCGCGCTCCGAACAAAGACAGCGGATGGCCAGCCCGGGGCCGGGGAAAGGATGGCGATCCAGCAGCTCCTCTGGCAGCCCCAGCTCGCGCCCCACCTCCCGGACTTCATCCTTGTAGAAACAGGTAAGAGGCTCCACTACCCGCCCGGCTTCAAGCAGGCGCAAGATCCCGGACACGCGGTTGTGATGGGTCTTGATGACGGCCGCTTTGGCCGTCCCTCCGGATTCGATTGTGTCCGGATAAATAGTGCCCTGGCCTAGAATCCAATCGCCGTCTAAAAAATGCTGGGACTCGAGAATGCGCTCCTGTAGGCTCACGAACTCTTCGCCGATGATTCTGCGTTTTTGCTCGGGGTCGGCAACACCTTTAAGCGCCGCCAAGAAGCGCCCCCCGGCGCGCTCAATCCGCAGCACTTCCGGCGTCCGACTGAAAATCCCTTCTACGAATTCGGTCTCGCCCTCCCGCATTAGACCCGTGTCGACGTAAATGCCGCGGACCCGTTCGCGCCCGAGCGCCCGCAGGGTGAGGGTGAAGGCAACGGTTGAATCCACGCCGCCGCTCACAAAAAAGAAAACCTTACGATCGCGCGCCGCTTCGCGAATCTGTTCCTCCAACAACGGCACTCGTAGCCGCGGGTTCCAGTCGCGTCGGCAACCGCAGATGCGGAAAAGGAAATTGGCCAGAATCTTCATCCCCGGCCGGGTATGCGCGACTTCGGGGTGAAACTGAAGACCGTAAAGCCGGCGCCGTACATCGCCCATAGCCGCCACTTCGCAGGTTGCGGTCAAGGCCAGCACGCGGAAGCCTTCCGGCGGGCGCACAACCGTATCGCGGTGGCTCATCCAAACCTGCTCCTGCTCGCCCACGCCTTCAAACAAAGGATCTTCGGCCGCCCGTGTGAGCACGGCCAGCCCGTACTCTCCCTCTTCGCCACGGCGGACTGTGCCTCCGAGCTGGTGAGCCATCAACTGATGCCCGTAACAGATGCCTAGTACAGCCGCATCAAGGCGGTAGAGGGCAGGATCCACCACCGGGCTGCCGGCCTGGTATACGCTGGCCGGGCCGCCAGAAATGATTAGGCCGCGCCGGCCGGCCAACTGTGTTGCCGGCGTCTCGCTGGAGACGACGTCGGCATATACGCCCAGCTCGCGCACCTTACGGGCAATCAAATGACAATACTGCCCTCCGGCGTCCAGCACGGTTATTTGCGGTTCGGAAATGTTCAGGCTCAAAGTTACTTGGCGTTACGCTGGGCGAGCAGTTTTTTGGCATTCTCAAGCAGGGCCCTGGCTTTAGGCAAGGCCTCAATGGCCTTCTCCACCACCGGATCGGTCTCGAGCGCCACCCGGCCGGCTTCGTCAATACTGAAGGCGTATGCGTAAAACTCGCGCTTGAGCTGAGCCCGCACCCAGTCATGATTTTCCGCGAACTCTGCCTCGGTGAACTTGATTCCAGAGTCAACCAGGTAATTATGGAAATCGTTCTCCACCTGCTGGTCCGGCTCCCAGCCTTTGGGCAGGTCTTTAGGGGTTTTACCGAAATACTGGGCCGTAAAGTTGAAAAACGCCGCCTGGCGCAGCAACTCCATCTGGAAACGGTTGGCCCGCGGCGGAACAGCCTTCTCGTCCGGCGCAATTCCGCCTCCGCCGTAAACCGTCCGCCCGCTGTCGGTCATTTTCACATCCTGTTTATTCTGCGTATCGGTGCTTTTGCGGTAGTAGTAGTCGAAAAACGACACGCTGGAGTAATCACGCTGAATCAGGCGGTCGCTGGGGGTGTAGTATTTCGCCGTGGTGAGCGCCAGTCCGGTGTTTTCAGAAAGCGGATAAACGGTTTGCACCAGCCCCTTGCCGAAGGTGTTCTCGCCGATCACCCAGGCGCGGTCGTGGTCCTGAAGCGCGCCGGCCACAATCTCGGCGGCTGAAGCAGAAAAGCGGTTGACAAGTACGACAATCGGGTAATTCCTGAGCGGACTGCCATCACGGGCGACATAGCGTTTTTCACTCGAAGCCCGGCCGCGGTGGCTGACCACAGTTTGGCCTTTCTGCAAGAATCGCTCGGCCACGGCCACCCCTTCGTTAAGCAAACCGCCAGGGTTGCCGCGGAGGTCCAGCAACAAACCTTTGATGTTTTGTTCGCCAAGCATTCGCAGGCTTTCGTCCAGCTCGCGGCTGGTCGTCTCGGTGAACTGGGTGATCTGTATGTAGGCTATGCCGGGGCGTATGAAAAAAGCGTTCTGTACGCTGTTGCGTTTTATTTCGTCCCGTGTAACCTCGAATTCGAGCGGCTCTGCGCGGCCCGGCCGCGCTACGGTGACCTTCACTGTGGTGCCGCGCGGGCCTTTGAGCAGGTCGGCTACGTCAGCCGTCGACAGGCCTTCGGTCGATTTGCCGCCGACCGTAAGAAGTACGTCACCCGGCCGCAACCCCGCCCGGTAGGCCGGAGCGCCGGCGAAGATTTCCACAACCATGGTGCGGTTATTGCGCGCGCCTACGCGCATGCCCACCCCGTAGTAATGGCCTCGCTGCTCCTCGCGCATGAGCTGGAAATAGCGCGGATCAAAGAAGCTGGAGTGCGGATCCAGCGTGCGCAGCATGCCGGGAATGGCGCCGTTGTAAATAGCCTTATCCGGATCCGGACGCTCGGCAGCATACTGTTCAACTTGCGAATACACACTGCTGAACAAGTGCAAGCCGGCCCGGATGTCATCTTCGCCGGCCGCCACGGCTGCGCCTGCCTGCCCGGGCGCATAAATGCCTCCGGCCAGAGCGCAGGCCATCACGATCAGCAGGGTTACAAAAGTAAAACGGCGGGACGATTTCATCACCTTGAGGTATCCCAGTAACCGTATTATAGCTCAGGGAATTGCTCAGCTTGCCCGCACCCGGCGCGCCGCCAGGGGAACTTTTTCCGAACGAACGGGCTTTTTCACTGCCGCGCCCAGCCGTTGCAGTTGGTCGCTGACCGAAATCAGAAACATGGGTTGGCGCGCATTCTTCAGGATATCTATAACCCGCTCGTTGTCCTGTTCAAGATAAATGCTCTTGCCGTCGGTAAGCAGGTGCAGCCGACTGTCGCCGTCAAACAACTCGCTTAGCCGCCGTCCCATTTCTTTTTGCAGGTATCTCACCACCCGTCTCAGCTTCTGTAAGGAAAACCCCTTGCGACGAAGCTCGGCGATAAGCGTTACTTCCAGCACTTCGGCCGGAGTGTAAAGCCGGCGGTGTCCGTGCTGTTGGGGGCTGACCAGGTTGCGTTCATCCCACCACTGAAGCTGGCGCAGGCTGACGCGAGCAATCCGGGCAACCTCGCTGCTGGTGTAAGTCGGGGCAAGTGGTGAGGCTTCCAAGCTGGTTCTTGCGGCGGACTTGAGCATGAATGGCTCCCGATAAACTGAAACGACTATCCGATTGTACTCAACTTGGCGCCCCAGTCAAGAGCCATCTTTCGATCTAATCTCACAATAAGCGCCGTCGGCAGGCACACTCCCCGTTTATACTGGTAGCCGAAGCGTGACCGATTTCGATAGCAGAGCCGTTCGAAGGGTAACGGGCTGGCTTGTTCTGGCGGTTTTGGGCTGGGGAGTATTCCGCATCGTGCGCCCCTTCCTGGTGCCGCTGGCCTGGGCCGCCGTGCTGGCGGTTTTTTCACACCCGCTGGCGAAATCCATCCAGCGCCGATTGCGGCGTCCCAACCTGGCCTGCTTGCTCACCGTCATCTTCATAACTATGCTGCTGGTGCTGCCGGTCGCCGCCTTGATGCCCGCCCTGATCAGCCAGAGTACTTCAATTCTTAACTCGCTCAAAGACGGCAATCTGTTGGCGCGTGCACGAGTATTCCTTGAACAATACTGGACCCGCTCGCCTGTGCCGCTCGGCGATACCCAGAATCTCATAGATGAGCTTACGCAGCGCGCGGCGTCCTTGGTGGCGCAATACTCAGCCCGGCTGGCGGGCAATCTGGTCGGCCTGATATTCGACCTGGCCGTCATGTTGCTGGCCCTGTTTTACATGCTGCGTGACGGCGAGCGCGTGGCGCTTCTGGTGCGCGACATCTCGCCTTGGGGGTTGGAGCGTCACGATTTGATGATCAAGGAAGCCGTCGAGCTGGTCCAGGTAACCATCACTAGCAGCTTCATCACCGCCGCTGTTCAGGGTGTGCTGGGTGGGCTGATTTTCTGGGTGCTCGGAATCTCCTCGCCGCTTTTTTGGGGCGCGCTGATGGCGTTATTGGCCCTTCTGCCCATCCTCGGACCTTGGTTGGTGTGGGGGCCGGCCGCAGTGGTTTTGCTGTTTTCCGGCCAGATCGGCCGCGGCGTCGCTCTTTGCGTGCTGGGACTGCTGATCGTCAGCGGTGTGGACAACGTTCTGCGCCCGGTCCTGATCGCAGGTCGCTCTCAGCTAAACGGTTTGCTGGTATTGATAAGCGTGCTGGGCGGGATCAGCGCCATGGGATTTTTGGGCGTGGTGCTGGGGCCGGTGCTGGTGGCGACGGCTGTGGGTTTACTCCGGGGCTACCATGAGAGCCTGGAAAGGAATCGCCAGGCTGAAGCCGCCTCCGGAGCCGAAATCAGCTAATCCCGCACGCCGGCTAAGCCGCGCCATGCTAAATTAGTGGTTTATGGGGATCCCGAATGTCAAGCGGTACCGGCCCTATTGCCCGGTTTGCAAAGAAAACTTCACTTTGATGGCTGTTTTGCCCAAGGACGCCGACGTCGAGGCCTACTTGGCCGACGCCGTAGCCCGGCACGATCACAAGGCTTTTCAGGAAGCTAAGCAGCAGCATTACAAGATCCGCGTCGGCCAGCAGAAGCAACGCAAGGTTAAGTAGCCTGCAAGCCTTACGGCAAGCGTGCCCGCAAGTTGCGCAGCGCACGTATGGCTTGCTCGGCAACCTCGGTGTTGGCATCGCGCGTGAGCGGTTCCAGGTATTGAACCGATTCCGCATCCCCGCTTTCGGCTAGCACCCGCGCCAGGCCGATTTTCTCAGCCCGGGTGGCCCCCGGCAACAGCGGGTACAGCATTTTTCGTATTTCAGGCGCGCGTGCTGCCTCAATCAGCAAAGCCTGCGCCGCGCGAGCCCGCGCCGCAGAGTTGAGATTGTCAAACAAGTACTGGAAAGGGCTGTGCTGGCCCAGCTCCAGGTTACCCAACATGACCAGGGCAAAGGCTGCCGATAACCGGGCCAGGTTGTCGCTTTCCCCTTCAAAAGCTTTTTTGAGCGCAGGCAGGTCGGAAGGATTCTTTATTCTGCCCAATCCCTCATAGGCCGCCGCTCGCAACTGTGCATCCCGGTCGTTGAGGTAATTAAGCAGCACGGCTCGGTTGCTCTCATCCGGCAGCATGGCTATGGCGGACAGCGCCGCCCGGCGCACGCGCCGGCTGGAGGTGCGCCCGAGCACGTCACGCAGGGTGGGCAAAGCCTCCAGGTTGAAGAGCAACCCGGCGGTTTCAATGGCCGTCACCTGAACCTGCTCATCCAAGTCGCGCAGCAGGAAGGTCAACCGCGGGCCGACGCTGCGGTCACGAATCTTCTGGAAAGCAATCAGAGATTCGTAAATTACCCGCGTGTCCTTGGAGCGCACCGCCTCGAGCAGGTCCGCTACGGCCGCCCTGCCTCGTAAGATTCCGATGGCCCGAGCGGCGTTGGCCCTGGCTTCCATGGAGGCGCCGCTCCGCGCCAGCCAGCCCAAAGCCTGTATTACCTCCGGACGCACTTCGACAAAAGGCTCAATAACCTGATCGTTGCCGTCAGTGAAACGGCTGGTGATGCGCCCGCCCGCCCGGCGCAGGGTGGCGCTTAACCCGCTGCGCACATAGCCCGGGAGGTAGAAATTGACCAGCCCGTCGGTGGCTCGGATTTGCACTTCCGGGTCGTTGTCGCGCACCGCCTTAATCAGGGGCTCCAAGCTGCGAGCCGTGCCGATCTCGGTGAGTGATTTTACGGCTTCTATCCGCACTTCCAAATCCGGATCCGTGACCAGCTCGGCCAGCCGGTTAATGGCCGCCGCTCCCTGCCGGGCCAGTTCTCGGGCTTCTCGCCGGCGTGCTTTGGCGTCCTGAGCCCCAAGCTGGCCGGCCAGCAGACCAAAGGCGCACAAAACCGCCATTGCGCGTATTTTCATAACCCCAGTTTAGCGGACGTATTCCACCTGAACCCGGCGGCGGATGAGGCCGGCTTCATAACCCATATCGAGCAGTCTTTGGGCGGCCTGAGGCACCTGGTCTCCGCAATCGAGCGTGTAGTGGTTCACGTACAAGCCCACGAATTTCTCTGCCAGAGCTACATCCATCTCACCGGCAAATTGCAGGGCATATTCGAGCGCCTCGGCATGGTGATCAAAGGCATACTGTATGCTCTCGCGCATCAGCCGGCAACATTCTTTCTGAATCTCCGGAGCGAGCGATCGCAGCAGGGCATTTGCGCCAAGCGGCAGGGGCAAGCCTTGCGTTTGTTTCCACCAGCTTCCCAAATCGACCACGGCATGAAAGCCGCCGCTGGAATAAGTCAGTTGTCCCTCGTGAATCAACAGCCCGGCGCTCACCGACTGCTCGTTAACCGCTTCGAGCACCTTGTCAAACGGAGTCACAACCGGTATGAAATCGGGCTCCAACAGCTTGAGCACAAGGTAGGCCGTAGTCAGCTCGCCGGGAACCGCTATGCGCTTGCCCTTGAGTTCGGCAACGGCCATCGGGCGCAGAGAAACCACCAGCGGCCCGTATCCGTCACCTACACTGGACCCGCTCGCCATCAGCACGTATTTGTCGGCCACGTAGGGGTAAGCGTGATAGGAAATAGCCGTAAGCTCATTGGCGCCCTCTAGTGCTTTTCGGTTCAAGGTCTCGATGTCGCTTAACACATGCTGGAAACGAACCAGCGGAGAGCGTATTTTCTGTGTCGCCAGTCCGTAGAACATATAGGCATCGTCGGAATCCGGACTGTGCGAGCAGGTAATAGTTATCGGTGCATCAGCCATAGGTCGGAAACCTACTCATCATAGCAGAGGGCGTGCCGCTGCCTCTTTCCGGGTGTAGTAAACTTAAATTTCCGAACAGGAGGTGGGTCTTCTCCAGTAGCGGCGGCAGTTGGGCGCAGCTAGCAGCGGCCGGGCCGGCCGGCCGAAAGATGAAGACCGCGTTCTCCTGGGTGTTCAACCTAGTTTTTCCCGAGCAGTGCCGCGCCTGCGGCCGGCCGCTTAGCGAGCTGAGCCGGGTTCCGGTTTGCAGCTCCTGCCTGGAGACGGTCTCCCCCCTCTCGGCTGACTTTTTCTGCGTCATGTGCCGCACGCCGTTTAATACCGCTTTCCCGCTTGACGAATACGGGCGTTGTGCTCTCTGCCGTAATGGCTTGCAGGGCTTTGATGCAGCCTACTGCTACGGTGCATACGAGGGCGTGCTGCGCCGTCTGATCCACCTGTTTAAATACGAGCGAATCCGCCCGCTGGTCGGTCCCCTCTCCGAATATATGGCGGCAGCCCTGCCGCGCGAGCAGCGTTTCGATCTGATTGTGCCAGTTCCTCTGCATTGGCAGCGGCTCTGGCAGCGGGGGTTCAACCAGTCGGCTTTGCTGGCTGAAGCGCTCTCGCGCCGTTGCGGAATTCCGTTGCATAACGCCTTGCGCCGGAGAAAACCAACGGTGCCCCAAGCCGGGCTGTCGGCCTCCGACCGCCGATCAAATGTTGCGGGCGCCTTTGCGCCCGCCCGGCGCTGCCAGGTCTTTAACCGCCGCGTGCTCCTGGTGGACGACGTTATGACCACCGGAGCGACCATCAGGGCTTGCGCCCGCACCTTGAAGACAGCCGGCGCCGCCTATGTAGCAGCTTTGACCATCGCTCGCGCCGACCGCCGTCAAGGTTTGGCCCAGCCGGTCGGGAACCAGGAGGCATCGGCATGCTGAATGGCAAAGACCGGCTGCACCGGCCGGTCCTCGTGCTTAACGCCAGTTACGAGCCGATCCACATATGCGCCGCCCGGCGTGCCTTGGTGCTGGTGCTAAAGGGCGTGGCCACGACCGAAGAACATGCCCCGGTCACCATCCATTCGGCTCGTGAGTCATTCGCTTTACCGAGCGTGATCCGGCTGGTCGGCTACCGCCGTATCCCGCACCAAACCAGGGCACTTTCCAGGAAGAACATACTGCTCCGGGACCGGTACACTTGCCAGTATTGCCAGCGCACGCTGCCTAGCTCCGAACTGACCCTGGATCACGTCATACCTCGCTCGCGAGCCGGCCCCACGAGCTGGGAGAACCTGGTCACCTGCTGCCACGAGTGCAACAACCGCAAGGGCAACCGCACGCCCGAGGAGGCGGGTATGCGCCTGGCGCGGCCGCCCCGGCCTTTCAGCCTACATACCAGCCGGCACCTGATGCGCCTGCTAGGAAGCGGCGACGATCTCTGGAAAAAATACCTGTTCTACTGACCGGCAAAGCTCACCAGATCCCGGCAAACAGGCTCGCCGAATTTTGCCGCCGGGGCACCTTTAGACAAATTCTCTTCATTGAAAACATATGCCGGACTTCGTTGCTGCGCCACGCTTGACAACCCCCGCAGACGACCTAAAAGAGCGGCTTAAGCCGCCCCTCAGAATTGTGGTACGCCAACCACAAGACCACCGCCAAGCCATCTTAGGCTAGCAGTCGCCAGCCCCGCAGCCGTGCAGGACCGCCTTTATTGTTCAGCCGGCTCAGCCTGCGATTCTGGAGCGGCCGCAGGCGAGGCTTTTTCTTTCTTCGCGCCGGCTTTCACTGGGCTAATGAAAACGTGTGCAAACCGCCCTTCCAGCCGAGGCTGTCCCTCAACTACACCATAGGGCGCCAGATCCTCCACAAAGCGCATCAGAAGCTTTTTGCCCAGATCAACGTGTGCAATTTCGCGCCCGCGGAACTGCACTACCGCTTTGACGCGATTGCCTTCCTTAAGGAACCGTATGGCGTGATTCTTCTTGAATTCGTAGTCGTGCTCGTCGGTGTTGGGGCGGAACTTCAGTTCCTTGACCTGAATGACATGCTGCTTCTTCTTGGCTTCTTGTTGCTTCTTCTTTTGCTCGTATTGCCACTGTCCGTAATCCATGGCCTTGGCAACCGGAGGTTCGGCCGTGGGCGCCACCAGGATGAGGTCCAGCCCCATCTCTTGAGCTTTCCTCAGAGCGGCGGCTGTAGGCATTATTTCGACTGTGCCATCGGGAAAAACGGCACGCACCTCACGCGCGCGTATAGCTTCGTTGACGTTTTCCCGGATCTTCGCTGTTCTGCGGGGTGGAATGGGTCCGCGTGGATACATTTAGAAACTCAGTCCCTCGCGAGGCAATCTGCCGCTTATCATATTTTCCTCATCAAAGCATAAAATCAAACACAATTCCAGGGGGCCCTACCCGGCGCACTCGGCGTCGTGGCGGCGGGCCTACAACATTTCATGACGAGATTGTCCTTTCTGGAAAATCTTAAAAGACAAACCTGCCCATTTATGTTTTTTTTGTCTGTTTTTCATTCATTCGAAACAAAAAATAATTGGTCCAAAAGGTTCTTCTTTGACCACGACAATTATGCTAGACTGTACTCCGCTTGACGCCTAACAGAGCCTTTAACCATTCGGTTTGAAAAGGCTCCGAAGGCGGCCGAACTTACCTCCTGAGATTTCCTCAGGCAGAGGGAAAACTTTGGAAAAGTTTGAGGTGTATTTGTGTCTGCTTGTGCTATGAACGCCTGGGAACAGATTAAGGCTCACTTGACGCCGCGTGTTTCCACCCAAGCAAGCGAGAGCTGGCTGGCGAAGACCACCTTCAGCGGCCTTCATGACGGCATCCTTTACGTGCGCGTCCCCGATACTACCGCCCGACAATTCATGGAGAACGAGTGTGCGGACTTGGTCAAAACCGCAATGCGAACTCTGTCGCTGCCTGTTTCCAGAGTTGTCTACGAGCTTGCCGACGGCGCGGGGGAGGGCGTAGAGAAATCGATCAACTTAAGCCCCTTCGGTCCTATAGACGGTTTTTCCGGCAGTACCGATTCCGCACTGAATCCGAAGTTTACTTTTGACTCTTTTGTCGTTGGGCCCTGCAATCAATTCGCGCATGCCGCCGCCCGAGCAGTGGCCTCCAGCCCGTCCCGGAGCTATAACCCGCTCTTCATTTACGGCGGCACTGGAATGGGTAAAACCCATCTCATGCACGCCATCGGCAGGGCCTTACTTGATAATTTCCCCGGCCTAAGGATTATCTATACATCCAGCGAGCGCTTCATGAACGAGATGATTCAATCGATAAGCACTCAGCGGATGCCGCTGTTTCACCAGCACTACCGCAGTGCTGATGTACTGCTGGTGGACGATATACACATATTGGGGGGAAAAGAGCGGACACAGGAGGAATTTTTCCATACATTCAACGAGCTTTACGACCACCAGAAGCAGATCGTTATCTCAAGCGACAGCTCGCCGAAAGACATTCCCGGCCTGGTTGAAAGGCTTCGTTCACGATTCGAATGGGGGTTAATGGTAGACGTACAGCCGCCGGACCTTGAGACCAAAATGGCTATTCTTGACAAAAAGGCGGAGGCGGAAGGCATAAAACTTCCGGAAGATGTACGCATCTTTCTAGCTACGAAAACCAAATCTAATGTGAGAGAGCTGGAAGGAGCACTTATCAAGCTGATTGCCTATTCGTCCATAGCAAATGCCCCTATAAGTCTCGCTATGGCTCAGCAGTGCTTACGCCACCTTTCCTACGCACAGGAGAAAAGAATAACCATAGAATCCATCCAAAAAGCAGTTGCTGATTATTTTCACCTGACATTAGCCCAGCTTAAGCAGCGTACAAACGCCCGCCATATAGCCGAACCTAGACAAATAGCAATGTACCTCGCCAAAGACCTCGCCGGCGCCTCCCTACCGGAAATTGGAAGAGCCTTCGGCGGAAAGCACCACACGACGGTACTGCATTCTATTCAGAAAATCGAGCGTTTACGCCGCACTAACCCAGAAATAAACAGGATCATCCACAAGCTAATTGATTCAATTTGCTAGACTTATAGTGATTTCCACAGATGGCCTGCTACCATTGGACATGTATTGTGTGGAACAAAAAAAAGACCCAAAGCAGGGCTGGTTGAAGTCAAGTCGTTTTCACAATTCAGAGAGACAAAAGCCTTTGAATTTTGTATAATTTAGAAGGATTTCAACATTTCAACAGACCCTATGATTAGGGCTTAAATATAGCCTATTGTCTTGAATAGAAAACATCAAGGAATGGAGATCCGCCCCAATGGAATTCACAGTAAGCAGATCTGAGCTGGTCCGAGAGCTGAATCTGGCGCAAGGTGTAGTTGAGAAAAAAGCCACGATACCAATCCTCTCAAATGTGCTGCTGGAGGCAACTGGAGAGCGGGTGGTTCTAACGGCTACTGATTTGGAGCTGGGCATTCGCTGCTCTTTCCCGGCGCGCGTTGAGACTGAAGGGGCCGGTACTGTGCCGGGGCGGAAGTTGTTGGAGTATGTGCGCCTGCTGCCTGATGTTGACATCCACGTAAAATTTTTGCAAAACGAGTGGGCAAGCCTGGTCTGTGGTCGGTCCAGGACTCGTATTGCAGGTATGTCTCGGGAGAATTTTCCGGAACTGCCTGAGATGCCCGACTCTGTAGCAGAGATAGCAGTTGGTGATTTGCTGGCGCTGATTGAGAGGACATGCTTTGCCATCTCTTCTGAAGAGTCTCGGTTCAGTTTGAACGGGGGCTTGCTGGTATTGCGAGATGGCGCAGCAGCAATGGTTGCAACTGACGGGCACCGTCTGGCGTTTGCTCAAACCAGGAACCCTAGTGAGAGTATCACTGGTTTTCATAAGGCTTTAGTCCCACGTAAGGCGCTTGCCGAGATTCAGAAGCTCGCCAATGAAAGCCAATCTGATTTGCATGTGCACTTTGCCTCCAATGAGAATCACCTTTTCTTCCGGTTCGGTGATAGGCTTCTTATAAGCCGCAGGCTTACCGGGAACTTTCCTGATTATGAGCGGGTTTTGCCCAAGGATCATCCTTACTCGTTGACCCTGAACCGGGAAGAGGTCAAGGGTGCAATCGAGAGAGTTGCGCAGTTTTCCGATGAGCGCAGCCGTGCAATTAAGTTTCAAATTGCGCCGGGAGAGCTGAAGATCCACTCCTCGCTGTCTGAGACCGGCGAAAGCGAGGAGAGCGTTTCTACAGTGTACGAAGGGCCGTCTCTGGAGATCGGTTTTAATGCGGATTACCTGCTCCATTTTCTGCGGGCTATCAGTGATGACGAGGTGTGCCTCTATTTCAGGGATAGCCAGAGTGCAGGTGAGTGGCGGCCGGCCGGGGACGGCGGCGCTTTCGAATACCGCTACATCGTCATGCCCATGCGCATTTGAGGTGGTCGCGCATCTCCCGCTTAATCAGGTCATATGAGCAGTAAGGAAGTTAACGTGAATCCAACCGAAACCTACGATGCCAGCAGCATAAAAGTTCTAGAAGGCCTGGAGGCTGTGCGCCTGCGCCCGGCCATGTACATTGGATCGACGGGCGAAGCTGGGCTGCACCATCTGGTCTACGAGGTGGTGGATAACTCGGTAGATGAAGCACTGGCAGGATACTGCACCGAGATCAATGTCACCATCCACATGGATAATTCCATTACGGTTGTGGACAACGGGCGCGGAATTCCCGTCGACATCATGAAAGAGGAAGGCGTCTCGGCAGCCGAGGTCGTCATGACCAAACTGCACGCCGGAGGCAAGTTCGACTCGAAGTCCTACAAGGTTTCAGGCGGCCTACACGGCGTAGGTGTGAGCGTGGTTAATGCGCTTTCTGAATCGCTTCAACTTGAAATTTGGCGGCAGGATCCGGAAGCAAACAGCAGCACCAGCTTCACCTGGACCCAGGAGTACGAGCGTGGCGTCCCGCTCGGTCCTTTGACAAGGTCGGGTAAAGCCGGTCGCAAGACTGGGACCAAAATTACTTTCAAGCCCGATCCAACGATTTTCGACGTCACTGAGTTCAACTACGACACTCTGGCGCAGCGTCTTCGCGAGCTGGCGTTTCTAAACCGCGGCTTGAAAATAACCTTGACCGACGAGCGCACCGAGCCGGTCAAAACGCACGAGTTTCACTACAGCGGAGGAATAGCCGAGTTCATCAAGCACCTGAACCGGGGCAAGACCGTACTGCATGAGCGGCCCATTTATTTTGAGGGCGAGCGTGAGCTGCCCAACGGCGGGACGCTGATAATGGAGGTCGCGCTTCAATACAACGACGGCTACACCGAGAACGTTTTCAGCTTCGCCAACAACATCAACACCGTCGACGGGGGAACACACCTGTCCGGTTTCCGCAGCGCGCTGACGCGCACTATCAACTACTACGGGCAACAGGCCGGCCTGTTTAAAGACGTCAAGGAGAACCTCACCGGCGACGACGTGCGCGAGGGGCTTACCGCAGTCATCAGCGTCAAACTGCCGCAGCCGCAGTTTGAAGGCCAGACCAAGAGCAAGCTCAACAGCGATATCCAGGGTTACGTCGTGCAGCTGGTTAATGAGAAGCTGAGCGAGTACTTCGACAAGAATCCGGCCGTAATGCGCAAGATCGTCTCCAAGGCGATCGATGCGGCTCGAGCCCGCGAAGCCGCCCGCCGCGCCCGCGACCTGACGCGGCGCAAAGGAGCGCTCGATTCCGGCGGGCTGCCCGGCAAGCTGGCCGATTGCCAGGAACGGGATCCGGAGCGTTGTGAGCTCTTTCTGGTTGAGGGCGAGAGCGCCGGCGGTACGGCCAAGGCCGGCCGCGACCGCCGCTACCAGGCCATTCTGCCTCTTAAGGGAAAGATCCTGAACGTGGAGAAGGCGCGCTACGACAAGATGCTGGCGCACGAGGAAATCCGGGCCATGATACAGGCCATCGGAACCGGCATCGGTAAAGGCGACTTCGACATCACTAAATTACGTTATGGCAAGATCATCATAATGACCGATGCCGATGTGGACGGCTCTCATATCCGCACGCTATTGCTCACCTTCTTTTTCCGCCACATGCAGGAGCTGATCACGCATGGTCATGTTTTTGTGGCCCAGCCTCCCCTGTACCGCATCAAGAAAGGCAAACAGGAAAAATACATCAAGGACGAAAAAGAATTCACGCGAGAGATATTGCGGCGGGCCACGGAAAATCTTGTGGTCGAATGCGCCTCCCGTAACGGCCAGCCTGGCTTACGCATTGAGGGCGCCGAGCTGCGAAATTTTCTGCTGTCGCTCGATGAGTACTTGCAAATGCACCGCAAGGTTGAGCGTAAACTGCGTGACGCGCGCGCCGTCAACGTAGTCGCCGACCCGGCTCTGAAGCTGGATTCCAAGGCAGATTTTTCCTTGCCGGAAAACCTCCAGCCTGCGCTGGCGGCGCTCGCAGCCGCAGGAGTGGAAGCGAAGCTGATGCAAGACGAAGAGCACGGCGCCTGGATGATTAGTTATCAGGACTCAACGCAGATGACGCGCACCATCGGTCCTGAGTTGGCCGCACAGCCTGAATATCGCCGCTTACGCCTGCTGGCCCGCCAACTGGCGCGCTACAACGCTCCGCCCTACCAGGTTTCAAAAGACGCCCTGAAGGAGACCTTGGCGGATTGGAGCGAATTGCTGGAATTCGTCAAAAAAGAAGGCACGCGCGACGTTACGGTACAGCGCTACAAAGGCTTGGGCGAGATGAACGCTGAGCAGCTCTGGGAGACCACGATGAATGCCGAGACGCGCACGTTGCTGCGGGTGCGGTTGGAAGACGCCGTTGAATGTGAGGAAATCTTCTCCACACTTATGGGTGAGGACGTTGAGAGCCGGCGCAAATTTATCGAAGAAAACGCCCTGGACGTGCGGAATCTAGACGTGTAACGCTCGGCCGGTTTTTTAGGGCAAGCTCTAAAAAGTCCAAGGGGTGTTCTTATTTTGTTGTTCTACTGGAGGGTTCTTTGAACACCCCTTGGTTCAGCGGCATTGCCGCATAGAGGAAATGGCGCACGCTCAACCGATTTGCCAGCCCTTTCTATATTGCGGCCGGATGAACTGGTCGGCCTCCTGCCGGCCGACTACCTTCATATGAGCCGCATCCCACTGAATTCTGCCGTCCAGGCGCAAGGCCAAGGTGCCAAGCTGCACGATTTCCGAAAACGGACCGGCTTCAGAGAAATCAGAGCAGGCTGGTACCCCGCCCTTACAGGCACGGATCCAGTCACGATAATGGCCGGGTGAGCGGGTCAAAAATTGCGGCGGGAGTCTGTATTCTTTGTGTCGCGCCAGTGGCAGCAGCCTTACGTTTGCGCCATATGTATCGGTGGTCAAATATCCCTTTTCGCCCACAAAGCACGCGCCGCTTGAATCGAGCGACATACGGCCACGGTAGCCTGTCGGCGCTGCTTGTCCCCGAGCGGGGGAAGAGCTCTGCGGCGCGGCGGCCGGCGGAGTGGCCACCGGTCCGGCGCCCGTGTAGAATACCCCGCCTGCGCCAAAGGCTCCGGCCCCGCCGATATAAGGTTCGCCTGCCGGCAGGTCCGGCGGCCGGAAGCTGGGGCCGTCGGAGGCGCCGTCGGTCCAAATAATCTTTACGGGAGGCAACGCTCCCCGGGCCGGAAAGTTGAATTCGAGCACTGACTTCTTTGGGAAAGCATATTTGCTTTTCCCCTCCTGTCGGATAACCTCCACAGTCGGGGAGGAACCGCCCAGCCGGAGCGCTATATTCACAGCGCCGAGCACATGGCAAGCCATGTCACCCAACGCACCGCTTCCGAAATCGAACCAGCCGCGCCAGTTGAAGGGTGCATAAGCGGAGCTGTACGGGCGCATTGCAGCCGGTCCAAGCCATACGTCCCAGTCCAGCGTTTCGGGAACCTTCTCCGGTTTGGGCAGATCCTGCATGCCCTGCGGCCAAATCGGCCGGTCCGTCCAACAGTGCACTTCTTTTACATTGCCGATCTCGCCGGACCAGATGATTTCCGCTGCAATGCGCGCGCCTTCGTTGGAATAGCCCTGATTACCCATCTGGGTGGCGACTTTGAATTTTTTGGCGGCCTCCATGAGAAACCGTATTTCCCAGATGGTGCGGGCCAGCGGTTTTTCAACGTAGACGTGCTTGCCGCGCTCCATTGACATGTAGGCGGCAACACAATGGATGTGATCCGGCGCTGAGATTACTACAGCATCTATTTGTTTGTCCTCTTTGTCGAGCATCAGCCGGAAATCGCGATAGCGGGAGGCTTTGGGGTATTTTTGGTAAGCTGGTGCCGCTCGGGCGTCATCAGGGTCGGCGAAAGCAACGATGTTCTCGGTTTCGCAACCGGCGATATTGACCTCGGCTCGGCCGCCCGCGCCGATGAATGCAATATTCAATTTTTCATTAGGAGATTTGTATCCAGCCTGCTTCAAAGAAGCTATGGAACCAAAACCGCCGCCGGGTATTGCCCCGGCAAGTAATGACCCAAAGAAAAAATGTCTCCGGCTGACCTGATCTCCGAACATATGATTCCTCCATAAGTAAGCACTGGCAGGCGCGGAACATGCCGCGCCTGCTCGGTTTGCCAGGTATTACTGCCGGCTGCTACACCTCGCCCAGCAGCCGCTTTAGCATTACGTGCTGCTTGCGAACTGCGGCGAAGGCGCCCCCGGTGCTTCTATCTTCACCCTCATATTCGCTGAGCAGGTAGCCGTTCCAGTTGTGTTTCTTCAGGATGGCGATTACCTCGTCATAGGGAATATTGGGGCACTTGCAGTCGTCAGTCATAATGTTGAACTTGGCGTGGAAGCAATGGACATATGGCAGCAGGGGAATCAGATCCTCCGGCTTGCTATAAGTTCCCTCTTTCATTGGTTGGCCGCCGGGCTGGCCGCGCCCGGGACTGGTGATGTTCTGGAAGACGCCGAAATCGACGTTGATTCCGAACCACGGCGTGGTCTTCTCTTTTATGATGAATTCCACATAATCATCCAGCACTTTGGATTTCAGCAGCGTGGGCGCGTGGATTTCGGGAAGCATCCTGACGTTCAATTTCTCTGCTACCGGCAGGGCCATCTTGATGAACTCACGCCAGTTTTTTACCGGGGTCAACTGCCCATCGATGACGCCGAGCTTCGTCCGGGCGCAGGTGAAACCCAGGCGATTGGCCAGCCGTAGGTCTTGAACTAGTTGTTCATAGGACTCCTTTGTGTTGAGAGGTTCAGTTTCACTGTACAGTTTGGAGTCAACCCAGTGGCCGAACTCCACAGGCTTGACATGATACTTGGCGCACATGTCATGCCACTTCTTCACCCAAGCGTCGCTCGGGTTGGGGTAATCCTCGACAACTCCGGTGAGCACTTCCAGCCCTATATCGTAGAGCCGTGTGTCGAGATCATTGGCTTCAGCAAACAAATCCTCCAAAGTGCAGGTGACATTTAGATCGTTGTAGTAACTGTAGAACGAGACCCCGCGTTTAGGCCCGGGGCGCTCCGCAGCCGCCGAGGAGGCGTTCAAAACCGGAGAGGCGGTATAGGCAGTGACCGCGCCCGCCGTAGCTTGAAGGAATTCTTTTCTTGTCATAATTGTTTCTCCCATATCGAATCTGAACTGCTGGCCGGGCTGCTCAGTACACCAGAACCAATTTCCTTGTCGACGTGGCGGGTGCCCCCAGGATGCCTACGTTGGTTGGTATGTATGACGTCCTGTGCCCCCAGGTGACCGCCACTTCGTGCACGCCGAGCGCTAATCCCCCGGGCTTAGCTACCGTCAAAATGGCGGCCTCATAGTTCGGCCATTGCACGTTGCCGATCTTCTTCATTTCTTCCTGGGTGTAAGTTTTGCCGCCGATGGTGACTCTGATTTGAGGGCCGGAGAATTTCTCGCCATCAACCGTCACTTCGAATCCCGTCGACATGGACAGCCAGATGCCCCGGTAGTAAGTGGACCGGTACCGCACCTGAAATCCGACGGGCTTGCCGTTCTGGAAGACGTTGTGAAATCCTCTTTGTTGTACTGGTTCTTTTTCTAACATTCAATACTCTCCTTTCTTAAAAAACAATTTCCTCTGGGGCGCCATTTGGCCGCCCGGGCACGATGCCGCGCCGCGAAAACTACAGGTTGGATGCTTCATTTGTGCCGCCTAGAACTCCAGCCGCAGGGTTGTCTGTATGACCCTGGCCGGCTGTGTGCCGGTGTACTGGCCTGTTGTTGTATTTGTATTCTTGTTGCCGAGGAAACGATAGGTTGCATCAATGGCGTTGAATTCCGCGTGGTTCAAGACATTGTAAGCTTCTACTCGGACTGCCAGGCTCCGTCCTTCTTTTTTCAAGGTGAATCGCTTTCCGAGCGTCAAATCCAGATTGTGGTAGGAGGGCTGGCGCAGGATGCCCTGATTAATGTTCCCGAATGTTCCAGCCGGCGCCATGGAGAAAGCGGCCGTATTGAAGTTGGAATAGAAGCTCTTGGTGAAGCCGGACTTAGGATCGGCCACCGCTTGGCACCGCGCTCCCCCTCCGGAAAGCGAAGGATCCTGATTTTCTATGCCTGGCGACAGTGAAATGCAAGTTGGGGTAACAGGTGCACCGGTTGTGAACAGGAAAGTTCCGGAGAGGATCCAGTTTCCGAGTGTATGCTTGAGTGGAGAACGTGTCGGTCCCGGCAGATCATAATTCCAGTTGAGGCCGACAACGTGTGAGCGGTCAACACCGAGGGGGGTGTAGAACCACTTGTGCGTGTGCCAGGGATCCCATCCTGATGTGCCGAGTGCTTTTGAGAAGGTGTAGGAGAACTGAAACCCAAGACGGCGACTCATGCGGCGGTTGGCGGCAAACTGTAGGCCGTGGTAGTTCAAGGATGACAACGAAGAAGTCATCATCTGAAGATTCCCCATGCCGGGATAGTTCTTGCGAAGCAAATTGGGGTTTAGTGGTGCGCCCATAAACAGATTGTTCGGATCCGCATAAGCCCGCAAAGGAATCGGGTTGATCTGAATGTTCTGGTTGGCGTGGCGAGCGAAATTGCCCACATAACCCACGTCGACCACGGTTCCAAAACCGATGGCTCTTTGTATGGTGAAGTTCCACTGGTGTCCGGTTTCGGGGCGGTAATTCTTCTCGATGGTAAAGCCGTCGACGGGCGAGCGGGCGGCGCGGCCTGCGGTCTGTTGCAATCCACTGAAGCTTGAGTAATAGATTGTGTCCAAATAGGAGACAGGAGCAATATTGTCTCCGGCCGCCTGGGGCGCGGTCGGCAAATTCGGGCGGTTGTACAAATAAGCAATGGCGCCACGAATTGAGGTTTTGCCGTCGCCGGTCACGTCCCAAGCGAAACCAAAGCGTGGCGAGAAGCGGAGAAACGGGTATTCAAGCAACACGCCGTCACCGTTCATTCCGTTTACGCGCATTCCGTTGGCGACTTCTCCGGATCCGGGCACGATTGTATACTGGGCTGCAAGATAGGTAGTATTGGCGGGATTCCGCGGGTCTTGAGCTACGGCCACCCCATTAACAATCGCCGGCCGGTAAAGTGCGGCGGCTTTGGAAGGATCCCAGAGTGTGGGATTGAATAACGAAACGGCGTTTGAATTATCGTGGATTGTCCCTATGTGGTACCAGCGTACGCCATAGTCGATCGTGAGCCGCCGGCCGATCCGCCAGCTATCCTGAAGGTAACCTTCCACCTGCCACTCTATGCTGTCCGGGATGATCCGGGCGGTGCTTTCCCGATAGTACTGGAAATTTCCTAGCAAAGCGTTAGCGAAGCCGATGCCGGTATCCAGCGGATTCTGAAAGTTATCTGAACCGAAGGCATAGTAACCCATATACTTGCTGGGTATGTTTCCGCCGCCACGGGCATCATGCTTTCTCATTCTCTCTATGTAGAGACCGGACTTCAGGCTATGACTTCCAACGACTATTGAAAGGTCATCCTGAAGAACCCAAGTAAAAAGCTCGGAGGATGCATAACCTTTGTAGGGCAACGGGAAGCCAAAATCTATGGGCCAGTAGGTATATGCGGCGCCAAAGCTATAGTAGGGCTGATTGTTCAGCTGGCCGCCGTCAAAACGCATAATGGGCAAGAAGTTCATATACTGCGGGCCGGTTGGAACCGGGCCAAGGCGTGGTGGGTCTAGCGTGGAGCTCCTTAGCCGCGGCTGTGTTTTTTCCGGCAGGTAGAACTGGAAATGCTCGTAATTGGAGCCGAAAGTGATCTCGTTGACGATTTTTGGGCTGATAACGCTGGTGAGGCGAGAACCGAAGCTATAGCCAGGTTGATCATTACGAGTCATGTCCCTTATGCCGACTCCCATGTTAAATGGCGACTCCCAAGCGGTATTGTCATAGCCAAATCGTACATAGGCGGTGTTGGAAGGACTAATGAGAAAATCTACGCGGGCAATCGTATCTCGCCGCCATTGAAATGGACTGCCGGAATCACGGAAGTTGTAATTGAACGCCTGGCCCGGCGCCGGGTTTACATATCCGTTCGACAATGGCACCAGCTTCAGCAGAGCCAAGCCGATCGGATTAATGCGCGCTTGCGGAATCTTGCTTTCCGGAAAAGGTGAACCAATGGTTGGATCTCGGAGTACAATCGGATCGCCGGTCGAAGTACGCGCTCCCGAAAAATCTCCCTTTAGCATCGCTTCCGTGGGCTGGTTTCCCATGCTGGTGAGAGTGGGTTGGCGTGAATTCATATACTCCTGCGAGAAGAAAAAGAACAGGCGGTCCCGGTTTGTGTTGAACCGATTGGGAATTGTGATAGGTCCGCCTATGCTAAAGCCGGCGGTGAGATATCGATAGATTGGTCGGGGAATGTTCTGCCGGTTGTTGAAGAATGTGTTTGCATTCAGGTTTTCGTGACGCCGGCTCCAAAAGGCCGTGCCGTGATATTCCCGGCCGCCGCTCTTGGTGATGAAGGCAATATTGGCGCCGCTTGAGCGGCCGAATTGTGCCTGGAGGCCGTTGGCGACGATCTTGATCTCTGAGATTGCATCGAGATTGGGCATCAGGACACCGGAGCTGCCATCCATCGTGTTGATGCCATCCACGTTAATATTGCTGTTCGCGCTTCCATTTACGGCTATGCCTGCAAGCGAAGTGGAAGAGGCCGTGTCGCGAGCAGTGCTCGTATTGTAGTTGAGGTAACTCGCCGTGTTGCCGGTATCGACGATGCCCGGCAGAAGACGCGCGTAAGCCATTGGATCCCGGCCTTTCACAGTTACTCTGGTTAGCTGTGTGGAATCCAGCAAAGCGCTGCGCTCACTGCTTGCGATCTGCACGGGGGTTGCTTGAGCAGTCACCTCGACGGACTCGGCTATTGTGCCTATTTTTAGCTGGAGCCTGCCTAGGTCACGAGTTTCGTTGCTTGACAATACGATTCCCTTGACCTCGAGCGAAGCGAATCCTTTTTGAGCTTCAACCCGTAACGTGTAGGTCGAAGGCGGTAAGTTTACGAACCGGAACAGGCCCGCATCGGTCGACTCCACACGCCTGGTTGCTCCGGTGCTTTGATCGGTTAAAACAAGCGAGACACCGGGCACTACGGCGTCACCGGGATCTGTAACCACTCCCAATATGTTGCCGCTTGCTGTTTGGCCGTAGGCTGCAACTACGGCAAACAGCACACAACAGATACGAAGAGAAAGTATCTCAAACCTCATCCCCATTACCATCCCTTTCCGTTTTGGTGCTTGCACCGATGTTTTCGTCAGTCGGAAGCTCTCGGCCGCCAGGACTGCCGCTCGGCGCATCAAGCCTATTCTTCCGCTCCAGCGGGAAAAAGCTAGGTGCCGCACGGTGCATTTCCGAGCAAAATGGTTGAAAAAGCAAGCCTTGCGTCGATGTAACGTACGGTATATACCGGCCTTCGGGTGGGGTGAAGCTGGCGGCAACCAATGTTATAGTTAGGTGAACAGCGGAGATCGGCTGTGAAGGGCGGGAGTATGCTACTGGGAGACCAAGACATCCAGGCGCACAGGGAAGCTATTCTCGAGGAGCTGGACCGAATCTTAAAAAGCCGGTTTTTCAAAAGCAGCAAGCGCTGCCGACCACTGCTGCGATATATCGTTCTGGAGACGCTAGCGGGCCGCCGGGAGGGGTTGAAAGAGCGCGTAATTGGGGCCGATGTGTTTGGCCGCACAATCAACTACGACACAGCGGCGGACCCCATCGTGCGTGCTACAGCGTCTGAAGTCCGCAAGCGACTGGCAATGTATTATCACGAGCTTGGATATACTCCCACGGTTCAGATCGACCTCCACCCCGGCTCCTATGCACCGGAAATTCGCTTCATGGATGGGGCTTTGAGTGCGCCCGCTGAGGCTGAAACAGGCGACGCCCCAAGCTCGCAGGAGGAAATGCCGCCGGCCGACGGGCTTGGTTCCAAGCGAGAGCTGGCGCCAACTGTCAGCACCGCCGGAAGGAGGCAAAAGTTCGGACTCTACTGGCCGGCGCCGGCGATTGTAGTTATTGCCGCGCTAGGTCTTGCCTGGTGGGCATCCGGGCGCCTCTTGCCCAGTACGCAAGCGCCGGTCGAACGGTTTTGGGCCCCTTTCTGGGGGGCTCGATCCGCAATTATTGCAGCCGGCGGCAACTCCGGAGAACCTGCTGAACAACCCGGAAAACCTCCTCAAACTGCAATGGAAGCGCTACTGGCTGATCGGATCGGTTTTGCGGATGCGGCCGTAATGGCCGAGATCGTAGGACTGTTCCGGGCGCGTGGAAAGCAATTGTCGATCTGCCGGGGGAGAACACTGACCCTGGAGGATATGCGGCGATCGCCCACGATACTGGTCGGCTCCAACAATCCCTGGACCATGCGTCTGGCCCGCCATCTACGTTACTACGTACAATACGAAGAATACCCGGTTCTGTCAATCCGCGACCGCCAAAAGCCGGAACCGGCGCTTTTCCGCATGAATCTGGGTACGACCGTCGCCGGCCACACCGCCGCCTATGCTGTAATAACGCGCTATATCGACCGCCTTACCGAGCAGCCGGTGCTGCTGCTGACAGGCCTCGGCCGGGAAGGCACTATGGCGGCCGGCGAGTTCGTCATCGAGGCCAAATACCTGCGGGCTTTGGAGCAACGGGCGCCAATAGGTTGGGAAAAGAAGAATATCCAGGTCGTCATCTCTACCGATGTAGTCGATGAAAACTTCGGCCCACCCAGAATCGAGGCAGTGCATGTTTGGTAGGCCAAACAATAAAAGTGCTTGTTTGCGCGAGGCGGCTTCGAGGTTCAGTTGAGGTTAAGCTAAGTCATACCCACCGTGCTTGCTTCGCTCAAAAGAAGAAAAATAACTGCTTTTTAGCGGATTTTTAATGAAACCGACCAGCACAATCCGTATCCTAACCAGGAAAGGAGACACATGAAAATTAAAGTAGCTATCCTGTTAACCGCTGCGCTGGCTGTTGCCCCAACCATCTGGGCGCAAGCCTCAGCCGGCACGGGTTCGATCTTGGGGGTGGTCGTCGATCCGAGCGGATCGGTGGTGCCGCTAGCGGAAATCATTGTGCGCAATGTGGCAACCAATCTTTCGCGCAGCGTTACTTCTAATGAGGCCGGCCGCTATGAGGTCGTGGCGCTTCAACCCGGGGAATACGAAATTCGAGTGACTAAGCCAGGCTTTGCCACCTTGGTGCGAAGCGGCGTCACCGTGGCCGTAGGCTCGCGCACCACGGTGGATCTGGAGTTGACGGTTTCGTCAACTTCGGAAACCGTCACCGTACTGGCCAACGCTGCGGCCGTGCAGGTGGACAAGACCGAAGTAAGCACCGTGGTCAATTTGAACGATATGCGCAACCTGCCGCTTAACGGGCGGCGCTGGGACGCCTTCGTCATGACCACGCCCGGAGCCACCAACGACGGAGCCTACGGGTTGATTACCTTCCGGGGTATTTCGGGTCTTTATAACAACAACATGATCGACGGCATGGACAACAACCAGGCCTTTTTCTCCGAAGCCAAAGGCCGCACGCGCCTGGCCTATGGCATCAGCTCGGAGGCCGTGCAGGAGTTCCAGGTCGGAACCAGCAATTTTTCGGCACAGTATGGCCGGGCCGCCGGCGGCATAGTTAACGCCGTCACCAAGTCCGGGACCAATGAGTTGCACGGGACCGTTTTCTATCTGATCCGCGACGAAGCGCTGAATGCCGCTAATTCCGTGGGCGGCCCTGCGCTTAAGGCCCTGGGACTCGATCCCAAGCCCAAGGACCGCCGCCAGCAGTTCGGTCCCTCAGTGGGCGGCGCACTGGTAAAAGATAAGCTGTTCTACTTCCTTAGCTATGACCAGCAGTTGCGAACCTTCCCGGCAGTGGTCGTTCCCGGCTCGAGCGCCTTTTTAACGGGTACGGGAACGGCGCCAGGCTACGCCAACGTGGTCGAGTTTTATAAGAGCCTACAAGGACCGCAAGACCGCAAAGGCAACCAGTGGCTCGGGCTGGCGCGCATCGACTACAGCCTGAACTCGCGTAACCAGTTCTCAAGCACCATCAACATTCTGCGCTGGGATTCGCCCAACGGCATACAGACGGCGCCCACCCACCGGTACCACGAGAGCGCCAACGGCAGCGACGGCGTCGACAACGAAACCGTTATCGGCCGCTGGACCTCCACCCTGACCAACCGCCTGGTCAGCGAAATGCGCGTTCAGTGGGGCCGGGATTTCGAATACCAACAACCCAACGCAGCCGGACCGTATGTGACGGTCACCAACGGCATCGACATAGGCATGCCCAATTTCCTGCCCCGCCCCGCCTATCCGGATGAGCGCCGCTGGCAACTGAGCCAGGACTTAAGCTACCTGAGAGGGCGCCATTCGGTCAAATTCGGCTACGACGTAACCCGCGTAAAAGACAAGATGATTAACCTCTACCGCGGAGGCGGCGAGTACAACTATTCCCTTTTGAACGATCTGGCTCTGGATTGTTCAAATCCATCGCTGCCGCTTAAGAGTTGCAACGCGGATCCGGCGGCGGCAGGGATCGTGGGCAAACATTACACCAATTACTATCAGGCCTTCGATTCGCTCAACCTGGGTGGCAAAACCGAGTTTTCAACGGTCGACTGGGCACTCTACCTCGAAGACAGCTTTAAGCCGGTTTCATCGCTCACCATAAATCTAGGCCTGCGCTACGACCTTCAGACCATGCCCGAATTCACCGGCAATCCTGCCTTGCCTGCTACGCAGAAGATTAACACTGATCGCAACAACTTCGGGCCGCGGGTCGGCTTGGCCTGGGATCCGTTTAACCGGCAGAAAACCGTCATCCGCGCCGGCGCAGGCCTTTACTACGGGCGGACGCAGAATTCGACCATAGCGAACCTGATGAACCTGAACGGCGTGCGCTTCTTGACGTACACCTTCCAGCCGGCGACGGCCGGTTCCCCGGTTTTCCCGAATGTGCTCACAGCTATTCCCTCAGGTTCGGCCGCCCGGCCCGACGTCGTGTTTGCCTCGGGCGATTTCGCCAACCCGCTGATCTACCAGATGGAGTTCTCACTCGAGCAGGAAATCACCCGGAACCTCACGGTGACAACTTCTTATCTGGCCAGCCGCGGCCAGCGGCTGCCGGTATTCCGGGATACAAACCTACCCACCCCCACCGAGCGCACCTACACCGTTTGCCGTGACCCGCAGGTCGGATCCTCAACCTCTTGCGCCAATGTAGAACAAACCTTTACGGTTCCATTCTTCAGCGGCGCGCGCCCTAACGCGGCCTACAGCTTTATGACCATAGCCGATAGCGTCATCAACTCCTGGTACAACGGTTTCGTTCTACAGGCCCGGCACCGTTTCGCCCATGGCTTCCAGATGCAGGCTTCCCTCACCATCTCCAAAGCTCAGGATAACGGCCAGAGCCTAATCACCTTCACTTCTTCCAACCAGCCGCTTAACCCGCTGAACCTGCGCCAGGATTATGCCCTTTCGGATCTGGACCAGCGCAAGCGCTTCACCATGTCCGCCTACTGGGTGCCACCATTTAACCTGATTCAGAACCGCACCCTGAGAGCAGCACTGGAAGGCTTTCAGCTTTCAGGCATCGTGGCGCTCTATGATGGGCGCCCTTATAACGGTACGGTGTCCGGCAGCCCGTCGCCCGCCGGAACAGCCTCCGGCTTGCTCGGCGTGGGCGGCAGCACGCGAGCTCCTTTCCGCGGGCGCAACGTTTATACAGGACCTGGTGGGGCCACCGTCGACGCGCGGCTGGCGCGCGAGTTCCGCATAAAGGAACGGGCGCGTCTTCAGTTCATCGCTGAGGCGTTCAATCTATTTAACCGTGTAAACGTGACCAGCATAGTTACTACACAGTACAACGTGAGAGGCACGGTGCTTTTCCCGCGCACGGACTTCCGGAGCGTTTCAGCTACGGGGACCAATCTGACGCGGGAGCGGCAGATGCAACTGGGTTTCAGGTTGGTGTTCTAGAAATTGGGATTTAGGGAGCTGGTTGACAGCTCCCTTAAATATGCGTATGATTAAATCAATCGTATGAATGAAGCATACGCTCATTCTAACGGTAGTGCTCTCTCTACAAAAGAAAAAATACTTAACGCCGCAGAACGACTCTTCGCCGAAAACGGCTTCCAGGCAACTTCCCTCCGCGACATAACCCGGGAAGCCGGCGTGAATCTGGCTGCCATCAACTACCATTTCCACTCTAAGGACGACCTCATCCGGGCCATTTATTCGCGCCATATCGTGCAAGTAAACCGGCGCCGCCTCGAGCTCCTTGAAGCTGAATTGGCGGCGGCTCAGGGACGACCGTCGCTTGAGAATTTGATCCGAGCTTTTATTGAGCCGGCCATAGCGCTGCGCGCTACCACCCGGGGCGCCTACATCGGCAAATTGTTTGGGAGAACGCATGTGGAAACCTCCCCGGTGGTCCGCGCCACACTGCATGATTTGATGAAGCCAGTGGCCAGGCCTTTTATGGAGGCCTTCCGGCGGGCTTTGCCGGAGTTGCCTCTTCCCGAGTTGCTCTGGCGCATGCATTTTGCCGTCGGCGCTATGTCGCATACTCTGGCCGGCGCCGAGCATTTGGAGACCCTCTCCGCCGGCCTGTGCAAGCTCACCGATGTCGAGGCGGCCACCAAGCGGCTGGTGACTTTTATTGCGGCCGGCCTTCGAGCCGAGGTTCCGTCTGAGTTTTCAACAGGAGTTTCAACGAAATGAGAAAATTTGCATGGAGTTTTCTGCTTCTTCCTGGTTTTTTGGCCGCCCAAAGCGGGGGCGTGGTTGAGTTGAGCCTGAGCCGGGCTGTGGAGCTGGCGCTTGCTCCGGACGGCGACGCGCGGGCGCGGCTGGCGGCCGAGGCCGTGCGTCAGGCTGAGACCCGCGCCGCCCAGGCGCGCTCGGCGCTTTTACCCAATCTGGAAGGTTCCGTAGCCGAGCAAAACCAGACCCGCAACCTGGCGGCATTCGGGCTCAAGGTGAGCATCCCGTTACCCGGCTTCCAGTTTCCCGAACTGGTGGGGCCGTTCAGCACCTTTGACGCCCGCCTGTCGCTCGGGCAGAGCATTCTGGATCTTTCCGCAATTCGCCGTTATCAGTCGGCGCGTGTCGTAACGCAGGCGGCTAGTGAGGAAAAGGAGGCCGCCTACGATCGGGTGGCGCGGCTGGTGGCGCTCCAGTATCTGGCGGCCCTACGAGCTGCGGCGCGCCTGGAGGCTGCCGAAGCCGACTTTAAGCTGGCGGAATCGCTGCTCCAGCTGGCTACAAATCAAAAGAGCGCCGGCACGGGAACGGGAATCGAGGTCACCCGGGCGCGGGTGCAATTGGCGCAGGCCCGGCAACAGTTGCTTTTGGCGTCCAATGACCGCCGCCAGGCCGAACTGGAGTTGCTGCGCACCATAGGCCTGCCGCTTACGACGCCAGTGCGGCTGACCGACGCGCTGGCTGCCCCGGCCGCCACTGATATCGATGCCCGGCAGGCGGCGGATGAGGCTTTCCGCCGCCGTCACGACTGGCTGGCGCAACAGAAGCGCGAGGAGAGCGCGCGCCTGGCCTGGAGCAGTGCGCGCTTTGAGCGGTTGCCTACTCTAGCCGGCTTTGCCGACTACGGCAGCATCGGGACCAGCATCAATAATGCGCTGCCGACGCGCACCTATGGCGTGGCGCTACGCGTGCCCTTGTTTGACGGGGGCCGCCGTGATGCCCGCCGCTCGGAAGCCCGCAGCCTGTATGAGCAGGAGCGCGTGCGCAGCCTGGATCTGCGCCGCCAGATCGAGCTGGAGGTCAACCTGGCGCTTGACGATCTGCACTCGGCCGCCGAGCAAGTAAAGGTGGCCGAGGAAGGGTTGGCTCAGGTGCAGGCCGAGCTGGAGCAGGCTCAGCGGCGCTATCAAGCCGGCGTGACCTCCAGCCTGGAGGTCACCGATGCCCAGACCCGCCTGGCGCGGGCTCGTGACAATTATATTGCGGCGCTGTTTCTTTACAACCGCGCCCGCCTGGATCTGTGGCAGGCCACCGGCGAACTGCGCAGCAGACTGAACGCCACGACGAGGCAACCATGAAACGCAAGCAGGCCGTAATTCTGATTCTTTTGGCGCTGGCCGCCTTGGCCCTATGGCGCGTGGCTCGTGACTCAAATGCGCAAGGATCGGGAACCATACGGTTTTCCGGAAACATAGAATTCACCGAGGTGAAAGTATCCTTCAAAACGGCCGGCCGGCTGGCTGAGTTGCGGGTTAAAGAAGGTGACCCGGTCAGCCGCGGCATGCTGCTGGCCGTTTTGGACCGGGAGCAGCTGCTCAGCCAGCGCGATGCTGCGCGCGCCGCTGTGCAGGCAGCTGAATCCGCCCTGGCGCAGCTTAAGACCGCCATTGCTCACCAGCGCGAAACGTTGGTCGGCTCGATCGACGGTGCCCGCGCCGACCAGCAGCAAGCCGAGGCGCGGCTGCGTGAGCTGTTGGCTGGAGCGCGCCCTCAGGAGCGTCGCGAAGCCGAAGCGGCTGTCGAGGCGGCGCGCGCCGAGCAGGCCAGGGCGGCAGCCGACTGGCAGCGCGCCCAGACTCTTTACAAGAACGAAGATATTTCCGCCGCTCAGTATGATCAGTTCCGCACGCAGTATGAGCGTGCCTCCGCGCTGCTGAAGCAGGCTGAGCAGCGGCTGGCTTTGGTTCTGGAGGGGCCGCGGCAAGAAACCATCGAGGCCGCCCGCGCCCAGCTTGAGCGAGCCCGTGCGGCGCTGCGGGTGGCCGAAGCAGCACGCTTGGAACTGGCGCGCCGCGAGCAGGAACTGGCGGCCCGGCAGGCCGATGTAGAGAGGGCGCGCGCCCAACTGGCGGTAATCGAATCACAGCTTAAGGACTGTGAGCTTTATTCTCCGGTTGACGGCGTCGTGCTAGTTAAAGTCGCCGAGCCGGGCGAAATCGTGGCTGCCGGAGCTTCGGTGTTGACGCTAGGCGATATTGATCATCCTTGGTTGCGCGGTTACGTCAACGAAACCGAGCTCGGAAGGGTCAAGCTCAACCAAAAGGTTAAGGTCACCACGGATTCTTTCCCCGGTAAAGTTTACTGGGGCCGCGTTTCGTTTCTGTCTTCAGAGGCTGAATTCACGCCCAAGCAAATACAGACTCCTTCGGAACGCGTGAAGCTGGTTTACCGCCTCAAAATCGAGCTGGCGAACCCGGAGCGCGAGCTGAAGCTGAATATGCCGGCAGACGCCGAGATTCTGAACGAAACGGCTCAGCCATGAGCGAGCTTGTAGTGGAGGCCCGGTCCGTGGTGCGGCGCTTCGGTGCGCTGGTGGCTGTCGACCGCCTGGATCTGGCCATCAAGCCGGGCGAGATTTTCGGCCTGGTGGGCCCCGACGGGGCCGGCAAAACCACCACGCTGCGCTTGCTGTGTGGGCTGCTCGAGCCGCAGGCAGGCGAAATCAGAGTGCTGGGCTTCGACCCGGTGCGCCAACCCGAAAAGGTCAGGGATCGCATCGGCTACATGGCGCAACGTTTCGGTTTATATTCCGATCTCACGGTTGATGAGAACCTTGCCTTCTATGCCGATTTGTTCGGCGTTTCCCGCGCCGAAAGGGAGCGTTTAATGAGCCGTTTGCTCGAGATGACGCGCCTGGGTCAGTTCCGCGACCGCCAGGCCGGCAGGCTCTCCGGCGGCATGCGCCAGAAACTGGCGCTCATGTGCACTTTGATTCACCGTCCCCGCCTGCTGATTCTGGATGAGCCGACCAACGGCGTGGATCCGCTGAGCCGGCGTGATTTTTGGGAGATTTTGAACCAGCTTGCGCGGGAAGGGATGACCGTGCTCACGACCACCGCTTACCTGGACGAAGCCGAGCGCTGCCATCGTATAGGCCTCATGTACAAGGGCAGGCTTATCCGCAGCGGCCGCCCGGCGGAAATTATCGCTGCATTTGAGGAGCCGTGTTACAGCTTGTCGGCGCCTGATCTGCGCGCAGCCCGGCGCAGGCTTGAAAGCAGTCCCGAAGTTGAAAGCGTCGAACCTTTCGGCGACAGGCTGCATCTTTTCCTAACGCCCGGTCGTGGTTCGCCGGAGGACGTGGCATCAGCTCTCGAACGGGAGGGCTTGGGACCGGTCGAAATGCGGCCGCTTGCTCCCACACTTGAGGATGTTTTCATTCTGGCCATACGGAAGGCTGCTCGGGAGGGGGCATGAACGGCGAGCGCCGGCAGGTCGAGGTAAGGGATCTGGTTAAGCGGTTCGGAGATTTTGTCGCCGTTGACCATGTCTCTTTTAGTGTGCGTGCCGGAGAAATCTTCGGTTTTCTGGGGCCGAACGGGGCGGGTAAGTCGACCCTGATACGTATTCTCTGCGGGTTGCTGCGGCCCAGCTCCGGCCAGGCGCAAGTAGCCGGCGCTGATGTTGTCCGGGATCCTGAAGCCGTGCGCCGTTCTATCGGCTACATGTCCCAGAAATTTTCTCTCTACGACGATCTTACGGTGGAAGAAAACCTGGAGTTTTTCGGCGGCGTCTACGGAGTTCCTGAAAGCCGCAGGCGGGAGCGCGAAGAGTTTGTGCTGCGCTTGGCGGGCCTCGAGCAGCACCGGCGCACCATGGCCCGCGAGCTTGCGGGCGGCTGGAAACAACGCCTGGCGCTTGGCTGCGCCATTCTGCACGAGCCTCCCATTTTGTTTCTGGATGAACCCACCTCGGGCGTGGATCCTCTGGCGCGCCGCGAGTTTTGGGATCTCATCTATAAGTTGAGCTCCGAGGGACGGACGGTTTTTGTGACCACGCACTACATGGATGAAGCCGAATACTGCCACCGGCTGGCGCTGATGTACGGCGGGCGGATTGTGTCGCTGGCCCCGCCGGCCGAGCTTAAAGCCGCCGCAGGTAAAGCTTCTATGGAAGAAGCCTTTGTCTCAATCATCGAAAACCAAGAGCGAGGTGGGCGATGAAGCTGCCGGCCACACTTGTCCGCACGGCCGCTGTGGCGCGAAAAGAAGGCTGGCATATCCTGCGCGACTGGCGCAGTTTGCTAATGGCTCTGGCTATTCCGGCGCTGATGCTGCTGCTGTTCGGCTACGCGCTGACGCTCGATGTGGACCGCGTGCCGCTGGCGGTCTGGGACCAAGATGGCAGCCCTGAAAGCCGGGAGCTCATAGCGCGTTTTGCGGGTTCCCGATACTTCACCCTGCTCGCGTTTGTCGACAGCTATGCCCCTATCGAACGGATGATTGACGAAAACCGGTGCATGCTGGCGCTGGTCATTCCGCCGGATTTTGGCCGAACGCTCCGCTCCGGAGGTGCGGCGGAGCCCCAGTTGATTGTCGACGGCAGCAACTCCAATACCGCAATGATCGCTTTGGGATATGCCGAGGCGCTGGTGCGCGCCTATTCATTCCAGCTTCAAGCGCACGACCTTGAGGCTAAAGGCGGCGGCAAACTGAAGGTCCCAGTCGATCCGCAGCCGCGCGTCTGGTACAACAGCGAATTGCAAAGCCGCAATTACATTGTTCCCGGATTGATTGCCGTGATCCTGATGATCATCGCCGCCATGCTGACCTCGCTCACCATCGCGCGGGAATGGGAAAACGGTAGCATGGAACAGCTGCTTTCGACACCAGTACGCGCCCATGAGATTGTGCTTGGCAAAATGGCCGCCTATTTTGCGCTAGGCGCCGTGGACACAGTAGCAGCCATGCTGCTCGGAGTTGTGGTGTTTCACGTACCGCTGCGGGGCAGCCTGCTGCTGGTGGTGGCGAGCAGTGCAGTGTTCATGATGGGCGGGCTTTTCTGGGGCATCTTTCTTTCGGCTGCGACGCGCAACCAATTGGAGGCTTATCAGATGGGCATGGTGACTTCGTTTCTGCCGGCTTTCCTGCTTTCGGGTTTCATTTTCGCCATCGAAAACATGCCTGCCGTCATTCAAGCCGTCAGTTACATTTTTCCCTCGCGCTACTTCATCACCATCCTGAAAGGAGTCTTCCTCAAGGGCATAGGGCTGCAGGTGCTGTGGACGGAGCTGGCGTTTCTCTCGCTTTATGCCCTGGTGGTCTTTGCCGCTGCTACCCGGAAGCTCAAACAGAGGATAGCCTGACGCCATGTGGAATCGTATCTGCCACATCATCGTTAAAGAATTCCGGCAAGCTTTCCGCGAACCCCGCACGCGGGCTTTGCTTTTCGGGCCGCCGCTGATTCAGCTCCTCGTCTTTGGCTATGCCGTAAACCTCGATGTAGAACATAGCCGGCTCGGCTGGATGGATCTTGATAATTCGCCCGCCAGCCGGGAATTGCGCGCCTCTTTTGTAGGCTCGCGCTATTTCGAGCTGGTTGCCGAGCCGTCGAACGAAGCCCAGGTGGCCGAACTGCTTGATACCGGACGGGTGGCGCTGGTCGTCAGAGTGCTTCCGGGATTCGGCCGGGATGTGCTGCGAGGCGAGACGGCTTCGGTCCAAATACTAGTTGACGGGACCAACTCCAACACGGCCTCGATCATCTCAACACAAGCTGCCGGTTTGGTTTCCGGCTTCGCCCGCCGGCAGATGAACGCGCAGATGCGCGAGCGCCTGGCGGCGCGAACGCTGGCGGCGGGCGGCCCCATTCACCTGGAGCTGCCTTCGGTGAACCTGCGCAGCCGGGTCTGGTTCAATCCGGACCTACGCAGCCGCGCCTTTTTTGTCCCCGGTGTGGTGGTAAACATCATTACGCTGGTAACGCTCATGCTCACCGCCATGGCCATCGTTCGGGAGAAGGAAATCGGCACGATGGAACAGTTGATGGTTACGCCCATTCGTCCGGTGGAGCTCATCTTGGGCAAGACGCTGCCTTTTGTGCTGGTCGGGCTGGTGGACGTCGTTCTGGTCACTGGTGCGGCATTGCTGATTTTCCGGGTTCCATTTAGGGGGAGCGGCTGGTTGCTGCTTGGTTGCTCGCTGCTGTTGCTTCTGACAACGCTCGGAGTAGGGCTGTTCATTTCGACGGTGAGCCACACGCAGCAGCAGGCCATGATGGCCAGCTTTTTCTTTTTCAACCCGGCTTTTATGCTGAGCGGGTTCACATTTCCTATCCGCAATATGCCGGAGCCTGTGCAGTATGTGACTCTGTTGAACCCGGTACGCTATTTCATCGAAATCGTGCGCGGCATCTTTCTCAAAGGAACCGGCGTGGAGGTCTTATGGCCGCAGATGCTGGCGCTCGGGGTGATCGGCGTGGTGGTGCTTACGCTGAGCGTGTTGCGCTTCCATAAGCGCTTGGATTAGATACTTCGATCGCTGAGGGCCAACCTCAAACGTAGATGCGCGGCACGCGCGGGCTTATGCCACACAACACGCAATAGGAGATCGTTCCTGCCCAGCGTGCGATCTGTTGGGCGTTGAGCGCGGCCTCGCCTTCCTCGCCGATGAGCGTGACCGCATCGCCCGGCTTGAGATCCGGCACGCGGGTGATGTCGATTGTGGTGAGGTCCATTGACACTGCGCCCACGATCGGCGCCAGTTGCCCCCCGGCAATGACTTTGCCGCGGTTGGAAAGCCGGTGAGGGACCCCGTCGGCATAGCCCGCGGCGAGCACGGCAATCAAGGTGGGCTGTTCGGTTCGGAATGTACCGCCGTAGCCTACGCGGCTGCCGGCCGGCAACTGCTTCACGCTAAGAATGCGAGCTTTCCAGCTTAGCGCCGGGCGTACTTTGATCAGTTGCCCCGGCGCATGTCCTTTGGCAGGCGATACATATCCGTACAGAGCGTGGCCCACACGCACCATATTGCCCCAGGCGTTGCGCCGGCCATACGCCACCGGGTTTGTACTCGACAAATGTATCCATTCCGGCTCAATTCCTCTCCGCCGTAGTTCGCTAAGAACTGTTTGGAAAGCGGCTATCTGCTCATCGGTTTGGGAACTGGCGTAATCGGCCGAAGAGGCGAAATGGGTCATCAAGCCTTCCAGCATCAGGTGGCGTGCCCGCGACAGAGCGGCCAGAATTTCCCCGGGCGCAGCCCGCGTCCCCAGCCGGCACATGCCGGTGTCGATTTTCAGGTGGAAAGGCAGGCGTACGCCGCGCGCCTCAGCCTGACGGTCCAGCACCTCCAGATCCGCAAGAGAATGTACTACCGGCGTGAGCGAGTATTCAAACAAGTAGGGATGTTCAAAGGGGAAGCAATCGGCCATCACCAGTATCCGGGCCGGGATGCCCGCCTTGCGCAGCGCCACGCCTTCGCTTGCGTTGCTTACGGCGAGCCACCGCGCCCCTTCGGCAACCAGCAGCCGGGCCACTTCGACCGCGCCGTGTCCATAGGCGTCGGATTTGACTACGCCCATGACTTCGACGCCCGGGCCGACCGATTGGCGCACTTGGCGAAAATTTTCGGCCAGGCGAGCGCGTGAAACTTCAACCCAGGTGCGGTAGGGATGATTGTCCATGTTACACTCCTCGCTTGCCGGCCAGGCTGGCCAGCAATTTTTCGTAAGCATCGGTGACGGCATCCCAGCTATACCGCTCGCGCACCCGGGCGACGGCCCGCTCGCTCAACCGGAGCCGTTCGCCTTCAGGCATAGCCAGAACCTGCTCCAGCACCTCCGTCAGATTATCGTGTTCAAACGGCAGGCCCGCCCCCTCGGCCACTTCCGCGTTTTCTCGGGTATTCAGATATAACACCAGGCAGCCGCGCCCCATAGCCTCGATCAAAGCCGGGTGGGTTCCGCCTACTTCGGTGGCGTGAATGTAGGCGAAAGCGTGCGAGAGCAATTCGTGATAGCCCAGTCCGTAGATGGCGCCGGGTATTATAATGCGCGGGTCGCGCGTGTTTCGAACTTGCGCCAGGTAAGCTCCGGCATAGGGTGCGTCACCGATTAGGGCCAGTTTGAACGGGGTGGCCACTCGCTCGAAAGCCTCCCGGACGGCCAGCGCATTGTTTTCCGGCTCCATACGGCTTACATAAAGAAAATATCTTCCCGGTTCCAGTCCCAAACGTTCGAGTGCTCCAGTGCTGGTGAGTTTTCCAATTTCCGCGCCATAGGGGATGAAAACCGTGGCTTTGCCGTAACGGTCCAGATAGTAGGTGGCGATGGCTTCGGCATCGCTTACCACGGCGTTCGGCAAAACAGTCGCCAGGCGCTCGGAAAGCAGGTACCAACCCTTTGCCAGCCGGTTCCATTTTCGCCGCCGGCGTTCGACGCCGTCCACATTCAGCGCCACCGGGATGCCTGCCAGCCGCGGAGCTAGCGTGAAGAGGGCGTTGGCAGCGTTGCAATAAAGCGCTGCATCAACCCGACGCAAGAGCAGGTCGAGCGTGGAAAGCAGGGTATGCGACAGCGTTTCCAGATACTTGTGCGGCACCGAAGGCAAGTAGCGCAGGTGCACGCCGCGATAGGTTCGCTCGCTGTGCCGCTTGCGGCAGTAGACAGTCACCTGGTGGCCGCGCGCAGCCAGGCGCCAGGAAAGTTCTTCGGCGAAAGTTTCATACCCGCCGTAGCGGGCCGGAATGCCGCGCGTGCCGACGATTGCAAGTTTCATCAACGCCCGACAGCGCGTGAGGATTGCTCCTGGTTGAAGGCGGCAGTGCGAGGCGCCGGATGGCTGACCGGCGCATAACGGAACCACCCGGACAAATATTCATCGTTGACCCGGCGCCGGCTCATTATAATACGGCGCTTACGCCAGACCTTCTTCCAGTGGCGCAGCAAATACCAGAAGGCCTTAAGCGAAGTGTGTTCCCGAAGCAGGCAGCAGCCGATGACCACTATGTCTCTGGCGGTGATTGAGAAAAAGTTGCGCCAGTAAAGATCCGCGGTCATGTTCTTTATGCGCATTAGGAACCGGTTCTTGACCGAGTGCATGTTTATCACCGGCGGCAGCGCCCGGCGATTTCCTGGAAGGGCTTTCCGAACATGATAGCCGCGGGCATGCGGGGTGTAGATGCAACGCCAGCCCATCAGTTGAGCCCGCCAGGCCACGTCCGCGTCTTCCCGGTAGGCGAAGAAATCCTCGTCAAAAAACTCGCCTTCGATGGATATGTCGTCGATCATCTCACGCCGGTAAAGAGCCGCAGCGGCGCTGGCGCCGAAGACGTACTCATAACGCAGATAATGCCCGTTGTCCTCTTGCTGGCTGCCTCGGTCAAGGTGACGGAGCATAGGAGTAAAGTAAATTCCGGTCGAATCCACCAGCGGGCGGTCCGGCAGTTCGAAAGAAGCCTGCATGGTAAGCAACTTTCCGCAAACCGATCCGATGCGCGGGTGAATGTGACCGGCCGCCACCATGGCTTCTATGAAGCCTCCGAGTAGCAGCACGTCCGGATTCAAGGTAAGCACCCAGTCGCCGCGGGCCATGCGTATGGCCTGGTTCTGCGCCGCCGCAAAGCCGATGTTGCTTTCGTTGTAGATAATTCGACAACGATCTTCGAACTGCTCGAGTATGTCACAAGTGCCGTCGGTCGAAGCGTTGTCGATGACGATGATTTCTTTGTGCGGATAGCTCTGAGCCAGCACCGACTCAAGGCAGCGCTTGATGAAACGGCCGCTGTTGTAGGTCACGATGGTTACAGAGACGAAATCGTTATGTGCCATGCGCGTCAATCAGATCCGCAATAGTGTTCCTTTTAGTGCCGCGCTCAAACGGGTAAGCCATCCGCCTCCCCTAGCCGGTCTGGCAGCAACCGTAGGCATGCGAACCGAATAACTCTAAAATACACCCTAACAGGATACCGCTTCCACCAGAGAAGCAATCCAAATACCATCCTTACTGCACACCCGCCTACTATAGCTGTTGCCACCAAAGCCCGACCTGGGAGACGAAAGTGTTTTGAAGCATACCTTAGCAGGCTACCATACCACCAGATGATCCGGGATTCAGCATTAACGTGCTGAATCGAGTGCCCGCCGGCATGGCGGGCTACCGCTCGGGGTTCGTAAATTATGCGGAAACCAGCGCTTTTTAGGCGCTTCAGAAAGTCCACGTCCTCAAACCAAAGTGGGTAAAATTTACTGTCCCAACCTCCTACAGCTTCCCAGGCGTCGCGGCGAATCATGAGAAAGGCGCCAGCAGGCTGCTCGATCTCAGCCGGGCGATTCGGATCAAGGTCCAGACAGCGGTAGCGCCGGTTGACTGGGTTTTTTTTCCACACCCGGTTCACTCCTAAGGCCTCCAGGGACAGGGCCGCCGGCGTAGGAAACCTCCTCACGTTAAAACCAATCTGAGGCCGGCCGCCTTCATCCACCAACTTGCCGGCAGCGGCTCCGACATCCGGGGCGGCGAAGGCCTCCACCAGCGGCGCAAGCGAGGTCAACAAAACTGCGTCCGGATTTATCACCAAAATAAGTTCTGTATCCAGCGCCTCGATTCCCTGGTTGAGCGCGGCTGCAAAGCCCCGGTTTTCTGAGTTGGCGATCAGGACGATTCCGGGCTTGGTAGCCACCAGGGCCGGAGTGCCGTCGCAAGATGCATTGTCAAGCACCACCAAGCGATCCACCTGGCCGGAGAGCGAGCTAAGGCAGGCCAGAATCTCCTTGGCTGAATTGTGCGTGACGACAACTGCTCCGACTCGTTTCATGTCAGCGCGAAATACAGCTTCCAGTACCAGTCAAAGCCCAGCCGGCGTTGCAGATCGAGCAGCTCAAGTTCGCTGGCATAGAGTAGCCGAGCGAAGTTGGAGGAGGGGGGTGTGTGGCGTTTTCGGATTTCACGGTAACGAGCGAGTCCTTCTAGCTTACCTTTAAAATAAGCGCGTCCCGCGCCATGTCTGAGCGCTACCAGCCCCCACAAGCTCTGGGCCACCAGTATGGGCCAGCCGAGCCGCCAAACCCAGCCTTTTGGATAGTGTTTGGCCACAATCCAGAGCTGATTACGGGCGATGCGCCTCACGACCTCGGGGTGCCATCTTCCAAGAGTGCCGCTGCCTTCATGCCAGGCGACGGCTGCCGGGACATACATTCCCTCAAACCCCAGGCGGGCGCAACGGAGGAAAAAGTCTAAATCTTCGATATACGACTCAAATTCTTCGTCTAGTTCCCCCACCTTGTTAAAAAGATCAGTGCGCAGCAGCGTTGCGGTAAACGACGCCAGGCGTATGCGGCGTTGCTGAGCGAACACAGGAGAGTCTGGGCGTCCGGCGCCGGCTCGCCAGGCGCAAGCCCCCCGGCAAAGCGTGTCAAAGGTTCCATCCAGCCTGCCGTCGCGCTCAGCGCTGTACAGGCGCCCGGTGGCGAACCAGACATCGCTTTGGCGACAAGCTTCGAACAACCGCTCCAGCCAGTCGGCGGCCAGTTCAACGTCGTTGTTCACAATAGCAAGCCAAGGGGCTGAAACATGCTTAAGGCCCGCGTTGACGGCCCGCGCGAAGCCAAGATTCGCTTCCAGCCGCAAGACGCGCGCGCCGCGCCGTTCGGCCTCTTCAGGCGAGCCGTCGGAAGAGCCGTTGTCGACAACCAAAATTTCTGCAAATGAGCAAGTTTGCCGCCGGGCCGAGCAAAGAAGCCGAGCCAGGCGCTGGCCTCCGTTCCAATTCGGCACAAGCAGAGCGGCGTCCGGCATAGGAAAACCTATTTAAACTTGCCCGCGGTTGCCGGAGGCTTGCTCACCGCTCAAAGCCGGGGCTTGGCTCCGTCGGGGGCGCCGTTCAAAGCGCTTCCGGATGAGAAAAAGCAGGTTGTTGATGCCGTCGCGCCAGGGATTGAGTTTGATTTCACCCAAACGAGAGGAATACAAAATGGAAATCTCGCCAAAACGGATTTTCGGATTGCGAAGCGCTTCAACTTTTATTTCTTCTGAAAAAGCCATGCCGTCGGAGCGAAGAACCATATCCTGAAGAATGGAACGCCTGAAGACCCACATGCCGCTTTGCGAATCACGGACCCAACGCATGAACAGGATCGACATTGCGAGCGACAGAATTATGTTTCCGACCTTATGCTTGAAGCTCATGGCTTTTGGGTCACGCACGGGGAAGCGGGAGGCGTTCAAAAAATCGACCTCAAGATGCAGGAAAGCTTCAAGCAGATAGGATATGCCGTCAACCGGATAACTGTGGTCGCCGTCCAGCGTCACAATTATATCGCCCGTGGCGTTGGCAAAGCCCCTTTTATAGCTTCGACCGTAACCGCGCACTTCTTCGCGTATGACCGTTGCCCCGAAGGCGCGGGCTACTTCACTGGTGCGGTCGGTTGAGCCGTTGTCGACCACGATCACCTCGTCGACAAAGGAAGGCATTTTCGAAAGTACCTTCTCGATTCCCTGCTCTTCATTCAGGCATGGGATGATGACCGTGATTTTGAGTCCTTTGTACATGGTGTAGGATGAATTGTTGCTATGAAACGCGCCGCCTTTCTATTATGCTGGATCGCAGTTGCTGCGGTGGCGGTTGAAGCCGCCGATCTGACAGGGGTCCAAAACGTCTATATCTTTCCAATGGCGCATGGTTTCGACCAGTACCTGGCCAGCCGGATTGCTTCTTCGGGGGTCTTTCAGGTGGTGGTGGACCCAAAAAGGGCTGACGCGTTTTTTACAGACCGCTTGGGTGAGGCGTTTGAAGAGAAGTTACGCCAGTTGACTTCGAGCGAGAGCGAATTACGTGAAAGAAAAAAGAATGAGTCTTTGGAGCAGGAAAGGATTGCTCCTGCTTCAACTTTCGGTCGTGGAAGAGGCACGATTTTCCTGGTTGAAGCTGCCGGCCGGAGCGTGCTTTGGTCGATTTATGAGCCTCCGCGTAACACAACCCCAAAGGAACTGGACCGTACCGCCCGGCGGATCGTTGAGAAGCTAAGCACTCCCGGCAAGACGCGCTAATTTGGGGCTCCGCGTTTTTTTTCGAGCGCGGTGTGATAACTTTGCAGCAGTCGTTCAGTTGCAGAAACGATATCCCAGTTTTGCTCCACATGCCGCCGGGCGGCCAAGGCAAGTTGTTTGCCAAGAGCCGGATCATCAAGTAGCCGGAGGACGGCTGCGGCGAATCGGGCTGGAGCGTCAGCCAGCAGGCAGGTTTCGCCGTTACGCACGCCAAGCCCTTCAGCGCCAAGTGACGTTGACACAACCGGGATGCCGCAGGCAAAGGCTTCTAGCAACTTGACCCTCACCCCGGAGCCGCTGAGAACGGGGCAAATAAACACGGCAAAACGGCTTAGGGGTTCACGTATGTCGCCGACTGAGCCCAACAGTTCGATTCTCTCAAGCGAGGGCAGCACATGGGGCGGAGGAGGGTCGCTGCCAACGACCACAAGGCGGGCGTCAGGACGCTGCTTTAGAATGAGCGGAAAAACCTCGGAAGCAAACCAATTGAGCGCCGACTGATTTGGCTGATGGCGAAAACTGCCGACGAATAACAGTGTGCCGGGCTCACGGTTGTCGACCTGGAAAGGATATTGAGAGACATTCAATCCCGCCCTCAACCCGGCTGCGGCTTTCTTTCGCAGCTCCGGCAGATAACTTAACAGGTAGGAGAGATTTTCCTGACTACATGTTTCCACCAGGTCCAGCTTTCTGAGTACGCGGGTTTCGAAGTAAAGCGCACGAAGGTATTCGATGGCGGCTTTCGCCTTGGCGACGGCGCCTATCAGGTAAGGCCAACTTCGAGCGATTGATTGAAAGTAGACGTCATGCTCAAACAATGCACAAACCAAGCGGCGGAAATCTCCGGCATATTGAGCCAGCGGCGTATATTCCAATTGCACTACGTCTATCGAGTGTTTGAGGATTTGGCGGTGAATCAACCAGGCCAGATCCTCAATGGCGAATTCGCGCACAGCTCGCGGAAGTATTGATGCCGAGGCGCGGGGACTTCCGGGGGCTTTCATCAGGAATTCGACCGAAGCACATATTTTGCGCAGAGGCTCGTTGGCCGCCAGTTCGTGCTGGTAATGCAACAGGACGATGAGGTGTAGCTCACATCTCTTTGCAAGCTCGGCCAGCGTCTGGTACATGAAAACGCCGCCCCCGTGAATCGGAGGAAGGATCGGATAAGGAGCCACGAACAGTACACGGAGGGGCTTGGGACGTACCGGAATGGGCTCGAAGCGGTCGCGGAAGTACCCTCCCATTGGTCGAGAGAAAGCTTCGGCATCGCTGATCGCAGCCAGCTGGCGCGCGCGCCAGCGTGAGCAGGCGGCAGCCGGCAAGCGACGAAACGCTCCCCAAATGCCGCGCAAACTGGCGCGCTCAACGGTTTCGCCGGCCAGTGCGCTCAACCAGGCGCCAGCTTGGGCATAGAGCAAGTGCTGAGCAAACAGTCGCCAGTCATGTATGTTTTTCCAGGCCCAAAGAATGTAATTCTTTTCTAAAATCGCCTGAATTTGGTCCGGCGTGAAGCTACGGCCGATGGTTCCGCGGTGTTCGTGATAGACAATGCTCCGCGGCTGGTACAGAACCTTCCAACCGCGCTTCCAGGCCATATAGCCAAGATCGGTGTCTTCCAAGTAAAAGGGCGATAGCAGCGAGTCAAACCCACCGAGTTGCAGGAATTTGCGCCGGTCGTAGGCGGTCGAACCACCGCCACCGTAAAAACACGGATATAGGTCATTTATTCCGTCATCGATGCGGTGGCCTACACGGAGCATTCCGTCCCGCCAGGCGCCTTGAGATAGCCCGGTTTCCTCGCGGCGTTTGGAGGGGTCGGGGAAAAAGATCTGACAAGAAACCGAGAAAACGTTTTCATCGGTAAAACCATCGATTAGAGGCTGTAGAAATCCCTCCTCCACCCGCATATCGTTGTTCAACAATACAACTATGTCGTTGCGGGCGGCCAAGATGCCGGCGTTGGCGCCGCCGCCGAAGCCGAGGTTAGAAGCCATCTCAAGGACTTTCACTTGGGGAAAATTTTCGCGTACCCAGGACGTGGTTCCATCTTTTGATGCGTTATCGACCAAAATGATTTCGTTTCCAGGATTATGGGCGGCAGCTGCGACTACCGACGGTAAAAATCGTTGCACGAGCTCACGTCCGTTCCAAGTAGGAATAACGATCGAGGCTGCTCGCTTGGAGGGAAGTACCGAAGGCGGCAAATCTTTTTTCTTCCACACTGCTGCAAGCAGATCAGTAGCCGCCAGTACCAATGCTGCAATGAGGATCATTAGTGGAGAAAACAAAATGAGCGGCAGCGCATATACGAAGCGAAACAACCGTTTCATGCTAGAGGTCCTGCGGCTTCGGGGTGACGCCAAGGGCGCAGCCAAGTTTGACCCAGCGGGATTGGAGCAGGCGGGCTAGCACTGCTTCTAGCTTGCGAACACGTTCATCCAGACTTAACGCCCAGGCTGTTCTTTCCTCAAGAGCCTTTTCAGTTTCATGAAGCACGTCCACCGCATGAGCGAGTTCGGCGCACTTTTCAGTCAGCTCCCTGGCGGACTTTTCGGCCCAGGCTGCGATTTTTTGCTTTTCATTTTCGAGGCCTTGAATCTGCTCCTCGTAGGCGGTGGTTCTGGAAGCCAACTCACGTTCGAGCTGGTTTAAAAGCTCCCGGGCATGTTCCAATTCCTTATCCAACTGTTGAGCCCAACGGTTGCTTTCATCCAGTTCGTCTTTCTGGCGCGCGAACATGTCAAGCAGCTTGTCACGCTCTTCGGTGAGTTCAATGATTGTGGCTTTGTGCTTGGTGATCTCCTCGTCAAGTTTGCGGATGTGAAGTTCGCGCTCCTTAAGGATGTTAGCGGCTCGGGGTACAAAGAAAAATGTTGGGGAGCCGGTTTGGGGCGCCAGCGCGCATACGGCAATAAAAAAATTCGACTCGTCAGGTCCAGCAGCCGCCCTCTCCATGCGTGTTTCGATTGAGGTAATGCTGTCCACAGGCTGAAAAACGATGCCGTCAGCGTGGTTTTGTAGAAAGAAAGAGACATGAGGGAAGACAGCTTCAAGCTCCTTACGGAATTCTTCGAAGGTGAACTCATGCTGATGATATGGGTTAAGACCCGCCGGGCCTCTTGACTCTTGATAGTAGTATTTGTTTGGTGTAGAAATCACGCACTGCCCGGAGCGATCCAAAACTCGGCGTGTTTCTTCCAGGAATGTGCGCCAATCAGCCAAGTGCTCGATGAGCTCAAAGGCCACAACCAGATCGAAAGAAGCTGAATTGAGGGGTAGGCAGGTGCAAGCGGCTTGAATAAAGTGAACTTTTGAGCTGGCGTAGTGGCGATGTGCATAAACTAGCGCTTCGGCCGAGATATCGCAGCCAACAACCTGAGTGGCAACTCGGCCGAGCTCGGCACTTCCATAACCAGTGCCGCAGCCTACATCCAGAACGCGCTTGTACCGAGCAAGGCGAGCGGCAAAAGCATAGCGAGCAATGTGCTCGTTCCAAAGATCTACCGGCACTTCGCCTGGTATCACCCTTTCACCGGTGAATTCAATCACGAACGCTCTCCAGCGACCTGCTGTTCGATAGCAACCTTGCGTTCACCTCGACCCGACAAGGTAGGTGCATGTAACCATAAACTTGACCTTTGGCGTGACCCATCTGGAGAATGATGGCATTATCAATCCAATCGCACATTACATAGCTTTCAAGAGAGCCGTCAGCGATGGCTGGAGAAAACGAGAATGCGCCGGCATAAAATTCTGGGAGTTCGAGATGAAAATCAACGGTAAGAATGTCGCCCGGCGCCATAGGAGGAAGCGTTGTGCCCAAACGTGCAGTATTTGTCCCGGAAAAATCGATTCCAAGATGGTTGCGCAGCATGAACCCTATGATAGGGGAATTGACTTGCCGGTGGGCACGGGCGCTGATTCGAACAACGATGGTCGAGGATGGCTCAAGCAATTCAATACGTTCACCTGCCGGACTCAATATGGCAATTCCGATTATTTCGGCACGCCCGTCACCGTGGCGGTGGTCGATGTTGGGTATAGAGTCAACGATTTCCGGGGGCCGAGAGGCGCCCGCAGGCTGTGCGGGAGACTCTGCTTGCCCGGCGTGACGTCGATAGGCTGTATCTTTTTCACTCATTGCCGCAAGATATTTTGCGACTACACGATCGGTAGGCCCTATTTCGCGGATCTTGCCGGCATCCAGCCAAACTGCGCGAGTGCCGATGGCTTTAACGTCGCCCATAGAATGCGAAACAAAAAGTATGGTTATGCCCTTGCTCCGCAGCTCGTGAACTTTCCGCATGCAGCGCTGGCGATAGTAGATGTCGCCGACGGCTAGCGCCTCGTCAACAATAAGGATTTCCGGGTCGAGATGAATGGCTACGGCGAAAGCAAGGCGAACAATCATGCCGCTGGAATACGTTTTAACGGGTTGGTGTATGAAGTCGCCTATTTCAGCAAAGTCTTTTATGCTGTGATATTTAGCGTCGATTTCACGTTGGGAAAATCCCAAGATGGCGGCATTGAGATATATGTTGTCTCGACCGGAGAATTCCGGATTGAAGCCCGATCCGAGCTCAAGCAAGGCTGCTACACGCCCATTTACCTTGACATGACCTCTTGTTGGCTGGATAATGCCCGCAACTAATTGAAGTAGAGTGCTTTTGCCTGCTCCATTTTCGCCAATTATGCAGAAGGTCTCGCCACGGCGCACAGAAAAGCTAACATCGCTTAATGCCCAAAAATCGCTGTGGCGTCGTATTCGGTTGAGCGAAAGCAATTCAAGTAAGCGGTCACCAGGCCTTGCGTAAATGGGATAGCTTTTAGAAACGTTTTCAAACTCGACCGAATTCACACTTTTACCTTTCCGTGAAACGGAGACATTACGAATCTACTTAAGCTATGGCGCGGGTGTCAAATAAGGCGGGTGCACAAACAGGAACGGGCGGCTATTGGTCAATTTCATCACTTTCAAGCTGTACATCAATTGTTGCGGTGCATTATCCGCGGCGTCTAGGAGTTCCACCCTTTGCGACGCACTCAATACGAAGCCGGAAAGTGATATATGCCAATAGCCGCCCCTCGATAAACGTTGTCTATTGGACTTCCTCCTTACTGTCAAACGTGGTCATCACTAGAATTACTAATTGTGATCACCACCGGTTTCCGTGACAGGCTCACGGCTGGGATCCTTGTCCCACTTTTATGATAGACCTTCGATTGGTAAAGTCAATACAAAATAGGCGAGGAAAAACCTGAACCAAGTTCTGAGGCATCCTAGGGGTGAGATTGACAACAGGAGTGCTGAGACTATAACCTTGAAGGAAGAAAGACCAGCCGGCGTAGCTCAGTGGCTAGAGCGAGGGTCTCATAATCCCTAGGTCGCTGGTTCGAGTCCAGCCGCCGGCACCAGCATTTTTTCTACCTTGCATTGGCTGTAATCAGGTCATGAATGCGGATGAGATCCTCTTGAGAATAGTATTCAATTTCCAACCGGCCTCTTGACTCCGACTTTTGCACCAGACGGACCCGCGTGCCCAAGATTCGTTCAAGGTTCTCTATTGCGGCTTTAAGGTTTGGATCCTCAGTGACTTCTTCCGGAGATTTTGCTTCGCGCGACTCAGTCATGCGTTGAACCAATCGCTCGACTTGCCGCACTGACAGACCTTGACTGCTGGCTTTCTCGGCAACTTGCCTTTGAAGCTCGGGAGATGGCAGGCCTAAAATGGCCCGTGCGTGGCCCATAGAAAGGCGGTGATCTGCAATGAGTTGTTGAACGTCTTGCGGGAGGCGAAGGAGCCTGAGAGTGTTGGTTACCGTTGTTCTATCTTTTCCTGTTCGCCGAGCGATTTCTTCATGACTAAGACCAAGCTCATTAATTAAGCGTTGAAAAGCTCGGGCGACCTCGATTGGAGTCAAATCTTCACGTTGTATATTCTCGATCAACGTCACTTCAAGTAGTTGATCATCCGTGATATCGAGTACGACGACCGGGACATAGTTGAGGCCAGCAATTTTTGATGCACGCCAGCGGCGTTCCCCCGCTACGAGCTGATATCGCTCACCCCTCCGACGAACGACGAGGGGCTGGATGACACCATTGTTTGCGATTGACTGGGCAAGTTCTTGAAGTCTCTCGGGTTGGAACACCGTTCTAGACTGCATGGGATTTGGGTCGATCAAATCCACCGGAATCTGGCGAACATCTTCGGTTCGGACGGTACTTGTTGAGGTAGGTTGGCTCGATGCACTGGGAACTGCGGGGCGAGGCCCAAGAAGTGCGGAGAGTCCCTTTCCGAGTGCCTTGCGCGGGTTATCGGTTGGCTTGGTCATTCGCGAGGATCTCCTTTGCAAGTTTTATATAAGACTCTGCACCACGTGAACGGGGGTCGTAGACGATGATTGGTTGGCCGAAACTCGGAGCTTCGGCCAATCGAATGCTTCGGGGAATGTAAGTTTTGAAAACTTCAGATCCAAAGAATTCTCGCAAATCAGCAGCGACCTGGCGAGCAAGCAGAGTTCGGTCATCGTACATTGTCAAAAGCACGCCTTCAATTTTCAAAGGATGTTTAAAAGTTTCGCGAATTCTATCTATGGTATCAAGAAGTTGTGAAATTCCCTCCAGAGCAAAGAACTCGCATTGAATGGGGATGAGGACTGAATCAGCAGCAATAAGTGCGTTAACTGTCAGGATGTCCAAAGCTGGCGGGCAATCGATAAGAATGTAATGATAACGAGAGCGTATACCCTCAAGCTTTTGTTTCAGTTTGCGCTCGCGATTCGGATCTTCTACGAGCTCTATGTTGACGCCCACCAGATCTCTTTGAACTGGCACAATATCCAAACCCTCAAAATCGGTGTGTAATATGATTTTTTCCAGGTCATATTGCCCCAGCAAGGCATCGTAGAGCGTGGGTTTAGACTCGTCTTTAGGAATCCCTAAGCCGGTTGTTGAATTACCCTGGGGGTCGGCATCGACTATCAGGATTTGCAGATCATTCGCGGCCAGGGATGCAGCCAGATTTATGGCAGTAGTGGTCTTCCCAACGCCGCCCTTTTGGTTTGCAATTGCAATGATTTTACCCAACGGAGTTCTCCTACATTGCCATTATCCAGATCGTATCACGTTTCACGTGGAACGCGACCCATGACAAGCACACTTTCGCTGGCCCAAGGCAAATCAATGGGCTCAAACCATGAGATTTTATTGCCTTTGAAGATCTCCTCCAGAGTCTTTTTGCTGGCAAGAATCGCAATACCCGATGCCAAACGTACAACGAGCTTTTTCAGGTGTGGCCACCCAACAGCTCGCGAAATTACCCATTCGTGTTTTTGGTTCAACTCTTCAGCGCGCCCCGAATACACCTTTACATTCGGCAAACCTCTGCTCGCTTCTTTAAGAAAAGCAGCCTTTTTTTTCCGAGATTCTGCCAAAGTTATTTCGAGCTCCGGTCTCAATATTCCAACGGGTATGCCGGGAAACCCCGCACCTGAGCCAACATCAAGAACCGAAAAATTACCCTGGGGAAGGTGCGCGCCAAGAAAAAGTGATTCACAGTAATGCTTTTGGACAATCTTCCTTGCCTCACGGATTGAGCTGAGGTTCATGACCCGGTTCCAGCGGCTGAAAAGCAAATAGTGCTTGTAAAGGAGCTGGATTCTCTCGTCTTCAATAAAAACTCGACCTGCAAGCTGGTCCACAAGTAGTTTTCCAAATTCTTCAAGGTTGAGTTCTAAATGATTTGTCATAAAAAGGCCTTTTCCGTACCCTCCCCATTCCAATCGGGAGTTCGGAACAGCGACTCATGGTCATTTTACGCCATCGTTAAACCATGGTGAGGGCCGATTTAAGTCAAATTGATATGGAGATCCGTACAGGACTGGCTCTATATAACCCGACTTCGGGTGAACTCGGTGCCGAGGAGACTACGCCTTTTAAATCTTTTGCGGTAGCTGTGGAGCAGCAGAGAAATGCGTGCTGGATTAGCCGCGAGGCCTTTTAGACCACGGGGCATAAAACATATTATATACATGTATATTGTGACAAGGCTTTAGGTTGGGGTCAGACGAGCAGGTGCCTGTATCTCTACATAATCGCCTGTATTCCGCCGCAGTATCCAAAAACGCCTGCCGTGCAGCGCTTGAAGATTTTCGGACGTTCGGAAACAAGTGCCTTTCGACGAAGTAAGCGATTGGAAGTTGGTCCGTATGCTCTAGATGAGGGCTCGCAACATCGGCCGGCTACTACCAGAGATTTGCCGATCACTGGGAAGCATTGCCTGCGGATTGATGGTCACCAGAAGCGAGGGCTACTGCGAGCATCCTCTGACAAGATGAAATTTTTGGCCAGGAACCGGAAAGTTAAGATGATTCCGGCTACTCGCCGCTAACTTTCACTGAATGGAGGACCATTTCGCTCTGATAAGTGAGCGGCATAAACATTTTGGGCATTCACAACATCGCGTTTTGGAAGTAAACTTATCATGCTGTTGAGCTAATGTGCCGATCGCCTTGGAGGAGGTAATTTACCAAATATGCAACGAGGAGGAAGGATTGCCGCCATCCTGCTAATTCTGGTGGCAAGCGTTTCAGCCCAACAAAAAAAGCGGGTAGCTATTTTGAATTTCGACTATGGCACCGTACACAGCTCGATCGCTAGCATCTTCGGAACAGACGTTGATGTCGGCAAAGGAATATCGGATCTCCTAATTGACCGACTGGTGCGTAGCGGGGTCTATTCGGTTGTCGAGCGCAACGCGATCGATAAAATTCTTCGCGAGCAGAATTTTTCAAATAGCGAACGGGTAGATCCCTCTACTGCTGCCAAAATCGGCCGTATTTTGGGCGTCGACGCCATCATCATCGGCAGCATTACCCAGTTTGGGCGCGATGACAAATCGACTGGAGTGGGAGGTGGCGCGGTCGGCGGCATCACCCGTCGCTTCGGCCTGGGCGGAGTAAAACTCACCGAGGCCAAAGCCGTCGTGGCTGTCAACGCCCGCATGATCGATGCCTCGACGGCTGAAATCCTGGCCGTGGCCCAAGGAAAGGGTGAATCCAAGCGTTCCGGTACTTCCTTGCTTGGTGCGGGAGGAAGCTCCGGCGCAGCGGCAGGAGGCGTCATAGATATGCGCAGTAGCAATTTCGCCTCTACCATTCTGGGCGAGGCTACTTCAGAAGCCGTTACCCAACTGGCCGAAGAGCTTAACCGCAATGCCGATCGGCTACCAACTACAAAAATAGTTGTTAATGGATTGGTAGCTGATGCTACTGGCGGAACGCTGATCCTTAACGTGGGTAGCCGCAGCGGAGTTTGCGTCGGCGATCGGTTAACAATCAGCCGAAAGGTCCGCGAAGTCAAGGATCCCGCAACGGGCAAGGTACTCAGAACTATTGAAGAACCGATCGGCTCGGTGGTCATAACCGAGGTGGACGAGCAGTCTTCGGTTGGGGCTTATACCGGCTCTTCACCCGCTCGGGTGGGAGACATTGTTAAATCGGCTAATTAGAACTTGGCGGCGGAGGAATCCTACTAAACGACATTGTACGAAATTCCGTCTTCATTTTTGTGAAGATTTATGTGCTGCTATTGTGCCTGAGCACGTATGTACAGGCGGAAGACGTGCCGGCGCTTTTGCGGGCGGTCCAAGAAAGATACAACCGTGCACAGACCGTCCAAGTTCATTTTAGTCAAACATTTAAGCCGCCAAGTCGCCCACCCAAAATTGAGAGCGGTAAGCTTTTCCTCCGCAGGCCGGGGCTGATGCGCTGGCAGTACGAAACGCCACCGGGAAAATTGTTCATTTCTGATGGCAAGTTCTTGTACCTGTACACTCCGGCTTCCAACCGCGTACAAACCATGCGTTTGCGGGAAAGTGACGATTTGCGTACGCCGCTTGCGTTCCTGCTAGGGCGGCTGGACTTTTGGAGAGATTTCGAACGATTCGTTTCGCGACCGGAAGGGGCCTCAACCCGGCTACGCGCTAAACCGCGATCAGAGCGCGCTCCTTATTCGGAAATTGAGTTCACGGTTGCCCCATCTCGCCAGATCACTTATTTGCGCGTCCTCGGAGAAGACGGCTCCACCATGGAGTTTCAACTGCGCGACGAAAAACTAAACCTGCCAGTGGAGCCGGCGCTTTTCCGCTTTACTCCGCCGCCTGGAGTTGAGGTCATTGAGGGCCTCACGGAGGAGGAGGGTTTCTAAGGGATGCCTGAGTACCTGCTCAAGTACGCTGACAGTCGCGGCCGCATACACCAGCAATTCACTGAAGGAACCTCGGAAGAGGAAGTCCGCAGCCGTTTCAGTGAGCAGGGTTATTTGGTTTATTCCGTCCGTCCGCGCTATGCTCTGGCTCGAACGAGCGCCGCTCGCTCCCGCCGCCGCAAGATCAACCTTGAAAAATTCCTTATTTTCAACCAGCAGTTTCTCACACTCATCCGCGCCGGGCTCCCTATTTTGAAATCCCTCGACCTTCTGGCTGACCGTTTGACCGATGCCCGTCTTGGTGCCCACATACGCACCGTACGGGACGAAGTTAAAAACGGCGCCTTGCTCTCGGATGCTTTCCGAAAGCAGGGAGTTTTTCCTCCTATTTATGTAACCTCCATTCTGGCGGGCGAAAAAAGTGGGAGTCTTGCGGAAGTCATAGAACGCTACATCAGTTATCAAAAGCTAGCGCTCAGTTTGCGCAAGAAGCTACTTGTGTCGTTGGTTTATCCCGCTTTTCTGCTGGTTCTGGTTTTTGCGTTGGTGGTTTTTCTGGTCACATACGTCGTGCCAAATTTCGCCGCATTATACAGTACGATGGCGGCCGATCTGCCGGCGCTTACCAGCTATCTAATAGCTTTCGGGACTGCCGCCAAGAATTACGCTGTGGTAGCTTTCGCCGCGCTAATTGCTTTTATCATCGCTTTCCGCCTCTGGGCGCAGACCGAGCGGGCTCAGCAAACTTTGGATCGGCTAAAGCTTGGTTCTCCTGTCGCGGGACGCATCTGGATCATGTATCAAGTTGGACAATTTGCGCGGGTTCTGAGCACACTGCTTTTGGGCGGCATCCCGCTGGTGCAAGCGCTTGGCACCGCTTCTGAATCCATGAGCAGCCGGCTGATACGCCAGGCGCTTGATAAGGCGGAAAAAATGGTTCGCGAAGGGCAACCTTTCTCGGCGGCGCTTAGCTCTAGCGGCATCTTCCCGAGCCTGGCTGTTGACATGATCGAAGTAGGAGAATCAACCGGCGCTCTGCCCAATATGCTTAACAGTGTGGCCGAATTCTTCGAAGAGGAAGTTTCTATCCGCCTGACCGCAGCGCTTTCGCTGATTGAACCCGTCATCATGATCTTTATGGGGCTTTTTGTAGCCTTCGTGCTGGTGGCCCTGTATCTGCCGATCTTTTCGCTGGCCGAATCGTTAAGGTAGCAGCCTTAAGGAGGGGCGCTTATGGCGACTGACAGAGGACGCATCGAGGATCCGCAACAGGAGATCGAGCAAGCCCGCGCGCTGGCTGCGCGCTATCGAGCTGAATTTGTCGATCTTAGCCTGGTGCGCATCGACCACGAGCTATTCCGCTCAATCCCGGTTGACCTAATGTTCAGATACAACTTCGTGCCCATACGCGCCGAAAATGGAACGCTCGAAATCGCACTGGCTGACCCGCGCAACCTTAATCTGATCGATGAGCTGGCAATTCTACTAAATAAAAAGCTGCGCGTTAAGGTCGCCACGCTCTCACAGATTTCCGACCTGCTGAAGAAAACCGAGCAGTCGCAGCGGGTTCTTGAGGAAGTCACCGAAGGCTTCACACTCGATGTGGTGGGGGATGAGGAGGGGCAGGACGAAACCCTTTCAATTGATAAAATTACAGCCGCTGACAGCGACATCGCCCCGGTGATCAAGCTGGTCGACACCACGATTTTTAATGCACTGGAGCGGCGCGCCAGCGACATACATATTGAAACCCGCGATCAGGAGGTGGCCATCAAGTACCGCATCGACGGCGTGCTGCACTACGCCATGCCGCCGATCGCCAAGGACTGGCACTCAACCATAATCAGCCGTATCAAAGTAATGAGTGAGCTCGATATCGCCGAGCGCCGCATCCCGCAAGATGGCCGTTTCCGCGTGCGCTACAAGGGACGCCTGATCGATTTCCGCGTCTCAATCATGCCCACCATCCACGGAGAAGACGCCGTGCTCAGGGTGCTTGACAAGGAATCGATGAGCGAGAAGTTTTCCAAGCTCACGCTCGATGTGGTGGGTTTCTCCGAAGCTGAACTGGTCCGGTTCCGCCGCTACATTAAGGAGCCCTATGGGATGGTTCTGGTGACCGGCCCCACCGGTTCGGGTAAGACCACGACGCTTTATGCCGCCCTGAGCGAAATCAAGAACGACGAGGACAAAATCATCACCATCGAGGACCCGGTCGAATATCAGATCAAGGGCATAACTCAGATCCCGGTGAACGAGAAAAAGGGTTTGACCTTTGCCCGTGGGCTGCGTTCGATATTGCGCCATGATCCGGACAAAATCATGGTCGGCGAGATACGCGACCAGGAAACCGCACAGATAGCCATCAATGCCGCGCTGACCGGCCATCTGGTCTTCACCACCGTGCACGCCAACAATGTGCTGGATGTGCTGGGCCGCTTCCTGAACATGGGAGTGGAACCTTACAATTTTGTGTCCGCGCTCAACTGCATACTGGCCCAGCGACTGGTGCGGGTCATTTGCAATCACTGCAAGCGCCCGATCAGCTACCCGGACTCGTATCTGATCGAGAGCGGCTTGAACCCGGCCGAGTGGCGGGGTGTGGTTTTTTACGAGGGCACCGGCTGCTTTGAGTGCGGCGGTACGGGCTTCCGCGGGCGCACCGCCATTTGCGAGTTGCTCGATTTGACCGAACGCATCCGCGAGATGATCCTTGACAAGCGTCCCACTTCGGAAATCAAACGGGTAGCGAGGGAGGAAGGCATGGTGTTCCTCCGTGAGTCGGGTCTGGAAAAAGTCCGGCGCGGCATAACCACGTTGCGCGAACTCAACAAGGTTACGTTCATCGAGGGCTAAGTAATGGGCAGAACTTTGTTTGGACCCCTTACCCGCTGGCTTAAGGATCCGCCTCCGTCTTTTGTATTTGAGCTTTCCGAAGCCGGCATTGCCTGGGCGGAAATTGCGCGGCAGCCCAAAATCGCCTTCGCTCCTATCGAACGGGACGTAATCTCGGTTTCGCCGTTGCGCGACAACATCCTCCGCCCTGAGACGCTGCAGGCTCAAGTGCGTACGCTCGTCGCCGCAGACGGTCGCCCGCGACGCAGGCGTGCCGCCCTGATATTGCCCGATTACTCGGTTCGAGTCACGGTTCTGGACTTCGACAGTTTCCCCTCGGACGCCTTCGATCGTCTTTCACTGATTCGCTTTCGCTTGAAGCGCACTGTACCTTTCGACATTGAATCCGCCGCGCTTAGTTTCCAGGCGCAGCCGGATCGAGCGGGCGGCAAACGCGTCGACGTCGCCGTGGCGCTGGCGCCACAGGAGATAGTGAGCCGCTACGAAAACCCCTTCCGAATGGCCGGCTTCCACACGGGCTTGGTTACAACCTCTCTGTTGTCTGCGCTGGAGCTGGTTCCGGCCCATGGCGTAAATGTGCTGGCTAAAAGAACCGGTCGAATTCTGAGCCTGGCGGTGTTGGTTGATGGAATTCTGAAACTGGCGCGCTCGATTGAGATGGATGAAACGTCATTGAAGGAAATCTCCAGCCATCTTTTCCCGACGCTGGCTTATGTTGAAGATCAACTGGCTGCCCGTCCCGATACGATTTTTATATGTGGCTTCGGCGTGGAGTCAGAGCAGACCGGCCGGTTGCTTGAAGCTGCGCTCGGGGCGCCGGTTCGCCTCCTTTCATCACGCTGGGGGCAGCCTGGCGAATTCAACTCAGGCGTGCTTGGCTATCTGGAAACAGTTAAGGATTTTTAATTATGCGCTTCAACATCAATTTGTCCAGTGAGCCGTTTCAGCCAAAACGCCCGCTGGTTGCCGCCTCCGTTGCCGTGGGGCTGGTGCTCGTCGCACTGCTGGCGGTGCTGGTCTCGCTGGCTGTGCAGGAGCGCTCGTCCGCTGCTGAGACCCGGCAAGCCATTGCCCGGCTTGAGGAGCGGCGCCGTCAGCTTGAGCGCGAGCAGACGGAGCTGGAGCAGACACTTAAAAAGCCGGAAAACGCTGAGGTGCTCAACACTGTACTCTTTCTAAACTCGTTGCTTTACCGCAAGGGCATCAGTTGGACCAAAGTTTTTGACGATCTGGAAGCCGTTATGCCTTACAACGTGCGCCTGATTTCCATCCGCCCGCAGGTTGATGCCCGGGGCGCGGTCGAGCTGGATATGGTTGTGGGGGCCCAGAGTCAGTTGCCGGTTATCGAAATGCTCAAACGCATGGAACAAAATCCTGTATTCGGCTCAACAGCTGTGCACAACTGGATCCCGCCTACCCAGACCGAACCGTATTACCGTTACCGCGTCACTGTAACTTACGGTCAACAATTATGAGGATTCGCCCGTGAGCTCAACGATTTTAAAAACTCCTTTGCCCAGTTTGACGGAACGGCTGCAAAAGAACACCCGCTTAATCGTACGGCTAGTCTTGGGCGGATTGTTATTAGCCAATTTGGTCGTGGCAACCGCCGTCTTTCGTCCCTGGGGCGGATCACCGGAACAATTGCAGCAACAGTTGATGCAACTGGCGGCTGAAGTTGAAAATCGACAGCAAAGCGTGAACCGGTTACGGGCCTTGGCCGGCAACGTCGAAAAGACCCGGGCCGACGCTAATCAATTCATGAATCAGTATTTTCTGGACGGTGCAACAGCCTTCTCGACGGTTATAGACGAACTGCGCCGGCTGGCCGAAGAGGCGGGCGTAAAAGCCAAGGATCACTCCTTCGATGTTCAGCCGGTTGAAGGCAGCGACACGCTGGCCATGTTGAACATCACCGGCAATTACGAGGGCTCCTACAGCGACCTGATTCATTTTGTAAACGCGATAGATCGCTCGCCGCGGTTTTTGACCATTGAACGTCTTCAGGCACAGCCGTTGCAGTCGGCCGGCGTCCTGAACATCAACCTGCGCATCAACGCCTTCATTCGCCGGGAGGGTGAAACGCAATGAAAGTGGGCGCGGAACCGAAACGCCTGGCGCTGCTAGGCGCGCTGCTCATCCTGGCCGGCTACCTGGTCTACAACAATGTTTTGTCCGGGCCAACCCAGCCCGTTCGCACGGCTCCCGCAAAGGCGGCCGCCGCGCGAGCGGTCCCTGTGCCCGAGATCGGCGGTCCGGTTCCCCGCAACGAGGCTCGTTCCATCAGTCCGGCTTTGGCTCAGACGACAGCACAAGAGTTCAAACCCACTCTGCGGCAAGCGCGGTCTGGCTCAGCCTTGGACTTCGGCGCCATTGACTTTACGCTGCGTGCGGACTTGCTTGAACGGCTGCACGGTGTGCCGCTGCGCGGCGGTGCGCGCAGCCTGTTTGACTTTGCCAGCCCACCTGCCACCGCAGCGCCCAAAGTTGCCGCCAAGCCTGTGGTCGAAGCCCGGCCGGCGCCTGCGCCGCCTAGAAGAGAACCGGCGAAACCTTCCCCTCCACCGGTGCCACTGAAATTCTACGGATATGTTTCGGCGCCCGGGCAGAGCGTCCGGCGCGCTTTTTTTCTGGACGGCGATCAAATATTGGTCGGATCGGAAGGCGACATATTGAAGAAGAGATACCGCGTGGTGCGCATAGGCGTAAACTCGGTGGTGGTGGAGGACTTGGAGTTTAAAGCCGAGCAGACCTTGCCGCTGGAGCCTCAGTCGGGATGATGAACTACGGGGACAAAAAGCACGGGCAAAGAGGTTTTGCCATGCTTTTTGTATTCTTGCTGGCGGCCATTGTGGCCATTTCTCTCTATATGGAGATGCCCCGGGTCGTGTTTGAATCGCAGCGGGACAAAGAGCAGATGCTCATCGAGCGCGGCGAACAATACAAACGTGCCATCCAGCTTTACTACCGCCAGTTCAGGGTTTATCCTCCGAATCTGGACGCCCTTGAAAACACTAACAACCGTCGCTTCCTGAGACGCCGCTACATCGACCCGATGACCGGGCTGGATGAATGGCGGATTATACGCGGTCTCCCAAACGGCATCTTCCTCGATTCGCTGGTTTACAAGACCTCCGGGCAGGCGCAGGCGTCTTCCGCAACAACTTCTTCGGAAGAAGTCGGGCAGGCGCTCTGGCAACAGCGCAGGCCGAGCGACGAGACGCTGCCTCCGAACCCCGAGCTGGCTTCTTCCGCTCCGACCATGGAACCACCCCCGGACAATCCGGTCTATCCCGGCGGGCAACCCCCGGCGCCGCCCACCGAGTCAGGTGAAACAGCTACTGAGCAGGTGGGAACGTCGCCGGCTCAACCAGCGGCGCCGGGCATACCCGTGGTTCCCGGCATTCCGGGAGTGCCCGCAGGCGGAGCTGCGCCGGGTGCTGCGGCCGCCGTCCAGGGATCACAACCTGGTCTGCCGGGGCAACCGGCGGGCGGCAATCCTGCTCTGGATATGATCCGTGCGCTGCTGACTACGCCTAACCCACGTGCGCTCGCTGCCATTCAGGTTGCCGGCAACAATCCGCAACCTGGCGGGGCGGCTGGGATTGCAGGCGTCGCCAGCAAGCTCGAGGCCCAGGCCATTAAGGTTTACAATGATCGGAACAAATACAACGAGTGGGAGTTCATTTACGATCCCCGGCTGGATGCCCTGGCCGCTGCGCTTGCTCCGCCGGTTCAGCAGCAACCAACCCCTTCGGCCGGGCAACCTGAAGGACCGGGACGCGGGGCCGGCGGCCAAGACGGGCGCGGACGCGGGACCGGGCAAGCGCCAGCGCGCGGCCCGTTCCGGGGAGCTCCTACGTTCCCATTCGGGCCGCCGGAGGGTTTTGGGGTTTTTCCGGGCGGCCCCGTGCCCGGCGCCTCACAGCAACCCGCCGGCCCCGGCCGAGGCCGTTAGTGAAAAGTAACCGGCAAGCTGCTACTTGATTCGCTCATCCCGCTCAATCTTTCCGTCACGTATGTGTATTACGCGGTGGGCATACATGGCAATGTCGTGCTCATGGGTTACGAGCACGATCGTATTGCCCTGTTGATACAGGCGGTCAAACAATCCCATGATTTCGTTGCCCGTCGCCGAATCAAGGTTTCCGGTGGGCTCGTCGGCTAATAGAATTGAAGGATTGTTGACCAGCGCCCGCGCAATAGCCACACGTTGACGCTGACCGCCGGACAGCTCGCTCGGCTTATGGTACATGCGGTCTTCAAGGTCCACCATGCGTAAGGCTTGTATGGCTTTTTCGCGGCGAACATCGGCCGGCAGCCCGGCATAAATCAGCGGCAGCTCCACGTTGTGCAAAGCCGTCGCCCGTGGGAGAAGATTGAAGGTCTGAAAGACGAACCCAATCTCCTTGTTACGGATACGAGCCAGCTCGTCATCACTCATCTCGCTTACCAGGTTGCCGTTGATGAAATACTGTCCGCTGGTCGGCGTGTCCAAACACCCGATGAGGTTCATCAAGGTGGACTTGCCGGAACCGGAAGGGCCCATAATGGCTACATATTCGCCGCGCTTGATGGTAAGGTCCACGCCGCTGACGGCATGAATCTCCTGGTCACCCATCAAGTAGGTTTTCCAGAGGTTATAAGTCTGGATAACGACCTGCTCCCGCTTTAATCGCTCACCCAATTCAGCGATTTCAACTGATGTTTTTGGCATTTTTCACTCTCTCATGCACATCCGGCCTTATGGCCGTTGGCTCAATGAAAACTTTAGGTAGCCGGCGCCGGGGTCAGCAAACCAAGTTGACTCGCGTAAGCTCATTCAGATTTCGTCTGATTGCCGACTTTTACTCGAGCTTCGTTGCGAATCGTACGAATAGCCCGGTAGCTGCCGGTGATAATCTCCTCGCCTTCTTTCAAGCCGTCAAGCACTTCAATGTCGGTTGTGCCGGTGATGCCGGTCTTAACCTCCCTGAAATAAGCTTTCCCATCGCTTACTACAAAAACTCCTTGCAACTCCTCCTTCTTTGCACGTTCGGCAGCCGGATCAGGCGGCGTGGCGGCCCGAACGCTCTTCTTTCCTACAGGCTCCAGATCGCCGCGCTGGCGCACTGTCAGAGCTTGCAATGGTATGGTCAGAACATTTTGCCGAGTGGCCGTCGTGATCTTCGCCGTACAAGAAAGTCCCGGCCGGATCTCAGGCGACGGATCATCCAGGGCAATCACTACTTTGAAATCCTTAGCTTCCTGGCTGGATATTGCGCTTTGGGAAGCCGCCAGCCCCGTGGACCGCAGAATTGCGGTGTTTCCGATTTCGATGACATGGCCGTTAAATGTCTTGTTAGGAATGGCATCGATGGTGACTGTAGCCGGCAAACCCAGCTTCATCGAAATAATATCGGTTTCGTCAACCTTGACCTCAGCCGTGATCAGCGACATGTCAGCGATGGTCATAATCAGGCTGGCGGGCGAATTCTGAATTCCTGGCACAACGGTTTCGCCCACCCGGACGGGCAGATTGGTCACAACTCCGTCTAGGGGTGCAATCGATGCGTGCTTGTCGAGTACGTCGGAGACTCGTTGGACCATTGCCTTAAGCTGCGCTACTCGTTTTTCTGCACTTGCCACCGCGGAAGCCGCTTGTGTGCGTTGCGCCTGGGCCTGCGCTCGACGCGCCTCCGCCTCCCTTAAAGCCGCCGATGCTGCTTCAAACTCTGCCTTGCGCTGGTCGTACTCCTGCTTGGCGATAAGTTTTTCCTCGTAAAGCTGCTGGGCACGGTTGAAGTTCAACCGGACTCTCTCCAGTTCGGCGGCGGCGCGATCAACCGTGGCTTGTACGGTGCGTAGGTTCTCATCGGCTGCCTTGAGAGCCGCTTCCGCCGCCACCGCATCGGCTTGAGCCGAACTCAGGGCGGCCTCCTGCGCCCGGACATCGGCCGCTGCCTGAACTGACTCCAGCCGAGCCAGAAGCTGACCTTTCCGCACCCGGTCACCTTCTTTCACCAGCAACTCGGTGATGCGCCCCATGACGTTGGCGCCTATGTTTACATAGTTACGCGGCTTTACCTCTCCGCTAGCTGTCACTACCGCCGCTAGATCTTGCCTTATAACTTTGCCGGTTTCAACCGTAACAATGTCCGCCCGGCTTTTGCGGACTCCGTAATATACGCCTCCAGCCAGCACAATGGCTAACAAAACGAATAGCCAGATCTTCCACTTCTTTTTCACACTAATGGCTCCCAAGTTGTAGACGCACCACCAAGGCTGTTTGTTCTGGCTGTTGATATGCCCACATCATGGAAATTTTGCGACAAACCAGTAGTGCACAAATTATTAAGCCGGAAGCGCCACTTCCGTAAAGAAAGCGCCCATTCGGCGGAATTTCTCATAACGCTGGTTGACGAGTTCCTCCGGGCTGACCTGCTGCAATTCAGCTAAGGCTTTGCGCAGCGCCTCACCCACATACTCAGCGGCTTTATCCATATCGGTGTGCGCTCCTTCGCCTGGCTCCGGAATTATTCCATCGATCAGCCCCAACTGGAGCAGATCCAGTGCAGTAAGCTTCAACGCCCGGGCCGCCAGCTCGGCTTTGCTCGAATCCCTCCAAATGATCGCCGCGCAACTTTCCGGCGAAATCACGCTATAGATTGAGTTCTCAAGCATGTAGACGCGATCGCCGACACCTAGTCCGAGCGCGCCCCCGCTCCCTCCTTCTCCAATACAAACCACGACTATCGGCACGGGCAGCCGTGCCATCTCACGCAGATTTACGGCGATGGCTTCGGCTTGTCCTCGCTCTTCAGCGTCGATGCCTGGGTAGGCACCCGGCGTGTCGAGCAGAGTAAGTATCGGGCGCTGGAATTTTGCCGCTAATTTCATGATCCGCAAAGCCTTGCGGTACCCTTCGGGCTTGGGCATGCCGAAGTTGCGGTAAAGCTTCTGTTTTGTGTCACGCCCCTTTTGTTGGCCCACTACAACAATAGGATTTCCTTCGAAAAATCCGAAACCCGCGACGATGGCGTGGTCATCGGCAAAATTACGGTCGCCATGCAGCTCATGGAAATCTGAAATGAGCCTTTGTATGTAATCAAGCGAATGAGGTCGTTTGGGGTGGCGGGCAAGCTGCACTCGTTGCCAGGGCTGCCCAGCCTGCATTTGGCGAAGGGCGGCCAGTTCAGCTTCCAGAGCGGCGATCCGTTCTTTATTCTGGTCGGATTCCATCCCCTACATAGTAGAACGTTTGGCACCCTCGATGGTTACCCTTTGCGGAGGCTGGGTGGCTCCAGGCTGCTCACCTTATCAATTCTTCATATGACTCAGGTCCCAGCAGCTTTTCGATTTCACTGCGGAATTCCTTATCAGGGTGGACCTTAGCGGCGACATCCAGCACCACCGAGAAATCTCTGGGTCTTTCCAGGCGCAGCCGGACTGCCGTGTCACCCGGTTTGCGCTGGAAAAGATCGGCCAAAGCCTCAGCCGTGCCTTGCTGACCCAGACGAACGCGCAGAGAGATGAGAGATGGCAATGAAACACGGGCCAGCTCGAGGGGTACGATTTCGGTGGCTGAGACTTTAGGCGGCCCGCTTTCCTCCGGCAGCACCGATCCTCTGAGCAACACCGCGCGGTCCTCGACCAGCTCCGGCTCGAGGCGCTCGTAATTGGAAGCGAAAACAATACAGTCGACCGATCCTTCGAGGTCCTCCAACTGAAAGGCAGCCCAGGGTTGGCCTGCTTTGGTGCGTTTGCGTTGAATGTTCGAGAGTATGCCGCACAGCGCCACCTGCGCATTCCTCTCCAGACCATCCAGAGAGGAGGAATCATGAGTCGCCAGTTCGGCAACCTTATCTTTGAACTGCTCCAGCGGGTGGCCGGTCACATAGAAGCCTAATACTTCCTTTTCGCCGGCCAAACGGTCGCGCAGGCTCCATTCGGGGAGATCCGGGAGCAGTCCCTGGGCGCTTTCCTGCCCACCGGGAAGGTCGAACAAGGCCGCCTGCCCGCTTTTCCGGTCGCGGTGGGCACGCTGTCCGCTTTCCATCGCTCGGTCCAGCACAGCCATGAGCTGCGCCCGACTGCCTTCGAGCGAATCCATAGCTCCTGCTTTGATTAGGCTCTCAAGCATACGGCGGTTTAAGACGGCCAGGTCTACTGTTTCGCAAAACTGGTATATGGAGCGGAAACGGCCGATCTGTCGTCGTGCCTGCTGAATGGCTTCTACAGCCGAGCGGCCAATATTGCGGATTGCGCCGAGCCCGAAGCGTATGGCCGGAGCGGAGGGATCCGAATGATCGGGAGTGAAGCTCCAGTTGCTGCTGTTGACGTCGGGCGCCAGCACGCGAATGTTCATCTGCTCGCACTCGTTTATATAGCGCACAATTTTGGCGGTGTTGCCCGTTTCCGAAGTCAGCAAAGCCGCCATGAATTCCACCGGATAATGCGCCTTAAGGTAGGCCGTAACATAAGCCAGATAGGCATAGGCCGCCGAGTGCGATTTATTGAAGCCGTAGCCGGCAAACTGCTCCATCAGATCAAAGATCTTTTCAACCTTGCGGCGGGGGAAGCCTCGCGCCGTAGCGCCGGCAATGAATTTTGCGCGCTGGGCCGCCATTTCCTCCGGCTTTTTCTTACCCATGGCGCGTCGAAGGATATCGGCTTCCCCAAGCGTGTAGCCGGCCAGCCGGTTAGAGATCTGCATCACCTGTTCCTGGTAGACAATCACTCCGAAGGTTTCCTCCAGAATGTCCTTGAGTTCGGGAAGGTCGTAGGTGATGCTCTTGCGGCCATGCTTGCGTTCGATGAAATCGGCCACCATCCCTCCCTGGATCGGCCCGGGGCGGTAGAGGGCATTTAAAGCAATCAGATCCTCGATCCGTGTAGGCTGGTAGCGCCGCAAAATGTCGCGCATCCCCTCAGATTCAAACTGGAAGACTCCGCTGGTATAGCCGTTTGAGAAGATGGCGAAAGTTTCAGGGTCGTCGGCCGGCAGATCGTCAAGCGAAAGTTTGACTCCGTGGTGCTGCTCAATTAGCGCCAGTGCGTCATGAACTACGGTAAGCGTGGTGAGCCCGAGGAAATCCATTTTAAGCAGGCCCAGTTTGTCCAACCCATTCATGTCGTACTGGGTTACTATTTCATCCCGATTGGTGCGGTAGAGCGGCACCAGTTCCTGTAACGGCACCGGCGTAATTACGACGCCTGCCGCGTGGACCGAAGCATTGCGGCACATCCCCTCAATCCGGCGCGCAATTTCCAGAACCTCCGCCACGCGCGGATCACGCTCGGCTGCCTGTTTAAGCGTCGGCTCCATTTTCAGTGCCTCTTCCAAGCGGATGTTGAGGACGCTCGGAACCAGCTTGGTGAGCCGGTCAACTTCGGCAAAGCTCATGTCGAGCACCCGACCCACGTCCTTGATGGCTGCCCGGGCGCCCAGTGTGTTGAATGTGATGATTTGAGCCACCTGGTCGCGCCCGTATTTTTCGGTTACATACTGGATGACCTCGCCCCGGCGGTTCATACAGAAGTCTATGTCGATATCGGGGAGGCTGATGCGCTCGGGGTTAAGGAAGCGCTCAAAAAGCAGGCCATAATGCAGTGGATCAATATTGGTGATGCCCATCGCATAGCTCACCAGGCTCCCCGCCGCCGAACCTCTCCCCGGTCCAACCGGGATTCGGTGGTTTCGGGCGAACTCAATGAAATCCCAGACAATCAGAAAATAGCCTGAGAACTTCATCTGCTGGATCATGCGTATTTCGGCATCCAGGCGCTCGGCATACTCTTTAAGGTCGTGACGGAGTTTCCCGGCGGCTCGCAGCGCTTCCAGGCGCGGGCGGCGTTTTTCGAAGCCCTGGCGGGCGACAAACTCAAAGTAGGTATCCGTAGTGTGCCCGGCCGGCACATCGAATTTGGGAAACGGATCCTTGATTTTTTCCAACTGTACCTGGCAACGTTCGGCAATCTCCCAGGTCCGGTCAAGCGCTTCCTCCACCTCTGAGAAGAGAGCCAGCATCTCGGCGCGGGATTTGAGGTAAAACTCAGGGCCCCAGGATTTCATTCTTCCGGGATCGGAGAGCGTCTTTCCGGTTTGAATGCAGAGCAGAACCTCGTGAGCCCGGGAATCTTCCCGCCGGAGATAATGCGTATCGTTGGTGGCGACCAGAGGTATGCCTGTCTCACGGCTTAGCCGGTAAATTTGCGGCAGCAGCGTGCGGTCTTCAGGCAGGCCGTGATCTTGAAGTTCAAGGAAAAAATTGCTGGCGCCGAACAAGTCCTTATAAATAAAAGCCTTGCGCTTGGCCTCATCGTACTGGCCGGCCAGCAGCAGTTCGTTTATTTCTCCCCGCAAGCAGCCGGAAAGAGCTATGAGGCCGCGGCTGTGAGCAGCCAGCAGGTCCAGGTCGACTCTCGGCTTGTAATAAAAACCCTCCAGGTAGCCGGCTGAGACAAGTTTGGTGAGGTTTCGGTAGCCTTCCTGCGATTCGCACAACAGGACCAAGTGGTGATAGCGATCGGTTTCTGAGCGAGTCAGGCGTCCCTGTTGGGAAACATAGACCTCGCAACCCAGAATCGGGCGTATTCCATGCTCGCGTGCAGCAAAGTAGAACTGCACGGCGCCGAACAGGTTGCCGTGGTCGGTCATGGCGATGGCCGGCATACCCTGCTGTTCGGTCAAGCGCATCAGTTGAGTTATTTCGCAGGCGCCGTCTAATAGCGAGTAGTCCGTATGGCAGTGGAGATGAACGAAAGGCCGGTCCCCCATTTCGGTACCAGTATAGATATTAAATGCTGTCGTGCGGAATGAAATCCCAGTGGTAGGGACGGGCAGATTCGAACTGCCGACCTGCCGCTTAGGAGGCGGCCGCTCTATCCATCTGAGCTACGTCCCCACGGCCAGATTTCATTGTATCGTAGCAGCCCAGCGCTTCAGACCTTTGCTGCCAATATCCCGGCGGTAATGCATGCCTCGGAAATTTATTTTCCTAACTGCTTCATACGTCTTTTCGATGGCGGTGGGTAGATCCGGCCCGCTAGCAGTTACGCCCAGGACTCGCCCGCCGGCGGTTAGAAGGCCGTCAGGGGTTTTGCGGGTGCCGGCCTGGAATACGGTCGCCCCAGTCGCCTCCGCTGCTTCAATTCCCGTTATCAGGTCGCCCGTACTGGGCTTTGCCGGATAGCCCTCCGCAGCCAGGACTACACACACTGAGGGTTCCGGTCGCCAAGCCAAGCGTACGGATCCCAGTTCTCCGCCGGCCGCCGCCAGGAGCGCCTCGGCCAGGTCGCAATCCAGCGCGTGCAACAAAGGTTGCGTCTCCGGATCCCCCAGCCGGACATTGAATTCGAGCACTTTCGGGCCGTCGGCAGTCATCATTAATCCCGCATAGAGAAAACCTTTGTAGGGCGAACCTTCCTGATTCATACCCTCAATTACCGGCATTATTACTTGTTCAAGAATCTGCTCCACCTGTTTTGAGCTTAGAATTCGGCTGTCGCAGTAGGCCCCCATGCCGCCGGTGTTCGGGCCGCGGTCTCCATCAAAAACTGCTTTATGATCCTGAGTCGGAAGAAGAGGCAGCACATGCCGGCCATCGCTCAACACGATGAAGCTCACTTCTTCTCCCTGAAGAAACTCTTCGATGACCACTCGCGAACCGGCCTCTCCCACCAGAGCACCCGAGAACATGGCTTCCAGGGTTTGCTCTGCATCTTGACGGTTCCCTACTATGACCACGCCCTTACCGGCAGCCAACCCATCGGCTTTCAAAACGAGCGGATAGCTGAACTTGCTCAGCGCTTCCCGCGCTTCATTGTATGATTCGGCTGTGATGCAGGCGGCCGTAGGGACGCCGAAACGCTGCATGGTTTTTTTGGCGAAAATCTTGCTGCCTTCCAGTCGTGCGGCAGCCTGAGTTGGGCCGATAATTCGCCGTCCGGCCTTCTGGAAGCAGTCCACTATGCCGGCCACAAGGGGTGCTTCAGGTCCTACCACCGTTAGGTCGGCATCAATTGTTTCGGCTGCGTCCAACAAGACTTCCGGTTGCATGGAGCTTGGCGCCAGGCATTCAGCCAGCATAGCCATACCCGGGTTGCCGGGCGCGGCGTACAGTTTTTTGACCAGGGGGCTCTTGGCCAGTCTCCAGACGATGGCGTGTTCTCGCCCGCCGCTTCCGATAACCAGAACTTTCAATCCGACCTCCAATCTTTTTTAGAATAGAACTAATCATTGTTATCTTTCCGGCATAGCATGTTCCTGAACATTGCTTACGACGTTGTGGTGGTTGGCGCCGGCCATGCGGGCTGCGAGGCTGCGCATGCAGCGGCTCGTCTGGGTTGCCGGACGGCCTTGGTGACCATGAATCTGGATTTGATTGCCCAGATGTCATGTAATCCAGCAATCGGCGGCATCGCCAAAGGACACCTGGTGCGAGAAGTGGATGCCCTGGGAGGTTTGATGGGCCGGGTTACGGACCGGGCCGGAATCCAGTTTCGCCTCCTGAACACCAGCCGGGGGCCCGCGGTCTGGTCACCACGCGCCCAGTGCGACAAACGGGACTACCGCATATTGATGCGGGAAATGTTGGAGCAAGAGGCGAAGCTCCAAATTGTCCAGGGTGAGGTCGTACGGATTCTGATGTCGGATGGGACGCCGCGCCGGGTGACCGGAGTTGAGCTTCGCGACGGGCGGCAGTTCTCATCTGGGGCGGTCATCATAAGCCCCGGTACTTTTTTGAACGGGTTGGCGCACATCGGGGAACGGAATTTCACTTGCGGCCGCAGCGGTGAGCCGCCTTCCGAGCCGCTCGGACAACAACTGCGCTCTCTTGGGCTGGCGACAATCAGGCTGAAAACCGGAACTCCCCCCAGGCTGGACGGCCGTACGATTGACTGGTCGAAATTCGAGCCGCAGGACGGCGATCCCGATCCTACGCCGTTTTCCTTCATGACCGAGAAAATCACCCGGCCTCAGGTGCGTTGCTACATTGCTTACACCAACGCGGAAACCCACAGAATTCTGCGGGAAAACATCGGCCGCTCGCCTCTATACGGGGGCAAAATTCGCGGCGTCGGTCCTCGCTATTGCCCATCGGTTGAAGACAAAGTGATGAAGTTTTCCGATAAGGAGCGGCATCAGATTTTTCTTGAACCGGAGGGCTTGCACACCAATGAAGTGTATGTAAACGGCATGTCGACCAGCATGCCTCTGGATGTGCAGGCGGCGGCCCTGGCCTCGATCCCGGGGCTTGAAAGAGCCGCCATGATTCGCCCTGGCTATGCCATCGAGTACGATGCGGTCGATCCGCGGGAACTGACCCACGCGCTTGAGGTGAAATCGGTCGGCGGCCTTTTCCTCGCCGGCCAGATCAACGGCACTTCCGGCTATGAGGAAGCCGCATGCCAGGGGATAATGGCCGGCATAAACGCGGTTCGAAAGCTCAGCGGACAGGACCCCGTTGTCATCCCGCGAAATGAGGGCTATACAGGGATTCTGATAGACGATCTGGTCATCAAAGGAGTGGATGAACCGTATCGTATGTTTACCTCTCGTGCCGAATTCCGGCTGCATCTCCGGATCGATAACGCCGACGAGAGGCTTACTCCCCTGGGCTGGAAATTGGGCTTGGTGGATACAAAACGCTGGCGTTACTTCGAGCATAAGCAAGAACAGAAACGCCTGATAAGAGAATTCCTGCGTAAAAAACGAATCGAAGATACGGCCGGCGGTTCCCAGCCGCTGGCAATATGGTTGAAAAGGCCTGAAGCCAGCATCCAAAGCCTGGTGAATGAAATCACTGCTTTGCTGGGCGAAGCGCCTCTACGTGAGGTGCTTACGACGGTTGAGACTGAGCTCAAATACGAAGGCTATTTTGCCCAGCAGGCCCGTCAGATTAAACGCTTGTCAGAGGCCGAGAATCGCCCGATCCCACAGGATTTTGCTTTTAGGGCAATTCCTGGTCTTTCGCGGGAGATCATCTTTAAGCTTGAGCGGGTTCGGCCACGAAACCTCGGCCAAGCCGCCCGAATCCCAGGCGTTACTCCAGCAGCGATCGCCGTGCTGGACATCCACTTGAGCCTGCTGTCCCGCTGATGCGGCGTATTCGGTGACAACGCTTGACTGCTGGATCGTGCAAATGACGCTGCGGTCATAGCGCTTGTTGAAAGCGAGCAGCCGTCATTTGGACCTTGGGCCGAGCGCCTGGCAGAGGACAGTTATCTGCCGTAATTGTGGCGTGAAACCGTAGGGGCGATCGCGCCGGCAGCGCTTTTTGGCCTGATTTGCGGCGGTGGTTGAAGTGCCTCGCCGGCCGGCGCCGGCGGCGCGAGAGGGGTTTGACAGAGCCGTGGCCTTGGAGCGAGAATACCTGTTAGGAAAGCGGGAGTAACTCAGCTGGTAGAGTGCAACCTTGCCAAGGTTGATGTCGCGGGTTCGAATCCCGTCTCCCGCTCCACGCCGGGGCGCCTGCATACCCGCCATCAAATCCAATCTCAACGGCTGTAGTTCAGACAATTTGCCAGATTCCTCGAATGCCGCCGGAACGGGGCCTTAGCATCAAAAGCCGGTACGCCCGGCGGCCGTTTTCCGTGGTAAAAACGATAAGGCTGCCGGAGACCGGCAGCCTTATCGTCGCAAGCGGGGATTTTATGTCGGAAACAACCATCGGTTTGATTTTTTCAATGTTACTGGCGGCGACGGTCGCCGCCGAACAACGCGTGATCGACTTGACTCGGGTCATTGAGCCTACCGGCCCGGACGCTGAACGGAAATTCGTTGTCCGCATCCGCGACGCACTGGAGGAGATTCCGGGCAAGGTCAGGCCGGAGGGGGAATGGTACGTCATGTCCGATGTGGAGCTTATGAGCCATGTCGGCACGCACATCGAGGCGCCGTTCCACTGCCTTAAAAATGGTTCGGATCTGGCGCGGATTCCGATCGAGCAGCTCGTTGGCGATGCCGTGATCCTTAATCTTTCAAGCGCCAGAGCCGAAGGTGGTGTCACCCTAAAGCAGGTGCAGGAGGCAGCCCGAGCGGCCGGCGGCATCCGTAAAGGCGATATCGTTTTTTGCCGTATGGGGCCGACTTCTTATTTCTCAACTGCCGCGCTTAAATGGCTGGTCGAGCAGGGCATGAAACTGATGGGCGTCGACTCGAGCGGCGTCGAGCTGGCCGACGATACCACACACGCCAACATCAACCACTTGGTCCTGTTCAGGGCGGGGATCCCGCTGATTGAAAACCTGACCAATCTTGACCGCATCAGTCGGCCGCGCGTGAAGGCTTATGCGCTTCCGATTCCCGCCCGTGGGCTGGACGCGTTTCCCCTGCGCGTCGTTGCGGTGGAGTAAGCAGATGACGCAGTGCCGGGCTGTCCTTAAGAATCATTGCCGGCGCTTTTCAAATTCCCAAGCGGTCGCAACAATGTCGACCAAAGATGTGTAGCGGGGGCGCCAGCCGAAGGTGCGTTGCAAGCGGGAGCTGTCAGCGACCAGCACTGGAGGATCGCCCGCACGGCGCTCGCCGAAGCGGTGGGGGATGCGGCTGCCGGTAACTTCCTCGGCCGCCCGCAGCACCTCAAGCACCGAGTGCCCGGCGCCGGTTCCGACGTTGAATGCTCCGGAAGAAGCGCCGTTGAGTAGAGCTTCCAGCGCAGCCACATGAGCTTCAGCCAAGTCGCATACGTGTATGTAATCCCGTATGCAGGTGCCGTCCGGCGTCGGGTAATCCCGGCCGAAGATTGTAACCGGCGCACCGGTGCGGACAGCCCTGAGGACCAGCGGAATCAAATGAGTTTCCGGGACGTGTTCCTCGCCCAGGCGGGCGTCGGGGCTGGCGCCGCAGGCGTTGAAGTAACGCAGCGCGATCGAGCGCAAGCCCCGGCAACGGTCGAGCCACCCGAGTATGCGTTCAACTGTCGCTTTCGATTCGCCGTACGGGCTGACCGGGGCAAAAGGCGCGTCTTCGGCGACCGGGACGCGTTCGGGGGTGCCGTAGACGGCGGCGCTTGAAGAAAACACCAAGCGCGTGACGCCGGCCCGACGCATGGCCTCCACAAGTGACAGCGTGCCGCCTATGTTGTTGCGAAAATAAACTTCTGGCTCGCCTACGGATTCGCCTACGGCTATGAAGGCGGCAAAGTGAATGACGGCTTCAACCTTTAGTTCCGTCATCAAGGCGGCCAGCCTGCGGGTGTCGGCCACGTCGAAAACGTGCAGGCGCTCCGGGCTGACGTTGTGGCGATAGCCTTTGGACAGATTGTCGACGACGACCGGATTGAATCCCCGGCGGATCAGCAGATCCACGGTATGGGAGCCGATGTAGCCAGCCCCGCCGGTTACCAGTATGGCAGCGGAAGAGCTCATGGAAGTTACCAGAAAGGCTTATGGTCCGTACCGGCGTGCAAAGCCAAAATACGAGTATATGATGATCCCGACATGCTGATTCAGGTTGAAGCGGCGGACGCCGGAAAGCGCCTGGACCGGTTTCTAAGCGAGCGACTCCCCGCTTACAGTCGCTCGCGCATCCAGGGTTGGATCCGCGCCGGGCGAGTGCGAGTCGGGGGCAGCGGCGCTAAGGCGTCCTACATATTGCGTGGCGGCGAGAAGATCGAGGTTGAGCCGCAGCAGTTGCCGCCGCTGCGCGCCGAGCCTGAGCCGATCCCGCTTGAAATCCTTTATGAAGACGAAGACGTGGTGGCCGTCAACAAGCCGGCCGGCATGGTGGTTCATGCGGGTGCGGGCAGGTGCTCAGGCACCCTGGTGAACGCTTTACTAGCGCGTTTCGGCGCCCTTTCAACGCTTGGGGGCGAGCTGCGGCCGGGCATAGTCCACCGGCTGGACCGGCTGACCAGCGGCGTCATTCTGGTGGCGCGCAACGATGCAGCCCACCGGTTTCTGGCCGAACAGTTCGCGGCGCGGCAGGTTGAGAAAATCTACCTGGCGCTGGTGCATGGTGAGGTCAAAGCAGAGGCTGGCCGAATCGGCAAGCCCATTGCGAGGGATCCGGTGCGGCGGACGCGCATGACAGCGCGCCTGGGCTATGGACGAGCAGCCGAGACTGAATACCGGGTGCTAAAGAGGTTCCGCGGCTACACGCTACTGGAGGTGAAAATCGGCACCGGCCGCACGCACCAGATACGCGTGCATCTGAGTTCGCTCGGCCATCCGGTGGTCGGTGACCGGCTGTATGGGGCGCCGGCTCGCCCGCCCGAAAGGCCGCCTCTGGAGCGGATCTTTCTACATGCCTGGCGGGTGCGGTTCGAAAGCCCCAGTACCGGCCTGCCGGTTGAGGTCACCGCTCCATTGCCAGCCGAGCTTGAGGCGTGGCTGGAAGGACTCCTATAATCGAGGCAGAGGCGTCATGAGGATTCTGGCGGCATTTCTGGCAGCCTTCTGGGCCATGGCGCCGGTCGGGGCGCAAGCTCCCCCCGCGCCTCCGGTTGAAAAAGCCGATGATGAGGAGCGCAGCCGGATCGTGCTCGAGGTCACCCGCGTCAACCTGCTGTTTACGGTGACCGACCGGCGCGGCCGCTTCGTAACCGACATCAAGCCTGAGGACTTGATTGTTCGTGAAGGCAAGAATGTCCAGAAAATTCTGGAATTCACGGCTGAAAGCGACCTGCCCCTGCGTCTGGCCATTCTGGTTGACAGCAGCAACAGCGTACGCGACCGCATGCGGTTTATACAGGAGTCGGCCATCGAGTTCATCACGAGCGTAATGCGGCCCGAGGTGGACCGGGCCACGGTCATCAGTTTCGATACGGCGCCCGCCCTACAGGCCGATTTGACTGGTGACATAGAGCAACTGACCCGCATTATTCGTTCGCTACGCGCCGGAGGCGGCACTTCGCTTTACGACGCCATATACTATGCCTGCCGCGATAAGCTTATGCAGGACCAACCACGGCACAAATTCCGCCGAGCCATAGTCGTGCTGAGCGACGGCGAGGACAACCAGAGCCGCTACACGCGGGACCAGGCGCTAGAGATGGCGCAGAAAGCCGATGTGGTGATCTACACGATTTCGACCAACATCACCCGCACCGAGACCAGCGGCGATAAAGTTCTGAAATACTTCGCCAATGAAACCGGTGGGGTGGCTTTCTTTCCGCTCAAAGCCGAGGATCTCTCTCAATCGTTTGAAAACATCGCTAACGAACTGCGCCACCAGTACAGCATCCTTTACCGCCCGGAGCCGCTACGGACGGACGGCAAGTTCCAGCCGGTCGAGATCATAGTAAAAGACCGCCGAAACTTGGTCGTGCGCACCCGCAGCGGCTACTACGCCCCCAAACTTTGACCGCTGGCATAGAATACAGGCCGTCCGGGCCTGAGAAGACACCTTGCTGAAAACGGTTGCTTCCACACGCTTTCCGACAATTGCTTGAAGTTCTGTATGTAGAAGTCCGGTGCGCAAAGATCCGCACAAGCCGGAGGCGCGAAACGATGTGTGGCGCGGGGTGGCGCTTGAGGGATATGCTATCGATTCCTTCGGGACTTGAAGATGAAAATCCCGGATAATTTCCTTTTGCCGCAACTAGCGCTACTTTGCATTCTCGGTGCTGGTTTGACAGCCGAGCAGCCCCAGGGGCTTATCGGCGGCCTGGTGCTGGACGCGCAGACCGGCGAGCCGCTGGCGCGCGTCCGCATATCCCTCGTAGGTACGTCCTGGCAGACGCAAACTGACAATTACGGCCGTTTCTCGTTTCCGGGTATCGCCGCAGGCCAATACACTCTGCAAGCGGCCACGGTCGGCTACCGGATGGTGCACAGAACTTTTACTCTCGGGGAGTGGCAACATCTGGAATTCGAGATTGTGCTAAGCCCGGACACTTTCCGCCATTCGGATTCCGTTGAGGTTCGCGGCGACATCTTCGAGCCTGTGAAAGCCGACGGTCCCTCACAGCTCACGCTGGAGGGCAACGAAGTCAAGAACTTGGGCAGTGTACTGGCCGATGACCCGCTACGCGCTGCGCAAGCCCTTCCGGGCGTCAGCTCGAACGACGACTTCGACAGTCGCTTCTCTGTGCGCGGTGCTTCCTGGGAACGTATCGGGTTGTACTTGGACGACATCCTGCTTCACGTTCCCTTTCACACCTTACAAGGTGAGTCCGCCACCGGCTCCATGACCTTATTCAACGGCGACATGGTGGAAACTCTGGTCCTGCACGCCGCCGCACCGCCCGTGAGGTTCAGCGACCGCACTGCGGGCGTGATTGAGGTCAGCACCCGCGAGGGCAGCCGCATGCAGCGCAGCTTCCGCACGACGGCCAGCGCCTCAAACGCCGGCGTAATGGCTGAGGGACCGATCGGGCGCAGCCGCCGTGGTGCCTGGTTGGCGAGCGCGCGCAAGAGTTACTTCCAGTACATCATCCGGCGTACGGCCACCACCGAGCCGACGCTCGCTTTTGGCTTCGCGGATTTACAGGGCAAGCTCACGTTCGACCTGACGCCGCGCCAGCAAGTGAGCCTCAGTGTCAGCGAGGGCGTCTCCGATCTGGATCGGCAGCGGTGGCGTTCGCAGCTGGGTGTCAACGCCGTGATGATGGCGGATAACCACATCACGCTGGCGAATCTGGGCTGGCGTTACACGTCTGGCTCGCATTTGCTGGTATCCAGCCGGGCGGCGTGGATACGCGAGCGCTTCAAAAATTTCAGCCGTGACGATCTGGCGCTGGCCAGCGGCTACTATGGCGAGTGGGCCGGGACGGGCAACGCCACCTGGCTCTGGCGGGACGAGGCTACCCTGGATTTCGGCGTATCCTTGAGGCGCCTGCACGCAGATGGATTCACTTACCGTTACCAATTCAACCCGTTCGTGGTCCGGCGTCTGGACGAGTACCGCGGCAAGGCTTGGCGCGGCGGCGGTTATCTTCAGCAATCCTTGCGCCCCTGGCAGGGCCGGATCCAGCTTGTGCTCGGAGCTCGCTGGGATCGCCACAACATTTCCAGTCCGCCCGCTTGGTCGCCGTCGGTCTCCGTTGCGATCATGCCTGAGCCCCGCACGCGGATCAACCTGGGCTGGGGAGAGTACGTACAATACCCCGATCTGCACTGGCTGTTCTCAGTTCTGGGAGGGAAGCGCTTATTACCGGAAAGGGCCATCCATTATACGGCGGCGATCGAGCGGCGGCTGGGTGAACGCTCTCGATTGCGCGCCGAATTCTACCAGCGCCTGGATCGGGATCTGCTGTTTCGCCCGCTTTACGAGCCCCGCTTGGCCGAAGGCCGCATTCTGCCGCAACAGGTCGATGCGCCTCTGGTCAACTCACTGCGCGGTCGGTCGCAAGGTTTTGAGGTGTTTTTTCAGAGCCGGACTGCCAATCGTCTGACCGGATGGATCGCCTACTCCTACGGGCGCACCCGCATGCGCGACGGCGTAAGCGGCGCCCAATTCCCTTCTGATTTCGATCAAAAACACGGCGTTAACCTTTACATAAGCTACCGTGTGCGCCCCACGGTGAATATCAGCATGCGCTGGATTTACGGAAGCGGCTTCCCGATCCCTGGCTTCTTCAGGCGAGAAGGCAACCGTTACTTTCTCTCCGGCGAGCGCAATGCGGTCCGCTTGCCGTCCTACCACCGCGGCGATCTGCGAATCAACAAGGCATTTATCTTCGACCGTTGGAAGATGACCCTATACGGCGAGCTGTTGAATCTCACCAACCACGCCAATTACCGCTTCGATAGTTTTAACGGATACAACGCTCGTACGGGACAAGCCTTCGTTACGCTGTACAAAATGTTTCCCATCATCCCGTCCGCCGGGCTACTGCTCGAGTTCTGACGCCTGCCGGCCTCAGGATGGAATGCGGACTTGCAATTGCTCACCATCCGGGGATCGAATCGTTTGTTTAAGCACAAACCAGCAGGGGAGTAGTGAAGTACGCTGGGCTATGAGCCGAAGTGGCGCAGACGCTCTGTAAAGCTCGGCGCACCATGGCGGCAGGCAGCTCGGGTGATGATGCGGCCGAAGCAACGGCACAAAACCCGGATGGCCCGGCCCGGATCAGCGCACAGCCATGGTAATTGCGGGCAGGCTTGAATACGGACCGCAGTATAAAACTACCGGCACGTGGTCGCCGGGGTCAATGTTTTTCGGCACGCGCGCATTGATCTGAAGTACGCCTGAAACGTAATGTGGCGCAGCACCCGCATATTCGATCTTGGCGCTTGCCCCGCCGATGGTCACGCGCACCGGTAGCCGCGGCTTGGGAAGCACCCCGACCGGTACAGAGCCGTCTTCGCCCGGCGGATCGGTTGTGCCGCAGCCTGTGGCGAAGATGCTTACGACCGAGCCGCGCAGCGCCGGCGAGGCAGGTGAGTTTACCGTCACGCCGTCCTCGTTCAGAATTGCGCCGCTTCCGCGTCCGCTCATATCCAGCGAGAAAATTCCGGGCGCTGCCTCCCGCACGGCGGCGGCGAGCAGCGGAAAAGTGAACCCCGGCCTTTCGATGCGCACCTGAGTAACGCTGCGCCCGGCCAGCGAATAAGGCGCCACGGCGCCGATTTGAGTTGCCGACACCGAAATCAGCGGCGCCGCCACGCCGTCGAAATAAACACGCGTACCTCCGAGCTGGGTCTTTACTTTTCCGTCTGAATCCAACTGGAGCAGAACCGGAGTGGCGGGGCCGAGGTTTTCTCCGAAAATTGCGACAATCTCGCCGGGCGCTACGCCGGTCGGCGCATAACTGGCGGCATTCACCACGGCGTATGTCTCCCGGCTCGGGGTGCGAAAACGCGCCGTGATTGATAGTTGATCGTTGACCGTCAACTGCGCCGGGTTGCTTGTTCCGCCCAGATCCCCGCTCCAGTAGTCAAACAGGTAGCCGCTGCGGGGTGCGGAGCTGAATGTAAGAAAAGTTCCGCGCGGGTAATACCCCCCGGCGAATTCAGGGCTGAGCGTGACGTATCCGGCCGGGGAAGGTTCGGCGGCAGTTGTGACAAGGTAATGCGGCATGAACCGTGCGGTATAAACGGCGGGCTTGTCCGATGCAACGACGGTTAAAGCGCCCGTCGCTCCGCCGTCCCAGCCCTCAAACTGATAGCGAACCAGACCCGCCGTTTGGGGCGAAGGCGCGCTCAGCGTGTGCACGCTGCCGGGCGCCCATTCGAAGTTGTAGGGGACGGTGTAAGGCGATCCGTCGACTAGCACGCGCAATCCGGGCGGGTCGCTGGCAACGGTTGTGACCGCCGATCGAGTGAAGCTTGCGCCGAGGGTTCCGTAGCGCGAGACGATCACCCGCTTGGGATTTTCCGATCCGCTCTGCCAGCCTGTCCAGCGCAAGAAACCGTAGCCCGCCGCTGGCTCGGCCGAGAGTTCGATTTCCGCCCGGTCGGCAAAGAAACCGCTGCTTGAGGCAGGCCAGATGCGCACCAAGCCGGCGCCCGCCGGGCTTACGGCCGTATCGATTTGGTGCTGCTTTATGAAGCTGGCTGTAATCAGGGTGATCGAAGGCGAAGCGATGATCTCGTGCAATTGGTCGCCCTCGTCACTCCAGCGGCCGAATACGTAGCGTACCGGTCCTCCTCCTTGCGGGCTGGGGACATTGATGGTATGGCGGCTGCCGGAGATCCAGTTGAACGTTGCCGGCGCAAAATACGGGACGCCGTCGACGATCACCTCCAAGCCGGCCGGATGCGTGGCGATGGTTGTAGTTGCGGCCGGCTGACCGTATAGCCGCCGAATGGCGTCGACATCGCCCGGCGAAAGCTCTTCACGGCCGCCGATCGGGATGCCCGGAGGAATGGTTTCGATCGTAGGCCGTCCGTTACGCGAGAAGTTGTAAGCCCCGTAGTGCATTATTGAGGCGAAATCGTAGGGGCCAAGATCAACCTCGTTGGCCAGCTCCAGATCGAAGTTGTAGGTGTAGCGCTTGTCGATGTTTTGGTAGAGGACCTCTACGAAATTATCTCGGTCGGCGCGAGATTGCTCGTGCCAGAGCCCGACGGTATGGCCGATCTCGTGGATAATGTTGCCGGTGGTGCAGCCGTCGTCCAAGCTTATGTGCTGCTGGCCGCCAATGCGGCCGATCGAAGAGGTGCACAGGCCGCTGCCCGCGTCCCGGACAAACCTCACATAACTCGACTCGGTTGTGCGCTCGACAAACCGCAGGGGAGTTTTCGTGCTCCAGTGAGCTATGGCTTCCAGGATGGAGTTGCGTAGGGCTGGGGTTAGATTGGCGTCCAGAGCATAAGGCACAAGGCCCCCGGGCCACAATGAGGACGCCGCTGTTACGCCTGAGGCTTTTTCGGCCTGGACGCGTGCGGTCTCCAGTTCTTCAGCCGTGCCCAGAACAATGTCGCCTTGATAGATCGCCAGCCCGTTTCGCACTTCATAGGTGACCCAGCGGCCGCGGTACCAGGAGGAACGCACATCGGGCGCGGAAACGGCGGGGACGGGGGATTGCTCCGGAAAGCCCGCCAGAACCACCAGCACAGAAGCCAGAGCCGCCTTTCTTGCGAGCCGCATATATAAAATGGTAGCCGGGCGCAAAGAGCATATTTCAGGGTTGGTATAATCAGCTATCCGAAACCACCGGCCTGAGGCTAAGAACAGCTATGGACGAGAAAGAAAAATCGCGAATGCTCGGTCTGACTTTGAGTCAGATCGAAAAACAGTTCGGTAAAGGCTCCGTGTTAAGGCTGGGCTCCAAGGAGGCCATTGTGCCGGTGGCCGCCATCCCGACCGGCTCCATCTCTCTTGATGCGGCGCTCGGCGTGGGCGGATTTCCGCGCGGGCGGATTTCGGAAATTTTCGGCCCGGAAAGCTCGGGCAAGACTACCGTGGCGCTACAGGTCGTCGCCGAAGCCCAGAAAAACGGCGGTATGGCGGCTTTCATCGACGTCGAGCATGCGCTGGATCCGATTTATGCCCGCAAGCTCGGAGTTGACGTCGACAATCTGCTGGTTTCCCAGCCCGATTACGCCGAGCAGGCGCTCGAGATAACGAGTGCGCTGATTTCCTCCAACGCCATCGACGTGCTGGTGATCGACTCGGTGGCGGCGCTGGTCCCAAAGGCGGAGCTGGACGGAGAAATGGGCGATGCGCATATGGGCGTGCAGGCGCGTTTGATGTCGCAAGCGCTGCGCAAGCTTACCGGAGTGGTCTCGAAATCCAACACCTGCCTGATTTTCATCAATCAGATCCGCGAGAAGATCGGGGTCATGTTCGGCAACCCGGAAACCACCACCGGCGGGCGGGCGCTGAAGTTCTACGCCTCGGTGCGGGCCGATATACGCCGCATTGCCGCAATTAAAGAGGGCGAAACGGTAATCGGAAGCCGAACCAAAGTCAAGGTGGTTAAGAACAAACTGGCGCCGCCGTTCCGCGAGGCGGAATTCGACATTATTTATGGCGAGGGCATTTCGCGCGAAGGCGACTTGCTCGATCAGGGTGTTTCTTTCAATCTTATCGAGAAGAGCGGGTCTTGGTATAGCTACAAGGGTGAGCGTATTGGGCAAGGCCGCGAGAACGCGAGGCAATTCTTGAAGGATAACCCCGCGGTACGCGACGAGCTGGATGCGGCGCTGCGCAAAATGATGGGGCTGGTTCGCGAAAATGCGGCGCCTGCAACCGCGCCGCCGGCCAAGGGGCGTTAGAGCAAAGGATCGGTCATGTCGACCGGGTTCGCACGGATGGCGCTTGCTATGGCGCTGGGCGGCGTCACTCTCATTGCACAGCAGAACTATCGTGCTGAAATCGAGAAGTGGCGCAAGGAGCGCGAAGCCAACCTTATTAAGGATGACGGTTGGACGACCGTGGTAGGTTTATTCTGGCTGCGCGAGGGGGTAAACAGCGCCGGCTCAAATCCAGGCAGCCGGATAAAGCTTCCTGAAGGCGCCCCGGCCGAGGTCGGAAAATTCATTCTGCGCGGTGGCCAAGTGATTTTCCAGGCGGCGCCCGCCGTAAAGGTTACCAGCCGGGGCGTGCCGGTTGAATCCATTGAAATGAAGCCGGACGAGCCGGGACCTGCCACCATCATTGAAATCGGCGATCTCTCCATGTTCGTGCTGAGTCGCGGCAACCGTTTCGCCATACGGCTGCGCGACAAAAACAGCCGGTTCCGCCGTGAGTTCAAAGGATTGAAATGGTTTCCAGTGGACGAAGCCTGGCGTATCCAGGCTAAATGGATTCCATATCCCGGCGGCAAGCGAGTGTCGATTGACAATGTGACCGGCCAGACGACGGTTGAAAACAGCCCCGGCTACGCCGTCTTCCGCATTGACGGCAAACAGTGCCGACTGGAGCCGTTGCTTGAAGGTGATCTATTGTTTTTCATCTTCAAGGACCGTACGGCGGGAAAAGAAACCTATCCGGGCGGGCGTTTTCTTTACGCTGCGCAGCCGCGCAACGGGGTTGTAATTCTTGACTTCAACAAAGCGTTCAACCCGCCTTGCGCATTCACGCCATTTGTGACCTGCCCGCTGCCGCCCCCGCAGAATCATCTCCCGGTCCGGATAACAGCCGGTGAAATGAATTACCATCACTGGTAGAACGTGCCCCACGAGCAGCATGCTGCCGGCGGCCTGCCTGGCGTCCGGGTTTCCTTGCGGCGAAATTTCATTTGGACTTTTGCCGGCAATTCGTTTTTCGGAGCCAGCCAGTGGGCGATTCTGAGCCTGATTGCGAAACTCGGTTCCCGACAGATGCTCGGCGACTACGCCCTGGCGCTGGCGCTGGTGACGCCGGTTGTAATGCTTTCTCACTTGAACCTGAGAGCCGTGCTGGCCACCGATGTTCGCGAAGAGCATCCCTTCGGTGATTACTTGGCGGTGAGGATGGGGGCCTCAGCGCTGGCGCTCGCCGCAGTCGCATGTCTGGCGCTGTTGTGGCGCGCACATCCGGAAGTGGCCTGGTCGATCTTCCTGTTGGGGATCTCGCTCACCGCCGATACGACCAGCGACACTTTCTACGGGGCCTTGCAGCGTCGCGAGCAAATGAACGAAATAGCCCACTCTATGATTGCCCGCGGTATGTTTTCCCTGGCTCTGCTGGCTGCGGTTCTGTGGATTACGGGAAGGCTTGTGCCGGCTGTAGCGGCACTGGCGGCAGGCCGCGTGCTGGTCTTGTTGATTTATGACGTACGCCGGGGGAGCGCAGGCCAGCGCATGACGGGTTCAGGTTTTAAATCACAATGGTTGCTTTTCCGCACGGCGCTGCCGCTCGGTCTGGTTCTGATGCTGGTGTCGCTGGCAGGCAATCTGCCACGCTACGCGGTGGAGGCTTTCCTGGGAACAGCCGAGCTGGGTGCGTTTGCCGCAGCAGCGGCGTTTCTGGCTGCCGGCAGCACGGTGGTGAACGCTCTGGGGCAGGCCTCTACCGCCAGGCTGGCCCGCCTTTTCAGCGCCGGAGATTACGCCGGTTTTCGCCGAATGGCCGTGAAGTTGGCCAGTCTGGCGCTCGGGCTGGGGCTGGCGGGCGTAGGCGGCGCGGCGCTGGCCGGCCGCACCGTTCTGGGGCTGGTCTACAGCCCTGAACTGGAAGCGTATTCAGGTCTGTTGGTGAAGTTAATGGTCTCTGGTATTTTCGTATACGGGGCTATAGTCCTGGGTTACATCAGCACAAGTACGCGTTCGTTTCTTTCGCAAATGCCGTTACTTGCGCTGGTGGCCGGCATCTCCGGCGGCGCCAGTTGGGTTTTAGTCCCGCGAGCGGGCCTTGACGGAGCCGCGGTGTCGGTGGCGCTGGCCGCTTCGGTGCAAATTGCGGGCCAGCTCTGGATTGTGCTTCGCGCTCTCAAGCGCCGGGAGCGGCAGGCATGAAGGCAGGTTGGGCTGAACGGCTGGACCACTGGGTGACGTGGCCGCTGGTCTGGGGCTTTGTCCTCACAATCCCGTGGGAAAAATCGGTCTACATAGGGGAGATTGGCACGCTGACCAGGCTGGCCGGTGCGGCGGCGCTGGCGGCAGCTCTGGCCAGAGCCTGGCTGCGGCGTGCACGGCCTCGCCCTAATCTGGTTTTGCTTGCAGCTACGGCCTTTGTTTTATGGAGTGCTCTGAGCTGGCTGTGGAGTCTTGACCGTACCGCTAGCGCCGACCGGGCCGTGACGCTTGCACAGCTTGCGGCCATGGTCTGGATGATCGGGGAAACAGCTCGCGCCGGAGTGCGCTTCCGGCTGCTCATGGCGGCCTATCTGGCGGGATCGACTCTGGCAGCCGGGCTCACGCTTTCGCGCTATTTTCGTGGTCTGGAAACCTATTACCGCCGTTACGCCGCACCTGGTTTCGACCCGAATGACATGGGACTGACGCTGGCGCTGGCCATTCCTATGGCGCTCTATTTGGACGCGCAAACCAGAGGATGGGTACGTTGGGCTTACCGTGGCTGTGCCGTGTTCGTGGTCGCGGGCGTGCTGCTCACGGCTTCCCGCACCGCGCTCATGGTAAGTTTGACCGGCTTTGCCTTGATCCCACTGCTTTGGAAAAGAATCGGGTTTGAGCAAAGGGTGGTAAGCCTGGCCATATTAGGCTTGCTCGTAGGGGGTATGTTGTTTCTAGCGCCCAAGCCCTCTCGCGAACGTCTGGCCAGCCCACCCGCAGAAATGCAGGGCGGCAAGGTCGTTAGCCGGCTGGGCATCTGGAGAGCCGGTTTGCAAGTTTTTCGAGCGCACCCGATTAAAGGGATCGGGGCCGGCGCTTACCCTCAGGCTGTTGAGCCCCTGATAGGACGGCCGGCTCGTGCCGGGCACCGGTATGTAGCCCACAATACTTATCTTTCAGTACTGGTCGAAACCGGCCTGTTAGGGTTTGGTCTGTTTTCTTCATTAATTGCGGCTGTGATCTTGATGGTTTGGTTTCTGCCGTTGGCCGAGCGTGCGGTCTTTGGTGTTCTGCTGACTGGGTGGGCTTTAGGAATATTCATGCTCACCTGGGAAATCCGCAAACCTGGGTGGTTGGTTTTTGGATTAGTTACAGCCGCTTGGAGCCGGGCGTTGAATAGTACGGAGGATGAGCTTGAGGCTGCGAACTCTTGAGGTTATCCCGACCTTAAGAAGGGCGGGCGCCGAAGGAGTGGTGGTCTCTCTGGCGCTGCGCCTTCCAGAGTGCGGCTTTGACTGCGCCGTAGCCGCTTTGTATGACGCATGCCTGGACGATCTGGAACATTTTTTGAAAGGACAGAGGATCCCGGTATGGAGGTTGGGAAAATGCAGAGGCCCGGATCCGAGGGTTTGGCTGAGGCTGGCGCGGCTAATCCGAAGTTTCAGCCCGGATATAATTCATACCCATTCCTACGTGCTCCGCTATGTTGCGCCGGTCGCCGGCCGATGCACTATCGTGCACACGCTGCACAACCTGGCAGGGCGGGATCCGGATTGGATTTCAGGCGCCATCGACCGGATCTGGTTGGGAAGCCGGGTTCAGGCGGTTGCCGTATCTAAAGCCGTCGCGCGCTCCTACCAGCAGAAACTCGGCTTGAAGCCTGTGGCCATCATCCCCAACGGCATCGACACTACTCGTTTTCTTAGACCTATAGCTCGGCTGAACTGGCGCCGCCGGGAGGGTTTTTCGGAATCCGACATTCTAATTGTTTCCCTGGCTCGACTGGATGAACAGAAAGATCCGCGTACGTTGATCAAGGCTTTCGCGGCTATAGCTGCACGCAACAGCCACTGCCGTTTGCTGTTGGCCGGCGTTGGGCGTCTGGAGAATGCGGTGAAGCAATGGGCGGTTGAGAGCGGTTTCGGCGATCGGATTCACCTGTTAGGAGTAAGGACAGACGTCGAAGATCTACTTTGCGCCAGTGACATTTTTGCCATATCTTCGCTTTGGGAAGGGAGCCCGCTTTCCGTGATGGAAGCCATGGCGGCAGGGTTGCCTGTGGTGGCAACAGAGGTAGGCGGAATTCCGGAACTAGTTACAAGCGGCGTCACAGGTTTGCTGGTCGAGCCAGGCGCAAGCGATGCGCTGGCCGAGTCACTCGGCCGCTTGGCCGATGATGCCGAGCTTCGAAAATCGATGTCCCAGGCTGCCCGCGCTCGCGCCGCCGAGTTCGACGTAAGAGCGATGGCTGCGGCCTACGCCGCGCTTTTCCGCCGACTGGCCGGGAGGATTTTTTGAAGCCGCGTGTTTCTCTGCTGGTTACGGGGCTCAAACGGGGCGGCGCTGAGGGCCAGGTTGCGCAACTGGCGCGTGGCTTACAGGGGTCCGGCTTGCCGGTAGAGGTAATCTCCCTGACAAGCGGAGGAAAGTTTTTTGATGAACTGGCAGCCAGTGGCATTCAGGTATCAAGTCTGGATATGGAAGGTGGCGCATCCTTGCCCGGCGGCCTCGCGCGCCTGGCGATGCGGCTAAGGAGCAAACGGCCCCAGGTGGTGCATGCACACTTGTTCCACGCAAACATTCTGGCGCGTCTGGTGCGTCTGGCCGCCCCAATTCCGGTGGTTATTTCCACCTTGCACAGCGTGGCGGAAAGCAGCCGCAAGCACCGTAGCACGCTGGGGCGGGATATCGCCTACCGGCTCACTGATTCCCTTTGTGATGCGACGGTGGCCGTCAGCCGTGAGGTAGCAGAGCAGCATCTTACCCGTGGAGCTGTCCGGGCGAGCAAGTTGTACGTTGTACCGAACGGCGTCGATGTCAGGCGCTTTCGACCGGATGCGGAGATGCGGATCAAAATCCGCAGGCATCTGGGCCTGGAGGAGGAGTTCGTCTGGCTGTGGGTGGGGCGGATGATTTGGAAGAAAGATCCGGAGACTTTAATCGATGCATTTGCCCGTGTTGGCCGGGGAGTGCTGCTGGTCGCCGGCAGCGGTCCGGACGAAAACAGTATGAGGGCGCTGGCTCAGGCGCGCGGTGCGCGGGTCATGTTTTTGGGCGAACGGGATGACGTCGCCGGCCTGATGCAGGCGGCCGACGGTTTTGTGCTGTCTTCCGTAGTCGAGGGACTGCCGGTTGCGTTGCTGGAGGCGGCCGCAAGCGGATTGCCCGTGGTGGCGACCCGCGCCGGAGGGGTCGCCGGGATCATCGAAGACGGCCTTTCCGGGTTCCTTGCGCCTCCCGGTGATGCTGCTGCTTTGGCGAACCAAATGCTGCGGGTTATGGAGTTAAGTCACGAGCAACGCCGCCGTATCGGGCTTGCCGCGCGCCGGAAGGTTTGCGCTGAGTTCGATGCTGAGCTGGTGTGCCGCCGCTGGCTGCATCTTTACCAGGAGTTGCTCAGGCCGTGGACGTAACCAACCGTTTTGTCCTCGATTTTGCCGTGCGTTTCGCAGCCCGGCATCCGGGGGCGCGCATTTTAGACTATGGTTGCGGCGCAGGCGATCTGGTGGCCGCCGGACGCGCAGCAGGCCTCAATATTGTCGGCGCGGATGTTTTCTATGGCGGGTCACAGGCCCGTGCGGAAGCTGAGCGCTTGGGACGGCTAGGTTCGCTAATCTTCGAAATCCGGGACGACCGGGCGCCGTTTGATGATTCGTCATTTGATTTGGTGACCAACAACCAGGTGCTCGAACACGTCGAAGATCTGAAGCAGACGGTAAGCGAAATTGACCGGCTGCTTAAGCCCGGCGGCACGGTCTTAAGCATTTTTCCGTCCGCTGAGGTTATCCGCGAAGGGCACATCGGAATTCCCTGTGCGCACTGGTTTAGGAAAGACTCCCGCCTGCGGTTCTATTACACTTGGGCACTGCGGCGGCTGGGACTCGGAACCTGGAAACAGCAGGCTCCGAGCTGCCGCCAGTGGGCTTTGGACAAGCTGCGCTGGATTGACGACTACACTTATTACCGGCCGCAGCGGGAAATTCTAACCGTGTTTGGCCGTCACTTCCGCAATGAACTGCGGGAGCCGGACTACATACGTTTCCGGCTTCGTGACACCTGGTGGCTGGCCCCGCTGGCGCGCCTGTTGGATCTGCCGGGCGGAGAACCGGCGGCGGTGGCGCTGTTTCGGCGGTTGGCGTTTATGGTGATCGTCTCGCATAAGGATACCGAGTGCGCATAGCATACGTCATCACGCGGAGCGATGCCGTCGGCGGCGCCAGCATACACGTCCGCGATTTGGCCGCTTCGCTCCAGCAACGAGGGCATCAGACGCTGGTGCTGCTGGGAGGTGCCGGGCCGGTAACCGAGCAGTTGGCTGCGGCGGGCGTGGAGTTTCGCCACCTCCGCCATCTTCGGCGAAGTCTTCACCCGGTGGCCGACTGGCTGTCGATCAAGGAAGTCGAGGCGGCGCTCCGGCAATTCCGGCCCGATCTGATTTCCTTGCATACGGCCAAAGCCGGCTGGGTTGGGCGCCTGGCGGCGGCTCGACTGGGCGTCCCCGCCTTTTATACCCCGCACGGTTGGCCTTTCGGCGGGCGGTTCGGCCGGCCGGCAAGCCGGCTCTATCTCGGGCTGGAACGCGCGGTGGCCGCCAAAGCCGCCGCCATCATCTGTGTGTGCCGCTATGAACGGGAGTTGGCTTTGCTCCACAGAGTCGGGCGGCCGGAACAGTTGCATGTCATCTATAACGGCGTAAGAGACGTAGAATCCGGCCTGCGCGCTGCGCCGGGCTCCGGTCCGGTCCTCATCGTTTCGGTCGCTCGGTTTGAGCCGCCAAAGGATCATTGCACGCTGATTGAAGCCCTGGCGCGCCTCGCAACGAAAAGCTGGCGGCTAAGTCTGGTCGGGGACGGGCCCAAGGAACCGGCCATACGTGCTCTGGCCTCGAAGCTGGGGCTGGCCGAAAGAATTCAGTTTCTGGGATATTTGGCTTATCCGGCGCCGGTTCTAGCGCAGGCGCACATCTTTGCGCTCGCTTCACGCGCGGAAGGTTTTCCCCGAAGTCTTCTCGAGGCCATGCGCGCCGGCTTGCCTATTGTCGCCAGCCGCGTGGGCGGCGTAGCCGAAGCGGTCGAAGACGGCGTTGAAGGTTTTCTTGTCACGCCTGAAGACACGGATGAGTTGGCCGGCCGCTTGGCTGAGTTGATAAGAGACGGCGCCTTGCGCAGCCGGATGGGCGCCTGCGCCAGGCGCAAGTTTGAAGAACGCTTCCGGTTGGAGCGCATGGTCGAAGAAACTCTAGCCCTTTACCGCCAATTTGCATGAGATTTTGCCGGGACTGACCGCACATGGGTAGCGGAGGACCAATTTTCAATGTTGGATGGCCGCGAACGCCGGCCGGCTCTTGACCAGGTGCTGGCCCAGATGGAAAAGCAGTTCGGCAAAGGCGCCGTTTTAAAAATCGGCTCCCGCGCCATAGTGCCGGTTGATTTTATCCCCAGCGGATCGATTTCACTAGATTCGGCGCTTGGCGTAGGCGGCTTCCCCCGCGGCCGCGTGATAGAGATTTTTGGACCGGAATCCTCTGGCAAGACCACGCTGGCGTTGCATGCCATAGCCGAGGCGCAAAAACAAGGCGGCACGGCGGTCTTTATCGATGCCGAACATGCTTTGGATCCGGTCTATGCGCGGCAGTTGGGTGTGGATGTAGACAACCTGTTGGTGTCGCAGCCGGATTGCGGCGAGCAAGCGCTGGAGATTGCTGCGGCTTTTGTGAATTCATGGGCGGTGGATGTGGTTGTGGTGGACTCGGTGGCGGCGCTGGTGCCCCGGGCAGAACTGGAAGGGGAAATGGGAGACAGCCATATGGGCTTGCAAGCCCGCTTGATGTCACAAGCCTTGCGCAAGCTGACAGGCGCTGTGGCTCGCACCAACACCTGCCTGATCTTTATCAACCAGATCCGCGAGAAGATCGGGGTCATGTTCGGTAACCCTGAGACTACCACCGGCGGCCGGGCGCTGAAGTTCTACAGCTCCGTGCGCCTGGATGTGCGCCGCGTGGCTACGCTCAAAGACGGGGAGCGGGTGACCGGCAGCCGTACAAAGATAAAAGTCGTAAAAAACAAGGTCGCCGCGCCGTTTAAAGAAGCGGAGGTGGATCTGTTGTACGGAGAAGGGCTGGCCCGGGAACTGGACCTGCTTGACACCGGCGTGGCCCAGGGGTTGGTTGAGAAAAGCGGCTCCTGGTTCAGCCTGTGGGGAGAACGCCTGGGCCAGGGGCGGGAGAGCGCGCGGCAGTTCTTGCGCGAACATCCGGAGACTGCCGACAAGCTGGAAGAGGAACTCCGCCGGCGGCTCGACCTGCGCCCTCGTAACGGCGCTTCACGCTCGCTGGCGCAGGCCTGAGGCTATTCTTTGGGAGCAATGCCCAAGGCTTTCATTTTTCGATAGAGGTGGCTGCGCTCCAGACCTAGCAGCTCGGCGGCCCGGCTCACATTCCCCCCGGTTTCCTGAAGCTTTTTCAGGATGAATTCACGCTCAACGGCGGCGCGTACTTCTTGCAGGCTGCCGAAACTTTCCATAGGGCGCGTGACCGGGCGCGAGCGCGGCAATGGGATGTGCCGGGCATCGATACGCGTCTGGGGGTTCATGATCACGATGCGTTCCATAAGGTTGCGCAGCTCGCGCACGTTTCCCGGCCAGTGGTAAGACTGCAACAGCGCATAGGCCTCCGGCGTCAGCTCCTTAGGTTTACGGCCATAGGCGGAGGTAAATTCCTGCAAAAAATGATCGGCCAGCAGCGGAATATCTTCGATTCGCTTACGCAGGGGCGGAACGTAGATGGGTATTACGTTTAGCCGGTAGAACAGATCCTCGCGGAAATTGCCGCGCTCAATTTCTTCTTGAAGATTCTTGTTGGTTGCGGCAATGACGCGTACGTCCACCTGAACAGACTCACTTGCCCCGACCGGCTGAAAACGTTGCTCATCCAGTGCGCGCAGCACTTTGGCCTGGGTCTTCAGGCTCATATCGCCGACTTCGTCTAGAAACAGCGTGCCGCCGTGAGCTTTCTGAAACTTGCCGATTTTATCCTCATGCGCTCCGGTGAAACTCCCTTTCAGATGACCGAAGAGTTCGCTTTCGATCAGTTCCTCGGGGATGGCGGCGCAGTTTACTTCGACGAACGGCTCGGCGGCGCGCGGGCTCATCGCATGAATAGCGTGCGCGACCAGTTCTTTGCCCGTGCCGCTTTCGCCGTAAATCAGCACCCGGCCGTTGGTCGCCGCCATGAGCGCCAGTTGCTGCCGCAGTGCCTTCATGGGAACGCTCTCGCCGATGATGCGGTAGCGTGTTTGCTGAACCTCGCGCAATCGCAGGTTTTCGACGGTCAGCCGGCGGTTCTCCAGAGCGTTCTTAACGACTACTGTGACCTTTTCGAGGCTTAGCGGCTTTTCCAAAAAATCAAAAGCACCGAGTTTGGTGGCGCGGACGGCGGTTTCGATGGTGCCGTGCCCGGAGATCATCACTACGGCGGGCCGATCGCCGGGAGGGATTTCTTGAATGCGAGCCAGCACCTCGAGGCCGTCCATGGCGGGCAGCCAGATGTCCAACAAAACCAGGTCGTAGCCTTTGGAAAGTTCTTCCAAACAAGCCTCCCCGCTTTCAACCGAGGCGGCCGAATAACCTTCGTCTTCTAGAATCTGACAAAGTGAACGGCAGATGCCCGGCTCGTCGTCCACCACCAGTATCCGAGCCGATTTCACGCTTGTGCCTCCGTGGAATTTGGTTCAGCCGTAGCGGCGGCCAGGGCCGGGAATTCAATAATGAAACTGGCGCCGGAGGGGCGATTGTCCTCAACGCGTATTTGCGCATTGTGTTCGGCTAAAATGTGACTGACAATGGCCAGCCCCAGGCCTGTGCCTCGACCTTTCGTTGAAAAATACGGCAAGAAGAGTTTCTCCTTTTCCTCAGGCGAGATGCCGCAGCCGGTGTCGGCGATTATCAGTTCAACCGTGTCGGCGCCGGCCGGCTGAGTGGCAACATAAAGGTGCTTGAGCAAAGAGTCCTGCATCGCCTCAGCGGCGTTGTCTATAAGGTTGACGATGGCGCGTTTTATCTGCTCTCGGTCAATGTTAACCAGGGGCAAATCGGCCGCGAGTTTTTTCTCCACGTGTATGCCGTCCAGCCTGCCTTCAAATACGGCTAGCGCGCTTTCGACGACCTCGTTGAGATCAGCCGGCGCCGGTTGTGCGGCCGGGAAGCGTGCAAATTGAGAAAACTCGTCTACCAGCGCCTTCAGGCTTTCGACTTCCTGAAGAATGGCGGTGGCGGCTTCACGCAGTTTTTTTGCAGCCGGCTCAAGCTCCGGCATGCGATCCAGTTGGCGCAGAATACGCTCGGCCGAAAGCGCAATCGGAGTAAGCGGGTTTTTTATTTCGTGTGCGATCCTGCGGGCGACTTCATGCCAGGCAGCCGACTTCTGGGCGCGCAGCAGCTCGCTGGTATCCTCTATCACCAGCACAAAACCGGAAGTCAGCCTGGTCTCCAGGGCTGAGACGGTAATGCTGAGGTGCAGCGTTTGCCCATCGCGTTTAATCTCCATCTGAGCAGAGGCAATCCCCGTCCGGCGGGCGCGTTTCATCAGGTACTTAATCTCCGCCGTGTCCTCGCGGCCGAAAAGCTCTTCCAGCCGTTCGGCCCGCAGGACCTTCTCCCGCGGCAAGATGTTTCCCAGAGCTTGATTTACGCGCAGGATGCGCCCGTCGGGCGCCAGCGAGATTACGCCTGTCGGGATGCTTTCCAGAATGGCTTCGGTGAAACGGCGCCGGGTTTCAAGTTCGCGGCGGTTGGCCTCAAGGGCCTCAGTCATTTCATTGAAGGAGCGAACCAAGGTGGCCAGCTCATCTATTGCCGGAACCTGCACCCGGTGCTGGAGGTTGCCGCGCCGCACCTCGCCCGCGGCTTCCAGCAGTGCGGCTATGGGGATGCTGATCTGGCGCGCCAAAAACAGCGCCAGCCAGGTGGCGATGAAAAGTATGAAGAGCGTGAGCAGAAACAGCAGCCGCAGGTAAAAAGCTCGGGCGCTGCGGCGGTCCAGGCTCAACTGGTCGTAGGCACGCAGCCAGCCTGTAATGTCGCGGTCAACCTCCGCCAAATCCAACGGCCATGCGGTTTCAACAAAAAGGCGGCCTGCGGGCTGCCCCTCCAGCGCCACTGCTACATCAAGCCGCGTGATGGGGGCCTCACCGTTTGATTGTGAACTGCAAATCTCCAGTCTTTCGCCGCGGCGCGTCACCAGCCAGGCGCCGGCGACCTGGTGTGTCCGGCAAAAACTCTCGAAGAACTCGCTGGGGCGAACGCTGGTCTTCAGATATTGCTGAGTTTCACTTAACCCGGCCAGCCAGCGTGCTTGCAACTCAGCCCGGAGCCGGACCTCGCGCTCCAGAGCTTGCTGGACTTCGCCAAGATTGTGCACGATGCCCAGCGTCGGGCGGCTGAACCACTTGTCAAGATTGCGGTTAAGCACATAGACGCTCCACAGCACCAGAAAAAAAACAGGCAAGAAGCTGAGGGTGAGCGCCCCCACGACCATTTTGGTCTTAATTCGCGAGCCTTCGCGGTTGCTCCGGCGTTCGATATACAGCTTGACGCCGGTACGGAAAAGGATGAATCCGAGGGTCAGGGTCAACAGGAATACCAGCGTCGATACGGCCCAGTAAATATAGGTTTGCTGCGGGGTTTCCGGCCCGTAGTCGCCGAACGAAAACGAACCCTGCCAGACAACTAACGTTACCAACAATGCGAGCACGGCGGCGCCGCCGCCGTAAAACAGGCGTTTTTTCATTAGGGCCGCAGTTGCTCTAATTATAAGCCACCACTATAGGCTGCAAACGGCGGAAGGTACGGCGTGGACGGTTAACCTATTTTAATGCTTGCAAACCACCAACAACTTGTGGTGCTATATGTGGTGCTATATACAAAAATCAGGTAATATGCTGAGGCAGAGCATTTAACGGCTGCATTGTGATGAGGCGGATCCCGGCAAACGGCGAAACTTCAACGAAACATAGAAATTGCTGTCCGGTGTTCTGCAATCTCATAGAGTGCATGCGCGCCCGATCGCCATTCCTAACAAAGGAAGGGAGTTAACGACTGGGTCGTGAATTGCTTAACTTTTGATACTTGCTGACAGAGGAGCATCCGAGATGAACCGACTAACGCTGATAGTAGTTCTGATGGCCATTGCGGCCAGTTTAAGCCCTGTCTTCGGACAGGCTTCCGACGGCAACATTGCCGGCACGATTTTGGATTCGAGCGGTGCGGTGATACCCCGTGCCACTGTGGAACTAGAGAATGTGGCGACCGGGGTGAAACGAACCACCGAAACCGACCAGGCTGGAAATTACCTTTTCCAGAACGTGCTGGTCGGCCGCTACCGCATTACCGCCCGAGCCAGCGGCTTCACGCCTGCCGTGTTAGAGAACGTTGTGGTGAACCTGAACCGCACCACGACGGCCAATCTAACCTTGTCGGTGGGGCAGGTTACAACGCAGGTTGAAGTAGTTGAGGCGGCCGCTCTGATCGACACCCGCACGGCGACGATCGGCTCGGCGTTCAGCTCTCAGGAAGCTATCTACAATCCTGCCAGCTCCCTTCCGCTGGGAGTGTACAACCTGGCTTTGCTGAGTGCAGGTGTGGCCTCTAGCGGCGGCCTCGGGCTGGGCGAAGGCCCGTCGGTCGGCGGCCAGCGCCCGCGCCAGAACAGTTTCACTATTGAGGGCGTCGACAACAACCGTAAAGATGTGACCGGCGCCAATATTCGCGTACCGAACGAAGCTGTAGCCGAATTTTCGGCTTTGCAGAACCAATACAGCGCTGAATTCGGGCACTCGACCGGCGGCCAGTTCAACGTGGCTATCCGGAGCGGGACGAACGAGTACCATGGGGCGGCTTATTGGTACCTCCAGAACCGGAAACTCAATGCGATGGATCAGGCCGACAAGCGGCAGGGGATCACGAGCAAACCCCGCTACGATCAGAACGTGGTCGGTGCGAATTTGGGTGGACCGATCCAGAAGAACAAGCTGTTTTTCTTCGGCCTGTTTGAGTACAATCCTTTTGGCGCCGCCAGCTCGCCGGGTTCGGCTACCTATACGCCCACCGCTCAGGGCTATGCGCTTTTGGATACTATTCCGGGGCTCTCGAAGACCAACCTGGATATTCTGAAAAAATACGCGCCGGCGGCGCCGACGGCTTCCGCTACGACCACAGTTAAGGGTGTGCAGATTCCAATCGGCATTCTGCCGATTTCCTTCCCCAACTATTCGAACACTTATAACTGGCTGACCAGCATTGACTACAACCTTTCCACGGCGGACCAGCTCCGCTTCCGCTATATCGCCAGCAAGTATGACGGCATAGACATCTCGGTCTCGCCCAACTTGCCGGCATTTGCGGATTTCCGCAAGATCCGCCAGAGAATGTTCTCGCTGTCGGAATTTCACAACTTCAGCCCGACTTTGCTCAATGAGTTGAGGCTGGCTTACAACTACTATTCGGACTCGATTCCGGCGGGTAACTTTCAATTTCCGGGGCTGGATGTTTTCCCCAATATCGAGATCCAGCAGGATCTGAACCTCCAGCTTGGACCGCTGCCCGAGGCGCCGCAGAGCGGCTCGCAGAACTCCTACCAGCTTGTCAACAACATGACCTGGACGCGCGGGCTGCATACGATAAAGGGTGGCATCGACGCGCGGCGCTATATTGCCCCGACGCTATTTATCCAGCGCTCGCGCGGCGACTACAACTACTCCACCCTGGAGCAGTATTTGCTTGACCTGGAACCGGATCTGCTGGCCGAACGCAACGTTGGCGGCCGTCCCTACTGGGGCAACGCTTACAACTTCTACTGGTTCATTCAGGATGAGATGAAGCTGAAGCGCAACATCACGCTGACGCTCGGGCTGCGGCACGAATACAAGGGCATTCCGGCCGACGACAAGCTGCAAAGGCTGAATGCCATCTCGAGCGTGCCGGGCTTGATTGAGTTCCGTGAGCCCAAGGCGCAAAAGAAGAATTTCGCGCCGCGGGTCGGACTCACCTGGTCGCCCGGAACCAGCGGCAAGCTGGTGTTCCGCGCCGGCGGTGGCATCGCCTACGACAATTACTTTGATAACTTAGGCACGCTTTCCAAGCCCCCGCAACTGGAGACCACGATACATCGCGGCGGGACCAATGCGCCTGACTTCCTCAAAAACGGCGGCATTCCGCCTAATGCGCCCAGACCGACTATGACCCAGGCTGAAGCGCGCGAGGCTACGGGCACCTACATTCCCGACCAGCGCTTGCCCATGTCCTATCAATGGACCTTCGGCGTGGAGCGGGTTCTGGCGCAGGATTACACGCTCAACGTTCGCTATCTCGGCACTCGCGGCAGTCGGCTGTTTGTACAGCGCAGGCGTAATGTGGAAGCCGCCGTGCAGCCGAACCGTTCGTTGCCCACCTACTTGCAACGGCCTTCGCAGTCCGAGCTGGACAAACTTAGCTTGACGCTGGACGATCTGGTAGACATGGCATACGAGTGCTTCGGCGTTATGAAGAATTATTGCGACGCCGGTCTTACTAACTGGATTACCTCGTTTGACAATATCGGCAATTCGACCTACCACGGTTTGGCCACTGAATTGAGCCGGCGCTTCAGCAAAGGTCTGCTGTTCAAGGGAGCCTATACCTGGAGCAAGGCTATCGACGATTCAACTGCGGACCTGTTCTCTACCCTGCTTTCGCCGCGCCGCCCGATGGACTTCCAGAACATGCGAATCGAGCGCAGCCGCTCGTTCCTGGATCGGACGCATCGGTTCACCTTTACCTGGGTGTACGACGTTCCCTGGTTGAAGGGATCCGATAGTTGGGCGCTAAAGAACCTAGTGGGCAACTGGACCGTCAGCGGCACTTACACCGCCGAGTCGCCCCAGTACGCCACGGTTCAAAGCGGCACCGACTCGAATCTGAACTGGGACTCGGCGTCTGACCGGGCGATTGTCAACCCGGCCGGTGTGGATAAGACCGGATCGGATGCGACGGCCCTGCGCAATTCCGCTGGTCAGGTGGTTGCTTATCTGGCGGTCAACCCCAACGCCCGGTATATCAAGGCCGGACAAGGTGCCTTCCCCAACGGCGGCCGCCAGACCTTGCCCTTGCGCGGGATCAATAATTGGGATCTGTCGTTTACCAAGCGGGTGAGTTTCCTGGAGACCCGTGCGGTGGAGCTGAAAGCCAACCTGTTTAATGCGTTCAATCACCCGCAGTACATCGCGGGCAGTCTGAACACGATCGGCGCGGTTACCTCTAATGCCACCCGCAACAATGTGATACCGCAGAACCCAATCTTCAACGATCCGACCCAGGTGTTTGCAAGCAACGCGCGGACCATTCACCTGATCTTAAGGATCAACTTCTAACCGAAGCCAATAAGTTCGTAGTCTGCTTGAGGCGCGGCTTGGCGGCCGCGCCTTTTTTCATGATTTTGTGCGCTAGGGGGCACCTAGTGCCCGAACTCTTAAAGCACGCACGTCATACGGTATGCCGACACTAGCCGGCGTGCGGAGTTCGCGCGCAGTATCCCTACGGTGTTTTGCTGGGCCGCCGCATAGTCAATACATTCGCAGCAAGAATGATCGGTCGTGACCACTAACTTTGCCCGCTGATGCCGGCTTTATGCGCGGTGCAGTAGCGCAGCGTGGGGCGTGATTTTCGATTGAGCCGGTTTGCGGACGGCCCGATCAACAGGCAGCTCGCTAGATTCCATGACTGATGTCGGCTGCGATCTGACGGTCGGGACAGAGTTGTTTAGATGGAAAAATACGAAGGGATGCCTGAGCTTTTACATGACTATAGCTTGCAATTCTTGAGTTGCTTATGGGACCGTCAACTTGCCTTCAGTGCCGGCAACTTGGCGGAAGCCTGGGTTCGGAACTCGTATTTTTCAATGGCGACCGCTACGCGGTTATCGCGGCAGCGCACAATTTTGCCACGAGCAACCAGTTTCAGGGCGCACTTGCCGTCCAGTTGAGCCGGCCAACTGATTTCCAGCTCAAGGCGCTTGCCCACCGGCAAGGGCGTTTCGGCGGTAAACAATACGCCCTTGCTGCTGACGTCCACGGTTTCGCCTTTCCCAGTAACCAGAACCCTACGACCGCTAATCAACCGGTAGTTTAAGTTCCTGACAATCGGGAAGCGATCGCTTTTCCGGCGCTCAGCGCCGGCAGGCAAACTTGCTACAACTTCGCCCCATGTGCCCAACATGCACACCCTTTCCGTTTCTACTTATGATCAACCATTTTGAGCGCAGAGGCAATAGTAAAAAAGTTCTAGTCTCCATTAAAATATCATTTTTAGGTAAGTAAATAGGACATTTACCTTACCTACCCCTATTACGCACTCGACGGATCTCTTCCAGCCTCTCGCGTATGCGCTTCTCAAGACCCCGGTCGGTAGGGAAATAAAACCGGGTTCCCGCCAACGACTCCGGCAGGCAGGGCATGTCGGTTAATGCATCTTCGAAATCGTGTGCATGCAGGTAGCCTTCGCCATACCCCCATTGCTGCATGTGTTTAGTGACCGGATTTCTCAGGTGTAGCGGTACCGGCTCGGGGGCTGCTTCCTGAACAAGCTTTAGGGCTCGCCCCAGAGCTTTGTAAGAGGAATCTGACTTTTGCGCCAGCGCAAGATAAATAGTGGCCTGAGCCAGGGCCAGGTCGCCTTCCGGGATACCCAGGAAATGCACAGCTTGCATAGCGGCCACAGCCTGTTCCAAGGCGCGCGGGTCAGCCAGCCCCACGTCTTCAATCGCCATACGGATCAAGCGGCGTGCGATGTAGAGCCGGTCTTCGCCGGCTTCCAGCATGCGCGCCAGCCAGTAGAGCGCTGCGTCCGGGTCGCTTGATCGCACGGACTTGTGCAAGGCGGAGATCAGGTTGTAATGTTCTTCTCCGGCTTTGTCGTAAAGCAGAACCCGGCGCTGTATGGCATCTTCGACCGCCTGTTGCGAAAGCTCCCCGCCCGTCGCCGAAGCGGCGGCCGCCGCCTCGAGCGTGTTATAAGCCGCGCGGGCGTCGCCGCCTGAATAGATGGCGATCTGTTCAAGCAACTGATCGGAGGCCTTCAGGCCCAGTTTCCCTAACCCCCGTTCCTCATCGGCCAGGGCCCGCCGCAGCAGCGTTACGATCTGCGGCACTGTTAAAGCTTTTAAGGAGTATACCTGGGCGCGCGATAGAAGCGCCGAGATTACCTCGAAAGAGGGGTTTTCGGTGGTCGCGCCGATCAGTATGACGTCGCCGCGCTCAACATAAGGCAGAAAGGCGTCCTGCTGGGCTTTGTTGAAGCGGTGGATCTCGTCGATGAACAATACGGTGCGGCGCCCGGCCCGGCGGTTGCGCTCGGCCTGCGCCATGACTTCTTTGATCTCTTTGATGCCGCTCAATACTGCACTGAAGGGCACGAAATCGCAGCGGGTAAGCCGCGCGACCAGATGCGCCAGCGTGGTCTTACCGGTGCCCGGCGGTCCCCACAGAATCATGGAGCTGAGGTCATCATTCTCGATCCTTACGCGGAGAGGCTTCCCCGGGCCGAGTATGTGCTCCTGGCCGACGAATTCCTCCAAGGTGCGAGGCCGCATACGATCAGCCAGCGGGGAACGTGGTGAGGATTCCCCAATGGGCGGAGAAAGGTCAAATAGGCTCATGCGATTTCACTTATGTGGAAGTCGCTATGTTTATCGCACCATCGAGGCGGCTGTAGTTCAGCCGGCTTCATTATGTCCCCTTTGCGTTGCAGCTTCATATAGCAAAATGCTTGCCGCCATTGCAACGTTGAGAGATTCTACGTGTTCGGTGGGAATCCGTACCTTAATAGCGCCGCGCCAGCTTGAGCGTATTCCGCTGCCTTCGCTGCCTAAAACTATTATGCAGGCTGAGTCAAATTTAGCTTGCCGTGGTGAAATGCCTTCATTTGGCGTGGCAGTGAAAATCCGCAGCTTTTGTGTGGCGGCTGCTTTGCCCACGATCTGCGAGTCGGCCTCAGGCAGCGTAGGTATTCGGAAAAGGCTGCCCGCGGAAGCACGTACGGCTTTGGGGTTGCCGGGATGCACGCTGCCGCGCAAAAAGATTACGCCGGTCGAGCCGAATGCTTCGGCTGCGCGCAGAATCGTTCCGGCGTTGCCGGGATCCTGCACTCGATCGAGCACGATTGCAAGTGCGCGGCGCCTAAGGACATCCTCCAGTCGCCAACAGGGCAGGCGCACCAGCGCAGCCACGCCTTGGGGTGAGGGTGTCGCGCTGAGGCTTTGGTAAAGGCGGTCGGGCACGGTGAATATTTTTATCCCCGGATGCCCTTTCAGCAGCTCCAGTGTTCGGGCGCAGGCGGATTCGGCAGCGATCACAGCCTCCGTTGTAGAAGGGCTGCGAAGTGCTTCCTCAAGCAAATGAAAAGATTCCGCCACAACGCAACCGTGGCGGGTGAGCTCGCCCCGGGCTAGGGTCCGCCGCACTTCCTTTAACAATGGATTGGCGGAGCTGGTCAGCTTTTGGACCGGTCGGTCAGCAGTCATTTTTTCGCAGCCGGTTCAACTGCTTCCGGCGCCCCGAAAGGACATTCAGGCTAACATGAAAATGTGTCCGACGCTGTCACCAAAATGCCGGAACCCTTAGCATCATACCGCAAGGTTAGGCGCATGGTGGCATGGGTGGCGCTTGCCGCGGTGCTGCTGGTCGGGGTTCGCCTGTATTGGGTGGCCTCGCAAATACGAGTGCAGTCCGGAGTGGATGAAGCTCGGCCGGCTGATCTGATTGTGGTTTTGGGTGCAGCGGAATACCGCGGCCGACCGTCGCCTGTCTTTAAGGCGCGCCTGGATCACGGCCTGGAGCTTTATCGCAAAGGGCTGGCGCCGCGCATCTTGACCACCGGCGGAGCAGGCGGTGATCCGCATTTCACTGAGGGTGGCGTGGGGCGGGCCTATCTGGTCAGCCAGGGAGTGCCGTCGGAAGCCATCGTCGTGGAGCCTGAAGCAGCCACCACGGCGCAGAGTACGGCGGCTACGGCAGAAATCATGCGCCGAATGGGTTTGCATAGCTGCATACTGGTCAGCGACGGCTATCATATTTTTCGAGCCAAGCGCATGCTGGCAGACCAGGGCATCACGGTGTATGGTTCGCCACGTCCCGCTACAGTTACGGCCGGCGCTGCTCAGTGGCGGCTGTATCTGCGCCAGGCAGTAGGTTATCTGTTGTGGGAGCTGGGAATCAGGTTTTGATGCACTGGCTGGCTTTCAGCATCCACTTTTGAGAGGAAGAGTTTGAGACCGATCCAAACATTAACGTATAGGAAGCTGGCATGGAGCTGGGCGCGCGATCTGGTTGTTTCAGTTGCGCTCGCGGTGGTGGTGATCCTTTTCATCTATCAGCCGGTTGAGGTAGAGGGGACCAGCATGCTGCCGTCGCTGGCCGATCAGGAAAGAATCTTCATCGACAAACTCACCCTCCGGCTGGGGCTTGGCGAGATTAAACGGGGCGATCTGGTGATTTTCAGACTTCCGGGCGAGCCCGACCGGTCCTACATCAAGCGGGTGGTCGGACTTCCGGGGGAACGCATAAAAATCGTCGAGGGCTACGTTTATGTAAATGGAGAAAAGCTCGAGGAAGATTATGTGATTTCTGAATACCGTAACCGCGAATCGACTCCAGAAGTTACGGTGGGCGCCAATCAATATTTCGTTTTGGGAGACCACCGATCTTCCTCCAGTGACAGCCGAACTTGGGGCCCGATCGGGCGTGAACTCATTTATGGAAAGGCCGTCTTTGTCTACTGGCCGCTTGAACGGATCGGTCCGGTGCGTTAGCCATAAGAAATAAAGCCGGATTACAGCTCAGCCCAGGTAATCAATCCGGGAATTATTCCTACGGCTAGATCGGGGTGAAACGGAAGCACTCGCACAGTGTAGCCGTGCAATCCGCTTTCTGAACAGGCCACCGGTTCGGCTTCGAATATATAGACTCCCGGTGCAGGCGAATCCCTCAATTCCATTGGTGTCGCAACGGGGGATACAAAGCTTTCCGAGCCGTCCAGTTTGCCATGATATAGCTCCACTGCCACATCTTCCGGCTTAATGACTGTTCCGAGGTTTACGCGCGCTCGGGCCTGAACCGGAAGACCTACCGCCAGGGTTGAAGGTCCAAGATGTTCAACCGCCTCAATCCGGACTTCGCGCCAGTTAGCGGCGATGCGTTCCCGCCAAGCGGCCAGGGCCTTAGCGCGTGCGGCGGAGTCGGCAGCGAGCGCTTGATACTTCACATGTGCCGGCCCGTAGAAGCGCTCCACGTATTCTTGGGTCATGCGGTGCGTGTTAAAGAAATGGCACAGATTTGACATGGAGGCTTTCATGCGCTCGATCCATTGGCGGGGGAGTCGGTCCGGACCGCGGTTGTAGAAGGTGGGAATAACATCGCGCTCGAGCAGTTCGTAAAGGGCGGCGGCTTCGACCTCATCCTGGATTTCCTGGCTGGGATAGGTTTCGCCGCGTCCGATGGTCCAGCCGATCATTTGAGACGGCGATTCGCGCCAAGCCTCATCCCACCAGCCGTCCAAAGTGCTTAGGTTAAGCGTGCCGTTGGCGGCGGCCTTCATGCCGCTGGTGCCGCTGGCTTCCAGCGGACGGAGCGGCGTATTCAGCCATACGTCGGCGCCCTGGACCAGATAGCGCGCAACCGCCATGTCGTATTCCTCAATGAAAACCAGGCGCCGCCGAAATTCCGGCCGGCGCGCCAGCGAAATGATGCGCTGGATGAGCTCCTTGCCGGCGTTGTCGCGAGGGTGGGCCTTGCCCGCGTAAATCACTTGCACTGGCATGCTGGGATTGTTCAATATGCGGGCCAGCCGGTCCGGATCGCGCAATAGGAGTGCGGCTCGCTTATAGGTGGCGAATCGACGCGCAAACCCGATGGTCAAAATGTCCGGATCGAGCGCTTCGGCGGCGGCTTGGATTTCCGATTGGGAAACACCGCGGCGCAGGCATTGTTCGCGCAGGCGGCGGCGCGCAAAAGCCACCAGACGTTCGCGGCGCCGCTCGTGCGTCCGCCACAACTCTTCGGCCGGGATGGTTTCCACCCGCCGCCAGAGCATGGCGTCGCCGGGCTCTTCGCGCCAGTCCGGGCCAAGGTAACGGTCGAAGAGCTGGTTCATGTCGTTGGAGATCCAGGAGCGGAAGTGCACGCCGTTGGTTATATGGTCGATGGGGATTTCATCGAGCGGTACGCCGGGCCACAGCCCGCGCCACATGCGCCGGCTCACCTCCCCGTGCAAGCGGCTCACTCCGTTTGAATAAGCCGCCATTCGTAGCGCCAGCACCGTCATGCAGAAGCTCTCACCGGCATCATCCGGATTCTGGCGGCCCAGCGCCAGAAAGTCTCGCATGCTGAGCCCGAGCGAAGCAGCGTAACGGCCCAGGTAGCGTTCGATCATAGCCGGCGGGAAATAATCATGTCCGGCAATGACCGGCGTGTGGCCGGTGAAGACCAGGCTGCTTGAAGCCAGCTCCCGGGCTTCGGCGAAGGAGAGCTGCATGGTTTCCATAAGGCGACGCGTCCGTTCCAGAGCGAGAAACGCCGAATGCCCCTCGTTCATATGGAAAACCTCGGGCCTCAGCTCCAGAAGCTCCAGCGCACGGTAACCTCCGATGCCGAGCAAAATTTCCTGCTTCAGCCGCATTTCCAGGTCGCCGCCATAGAGCTGGTCGGTTATGTCCCGATCCTCTGACCTGCTGTTCTGCGAAATGTTTGTGTCCAGCAGGTAAAGCTGCACACGACCGACATCCACCCGCCAGATCTGCGCGTAAACGGTGTGGTCGTCAAATTGGACCGAAACGGTCAGCGGTTTGCCGTCGGCCCCGCGCACTATTTGAAGGGGCAGGTTATAAAAATCATTATCCTCGTATGATTCCTGCTGCCAGCCGGCTTCGTTGAGGTACTGATGAAAATAACCCTGCTGATAGAGCAAACCCATTCCAACCAGCGGCACTCCCAGGTCGCTGGAGGACTTAAGGTGGTCGCCCGCCAGGATGCCCAGCCCGCCCGCGAAAATTGAAAGACATTCGGTCAAGCCGAATTCCGCTGAAAAATAGGCTACCCGGCAAAAATCTGCTAGGGGGCGAGTGCGACGGCACCAAGTGGACTGGCTCGATAAATACGACTCCAACTGTTGCGCTACGCGCTGCATGTGCGCCACGAAGGAATCGTTGCGGGCTGCGGCCTCCAAGCGCTGCTGGTCGATCGATCCTAGCATGCGTACGGGATTATGGCCGCTGGTCTCCCAAAGGTCGCTATCCAGCCGGCGGAACAGCTCAATGGCGTCGTGCTCCCAGCTCCACCACAGGTTGTAGGCAATACGCCGTAAGGGCTCCAGCACCGGCGGAAGAGCGGGCACTACCGTGAACTTGCGAATAGGCTTCATGCAGAAATCCGAAGGTGAGCCGGGCACTGCAAATCTCCTTAAAAGGTTGCGGCCGCCGAAACTTCGGGCGCACGCTTGCATTTGTGGATTATAAGACGATTGTTCCTTCCATAAAGAGAACAGCCTGTCCCATTAGTGTAATCCGGTCTCCATGATTCTCACACCAAAGCTCGCCACCCCGTTCGGAAACCTGGCGGGCGTAAAGGTTTTGCTTGCCTAGCCGCCGCGACCAGTATGGCACAAGCATCGTGTGGGCCGAGCCGGTCACCGGGTCTTCCGGAACCCCGACTGCCGGTGCAAAGAAACGAGAAACGAAGTCACTTGCTTGGCCGGGAGCGGTTACGATCACACCCAGGCAGTCAAATCGCATCAACTGGTCCATTTTAGGGCGGAGCTTGAGTACCTGTTCTTCAGTGGCGAAGACCACCATCAGGTCACGAGCGCGATAGCATTCCGATCCGGCAGCGCCCAGGGCTTCCGTCAATCCCTCGGGCTGAGGGCAGGGCGCGCCAGGGCGAGCGGGAAAATCCATAGCTAGACGGTCGCCCGCCCGCCGCACGCTAAGCTTCCCGCTGCGCGTATCAAACAGCACGCAATCACGCTGCCGTTCCAAGCGGTTCAGTATGACGAAAGCGGCGGCTAGTGTCGCATGGCCGCACAGGTCCACTTCGGTTTTTGGAGTAAACCAGCGCAACTCCCAACTTTCGCCGCGGCTGACCAGGAAGGCGGTCTCCGACAGGTTGTTTTCGGCAGCGATGGAGGCGAGCAGGGCGTCGTCCAGCCACTCCTGGAGCAAGCATACAGCCGCAGGGTTGCCGGCAAACTGCCGGCCGGTGAAGGCATCGACTTGATAAATGGGAATCTGCATCTTTTTTTTGTACCCTGAAAACGCACCGGGAAACCTGGCCCCTACTTGGGTCGCCATAAGCTTTGAGAGGGGATTGGGTGTGCGAACGGAGTTTCTGTTTCTTGCGGTATATGGAGGCCTACTGGTTGCATCCGCAGCGGCTTGGGCTCAGCCGGCAAGATCCACCGTGCCGACGAGACTTGAGGTTGACCCAAGCAAGCTGTGTACGCTGGAAGGCCGGACCGTCAATGCCCGCACGGGCGAACCGGTCCCGCGCGTGAGTTTGTCTTTGATCGGTGCTCAGAGCGGAGTGACGCGGGGAGGCCGGTCCGACGAAAACGGGAACTTCAAAATAGAAAACATTCCACCTGGGACCTACAGGCTAATCGGCGAGCGGGTAGGCTTTCTGCGCCAAGGCTACGGATCGCGGACTCCCGGCGGGCAGGGTGCGCCGCTGAACCTGACAGAGGGTCAATACCTTAAGGGCCTGGAGTTTAGGCTGACGCCTCAGGGCGTCATCTTGGGCCTGATCCTGGATGAGCACGGCGACCCGCAGCCGTATGCCACAGTAATGGCCTATTCGGCTGACGGAACGGCGTCGGCGGGGATAGCCAGTGCCGGAAGAATGGGCGGGCAGGCGGGCACGGGCGCTGCCTCTACGGCTACGGCCAACGACGTCGGTGAGTTTCGCTTGGCAGGCCTGGCTCCCGGTCGTTACCTGATCCTGGCTAGTTCCAGCGGGCGAGGCGCCGCACGGGGACCGGCTTTGGGACGCGGCATGGCCGGCAGAGGCGCACAATCGGGAGGCGAGGAAGAGGCGCCGCTGCCCACCTACTATCCTTCGGTGACGGATCCGGCGGCGGCTGTGCCGGTGGAGGTGGGGCCAGGGCAAGAAATCGGGGGAATCAACATTACCTTGCGCTCAGGTTCTTTGTTTATTGTGGCCGGGCGCATTACTAACGCTGCTTCTCAAGATCTGAGCGGGATGATGGTGATGCTTGTGCCGCGCAGCACAAGGCCAGGGTTGTTCATGAACCGGGGTGCAGCGCAGGTCAGGGCGGACGGCACGTTTGAGATTGCCCGAGTTGCGCCGGGGTCCTACTACCTTCTGGTTCAGCGAACGGGAAGGCAGGCCGGGCCGGGCATCGCCGGCAAAGTCATGGTGGATGTGGCGGGCGCCGACGTAAGCGGACTGCTGGTTCCTGTGACGGAACCGGTGAGCGTAAATGGCGCTGTCAAAATCGAGGGCCAGAGTGAAGGCGCCTCCTTGCAGCGGATAATGGTGACCCTTATACCGGCCGACGGACTACCCGTAGGCTCACCCGGTGCCAGAGTCGCCGATACAGGTGCTTTCAAAATTGACTCGGTTTTCCCCGACCGCTACTTTCTGAATGTTTCCGGTCTCCCTGAGACGGTCTACATAAAAGCCGTGAGGCTTGGCGGGCAAGATGCGACGCAACGCGGGATTGATCTGTCCTCGGCGCGAAGCGGCGTTCAACTGGAGTTAACCCTCAGCACCAAAGCGTCGACAATTGAAGGAACAGTCACTCTGGACGATCAGCCCGCAACCGGCGCTTATGTCGCGGTTTTGGCTGACCCGCTGCGCCCGGAGCGTTCATACCTCAACAAGTTTGCCGTGGCGGATCAAGATGGCCGGTTCACCATTCGCGGACTGGCGCCCGGAGACTACCGGGTGTATGCCTTCGAAGAGGCGCCCGCCGGGCTGGCTCGGGATCCCGGCTTGGCCACGCCTTATGAACGCCACTCAGTAAAAATCGACTTGGATGAGGGGGAAAGCAAGCGCGTAGAGCTTAGAGCGATCCGCCGCGAAACCGGTCAGCCGTAATTTATGCCGGTTGCTGCTGGGTCAGGCAGTGCAGCGTACCGAAGCCCAACACTAAATCTACGGCGTGTATTCCTACTACCGGACGGTCGGTAATGAGTTCGGCCAGCGTGCCGAGCGCAACCCGATCATTTGGATCGTTAAAGGTGGGAACGAGAACCGCATTGTTACATATGTAAAAGTTTGCATAGCTGGCGGGCAGCCGGTCGCCGTCAAAGTAAAGCGGTGCGGGCATGGGCAGAGGCGCAACTTCCGGTTTTGATCCGTCTTCCAGTCGCAGCTCGGCAATCCTTTCCCAGTTTTCAGCCAGAGGAAGATAGTTGACATCATTAGGGTTATCCTCGCGGACCAGCACCAGTGTGCGCCGGTTGACAAAACGACAAATGTCGTCGATGTGGCCGTGCGTGTCGTCGCCAGCCGGTCCGCGGCTGAGCCAGAAGATGTTGGTTGCGCCCAGGTAATCCTTGAACGCACACTCATAATCTTGGCGGGAGAGCCCGGGATTGCGGACTTGTACTGCCGGATCGAGGTAACACTCTTCGGTTGTGAGCAGGGTGCCGCAGCCATTGACCTCTATACCCCCGCCCTCCAGCACAAATGGACGGCCGTTAAATGTGGCCCGGAACAACCGCTTGCCAAGTCTTGCCGCAGCCGTTTCCGGGATGCGCCGGTCGCGCCGCCAGTCCGGATACTTGGCCCACGCATTGAAATGAAAATGAACGATGGCGGTTTCATTAGCATTTTTTACGAAAACAGGCCCGCTGTCGCGCATCCAGCCGCGGTTAGTAGGACAGCGGATGAATTCTACACGCTCGACGGGGGCCGAGGCGCGCTCCAAATAGCGCCGGGCTCTGGCCTCCTCAAGCGCATTTGAAACCAGCAGCCGGACGGTTTCACCCGGCGCAATCTTACGAATGATCTCGGTATAAGCCCAACGAATTGTGTCCAGCTTGCCGGGCCAATCCGTCGGATGATGGGGCCAGGCCAACCAGGTGGCTTCGTGGCGCTCCCATTCGGCGGGCATGTGAAAACCAAGTTGCGCAGGCGTTTCTGCCATAATACGTATTCTCGACCATGGCAACGAAAAAAGAAAAACCGCACCGTCGCTATCGCGAAGACTTGTCGGATTTGCCCGACTGGTTAAAGAAGAAAAAATGTCCGCTTCGCGACAAGTTTCTTTCCGGCGAACGCATACTACCGCGCAATCTTACCGGTAGAGAGAAATTGACCGATTTGGTCGACAAAGTTTTTTTGGCGTACAACGCCGCCCGGCTGCGTGAAGGATGCCGGCTGTTTGTCGAAAAAATGCTTAACGAGGACGTAACCGTGGGCATGAGCCTGTCGGGTGCGCTGACGCCGGCCGGGTTAGGGGCAAGCTGCATAGTGCCTCTGATCAAGGCGGGTTTCGTGGACTGGATCGTTTCAACCGGCGCCATACTGTATCACGATCTGCACTTCGCCCTGAATCAGCCGGTGTATGCGGGGCGGCCAAATCTCGACGATACGGCGTTGCGGGCCAACGATATCGTCCGCATCTACGATGTGCTGATCGGCTATAGCGATTCGCTGATGGGGACGGACGAGCTTCTCCGCCAGATTTTGTCCCGGCCGGAGTTTCAACGCGAGATGGGCACCGCCGAGTTGCACTACCTGCTGGGGCGTTATGCCGCTGAGTGGGAGAAGAAGGCTGGGCTTAAAAATGTCTCGGTGCTGGCTGCGGCTTACCGCGCCGGTGTTCCGTGTTATACCTCCTCGCCCGGCGACTCAACCATTGGAATGAATGTTGCCGGCTTGGAACTTAGAGGTAACAAGCTTCGGATCAACCCCTCGATAGACGTCAACGAAACCACTTCTTTCGTCTTGGCCGCCAAGCGCTCCGGCGGAAAAAGCGCCGTGGTGCTGTGGGGCGGCGGCAGTCCCAAGAATTTCATGCTTCAGACTGAGCCGCAGATTCAAGAGGTACTGCGGATCAAGGAGTTCGGGCAGGATTATTTCTTGCAAGTCACCGATGCCCGCCCGGATACAGGCGGGCTGAGCGGGGCCACACCGAGCGAGGCCGTCAGTTGGGGAAAAGTGGACCCCAACGCGCTGCCCGACGCCGTGGTCTGCTACACCGATACCACCATAGCCATGCCGATTTTGACCCACTATGCTCTGGCTAAGCACAAACCACGCAAGCACAAGCGACTCTACGACCGGCGGGCGGAATTGCTGCGCGAGCTCAAAAAAGAATATTTCGCCCACAACCGGGTTAAGATGTTGGACGGCTCAGACCCGGTAATTTGATGACATCCCGACGCCTTCTGGAGATTGCACGCCGCGAAGGTACGCCGGTGATCGTCGTCGACCACGACGTAATCCGCCGCAACTACGCCATCTTCCGCCGGCATCTGCCCAAAGTTCAGGCTTATTATGCGGTCAAGGCGAACCCGGCGCCGGAAATCATACGCACGCTCTATCGGGAGGGCGCCAGCTTCGACGTGGCCTCCCTTGCGGAATTCAGGCTGGTTTACCAGAACATACGGCGGCTGAGCCAACGCCGTCGCCAGCAGTTCATCTGGGACAAGATCATTTACGCTAACCCCATTAAACCGAAAGAAACGCTCCAGGAATTGGATCAATATCGTCCGCTGGTCGTTTTCGACAACCGGGCGGAGTTAGGCAAGATCATGAAGTATGCACCCCACGCCGGCCTGGCGCTACGGCTGCGGGTGCCCAATACGGGTTCAGTGGTTGAGCTTTCCAGCAAATTCGGTTGCGAGCCGGCCGAAGCGGTGGATCTCATCGAAGAGGCCTTCTCCGGCGGGATGACGGTCGAGGCGTTGAGCTTCCATGTGGGAAGCCAGTGCACCAACTTCGAAAATTTCGTTCAGGCGCTGAACATAGCTGCTGCGGTTATGGCTGAGGCGGCGGCGCGAGGCAGGAGGATTCGGATTTTGGATATAGGCGGCGGATTTCCTGTCCCCTATGACCGGCATGTCAAGCCTTTTAGCAAGCTGGCGCGGCTGATCAACGCCGAGATAGCCCGGCTTTTTTCGCCCGATATTGAGATTCTGGCTGAGCCGGGCCGTTTTCTGGTGGCCACGGCCGCGACGTTGGTGGCGAGCATCATAGGTAAAGCTTTCCGTGACGGTCGGACTTGCTATTACATCGACGATAGCGTTTACCATACTTTCAGCGGCGTACTATTCGATCACTGCCAGTACCGCCTGAAAGCCTTTAAGCGTGGGCAGCCCGAGCTTTGCGTGGTTTTCGGGCAAACCTGCGACGGTCTGGACATGATTTCACAATCTGAAATGCTGCCCGACCTGGAGTTGGATGACCTGGTCTTCTCCGAGAACATCGGCGCCTATACGACCTGCTCTTCAACCTGGTTCAATGGATTTCCGCCCGCCCGGCTGGTGCATGTAAACCTGTAAAGCGGCGCCAGCCGCATAACCTCACCGTCAAAATAATCGTCAAAAGCTATAGGGGGCTGTTAATGAGACGCAGATTATTGCTTTTATCGCTGCCGCTGGCATGGACAACCGGTTTGTGGGCGCAGCGGCGAGGCTTCCGCTGGTTTGGGCGTGGCGAAGAAGCGCCGCTTCAAGGCAAGACCGAAGCCGAAAAGCGCATAATAAACGTGCTGAACGAGGCCATTCGCGCCGGCCGCACGTTTTCCAATGTTTCAGTCAGCGACGGACGCCTGCTGCGCGTTTTGGCCGAGGGTATTCGCGCCAAAAACGTGGTGGAGATTGGGACTTCTACGGGTTTGTCCGGCTTGTGGTTGTCGATGGCGCTCGAGGTCACCGGTGGAAAACTCACCACGTTCGAGCTCGACAGCGGACGAGCTGCGACAGCCCGGCGGCATTTCAAAGAGGCTGGCGTAGATCGGCTTATAACCCTGATCGAAGGCGACGCACATCAGAATGTAACCCGGCTGAAGGAACCGATCGATCTGGCGTTTATCGATGCCGATAAAGAAGGCTATCTAGATTATTTAAAGAAACTGCGCCCGCTGGTGCGTTCGGGCGGGCTGATTGTGGCCCACAACTTCAGCACAGCGCCGGATTATGCGCGGGCAGTTACGACGGACCCGGAGCTGGAGACTGCCTTTGCCGGCGACGGCAACGATGTGGGCATTACGCTGAAAAAGATTTAGAGCGAAGCTGGAAGATTATTTACTGAGTGCGGAGCCGGTTACGTTCGTTCAGAATCAGCTCGTCGAAGATGGCCAGAACCTGTTTCCGGTATTTGTAGACGCGTTGCAGCGTCTCCCGGAAAGAAGGCTCATAGTAGCGTGCGTTTAACCATTTCCTGAGGATGGGGCGGGGAACGTCTATGTCCTGACGCAGCCTTTCAACGGGATGGCCGCGCAGGAACAAACCGTAAAACATGGCCGCTTCACGCTGCGGCGCGAGCATATCCGGCTCGGCGGCAGCCTTCGGCTGAGTGTTTCCTCCTCGCTTCATACTGCCTCGGAAAACATCAGTATAGACACGCCAGAATAGGGCTTCAAGCCGGATTAGCCGGTCCGGAGCCTGAACCCGCCTGTAACTTCGTTCGAATTGCAACCCACCCAGGGAAAAGCGCCGGGTTTTCCAGCCAGAGCAGCATCCATTCGACCATTTCCCGCTTCATAGCCGTTTGTGCGGCCGTAACGCCTGGTCTCCGGACAGCCAAACGAGCGTGGTCTTTAGCCGTTAGAACAGCCCGGCGGCAAGCGGCGGCGCGCGTGTGGTTGCCTGCCGCGGCAGCCCTTTCGTATTCCACAGCTAGCGCCACGAGCGTCCGCGACAGGTTTTCAAAGGTGTCTTGTCGTACCCCTTCGACCAGAGGATCCAGAGGCAAGCCGCACTCCCGCACCAGATTGCGAAGGTAGGCCTCCGAAACCGGCGCCAAGCTGCGGCCGAGATCGGCGAAAATTTCCTCAGTGATTCGTTCCAGCCGATGAAGGTGAAGATACTCGGCCAGGAGCTGCCGTTTGCTTGGTTTTTTGGCTGCCACGGCGGTAGCGCGCCACAGCGCGCTGATGCGATTCAATGTTTTCGGAAAACACATGCGCGCCCGAGCCGTCGGGACGCGCCACAAAATAAAGGTAGCGGGTTTCGGCGGGCTTCAGAGCGGCTCGCAACGAGTCCATCCCGGCGTTGGCTATGGGGCCGGGCGGCAACCCCGTATGCCGGTAGGTGTTGTAGCGGTTCCGGCTGGCTAAGTCTGATTGATAGATTTCACCGCGGTAGCGGTCTTCAAGCAGCGCGGCATATATAACTGTGGGATCGCAAGCCAGCGGAAGCCCTGCTTTCAATCGGTTCACGAATACGGAAGCCACCAGCGGACGCTCCTCATCCAAGGCGGTCTCCTTCTCGATAAGCGAAGCCAGCGTCACCGTAGGCAGCACCGGGCGATCTGTTTTAAGTTCGCTCCAAGCTTGGCGAAACCGCTGCGTCATCATCAGGCAGAGATCCCGGGCGGTGGTGTTGCGGCGGATCCGGTAGGTATCCGGGAACAGGAAACCCTCCAGAGACGGAGCCTCCGGCGCCAGATCGCGTATGAGGGACGGATCGCGCGCCGCCTCCAAAAAACCTCTTGCGCCGATAACCCCCATGCGGTCCAGGGCGGCGGCAATCTCAAACATATTTTGACCTTCCGGAACGGTGAGTGAATAGAAAAAAACATCGCCTCGGGCGAGCCGGTTGAAGACCTCCCAGGGGGAAGCCGGCCGGTTGAAGGCGTACTCCCCTGCCTGGAGCGTTGTGCGCGGGCGCAGCAGGCGTATGGCTAGGAATTGCCACCCGAAAGGAATTGCGCCGGCATCCGCCAGCAGGCGAGCCATGCCCAGGCTGCCGGCGCCCGGAGGAATATCCACATAGATTTCAGATTTCGGCGGCCGGTGCGGCAAGAACAACGAGGCGCAGCCGTATGCCAAAACCAGCGCCAGCGCTGCTGAAATAAAACGGCCGCGGGGAAACCTCATAAATTCCGACCTTCGTGAAGGTTTTTCCGATCGAGTGTATCCAGGTAATTCTCAAGCAGTATAACCGCCGCCAGCCGGTCCACAGCCCGGCTGCGGCGAGTACGGCTGATGCCGCTTTGTTTGAGCACGCGCTCGGCTTCCACCGTGGTCAGCCGCTCGTCCCAAGCTACCACCTCAACGCCAGTGGTGCGGTGCAGTTTGGCAGCGAAATCACGCGCCCAGGCTGATTGCGTGCCTTCGGATCCGTCCAAGCGCATGGGGTTCCCAACAACCACACAAGTTACGCCCCGGTTGCGGATCAGTTCACTCAGCCGCGCAATGTCCTCGCGTATGTTGGTGCGTTCAAGGGTTTCAAGCCCCTGGGCCGTAAGGCGCAGCTCGTCGCTCAGCGCCAGGCCGATGCGCCGGCGGCCGAGGTCCAGAGCCAGAATTCTGCCCGCATTTTGAGGACTCACGATTTTGATTTCATTATAGTTCCAGGCGTGTTAGATTAACACTTAGCCGGAAAAAACGGGTGGGTCTCAAGTGCCTTTAGTCGTCGGATCGGTGGCGACGCTTAAGCCAAGCAGCCCAACCACGGCCATCCTCGCGCTGGCCGGGGCCATTGCCTTGCTCTATTACGGCAAGCTTTTTTTCGTAACGCTCATTTCGGCGGTGGTGATTGCCTTCATACTGGAGCCGGGCGTGGTCTTGTTGATCCGGCTGCGCATCCCGCGCTCCGTAGCCAGCTTTATTGTTTGTACGGCCGCTCTCTTTGTGCTTTATCTGGTCGGGCTGGGGTTTTACTCTCAGGCGGTAAGCATTTACCGGGACCTTCCCACCTACAGTACACGGATAACTGAGTTGGTCGACTCGGTGCTCCAGCGGGTGGAAGAAATGGAGCGCTCCACTTACCGGCTTCTAGTTCCCAAACGCATTCAAGAACGAGCCAAACAAGCCGCAGTTCCCGAGCCTGCGGCCAAGCTCAGCGCCAGGCGCCGTTCGGTTGAGCCGCCGGCGGGTCTCGGGCCGCCCCCCGTACAAGAAGTCAGGATTCTTCAGGAGCGAACCCCCCTGGTGAATTATCTGTATTCGCGAATAGGGTCCCTCTATCAAGTTGCGCTGATGGCATCGTTCGTTCCTTTTCTGGTTTATTTCATGCTTAGTTGGCGCGATCACATACAACGTGCATTTCTTCAGTTATTCGAAGGGCCGGCGCGCCTGGTGGCAGGCAACAGTCTGGAGGGGATCGCCGTGATGGTGCGCGGTTTCGTGGTAGGAAACTTTGCCCTGGGTTTGCTGCTCTCGCTGGTGAGCGCATTGCTGTTCATGCTATTCCGGCTTCCCTATCCCTGGCTTATAGGTCCGCTGAGCGGGTTCTTGAGCCTTATTCCATATATTGGCTTGCCGCTGGCGCTGGTGCCTCCCCTGTTTGCCGCACTGCCGGTCTACGCTACGGTGCCACCGTACTTGTTGATCGGGAGCGCCGTGGCGGTGTTGCACCTTATCGCCCTGAACCTCCTCTACCCGAAGGTGGTTGGTTCGCGGGTACACCTGAATCCGCTGGTGGTGACGGTTGCCTTGATGCTTTGGGGGACGCTGTGGGGCGCCGTAGGGCTGGTGCTCGCCATCCCGCTGACCGCTGCGATTAAAGCGGTCTGCGATAACGTGAGCAGCTTGCAAGGCTACGGGCGACTGTTGGGGGACTAATGGTGAACGAGAAGCTCCGTTTCAGGTTGCGCTTGGCGCTATGGGTGATCACCGGCTTGGTTGTCATCGCGGTGCTTGTCGCCGGAGTTTTCTACATACAGCGAGGCGCGCACCTGGAGTTAAAAGGCCGGATTCTTAAGGTGCGCACGCTGGCTACTGACGAAAACAGCTCGGTGGCGATCATCGATTTCCGCATAACCAACGTCGCTGATTACCCCTGGGTGGTGCGCTCGGTCAATGTTTCCATAACCGACGCCGACGGCTTCCTGGTCGAAGGCAGCACCGTGGCCGAGAGCGATGTCACGCGACTTTTTGATTATTTTCCACTATTAGGGCAAAAATACAACGATTCCTTGATAATTCGTACGCGTGTCCCACCTCGCCAGACTTTGGACCGCATGATAGGCGCTCGTTTCGAGATACCCGAAAATAAGTTGGCCCATCGCAAGGATCTGGTTATAAGAATTGAGGAAGTCGACGGCGCCGCTTCCGAAATTCGCGAAGGGGGCGCCCATTAGGGCAGACTGCACCCGCTTCAAACTGCCAGCGGCAGGAAGTGCCCTGACATGGCGCTTCTTCCACAGACTATTAAATCTCTTGCGGGGGAATAGCAATCAGGATTTCGACCGCAACCGGGGCGCCGTTGCGGACCGCCGGACGAAATTGCCAGCGATTGAGGTCGGCCAGTATTGGCTCTTTCATTGCCGGTTTGGGCGCGCGTACGACTTCGGCCTCGCGTATCCGGCCTTGCGTGTCGATCAGGCCGTGCACAATGATGTAGCCTGTTCGCGGCAGCATCGTCACGGGAGGCAGCACCGTCACCAGCGGATAAGGGGCTTTGACCGGAGAAGGGCTGCCAATGTTGACCACCCCTGGAGCAACCGTCACCGGTCCCTCCGCCTGCTTGGGAATGCAGTACTGTAGGATCCAGGCTTTGGGCGCGCCGACCTGCAAATACACCGTGTATACGGGCTTGCCGCTGAGAAGGCCGGCGCTTTCAGGAAAAGCCTGCTCCCCGGAAGACTGCGTGACCACCACATCGAAAACGCCATTAACCGGGTGCTCAATACGGATGGGTACGGCGTATTGCGCGGGGAGCGCGGCCATAGCTTTAGCGAATTCCTCCAGTTCGGCGTTTCGCCCGCCCGCCTCGGAGCCGCCTGTGCCTAAGCCGACGCCGTTTCCTACGGCGCCTTGGAGGGGAGCTTTGGCGTCTGCCGCAGGCGGCCCGGGCAGCTCAGGCAATCGTCCGATTTGGTTGCCTAAAGGAATGGTGATGCGGTCGGTAAGCGGAGCCGGATTGGTCGAAAAAGCCAGAATATTTATCGGCTCGCCTAAGCTCGGACTGAGCGAAGCGCCGCGGCCCGAAGGCGGTGGCGCGGGCGCCTGGAATTTCTTCACCGGAGCAGTAGGCCGCGGCAGCCGCAGGGCGGCGCTGTCGGGGCCGGCAATCATTTCAGGGACCTTTAGCTCGGGATTTGCTTCACTCGGTGGAGCGAGCATGGGTGGGGCATCAAGCCGGGGCGCAACAGCCGGTGAAGCACTCTTACCAGGCTCGACAAACCGGCGCGGGGCCGGCCGCGGCAGCACCGGCGCCGACAGTAACGCCAGTTGCGGCAGTTTTACCTGCACAGTCAGAGGCAACTCGGGCGGCAGGTGCGATTGAATCAGGGTGAGATCTTCCTGGGTCCGCCGGACGCCGGGCGGCGGAGTGAATTGCCGTGGCGTGGTGAGCCGGGGCGCGGCCAAGCCGGAGGCCGCTTCGATGAGTTTTGGCCTACTCAGCTCGGCAGGAGTCGGCTTGGGCTTGGCTTGGGCCGGTTTCGGCGGTTTGATTTCCGGGGTAGGCGTGAAAAACAGCCGATCAGGGACACGTACCTCAAGCGGCCGCATAGCCAGATACCTCTGCCAGGCCTCGGCTTCGGTTTCCGGCAGCAGGTCCATCAAATAAGGCAGGCTCAAAATACAAGTAAGGTGCAGCAGCGCCGAAAACAAAAAGCTACGCCAATAGGGGCGTTGCGGCAACTGAGGCTCCGGATAAAGCCGCAACTCGATTCCCTGAGCCAGCTCGGGTGGTGAGAAAACTTCCTCTTCCAACTCCCAAACGGGCAAAGGCAACATTTGTTTTCCCCTCCGGCCGCTTCAGCCGCGCAAGCTTCCTGCCGTCTTATTCGAATACTCCGCCCGCGCCGCGCACCTTGACTTGCGGCTTCTCAATGACCAGCGAACGCAGCCACTGCGATTGCACTGCTCCCTTGCGCTGAGTCACCGGAGTGCCCGGACGAGACATCTCAAGCACGGGCTCCATAGCGGGCATGTTCTTCAGGCCGTATAGCGCCAGCTCAAAACGGTCTTTAACTCCTAGTTTCTGAAACAGCCGCGATAGATAAACCTTGACCGTGCCCTCTGAGATGAAAAGCGTGGAAGCGATCTCCTTGTTCTTCAAACCCTGAGCCAGCAGGCTGACGAGCTGGCTTTCACGGCGCGTCAGCGAAATCGCGCGCATGCTGTTGAAATTGGCCTTGAGCGTCTCCTCAAACCACAATCCGCCGTCGGCCACCATCTGCAAACACTTCAAAAGCACCTCCGGCGGCTGCGTTCTTCTGAGTATCCCGCGCACGCCGTGCTCAATTGCTTGATAGGCCATCTCGGTTGAAATTGACCTGACCCAAAGCACGATGCGTACGCCCGCGAGCTGGCGCTGCAACTCAAGTAGTGTGCCGAAACTTAATTCCGGCGCCAGATCCACCAGCAACAGGTCGGGCCGGCGCGCACGGGCTTCTTCGGCTAGAGTCACCAGATCAGAGCAAACCGCTTCCAAACGGCAATTAGAATTATTTTCGAGAACCCTTTCCAGACCGCATGCCAGTATGGGTTCGTCAGTAAAAAGCACCAGGCGCGTCATAACCAGGCCTCGCATGGGACGCCGCCCGGCCGGCTGCGTCCCGCCATAACTTTCTCCTCAAGCCTAAGGGTCACCTGGTAACAGCAATAAGTGGTTTGCAGGCGACCAATCAGATTCATGGGGATTAAACTATAACACGAATTTCAGGGAAAATTCCAGACTATTTTTGAAAAAAATAAGAAAAATTTCTTAGGGAATAGAACTATGTGCGAGAAAGTACTATAGTTTGCGCTGCTATTAACCCCTGCCCGTATTCATTTCATTCCAAAAAGCTTCGCCCTACTAACCTTGGTAAACAGACCGCTGCTACCCATTTACGATCTTGAGAACGAAGACCCTTCACCGTAATTTGACTAATCGGAATGGACAGGCGCCGCAATACACGACTCGATATAAATTTGCCGTGCCGGCTTAACTCCCCTCGGCTTGGCAGCGGAACATGGCGGGGGGTAACGGAAAAAATCAGCCGGGGTGATGTGGTGGTTGCCCTGAGCGCCGCCTTGGAAAACGGTGGGCTGCCCGAAGCCGGCGATCCGGTGCTGCTTGAAATTGATTTGCCTGCCAATCATGCGTTTGGGCCCAAATGCATGCAGTGCCAGACAACCGTGATTCGGGTGACGCAGGATGAAGCCGGCCGTTCGAGCGTGGTCATGCGCATCCACAAGATGCGCTTTCAGAGCTTGGCTCCAGGCGGTGAAAAGCGGCTCGATTCCGGAGACGGCGCGCAGCAGTTGTTGATGTAGGAGCGGCTATGGCGGCTAGGGTCGAAGCGATGGTGAGCGTGGAAAAGCCCGGCTGGGTTGTGCGGCTGCTGCCTTCGCTGACTGACGTCGTGATCCTGATGCCGGCCGTATTGCTTTTCCTGCGCATGGAAGGCGCCAAGCGGCTGCTCTCGGATGGCGATACAGGCTGGCACATTAGAACGGGCGAGTGGATTCTGGCTAATGGGCAAGTCCCGCGGGTCGACATTTTCTCATACACCAAGGCCGGTGAACCCTGGTACGCCTGGGAGTGGCTTTGGGATGTCGGCGCCGCCTGGTTGCACCAGCAGGGCGGGCTGGCTGCGGTAGTTTTCGCCAGCCTGTTGGTGCTCTCGCTTACCTTTGCCGTGCTGTTCCGCCAGGTAATTCGCGAATGCCCTAATGTTGTAGTCGCTTTTGCGGTGACCTTTGCCGCAATGGCCGGATCGACGTTGCATTGGCTGGCGCGCCCGCATCTGTTGACCCTGCTGTTTGTTGTGATCTTTGCCTGGATTCTGGAGGAAGCGCGCGCCGGGCGGAGGCGTCGCCTGTGGCTGCTGCCGCCGCTTACCGCGCTGTGGACCAACCTGCACGGCGGCTTTTTTGTCGGAATTCTTCTAATTGTTTGTTATGCGGCAGGCGAAGCTCTTGCCTGGCTGATTGATCGCGATCGCCGGGCGGCGCAAGCGGCGCTGCTGCGTAGCAAGCCCTATTTGTGGACTGCGCTGGGGGCAATCGCTGCAACCCTTGTCAATCCCTACGGCTGGAGACTTCACGCGCACGTGTGGACTTTTCTGTCCAGCTCTTTTCACTTGCGCTATATCAGCGAGTACCAGTCGACCGATTTTCAAAATAATCTGGCGCAATGGTATGAACCACTGCTGTTGCTGGGCGTAGCGGCTGTCGGCTGGTGTCTCTGGCGGCGGCGTTTTGCCCAGGCCATTATTCTGGGCGGCTGGCTGCATCTGGCGCTCTACAGCGTACGCAATCTGCCCATTTACTTGATTCTAGCTGCACCGCTGGCAGCGGCGATGCTTGAGGATTTCCTTAGCTTTGCCGAACGAGCGCCGCTGGCTGCCTGGATCGGCAACACCGTGAGGTCATTTAGAAAAGTCACTGGTGAATTCAGCAGCTTGGACTGCCAACCTCGGTTGAACATCACAGGACTGGCGGGACTGCTGGCGGTGGGTTGGCTGCTTTTCTTGCCGTCGGCGCCCGCTAAGTTCCGGGCAGAATACGATCCGGAAAAATATCCGGAAGCAGCGATCCAGTGGCTCCGCAATGCGAACGTCATAGAGCGAATTTTCACTGATGATGAGTGGGGGGACTATCTGATCTATCGTCTATACCCGCAGGTCAGAGTTTTTGTGGACGGGCGTTTCGACCTTTACGGCGAAAAATTCACCGAAAAATACGTGGAGTTGGTGAACGCACACTACGCCTGGGAAAAAACGCTTGCCGATTATGCGGTTACTGCGGTCTTGCTGCGGGTGAAGTCACCCCTGGCAACAACGCTCAAAGAATCCCAGCGCTGGCGCCCGGTCTATGACGACGGGCACGCCATCATCTTCCAGCGCAGGCCGCAACCGGCTCGAGCAGAACAGGATTCTGCCGGCCCAGCCGGCAGAGAAGTGCGTGATCGCGCGATCACGAGGGTTAACCCGGGTGGCTTTGTGGCTACCTCTGAATTCAGAGAAACGAGGAGTGAATCACTATGATTAGAAACTTTTTAAAGGACGAACAAGGCCAGGACTTGATCGAGTACACTTTGCTCCTGGCATTCGTGGCTCTGGCTTCCGCAGCTCTGTTTATCTCAGCAGGTGGAAGTGTAAGCGGTATCTGGTCGACAGCGAACAATCGCCTCAGTGCAGCCGCCGCTTCGGCCTCGAAGTAATTAGTTTTCGAGGGGGCACGGTCAATGCCGTGCCTCCATTTCTAAAGGCTTTGGGGCGATGCTGAAATAATCGCCGGAGCCGGAAAAGAGGCAGCATGAATAAGCGATTGTTATCAGTTCTAATGTTTGCGCTGATAGTCTCACTCGGCGCCAGCATCTTGATTTACCGTCTGGTCTCCGCTCGAGTAGGCGCCGAAGCTAAGCCTGCCGCAACCACCATGGTGGTCGTAGCAACTCGCAACCTGCCGGTAGGCACGATGATCAACGATGGGGATCTGCGTCTGGTCGAATGGAGCGGGCCGCTGCCGCCCGGGTCCATTCAGAAAAAAGAAGATGCGCTCGGCCGGGGCGTGGTCTCGAGCATCTATCAAGGCGAGCTGTTGCTTGACTCGCGCCTAGCGCCCAAAGGCGCCGGAGCAGGCTTGGCGGCCACTATCCCGCCAGGCATGCGCGCCGTGGCGGTGCGGGTTAACGAAGTTGTAGGCGTAGCCGGCTTCGTGGTGCCGGGCCAGCGCGTGGACGTGCTTGTATTGGGAGTCCCACCCGGCGGATCCGCTTCGACCGGCACCATCACCAAAACCATCTTGCAAAACATTGAAGTTTTGAGCGCGGGCCAGAACATTCAAAAGGATGCCGAAGGCAAGCCCGTTATGGTGCAGGTTGTAAATCTGCTAGTGACCCCCGAGCAGGCCGAGATTTTGAGCTTGGTCAGCAACGACATGCGCATACAACTGGTCCTGCGCAATCCGCTGGACACCAAGGAGGTTCAGACCGCCGGTGTTACGGCGGCCAATGTTTTCTCAGGCGCACCGACCAAGCCGGTGGCGGCGCCGCGTGCTCCAGCCCCCAGAGCAGTTGCGCCTAAGCCCCAGCCAGTAGTTGTGGCCACACGGCAGGAGCCGGTGCGAATACCGGTGGTGGTTGAGGTGATCCAAGGCAGCAAACGGAATGAATACAAGTTTCAGCAGCAAACAGAGCAACCGGCAAGTACGGAGGAGGCGAAGTGAAATACCGAATGTGGCGAACGGCATGGTGGTGCGCGCTGGCGGCCGGTCTTATCCCGCTGGCGGTACGGGCGCAGGAGAGCGCCGCACCGCGCGATCTGTTTGTGACAGCCGGCAAGTCTCTGGTGGTTGATAGTCCGGTCAACATACAGCGGGTGGCTGTTGCCAACCCGGCGCTGGCCGAAGCAGTGGCGGTCACGCCGCGCGAAGTGCTGGTTAACGGGCTAGCCCCCGGCGAAACCAGCCTGGTCATATGGCAACAGGGCGGCAACCGCCTAATGTTCGATCTGAACGTTCGTCCCAGCACTTCCACGCTGGAAGCCGTTCGGCGCGAACTAGCCAAGGAACTTCCGGGACAGGATGTTTCGATCACGTTTGAGAATAACACCGTATTTCTCCGGGGCAAGGTGGCCAATGTCACCAGCGCCGAGCGTGCGGTGAACATTGCGTCCACATTGGGGAAGGTCGTAAACCTTTTACAGGTTGAAGTGCCGCCGACCGATCCACAGATCCTGCTCAAGGTGCGGTTCGCCAACGTTGACCGCGCGGCTTCACACGAGTTGGGCGTGAATTTCGCCAGCACCGGAGCGGGCAACACGATCGGTTCCCTTACCACAGGACAGTTTCAAGGTCCAATGCCAGGAGGCCTGGGAAAGGAAACGGAGTTCTCGCTGAGCGACGCATTGAATGTATTCCTCTTTCGCCCTGATCTTAACCTGGCGGCGACAATCAAAGCGCTGGAGAGCCGCCGTCTGTTGGAAACCCTGGCTGAGCCAACCGTGCCGGCCATTGACGGCAAAAGCGCCAGCTTCCTGGCGGGTGGCGAATTTCCTTTTCCGATGATCCAGGGCGGCGCGGCGGTCGGCACGGTTACCATCCAGTTCCGGGAGTTCGGCGTGAGGCTCAACTTCTTGCCGCGCATTACGCCGCGCGGAACCATACGCTTGCAGGTTACGCCTGAGGTCAGCTCGCTTGATTTCGCCAACGGTCTGGTCTTTCAGGGATTCACCGTACCGGCTCTGAGCACGCGGCGTGTGCAGACTGAAATCGAGCTGGAAAGTGGGCAAAGCTTCGGCATCGCCGGGCTGCTCGATAATCGTGTGACCGAAGTTTGGAGCAAGATTCCGGGTCTGGGGGATATTCCTTTTCTTGGCAAACTGTTCCAGTCCCGAGCCCGCAACAAGAGCAATACGGAGCTGCTGGTTATAGTGACGCCGGAGCTGGTCAAACCGATTCCATCCGGGCAGCCTCTGCCGGCGCTGAGAATGCAGGAGCCGTTTTTGGACGGCTATACGGGCGAAGCTTCGAAAAAGCAGACGCTGGGCGTTGCCGGGGCAGGCGCCGCCAGGCCGGTACGTGATTCAATCCCGATCGAAGAGCTGATCCGAAGCCTGAGATATTCGGGATCGAACGCGCCGGCCGAGCCATCTGAGCCGCAAGCGCCTGCTGCACAGCCTGCCCCTGCGGCAGCACCTGCGCCGGCCACACGCTCCGGCGGCACGACGGCCGGTTGAAAAGCTGTTGTTGAAGGAGGGGAAGATTGGCTTACCCGATCGCGCTCGGCCTCATCACCGGTAACCGGGAGTGGCGTGAGGAGATTCTCGACTCTTTGCGCGACACCTCAGCCCGGGTGGTGCTGGACCAGGCAGGGATAGGCGATCTGATTGGTTTTCTAGAAACCCTGGAACGCGTCCGGCCGGATGCGCTCCTGGTGGATTTTACCGGCCTGAAGGCCCCCTATGACGAACTAATCGGCGAGATTAAGGCCACTTCGGCGGCACCCTTCATTGCGGCATTGAACAAGTCGGCCGATCCGGAGACGATTCTTTCGGTGATACGCGCCGGCGCGGATGAATACATCTATCCGCCGATATCGGCCAATTTGAAAAAGGCGTTGGATCGGATTGCAGCCGAAGCGCACGCGCGCCGGCATCTTAATTCGACCCCCGGCAAGATTTTGGGTTTTTTTTCGGCCAAAGGCGGTTGCGGTGCCACCACCATCGCCTGCCATACCGCTGTGGAGCTGGCGCGGCAAACCAAGCAGGAGGTGTTGCTGGCCGATTTTGATCTCGACGCCGGGCTGGTGGGTTTTCTGATGAAATCCAAATCGCGATATACGATTCTAGACGCCATCAGCAACACCCACCGCCTGGATGCCAACTACTGGCGCGCACTGATCTCCAACGGCATGCCTCGCCTTCAGGTAATCCGCGCCCCGGGGGCTATGCCGCAACGGCCGGATCCCAAGCCGGAGGACATTCATACGGTCTTGCATTTTGTGCGCTTCCAGTACGACTGGACGGTCGTGGATTTAGGACGCGGGTTGAATCCGGTGGTGCTCAGCGCGCTTGAAGAAGTGGACGAAGCGTACCTGGTGACGACCTTGGATGTGCCTGCCCTGCACCAGGTGCAGCAGGTGCTGCGCAGCTTGATCGATATCGGTTACGGGCACAACCGGATAAGACTCTTGCTAAACCGCGTGCCCAAGGCGCCTGACGTTATGCCCAATGAACTGGAAAAACTGCTTGGCATCCCGGTTCACTCCATGTTGCCTGAAGACCACGGAGCATTATATGAAGCCTACGCCGAGGGGCAGTTGCTCGATAGCAGTTCCAACCTCGGCCGGCACTTGGCTCGTCTAGCGGCAGGCATTGCGGGCATTCAGGAACAAGTTACCAAGAAGAGATTTTCGCTGTTTGGCAGTTAACGGGAGAAGACATGGCAGCTCAAACAGGAACGGCCGTAAAGGCGATGCAGCCAAGAGACGGAGGAGCGGGAGTGCGCGCTTCCGCCCGGCAGGCTTATTCGCCTGAGTACCAGGAGTTGAAGTTCACCTTGCATAGAAAACTCCTGGATCGCATCAATCTCGAAATCCTTTCATCAATGGCCGGCGAGCGGGTCCGCAACGAGATTCGCGGGGCTCTGGCGCGGTTAATAGACGAGGAAAAAACGCCGCTCAGCCTGGTGGAAAAGGAAAGGGTCATCGAGGAGGTGCTCAATGAAGTTTTCGGGCTCGGCCCGCTTGAGCCGTTGTTGCAGGACCCGACGGTGAACGACATTCTGGTGACAACGCCGCGGCTGGTCTATGTGGAGCGAGCCGGCAAGCTCTACCGCACGCCGGTCGAGTTCAAGGACAACGCCCATCTGGTTCGCATCATCGAGCGCATTGTGTCGCGGGTCGGCCGCCGGATCGACGAATCTTCGCCCATGGTGGACGCCCGGCTGCCCGACGGCTCGCGCGTAAATGCTGTTATTCCACCCATCGCGGTGGACGGCCCGTTGCTTTCCATCCGGCGCTTTGCCCGCGACCCGCTCCAGGCGGAGGATCTGGTAAAGAACTTGACTTTCACCGAGGGCATGCTGCAACTGATGCAGGCTTGCGTTAAGGCGCGGTTGAACATCATCATTTCGGGCGGGACCGGCGCCGGTAAGACCACCTTATTAAATGTGCTCTCCGGCTATATCCCCGAAGACGAGCGTATCGTGACCATCGAAGACGCAGCCGAGTTGCAACTGCGCCAAGTGCACGTTGCGCGCATGGAAGCCCGCCCGCCAAATATTGAAGGCCAAGGCGCTATACGCATACGACAGCTTGTGATAAATGCGCTGCGAATGCGGCCGGACCGCATAATCGTGGGCGAGGTCCGCGGCGAGGAAGCCCTGGACATGTTGCAGGCCATGAATACCGGCCACGACGGCTCGCTCACCACCATTCACGCCAACAGTCCCCGCGATGCGCTGGGGCGGCTCGAGGTTATGGTCGGCATGGCCAACGCTAATATGGGCATTCGCGCCATACGCCAGCAGGTAGCCAGCGCCGTCGATCTTTTCATACAGATCGCCCGGCTTAGCGACGGCTCACGCCGGATCACGCACATGACCGAGTGCACTGGCATGGAGGGCGATCAGGTGACCACCCAGGATATTTTTGTTTTCGAAAAAACCGGGCTGGGCGAAAACGGACGGGTCAAGGGGCGGTTTCGGGCTACCGGCATACGGCCTAAGTTCTATGAAAGGTTGGTAGCTAGCGGCATACACCTGCCGACATCCATTTTCCAGACGGTGGTGGAGATCCGTTAAGGAGGCGCCATGCAGATTATAATTCTCAGCTTTCTGGGAATCTTCGCCCTGATCTTGCTCGCAATAAGCGTGGGCTGGACCCTGGTCGAAGCGCAGCGAAAGAAAAAAGTAATGGGGATGCTGGAGACCGTCTCTGGAGAAAAGGCGGCGGTTGAAACCGTCGTGCTGAAGGATCCGGGGGCCGAGGGCATAGGTCTTATCAACCGGCTGATGCACTCGCTCGATCTGGCCGACAAGCTGCGGTCGCTCATTCAGCAGGCCGGGCTGGACTGGACGGTCGACAAGCTGGTGCTGATGAGTTTCATCATGGGTGCCGTGGGGGCCGTGGTCGGCCTGAAGGTGAAAATTCTTATTCTGGCCTGGCTCAGCAGCGTCGTCATGGCGCTGATTTTTGCCGCTTTTCCTTTTCTCTACGTTTTACGTAAGCGCAGCAGTCGCCTGGCTGAGTTTGAAAAACAGTTCCCCGAGGCGCTCGATTTTTTGGCCCGGGCCATGCGGGCCGGGCACGCATTTTCAATGAGCCTGGAGATGCTGGCCGACGAATCGCCGGAGCCGCTGAGCAAGGAATTTCGCCAGGTCTTCAACGAGCAGAACTTGGGTGCGCCGATCGAGACGGCACTACAAAACCTGGCTAAGCGCGTGCCGCTGCTAGACGTAAGTTTCTTTGTCTCAGCCGTGGTGCTGCAAAAGGAAACCGGCGGCAACCTTAGTGAAATCCTCAACAAGCTTTCCTATGTCATTCGGGAACGTTTCAAGCTCAAGGGACAAGTTAAGGCGGCTAGCGCGCACGGGCGCATAACCGGCTTGATTTTGACGATCATGCCGATTGTGCTGGCTTTCGCCTTGATGGCGGTTGCGCCGGGCTATCTCCAAAGCATGGCGCAAGATAAAGATGGTAAGTGGATTATTGTAGGGGCAATTGTCGGACAATTTTTGGGTTATTTCTTTATTCGGCGAATAGTTAATATCAAGGTGTAACAAGGGGGTAAGATGGCAATAGTCATTTCAGTTTTATTGTTCGTATTTTTGATGGGCGCCATCACCCTGTACGGCTACCGACGCTACGCCAAACCCGGCCGTGTATACGACCAGCTCGGCGCAACGGTGGCCGCTCCGGAGGCGGAGCTGCTGGACGGCAAGGCGGCAAAGCCCGGTCTTTTTGTCCGGATCGCCGAACAGGTGGGAGAAAAACTTCCCATCTCGCCTCAAGACATTTCCTATACCCGGCGGCTGCTAGTTGCGGCCGGGTACCGTTCGGAGACGGCGGTAAGGGTTTACTACGGCCTTAAGGTGTTGCTGGCGCTGGTGTTGCTGGCGACGGCTTTCTTTGTGCGCGACGCTCTGACTGCCAATCCCATCCTGCGGATCGTATTGATAATCGGCGGAGGATTGGCCGGATATTTCCTGCCCTCGCTGGCCCTGGATCGCATGGTCCAGGCTCGTCAAGAAAAATTGCGCCTATCGCTGCCCGACGCTCTTGATCTGATGGTGGTGTGCGTGGAGGCGGGATTGGGGTTGGATCAAGCCATTCGAAGCGTGAGCGAAGAATTAAAAAACACGCATCCGGAAATAAGCGAGGAATTGAGTCTGGTGAATCTGGAAATGCGAGCCGGCAAACGCCGGGCCGACGCCTTAAGAAATCTGGCCGACCGCACCGGCGAGCCGGAGTTGAGAAAACTAGTGGCAATTTTGATCCAGGCCGACCGCTTCGGCACGAGCATTGCCGAATCCCTCCGGACACACTCGGACTTCATGCGGGTCAGGCGCCGCCAGGAGGCGGAAGAAAGGGCAGGCAAGGTCGGGGTCAAGCTGGTGTTTCCGATTTTCTTTTTCATTCTGCCATCGATGCTGGTGGTGGCGGCCGGCCCGGGGATTTTGCAATTGGCGAAGAACCTGATCCCCATGATGAAAGCTTATGGGCAGTAGTAACTAATTTACGGAAAGGAGAAACTTACTATGGATAACACTGTATTGTCCGCAATTCTGTGGATAGCGGCGGGGGGAATCCTCGGCCTCTATCTGCTGCGGCGGCGCAAGCGCAACGTTCTGGGCAAGTAATCCGGTGAAACTCACATGACCCGGCTGCCGGCGGGTGCCGGCCGGCAGCCGGGCGGGTCCACCGCTAAAGATCCTGCTGTACTTGTAGAATGGGCAGGAATGGCCACCTCAGCACGTGCGGTCGTCGTTTCGCCAACCTATAACGAGCGCGAAAACCTGCCTCTGTTTGTCGAAAAGGTCCGCCAATGCGGTGCGATGGTCGACCTGTTGATTGTTGACGACAACTCGCCTGACGGCACTGGCGAGCTGGCCGATGAGCTGAGCCGTAGCGCGGGAGGCTGGGTTCAGGTGCTCCACCGTCCAAGCAAAGAAGGGTTGGGGCGCGCTTATCTGGCTGGTTTCCGCCGGGCGCTCGAGTTGGGCTACGACTTTATCATCCAGATGGACGCGGACCTTTCGCATGAGCCGGCCTACATACCCGAGTTCCTGCGCCGACTTGAGGATGCCGACTTGGTGCTCGGGTCGCGTTACGTTCACGGAATCTGCGTGGTTAACTGGGACTTCAAGCGGCTGCTGCTCAGCAAAGCCGCCACGCGTTATGTGCAGCTGGTGACGGGTATGCGCTTCAGTGATACAACCGGGGGCTTTAAGGGCTGGCGCGCGGAAACACTCCGGCAGTTGGGGCTGGAGCGGGTTTTTTCAAACGGCTATCTGTTTCAAATTGAGATGACCTACCGCACTTGGCGGCGCGGCTTTCGCATCATGGAGATTCCCATCATTTTTTACGAGCGCAACCTGGGCCGGTCTAAGATGGACTGGCGGATAATCGCCGAGGCTCTCTGGGGAGTGTTGCGCCTCCGCTTGGGCTTTTAAGCCCTAATGCGCCATTTTTAGAGACAGCGGCCTTTTTCTAAATAGATTCCTTAGTGCGGTGAACGCTGCGTTGGTATTATCCTGCTTAGAGCCCAATCGGCCTTACCCGCGATTCTTGGTTAGCTTTGCAGGCAGCGAATCTTAAAGTATGGTTGCAATCAGCACCAGGTTCCAGAGGACCAGCACGCTAAAAAAGTAATTGATTCGACCAACCAGGCGGGCACGGCCAAGGCTGAAACAAAAGAAACACAACAGCAAAGCCACTGATTTGGCGAGGACCAGCCCGGCGGCCGGCCCTAGCTGCATTAGCAGGCGGATGAATGGACTGGCTTCGCTCAGGCCTAAGCGCAGCCCGATCCAAGTTGTCAAGCCATCTAAAATCTGTAAGAAGATAAATAGCTTAAAAGTTCCCCCGGTCAGGAAGCCGACCAAATCGGCTGTCCGAGCTCGTGCTAGGGGCGCGCCCAGATCCAGACTGCCGCTAGGAAGATCAGCGATCCCATTGCAATTGCCACACCATGCGGCATTTTCACCGACCGGGCGCTGGCCAGGTCCAGTTCTTCCCGGCGCAGGTAGGGTGGGCGCAAAAGCATCAGCTCCTTCAACATGTAGAGTAGATTCGACAACGTCCGCCATAATCCGCCTTTCATCAGCAGCAGAACTATGGCCGCCACACCGCCCAGAATGTTGCTGATCACGAAGATCCAAAACCAGTTGACCGGCCCCATTAAGGCGCCTACGGCAGCCATTAGCTTGACGTCGCCCGCCCCCATGCCTCGCAACAGGTAAAGAGGGAAATAGACCAGAAAAGCCAGGCCCATTCCGGCAAGCGACGTCCGCCAGTTATTACCATCGGCAGCCAACAGTGTGTTCAATAGGAGCCCGGCGAGCACTCCGGATAACGTGAGCCAGTTCGGAATGCGCCGGCTGCGAATATCGGTTGCGGCTGCCACCATAACCATGGCTGATAGGGCGAACTGTAGGAGGAGTGGAGGAAAACTCGGTTGCATGTCCCTACCAGCTTAGCTCCAAGCCGAGTATAAGGTCACCCGGGCGGTGCCGCTTTGCATCTTACGGCCGATCCATCGGCCAGACGAGTCTAGTACTCCCCAGGAGCCCGCTGCCGCCGCTGGCATGGCATGACTTGAAAGCAGGGCTGCTTTTGGGTTATACAGAAGATGCCCAGTTCCGGTGTGCGGATCATGGGCTAATCCCGGCTTTCGAGGAGATCGAGGATGGACAACAGCAAAAATATTAATAACGGCAAAACCACCCAGACCCGCCGCGCTTTCCTGGGCACGGCCACGGCTCTCACCGCGGCCAGCTACCAGCGAGTGATGGGCGCTAACAATCGCCTGGGCATCGGCTTTATTGGATATGGACTAATCGGGAAGCAGCATGTTTCCGACTTTAAGAAGATGGACGACATCGACATTGTCGGCCTCTGTGATTGCTACAAACCGCGTCTTGAGGAGGGGCTGGCCTTTATTGGCAATTCCCGGACGCAGGGCTACTCCGACTTCCGGAAGATGCTTGAGAACAAGGACATTCACGGGGTCGTAATTTCCACACCGGATCACTGGCACGCCCTGATGACCATAATGGCCTGCGCCGCCGGCAAGGATGTCTATGTGGAGAAGCCCCAGACTTTGTTCATAGACGAAGGGAAGTGGATGATTCAGGCTGCCCGCAAGTTCAACCGGGTGGTAGCGGCCGGCACTCAGCGCCGGCACGGCAGCGGCGTCAAGGAAGCCAGAAAAATCATCCAGTCCGGCATCCTGGGCAAGATACACTCGGTGCGCGTGGCTTCGGTGCGCAACATCTATCCCGGTTTCGGCAAGACTCCGGTCGAGAATCCTCCGGCGGATTTCGACTACGACATGTGGCTCGGCCCGGCTGAGAAAAAGCCCTACACGCGCCACCGCGGCATCTACCATTTCCGCTGGTTCCGTGATTTCTCAGGCGGCCAGATGACCAACCTGGGTGCCCACCAGATCGACCAGGTGATGTATTGCATGGGCTCCAAGGGTCCGGTGCTGGCCATGTCCACGGGCGGCCGCTATGCGCTTGACAATGACGACGGCGACACCCCGGATTTGCAGGACGCCATGTGGGTGTTCCCCGAGGGATACATTCTTAATTATGCGATCCGCGAGGCTAATGCTTTTGCTGACGCCAGCACCCGCGGCCAGGTTTACCTCGGGACCAAAGGAAACTTGGTGCTGAGCGGCAGTTTCACCATCACTTCCGAGATGCGCTGGATCAACCCCGAAAATGAGATCCCGAGATTTTTGGGCCATCCGGTCGGCGGCCCGCGTTACGACAATACGGGGCAAGAACCGTTCCTGCCCGAGTATGCGAAAAAGGCCGCAGCCGGCGGCGTGGCCTCCGATAACCGCTACGGTTTGGGCGGCGAGGACACCATGATGATGAATGAACGCGACTGGGTAGAGGCCATGCGCGCCCGCCGACGCCCGCTGGTGGACGTCGAGGACGGACACCGCGTCGCGATTGTGTGCCACTTGGCCAACATGTCCATGGATCTGAAGCGTGCCATCCGCTGGGATCCCGACAAAGAAGAGGTCATCGGCGACAAGGAAGCTCAAGCCCGCTGCCGCAAGCCCTACCGTGCGCCGTGGGACAAGGTTCTCGAAAGCATAATCAAGGTCTAAGCTGGTTTGAGTCTTCGAATAGGGCTGCCGCGCCTGCCAGCGCGGTAGCCTTTTTTATATGGTTGTGCACCTGGAGGGAGCAGCCATGAAAAAGTCGGCTCTGTCAGTTTTCCTGCTATTCAGTTTACTGCATGGGGCCGAGACGCCCCGTCCTGAGTATCCGCAACCCCAGTTCCAGCGCGATCTGTGGTTGAGTCTCAACGGTCCCTGGGAGTTTGAGTTTGACGACGCCAACGTCGGCATCCGCGAAAACTGGGCGGCGGCAGAGCGCAAGTTCAGCCGGACAATTACAGTTCCATTTGCTTTTGAAACCAAACTGAGCGGAATCGGCGATACCTCCTTTCACCCCTACGTCTGGTATCGCCGCAGCCTGAGCTTGCCGCCGGAGTGGAAGGGTAAACGCGTGCTGCTCAACTTCGGAGCGGTCGACTATCGCGCCACGGTGTGGGTCAACGGTCGCATGGCTGGAGAACACGAGGGCGGCAGCGTGCCCTTCGGCTTCGACATTACTCCTCTGCTGCGGTCCGGAGCGAACTGGCTGGTTGTCCGGGCGGAAGACCAGCCGGCCGACCGCTACCAACCGCGCGGCAAACAGTACTGGGAGCTAAAGCCGCGGGGCATCTTCTATACCCGCACCAGCGGCATCTGGCAGCCGGTGTGGCTTGAGGCCACCGGCGAGAGTTATCTTGAATCGGTCCACATTCGTCCATCAAACGACGGCGTGGTGCGTTTTGAAGTCCGTGTTGTGAACCCCGCGCCGGATCTGGAATTCCGAGCGACCATTTATGCAGACAAGCAGGCGGTGACTTCCCTCAGCACGAGCGCCCGCGCCGAGCGCCTCGCCGCTGCGGCTCAGGTGGCGACTCCGCGCCTGTGGAGCCCGGACTCTCCCAATCTTTACGACGTCGCTTTCGAGCTGCGCCGCGGCGAGCAGGTCATTGACCGGGTCAGCTCCTATTTCGGTTTTCGTACGGTTGCAATCGAGAACGGTAAATTTGTGCTCAACGTACGTCCGCTTTACCTGAAGATGGTCCTGGACCAGGGCTACTGGCCGGAGAGCCTGCTCACCCCTCCCAGTGACGAAGCCATTCAGCGCGACATACGCCTGACCAAAGAGATGGGCTTCAACGGCGTACGCAAACATCAGAAACTCGAAGATCCCCGTTTTTTGTACTGGGCCGACCGGTTGGGGCTGCTGGTATCGAGCGAGGCCGCCAATGCGTACTTATTTGATGATCGCTATGTAACGCGGTTCACTGCCGAATGGGCGGCTTCGGTGGTGCGCGACCGCAATCACCCCTCGGTAGTCATGTGGGCGCCGATCAACGAGAGCTGGGGCGTGCCGGACCTACGCGATCCGCGCCAGCCGCATCATTTGAAGTCGCTTTATCACCTGACGCACTCGCTTGACGGCACGCGCCCGGTGATTGACAACGACGGCTGGGAGCACACTGACGTGACCGACATCCTGAGCATTCACGATTATGCGCGCAGCGGGGAACTGCTTTACGCGAAATATCGTGATCTGGGCAGCCCCGGCGCCGCCATTCCCGGCGGCAGCCGTCCCGCCCTGGCTTTCGGCTTTCGTTATAACGGCAGTCCGGTGTTTCTTTCCGAATTCGGAGGCATCGCCTATGTTCCTCCCGGCGTGACCGTGCCGCCGGAAGCCTGGGGTTACTCCGGCATTGAAAAAACCGAACAGGCGGCGCTAGAGCGGCTAAAAAGCCTGTATGAAGCCATTGCCAGAATACCCGCCATTATCGGAGTTTGCTATACGCAACTTACCGATGTCGAGCAGGAAGTCAACGGCCTGCTGACCTTCGACCGCCGTCCAAAGTTCAACCTTGAAGCCATACGCCGGATCAACGGATTGCTGCCGTAGAACGTAAGTTTGATCTAAGGCGGAAAACTTCGCGGCCAAAGCAGATTTTCGCGACGAAGATGATAAGCCGTGCCGCTCGGATAAAATCAAAAGCATGTCCCTGGTGGTTGTAGGTTCAGTAGCTTATGACGGCATAGAAACTCCTGCGGGTAAAGTTGAGCGGACGTTGGGCGGGGCTTGTACCTACGTATCCCTAGCGGCTAGCTATTTCACGCAAGTGAAAATCGTAGCTGTAGTCGGCGAGGATTTCCGCGATGAGGATTACCGATTTCTGGTTGCTCGCGGCATTGATTTGGCTGGGCTGGAACGCATCCCAGGCAAGACCTTCTACTGGGCGGGTGTTTACTCCGAGGACATGAATGATCGCACCACGCTTTGCACGGAGCTGAACGTTTTTGCCGACTTCGATCCCAAGTTGCCTGAGGATTACAAAGCCGCGCCTTATTTAATGCTCGGCAATATTCAGCCTGCGCTTCAAGCGTCGGTCGCGCGGCAGATGAGCAACTTGCGCCTGGCAGGCGGCGACACAATGAATTACTGGATCGAGGGGTTTCGCCGGCAGTTGCTGGAGACCATCCGCCAATGGGATTTCCTATTGATAAATGACAGTGAAGCTCGCTTGCTCTCGGGCGAGCGCATGCTGCGCCGCGCCGCGCGGGCGATTCTTGATATGGGCCCGCGCATTCTGGTAGTCAAGCGGGGGGAATATGGGGCGGTTCTATTTACCGAGGAGGACTGCTTCATAGTCCCCGGCTATCTGCTTGAGCAGGTAGTGGATCCGACCGGCGCAGGCGATTGTTTTGCAGGCGGCTTCATCGGCTATCTGGCCGAGCAGGGCGCAGACCTGCGGCACGCCGCCGTACCCCGCGAGCTGCTTCGGCGGGCCGTGGTCTACGGTTCGGTTATGGGGAGCTTTTGCTGCGAGCGATTCGGCGTGGACCGTTTTAGAACGCTGAGCCGGGCGGAGATTGATGAGCGATTCCGAGAATTCAAAGACCGGACAAGTTTTTGAGAAACTGCTTGTGCCGGCTATTTTTGCCGCGCTGGGCGCAGCGGCGGTTTTTTGGGTAAACCACCGAGGATATACGCTTTACTTCGGCGATGCTGAGGCGCACCTGAATATTGCCAGGCGCGTGCTTGATTCGCGCACGCCGGGAGCGTCGCAAATCGGTTCAGTTTGGCTTCCTCTGCCGCATTTGCTGATGTTGCCGTTGGTTTGGGTCGATGCGCTATGGAGAAGCGGGCTGGCCGGGGCGGCATCTTCGGCTTTATGTTTTTTTGTAACAGGATGGCTGATGTTTGCCACAGCCCGCCGGTTGTTCCTGAGCACAGCGGCGGCAGCGGGAGTCGCCGGCATTCTGGCCCTTAACGCCAACCTGCTTTACCTACAGGCTGTTCCAATGACCGAGCCGGTGCTGGCTGCAACCGTAGCAGCCGTACTTTATTGCGTAGTGCGCTTTGGCGAAGCCGAACGGATGCGATGGCTGGCGGGCGCCGGTCTGGCCGGAGCGGCGGCCGCCCTGGCGCGCTACGAGGGCTGGGCGCTGATTCCTGCGGGCGCGCTCTTTTTCCTGCTCAAAGCCGGCCGGCGCCGCTGGCTTGTTGCGGCCTCATTTGCGGCGCTGGCCTCTCTGGGGCCACTGTTGTGGCTGGCACACAACTGGTGGTACTGGGGTGATCCTCTGGAGTTTTACCGCGGTCCTTACTCGGCGCGGGCGATTTATCAACGCCTGCTGGAGGGCGGCATGGAACGCTTTCGCGGTGACGGCGACTGGGGACAAGCAGCGTTTTATTACTGGGAGGCGGTGAAAACGGCTTGCGGGCGTCCGGCCGTCTGGATGGGGCTGACCGGCATTGTAGCGGCCGTTTTGAGGCGGCGGCTGTGGCCGCTCTTGCTGGCGGTGGCGCCCCCGCTCATGATTATTGCGAGCATTCATTCCGGAGGCACACCTATATACCTTCCGCACCTTTGGCCGTTCTCCTATTGGAATACACGTTTTGGAGTCACCGCCCTGCCGGCGCTGGCTTTAGGCGCCGGCCGGTTGGTCAGCCTTACGCCGCAGAGGCTACATAAGTTTACTGCGGCGCTTGTAGTTCTGCTCGCAGCCTGGCCTTGGGTTGGCGGAAGTTGGCCGGAGAACACAATTTGTTGGAAGGAGTCTCAGGTGAACTCGGAAGCCCGCCGCCAATGGGTGCGGCAGGCAGCTTGGTTTCTACGGCAACACTATCGGCCGGGAAGCGGTATCCTAATGGCTTTCGGAGACTTACCGGCTGTGCTGCGTGAGGCAGGCATACCGTTGCGCGAAAGCCTACACCAGGAAAACCAGCCTGCATTTCAAGCGGCGGTGGCGCGGCCCGATCTGGCGCTGTTTGAAGAGTGGGCCTTGGCGCAGGCAGGGGATCCTGTGGACAAAGCGCTCAATTCGCCGGCCGGCCGTCTACGCTATGAGTTGCGTCATTCGGTGGCGGTCCAGGGAGAGCCGGAGCTGCGCATTTACAGGAGAAAATGACGAAGATTCAATTCACGAAAGCACACGGCGCAGGGAATGATTTCTTGCTGAGCTGGAGCGATCGGCTGCCGGAAAGCGATCAGCGGGCGCTGGCGCGCGCCATCTGTGAACGCCACACAGGCCTGGGGGCTGACGGCTGGCTGTTGATTGAAAAAGCGCCGCCGGGGGGTGATTACCATGCTGCAATACGACTCTATAATTCCGATGGCAGCATGCCGGAGATCTCGGGCAACGGCACGCGCTGTGCGGCCGCCGTGCTGGTGGCTGAGAGCTTGGCCTCGGATGCGGTAAGAATACTAACCGGCGCGGGCTTGAAGGAGCTTCGTCTAATCTCCCGTTCCGGAATGCATTTTGAGTTTGAAATGGAAATGGGACGGCCGGCGGCGCAACCCGGAGAGGTCCATTCCCCGCTGCCTTTGGCGGAGGGAATCCGCCAGGTGACGCTGGTCGATGCCGGTAATCCCCAATGCGCTGTGTTCGTCGACGATTTCGAGTTTGACTGGGTGCGCCTCGGCGCGGAGATAGAATCACATCCGCGCTTTCCGGCGCGTACCAATGTTTCTTTTGTGCGTGTGCTGGATCGCCACGCATTGGACGTGCGTTTCTTTGAACGCGGCGCAGGACCGACCTTGAGCAGCGGTACGGGTTCGACCGGTGCCGCCTGGGCCGCTTGGCTGAGAGGCTTGGTGGAGAGTCCGGTTGAAATTCACACGCCCGGAGGCGTTCTAAAAGCTCGCTGGGACGAGAGTTTTTATCTGACAGGACCTGCGGTGATCATTGGAAGCGGAGAGTTCTATTGGGAAGGAGGCAACCGGAGTGGATCTGGCGCATAAAATTCGGACGCGTGCGGCCAAGGTCGGCGTTGTAGGGCTGGGCTATGTTGGTTTGCCCCTGGCGGTGGAGTTCGCCCGTGCGGGATTCGAGGTTACCGGCATCGACGTGGATCCGCGCAAGGTCGACCGGATAAATGCGGGCGATTCCTATGTGGGAGACGTACCCTCGGCGGATCTTGCTCCTCTGGTTGAAGCGGGCAAGCTCCGGGCAACGGCTGATTTTGCGGTCGTAAGCGGGCTGGACACGGTGAACATCTGCGTTCCCACGCCCTTACGCAAGACCAAAGACCCGGACATGAGCTATATCGTTTCGGCCTGCCAGCAGATCGCCCGGCGCATTCACCCGGGCATGCTGCTGATTCTGGAGTCGACCACTTATCCGGGCACGACCGACGAGCTGCTGTTGCCCATGTTTGAGGAATCCGGCTTACGCGCCGGCCGGGATTTCTTTCTTTGTTTTTCGCCCGAACGTGTGGACCCCGGCAACAAAGTGCATCAAACCCGCAACATTCCCAAAGTCGTGGGGGGCATAACCCCGGCCTGCACGGAAATGGGGGTGCTGTTTTATTCCCAGGCGCTGGAGCGTGTCGTGCCGGTCAGCTCGACTCAAGTCGCCGAGATGGTGAAACTTTTGGAAAACACCTTCCGCATGATTAATATCGGCATGGTCAACGAACTGGCCATGATGTGCGATCGCATGGGTATCAACGTCTGGGAGGTGATCGACGCCGCGGCGACCAAGCCCTTCGGGTTCATGCCGTTTTATCCGGGGCCTGGTTTGGGCGGGCACTGCATTCCTATAGATCCGTTCTATTTATCCTGGAAGACGCGCCAAGCGGGTATAGAAGCGCGCTTCATTGAGCTGGCGGGCTATATCAACGGACAGATGCCTCAATTCGTTGTGGACAAGGTCCAGAACGCCCTAAACGACCAAGGCAAGCCGCTGAAGGGCTCCCACGTTCATATTCTCGGCGTGGCTTACAAGAAAGACATTGACGATACGCGCGAATCGCCTGCCTTAGACATAATGCATATTTTGCTGAAGAGGCAGGCCGTTATTACGTATTCGGATCCCCATGTGCCGGATCTGACAGCCGACGGGTTGAATCTTCACTCCGAACCGCCGGTTGAGGCGGCGGCAAAGGCGGACTGTGTGCTGATTGTTACGGATCACTCAGCATTTGATTATCCGGCTATCCTTGAGCAGGCGCGCCTGGTGGTGGATACACGCAATGCCATGCGAGGGTTGGTTTCGGATAAAATCGTTAGGTTGTAAGGAAGGAGTGCGGGGCCGGAAACGGCTTTCCCTCCAAGAGACGGACCCCCACGACGAGGTAAGTACTATGATTTCTCAATTGAAGTATTCGGTTGTTATTCTCTGTACGTTGATGTTGATTCTGGCGGGTTGCGGCGGCAAATCCGCTCATGACCCCACCGAGATTTACTATCTGGTTGCCGCAAACCTTAAGCTGCCGTACTGGCAGGCGGCTGCGGCCGGTTTTAAGCAGGCGGCTGCGGAGCTGGGAGTCAAGTATGAAATTGTGGGTGCTGAAACCTACAATCCGCAAGACGAAAGAGCTGAGTTTCAGCGTATTGTGCGCGGCAAGCAGCGGCCCACCGGAATATTGGTTTCATCTGCCGATCCCGAACTTTTGAAAGGGGACATCGACGCGGCGATTGCTGCGGGTATTCCGGTCATAGCCATTGACTCAGACACGCCTTCGAGCAAGCGATTAATGTTCATCGGGACTGACAACTACAAAGCCGGCGTGATGGGCGCGCAGCAGCTAGTCAAGCAATTGAACGGTCGCGGCACGGTGGCTTTTTTCACCATCCCTGGGCAAGCCAATCTAGCCGACCGGCTGCGCGGTTACCGGGACACACTGGCGGCCACACCCCAGATCAAAATCGCTCAGGTTTTGGATATGAAGGGAGACCCGGGCACGGCTTTCGATCTGGCCAAGGGTCTGATCAGCGAGGGCAGCGCGAAAGTAGATGCTTTCGTCTGTCTGGAAGCGGTCGCCTGCACGGAGGTGGCCGAGGTGCTCGACCGCAACCAGGTTAAAGGCAAGGTGGTGATCGCCATGGACGCCGACCAGAGCACTCTGGAATTCATCAAGAAAGGCTTGATTACAGCCACCATCGGCCAAAAGCCTTTTACCATGGCTTACGTCGGGCTGAAGATGCTGGATGATCTTTATCATCACAAGTTGCCCCGCCTGGATGCGGACTTCGCTCAGGATCCGTTTGCCCGTATCCCCGCTTTTATCGATACAGGCGCTACTTTGGTCACACAGGCCAACGTAGCCAGCTATCCTCCGCTCGAGCAGCCTCCGACGGCAGCAAGCAAATAAACTTATTGTTGCGGAGGGACCACAGGCTCGCTTACTGGTCCGAAGCCGCCCGGTGCCGGTGAATCTCCTGTAGGCTCCACACTCGTATCGGATCGCGGTGGCGGCTGGCAATAGCTGCCGCCGCGGCTCGTGCCGCGTTCATCGTGGTTATGCAAGGTATGCGATAAGCGATAGCGGAGCGCCGGATGATCCGTTCGTCACTGAAGGAATGGGCACCGGCGGGCGTGTATATTACCAGCTGGATTGACCTCTCCCGCATGAAATCAACCGCATTGGGCCGTCCTTCGTTGACCTTTAGTATGACCCTCGGGTGCAGGCCGGCCGCTTGAAGGGCGGCGGCTGTCCCGCGCGTAGCCAATAGCTCGAAGCCGTGCTCGGCAAGCTGGCGGGCAACTTCAACGGCGGCCGGTTTATCCGCATTGTTCACGCTTATGAAAACGCTACCACCCGCAGGCAGCGGCGTCCCTGCGCTCGTTTGAGCCTTAGCAAAAGCCTCTCCGAAATTGGCCCCCACGCCCATTACTTCACCGGTGGAACGCATTTCAGGGCCCAGCGCCGGATCCACGCCCGGGAATTTATTGAAGGGGAAAACCGGAGATTTTACGAAGTATTGCTTTACCGGTAAGCAACCGTTTGTTTGACCGCCGGTCAGGTGAGAGAGGTCTCGGAGTTTATTGCCCAACATCAACGCTACGGCAAGCTTTGGCAACGGCACCCCGGTAGCTTTGCTCACATAGGGGACGGTGCGCGAAGCGCGCGGGTTCACCTCAAGCACGTACACCACACCGTCCTTGACGGCATACTGAACGTTCATCAGGCCCACTACGCGCAAGGCACGAGCCAGCCGTACCGTATAGCTTTCGATGGTCGTACGCGCCTCGGTGCTGAGCGTAATGGCCGGCAGCACACAGGAGCTGTCGCCTGAATGTATGCCGGCCTCCTCGATGTGCTCCATTATGCCGGCAATGAGGACGTCTTCGGAGTCGGAAACGGCATCCACATCGACTTCCAAGGCATCCTCGAGGAAACGGTCGATCAGAACCGGCCGGTCCTGGCTGAAGGTAACTGCTTCCCGCATATAGCGGCGCACCGTGTCCTCATCGTAGGCGATGACCATGGCGCGCCCGCCCAGCACATAGCTGGGCCGGACCAGCACCGGAAATCCGATGCGCCGGGCTATTTGGCATGCTTCCTCAACCCCGGTGGCCGTACCGTTGGCCGGTGCCGGGATGCCTAGTTCATCGAGCAGTTGGCCGAACAGCTTGCGGTCTTCGGCCAGATCAATGCTTGCCGGATCGGTCCCAATGATGGGCACTCCCTGCTCCTTTAACGGGAGTGCCAAAGTAAGCGGAGTTTGACCGCCGAATTGTACGATTACCCCGCCGGGACGCTCGGTCTCGTAAATGTTCAGAACTTCTTCCAGGGTGAGCGGTTCAAAGTAAAGCCGGTCGCTCGTATCGTAGTCGGTTGATACGGTCTCCGGATTGCAGTTGACCATGATTGACTCATAGCCGAACTCCTTTAAAGCGAAGGCGGCATGGCAGCAGCAGTAGTCAAACTCAATTCCCTGGCCGATACGATTGGGCCCGCTGCCGAGGATCATGACTTTCTTGCCATCGGAAGGCTCGGCTTCGCATTCGGATTCGTAGCTGGAGTAAAGATATGGCGTAAAGCTTTCAAACTCGGCGGCGCAAGTATCCACGCGGTTGAAAACCGCCCGGATGCCGAGTTCTTTGCGGCGGCGCCGGACTTCCAGCGCGGGCGCATTCCACAGCCGCCCCAGTGCGGCGTCGGAGAAACCGTCCCGCTTAGCCTGGCGCAGCATTGCGGCAGGCACGCTGTTCAGATCGTAGCCCTTCAGCTTCTCCTCAAAATCTACAAGCTCTTTGATCTGCCTGAGGAACCAGGGGTCGATAAAAGTCAGCTTGTGTACCTGCTCAACGCTGTAGCCGTTCCGCAGGGCAAAGAAAATATAGCCCAGCCGCTCGGGATTGGGCGTGGCGAGTTTTTTCGGGATAAGCTTCTCTTCAAAGCTTTCGGCGGAGGTGGACTTGCCGGTTTCCAGACTGCGCATACCTTTGGCCAGAGCCTGCTTGAAGGTCCGCCCGATGGCCATCACCTCGCCGACGGATTTCATCTGAGTCCCTAGCACCGGTTCGGCGCCGGGCAGCTTCTCAAACTGCCAGCGCGGGATCTTGACCACAACGTAATCGATGGTGGGCTCAAAGCACGCGGGGGTCTTGCGCGTAATGTCGTTTGGTATCTCATCCAGCCGGTAACCCACGGCCAGCTTGGCGGCGATTTTGGCTATGGGGAAGCCGGTAGCCTTGGAAGCCAGTGCCGAGCTGCGCGAGACGCGCGGGTTCATTTCGATTATCACCATGCGGCCTGTGGCCGGATCGATGGCGAATTGCACATTGGAGCCGCCGGTGTCCACGCCGATTTCGCGCAGGCAAGCCAGTGCGCCGTCACGCATCATCTGGTATTCCCGGTCGGTTAACGTTTGGGCGGGCGCAACCGTAACCGAATCGCCGGTATGCACGCCCATAGGGTCGAAATTCTCAATCGAGCAGATAATGATGGCGTTATCGGCCGTATCGCGCATGACTTCCAGCTCGAATTCCTTCCAGCCGAGCACACTCTGCTCGATCAAAACTTCGTGCACGGGCGACAGGGCCAGGCCGCGCTCAAGAATTTCGAGCAGTTCCTGGCGGTTGTGGGCTATGCCTCCACCGGTGCCTCCCAGCGTGAAGCTGGGCCGGAGAATGACCGGATAGCCTATGCGCGCAACAAAATCCATTCCCTCGGCGACGGTTTTCACCATTCTGGAGTCGGGCACGTCCAGACCGATGCGGCGCATGGCCTCTTTGAACAGGAGGCGGTCTTCGGCTTTCTTAATCGCTTCCAAGCTGGCGCCGATCAGTTCCACGCCGTACTTGTCCAGAACGCCTGCCGTGGACAGCTCCAGCGCCAGATTCAGCCCGGTTTGCCCGCCCACGGTCGAAAGCAGAGCGTCGGGACGCTCGCGCCGGATGATCTCTTCCAAGTAGTCGGCGCTCAACGGCTCGATGTAAGTCCGGTCGGCCAGGTTGGGATCGGTCATTATAGTGGCCGGGTTGGAATTCACCAGCACTACCTCATAGCCGTCGGCTTTGAGTGCTTTGCAGGCTTGAGCGCCGGAGTAGTCGAATTCGCATGCTTGGCCGATAATAATCGGCCCGCTGCCCACAATCAGGATGCGGTGAATGTCGTTGCGTCGTGGCATATGCTTACTTGCGCCCGCCGAATTCATCCATCAGCCGGACAAAGTCGTCGAACAGGTAGTGAGAGTCGTGTGGGCCGGGCGCAGCCTCGGGGTGGTACTGAACTGAGAAGGCGGGAACGTCCCGCCGCCGGAAACCTTCTAGCGTTTGGTCGTTAAGATTCACGTGGGTCAGCTCGACCACGGTCGAATTCAGCGAGTCCGGATCCACGGCGAAGCCGTGATTATGGCTGGTTATCTCCACTTTTCCGGTGATCCGGTTTAGCACGGGATGATTAGCCCCGCGATGTCCGAACTTAAGCTTATAGGTTTTCCCGCCGCTGGCCAACCCCAATACCTGGTGGCCAAGGCATATGCCGAAAATGGGCGTTCTTCCCAAAAGTCTTCGTACCTGCTCTGCCTGGAACTTTAAGGGCTCCGGATCGCCAGGTCCGTTGGACAGAAATACACCATCCGGCTTGAGCGCCAGCACCTGCTCGGCCGTGGTTGAGGCCGGGACCACCGTCACATGGCATCCGGAGGTGACCAGCCGCCGCAGTATGTTGCGTTTTATGCCGAAATCGTATGCCACAACATGAAACCGGGGCTCGGCCGCGGGTGGAACCTGATCGCTTGGTGAACAGGGTTGCACCGGCAAAGACCAAGTGTAGGTTTCGCGGGTGGACACCCGCGTGGCCAGCTCCAGCCCGGCCATGGAAGGGCTGCTGCGCGCTTTCTCAATCAGCTCAGCCGGTTCGCTGCCCAATGTGGATAAAGCACCGCGCATCACACCTTTGGTGCGCAGGTGGCGCACCAGGCGGCGGGTATCCACACCGGCAATTATCGGGATCCCGTGATCCGCCAGGAAGCGGTCGGCATATTCCTGGGCGCGCCAGTTACTGGCGATGCTGGAAAATTCTCGGACTACTAGGCCTTCAATATAGGGGCGGCCGGCTTCGCTGTCCTCCGGCGTGGTTCCATAATTACCGATCTGAGGGTAAGTCAAAATGACGATCTGTCCGGCGTAGGAGGGATCGGTGAAGATCTCCTGATAGCCGGTTATGGCGGTGTTGAAAACGACCTCTCCCGTGCGTTCGGCGGGCGCACCAAATGCTTGGCCCTCGAAGCACGTGCCGTCTTCCAGGGCGAGGATCGCTTTAGCCAATCCGATTTTCCTCCTGGCGGGCTGTGTAATTTCCATTTCAGCATGCCCGCGCCGCCGGTTCAAGCGAGCCCCCTCGGGCGCCGGACAAAAACAGCATGATGTGCTGTTCTGCCGCGGGGATTTTGTGATTTTCAACGAAGCAGTTTGGTACCATAAAATTCTCCGCGGACATTTCATGATCGTCCAGACGAAGTATGTACGCTTTGAGTCTTTGCCCCTGGATTGCGGGGCCACTCTGGCGCCGGTGGACGTGGCCTACGAAACCCTGGGCGAGCTGAACGCGGATAAAAGCAACGCCATACTCATCCTGCATGCTCTGTCCGGCGACGCTCATGTGGCCGGCATAAGCGCCGAGACCGGCAAGCCCGGCTGGTGGGACAATTCCGTGGGTCCGGGCAAAGCTTTCGATACGGATAAGTACTTCATCATTTGTTCCAACGTTTTAGGCGGTTGCCGGGGGACCACCGGTCCTTCGTCGATTAATCCTGCAACCGGAGCTCCCTATGCCATGAGCTTTCCGGTCATCACCATCCCGGACATGGTGCGCCTGCAAAAATTGCTTATTGATTATTTGGGCATCCCTCGCCTGCTGGCGGTGGCCGGAGGTTCGATGGGCGGCATGCAGGCACTCCAGTGGGCGGTGGCTTATCCGGATTCGGTTGTCGCCGCCATTCCCATAGCCACGACCGCTCGCCACAGCGCCCAGCAAATTGCTTTCAACGAAGTCGGCCGGCAAGCCATCATGGCCGATCCCGATTGGAACCAGGGCAACTACTATGGGGGCAAGCCGCCTGCCCGCGGGCTGGCTGTGGCGCGCATGATCGGCCACATCACCTACATGAGCGATGAGTCGATGCGCGAAAAATTCGGCCGTCGCCTCAGGGAAAAGGACCGTTACGGCTTCGATTTCTCAATTGACTTTGAAGTGGAAAGTTACCTGCGCTATCGCGGTGCTTCTTTCGTAGACCGCTTCGACGCCAACTCGTATCTCTACCTGACCAAGGCGCTCGATTACTTCGACCTGGCCAACGGGCAACCTTCGCTGGCCGCTGTTCTGGGCAAGACTAAGGCCCGGTTCCTGGTTATCAGCTTTACTTCCGATTGGCTGTATCCAAGTTACCAGTCGCTTGAAATCGTCAACGCCCTGCGCAGCCACAACCGTGACGTAACCTATTGCGAGCTTTCCTCCAACTACGGTCACGACGCCTTCCTGGTGGATATAGGTGAGCAGAGCGAGATCCTGCGCAGCTTTCTGGCCAACACCTTCCGGGATTTTAGGTAGCTATGGCGACTGCAACTCCGGTGCGCAAGAAAGCTTTCGTTCGGGAGGTTCTGGGCCGAAGTGATTATGCCATCATCGGTGAGCTTATTGAGCCGGGCACCAAAGTGCTGGACTTAGGGTGCGGGGACGGCGAGCTGCTCGGATGGCTGGCCACGAATAAGGGCGTAGAAGGCAGGGGCATCGAAATAAACCGAGCCAAGGTACAGCAAGCCATAAGTCGCGGCGTAAGTGTTTACCAGGGTGACATCGATCAGGGACTGGTGGACTACCCCGATAAGACCTTCGACTACGTCATCCTCAGCCTGACTTTGCAGGAAACCCGCCAACCGCTGAAGGTGTTACGCGAGATGCTGCGGGTGGGCAAGCATGTCATCGTTACCTTTCCCAATTTCGGCCACTGGTCGGTGCGCCTTTCTCATTTGTTCAGCGGGCGCGCTCCCAAAACCAAGCTGTTCCCCTACGACTGGTACGACTCGCCGAACATCCACTTCCTCACGGTGAAGGATTTCGAAGACCTGGCTAGGCAGGAAGGATGGGTCATCGAGCGCAGGATATTTCTTTCGGGCCATCACCTGGGCAGGTTTCTCGCCAACCTGATGGCCGAGATTGCGGTGTTTCAGGTCAAAGGCTAGAGGGCGCCGGTTTTTCCTCTGTCTTGCGCAGCTCCTCTAGTTGCGCGGAAAGGTTCATGGAGCAAAACTTTGGGCCGCACATCGAGCAATAGTGCGCTTCTTTAAAGCCTTCATCGGGCAGTGTTTCATCATGCATGGAGCGAGCGGCCTCGGGGTCGAGAGCTAACTCAAACTGGCGATTCCAGTCGAAGGCGAAGCGCGCCCGGGACATTTCGTCGTCACGGTCCCGGGCGCCCGGACGCCGACGGGCTATATCGGCGGCGTGGGCGGCAATCTTGTGGGCTATTATGCCGGCCCGCACGTCCTCCCGGTTAGGTAGGCCCAGGTGCTCTTTGGGGGTTACGTAGCACAGCATGGACGCCCCATACCAGCCGACCATGGCCGCGCCTATAGCCGAGGTGATGTGGTCGTAACCCGGCGCTATATCGGTGACGAGCGGCCCGAGCGTATAGAAAGGCGCTTCATTGCACAGCTCCATTTCTTTTTCGACCTGCATCTGAATCTGGTCCATCGGCACATGACCCGGACCTTCAACCATCACCTGAACGTCGTATTCCCAGGCCTTTCTGGTCAATTCGCCCAGCGTCTTAAGCTCCGCAAACTGTGCTTCGTCGCTGGCATCGGCCAGGCAGCCCGGTCGCAGACCATCACCCAGCGAAAAACTCACGTCGTATTTTTGGAAAATCTTACAAATGTCGGTGAAGTGCTCGTAGAGAAAATTCTGCCGGTGATTGCGCACCATCCATTGCGCCATTAGCGCGCCGCCGCGGCTGACGATGCCTGTAATCCGGCGTGTCACCAGTGGGATGTACTCAACCAGCACTCCGGCGTGTATGGTCATGTAGTCGACGCCCTGCTCGGCCTGTTCCTCAATTACTTCCAGCATTAGTTGCGGCGTGATGTCCTCGACCTTGCGCACGCGGGCGGCTGCTTCATAGATGGGCACCGTGCCCACGGGCACGGGGGAGTTCTCTATGATGGCCTTGCGTATGGCGGCCAGATCGCCTCCGGTCGAGAGGTCCATCACCGTGTCCGCCCCGTACTTGATGGAGTCCCGGAGCTTTTCAAGCTCCTCGTCGATGTTGGAGGTGACGGCCGAGTTGCCGATATTGGCGTTGATCTTGCAGCGGCAAGCAATGCCGATGGCTATGGGCTCAAGGTTGGTGTGCCGTATGTTGGCTGGGATGATCATTCGGCCCCGTGCGACTTCCGAGCGCACCAGCTCCGGAGACAGCCCCTCACGGCGCGCCACAAAGAACATCTCTTCGGTGACAATGCCTTTTCTTGCGTAATGCATTTGCGTGCGCACGGCATCACCTGCACGCTTGGCTACCCATTCCGATCTCATAACAAAAACCTCGCACTTCCCCTCTGACTACCTTGATTATGGCATACCGAGTTATAAGTTAGCTCCGGCCGCCGGAAAAACGTAGGCCTCGTAGCACTGCGGTCCAACCGGCATAGCCGCGTTTTCGTGAATTCCGGTCTTCTTCCAGGCTGAAAGCCACGTCAAAAATCTGACCTTGGCGGAGATCCTCCAGGCTTTCCGCCTGGCCCCAGGCCATTATGTTCAATGTCCCGGCACCCTTATGCACCGCCAGGCGGACATGTTTCTGTTTGAGTACCACCGGATCCGAAGCCAGCCGCACGCCCAGCAGCGCCAGCACCGGCCTGGGATTGCCGAAACCGAACGGCGCCAGGCGGAGCACCGCTTCAACCGTCGCTTCGTCCAGCTCGGCAACGTCAGTGACCGTATCAATATCCAGCGCCGGGACCAGGTCCTGGGGCAAAAGAACCCGCCGCGCACGCCGGTCCAACTTTTCCCGAAATTCATCAACCCTGGCTGCCTCCAGCGTCATGCCCGCCGCTTGCCGGTGCCCGCCGAATTGCACAAACAGATCCGCCATCGATTCCAGGGCCTCCAGCAGGTGAAAGGGCGGGATGCTCCGCCCGGATCCATGCGCCAGGCCGGTTTCAGGATCAATTGAGAGCACAATCACCGGCCTGTAGAATCGCTCCACCAGGCGGCTGGCCACTATGCCCAACACTCCGCGATGCCAGTTCCGGCCGGCGAAAACCAGCGCAGCCTGTTCAGGGGCGGGCGGCGTGCGCTCGCATTCCTCCAGAATGGACCGGATGATCTCGACCTCCACTCGCTGCCGGTCCTGGTTGAAGTTTTGCAATTGCGCCGCCAGGTATTGGGCTTTTTCATTGTCGGCGGTCAGCAACAGTTCGATGACCTGGCTTGCGTCGGCCATGCGCCCGGCAGCGTTCATGCGGGGCGCCACGCGGAAAGCAACTTCGTGAGCCGAGGGAACTTCTCCTTCTGCAAGACCGGCCATTGCAAGCAACGCCCGCAGCCCGGGGCTTTTCACCGATCGAAGCCCCTCCAATCCGTGCTTCACCAGAATGCGATTTTCCCCGACCAGCGGTACCACGTCGGCCACGGTGGCGATGGCCACCAGCTTTAGCAAGGATTGCAGAAATTTACGCCGGCGCTCCTCAGACCATCCCAGCCGCTCAACCAGCGCCTGCACCAGCTTGAATGCGACGCCCGCGCCGCAGAGGTCTTTAAAGGGGTATGGACAATCCGGCTGCTTTGGATTCAGCACGGCCAACGCCGGCGGCAGAGCCTCTTCCGGCAGGTGATGGTCTGTAACGATAACATCCAGCCCCAGCTCCCTGGCGCGCCTGATCGCTTCGCCTGCCCGGATGCCGGTGTCGGCGCTGATCAAAAGCCTGACGCCGCTGGCGGCGGCCTGTTCCACAACCTCTGTGCGCAGCCCGTAGCCTTCGCGCAGGCGGCTGGGCACCTGAAAGCCTGCGCATGCACCGGCTCGATCAAGCGCCGTTTTTAGGATTGCTACTGAAACAATGCCATCGGCGTCATAGTCTCCAAAAAGCAAAACCTGCTCTTTGCGGCGGACGGCTTCACTCAGCCTGGCGACGGCTCTCGGCATGTCCTTTAGGCCCAAAGGATCGAGGAGGTCTTCAAGCGAAGGTTCCAGAAAAATCCGCGCCGAGGTCGCATCCGTATAGCCCCGCCGCACAAGTATGCGCGCTACCACCGGGGGTACGCCCAATCGTTCGGCCAGTTGCGCGGCCAGAGTTGAATCAATCGCCGGCAGCCGCCACTCAACCTGTTCCGGCATGCCCGGCGGGCTCAATTGCTGGAGAGGTAACCGCCCATGTCGTCTTCCTCTTCGTCTTCGGGCAGGCGGCTTTCCAGCTCGTCCAGGATGGAAAGAAGCTCGTTATACCAGGGGGCACGTGCTTCGAAAAGGTAGGTTCGCCCCTCGTGGTCGTAGGAGAGTTCAATAGAACAAGTGAACCCATTATAGTTTGACAACTCTTTCAGGCGCCCTTCTATATGCCTTTTTTCGTCTATGGGCAACTCGCATTCGCGAAGCATGCGGCGAGCGTCTTCAACCATTTCGGAGGAGAAATTCAGGTGGGCGAAAACAATGCACTTGACGGCCGAAGCGCGGGCGGTTTCAAGGAAAAGGCGAAAGTCAGGATAATGCGCCGTGTCCCAAACGGCTAAAGGTCGCGAATCCCCCAGCGGGCAGTGCCCGTGGAAAATCGAAAAATCACGGGCCTTTAGCTCATTCAGGATTTCATCTTTCAGCGTATCCAGATTAAGTTTCATTTAAGGCAGGGTCGCCACCAGCACACCGTGCTGCTCGCCCAGCTCACGGGCAGCAGGCGTCACAATGGTCTTTGGCCCGATAAATATCTTACGTGATTCCCTTATAGCCTCCCGAACATCGTTCTCACAGACGAACTCTGCGATTTTTACCGCGGGCGCTGGACTTGGTGCAGGGGGCGGAGTGGGCTGAGCAGTCGCCGTTGAAACGAGAGGTTGGGCTGCGGTCAGCGGAGTCCGTGAAGTCAGAAAGCGTTCCACGACTCGTGAAGCAATTTCCGATGCCGGAGGTGGTGCGGGTTGAACCGTAGTTGCGGCGGAGGCCGGTGGGTTTGGCCTTATGCCGCGCTCGGCCAGGTATTGCTCGATGACGGCAATGATCGTCTCCCGCAATTCAGCCAGAGGTTGCGCCGGTTTTGCGGCAGGGAGTGTAAAGGCGTCCTCAGGACGCCGCACTGCATAAGCCAGCCGCTTGATGTTGATCAGGTGCAGCGGGCCTACGTTGTCCCCCGTAGCGCTGCCGCCGGCAGCGCCGCAGCCCAGCGTCATCGAGGGTAGCAAGTTAGTCGTCACGCCGACCGAACCGGCAGGCGACTGCGTATTCACCATAACCCGCATGGCGGGCATGCGCTCGGCAAAAGCCCGTATGCGGCTTTCGTCGCGGGAGAATATTACACAAGTATGGCCTATGCCGCCGTAGTGCAGAACGGCTTCGCAGGTCGCCAGCGCCTGTTCAAAATCGCGCACGAAAATTAGCGACAGCACCGGCGAAAGTTTTTCAGCCGAAAGCGGATATTCCTTGCCTGCTCCTTGAATCTCGACAGCCAGGATGGACGTATCCGGCGGCACCCGAAAGCCGGCCATCTCGGCAATTTGCATCGGCGACTGCCCCACGCATTTGGGATTTATGCCGCCGCCCGGCTTAAGCAGCGTCTTCTCGAGCGCAGTTTTCTCTTCTTCGTTACAGATGTAGGCCCGGCGGGCCCTCATTTCGGCCAAGACCCGCTCGCGCAGGCAAACCTCGGCCACCAGCGACTGTTCGCTGCTGCAAACCGTACCGTAATCGAAGGATTTTCCCTTTATGACCTGGTCTACGGCTTCGGCCACCTCATAACTGGTATCCAGCAGCACCGGGACGTTGCCAGGCCCAACTCCCAAGGCGGGCTTGCCGCTAGAGTAAGCGGCGCGAACCATGCCCGATCCGCCGGTCGCCAGAATCATGGCCACCTGGGGATGTTTCATTAACTCCTGGGTGGCCTCCAGAGTCGGTTTGCTCAGGCACTGTATGATTCCCTCAGGAGCGCCTGCTGCAACCGCAGCGCGGTGCATCAGTTCGGCGGTCTCATATGTGCAACCGGTGGCCCCAGGGTGCGGGCTTATTACTATGGCGTTGCCGGCTTTGAGCGAGATGATGCTCTTGTAGATAACCGTGGAGGTGGGATTGGTAACCGGTACTATGGCTGCTACTACTCCGACCGGCACACCATACTCGATGATCCGTTCCTCCGGAATTTCGCGCAGTACGCCGAGCGTGCGCATGTTGCGTATCCGGCGCGGAAGCCACTCGGCGCACATGTAGTTCTTGAAAAGTTTGTCCTCGACGTTGCCGTAGGTGGTTTCCTGGACTGCAAGTTCCGCCAGCCGCCGGGCATGTTCGCGGCCTGCCGCCGCCATGCTTTCGACCACGGCATCGGCCTGCTCCTGCTTAACAGACCTGTATTTCAGCCAGGCAGCGTGGGCCCGCTCCACTTTTGCGCGGACTTCGGCAATTATGGATGGATCGATTTCACGAGACATTTTTAATTGGCCCGGCCGGCGGGCGGCTGGTTTTTTCCGACCGGGAGTTCACCTTTACTTTTTCGCTTTTGATCCGCCGGAGAGTACTTTCTCAACCTCATCATGCGGATTGGGAATTACGTGTACGGCGATCAACTCGCCGACTCTGCGAGCGGCGGCAGCGCCTGCGTCTGTGGCAGCTTTGACTGCGCCGACGTCTCCCCGGACCGAAACCATTACATAGCCTGCGCCGACATACTCCTTGCCGGTTAGAACCACATTGGCGGTCTTAACCATTGCATCGGCCGCCTCAATGGCTCCGATCAGGCCTTTGGTTTCAATCATCCCGAGTGCTTCCATGAATCCTCCTCAAAGAGCCCGACTTATCGGTAATTCAATAACCTAGCACAGCCGGTTGCTCAAAACAATGCAGTGGGTCTCGCCGGGCCGCAGGCGGAGCCGGCCCCCCGCGCCGCGCCCCGCCGGCCGAGGCGAGCGACAAGGCCGGCAGCCGGGACGCCTGGATGCTCTATAATGGGCGACTGGGAGCAATTCCCGCTCCATGGAAGACATCAAGAAAAAACTACAAGAGGAAATAGCCCAGCTTGAGTGGGAACTGCGCCACGAGTTGCCCAAAGAGATACTCAAGGCGCGGGCGCACGGAGACCTCAGCGAGAACGCCGAATACCACGCCGCCAAAGAGCGGCAGGGTTACGTTAGTGCGCGGCTTGAGCAGCTCAAAAAGCGACTGGCGGAAATCTCCATGGTGGACCTTTCCAAGCTTCCCACCGACAGGGTCGGTTTGGGTTCCACCGTGGTGGTTCTGGATTTGGAGAAGGAGCAGGAAATCACATATAAGCTTGTCACCAGCGAGGAGGCGGACGTAACGGCCGGGCGCATCTCGACCACCAGCCCCATCGGACGAAGCCTTCTGGGAAAAAAGGTGGGAGATGTGGTTAAAGTGAACATTCCCGGCGGGGTGCGGGAGCTGGAGATTCTGAAACTTACCACCATCCATGATTCGGTCTAGAGCCGGGCAGGGAAAGCATGCGCATGACTTTTACCCGTGCAATTGGGGCGGCTTGTGAAAAGGTCATTTTTTCCATTGTTCGCGCTCTGGCCCTAAGCCGGATCCATCCCAACGTACTTACGTTTCTCGGCCTGGTGGTTAACGGCATCGCCGCAGCATTGCTGGCGGCCGGGCACTTTGTCTCAGCAGGCCTGGTTATTATGGGCGCCGGCCTGTTCGATATGGTGGACGGCCGGGTGGCGCGTAGCACCAATCGAGTTACTCACTTCGGAGGATTTTTCGACTCGGTGCTAGACCGTTATTCGGATCTGGTGCTGCTGATGGGCTTGCTGGTTTATTACGCCTCGATCAACCGTCCGTTTTACGTTATCTTGACCGCTGTCGTCATGACCGGTTCAGTTATGGTTAGCTACACCCGCGCCCGCGCCGAGTGCACCATCGAGCGATGCAAAGTAGGGTTCATGGAGCGTCCCGAACGCATAGTCCTGCTTATTATAGGGGCCTTGTTCAACAGGATGGCGCAGGTGCTATGGGTAATAGCGGTTCTCGCCAACCTGACGGTCATTCACCGCATAATTTACACCTGGCAGCAAACGCGTCACCTTGAATGTTCCAAACCCGCAGCCCGCTCAACCGCCACCAGCCGCTTCAACTGAGCATTGTTTACAGACCGGCGCCCGAGGTTGTGGTCGTCAGGCGGCCGTGTTTAACGCCCTTTGTGGCTATCAAAGCGTCGGCCAGCTTCTGAATTTGCGCGGCTTTGCCGCGCACCACCAGTACCTCCAGGCAGTGGTCGTGATCCAGGTGAACGTGCAGGGTCGAAATAACGTGATGGTGAAACTCGTGCTGCAAGTCCGTAAGCCGATCGCTTAGCTGGCGCACGTGGTGGTTATAGACGATGGTTATAGTGCCCACCACCGGACTCTCCGGGCTTTGCCAGGCGGTCTGCACCAGATTGTCGCGGATCAGGTCGCGGAACGCTTCCGAGCGGTTGGTGTAGCCGCGCTTGGCGATCAGCGCGTCAAATTTTTTCAGTAAATCGGAGTCTATGGCGACTCCGATCCGGCTAAGTTCGCCCATGTGCAAAAATAGCTTACAGCAGTGCGCCGCGGCTGGCAACTAGTGGCACGAATGAATTAATCGTGCTACTTTAATTAACGATTCGATGCACATCCCCGACGGATTCCTAACCGCACCAGTTTATTTACCGCTCGGCGCGGCTTCGGCCGCGGGGCTGGCGCTTGCCGCCAGGCAAGCCCGGCGCGAAATAGACAGTGACCGGGCTCCTTTGCTCGGGTTGATGGGCGCATTCATCTTCGCCGCCCAGATGATCAACTTCCCGGTTGGCCCCGGAACAACCGGACACCTGCTCGGCGCCGGTCTTCTGACTTCTACGCTCGGTCCGGCTGCCGCGGCGGTTGTCATGGCGGCTATCCTTGTAGTGCAAGCCTTGCTTTTCCAGGATGGGGGCGTGCTGGCCTTGGGCGCCAATGTTTTCAATATGGCCCTGGCAGCTACGCTTGCGGCACATTTTGTTTTTAAGCTTTTTGCCCGCGGCCGGCTTAGACGGGCAGCTATTTTTTTGGGCTCTGCAATAGGGGTTATGATTGCGGCTCTTTTAACCATCAGCGAATTGCGGCTGGCGGGTATACCGGTTCCTGGCAAGCTGCTGGGCGTTTCCCTGGTCTTGTTTGCCGCCAATGCCTGCCTTGAGGGAGTAATTACGATGGCGGCTGTCGGCGTTCTGGAGCGAATGAATCCAGGATGGGTGAAGCTTCCCGCAGCCGAAATGACAAATTTCGTTGCCGCAGCCTTGGGCTTGGCTTCTTTGCTGCTGGCTACTGCCGGCGTGTGGGTGGCTTCTTCCGATCCGGATGGGCTGGAAAAGTTAGCTGAACAATTGGGAGTAGCAGAGCGTGCTCGCAATTTCGCCGGCGCGCCGTTCCCCGACTACTTAATCGCCCGCTTCGACAGCTCGTGGGCGAGTAAATCCCTGGCCGGTGCGGCGGGCCTTGTGGTGGTCTTTGCGCTGCTCGTGCTTGGCGGTCGCGCTTGGCTCCGCCGGAAGGATGCCTGAGTGCATCACGTTGTATTAGATGAATGGGCGCGGCGGACAAGCTGGTTTCACCAGCGCGATGCCCGTATAAAGATCTTGGTATTGATAGTTTTCCTTGTGTCGCTGGCCGGCGCCCCCCACCATGAGCCACAATACCGGCTTTGGGCATATGCGATTTTGCCTTTAGCCGGGCTGTGGGCGGGGCGCCTCCCCCTTGCAGGAGTAATTTTTCGGGCGGCTTCGGTTCTGCCCGTGGCGGCGGCTGTCGCCTTGGGCAGCCTGGCGGCGGGAGACGTCAGCCGCGCCTGCGCGCTGGTGACCAAGAGCTTCGTCTCGGCGCTTGCAGTGCTCGTAGCAATGGGATCGACCCCCATGCCTCAAGTGGTGGCCGGCTTGGAGTCACTCGGCGCGCCACGTTTCTTGCTTTGGGTCCTACAGTTTCTTCACCGCTATCTATTCGTAATTTCGGAACAGGCGCAGCACATGCGGCTGGCGGCTCTTTCCAGAGGGGCAGCCGGAGGTCCGCGATTTAACCACGCTCGTATGAGGGCAGCCGCCGGCGCAATAGCGGTGCTGTTCGCACGCTCCCACCATCGGGGTGAATCAATTTACCGCGCAATGATTTCTAGGGGCTATTCAGGAAAACTTCATATGGGTGAACCCAGAAAACTCAATAGAGGGGATTACTTACTAATGGTAATGGGACTAACGGCAACCATGGGACTAAGATTTGGCTTGGTACTGTTACCGTGGTAGAGCAAGTTATAAAAGTTCGAAATCTCAGATTCAGTTATCCGGGTGGGATACAGGCGCTTTGTGGCGTAGATTTTGATCTTTTTTCTTCAGAAACTGTCGCAGTTTTTGGGGCCAACGGATCAGGTAAGACGACTTTCGTCCTGCATCTTAACGGTTTGCTTGGTGGGGAAGGCTTGGTGGAGGTTTGCGGCGTGCCGGTACGGAAGGAGACACTACATCTGGTTCGGCGCAAAGTAGGCATTGTGTTTCAGGATCCTGATTCTCAGCTATTCATGCCTTCCGTGCTGGAGGACGTGGCTTTTGGGCTTTTGAATCTGGGGATGGCTAGGAAGGAGGCTTTAGAACGCGCCGCCTATTATCTGCGGTTAGTGGGGATAGAGGCGGCGGCTCCAAGGCCACCCTATCAGTTGAGCAGCGGGGAAAAAAAACGAGTAGCCATTGCGGGAGTATTGGCTATGGAGCCGAAGGTATTGGTCCTGGATGAGCCCACTACCTTTCTGGACCCGCCGGGCCAAAAAGAGATTCTACAGCTACTTGCGGACTTGCCTCAAGCAAAAGTACTAGTGACCCACAATGCCGTTTTTGCGAGCGAGTTGGCGGATCGGGCCGTCTTTTTTGAGAGGGGCAAAATCACAGCCCAAGGCGCGGTGCTAGACCTGGCACAGAAGCTTGACTGGCAACTCACTCCAACCCCTCGCCCACGCTCCGGCGATAGATGAGTCTACCTAGTTATCAGCCTGTCAGCCCTCTTTGGATTGAGCAGCTTGAGCTTTCCGGTACTCGGCCCAGCGGCGCTTCTGCGCCATGGCTATGCGGCGCCGTGCTTCGGGGCTTAATTCCCGCTTCCGGCCTATTTTCATGACGGGACTCGCACCAGCCTTAACTCTACGCCCGCCTAGCATAGCTCTTACCTGCTCGATTTGTTCTTCTATTCTTTTTTTCTGGTGCTCCAATCCCTCCAGTGCGGCGGTGAGAAAGGATATATCCTGCAATGCATTACTTGGTCTAGGCATCGTGTCTCCCTTAATTACAATAGCACCGCTTCCAGTCTTCCTGTCAAGTTATATTTTTGTATCCAGGTAAATAGTTACCGGACCATCGTTGATCAGCTCAACTAGCATTGATGCTTGGAACACACCAGTTTCTACCTTAAGCCCGCGGAGGCGGAGGGCCTGAACAAGATACTCGTAAAGAATCCTCGCTTGCTCGGCCGGAGCGGCGTCTTGAAACCCGGGCCGGTTACCGCGCCGCGCGTCGCCATATAAGGTGAATTGCGAAATCACAAGTACGGCGCCGCCTACTTGCTGTACATCCAGGTTCATCTTTCCTTCGGCGTCGGGGAAAATGCGCAGGCGGGCGATCTTATCGGCCAGATAGTCGGCGTCTGCGGTGTTGTCGTTCTGCCCCACGCCCACGAAAACCAGCAGCCCGCGCCCAATGCTGCCTACGGTTGAGCCCTCCACCTCTACCCGGGCTTGCAACACACGCTGAATAACCACTCGCATACTCCGCCAGTATGCCAAACCGGAGCGCTCCCTGCCCCAGGTGAAAATGCGCGTGGGCCGATATACTGAAGGATCGGAACGAAAATGCCAATCCGGAAAGTCGTCTCTTATGCTGATGCGGGCGTCAACATTGATGAAGCGGACCGTGCGGTAGCACGGATCCGCGAGCTGGCGCGAACTACCTTTCATGCTCGGGTGCTCACCGATATCGGTAGCTTTGGTGCCGGCTTTTTGCTGTCTGGCTGGAGGAATCCGGTGCTGGTTAGCTCGGCCGACGGCGTGGGTACGAAGCTCAAGATAGCCTTTGCCACCGGGCGCCACAACACGGTCGGCGAAGACCTGGTCAATCACTGTGTTAATGACATTGCCGTACAGGGCGCGACGCCGCTTTTCTTTCTGGATTACTTTGCTGCCGGTCGGCTCGATGCCGGAGTAGTCGGCCAGATAGCCGAAGGATTAGCCCGGGGCTGCTCGGACAACGGCTGCGCGCTTATCGGCGGTGAAACGGCGGAAATGCCGGGTATGTATGCTCCGGGCGAATATGATCTGGCTGGATTTATCGTCGGCGCTGTCGAACGCCGGCGGCTTATTACGGGCAGCTCCATACGAGTGGGGGATGTTTTGATTGCGCTGCCTTCGACTGGGCTGCATACCAACGGCTATTCACTGGCCCGGAAACTTCTATTCGAAGTTGCCGGCTACGGACCGGAGACGTTTCTGGCCGAGCTGGGCTCGACCGTGGCCGATGAGCTGCTGAAAGTCCACCGCAGTTACCTGTGCGCCATTCAGACGCTGCATGCGCGCGGGCTGCTGCATGGTGCGGCGCACATAACCGGAGGCGGCATAACCGACAATACGCCTCGCATTCTGCCCGAAGGCCTGGCGGCCGAAATAGATACGAATTCCTGGAAAGTGCCGCCTATATTTGAGCTGCTTAGAAAACTGGGGAACATCCCGGAGGATGACTATCGGCGGACTTTCAATTTAGGCGTGGGCATGATACTGGCGGCGCCCGCCGCGCGCGCGGCGGAGGCCCTGCGGCTGCTTGAAAGGATTGGTGAACACGGCTGGCGCCTGGGGCGAGTCATCCGGCGGCGCCGGGGCATGAAGTCTAGGGTGGTCTACATATGAAGAAAAGGCTTGGAATACTGCTTTCCGGACGCGGCTCTAATTTTGAAGCAATTGCCGATAACGTCGCGGCCGGAAAAATTGATGCTGAGATAGCCGTCGTAATTTCCAATCGGCCTGAAGCGCGTGGACTGGAGATTGCCCGAGCCCGCGGGTTAAATGCCGTCTGCATTCCGTCCAAGGGCATGGAGCGTGAAGCCTACGATCGGCTGGTGGTGGCTGAGCTGAAAAAGCATCAGGTGGATCTGGTGTGCTTGGCCGGGTTTATGCGGCTGTTGAGCGCCTATTTCGTGCGGGAATTTCCTATGCGAATATTGAACATACATCCGGCGCTGTTGCCCTCTTTTCCCGGACTGGACGCCCAGCAGCAAGCGCTTGAACACGGCGTGAAAATCTCCGGCTGCACCGTGCATTTCGTCGACGAGTATCTGGACGCCGGGCCGATTATCATGCAAGCTGCCGTTCCGGTACTGGACGATGACACGGTCGAAACGCTCTCGGCCCGCATCCTGGCCGAAGAACACCGCATCTATAGCGAAGCCATACGCCTGGTGCTAAGCGGGAATTTCCGTCTGGTGGGCCGCCGGGTCTTATTTGGAAAGTAATTGATTGACCTTGGCCATAACCTCAAAGGCGTCGGCCACGTAAAGCACATCGGCTTTACCGCGCGCCCAGCCGCAATTGGGGTCAAGATTCACGGCGCGACGTTGCTGAATGAAGCGCCAGCCGACCGTGTGCGGTTCTTCACCGTGGCAGCAGGTGGCCAGACCCTTGGGATGCCGGGGCGTCGAGCCGGTCTGTCCAACTTGATTCATATGGGTAAGGAAAGGCAGCACGGTTTCTCCCTCAGAACTTAGGTCCACCAGCGACTTGCTGCTTCCGAGGGAGCACTGCGTGAGGCGGACGAAGCTCAGGATCAACTCTGCGGCTTCCTCCAGGCGCACCCGCCCGTCCGGCTGCTTCTTGGTCCACCCGGCGCCGGCTACAAACAGAAGCTCGGCGTCAGGCCGTATGGTCTGTTCGCCCGCCTGCGGAGCTTTCTTGCCCAGCACTTGGGTCCGCGATGCGGCTTCTACGGCTACGGTCTCCAAGACCACCGGGGCTGCTGCCCCGCTCCAAGGCGTCCAGCAGCCCGGCTCTAGCGTCAGGAACCAGGGGCGGGCCGCGCGGGTCAAGGTCGCTTCTATCCGCTGCCGATAGAACCAGCGCGTGGCGAGAAGTTTACCGTTTTCGACGTTCAAGGCCGTGATGTGAGTGTCGGCGCGACCACCCGCCCTCTGCGCGGCGCCGGCCAGCGAGCGCGACCAGCGCGAGGTGGCGGGAGCCAGCACAACGGTGGCTCCGGCGGCTTTTGCCAGGGCGCCGGCGGCCTGGGCGTCGGTCGCATAGCGCGGCTGCGCGAATTCGGGGCCGGCCGCTGCCAGCCAGCGCGCCGCACCGTATGAACCTATGCTTTCGGCGGCTGCGCCGGGATCCGCTCCGACCAGGCCTACCACCGGCTTTGCGCCAAGCGCTTGGCCGAGGGCCTCCGCCGCCGCCAACGCCTCAAGCGCCGGCCGGCCGAGTGAGCCGTTTTCTTCAACGTGCGCCAGAATCAACAAAGTTTCCATGATGGATCCCTCTTAAGTCTCGTTTCGTATCCAGGCCACGATTTCGCGGGCGATCTCATCCGCCGTCAGGTTCTTTACGATGCGAGTCTCGCGCCGCTGTGCCGGCAGCCTTACGCCCGTGAAAGCCAGGTCGGAAGAATCCAGCTTCGCCTGCCGAGCGCGCTGAAGCGCGGGCATTATGGCGCGCATATTGGCCATGCCGATCTGTGGATTGTTGGGCGGCTCGGGCAGATTCCCCGTGGCCCAACCCAATACGGCCGGCGGGCCGGCGCAACGGCTAACTTGGTGCAAGCCGCCTTCGATGCGCTCCAACACTTCAAAAGAGCCGTCTTCAGCCACGATTAGCTCATCCACTCCCTGGAATTGCTCGGTGATGCCCAGCCGTTCGCCTAGCATCTGCAAAGTAACACCGGCGCCCCGCGAGGCTGATTCCCAGCCGCCGAAAATCAGCAGGCGCGAGCGGTCCAGGCCTTCGATACCCTGAATGGCGTCGGCCAGAAGCGCCGCAGCCTCCGCGGGATCAGTGAAGCCGCTGGCGGGACCATCCAGAGCGACCAGCTCGAAGGGCGCCTTTTGAGCCACCGCCATCATGACTTGTTGTAGTTTGACCTTGGGACTCAGGCTCACGAGCCGCACCTTGGTGCCGGGGAACCGCTTGCCCAGCGCCGCAGCTTCATAGAGCGCATGCGCCGCCCAGGGATCTAGCACCGCCGGCAGCATCATTTCGTTTTTTAGCGCCGGGCCGGGGGCCGGCTCCAGCGTCTGGAGCGGGTCGGGAACTATGCTTGCGCACACTACTATTTCGAAAGGCTGCATTATCTTTCCAGTATATTCAGGATGTCTTGAATGAAAAGAAGCCGCTTACGTTCTCCCAGAGTAATTGCGGAAAGCTCTTATCCAGGTAGGACCGGATTGAGACGTAACATTGATCGCATTTGTTGCTGCGCGTGAATTCTGCGATCATGCGGTCGCGGTCTTCCAATCGATAACGCTTGAACTGCATTGAGCAGGGCTGCAAAAAGCCGTCGGCAGTGACCACCAGAAAGCGCAACCCGGCGGCGCAACCCGGCGCGCCTCCGTTTTCGAAGTAGCGCCGCGTGGCGTCAAGTGTTGTGGTTGAATTAACTATCCAACCGCTCGCGTCCCGGCGAGCTTCAACTGCATCCAAACCCCGGTTGAGCGCCGCCAGTTGCTCGGCCGTATTAAGGAAATAGTCCCGGCAGCCGGTTCGCCGGGCCGAATAAGCGCTATAACAAATGTTGACTCCCCAGCGGCGGGCTTGGTCGGCCATAGCTTCGATTTCGCCGACATTCTCGCTAGTTATGCAGGAATTCAGAACTATGTCGTCGTAGCCATAGGCGGCGCAGCGCGGGATGAGATCACTAAGATGAGCGTACAAGCCGGGAGAGCCGCGGAACTCGTCGTGGCGGCTGTCGGGAAAGTCCAAACTGACGGAGAATTGATCAATGCCCGCTTCGTGCAGCTCCAAATACAAATCCTCGGTCATCTCCGACCAGTTGGACACCAGTATGGTGTAGGGAATGCGCCCGTCGTATTTAATGTTGCGGACGATTTCGGCAACGTCTTTGCGCAAGAGCGGCTCGCCGCCCGAAATCTGAACTACGCAAGGCTTCAGATTTTCGGTGTAACGGCGATAGTCCGCAGGCTTCATGTTCCGGGAATCATCCTTGGGGCCGCCGTGGTCGCAGTGCTTGCAATAGCAGGAGCAGGAATCGGTGACTTCAAACGAAACGACTAGCGGACGCTCAAATATCCAGTTAAGAGTGCCCCGCCCGATAATGCGGAGCGACTCAATTAGTGGGACCTTGCGCATCTAACACCAAACAGTACTTTCCATCGGGATCGTAGCAAACGCCCACGCCTTCTGGCAATCCCTGTTCAGGCAGTAGAGTCCACGCGCAGGCGGGCGGCATCAATTCTCGGTTGAATGGAGCCCGCCGGCGCCGGCGCGCAACTCTATATTGGTTCGCTCGGGCGCCTCCGGCAAGGTTTGCGTACAGTTCCACACACATGCGCCGCAGTGTACGCATTTATCCCGATCGAATTGCGGCCGGCCGTCTGCGCCTGCGGTGATTGCCTCGCCTGAGCATATCTCAACGCAAATTTTCGTCTCACAGGTGTCGCAAAGCTCCGGATAGAGAAAAACAACATGGTCGGCGAAGCCCGGAGACGCTTGGACTTTACCGCCAACAAGCAGTGCATCCTGATGAGAAATCAGCAGTTTACCGTCCAGCTCGACCTCCGGCCAGCCGGCCTTGCGCATGAGTGCCTCATGCAAGGGAGCGCCCGCAGCGCGAGCTTGTTCGCGAATTTGATTAAGCTCCTGTTTTGATATTTTATTTTTATAGTATTTTTCTAATGATACTGTATGAGCCTGAGGCGAGCGTACTTCGCCAGGGGCTGTTAACAGCCCTCGCGTCAGGCCGGCCAACGCCATGCCTGCCAGTCCTCTTAAGAAGCCCTGATGAAAACCAACCCTGGCGCGCGCGGCAACGCGAGCTTCTTTTTCAACCCAACTGGCGCGGCGGCGCGACAGATAAGTTCGCTCCAGATTTGCCCGGCTGAAATCGGCTCCATTTTCAAGTAATTCCAGGACTCCCTCGGCCAATTGAACACCGGTCGCCCAGGCCTCGTCCACGCCCGAGCCAGTCAACACGTTGGTGCTGCCGGAGCCTTCGCCTATCCGTGCGCACCCGTCCAATACTAAATAGGGCTCGCCCGCGCGTCCGGATTCAAGCAGGGATTTTGCTCCCCAGCTTCTGAGACGAGCGCCTTTAAGGTGGCGCCACAAGTATGGATGTTTAAGATAATACTGTAGATATCTATAGGTGGTGCGCACCGGGCTGGCAAACCAAGAGGGAACAAAAATCCCCACCGAGGCAATGTTGCCGGGGTGAACGTAGAAAAATCCGAAAATCTCCGGCTCAGGAAAACCCAGCGTGTGAAGTACTGTGCCGGGCTCTAGCGCGCAGCCTTCGGGCAGCTCGACCACCATCTTGGCGCCCACGGCCCATTCTCGTTGATGATGGCCCGGCGGAAGTCCGAAGTGTTCATTGAGCTTACGTCCGACAGGTCCGACTGGGCCATCTCCTACAACAGTAAGACTAGCTCGCACGTCCATGCCGGGCAGATAGCCTGCATCCGGACGTCCGTTTCGGTCCACCCCTTGATCGGCCAAGCGTACTCCAACGATCCTCTTGTTTTCGATAAGCGGTTCGGAGACTGGCGTCCCCGGCCAGATCTGAACCTGTCCGGTAGCTATAATCTGCTGGCCCACCCACTGCATGAATTGGCCGATGGAGATGACGATTCCGTCTTTTTTGTGCAGGAAATCCGGCGTGTAAGGTATCTCGATGGCGTCGTTCCGGCAGCCGGTTAGGCTCGGAAATGAGCGCACCATGCGATCGGCGACTCGCAACCAGCGAGGCCGACGGCTGGCGCCAACCGAATCAAGCAGGTAAACCAGCTTTTCAACCCGAACCGGCGCCGCCATAGGGATTTGCGCCGGGTCCAGATCCGGGAAACTGGAGCGTATGCTGCGTGCCCGGGTGACCGCTCCTGAAACTCCGAATGCGATGTCATCAGCTCGTTCATAGCAAAGCACTTGTAGCGGCATTCCAGGCGAAACTCGGCTTTCAAACCGCGGGCTGCCGTCAGAGGCGACCAATCCCTTGCATAAAGTAGTTAGAAAGCCGCCCATGGCCGGGCCAAAGCCGACACAAACAATATCTACATCTACCGATTGCCGGGGTATTTCAGCCTGGCTGCTCATGCTGGATAGTCCAAAGCTTCGGGTATCATTATGCGGGTCAGGGCATCGGCTGCCCGAACTTTTGCTAGGTGGACGCCGGTAAGGCACCCATCTAGCTTGGCGCGCAATCGCACAAATTGTTCGACTCCGTCGAAACGGGAGCAGGGTCCGGCTTTGGCGGGATGCTGTTCGTTTTTATCAACTACATCTGTAGCAGAGCTTCCGATGCCTGGAATCAAACTCTCGAGCGTAAGCAATTCATCCTGAGTGTAACAAGAAGCGCTTTCATCCCATGCCGGGTGCGGCCGGTACCCGAAAACCAGCTCGGCTGTTATGCGACCTACTTCACCCGCCGCCCGGGCGCACTGCACGTGGCACAAGGCCGTATAAAAATCGATAAGACCTTCAAGACCCTCGGCCAGCGCCGGATTCTGGGGCCCTTTTTCGGCCAACTCCACCACGTCCAGGATGAAATAACGGGCAGCCAGCAACCAGCAGAGAGCATCGGCCAAGGGAAACGTAACGCCTTGCCGGGAATTTTGGTAGAGCCGGGCCCCGCTTGGATCGGTCGCTTTCTGCAAATGATTCACGGTCCACAGCCAGAGGTTCATGGCCGAGGCCAGCGTACAGGCGCCCGTGCCCGGACGCCGCGCGGCGATTTCGCGCATTTCGGCCACCCAGCGGTGGAACTGGGCCAGGAAAAGTTCACTCGTCATGGTGACGCTCAACTGGCGCCGCTGAACGGCTTCCGGTCCCTCGTAGGTGGCCTCCAGTTGGGCATCCATCCATTTGTGCCCGAGAAAACCGGGGCAGTCTTCGGTGATACCGTAGCCGCCCATAAGGCTAACGGCCTCGCGCATCATGTTGGCGCCATGGCCTGTATTCCAAAGTTTTGCCGCCGGGCAGAGCACGTTGGCGAGCGAGTCGAGCAGGGCAAACTTGACCATAGGGCCGTCGCAGTCTGTTCCTTGCTGCAAGCAGTCCAGGGCCTGTTTCTGGTAGCGGCGCATGGCCTTGAGCGCCGCCGTTCCGCGGCCTACGCCCTGTGAAGCGAAGAAGGTTTCCTTTTGTCTTTCCAGCGGATCCAGCTCGTCAAACAGCCGGGCGGCGGCAAAACCCAGGCTGGCGCTGGCTTCGCCCGTGGCCCAAATCTCAACCAAACGGTGGAGCACATCTTCTTTCATTTGAAGCCCCAGCTCGTGCCGTGGCGAGCCTGGGGTTGAGGTTTCGGCGCCGCGAAACCGACTGCGGTGGTAACGTATCAGGGGTTCGACGGCCGAGAGCAGTTTAGCGGCGGTCATCAAACCAACCGTTACGCGGGTGCGGCGGAAAACAGCCTCAATCACTTCGCCGTGACTGTAGTTGGGTATAATTACGCCGTCTTTCACCGTGTAGCCGCCGATGATGCGGCTGGCCGGCACGCGCAGATTAAAGATCGGATCTCGGGTAGAAGAAAGCTGGTGAACCAGCTTGCGCGCCGGCGCACCCCGATCGAAGACGCCCGGGTCGGTCTCTTCCAGAATCACCATGCAGCTTCCTTTGATACGGGGGTCGTCGCTATCGACGGCTGCGGTGACGAAATTAGCAAAGGCCATGTTGGTGATGAACCGGCCGCGTTTGTTCACCTCGAGAATCGGTTCTTTACCCGGTTCCCATTCGGCCACCCGCACCTTGCCGCCGAGCATGCCGGTTTCGACGCCGACATAGGGCAACGGCTCGGTCAGGGCAAAAGCTCCGCGCCATATCTTACGGTCCTCGCCTGGCGCGGGCGGCGCCGAGCGACGGAAGTAGGTGTCGCGCTGCTCCGGCGTGCCCCGTTCGTGTATCGGCGCCAGCGCTAGGCAGTTGGCCAGGCTGCAAGTGGCTGCGCCGGCGTCAACCCAGGCCAGCTCAAATGCGACCAGCGCCAGCGCCAGGTTTTTAGGGCCTTGTATGAAGCCGCCCTGCTCGGGATCGAGAAACACGGCCGTTATGCCCGACTCATCGAAGACCTTCAGCAATGAGGCCTTCTCCTCTGTCCACTCGTGTGTGTTGCGGGCTCCCGCCGCCACCAGCCGGGCTACCGGCCCGCGGGCTACCGCCCGCGCCGATTGGACCACCATCTGAAGATCGTAGCGGTCGCTAAAGCGCCACATAATCTGCCGGACATCGTCACCCGGAAGTGTGCGAATCGAGTCAGGAGTACGCTGTTCAAGCTCTGACGACATATTGGGAATTCTCCGAAACCTCTATTCATGTTAACTTAGCCATCCCTGCCTCTGTTGAATTTAGCCTTCCCGTCCGATCAATCCAGGGAGGGAGATGGATGGCGCAGGCCGAAACGGCGGGGCGCGCTCTGGTCACTGGCGCGGCCGGTTTCATTGGCAGTCATTTGGTCGACCGGCTACTAGCGTCAGGCTGGAGTGTGACGGCCATCGATAATTTCGATCCATTCTATGACCGGGCCATAAAAGAAGCTAATATTTTCGAACACCGCTTGAACAGCCGTTTTCGCCTGCTCGAGCTGGATGTCAGGCAACCCGGCGCGCTTGAAGAAGCAGATCTGGCGGGCGATTTTGATGTAATTGTCCATTTGGCTGCACGGGCTGGCGTACGCCCTTCGATTGCGGACCCGGCAGGTTATTACGAAACCAATGTGCGGGGCACTCAAAATCTGCTTGAGTTTGCTCGGCGCAGGGGCATCCGGCGTTTTGTGTTTGCCTCTTCAAGCAGCGTATACGGGGCGAACCCGCGGGCGCCCTGGAGCGAGCAAGATTTGGAGCTTAAACCGGTAAGTCCATATGCCGCCAGCAAGCTCAGCGCCGAGCTTTTAGGTCATGTCTACAGCCATCTGCACGGCATAAGCTTCATCGCCCTGCGTTTTTTCACCGTCTACGGGCCCCGGCAGCGGCCGGATCTGGCGATTCACAAGTTTGCGCGGGCAATTCTGGCCGGCCACCCAGTTCCGGTTTACGGCGACGGTTCAACCAGCCGCGACTACACTTACATCAGCGACATAATTGACGGCGTTGTGGCCGCCATCGCGCGGCGTGACTTGCAATATGAAGTCATCAATCTGGGCAACAGCCATGCCGTCAACCTGCTGGAAATGATTCATGAACTTGAAAACGCGCTGGGCATCCGTGCGCGCCTGGAGTGGCGCCCGGAGCAACCAGGCGACGTTCGTCATACTTGGGCCGACATAAGCAAAGCTGCAAGCCTGCTGGGATATCAGCCGAGGGTAGCTTTGCGTGAGGGGTTACGCAGATTCGTTCAATGGCTGGCATGGCAGCAGGCTCTTGACCTTGAGCATCTGAATAAGGCCTTGACTCTTTCAACAACTATGGCGCCTTCATCTATGACATAATCCGAGCTGATGAAGACGCGCTATAAAATCTTAATCCTGCTTTTCCTAATATCAACCATAAGCTACCTAGACCGGGTATGCATCTCGGTGGCCGGGCCCCGCATGCAAGCCGATCTCAACCTGGCCCCGGACCAGTGGGGGTGGGTCGTAGGCGCCTTTGTTCTCACCTATGCGCTCCTGGCCGTGCCCTCAGCCCGGCTGGGAGAGCGCTTCGGCGGGCGGCGGGTGCTCACGGCCATTGTCACCTGGTGGTCGGCATTTACGTTCCTGACTGGGCTCGCCATCAATTACCCCATGCTCGTCCTCACGCGGCTGCTTTTCGGTGCGGGAGAGTCGGGCGCCTATCCCATCACCACCGGCGCCCTTTCACGATGGTTCCCTCAGGCCGAACGCGCCCGGGCGGTGGGCATCGTGTGGATGGCGGCGCGTATAGGAGGTGCGCTATCGCCGGTTCTGGTGGTCCCCGTTCAGGAAGCTTACGGATGGCGCATGTCGTTTTTTGTATTTGCCTTCGCCGGGTTGGCTTGGGCGGCGATCTGGTATGCGTGGTACCGTGATGATCCGGCCCAGAAACGTGGTGTGGCAGCCAAAGAGCTGGAGGAAATACGCGAGCAGACCCGGCAGGCGACAGCCACCCCTGCTTTGCCGTGGACTCGAGTCCTCGGCAATGCCAACGTCATCTACCTGATGCTGATGTATTTCGCCTACTGTTTCGGCGGCTACTTCTATCAATCTTGGCTGCACACCTATCTGGTGAAAGGTCGCGGGTTCAGCCAGACGCAAATGGCGCTGTGGTCGACGCTGCCTTTCATTCTCGGCGCGCTGGGCAACTTAGTGGGCGGCTCGGTTAGTGACGCGCTGGGGAAACGTTATGGCCTGAAGGTTGCACGGAGGACGGTTGGTGCAGCGGGCCTGGGTCTGGCTGGCGTATTTCAGCTTTGGACTGCATTTACCGGCAACAACATCCTGGCGGCGATCTTTTTGGGTCTGGGCTTTGGTTTTATGGACTGCATGATGCCGGCCAGTTGGGCGGCGTGCCTGGATATAGGAGGTAAGTATGCAGGCAGCGTTAGCGGGGCCATGAACACGGCGGGGCAGGCCGGGTCATTTTTTTCGTCGATCGTATTCGGGTATATGGTGAAGTATTTTGGCAGCTATAACCTGCCTCTCATTCCTATGGCGGCGACGCTTTTCATCGCCTCGGCCCTTTGGTTGAAGATCGATCCCACCAAGCCGCTGGCGGCCAAAGTCGGCGCGACCTCAGCGGGTGCCTGAAGGATTGTTGAACCGCGATAATACCAATTTGGGGCTCTGGGCGAGAGAGGATATGGGATCTGATAAGAAAAAACTTCTAATAATCTGCACGGGAAATTCGGCGCGGAGCCAGATGGCCGAAGGATTATTCCGCCATTACGGAGGGGAGCAGTACGAGGTGTTTTCAGCAGGCACGCATCCCGGCAAGGTGCGCCCGGAGGCGATCGAAGTCATGCGGGAAATTGGAGTAGACATTTCCGGGCACCGCTCAAAGCCGGTGGATGAGTTTCTGGGGAGGCGGATGGATCTGGTCATTACGGTCTGCGACAACGCGCGTGAGAGCTGTCCGGTGTTTCCAGGCGCACCCCGCACGCTCCACTGGCCGTTTCCGGATCCTGCTGAAGAAAAAGGCCCGGAAGAAGCGCGTCTGGCGGCCTTCCGGGCCGTTCGAGATCAGATTAAAGCCAGAGTACTGGAGTTTTTAGCCTCCGCCTGAGTTGCCTATGTGCCCGCCCGCCAGCGCCGGGCCAGCTCGCCGAGCGTCTGGTTGGTCGAGGGGACATGGCCGTCCAAAGGCATGATCCGCTCGTGAATGGCGTCGATGATCCATTCCGGCTGCGGAAAGAACATAGCCTCCAGTTCGGCGGCCGGCGTGATCCAGTTGCGCGAGCCGATCACCACAGGAGGCGCATCAAGATAGTCGAAGGCCAACTGGCTGAGGGTTGCTGCAACGGATTGCATGACCGAACCGCGCTCGACGGCGTCGCACGCTAGCAGCACTTTGCCGGTCTTTTTAACCGATTCCACCAGAGGCTGGTAGTTAATCGGATTGGCGGTGCGCAGATCGATCAATTCGGCCGAGAGCCCGTAGTTGGAGGCCAACTTGTCCGCTGCGGCAACCGCCGTATAAAGCGTGGGGCCGAAGGTGATTATGGTGATGTCTTTGCCTGGGCGCTTGATTGAAGGTTCCGACAGATCTATCTCGTAATAACCTTCCGGAACTCCGGTTTCAACGAACATTTCGCCGTAGTCGTAGATCTTCTGGCTCTCAAAGAAGATCACCGGATCGGTTCCGGCCAGAGCGGCGTTCATCATCCCTTTGGCGTCGTAGGGCGTAACCGGATAGACCACCTTGAGGCCGGGGATGTGCGCCACCAGCGCGGCCCAGTCCTGTGAATGTTGAGCGCCGTACTTAGCCCCGACCGAGATCCGCAGGACGACGGGCATGTTCAGCAGGCCGCCCGACATGGCTTGCCATTTTGAGAGCTGGTTGAAGATCTCATCTCCGGCCCGCCCCATGAAATCGGCGTACATCAGCTCGGCGACGACACGCCCCCCGGCCAGGGCGTAGCCGACGGCGGCCCCGACGATGCCGGCTTCGGCGATGGGCGCGTTGAACAGCCGGTGGTAGGGCAGCAGCTCGGTCAGCCCGCGATAGACGGCGAAGGCGCCGCCCCAGTCGCGGTTTTCCTCACCGAAGGCCACCATGGTGGGGTCAATGGTAAAACGGTGAACCAGCGCTTCGAAGATGGCGTCCCGGATGTTGTAGGCCTTCATCTTGGGAACCGGCTTGCCTTCGAAGGTCGGAGTCCGGATCTTGCCTTTTATTTGCTGGACCCGAGGATTTTCCGAGAGCGGCTGAAGCAGCTCCGGCGTGCGGTCGTCGAACTTTTCGATGCGCCGGTTGGAAAACATGACGCGGTCGATAAGGTCGCTGTCGACACTAATGCGGGGCGAAACCTCCAAATCCACGGCCAATTTGAACATCTCAAAGACGGTGGATTCGGTCAAAGCCTTGGTTTCATCCAGCTCGGAGGAAGAAAATCGGCCGCTTGATACCAGTTTTTCATGGAACGTCACAATCGAGTCCATCCGCAGCCACATCTCCAGTTCTTCTTTGGTGCGGTAGCTGGAGGCATCCGAGGGCGAGTGGCCGCTGAAACGGTAGGTTACCGTGTCGATCAAAGCCGGGCCCTTGCCTTCAAGCAAGAGCTTCTTTTTACGCTTAAAGGCGTCGATGACGGGAAGCGGATCGTAGCCGTTGACTCGCTCGGCGTGCATCTGTTCGGGATTAACCCCGGCGCCGATGCGAGCTATGAACTTGCAGCCCATGGTTTCGCCCCAAGGCTGGCCGCCCATCCCGTAGAAGTTGTCCATACAGTTGAAGATGATGGGTAATCCGCCGCCGAGAGCCTGGTCCCAGAGGGTCCGGTACTGATCCATGGCCGAGAAGGTAATGCCCTCCCAAACCGGACCGCAGGAGAAGGAAGCATCGCCGATGTTGGCCACGACGATGCCCGGCTTGCGGTTCACCCGTTTGAACAAGGCTGCGCCGGGAGCGATCGAGCCGGATCCGCCCACTACGGCGTTGTTGGGGTAGATTCCGAAGGGCGTGAAGAAAGCGTGCATTGATCCGCCCATGCCGCGGTTGAATCCGGTATCGCGCGCGAAAATCTCGCTGTAAGCCCCATATATAAGAAAACGGCGCGCCAGCTCCTTGACCGGACCGGAAAACCCTTTTTCAACGGGCCTAAGAATCGCTCCGTCCAAGTAAGTGCGCATGATGCGCAGCAGCTCCTCTTCGCTTAAACAGCGAATAGCCGAGAATCCCTTGGCCAGGATTTCGCCGTGGCTGCGGTGCGAACCGAAGATATAGTCATCGGGGGTAAGCGAGAAAGCCATGCCTACGGCCGCGGCTTCCTGGCCCATTGAAAGGTGCGCCGGCCCGCGGTGTTCGTAGCTGATGCCGTTGCAAACTCCCTTTAGCTTGATTTCGTTGATGATCCACTCGAAGTGGCGTATGGCGCACATGTCGCGGAACATCTCGACGAAATCTTCCCTGGAGTAGGCCTCGAATTCCTCTTCGATAGTCTTGTTGTACGCATTTACATCGATATCGAAAAAATGAATGCGCCCCGGGGCCAACGCCACTCGGGGGTCTATAACAATGGATTTAGGCATATATGAATACCTCCTACTCGGCGGCTCTCAGTAGAGCCTCCTTCATCGCCTCGGAAACGGTGGGGTGAGGAAAGACGATTTCGGCGACGTCGGAGACGCACATCTCGTTTTCAATCATGACGGCTGCGGCTACTATGAATTCGCTGGCCAGATCGCCCATGACGTGCACTCCCAAAATCTCGCCGTATTTGGCCCCCACCAGCACCTTGGCGATGCCGCCGCCCGAGGCGTTTTCGAGCAACCACCGCCCGGACAGAGCCATCGGGACCAATGACTTCTTATAATCGACCCCTTGCGCCTTCAGCTCCTCCTCGGTTTTGCCGACGCTGGCGACTTCGGGGTGGGTATAGATTACCGAGGGGATGGCGTCGTAGCGTATGCGCTGATCGCCGCCGAACATGTTGGCCACCGCCACCAGACCTTCGCGAGTAGCGGCGTGAGCCAGCAGCCGGCGCCCGGTTACGTCACCGCAAGCCCAAATGCCGGGCACGCTGGTACGGCCGCGGTCTGTGGTCTTGATGCCCTTCTGATCGAAGTCGACACCCGCCGCCTCCAGCCCGATGCCATCTACGGCGGGCGTCCGGCCGGTTGCGTTCAACACGTATTCGGCCTCCAGCGTGGCCGCCGAGCCGTCTTCTGCGCGGTAATGAATGCTGCCGCGTTCAACTGAAGTCACCTGGCAGGAAGTTTTTATGTCAATCCCCTGTTTTCTCAACTCGGCCAGCAAGCGGCTGGATATGTCGTGGTCGGAACCCGCCGCTATTTGGGGCAGCATTTCAAGCACGGTGACCCGGGTTCCGGCGGCGGCGAAGAAGCAGGCGAACTCGAGCCCAATATAGCCTCCGCCTATGATCGCCAAGCTTGAAGGCAGCGCCGGCAGCTCAAAAATAGTGTTCGAGTCCAGCACTCCGGCCGATTCCAGCCCCGGAATGGGAGGCGTAGCCGGCCGCGAACCGGTGGCGATCAGAATGTTTTTGGCTGAAAGAGTTTCAGAGCCTACTTGAATGGTGTTGCGGTTGATCAGCTTGCCCTCGCCCCGGATGATTTCAACGCCGCTGCGCTTGAGGAGCGTTTCAACTCCCTGGGTGAGGGTCGCCACTACTTTGTTTTTACGTTCGATCAGCGCCGCCCAGTCGAGTTCGGCGGAAGCTACCCGGACGCCGTATGAGAGACCGTTCTTACAGTCGGTTATTAATTTGGATGATTTTAAGAAGACTTTAGTAGGAATGCAGCCGACGTTCAGACAGGTCCCGCCGAGGTATTGCTTCTCGATCAGGGCGGTCTTCTTTCCCATGCGACCGGCGCGAGCAGCAGCTTCGTAGCCGCCCGGGCCAGCGCCCAAAACGATCAGATCATACATGTACAACCTCCTACAATTTGAGATCCGCGAGGGATTCTATGTTTTCGATCTGTTCTCTCAGCACCTTAAGGAAGCGAGCGCCGGGAGCGCCATCGATGATCTGATGGTCGCAGGTGAGGGACAGACCGATGTGATCGACATATACGATGCGGCTCTTCCGGCGAATGGGCCGCGGTTCGATGGTATTGACGCCGAGGATGGCCACCTGCGGCGGATTAAGGATTGGAGTGAATGATGTTATGCCGAGATTGCCCAGGTTGGTGACGGTGAAGGTGGCGCCGCTCATTTCATCAGCCGTCAGCGTGCCATCATTGGCTCGCCCGGCCAGGGCCCGTACTTCTGCGGCAAGCTCGCTGATGGAGAGCGACTCCGCGTTGCGCACTACCGGGACCAGGAGACCACGTTCGGTGTCACAGGCGAAGCCCAAATTGATATGCGAGCGGCGGTAGAGCTTGCCGTCGATGAACTCCGCGTTCAACTCAGGCATCAGCAGCAGCGCCCGCACAACCGCAAACATAACCATATCGTTGATGCTGATGTCGGCGATGTCGCGGCCTTGCTGGCGCGCTGCTTTGATCTTGTTGCGAAGCGAGACCAGGCCTCGCGCGTCGGCTACGCTGTCAAGCGTATACTGCGCCGTCGAGGCCAGCGATTCCCGCATGCGCCGGGCGATGGTCTCACGTATTTTTGACAGGCGTACTGGCGGCTCGCCGAGATCGCGGGCCAGAATCAGGTGATTGATACCGCTTCCGCTCCCGCGGACTTCATAACCCTCCTCCAGCCGCTTGCGGGCCAAGGAAGACAGGCGAGGCGACTCGCGAAACAGGCGAATGAGATCCGCCTCCAGCACTCGGCCGCCGGGGCCGCTGCCGGCGCGGGCCGGTGTGGCCAGCCCGTGCTGTTTGGCGAAAAGCCGGGCACGAGGACTGAGGAAGATCTGGGGCGGTGGGGCAGGCGTTCCCGTGACTGCTGCCACAGGGGCGGCAACAGTGGGGGCGGCTGCCGGAAAAGCTGCTGCCGGAGCGGCCGGCGGCGCTGCGCGTACGGCTGCCGAGACCGGAGCCGGCCCCGGCGCCGGCGGCGCAGCGGCTGTAGCAATTGCGGCCGGGCGGAACGACTCAACGTTCTCGCCCGGCGTTCCGATAACGCAGATGTTGGTGAAAACCGGAACCAGCGCGCCTGGCTCGAAGAAAACTTCGAGCAGCGTGCCGGCGGCGGGCGCAGGCAGCTCGAAGCTGGCTTTGTCGGTTTCGATTTCCGCCAGAATCTCGCCTTCGGCTACGCTGTCGCCTTTCTGCTTTTTCCAACTGGTGAGGATACACTCCTCGACCGTATTGCCGAGTTTCGGCATCTCAACTGCGATTGCCATTTGAAAAAGCCCTTTCGCTCCCGGTTACTTATGCCCTTCCAGGAGCTTCCATCCCACCTCGGCGAAGAAGGAGAGAGTGCGCTGGGTCACGCCGTAGCCGATGAAATCGGTCACTTTCATTCCATCAGGTTCGTAAGCTTTGACGAACTCGGGCATCTTGAGCAGGCGGTCCAGCACGTCGGCCGGTACTTCGCGATCGATGCGCTGCTCGCGCGGCTGGTTTTCTTCGATGAACCACTTCTGCGGGCCGGGGGCGATCGACATAATGAGGTTGGCGCCGGCCAGCTCGGTGAGGTGGTAGGGGCCGCGCAGCGCCGCAATCAGCAGCTCGGCCTCGTAGCCGCGCTCCTGGTAAATCTTGTAGGCGCGCTTGGTGCATGCCAGTCCCGCCCACCTTATGTCGGACTCGCTCACATTGGCCTTGTTATCCTGGGCGACTTCGCGCAGATAATCATCGAGCCGCCCGATCATGATGACCGCGTAGCAGCGTCCAGGCTTGATGCCTTTGGCTTTGGCTCGTTCAATACCCTTGCGGTGACGTTCGGCTATAGCCAGAACCTGCGGGACGGTGAAGCTGACCGTAAGGGTCACGGTTATTCCTTCGGCTATGCATTCTTCTTCCACATCAAGACCGGCCGCTGCGGCAGGCAGCTTGACCGCAATGTTCGGCGCCCACTTGTTGAAGCGGCGCGCCATGGCCAGCATGGCTTCCCTATCTCCGGTACGCAGCGGGTTGACCTGAGCGCAGACGTAGCCGCTTGCTCCCTGCGTGCGCTCATAAACCGGCTCCAGCATTTTGGCGCAGCGCGTCACGGCGATCCGCATAAGTTCCTCGGCCTGCTGCTCGGCCGGGAGTTTCTTGGCTATTACGGCCTCAACTTCCTGGTCGCCTTGAGAACGATATTTAGTGACGGCCAGATTGGAGAGGTAAGGATTGCATGTTACGCCAACCGCCCCATGTTGGAGCCCGTAGGCCAACTCATCTACGTCGGCCGAATCGTGCCACCAACTGGTCTTGGTGTTGGTTATCACCCAATTAAGATAAGTATCGTGATGCATATTTAGTGCCTCCACTAATTTTTGATTATGAAAAAACTCGCTACAGCTCCAGGTGCTTGCGCGCGTAATCGATGCAAGCCTGGTTCAACTTAGCCTCCAAATCCGCCGCCTCCTGAGGGCTCAGCCCGCTGGTGCGCGGCAGTGGCGATTTGGGCGGGTTCTTGCGGACCAGGTCCAGCACTTTGGCCAGATCGCGACCGGGCAGCGGGCTGCCTGTATCGTCGAAGGTCGCCCAGTATTTTGCAGTGTAAACCGGGATTTTCAGAGGATCGCGCGTGATCATCTCCAGGTTGAATATCATGTTCGGATCCTTCTGGCGAAGCATGCTGACCATGGTTTTCAAATCCAAAATGCCTTGGCCGAGCGGGACTTCCGAAAGCAGAAAGCCATCTTCATACGGCTCGACGGCCATGTCCTTAATGTGCGCATATCGGACATAGGGCAACAGGGTGCGAAGAGTGTCCATGGGATCTTCGCAAAGCGAAAGGTTGTTGCCGAAATCAAGGCAGACTCCGATCCACTCGCTCGACAGGCTCTTCATCCAGGCGGCCTGCTCCGCAGCCCGGTACCCCTTATGGTTTTCATAGGCCAGCACCATGCGGTGTTTCCGTAGGATCGGCTCGGCCAGTTGGGACTGTTTCTTGATCCGGTCAAACATTGCCCGCCAAGGCTCGTAGTTGTCGAAATCCTCGTAACGGCGGCCGGTGAGAGCCGCATGGAACAAGCGCGCACCTGCTTCCTTATGGGCGATGACTTCTGCTTCGAAGCGCGCCAGATCATTCTGGTCGGCCGGCAGGCGCGGGTCCGTGACCAGGTGCATTTCGTACTTTTCCAGCCGCTCCCGGAATTTCTTAATTTCATCCGGATCAGTTGACGGCGGATTAGTCTGAACTCCGCCCAACCCGATTTTTCGGCAGTGTTCAATTATGTCGAATCCGCCTTGCGCCGGACCGCGCGCGGCGCCTTGTCCCCGCTGGGGGGCGGGCGCCTGAGCGCCTTCCGCACCGCGGGCCGCTCCGCGGCCGCCACCCATGGCGCGTGAGATATTACCAAAAGCTGATGGGGTTCCGCCCATGCGGGGGTACTTGCCGGTCTGGGCGCTTAGGGAAGAAGCCATAGAAGAAAGCCATGCCGGTGCTGATCCAGCCATGGCCAATGCCATCCTGCGAGTCATACACCCACTCCTTTCATGAAGCTAAATTAAAAGGCTGCCGAGGCACTCTTGATGATATCCCAGTAAAGCCTGTCTTTGCAGGCTCAGCGTAGGCCTTAGCGAGGGACAGTTCAGCAGGCCGGCCGCAGGTATTCCAGCCCTGAAAATTCGCAGAAATCCGCCAGTTCATCCATCCAATCACCATAAGCCAGGGCCAGGTGATGTTCCACCGGAATGCGCAGCAGGTTGTCAACGAAAACTTCTGCCGACGGCTCCGGGATCACTGCGGCCACGTTTCCCCGCACGCCGGCGCCGGCCGGGATCGCTCGCCCGCGGGCGGCAAACAGTTTCAACCGGCCATCCAGCGGGCGGAGCAGCTTGGCCAGCGTCACCGTTCCTTCCGGGAAGGGAAACTCGACCGTGGCGCCGGTCCCCGTGCGCATGTGCCGCCGCAATTGGACCATCTCGTCTCGGCCTGCAAGCGAGGGTGCGGCGGCGCCGCAGTGAGCAAGCTGTATGGCTCCTTCTTCTTCCAGGTAGCCGGTGACGTCGAAATTAAATGCTGGGGAGTCGGAAAGCTTGCTAAGCACCCAGGTGGAGACCAGCGCGGTAAGATCCACCTCGCAACTGTTCGGAATTCCTTCCTCGGCCAGTAGCGCATGAGCGGCGCAGGGCGTCAGCTTGTGGTGATCCCGCAACTCTGGCCAGCAACGCACGCAGTAGGCATCGAGCTTGTGTTGGTTGACCAATTCTTTTAGAGCCACATAAAGCCGTAGGTTTTCGGCCAGAATCTCCCGGCTCAGGTCCACGCCGCCGGCGCGGGCGATCAACGCGTCGGCAGCAGAAAAAGTTTGCTCCATTTTAGAGTCTTGCGCGGCTCTCAGCAGAACATCCAGATCCAGGTGTACAGTCACCGCGCCCAGGCTCTTTTGCAGGTCGCTTTCGTCAATTCCCACGTCGAGCATTCCCGGACAAGGATAGCCGATTATGCCGAAACGCGCCCGCCGAAGGGCGCGGGCGACGACGGCGCTGCGTAGCGCTCTAAGGATCCGGTCCAGCCGGGTAGGTGTTACCTGCCCAATGGTGTAAACAAAACTTTTTCCAAGCCGCCGAATGTTTGACCCACTGGTGGTGAGCCCGCTCATGGGCGAAGGCATTGGGATGTCGCGGTCCAGATAGGGCAGCGACCAAAGCAGAAGGGGTAAATCAGGCGTCTCTCGCACCAGCGTCAAGGTGATCTCTTCGGCAACCCAGGTGCAAAAGAAAAGCAGAATAGCGTCCACATTCTGTTTTTTCAGCGACGAGGCGATTTCCACAGCGTCGATCGAGTTTCGGGGAACCGGCGCGGGCGCCACTTCGCAACCACGATCGACCAGAGCCTGGATCGCTGCCTCCCGGTGTTTCATAACCGCAGGCAGGTCATAAAAAGGATGAACGCAGGTTACAAATCCGACCTTTGCCGGTTTCATCCAGTCGCACACCCCCTGGCATTGCAACAGGCTTTATACTACCATGAGGCTGAACCGGCAGTAACGGGGAACGAAAGTTGGGAGGTAATCTCTATGCAAAGACGGGACTTCATAAAATCAAGCGGGGCGGGTGCAGTTGCGCTAAGTGCACTGTCCGCGTCCCGAGTTTTGGGAGCAAACGACCGCATTAATGTCGGGCTCATAGGGTGCGGGGGGCGCGGTGTTTTCGATGCTCGCCTGATGAGGGGCACCTTAGAAGACATAAAGGCCGTGGCGCCGGCCAACTACCATGATGGCAAGGTCGATCCGCGACTTACCGAGCCAAGAAACGTGGACATCATGGCATTGTGCGATTGCAACACGGCACGCATGGAGGCGGCCAAACAATGGACGCCGAATGCCAAGACATATAAGGACTTTCGTCAACTCCTAGCTGACAAGGACGTGGATGCAGTCATTATCGCCACGCCCGACCACTGGCATGCCGCAATGTTGATCCTGGCCTGCGAAGCCGGTAAAGACGTCTATATCGAAAAACCCGTTTTCTACCGTTTGGGCGAAGCCCGAGCCATGATCGAGGCCGTGCGCCGCAACAAGCGTATCGTCCAGGTCGGCACGCAGCACCGTGCTGCGGACCATATGGCTGAAGCCGCTCGTATGGTGCAGAGCGGTTTGATCGGTGAAGTCCATTTCGTCCGGGTATGGAATTACATGGCGGGTTTTGCGCCTCCGCCTGTGCCTGACAGTGAGCCTCCGGCGGAGTTGGACTGGGATGCCTGGCTTGGGCCGGCACCTTATGTCAAGTTCAACCGCAACCGGCTCAGTTATCGCAACTGGATGGACTACACCAACGGTATCATCACCGACTACGGGAACCATCGTTTCGACACCGTGCACCAGATCATGGGCGAGCAGATGCCGCTGGCGGTCAGCTCGTCGGCATTGCGCTTCAGAAAAAACAGCGCCGGCGACATTTACGACATGCAGCAGGCCACCTTTGAATACCCTGATTACATACTGAGCTACGAAGCCTGCAACTATAACGGCCACGGCCTTGGCGGACGAACCCCCGGGATGCGCTATTACAATGCCCGGGGAGCCGACGACCGCCCGCACGGCATGGCGTTCTACGGCACCGAAGCCACATTATTCGTGGACCGTATCGGAATGGAACTGTACCCGGAACCGGCGCCTGGAATTCCACGGGGGCGGGGTGCTGCGGCTGCGGCTGAGATTGCCGCCCAACCTCCTGAAATGCCACGAAAGCGTCCTGAGAGAATGCATATGAATGAGGATGAGCCGACTCCGCTCCATACCAAATATTTCATAGACAATCTGCGCGCGCGTAAGGATCCTTTCCCCAACATCGAGGTCGGCTGCCGCGCCACTGCCATAGGCTGCATGGGCAACGTAGCCTGCTGGACGGGGCGTAAGCTGCGCTGGGATGAAAAGTCCTGGTCTTTTCCCGGCGACAAGGAAGCGGCCAAATATATGTTTAGGCCCTACCGCAAGCCTTGGGATCTTGTGAAATTCAGCTAATCTGCCGGTGCTGGTGTTGAACTATTAAGTAAGATTACGAGGTTAGATGCCAATGGCTGCCAGTGTGGCAAGCGAGCTTGTTCCTTTCAGGTGGCCGGGACAATGGACGGATCCCGGTCTGCTTTCTTTATTTGAAAACGGCCCTATAAACTGTCTGGTTTTCGACAGCCCGGCCGGCGCGGTGGCCGATGCGGCCCGGAAGGCAGGGATATCTTCGGTTGTTTGGAAGTCGGTGAACCCGGCTCCGGTCAACGAAACGAAGTGGGACAGCAACGCTCCCATTGTGGCTCTGACTAACCTGGTATGGCCGCGGATCAAGTTGGCCCAGAGTGGCGCAGACCAGGCAGCGGCTGGGCCGACCGGCGCTCCCTGGATTGATTCCAACTGCTGGGTGGCGCGCCTGGCGGCGGCGCGTGCTCCCTCCAAACAAATCTGGCTCGGTTTTGAACCGCCGAAAGACGAGCCGCCGCCTTCGGAAAACGCTTACCGGGTCGCTATCGCTGATGCTTATGCAGCGGGCGCCCGGTGGGTGGTTTCGCTTGACGCAAAACTCAGTGCATCCCTGCCCCGTGGGGGGGTGTCTGCCCTAAGGACCTGGAAGGGCATATTGAGCACCCTGGATTTTTTTGAAAAACGAAAGGCCTGGCGAAGCTTTCGCCATGACGGGCCGCTGGGCGCCATCTCCAGCTTTGCCGGGGAGGATGAATTCATGAGCGTAGAGTTCCTGAACCTAGCGGCCCGCCGCAACCTTCTGTACCGCGTCATTGACCGGTCGCGTCTCGAGCAAGCTGATCTGGAAGGGCTGCGGGCGGTCATCTGGCTAGACCAGCAGGCGCCATCGCCGGAGGCCGCCGCCAAGCTAACCGCTTTCGCAAAAAGCGGGGGCGTGGTTATACTTTCGCGCCCGGCTGCGGCGGCCATTAAAGGCGAGCGCGAGCTGGATTGCGCCGTTGCAGGCTACAGGATGCTGTCTTTCGGTAAAGGTTGCGTGGTTCATGCCCTACGGGACTGGGACGATCCTTACTTTTTGGCGGCCGACGCCCACAATCTGGTCAGCCGGCGTTATGATCCGGTGCGGATGTTCAATGGTTCCTCCTATTGGTTGCATTTTTCGGTATCGCCGGACAAGCGGACGCAGCTCATACAAATGGTCAGCTTCGGCGGCGGTCCACGGGCGGGAGGAACCGGGACCAGCGACGTGAGCCTGAGGATACGGGCCCCCCATTCTTCGGTGCTTTTCCACGCAATGGGCGCAGAGCCGGTGGCTTTGCAGCCGGTAGGTGAAGGCCGAAATCTGGAGTACCGACTGCCGCCTTTTGAAATTTACGGGGCACTGGAGGTGACGGTATGAAAAACCGTGAATGTACAGTGAGTCCGACTCGCCGGGAGTTGATTAAGGGAACCGTTCTGGCTTCGGCAGCGGCGCTTGCTCCGAAGTTGGCGAAGGCGGTCGAGCCCCCCGCTGCGCCGGTGGCGCTGGCGCGCTGCACTAGTTACGGGCCGGCAGTATATCCCGTGCTGCGACGCATGTTCGATCAGCTCGGCGGTCTGGGGCGGCTGGTGAAGGGCAAAACCGTGGCGATAAAGCTGAACCTGACCGGCAATCCCGATATTCGCGTGGGTTTTCTGCCTATTGAAAACACAAACTGGACGCACCCGGATGTCATTGGAGCTACCGTCGCCTTGATGGCCGAAGCCGGGGCGGCGCGCATACGGCTGCTGGAGAGTCCGTGGAAGTCGGCCGAGCCGCTTGAAGAGTACATGATTTCGGCCGGCTGGGAGCCGATGGATTTCGTGCGCGCCGGAGGCCGCGTCCCTGTGGAATTCGAAAACACCAATTTTCTAGGTCGCGGCAAGCAATATTACCGCTTCCCGGTTCCGCATGGCGGACACCTGTTTCCGGCCTTCGACTTGAATCACTCCTACTATGACTGCGACGTTTTCGTCTCTATCGGCAAGATGAAGGAGCACCGCACGGCAGGCATTACTTTGTCGATGAAAAACTGCTTCGGCATCACACCTTGCACCATTTATGGCGAAGGCGCTGGCGAGGACGAGCCCGGCCTGGTGCCCCGGGGCGGCCGGTCGCCGATTCACTCCGGATCGCGGCAACCATCGAAAAGTTCACCGCCGGAAAAGGATCCGACCAGCCCGCGCGAAGGCGGTTACCGCGTGCCGCGTTGTATCGCCGATCTGGTGGCCGCGCGGCCCGTGCACTTGGCGATGATAGACGGCATTGAGTCGATTGCCGGTGGCGAAGTTGGCGGCCGTCCGGAGCATTACGTCAAGCCGGGCGTTCTAATCGCCGGGTTGAACACGGTCTGCGTTGACGCGGTCGGCGCGGCGGTTATGGGTTTTGACCCCATGGCCGACCGCGGTACGAAACCTTTCGAGCGAGCCGACAGCACACTGCGCCTGGCTGAGGAGCTGGGCGTGGGAACGCGCGATCTGCGCCGCATCGAAGTTATCGGCGAGAAGATCAAAGATGTGGCTTGTGACTTTCGTATGGCGCGCGCAGTGAACGGAGTGCCCGGCGGTTGGCCCGGCGAGCGTACGGACGCAGCCCCGGCGCGGGGCGCCCGCCGAAGCTAGCGGCTTAAGGCCGATAGGTGGCCGAGGAAGTTTCGGTTTCCCAGATCCTTACGTAACAGAGCCGCACGCCCCGCTCGAGCGGAAGCGCTGCGTTAAGCTCATCGAAAAAGTACTTGGCCATGTTTTCGGCGGAGGGATTGATCGCATCAAAAGGCGGAAGATCATTCAAAAACTGGTGATCCAGTCGCTCTATCAGCGCTCGCAGCCTGCCGCGCAGATCGGAAAAATCCATCAGCAGGCCGGCCTCATTGAGCGTGTCTCCTTCCAGCACCACCTGAATTTTATAGTTGTGTCCGTGGACCTTTTCGCACTTGCCGTGGTAATTGCGCAAAGAGTGACCGGCAGAGAAGGTCTCTTCGACCGCAATCTCAAACATTAAAAAACGCCTCCACGTCGCTTATTTCCGTGGTGAAGCTGTAATTGGGCAGGCTCTCCAGGAAAACGCGTCCGTAATTCTGGGTGAGCACCCTGCCGTCCAAAAGCGCCAGCACGCCGCGATCCGAACGGCTTCGTATCAGCCTCCCAAAGCCTTGTTTTAGCGCCAGAACAGCCTGGGGAACTTGGTATTCGTAGAACGGGTCGCCTCCCTCTCCGCGTATACGGCGTATGCGGGCCTCCACCACGGGATCGCTCGGCGCCGCAAAGGGCAGCTTGTCGATGATAACAAGGCTGAGCTGCGGGCCTGGAACATCAACGCCTTGCCAGAAGGATGCGGTCGCAAATAGAACTGCATTGGGCGTGGTGCGGAATTCTTCCAAAAGAGTAGTACGCGGCGCCGTTCCCTGCAACAGGATGGGAAAGTCCAACCGGTACGCCAAAAGGTCGTGAATGCGCTGCATCTGCTGGTAACTGGTGAATAAAACAAAAGCGCGGCCCTGGCTGGCGGCGAGCAGGCGCTCAATTTCGGCGGCGGCTTTTTCGGCGAAAGCGGCGCTGCGCGGATCGGGCAAATGCGGCGAAATATATAGCAGCGCTTGCCGGCGATAATCAAAGAGTCCTTCAACGCTGAGCGTGCGGGCCGAAGTTATGCCCAGCCGCTTCATGGTGTAGTCGAAGCTGCCGCCTACGGCGAGCGTGGCTGAGGTCAGAATCACCGTCGCTTGGCGTGCGAACAGGCGCTCGGCAAGGATTCCGGCGACGTCGATGGGAGTAGCCTGAAGCAGGCAGGTGCGATTGCGGCGCTCGATCCAGTAGACATAGTTTTCGTCGCCCGCTTCCACCAGGAAGCGCAAATTCTCAGAAGCCTCCAGAAGCCTCCCCATGATGGGCGCCAGTTCCTCGGGCTTCTGATCCACCAGTTCCAGCCGGGCGGCGAGCCGCTTTAAAGAATTCCTCAGGTCGGTGTAGGCTTCCGCATGCCGCTCGGTGAGCCCCTGTACCGGCGGAAAGCCGGTGCGCCCTTCGACTTTCTCAAACAGGCTGAAAAAGCGGGCGGAATTTTCCTCAAGCGATTCCAGGGCGGCAGCCAGATCCGGCTCAAGGAAACCCTTGCGGCGGGCCAGCGCCGAGATATCACGTTCGAGCTGGCCGATTTGATGATTGCTAAGCGAGACGCCGAAATACTGGCCGGCCACGTCTTCAATTTCGTGCGCTTCATCGAAGATTACCGCGGCATAGTCGGGGATCACGGCGCCGAACTCATCTTCCTTCAGCGCCAGATCGGCGAAGAAAAGATGGTGGTTGACGACCACGATGTCGCTTTCGAGCGCCCGCTGGCGCATGCGGGTAATGAAGCAGCGCTCAAATTGCGGGCAGCGCTGGCCGGCGCACAGCTCGCGCCTCGCATCGAATTTGGCCCAAACCGAACTGGATTCGGGGAGAGAGCGTATTTCGGCCCGGTCGCCGGTCTCGGTGGTCTTTTCCCACTCGCGTATGATTTCAAAGTCGGCGACCTCTTCCAAGCCCTCCAGAACGGGCTCTTTTTCAGCGTCGTAGATTTTTTGGCGGCAGGCGTAATTGTTGCGTCCCTTGAGATAGGCCGCCCTGATGGGGCGGTCGAAATGCTGCGCCAAAAACGGAATGTCCTTGAAAAACAGTTGCTCCTGAAGGGTTTTAGTGCCGGTCGAAATGACCACGCGCCTGCCGTCAAGCATGGCCGGTACCAGGTAAGCCAGGGTTTTTCCGGTGCCGGTGCCGGCTTCAACAATTAAATGCCGCCTTTCGCGCAGCGCGGCTTCGATCTCTTCGGCCATACGAAGTTGTCCCGGACGGAATTCGTAGGAAGGATGCCAACTGGACAGCAGACCCCGCGGGCCGAAAAATTGGCGTGCGGTCAGCGTGCGGGCGGTGCGCGGCATCGGATGTTTCTAATTTGAGTCTAACGGAGTTGCGCGCAAGCCGGTTCGGCAGACGGGGAGGCCACAAGCGCAGTAAGCTGGGACTTGACTTGAGCTGAAAACGGGCTATGGATAGCTGGACGGCATTATCGCGGGTAGTCATACTGCTACTGGCGAGTGCGGCGCTGGGAGTATTGCTCAGGCGTTTCGGGCAGAACGCCATCGTAGGTTACCTTCTGGCTGGAGTCTTGCTGGGGCCGACAGGCTTGGGATTGATCGGGAAAGGGCAGCAACTCCGCCAGGTGAGCGAAATCGGGGTCGTGCTGCTGTTATTCTCAATCGGCCTGGAATTCTCCTTCGCCCGCATCCGTCAGATAGGCCGGGTAGCGATATTTGGCGGGCTGGCCCAGATTCTGCTGACGCTTGTGGTGGCGGCAAGCCTGCTGGCTCGGGCAGGAATCACTGGAACCGAGGCGCTGGTGCTGGGCGCGGCGCTGGCCATGAGCAGTACAGCGGTAATGTTGCGCGTGCTCATGGACAATGCAGAACTGGACAGCCGGCACGGGCGAGCGGCCCTTGGGGTCTCCCTGTTGCAGGATGTGGCGGTGGTGCCACTGCTGATAGCTTCCGATGCGCTAGCCGGGAACCTGAGCGGCCCTGCGGTGCTGGCAAGCTTCACGCTGAAAATGGCGGGGGTCGCCGGCATCTCTTTTCTAATTTGGCTGGGAATGAAACACCTGGCGCCGGCGTTGTTCGCCAGGGCCATGCTATCGAGGATCCGAGAGCTTCCGGTGATAGTGGCGGCCTGCATGTGTTTGGGCGCCGCCGCTGCTTCCAATGCCGCCGGTTTTTCGCCCGCCATTGGAGCGTTCGCCGCCGGCGTAATACTGGCTGAGTCGCCTTTCGCCGTGCAGGTACGTGCCGATCTGACGCCGCTCGCTGCGGTTTTTGTGGCCATTTTTTTCGCCTCGATGGGCACAATCGTTACGCTGCCGGTGGGGTGGCGGTTGGTATGGGTGGCAGCCGGGGCCTTCGGGGTGATGCTGGTTAAAACCTTGATCGCGGCAGGCGTCATTTATGTTTTTCTGAGGTCGCTGCGTGTGGCGCTGGCAACGGGCCTGGCTCTCAGCCAGGTAGGGGAGTTCACCTTTGTTCTAGCCGACAACGGGCACCGCCGGGGTCTGGTGGGTGCGGCCAATCTGGAATTTTTGGTGGCGGTTTCGATCGTGACATTGATAGCCACGCCTTATGTGATGGGTGTTGCACCCCGGCTGAGTGCGCTTATGCTGCGCCGCATACCCGCGCAGCGCCGTAAAGCTCTCGAGCCGGCTGCACCCGATAAGGGCTGGGACCGGGTTCTGGTCGTAGGTTATGGACCGGCCGGCCAACAGGTGGTGGCGGCTTTGCAGAGCGCTCATGTTCCGTTTCTGATCCTGGAGTTCAACCCGAATACCGTGGCGGCCTATAGCGCTTCCTTGCCAATAGAGCTTGGAGACGCCACACAAGCTGAAATTTTGCACCATGTCGGCGTGGGCCGAAGCCGGGCGGTGGTGGTGACGGTGCCCGATCCGGGGGTTTCCCGTGTAATCATCGAGCAGGTGCGGCACCTGGCGCCGGGTGTTCCCGTCATCGCCCGCGGCAGGTATCATCTGTACGCGCCAGTTTTGAGTCAAGCCGGCGCCCAGGCGGTGGTTGACGAGGAACAACTGGTGGGCGCCGAGATGGCCCGACGTATTCTGGAGTGGATCAAACCGCGAGCCGCCGGCGGCCAATCTTGAGGAATAATGTAGGCATGATCGTCGTACATGTACACGCCCGAGTTAAGCCTGATTGCATCGAAGCTTTCCGCGAAGCGACTGTGGCCAACGCCCGCGCCAGCATCCAGGAGCCGGGCATCGCGCGTTTTGACGTTATACAGCAAACTGATGATCCTACCCGCTTCATTCTGGTCGAGGTGTACCGGACGCCGGAAGCGCCGGCGGCGCATAAGGAGACAGCCCACTACCAGACCTGGCGCGACAGGGTGGCGCCAATGATGGCTGAGCCTCGCACCAGCGTGCGGTATGTCAATGTTTTTCCTGAAGACGAAGGGTGGTAGCCATGCGCTTTGAATTCGCCACCGCCACCCGTATTCTGTTCGGTCCGGGAACCGTAGCAGAGCTGGCGCCGGCCGCCCGCACTTTCGGCCGCCGGGCGCTGCTGGTGTCAGGCCTGCCTCCCGAAAATATCCCCGTGGCGCTGGAGGGCGTCCGATTTCAAGTTAACGGGGAGCCGACGCTGGAGTTAGTGCGGCAAGGGGTTCGTTTGCTGCGCGCCGAGCAATGCGACGTGGTCATAGGCTTTGGCGGCGGGAGCGCGATCGACACGGCTAAGGCTGTGGCGCTGCTGGCGGCCAACAGCGGCGAGCCGCTGGATTATTTAGAGGTGGTGGGCAAGGGGGCAACGCCGGAAAACCCGTCGCTACCCTGTATTGCCGTGCCGACCACGGCGGGGACCGGCGCCGAAGTCACGCGCAATGCCGTCCTGGCTTCGCCTGAGCATGGCGTTAAAGCCAGCCTGCGCAGCCCTTTCATGCTGCCCAGGCTGGCTTTGGTCGATCCGGAGCTGACTCTGGATCTTCCACCCGCCCTCACCGCCGCCACGGGCTTGGACGCGCTGACTCAACTAATCGAACCCTTTGTCTGCGTCCGGGCCAACCCCTTGACCGACGGTATTTGCCGGGAAGGCCTGGCGCGCGCCGCCCGCAGCCTGGCGCGAGCGTTCCATAACGGCCGAGATGCCGCTGCGCGCGAAGACATGGCGCTGGCGAGCCTTTTCGGCGGGCTGGCCCTGGCCAACGCCGGGCTGGGCGCCGTACATGGTTTTGCCGCGCCCATCGGCGGCGAGTTTCCCGCACCGCATGGGGCGGTCTGCGCCGCCCTGCTGGCCGGAGTTATGGAGGCCAACCTGCGTGCTCTGCGCATGCGGCAGCCCCAAAGCCCGGCGCTGGTGCGCTACGCCGAAATAGCCCGGATCCTGACCGGACGGAGCGATGCCGCGGCCGAAGACGGCGCAGCCTGGGTCAGAGCTCTGGTCGGCGAACTGGGAATTCCAACGCTCTCAGCCTATGGCCTCCGGCGCGAGCATGTGCCGGGGGTCGTTGAAAAGGCGCGCCGGGCCAGTAGCATGAAGGGCAATCCCATAGAACTTACCCCGGAAGAACTTTCCGAAGTCCTAGCCAAGGCCATCGGCTAGGCCTGTTGACTTTTTATTTGAACGGGAGTACTTACAAGGTGGGGCGAAAAAGCCCGCGGAGGGGAACATGATCTCACGTACGCTCGTTCAAATGATCGAAGATCATGCCGACAAAATCACGGCGCGCATTCTCCGAAAACAGCGCCTTGACCCGGAGTTGCCGCATACGTCCAAGCTTCCGGAATCCGAGCTGGAAGGCCTGGCTGAAGATGTGCTGAAAAACCTGGGGCGCTGCCTGGATGCCGGAGGTGTGGGCGAAAACGCCCGGCGCTGGGAGCGTTTCGGGCGGCTGCGCTTTGAGGAAGGCATACCACTTTCAGAAGTAGTGCGGTCTTTGCACATTGTCAGAGAGACGCTGGTGGATTACGTACGCGAACAGGGGGTCGGGCAGAGCGCCGTTGAGCTTTACGCCGAAGAAGAACTGGAACACATGCTGGGCCTCTATTTCGACAATGCGGTCTACCACGCCGTGCGAGGATATGAAGGCTTGCTGCGCCGGGCCGCAAGCGTAGCCTGCTAGCATGTAAGAAGTGGGGAATTCTTTCATTGAGCGGGCGATCGATCTGGCATTGGCGAATGTTCGGCAAGGCCGAGGCGGGCCTTTCGGAGCGGTTATAGTTAGGCAGGGGAACATAATTGCCGAAGGCGTAAATCAGGTTGTAGCGCTCAACGACCCGACGGCGCATGCCGAGGTCATGGCCATCCGCGAAGCTTGCCGCCGGCTGGGGCGTTTTCACCTTACCGAGTGCGATCTTTTCACCAGTTGCGAGCCTTGTCCCATGTGTCTGGGCGCCGTTTACTGGGCCAGGGTGCGCCGTTTGTATTATGCCGCCACCAGACAGGATGCAGAAAGGGCGGGGTTCAGCGACGCAATGATATACGCCCAGTTGGATCTGGACCCGGCCGTGCGCAGCATTCCCGCCGAACGGCTTGATACCCCCCGCGCCGTCGCGCCCTTTGACCTTTGGCTCCGCACGGACGGACGCATTGAATACTGAACGACATGTGGCGAAACCTCGGCTGGCTGTTGCGGCGTTCTTTCATCTCAGCTTTTGAAAACGGGTGCTTTGGAATCGCCAAAGGGGCGGCGTATTCGGCCCTGCTGTGCTTTTTCCCTCTGCTTACGGTTACGGCGACCGTTCTGGTGCAAGTACGTGCAGAATCGGTTTCGGCGCTGTTTTCGCGTGCACTGGCACGGGTGGTCCCGCCGGGTACCGAAGCGCTGGTGCTCGAGAATTTTCGCGTGAAAGGCGAGCGGCCCGTTTCGCTCCTGGTGGCGGCGACGCTCATCTCTATCTGGGCTGCCTCGCGCGTGATGACCAGCCTGATGGAAGGCTTTCAGGCGGCTTACCAGATACCCAACGGCCGTTCGTTTCTCAAGCAGCAAGGTATGGCCGTGCTATTGGTGGCCGCTACGGCGTTGCCGTTGCTGGCGGGGTTGGGTCTGGTCATTTTTGGCAACAACGTGGAGCGCTTGACGTTACGTTTGCTGGGGCTGCTTGATCCCGGCCATGAGCTGGGGGTCTGGATAAGGCTTCTGGCCCGGGCGGCGCGCTACCTGGTGGCGTTCGCCGCCAATGCCGCCATGGCGGCCACGCTCTATTTTCTTGGGCCAAACCGCCCGCAGCGCTGGCGGTACGTCTGGCCGGGAGCGGTTGTTGCGACCTGCCTGTGGCTGGCCTCGACGGCGGCTTTTGCCTGGTATGTACGCAACGTGGCTGACTACAACGTCTTCTATGGCAGCGTCGGAGCCGCCATCGCGCTGGTGGTTTGGATGTATGTACTGGCGGCGGTGGCGCTGGTGGGCTGCCAGTTCAACGCAGAGCTGGAACGGCTGGAGGAATCGAGGCTGTGACCTTCCGTTTGGGCATTGATTATCAACCCAAAGGAGATCAGGAACAGGCCATTGAGCAACTGGTCCGGGGCGTGCTGGACGGCCTAAGGCACCAGGTGTTGCTGGGGGTCACCGGCAGCGGTAAGACCTTCACCATGGCCAAGGTGATCGAGCGGTTGGGGCGACCCACGCTGATTATGGCGCACAACAAGACGCTAGCCGCCCAACTCTACCACGAATTTCGAACTTTCTTTCCTTCCAACGCCGTCGAGTACTTCGTCAGCTATTATGACTACTACCAGCCGGAGGCCTACCTACCGGCCAGCGACGTTTACATAGAAAAAGAAGCTACCATAAACGACGAGCTGGACAAACTGCGCCTGGCGGCCACCCGCTCGCTTTTCGAGCGCCGCGACTGCATCATTGTGGCCAGCGTCAGTTGCATTTACGGATTAGGCTCACCGGAAGCCTACTACGGCATGCTGCTGATGCTCGAAAAAGGCCAGCGCATCAGCCGGGAGCAAATCCTGCGCCGCCTGGTGGAGATTCTTTACGAGCGCAACGACACCGACTTCCGCCGAGGCACGTTCCGCGTGCGCGGCGACGTAATTGAGGTTTTCCCCACTTACGAAGATTACGCCTACCGCATCGAACTGTGGGGCGACGAAATAGAAAGCCTCTCGCAGATCGATCCGCTGCTTGGCCAGGTGCGGCAGACTTATTTGCGGCTGCCGATCTATCCCAAGACCCACTATGTGATGAGCGAAGAAACCCGCGCCCAGGCGCTGGCCTCAATTGAGGAGGAACTTAAGTGGTGGAAAGCCGAACTGGAAAAACAGGGCAAGCTTGTTGAGGCGCAACGCCTGTGGCAGCGCACAATGTTCGACCTGGAGATGATACGCCAGATAGGCTATTGCCACGGCATAGAAAATTACTCCCGGCATTTTTCCGGGCGGCTGCCCGGCCAGGCGCCCCCCACGCTGCTCGACTATTTGCCGCATGACGCGCTGGTGTTCATCGACGAAAGCCACCAGACCATCCCCCAGCTTCACGGCATGTATCACGGCGACCGCTCGCGCAAGGAAACGCTGGTTGAATTCGGCTTCCGCCTGCCGAGCGCGCTGGACAACCGCCCGCTGACCTTTGAAGAGTTCGAAAACCGCGTGAACCAGGTTATTTACGTTTCGGCCACTCCCGGACCTTACGAGCTGACCAAAGCCGCGGGCGCAGTTGTCGAGCAGATCATACGACCCACCGGACTGATCGACCCCGAGGTCGAAGTGCGTCCGGTGCGGGGCCAAGTGGATGACCTTCTCCACGAAATAAGGCTGCGCGCCGAGCGTAACGAGCGAGTGCTGGTGACCACACTCACCAAGCGCATGGCCGAAGATCTGGCCGAGTATTATTCGGAAGCGGGCATTCGCTGCCGTTACTTGCACTCGGAGGTTTCGACGCTCGACCGCGTGCGCATCCTGCGCGATCTGCGCCGGGGCGAGTTCGATGTGCTGATCGGAGTAAACCTGCTGCGCGAGGGCCTGGATTTGCCGGAAGTCTCGCTGGTGGCCATCCTGGACGCCGATAAGGAGGGATTTCTGCGTTCGGCCGGTTCGCTGATTCAAACCATCGGCCGCGCTGCCCGCAATATTAACGGCAAAGCCATACTCTACGCCGATACCATTACCGACAGCATGCGCCAGGCCATCCAGGAGACCAACCGGCGCCGGCGCATTCAATCCGATTACAACCGGATCCACAACATTACCCCGCAGTCCATCATCAAGCCGATCGACATGAGCCTGGTTGCGGTAGCCGAGGCCGACTACGTCACCGTGCCGCTCGAGCCGGGAGACGAAGCCCTTGAAGCGCTCACCGAGGAGCAGCGCGAGCAATTAATCAAAGAGCTTGAGGAACGCATGCGTGAGGCGGCGCGTCAGTTCGAATTTGAAAAAGCCGCAGCTTTGCGCGACCGCATCAAGGCGATCAAGGCAATGGTGCTAATGCCCGCAGCCGAGGCCGAATAAAGCAAGTCCTACTTGGCCGCTCCGCGAGCTGCGGCGGTTCTTGGTAGAATCAGAATGCACAACCCGCTGGGGGCGCTGCGCAAGCGGCTGAGACTCCGGAACTCTCCGGAGGACCCCAGGAACCTGATCCGGATAATACCGGCGTAGGAAATGCGGATGTTTTCTATAAACCTACCTTCTGGCTCAGCAGGCCGCTCGGCAACCTCCGGCGAGTTGTATCCCAACTGGAGGTTAATCAAGTGTCCAATAGCGCGAAACAATTCTTTCATGCGGCCGGAGAAAGCGAAGTCACCCGGGCGCTGGTAAGTGAGTTTGCCCGGCAATTTGAAGAGTACGTCGAGGCCGACGTGCTGATTGCCGGCGCGGGCCCGAGCGGCCTAATCTGCGGCAAGATCCTCGCCGAACACGGGCTGAAAGTCATGGTGGTCGAGCGTAACAATTATCTGGGCGGCGGCTTCTGGATAGGAGGCTACCTGATGAATAAAGTGGTGTTGCGTGAGCCGTCCGGCCGCATCCTGGATGAATTGAAAATCCCTTATAAAGCCGTATCGCCGGGTTTGCTCGTGGCCGACGGGCCGCATGCCTGCTCCCGGCTGATCGCCGCCGCCTGCGATGCGGGTGTCAAGTTCTTGAATATGACCAGCGTGGATGATCTGGTGGTTCGTGAGAACAACCGCGTGGCCGGTCTGGTGATCAACTGGACTGCGGTGCGAAACCTGCCCCGCCAGATCAGTTGCGTCGATCCGGTGGCGATTGAAAGCCGGATTACGGTGGACGCCACCGGCCACGACGCAGTGCTGGTCCAGTTGCTGGCCGACCGCGGTCTGGCCAAGGTTCCAGGTTGCGCTCCCATGTGGATTGAGCGCAGCGAAGATGAAGTCGTCGAGCACACGGGCAAGGTTCATCCGGGACTTTTCGTAATCGGCATGGCGGTGGCTTCGGTTTACGGGCTCCGGCGCATGGGACCTTCATTTGGCGCCATGTTGCTGTCCGGCATGCGCGGTGCTGAGAAGATTTTGAATGAGCTGGGCGTTGCCTGCCGCTCAGAAAATGCGGCCGCCTGAAGGTGAATCCCCGGCGGCGGGCCAGGACGCGCCCGCCGCCGCAGGCCGAATCACAGACGTTTATTTCAGGCGCCGAGCCCGAGGTGGTCGATGGCGTACTGTATCGACCGCTCGACCAGGTCACGCTCGAGCGCTGCCCGCTGCTCGGGCGTAAGCCCGGTAATGCGCGGCAGCGGGCGCCGCGGCTTGTTGGTGCGCACCATGGCCAGCGTCCGAGCCAGATAGATACCGGGGCGATCCGGGAAGGTGGCCCAGTACTTCTCAGTAAGGCAAGGAACTTCCAACGGATCCCGCGTAATCATCTCCAGCGAAAAGTTGATATTAGGCCGGGCTCGCCGGATGGTGTCGACAATGCGTTTCATGTCAAGCATCCCTTCGCCCAGCGGCACTTCGCTCAGCAGGAAGCCCTGCGGGTATTCTTCAACCGCCATGTCCTTAAGGTGGACGTTGAACGTATAGGGCGCCAATTTGTCGACAACTTCGTACATGTCGTCGAGCAACGAAATGTTGTTGCCGGTGTCGAGGCAGACGCCCAGATACTCGCTATTGTATTTCTTGTAAAGCTGCAACTGTTCGTCCACCGTCCAATCCTTATGGGTTTCGATGCCCAGCGGCATCTTGTACTTTTCAACGATGGGGACTGCCGTTGCGATCTGCTTGTGGAAGCCGGCCACTGCTTCCTTCCACTCGGCATAGGTGTTGAACATTTCGTAGCGGCGTCCGAGCAGGCACACCACGCGCAGCGAGGTCGCCCCGGCTTCCTTGCAAACCCGCACCGTGTGTTCAAAAACCGAGGGATCTTCATTCAGGCGCGGCAGGAAGGTCTGGATTTCGACATAAAGGCCGAGATCTTCCTTCATCTTGCGCACCTTGCGCGCGTAGTCGAAGCTTATGTCCACCAGCCCGCCGTGCGCCCCGCCGGCGCCGTACTCGACCGCAATCTCCATCAGCCGGTGGACCGGCATGATGTTTTGTGGCAGGCTCCAGCGCTCCATGGCGAATGAGTCGGGCGTGAAACCCATACGTGTCCGGCGCCGCCGGGTGGCCGCCATGGCGGAAACCGCCGCCGCTCCTAGAAATTCTCTTCTGGTCATTTTCGATTCCTCCCCGTTACGTAAAAATTTTCAAAAATTCCAACGAGTCCTGCTGTCTGTAAGAATATAGTGACATGTCCGGTGAGCGGCTGGCGGGCGACGCCCGCTTTAAAAACACCGTCCAGCAGCAGGTAGCCTACCTTTCGCAGAAAGGTTGGTTTCACAGCATCGAGCTGCCGGATGGAAGCGTGATCGAAGGTTTTCACAGCCTGGAAGAGCTGCGCGAACGTATGCGCGCTTTCCCTATTCCTGAAGACCTGCGTGGGAAACGCGTGCTGGACGTGGGCGCTTGGACCGGCTGGTGCAGCTTCGAGCTGGAACGGCGCGGGGCCGAGGTCGTGGCTATGGATTGCATCGAGCTGGAGGAATTTCACATGGCGCGGCGGTTGTTGGGCTCCCGCGTGGAATTGAAGATTTTAGACGTGGATGAGCTGTCGCCCGCAACGGTTGGGCTTTTCGATTACGTTTTGTTTTTCGGAGTTTTCTATCACCTGCGCCACCCGCTGCTCGGGCTGGAAAAAATCTGCTCGATCACCCGGGAGGCGGCTTTCGTCGAATCCTACGTGACCGACGGCTCAGCCACCGAACAGGAGCGAGCCACAGCGCCTTGCCTTCTGGAGTTTTACGAAACCATCGAACTGGGCGGACAAGTTGATAACTGGTACGGGCCTAATACCCGCTGTCTGGAAGCCATGTGCCGTTCAGCCGGTTTTGCGCGCGTGCGCGTTGAAAATGTGGTGGCCGGCCGGGCGCGTCTGACTTGTCTGCGCCATTGGGAGCCGCCGGCTGCGAACCCCACCCAACCTGCGCCCTGGATTCATGCGGCGGTTAACAACCGCACCGGCGACGTCTATTTTCACCACGGTAAGGACGAGTATGTTTGCCTTTATTTCAAGACACCCGAGCCGGATTTGACCCTGGAGAAGATGCGCGTCGAGGTGGATGGCTACGGCGTTCCGGCGCTGGTTCTAGCCGATCTCGGCCGCAACGGGTGGCAGGTTAACTTTCGTTGTCCGCCCTGGCTGGAGCCGGGCGCGCACGAAATACGCCTACGCACGCTCGACAGTCCCTTCAGCCGGCCTTTTCGCATAGAAAAACGTTTGCTTTGGGAACCTGCGCCGCCCGGCGGAAGACACCGGCCGGAGGAGGTCCCCGCCGAAGCCGCGACGGTTGAAGCTCCGCGACTGACGCACCTGGAGAACAGCCTCACCGAGACCGGAGTCTTCCACGGTTACCGCAACGAATATCTGATCTGCTGGTTCACCACGCCCGAAACGGGCCTCGTGCGCGAGGATGTTGTGCTTGAAATCGACGGCGTGCGCGAGCCAGTACTTTTCCTGACAGATCTGGGCGGCGGCGCCTGGCAAACAAACTCGCGCCTGCCGGCCGATCTGGCCCCCGGACGCCACCGCGTCCGGCTGCGAACCATACGCAGCCGTTGGAGCAACGAGCTGTATTTCCACCTGGAGAAGGAGGAGAACAAGCCATAAGCATATTAACCAAGCTCTATTGGAGTAGCTTCATTGCCCGGCAAGCTTACCTTGAGACGCGCATCCCGTGGTGGCCGGCCGAACGAATCGAACAGCTCCAGCGGCGCCGCCTGCGTTCCATTGTCACCTTCGCCTGGCGACACGTGCCGCACTACCGCGAGGCCATGCGGCGGCTCGGCCTAAGGCCTGAAGATTTTCGTACGGCGGATGATCTGGCCCGGCTGCCGCTTATTTCAAAGCAGGATGTAACGTCTGCTCCGGAACGCTTCGCTCCGGATGACGGACATCCTCGGGCCGCCCTAAGAATACAATCGAGCGGCACGACGGGCAAGCCGGCTTATGTGGATTATGATGCACATGCTCTTATACTTTCGCTGGCTGCCGGGCAGCGCCGTCGCGCCGTGCTGGCCCACTACCTGGGCCAGAGTTTTGGATACCGGGAGCTGTCCATCATGCGATTGGGATCGGTGAGCACGCAGATGCGGCGCTTTTATGAGGAACACACCTGGGCGCCCCGGCGCGTCGATCTGGAGCGGCTGATGCTGGATCCCGGCGAGCCGTTTCCCAAGCTAGTCGAGCGCATAAACGAATTCCGACCCGATGTCATTGTGGGCTACGGCTCGCATCTGGGCGCCTTCATGCGCTGGCTTTATTTCGAGAGAATCGATTTTCACCGGCCTAAAGCTGTAACCTACGGCGCCGATGCTATGCCGGCGGCCGACCGGCAGATCATTGAGGAGGGGCTGGGCATTCCGGTGTTCAGTTTCTACCAATCGGTCGAAGCTTTGCGCATAGCCTTTCAGTGCGAGAAAAGGCGCGGGTTGCATATTTTCACCGACCATGTGGCTTTGCGCATTGCCGATGCCGAAGGCCGCACGTTGCCGCCCGGAGAGCCGGGCGAGGTGGTCGTATCCAATCTGACCAACCGGGCTACGGTCTTGCTCAACTATCGGCAGGGCGATCTGGCGGCGCTTAGCCGGGAATCCTGCCCTTGCGGGCGCAACTTGCCGGTGCTTGAGGGCTTGCAGGGGCGCCGGGATGATCTGGTGCTGCGGCCGGACGGCACCTCTGTTCACCCGTTGGCGCTGATTGCGCGCCTGCAAAGGATCCCCGGAGTGTTGCAGGTTCAACTGGTGCAGGAGGAGCTGTGCCGGTTTCTTGTGCGAGTGGTATGCGCGCCGGGTGCGGCGTGGCAGGAGATTTCTGGAAACATAGAAGATGCCATGCGCTCGGTTCTGGGCAAAGGGATTACGGTTGCTTCGGAGATGTGTGAAATGATACGGCCCGGTCCCTCCGGTAAGGTCAGGGCTGTGATTTGCCGTTTGAAGCAGCCAGGGAGCTATTGTGCGTCTGATTGAGCTGGCCGGCTTATGGCGCAACCGCAGGCTGGATCCGGAACAGCTGCGTCGGGTCCAGCTTTCACGCTTGAAGGCAGTGCTGGCACACGCCGCCCAAAACGTTCCGTTTTACCGAGAACTCTACCAAGCGAGCGGCTCCCGTCCTGAGGACATACAGGCGCCCGAAGATCTCACGCGGCTGCCGATTATCTGCCGGCAGGATCTCAGGCGAGCCGGGCAGACTGCTGTGACGCCGCTTGGTCCGGGGGAGCCGCCTCGAATTGAAATTTCGACCAGCGGGTATTCTGGCGAGCCCCTCAAGGTCTGTTTGAGTCCGGCTGAGAGACGCCGTAGGTTGCTACGTGAGTTTCGAGCCTTGCTGGCTGTCGGCTTTCGCCCTCCTGACAAGCTGGCGATTTTAGGGCCCCAGCGGGCCAATCCGCGCGGTTGGCATGAACGGCTAGGCCTATTCCGCACCCGAATTATTCCTGCAGCGCTTACCGCAGAGCAAATGCTGGAGAGTCTGCAGGAATTCTCTCCCGATATTCTCTGGGTTTATCCTACGGTGCTTCACCCAGTGGCGGTGCGCGCCGGCTGGCGCCTCAGCCGGTACATACGGCCGCGCATTTTGATTAGCTCCTCTCAAGTTTTCCGCCCGCTTTATCGGGAACGGTTGCTGGCCGATCTCCAAGCTGAACCGTTTGTCATGTATGCGGCCATGGAGGTGGGGCGGATCGGAGTTGAGTGCCCGGCTCACAACGGCTTGCACATTGACGCAGACGCCGTTTACCTGGAAATCCTAGATGGTCAGGTGGTCGTGACCAGTCTGGAGAATTTCACGATGCCCATTATCCGTTACCGGCTGGGGGATCAGAGCGAATGGATCGAAGGCGAATGCCCCTGCGGGTGCACGTTCCCTAGGATTAAAGCGCCGGCCGGGCGCGACGCCGATATGGTTCTGCTCCCGAGCGGCCGCCGCGCCTCAATCGCCATGCTCGATTACGCACTGCGCGGCGAGGACTGGATCGAGCAGTACCGCTTTGTCCAAGAGGCGCCCGGGCGCGTCCGGCTTTATCTGGCGACAGCCCGGCGCCCGGATGAAACCACGATCGAGCAGATTCGAGCGCGCCTGATTGGAGCGCTCGAAGAACCCCTGGATTACGAAATATGCCTGGTCGAACGGATGCCGGCGGATGGAGCAAAATTCAAAACTTTTGTTTCGCTGATCTAGTCGCTACGGTCTCACTTGACTACCAGGTTCACAATGCGGTCTGGAACAACGATCGCCTTTACCACGGTTTTGCCTTCCAGCAGTGGACGTATCTTTTCGTCAGCCGTCGCCGCCTGCTTCAGCTCCTCGGCGGGCGTGCCGAAAGGCACATGCAGGCGGCTGCGTAGCTTTCCGTTGACCTGCACCACCACTTCGGCCAGTTCCTCGCGCGCCAGCTCCGGATCATACTGCGGCCACGGCTGCTTGAAAACTGGCCCCGGCTTGCCCAACTCCTCCCACATCTCTTCGGCCACGTAGGGGGCGAAAGGACCGAGCAGTAGCACCAGTTTTTCCAGCACCTCGCGCATGGCGGAGGCGGAGAGATCCGCTTCGGCGGCATAAAGCTGGTTGACCAGCTCCATAATTGCCGCCAGCGAAGTATTGAAGTGCCAGCGCGACTCGAAATCTTCTGTCACCTTGCGAATGGTCTGGTGCAATTTTCTGAGTATGCGCGCATCGGCGGAACCCGATCCGCCGGCGCCGCCTGCATTGCGGGTCACAAACCGGTATACGCGTCCAATAAACCGCGCCATTCCTTCGACGCCGGCATCCTGCCAGTCGACGTCTTTTTCCGGCGGTGCGGCGAACAGCACAAACAGGCGCGCCGTATCGGCTCCGTATCGTTCGGCGGCGTCGTCGGCGCTCACTACGTTGCCTTTGGATTTGGACATCTTGGCGCCGTCTTTGATCACCATGCCTTGCGTGAACAACCGTTCAGCCGGCTCGTCGTTGGCCACCAGGCCCAGATCGCGCATTACCTTGGTGAAGAACCGCGAGTAGATCAAATGCAGGATGGCGTGTTCGACGCCGCCTATGTACTGGTCAATCGGAAACCAGTAGGCGATCTTGGCCGTATCAAACGGGGCTCTTCGGTTATGCGGATCGCAGTAACGATAGAAATACCACGAGGAATCGATAAAAGTGTCCATCGTATCCGTTTCGCGCCTGGCCGCGCCGCCGCATTTCGGACAGGAGGTGTTGACGAACTCAGGCACGTTCTCCAGCGGCGATCGCCCCGTGCCGGTGATTTTCACGTTGAGAGGCAGCACCACCGGCAGTTGATTATCGGGTACCGGGACGATGCCGCAGCCTGGGCAATGTATGACCGGGATGGGCGTTCCCCAGTAGCGCTGGCGAGAGATCCCCCAGTCCCGGATGCGATAGGTTACGCTGCCTTTTCCAAAACCTTCCCGCTCGGCTTTGGCTGTCATGCGCCGGCGGGCCTCGGCGCTGGCGAGGCCGGAAAACTCGCCCGAATTTTCGCAGATTCCGTCATCGACGAAGGCCTGACGCATCGTCGCCGGATCAGCCAGCGGGCCGTCGGCAGGCCGGATGACGGGGCGCACGGCAATGCCGTAGCGGGTGCAGAATTCAAAGTCACGCTCATCGTGCGCTGGGACCGCCATGATGGCGCCGGTTCCGTAACCCATCAAAACGAAATTTCCCACCCAGACGGGAATCTTCTCCTGGTTATAAGGGTTTATAGCGTAGTGGCCCGTAAAAAGACCTTCCTTGACCAGGTCGCCCGGATCGCGCCGAGCGCGGTCGTCGATCATGCGCTTAACCGCCGCGGCCTCTTTGCCGCTCACCAAGCGGGCTGTAAGCGGATGCTCGGGCGCCAGGATCACACAAGTGGCGCCGAAAATGGTATCTACGCGCGTGGTGAAGACCCGGATCGGCTCACCCGTCTTCTCCAGGCGGAAATCGATCTCAGCGCCTTCGCTGCGGCCAATCCAGTTGCGCTGCATGGCTAGAACGCGCTCAGGCCATTTGCCCTCCAGCTTGCGAATGTCCTCGAGTAACTGCTCGGCGTAGGCGGTGATTTTTAAAAACCATTGCTCCAGCTCTCGCTGCTCGACCGGCGTATCTTCGTGGCGCCAGCAGCAGCCTTCCACCACCTGTTCGTTAGCCAGCACCGTGGCGCATTTCGGACACCAATTAACCAGAGCCTTGGCGCGATAGGCCAGCCCCCGCTCGAGCATGCGCAGGAAGAACCACTGGTTCCAGCGATAGTATTCGGGCTCGCAGGTGGAAATCTCTCGGTCCCAGTCATAGCTGAACCCGTAGCGGCGGTGCTGTTCCTTCATGTAGGCGATATTGGCGAGCGTCCACTCACGCGGATGACGCCCGTGCGCGATGGCGGCGTTTTCCGCCGGCAGCCCGAAGGCGTCCCAGCCCATGGGGTGAAGGACGTTAAAGCCCCGCATCCACTTGTAGCGCGCCAGCGTGTCGCCGATCGTGTAGTTGCGTATGTGGCCGACATGCAGCGTGCCGCTTGGGTAAGGGAGCATCTCGAGAAGATAGTATTTTGGGCGCGAAGAAAAATCCTCCGCTTTGAACAGCTCGCTCGCCTGCCAGCGAGCCATCCATTTCATTTCGATCTTTTTATGGTCGTACAGCTTTTCCGGCATAGTCTTTTCACGGTCAGTAGATTTCTGCGGTCGTCGCCTGGCCGCTCGATTGGGGTCTCTAGAATAAATGCTTTGTCCCGCAACCCGGGATGCTGGAGGATGCGGCGAAACCCTTCGATTCCAATATAGCCCCGGCCGATGTGCGCGTGGCGGTCGATGTGCGAACCGAGTGGCGCGCGCGAGTCATTCAAATGAACGATCTTGACGCGCGCCAGCCCCAGCCGGCGCCGCACTTGGCGCAGCGTGTCTTCAAGCCCGCCGGCGGTAGCCACATCATAACCCGCCGCCAGCAGATGGGCCGTGTCCAGGCAGAATCCGATTCTAAAGCGGATGCGCTCAATGGCGAGTTTTCGCAGCTCGGCCAAATCCTTCAGATCGCTGCCGAGGGCGGCGCCTGATCCGGCTGTATTCTCAATCAACAGCATTAAGGGGCCCACCAGCCCCTGCGCCGCTTCCGCCAGCGAATCGGCTAGAGTTCGAAGTGCTTCTTCAACCGGGTGGTTGCGGCAACTGCCGGGGTGGAAAACCAGGTATTCAGCGCCAAGCTCGAGCGAACGCAGTATTTCGGCGCGGAACGCAGCAATTGAACGCTCCCGCAAAGCACGATCGGGGGCCGCAAGATTGATCAGGTAGTTGTCGTGCACTACCAGCGGGCGCAGATTGAATTTTTTTCGAGCTTCCTTCAGCCGGGCCACGGCGTCGGGATCCAGCGGCGACGCGCGCCAGCTACGAGGGCTGGCCGAGAAAATCTGAAACGTGTTGGCGCCCAGCTCAGCGGCCCGCATGGCGGCTAGATCAATGGAGCCCGCAATCGAGGTATGTATGCCTATCCTCAAAAGGATTTATGTTATCAACCCTGCCCCAGCCCCGGCCGATCGAGGGGGCTAAGATGAAATCATGGGGCCAACCGGGCGGCGGATCCTGCTTCTGTTGCTGCTGGCGGCGGCGGCCCTGGCCGCCAACTTCCGGCTATATCTAAAAGACGGTACCTACCACCTGGCGCGCGAATACCAGATCGATGAAGACCGCGTGCGCTTCTATAGCGTCGAACGCAGCGAGTGGGAGGAAATCCCCCTGGAATTGGTGGACCTGAAGCGCACGGAGGCCGAAATCAAAGAGAGAAAAGCAGCCCTGGCGCGCGATGCCGAGATGGTGTCGGCCGAAGAACAGGCCGAACGCGCCGAGCGCGAGCTGGCGGCGCAGGTGCCGGTCGAGGCCGGAGTTTATCTGATCGAAGAAGGGCGCGTGAAGCCGGTTCCGCAGGCCTCGGCCAAAGCCGTCACCGACAAAGGCCGCATCGCTTTGCGGGTGCTGGTGCCGGCGCCGGTGGTGCCCGGAAGAATCACGGTGGAGCTGGACGGCGAACGCTCAGCCAATCTTGTTTCCAGCCCGCAGCCCGAGTTCTATTTCCGCATGGCGCTGCCCGAGCGTTTCGCCATTGTTAGGCTCGCGGTAAAGAAAAACGCGCGGGTGGTTCAGACCTGGCAGATCATTCCAGTGTCGGAAGAGTTGATCGAGGAGCAGGAGGAAATTCCCGTGCTGCACCGCCAGCTAGAATCAAATCTGTATAAGATTTGGCCGGCTGAGCCGCTGAAACCTGGCGAATACGCCGTGGTGGAATACACCAGCGGCCGGCGCAATATACAGGTCTGGGACTTCGCCTGCCGGCCTGAGGCGAAGAGGAAGCCTTAGTGATTTTCGTCTTCCTCAGGCGCAGGTTGCTCGGATGCGGCTGCCTGCGCTTGCTTTAAATCCAGGCCTGAGCGAGCCAACTCGTAAAGCGGCGAGAGTTCCCGCAGTTTCCGGACGGTTTCAATGACCCGCCCGGCGACGTAGTCAACTTCTTCTTCGGTGTTGAAGCGACCCAGCCCGAAACGGATGGCTGCCTGCAACCGCTCCGGGCCGACGCCGAGCGCCTTCAAAACGTGGCTGGGCTCGGGCGAAGCCGACGAGCACGCTGAGCCGCTAGATACTGCCACATCGCGCAATCCCATCAACAGCGCTTGTCCATCAACCCAGGCGAAGCTCAGGTTCAAGTTATTGGGTAGGCGGCGCTCCATCGATCCGTTTATATAAACCCCCTCCAGAGCCCCCTGAAGCTTGGCCAGCAAGCGGTCGCGAAGTCTTCCGAGGCGCTCACCCTCGGCCGCCATTTCGTCCCGGCAGATTCGACATGCCTCGCCCAGCCCCACTATGGCCGGCACGTTCAGGGTGCCGCTCCGCAGGCCGCCTTCGTGGCCGCCGCCGTCGATTTGCGCCACCAGCTCGACGCGCCGATTGCGCCTCCTTACATAGAGCACGCCCACCCCTTTGGGCCCGTAAATTTTGTGTCCGCTGAGCGAAAGCAGATCGATGTTATCGGCGTCAACATCGATCGGGACTCGGCCCACGGCTTGCGTGGCGTCGGTGTGAAAGATGAGGCCGTGCTCGCGCGCGATGCCGCCGATTTGCCGGATAGGCTGGATGACGCCGATTTCGTTATTGGCGTACATAATGCTGATCAGAATGGTGCGCGGAGTTATGGCCCGGCGCACTACGTCGGGGTCGAGCAGGCCATCGGCGGAGACGGGTAAATAAGTAACACGAAATCCTTGCTGCTCGAGCCTGCGGCACACATCCAAAACCGCCTTGTGCTCGGTCGCTGCGGTTATGATGTGATCGCCTCGGGAGGCATAGGCTGCGGCTGCGCCCTTGAGCGCCAGATTGTCGCTTTCGGTGGCGCCGCTGGTAAAAATAATCTCCTCCGGCTGCGCCCCGATCAGCGCGCTAATCTGGCGGCGCGCGATTTCAACTGCCTGTTCGGCCTCCCAGCCGAAACTGTGATGGCGGCTGGCGGGGTTGCCGAAACGCTCACTGAAAAAAGGCAGCATGGCGGCAACGACCCGCGGATCGGCAGGCGTGGTTGAATGATAATCCATAAAAATCGGGTGTTTCAGCATGGTTTGAAGCTCCTTGCGGCAGGTTTCAGCAATCCCCATGAAGTTTCATGTAATGAAATAATGTTACGCTTGCGCAAACTTTCCGAACTATGCTTGCTAGAATGGGCCCTCAGGTGGAGGGCACCCTCGTGCAACCAGCGCATTCCACAGAGCCGAAGGCCAAAGGGCACAACAGGGCAGCAGCGTACGAAGTCGAAACCCTGCCGCCCGATTTGGAAAACGAAGTTCGGTTTCACCTGGAATCAATTCTTGCAAGTTCCGCGTTTTGCCGGAGCCGCCGCTTGTCCAGTTTTCTGCAGTATATAGTCGAGCAGACTTTGGCGGGACGCGCCGGTGAATTGAAGGAGCGCACTATCGGCATTGAAGTATTCGGCCGCGAGGCTGACTACGATACTGCCTCCGATCACTCGGTGCGGGTGGCGGCGGCCGAAATTCGCAAGCGTCTGGCTCAATACTACCAGGACATCAAGTCGGATCCGGGACTTCGCATTGAGCTCCGTCCCGGATGTTATGTGCCGCACTTTCGCTTTTTGCACGGCCCCGCCGCGGAAAATCACAAGAGTCCGGAAGCTAAAGAAACTGAACCCGCTGCGGCGCACGGAAAACGCTCGCGCGGCTTGCACATTCCGGGTATGTTGTTGCTGGTCGCTGCCGGCCTGGCCGGGATTGCTTTTCTGGCCTTCGCCTGGAGCAAAGCGGTGTTGCCTTCCGCCGGCAAAGAGGCGCTCAGGAGTTTCTGGGCGCCGCTGAAGGCGGAGAATTCCAAAGTTTTGCTCTGTATCGGGCACGCCCATCTGGCCGGCGGGGCTCTCCCCGCGGAGATGGCGGCTTCGGCCGGAGCAACGGCGCCACTTGGCAATATTCGCTCTTTGACGAATCAGTTCTTCCATGCCGAAGATACGGTCGCCGCTTCGCGGTTGGCCGGTGTTTTGCGCATCAACAATATGACATTTCAGGTTCTTTCTGATTTATCCACGACCTTGGACGATCTGAAGGATGGGCCTGTGGTCTTTTTGGGTTTGCGCAACAATCGGTGGAGTCTCCCGCTGCTTGAAAATGCACGTTTCAAAGTTACTGAACAGGGCAATGCAGGTGAAAATTCCGTCGCCATTGTGGACACTTTCGCAAAGAACGACAAACGATGGCTGCCAATACTGTCGGCAGCGCCGGCGGACCAAACCAGAGGGATTTCGGTTCTGCGCGATTACGGCTTGATAATCCGAACAATACACCCGCAGACGCACCGTACGGTGGTTCTAGCGGGGGGCATTAACGGCTACGGCACGCTGGCTGTTTCAGAATTTCTGAGTAATTCGAGATATTTCCAGGATCTGCTCGCTCAAGCCCCGCGCGGTTGGGAAAAAAGGCAAATGGAAATTGTTGTTTCCGTCGACGTCATAAGCGGCTCAAACGGCCCCCCGAAACTGGTGGCCGCTCATTTTTGGTAGAGCATGCTCAGGTAAATTTACGCGAGCAACTTGATCTGAAGCTTACTTGAAATTATTTTTTGACCGTCAATGACTGGAAGTTTTTTTATTGTGCACTACAATTTGCCTGACGCGCTGCTAGAAGGAAGGTTTTTTCAAGCTTGCATGAACATAACCCACGGAGCATGCCGCCATTTCCGGCAGCGCGTCGCCTTAGAAAAAAGAGGAGGTTTCTCAATGAAAAATAAGCAGTCTAGCCAGTGCTTCTGGCGAAGTTCTGTGTTTCGCCTCATGGTTCTGGCCTTGGCGCTGGCGGTGACGGCCAGCCTGGCTCCGGCTCAGGAGTCGCGGGCGGTGGTCACCGGCCGGGTGCTTGACCCGCAGGGTGCGGTCATACCCGGCGCCAAAGTCGAGGCTAGGAACTTGGAGACCAACGTTGTAACGGCTGTCTCGACCAACGAAAGCGGGATTTACGTCACCCCGCCTCTGAACCCCGGCCGGTATTCGCTGACCATTTCGGCCTCGGGGTTCAGGACCCTGGTGCAGTCGGAAGTGGAGCTGCGGGCGGCAGACCGCCGGCAGATCGACTTCACGCTTCAACTCGGAGCCATCTCGGAGACGGTTACTGTGACCGGGGAAGCGCCGCTGGTGGATGCGGCTTCCGCGTCTTTGGGAACCACCATCAACAAGGATCTGGTATCTACGCTTCCCACATTGGGGCGCAACGCCTTCACCTTCGTGCGATATGCCAGCGGTGTGGTTTACAGCTCAGGACGCGGCAGCAGCGGCGAGCGTCCTTTTGACAACGGCGGCATGGACAACGTGACCATCAACGGCGGCCCAGCGCGCGCCAACGCCTACCTGCTTGACGGCGCGCCAAACACCAACTCGCAGGACATGGGGGCCGGAACATATCTGAGCTTTGCGCCTCCGCCCGATGCGGTGGCCGAGTTCAAGGTGCAGACCAATTTGTACGACGCCGAGTTCGGGCGCACCGGGGGTGGTGTGGTGAGCATGAGCCTGAGGACCGGGACCAACGATCTGCACGGGTCGGTCTACTGGTATCTGCGCAACGACAAGCTGAACGCCAACGACATTGCGGCCAACAAGGCGGGGCGCCCGCTGTCGGCGTTCCGGTGGAACCAGCCGGGGTTCCAGGTGCAGGGTCCGGTGTATTTGCCGAAGGTATACAACGGGCGGGACCGGACATTTTTCATGTACAACTGGGAGACCATCCGCAGCAGCATACCGCGGGTTACCAACATGGTGTTGCCGACGGAGCTAGAGCGGGCGGGCGATTTCTCGAAGACCTATGTTTCGGGGACCAGCGGTGCGGTGGTGCAGATATTTGATCCGCTGACGACGGTGGAGACCGCGCCGGGCGTCTATGCGCGGCAGGTGTTTCCTGGGAGCTTGATTCCGGCGGCGCGGATCAACTCGATAGCGAAGAAGGTTATGGAGTACTATCCGAAGCCGGCGGTTTCCAACGTGCCGCGGGGGACCGCCAACCTGACGGTGGCGCCCAATCCGACCACGGACAAGTATTACATTCACACCATGCGATTTGACCACGCGCTGAGCGCCAATCACCGGTTTTTTGTGACGGTGATGTATTCGGACCGTAATGAGGACGGCGGTTTGGGCGGGGGGCGCACGGCCTTCATAGCGATGGGCAAGCCGAATGCGGCTCCGACCTACAAGCACTGGCGCAGGAACAGCGGGTCGACCTTCAATCTGACCTCGACGCTGGGGCCGACGTTGATATCTACCTTCCGGGCGGCATGGAACCGGCACGATTTCGGCATCGAGCAATACGCCATGGGCTTTGACCCGGCGCAGCTCGGCTTCCCGGCTTCGCTTTCCAAGCAGGTTCAGAATCTTAGCTTTCCGGGCATAAGCATTACCGGCTACCAGGCACTAGGTTACTCCGGCCTGCCCAGCCAGCAGAATGTTAGCGACACCTGGTCGGTGGCGGAGACGGTGACCAAGGTTCTTTCAAAGCACTCGCTAAAGTTCGGTGTGGATTTAAGGCTGATGCTTACCAACAACGGCCCGAAGCCGGCATCCTTCAGCTTGACTTCGACTGATAACTTCACCCGCGGCAATCCGCTGGTGGCCTCGGCGGCCTATGGCGACGCGCTGGCGTCGTTCTTGCTGGGCTATCCAAATTCGGCCTCGAACAGCTACAACAACCGGCCGGCCTACGGGCAGCGCTACTATGCCGGTTTTGTTCAGGACGACTGGCGGATATCCACCAAGCTGACCCTCAATCTGGGTTTCCGCTGGGACTACGAGTCGCCGATCACGGACCGTTTCAACCGGATGATCATCGGCTTTGACCCCGCGGCCACTTATACTTTGGGGACGGCGGCGGTAAAGGGCGGCGTGTTGTTTGCGGACCAGAACAACCGGTTTGCCTACAAGCGCGACCTGAACAACTTCCAGCCGCGGGTAGGCGCCGCCTACCGGGTGACGAACAAGTTCGTGTTGCGGGGCGGATGGGGCATAAGCTACGTGCCGGCCTCCGACGTGCGGCCGCCCGCCTACGGCTTCAGCACCACGACAACACCCAGCATGTCGCAGGGGGATGCGGGCATCGTGCCGCTTTTGATTTCGCCCGATTGCACGGGGGCCGACTGCGGCTTGCTGAGCAATCCCTTCCCGACCGGGATTAACCTGCCGCAGGGGCGGGCGCTGGGCTACCGGACCAACACCGGGCAGAGCATCGAGTATCAATGGCCCCAGCGTTCGACTCCGTATGTGCACAGCTTCTCGGCCGGATTCCAGTACGAGCTGCCCTGGCGGACGGTGGTGGATGCCTCCTACGTTGGCAGCCGGTCGCGGCAACTGGCGACCTCGAAGCAAATCAACGGCGTCACCTACGGGCAGTACATGTACTACGGCTCGCAGCTCACCTCGCAGGTAAACAACCCGTTTGCGGGGGCGCTGCCGGGGACGCAGTTGAACGGGGCGAAGATCACGCTAGAGCAGTCGTTGAAGCCCTTTCCGCAGTTCACCAGCATCACCGAGGCGGGGCGTACCATAGGCAAGAGCCGGTACGATTCGCTGCAGTTGCGGGTGGAGAAGCGGATGACGGCCGGCTGGACGATGCTGTTCACCGGGACGTGGGCGTTTGACCGGACCTTCAACACTTATCTGAACTCCGATATGGACGCCTTTGGGCAATTCATCGAGCGGATCGGGTCGAGCCCGCCGCAGAACTACCAGTTGACGGGGTCCTACACGATACCGGCGTTCAGCGGAGCGAGCCGACTGGTGCGGTCGCTGGCCGGAGGCTGGACGATAGCGGCTACGCTCTCCAAGCAGAGCGGCGGATTGCTGAGCGTGACGGGGGCCCGCTCGACGGGGCTCGATCCGCGGATTGACAATCCGAGCGAAGCGCGGATGTTCAACACGTGCACGTTCAACGCCAATACGGGTCAGTTGCAAAACTGCGTGGGCAACGAGCCGGTGGCCTGGATCATCGACAAGCCGTACACGCTGTTGACGCAGCCGCAGCCGCAGTTCAACAAGTGGCGCGGGCATTCGCCGCCGCAGATGAACCTGGCGGTGTACAAGGCGTTTGCCTTCACCGAGCGGGTGCGGATGGAGCTGAGGGGCGAGGCGTTCAATGCGACCAACACGCCGCAAATAGCCAATCCGAACCTGACGGCCACCTCGAGTCAGTTTGGTAAGATCGCCTCGATCAGCCAGAACAACGACCCGCGCAGCGTTCAGGTCTCGGCTCGCGTGACGTTCTAGCACACACTGCTGCTAATGTCCACTTATGGGCCGGGCGCAACCCAATTGCCAACCCGGCCCGCTTTTTCCACGATGGCTGGAAAACACACCCGGCTGTTTACTTAATCGTCCATCCGGCGCCGAATCCGAACCGCATGAATGGATTCCAGCCGAGACGAACTTCAGGGGCTAGGAAAAAGCGGTTCGAAATATGGATCTTGAAACCGAAGCCGGTATTGAAAGTGAGTTCTCGGCCGTGGCCGTAAGGTCCGCGATGATACATGCTGCCTGCACCGGCCACCCAATATGGAGTGACTCGCACCGAAGGCGCAAATGTGCGGCTGATGTTAGCCACCAGTGAGTGATCTCGATCCAGGCCTGGGCCGTTAGCATATGCATATTCGGGCTGAAGCGCCCACTTGCTGCTGATAGCAAACCTGGCCCCTGCGGCGGCGTAGATATGCCTTGAATCGCACCAGCTTTCGTCAACAAAGCAGGCGGCGCCCGTGCTGGCCAACAGTTCGACCCGGTGGGACTGTGCCGCCAAGCGGCAGGCTGCCATCAGGAAAATGACTATTGAGGCTGCAATTCGCACCTGTCTATTTTATCTAACCATTTGGAATCATTACATTTGCATGGTTATTGGGTTTTGGCTGGCATCCTGAATGATTGCAGATTTTAGAGATTTCTAATATTATAAAATTTGAAAAATCCATTGATTGCATACAAAGCCGGGTTCTTTCAGGGGTTGGCACACCCGACTCGGATTGCAATCATTGAAATGTTGCGTGAGGGTGAGCTTTCCTGTAGCGCACTAAAAGCGCGGCTGGGGGTAGAGCAATCCAACCTTTCGCAACATTTGGCCGTGCTGCGCAGTCGCCAGTTGGTCGACACCCGCAAGGACGGCCAGCAAGTTTTCTACTCCGTGCGGAATCCGATCCTTTTTGAGATATTAGACATCCTGCGCCGTTATTACCAGACTCATCTTAACGAAGCGATCGAGGTTCTTCGCGAAGTGGAAGCCGAGGAGGCCCGCCAGTGACCGATTCAGATCTATCTGGCGCAGGCCTCGATTCGATCCGACAATCTCACCACACGATTAAAAAGGAGGAAAATGCCAGGCTATCAGCATATCTCTTGGGCTGCCACCGAGCTTAAAACCGACCCGGAGACGCTTCTTGATTTTGAAAAGCACGGCTGGATAAAGACCGCGGAAAAAAACGGCTCAATCTTCATTGCCGCCGATCAGCGCTACCGGGCGCGATACATTCTGCACCTGCGGCGAAAAAAGAATCTGACCGATGAGCAGATTGACTTCATTCTTTCGGTTCAGAAGCCGCCGTTTAGCGCCGCAGATGTGGATCGGATACTTGAAGAACATGGCTTGATCAGGGCGAGCCAAAATAAAGGCCGCTAGCGGCGAGCGAGCGGGCGGCTTTACCCGTCGGGCCTGAGCAGTGCAGAGGAGCAATTTTGCATCATGCCCTAACATCGCTGTTTCCGGGCGATCCGCAGAGGGTGTCGCAACCGCTCGCTGAGTGTGAGTACGCGGCCCTGTTGCACAGGGCAGCAACGAAATCGCAGCGCATCAGTCGAGTTTCGACAAAGAGGTTTCTTGCGCCGCGCAGATGCGAATAAGGCTCTCAGCATGCCGCAGGGCTTCCGGAGTAACTTTCTCCCCGCTCAACATCCGGCCGATCTCGTGCACCCGTTCGGCTGCCTTAAGCTTGCGGATGGAGGCGGCCGTACGCCGGCCGGTCATCTGTTTTTCGACGAAGTAGTGGTGATCGGCGAATCCGGCGATCTGCGGCAGATGCGTAACGCACAGCACCTGGTGCGAAGCGGCCAGTTGTTTTAGCCGGCGGCCGACAACTTCGGCGGCGCGCCCGCCTATGCCTGCATCCACTTCATCAAAGACCAGGGTGCGCGGCGGATCCGCCACCGCTGCCCCGGAGGCACAGGTTTTCAAAGCCAGAGCAATCCGTGAAAGCTCGCCGCCCGAAGCAACTTTTTCAAGCGGTCTCGGCGTTTCCCCGGGGTTGGGTGAAACCAGGAACCGCACTTGCTCCAGTCCGTTTTCCGACCGCTCGCCTTCGATGAGTTCTACTTCGAACACGGTCTTTTCCATCGCCAGCGCTCTCAGCTCCTCCTCCACTTGTCGGGCCAGCCGTCCGGCCGCCCTGCGGCGCAACTCGCTCAGGCGCCGGGCAGCCTCATCATATGCCTGTTCCAGCTCCTGCAAACTACGGAGCAGGGTTGCTTGCCGCTCTTCGTAACTTTCAAGGGCCGCCAAATCCTCGCGCAGGCGTTCCAGGTACAGCAAGACTTCTTCCAGGCTCGGCCCATATTTGCGCTTAAGCTTGTCAAGCACCGCCAGGCGTGATTCAATCTCCTCCAGGCGGCCGGGATCGGCCTCCAGGCCGCTCAGATAATCGCGCAGAGCGAGTGCGACTTCTTCTACGGCGTAGCGCGCAGGTTCCAGCGTTTGGGAGGGCTCGGCAAACGACGGATCCAGGCGGCTCAGCTCTTCCAGCCGGCGGCCGGCGGCGCGCAATCCGGCCAGCACCGATTCCGGCGATTCATACAGCGCATCGTAAGCCGCTACGGCTAACTCTCGCAGGCGCGAAACGTTTTGCAGGCGGCGGCGTTCGGCCTCTAGCACGGCGTCTTCGCCCGGCTTCGGCGCCGCCTGCTCGATTTCGCGTTGCTGAAAGGTCCACAGATCGGCCAGTTTCAGTTTTTCCTTCTCGCGTTGCTCCAGCTCGCTCAGCTGGCGCCGGCAGGCGTCCCATTGACGCCAGGCCCGGCGGACTTGGTCCAGCAGTTCGGCTGCTTCGGCGAACTGATCCAGAATTTCGCGCTGGGCTTCCGGCTCGAAAAGCATTTGTTGATCGTTCTGGCCGTGTATATCGGCCAGGAATCTTCCCAGTTGGCGCAAGAAGGCGGCCGTAACCGGGCGCCCGGAAACGAAGGCCCGGGACTTTCCATTGGCCAGTATTTCCCGTTCCAACCAGAGCTCGCCGTCTTCGGGCTCGATGCCGCTCTCGCTCAATAAAACATTCAGTTCGGGATCCTTAGGAATCGCAAACAGACCGCTCAGCCGGGCGCGCTCCGCGCCGGTTCGCACCATCTCCGCGCTGGTTCTTCCGCCGAGCAGAAGATCGAGCGCATCGACCACAATCGACTTGCCGCTTCCGGTTTCGCCGGTGAGCAAGTTCAGCCCGCCATGGAAGCAGACCTCGATCCTTTCGATCACGGCGAAGTTCTCAATGCGAAGTTCCGACAGCACTGGACGAAATTATACGAAGTTTCGCCCCAAGCAGTCCGACTGCGGCGTGTATGATGAATATTCAAGGAAAGGAGCGATTTTGACGGCCGACCAAGTGTGCGCGTTCTGGCTTCAGGTGAACTTTTTCGATTTGGTTAAGGGGGCCACGCTGCTGGCCAAAAGCATTCTGGTCATATTGCTGCTTTTTTCAATTTTCAGTTGGGCCATCATTTTCTCCAAGTGGAGCATGTTTCGCCGCGTGCGCCTCGCCAATGCCCAGTTTTTGCGGCTTTTCCGCAAGGCCAATGGCCTGGACATGGCGGTGCAGGCGGCGCGGCAATTTGCAGGCTCGCCGCTGGCGGCGATCTTTGAATTCGGTTTTGAGGAAGTCGAGCGGCAGGTAAAAACGCGCGGCACAATTCACAACAAGCTTTCGCTTGAACGCTCCCTGCAACTGGGGATCAGCGAGGAGCTGGCCAAGATGGAGCGGCAGATGAGCTGGCTGGCGACCACGGCTGCGGTAAGCCCGTTTATCGGCCTGTTCGGAACCGTGCTGGGCATCATTGATGCGTTTCATGCGCTAGGCTTGGCCGGAAGCGCCAGCCTGCGCGCGGTGGCGCCGGGCATTTCCGAGGCCTTGGTGGCCACGGCGGCCGGGCTGGCGGCGGCCATTCCGGCCGCCATCTTCTACAACTATTTCGGCCACGTTATCCGGGAGAACGGCGCACGCATGGAAGATTTCGCGCTTGAGTTCATGAACCTGGCCGAGCGCAATTTTGAGGATTGAAAAGTGGCGTTCTCGTTTAACGGCAATTCGCTTGGCGGGCGGCGGCGCTTCCATGGGACACCGTCGCTGGCGGACATCAACGTCGTTCCGCTGGTGGACGTGGTGCTGGTGTTGCTGATCATTTTTATGCTCACGGCGCACGTCATGGAATTCGGCATCGAGGTGGATGTGCCCAAAGTGCGCCAGGTGCGCGACAGCACCCAGGAGCTTCCGGTGGTTACCCTCACGCGGGACGGCAGGCTTTATCTGAACGAGCAGCCGGTTAACATCAACGAGCTGGGCGAGGCCATTCAAAAACGTTTCGGCCCGGGCCAAGAAGTGTATTTGCGCGCCGACAAAGCGACGATCTTTGACACGGTGGCGCAGGTGGCCAGCGCGCTGGGAGAGGCTAAACTCAAGGTGAATCTGGTCACGCAGCCGGTCGATGCCGCTGATCAGCTTGGCGCAAGGGGACGTTAAAATACCAGGTGAAGGGCCTCCAGTGACCGCACGGGTCGACATACTGGCGGAGCGCGAAACGCTGAGAAAGCCGTTGCTCGCCTCGGCCGGGCTTCACGCAGCCATCATTGCTGCACTGGTTGTGCAGGGTGTCATGCTGGACCGCCCGCGCGAGCTATGGGGTGATCCAAGTTCTCTGGGCGGGGGTAGCGTGGGCATAACTCCGGTAAGCCAGATTCCGCTGCCTTCCCGCGGGGGCCCTTTAAATCCCCTGGCGCGTGATACCGAATCACAGGTGCCGGAGCCGCCGGCGGCCAAAAAACAGGCCAAACGCGCGGCGGTTGAGGCTGAAGCAGCAGTGGTGATAAAAGGCCGCACGAGCCGGCCGGCGTCGCAGACGACCGGTTCTGCCGCGGCCACCCGGCTTCCGCCCCGAGATGCCCCGAATCAGGTTTTTAGCAGCACCGGCCAGGCTCTTTCCAGTCCCATGGTGGCGCAGACCGGCAGCGGCGGCGTCGGCCTGGGGCCAGGCGGGGCTTTCGGCAACCGTTTCGGCTACTACCGGGACTTGTTGGAGCAGGCGGTGGCACGACGATGGCGAACCTCTGATGTAGACCCGCGCCTCAGGACCGCGCCGCCGGTCATCGTGACTTTTATAATCCGGCGCAACGGCTCCATCGCCGATTTGAGAATTGAGCAATCTAGCGGCGACAGAACGCTGGATTACTCGGCCCTGCGGGCAATTTACGAAGCCAGTCCGTTCCCACCGCTTCCCGCCGGGTATGAGCGCAATGAGGCCAAGATTGAGTTCTGGTTCCAGCTAAAACGATGAGAAAAAAAACTGGATTTATCATCAGCCTGGCGGTGCTGGCGGCTCTGGCGGCGCAGCAGAGCGACGTATTGATTAAGATCACCCAGGGCGAGCGCGCAGCCATCGCCGTGCCGGATTTCCGCGGCGCGGGCGAAGCCCAGAACGTAATGGAGCAGTTCAACCGCACGCTCTATAACGAACTGGACGCCTCCGGGCTGTTCCGCATGGTGCCCAAAAGCTTGTATCCTCTGGAGACGCCGCAGCGGCCGCAGGACTTCCGCCCGCCTGTTTTACCGCAGACCCCGGCCAAAAAAGGCGCACCTCCGCCGCAGCCCATAAGACAAGGGCCCTGGCTGACCGATTGGAGCCAGCCGCCGGTCAGCGCCAACTATTTGGCCTTTGGCTATGCCGCCGCGCAGGAGGGCAGACTGGTGGTTTTCGGCTGGCTTTTCAATGTCACGCAAAGCGATATAGCCAACGCGCAGGTGCTCGGAAAAATGTACTTCGGCTCGCTGGACGAGGCTGGAGCACGGTCGGCTGCGCGTGAATTCGCAGCCGACATACTAGGCTTGTTCGGCTACAGAACGCTGGCCGGAACGAAAATCTATTTTGAGAGCAACCGCAGCGGCGCCCGCGAGATCTGGTCCATGGACCCGGACGGATCCAACCAGAGGCAGGTCACGTTTTATAAGTCGATCGCCATGCGGCCGGCCGTTTCCCCCGATGGGACCATACTGGCTTACACAACTGACATCAGAACCGGTTGGCAGATACGCTTGCAGTCACTTTTGACCGGAGGCCGGCTGCCTTTTTTGAATCCACCCGGCACGCTCAATCAAGCGCCGGATTTCACTCCAGATGGAAAACGAATTGTCTTTTCGTCTAACTCAGCTGAAGAAGGAAACTCCGACATATTTATTGCCAATATCGACGGCAGCGGCTTGCACCGGCTGACTTATCCGCGCTCGGTTGAAACCGAGCCGCGCGTCAATCCCAAGACCGGTACGGAGATAGTTTTTGTATCGGACAGATCCGGGTTGCCGCAGATTTATAAAATGTCGATCGAGGGCGCCGACGTGCAGCGGCTGACCGACGGCGAAGGCGAAGCGGTTAATCCTGCCTGGCATCCGGACGGGCAACACATAGCCTTTGCCTGGACGCGCGGGTATGCGCCGGGCAATTACAATATTTTTGTCATGGACGTAGCAACCCGCCAGTACCTGCAGCTTACCTACGGGGCGGGCCGCAATGAAAACCCCTACTGGGCTCCGGACGGCCGGCATTTGGTGTTTTCCTCCAACCGTGACGGGGGCATGCAGATCTGGAAAATGCTGGCTGACGGAACCCGGCTAGAGAAGCTCACCACCCAGGGCAGCAATTACCGTCCTGTGTGGAAATGAGCAGGCTGTTGGAGTACATTGTTGAATGTTCAGCAGGAAGTGAGGAGAAAGATGATCTTGAAAAAAATCAGCCTGATACTGCTGGGTTTTACTTTATTCATGGCGTCGACGGGGTGTAAGAAAAAAGTAGCGCCGCCGCCACCGCCGCCGCCTCCTAAGGAAGAACCGCCTCCGCCGCCCCCACCGGCGCCGCAGATCAGCCAGTTCGTGGCCGAGCCTTCGACCATCCAGCGTGGCCAGTCGGCAACGCTGCGCTGGGAGGTCAGCAACGCCACCGATGTCTCGATCAACCAGGGCATAGGCGCGGTGCAGGCTCGTGGGACCCGTCAGGTGTACCCGAACGACAGCACTACATATACACTGACGGCCAAGGGGCCCGGAGGAACGGATACGCGCTCGGTTACGGTTACGGTAACCGTGCCGCCTCCGCCGCCTCCGCCGCCTCCGCCCAAGGTAGCCCGCCGCACTCTCAGCGAGATGCTGGCGGCTGAGGTTCAGGATGCGTACTTCGACTATGACAAAAGCGACATCCGCGAAGATGCCCGTGCAACGCTTACGCGGAACGCGACCGCTCTGAAGAATATCTTGAAGGAGTACCCGGATGGCGTCATCGTGATCGAGGGGCACTGCGACGAACGCGGTTCGTCGGAGTACAACCTCGGGCTTGGCGACCGCCGGGCGACCTCGGCGAAGGAATTCCTGGTTCAGCTAGGGGTACCTGCCGACAAACTTAAAACCATCAGCTACGGCAAAGAACGGCCGCAATGTACCGAATCGGTGGAAAGCTGCTGGCAGCTAAACCGCAGGGTGCATTTTACGGCAGGCAATTAGTTGGTAGTTATATGGAGGCCCCCTCTCGGCCGGGAGTGGGCCTCCAATTTCGTTTATCAAAGGTGAAGTCATGAGATGGGCTTGGCGCGCTTTGTTGTTTTTCGGATTTGGTGCGGTCAGCTTGTTCGGCCAGCGGGATCAGTTTGTGCAGTTGCAGCGCGAGATCGCCATCTTCGAAGATCAGCTTCGAACGATGCAGAAATCGATCGAGGAAAAGCTGGCCCAGCTCAGCCAGCAGGCGCAACAGGCCACCGAAGCCGCCGGCCGGACCCAGGCCTCCTTCTCCGAGCTGGAAGCCCGGATCAATGAGCAGAATCGCGCGCTGGCGCAGCCGGTGGCCACCATCGGCACCAAGGTGGACCAGATGTCCGCCGAGCTTCAGGCTGTTAGGGAGGCCGTGGCCTCTTTGAATGCCCGTTTTGGCAAACTGGAACAGCAATTGACCGATATTGCAACGGCGCTTAGAACGCTGCAATCGCCGCCCACACCGCCCGCCTTGACCCCGTCCATTTCCGCGGAGACGCTTTTTCAGAACGCTCTGCGGGACCGGGAAGGGGGCAACCTCGAACTGGCTTTGCGGGAATTCTCCGAGTATGTGCAGTTTTACGGAGAAACCGAACAGGCTGCGGCAGCGCAGTATTACATCGGCGACATACACTACCGCAGCGAGCGCTATCAGGAAGCCGTTGAAGCGTTCGATAAGGTTTTGAGCAATTACACCAATAGCGACCGGGCCCCGGACGCGCATTACATGAAGGGCATGGCTCTGCTGAAACTGGGCGAGACCGCCAAGGCGCGCAGCGAATTCAACGCCCTCATCAAACGTTTTCCGAACAACGAGCTGGCCGACAAGGCGCGCAGCCAGCTACGAGCCTTGACTAAGACCACTCGTTCCAAGCAATAATCCCGGTGAACATGTTTCCTTCAATCTGTGTGGCGCTCGGCTGTGAGGAGCCCGACGCATTGCTTAAGGCAGCCGACCAAGAGGCCGAACGCGGCGAAACCTTTTTCGAATTTCGCTTAGACTATTTGCGCAAGCCGCAGGACGGTCCGGCCGCAATTCGGCGTTTTCTCGCCAGGCGCCCCGAGGCCGCGGTTCTGGCTACCTGCCGCCGGCGCCCGAATCACGGGGCATTCGACGGAAGCGTCGGTGAACAGGTGGGCGTACTCGAAGCCGCGGCGGAGGCGGGAGCGCAATTCCTCGATCTGGAAATCGAGAGCGCCGAACAGCACCCGGCCGCCTGCTCGGCTTTGCGCAGCCGGGCGCGGTTGATCGTCTCCTACCATAACTTCGAATCGACGCCCGCAATGGAGGCGGCGCTGCGGCGTCTGGTGCGCCACCAGGCCGATGCATATAAGCTGGCCGTCACCGCTCGCAAGCCCAGCGACATTCATCGAGCCCTGGCGCTAGCTCGCGCCAACCCGCGGCAGCGCATCATCGTTTTCGCCATGGGCGAGATCGGAATCCCCTCGCGGGTGCTTAATCTGGTTTACGGCAGCCAGTTCACTTTTGCGGCGCCCGGCTCGGCCGTCGCTACGGCGCCCGGCCAGATTCAGGCTCAGCAGCTTCGCCGCATCTATCACGTCGAAAAGCTTTCCAGCTCAAGCAAGATTTTCGGCGTTATAGCCGATCCGGTCGGGCATTCCCTTTCGCCGGTCGTCCACAACCGCGCCTTTCAAGCCCGGCGCGTGGATGCCGTTTATGTGCCCTTCCGAGTGGGCGCTACGCAGTTGCGGGATTTCATGACGTTGGCCGAAAAACTTCCGGTCGCGGGCTTCAGCGTCACCATCCCGCACAAGCAGCGCATTCTGCGCTATCTGGACGCCGTTGACCCTCTGGCCCGCCGCATCGGCGCCGTCAACACCGTCTGGCGCAAAGCCGGCAAGTGGCGCGGCCTGAATGCCGACGCGCCGGCGGTAATAGCTTCACTCAAGCAACACGTGAAGCTGTCCGGGGCGACGGTCTTGATCATTGGAAGCGGCGGAGCGGCGCGGGCGGCCGCCTTTGCGCTTACCGACGCGGGAGCCCGCATCTCGATCGTGGGCATCGAGCCGGACCAGGTGCGCGCGCTGGCTCGCGCCACCGGCGGTGAAATGCTGGCGGCGGAAAAGCTGGCCGGACGGCGCTTCGATATTGTGGTGCATGCCACGCCGCTGGGCATGTATCCGCGCGTTGATGAGTGCTATTTCAACGATCGTATTCCGGCCGATGTGGTCATGGATATGGTTTACAACCCCCTGGAGACCAAACTCCTCCGCATGGCGCGCGAGCAGGGCAAAGTGACCGTGCCCGGCATTGAGATGTTTCTGGACCAGGCGGCGCGCCAGTTTGAGGTCTGGACCGGACAGCCGGCGCCGCGGGCGGTCATGGAACAGGTAGTTCTGGAAGCCCTGGCTGCTAGCCAAAGCGGGCCGGCTGCCCGGTAGCCGCCAGAACCGACCGCCAGACTTCGCTTTCAGGCTTCAACCTTTTCTTTTCTTTCACCACCAGCGAGATCGGCACATGGATGAAGGTGTTGTACCACAGCCCCATGAGCACGTCGGTCTTGCCGGCCATAGCAGCATGGACGGCGTTGCGCGCCAGGCGATCGCACAGCAGGCTGTCTTCGGTCGTGGCCGGCACGCTGCGAATTATGTAGCTGGGATCAAAGTACCGCAGGTTGATTCGTATGCCTTCGGCAGCGAAGTAGGCCGAAATGCGATCCCGTAGAAATACGCCGATGTCCCGCAGCTTCAAATTGCCGGAGGCATCCCTTTCGAGCGGACCCGGTGGCATGAGATCCTGTCCTGCGCCTTCGGCCACTACGATTACGGCGTGACCGCGCGCCAATATGCGGCGCTTGAGCGCGGCCAGGAAACCGTTCTCGCCTTCCAGCCGGAAGGGGATTTCGGGAACCAGCGTGAAGTTGACCTCCTGGCTGGCCAGCGTCGCGCCGGCGGCGATGGAGCCCGATTCGCGCCCCATCAATTTCACCAGGCTTATGCCGTTCGGCACGCCTTTGGCTTCGGCATGGGCGCAATCCAGCACCTCCCGGGCTTTATCGAGCGCCGTCTTATATCCGAAAGATTCCCACACGTAAGGCAGGTCGTTATCGATTGTTTTGGGAATGCCTACTACGGCCAGCGGCAAGCCGCGGCGCCGCGCTTCGGCGGCGATTTCGTGCGCGCCGCGCTGGGTTCCGTCGCCGCCCACCGGAAACAGGATGTTAACCTTCTCCTTTTCCAGAAAATCAACCATGACTTTGGGATCTTCCGGCCCGCGCGAGGTTCCCAGTATGGTTCCGCCTAGCTTATGGATCGATTCAACCATTTCCATGCTTAGCCGCAGGGGCGGCAGTCCGTGCGCCGGATTCAGCCCGTAGTATCCGTAACGGATACCCAACACGCGCCCCACGCCATAGTTATGGTGCAACTGCAAGAAAACCGAGCGGATCACGTTGTTCAATCCTGGGCACAAGCCGCCGCAGGTTACGATGGCGGCCGCCGTCTGCTCGGGATCGAAATAAATGCGCTCGCGCGGGCCGGCCTTTTCGAATGAGAGCTCAGGACGGATCTCCTGCTCCGCAGCAAAATCGGCGTGCAGCAACAGACGCGCCGAGTCGGGCGTGAAGTTGTAGACTCCATCTCCACTCCGGAATTTGGTGCGGAGAGGCGATTCGTAGCGGGCCGGTCCAAGAGTGGGAACGGCGAGCATTTCGGAGGTGAGCCTGTCGTCGGTCATCTCTAATAATTTGGCACAGGGGGGCGGCCCTGAAGCTTCGACGTTCTGCGAACTATAATGACCGCATGGCGCGCAAACTTACCCGCAGGCAGTGGGCCGCGGCAGCGGCGGGCGTAGCGCTAGGCGCCGCTCCAGGCGCGACCGCAGCCGCAACGCAACAGCCGCCCGAAGCCCGGCAGCGTTTGAATGAGATATTAAGAAAGTTGGAAGCGTACCCGCTCCGGCCGGAGACTGAGCCGGCATTTATTTTTAAGCCCTGAGCAAATGGCGGAGTTTAACCAGGACGTTTTCTTCTCAACCATAGGTGAACTCAATCGGCGCTTGCGAGCTCGTGAATTTTCCTGTGCCGAGCTCACCCGCGCCGTCTTGGACCGGCTTGAGAGGATGGGCCCGCGCTACAATGCGTTGGCTCTTTCGCTGCGCGACAAGGCTCTGGCCAAGGCGGGCGCGGTTGATGATGAAATCAAGCGCGGGCGTTTTCGCGGCCCCCTGCAAGGCGTACCCTGCGGCGTAAAGGATCTTTTAAGCGTTGCAGGCAAACCCACCGCCTGGGGTGCGCGCCCCTATGCCGGACAGGTCTTCGACTATGACGCTACGGTCGTGCGCAAGCTGGATCGCGCCGGTGCGGTGGTGGCGGCCAAGCTGGCTATGGTGGAACTGGCCGGTGCGGGCGGCTATCGTTACGCTTCGGCTTCGCTCACCGGTCCCGCCCGCAATCCCTGGAATAGGGAAAGATGGGCCGGCGGATCCTCCAGCGGATCTGCGGCGGCGGTGGCGGCGGGCTTGGTCCACTTCGCCATCGGTTCGGAAACGCTTGGCTCGATCGTCACTCCCTGCGCTTTTTCAGGCGTGACCGGACTCCGGCCCACCTATGGCCTAATCAGCCGTTACGGCGCCATGCCGCTGGCTTGGACGATGGACAAAATCGGCCCCATCTGCCGCTCAGCGGAAGATTGCGGCTACGTGCTGCAAGCGATATCCGGAGGCGATACAAGCGATCCTTCGAGCGCCGGCAAAAGTTTTTTCTACACTCCGCAGTTTGCTCGAAAACTCACCGATCTTAAAGCCGGCTTCGCCGCGGCGGATTTCAGCGATAATCTTCCGGAGGCTCTCCGCCCTGCCTTCGGCGCCGCGCTCGACGTAATGCGTGATCTGGGCTTGCAGATGGTGGAAGTCAGCCTGCCGGATTTTCCCTATGACGAAGTCGCCCAGCTGATAATCGCCGCCGAGGGGTCGGCCGCCTTTGAGCCGCTTATAAGAAGCGGCGCCGTAGAACAACTGGCCGATGAGCACCAGATTGAAGGCCTGAAGGCCGGTCTGGAAATCCCTGTGCGGGACTATCTGCGCGCCATGCGCATCCGCTCTCTAATCCGGCGCCAGATGCGGCAGCTTTTTTCAAAAGTGGACCTGCTGGTTGCGCCAGCCGCTTTTCGCACGGCCACGCGGTTGGACGAGCCGCTGGACCAGACTGATTCAAGCCGCTCGCCTGAGTCCAACGGCAGTCTTGCGGCGCTCACGGCGGCGGGCAACTTGGCCGGTTTGCCGGCGCTGGTTTTGCCTTGCGGCTTTGCCGAGGGGTTGCCTGTAGCTCTGCAACTGGCGGGGCGGGCCTTTACCGAAAACACACTGCTCGCCGTCGGCGCAGCGTTTCAACAGCGCACCGATTTTCACCGGCGGAGGCCGCCTGCCTGAGGCGGTTGTTTTAACAACCTCTGGTGAAGATCCGGAGGTTGCTCAATGGGCAAATGAATGCAGGCCTATCAGTATGACGGCCGAGGCCAGGATTCCGGCTGAGGCTGAAATGATCGCCGAAGCTGCGCCGCGACTGCGGTATTCGGCATGCGCTGCGTGAAATCCGACGTAAAGGAAACTGCTGCCGGCCAGCGCCAGCGGCAGCGCCACCCATCCGGCGCCGGTGCGCTCAGCCAGCATCGGCTCAAGCAAACCGCCGATGAGCGTCGGCGACTGGGCGGCCGCCGACCAGAGCAGCGCCGCCAGCCGTGAGGGAAGTGCTGCTCGCAGAATCGTTCCGTATGCCAGCCCTTCCGGTATCTTGTGCAGCCCCACGGCCAAAACCACGCCCCAAGCCAGCTCTGAAGAACCCTCGTGCCCGGCTGAGCCGACCGCAACTCCGTCCATGAAACTATGCATAACGGCGGCTGCCACCAACGGCGGGGCAAATCCGTGTAGAAGTTGCGAGCAAGCACCGTGGTCATGCGTGTGCGAACAGACCGGGCAGAACAGTTTGAAGCGGCGGTCTATAAACCAGAGGGCGGCAAACCCCGACAACAACAGCAGCAAGCCTTTCATTGCGCCGTAGATCTCAGCGACCTCCGGCCAGATGCCGAAAAAAGCCATCCCCCCCAGCAGTCCTGCGCTGAACGGTAACAGCAGCCGCCCCATGCTTTTGCCGCTCACCAACCATACTCCGGCGAACGCGCCTGCAAGCGCTATTGCGGTAACTGAAATGACGGGCGCCATGGATTCCATCGCGGCTTAGCAAGAAGATCTGTAACTAATGTAGCAGCCCGGAGACCTTGCTCCATCAGGCCGGCTTACGGCTCTTTATTACAAAATATGCCCCGAGAGCGAACAGCCCCGCCGAGATCCACTGGGCGGCGGTCAGCGGACCGCCGAAAGGATTGGGCCCCTCCGGCGCACGGTAGAACTCGATAATGAAGCGCGCCAGCGGATAAAGCAGCAAGTAAAGCCCGATGATCTCGCCGTCAGCTCGCCGCCGCTGGAATTGCCGGTAAAGCACAATAAAGATCAAAGCTTCTGCTCCGGCTTCATATAGCTGAGTCGGATGCAGCGGAACATTTAGCGGGGTGCCGAACAGCTCGTGCGCTCGCGGGTTGGTGAAGGTGACTCCCCAAGTGCGCTTGCATTCCACTCCAAAACAACATCCAGCCGAGAAGCAGCCGAGCCGTCCGATGGCGTGCCCCAGGGCGAGTCCAGGGGCGTAAACATCGGCGGCACCTAGCGCCGGAAGCCGTGCGTGTCGCATGTATAGAAAAGCGACCACTAGCGCCAGGATCAAACCGCCGTAGAACACTCCCCCGGATTGCAGAGTGGAGAGCGAAAAGATTTCGCGGGGATGCTCCAGGTAGTAACCAGAATCCATCACTACCATGAGTATTTTGGCGCCTATGATTCCAGCCAGACCGCAGTAGACACCGAGATTGACTACGGCCTCCCGGTCCAAGCCGGCACGCCCCGCCAGCCGGCTGGCCGTCCAGAGCGCAACCAGAAACGCCAGAGCCACCAGCACCCCGTAGGTGGGAATGAAAAAATCGCCGATGCGCACCAGCTCGGGATGCATTCAGCGACGCCCCCCCTTGCGCCGGGCGCGGTAAAAATCCAGCACCACCAGCCCGGCGCCCACGGTCAGCCCGGTATCCGCCAAGTTGAAAGCCGGCCAGTGCCACCGCCCCAGATAGAAATCCAAAAAGTCGAGCACTGCGCCGTAGGCCAGCCGGTCATAGAGGTTGCCCAGCGCCCCGCCCAGAATCAGCGCCAATCCGGTCCGCGCTAGAGGGCTTGAAGCCAGGCCGCTGGCCGCAGTTTGCCACAGAATGCTGGCCACCAGGGCTGTGATCAAAGCCGTAAGCCCCAATAGAAAGAAGGAACGCCACTCACTTTCCCCTTCAGCGAGAAGGCTGAAAGCCATGCCGCGGTTCTGGGCGTAGACCAGATTAAAGAAGCCTGGGATGATCGTGAGCACCTCTTCCCGGCCGACATAGGCTTCAACCAGCAGCTTTGTGGCGCGGTCCAGCGAGAACCAGAACAAAGCCAGTATGTAAGCGGGCAGGCGGCGGCTCACTCATTCACCTGTGATTTCGGCGACCGCCGCGGCGCACGCGCCGCAAACGGTCGGGAGCTCGGCGACCGAGCCTACGTCGGCCGAATATTTCCAACAACGCTCGCACTTGCTGCCCTGGGCGCGCGCGACATGTACGGAAAGCACGTTTTCTGCCTGCCGCGTGACTTCCACCTGCGAAACGATGAACAGAGCCGGCAATTGTGAGGCATATTTTTCCAAAAGAGGATAAAGATCGCCCCCGGCTTTCAGAATGATCCGGGCTTCCAGAGGAGCGCCGATGAATTTTTCCTGGCGGGCGGTCTCCAGACTTTTCAGTACATGTTCTCTTACTTCGATCAACCGGTCCCAGCTCTTTAGCCGCTTGCGAACGGCCGCCGTCAAACCGCGGGTCAATTCGGCCGGCTCGGGTAGCAGGCACAGATGCACGCTTCCAGGTGCTCCGGCCGGTTTTTTGAAGTATCCCCAGACTTCTTCAGTGGTAAAGGTCAAAATTGGTGCCAGCAACCGCACCAGCGCGTAAGTGAGCCGGTAGATGGCCGTCTGCGCGCTGCGGCGGGCGCGCGAGCGTGGGGCAAAGGTGTAGAGCCTGTCCTTGAGGACATCGAAGTAGAGCGCACTCAGATCAGTGATGGCGAAATCATAAACCGCGTGGTAGACCTTATGGAAGGCCAGCTCCTCGTACCAAGCGCGGCACTGAGTGACCAAGTTCTCGGCGCGCAGCAGAATCCACTGATCGAATTCCTCCATCTCGGCGGCTTCAACTGCATCTTTTTCCGGATCGAAGTCGGCCAGGTTGCCAAGCGCATAGCGGAAGGTGTTGCGCAACTTGCGGTAAGCTTCCGAAAGCCGCGCCAGAATGGTTTCCGAAATGCGCACGTCTTCGGTGAATTCCTGCGACGCCACCCACAGGCGTAACACCTCGGCACCGTACTTTTCGACGATGGAAGAGGGTTCAATGATGTTGCCGAGCGACTTGGACATGGCCCGGCCTTCGCCGTCCAGCGTCCATCCGTGTGTGGCGCACCAGCGGTAAGGCGAACCTCCCTTCAGGCCCACGCCCACCAGCAGCGAGCTCTGGAACCAACCGCGATATTGATCCGGTCCTTCGACGTAAAGATCACTGGGCCAGGGGAGCCCGTAGGTCTCGTTTAAAACGCCCAGGTGGCTCGATCCGGAATCGAACCACACATCCAGTATGTCGCTGCCCTTGCGAAAGCGGGCGCCGCCGCATTTCGTGCAACGGGCGCCGTCTCCTAGCAATTCAGCTTCGCTTGCATCGAACCAAATGTCGGTCGTGTGACGGCGGAAAAGCTCCACCACCCGGTCAAGGTATTTCCGTTCGGTGAGCGCCTCGCCGCAGTCTTCGCAATAGAACACGATGATGGGAACGCCCCAGACGCGCTGGCGTGAAATGCACCAGTCAGGGCGCCCGGCCACCATCCCGGTCATCCGCTCGAGTCCCCACGTGGGCTGCCACTTAACCTCGCGGATCGCCGCCAGCGCCTTTTCACGAAGGTTGTTCAGGTTCATGCCGATGAACCATTGCTCGGTAGCGCGGAAAATTGTCGGCTGATGACAGCGCCAGCAGTGAGGATAACTATGCGCTACTCGCCCTTCGGCTAAAAGAGCTCCCTTTTCGCGGAGGATACCGATGACGATGGGGTTGGCCTCCCAGACGGTTTTGCCGATGATCTGTTCGGGCAAGCGGCCTTCGGCACCTTCGGCATGAAAGAAGCGCCCGCCGGCATCCACCGGGCAGTAGGTTGCAATCCCGTACTGCTGCCCGATCAAGTAGTCTTCCTGGCCGTGTCCGGGGGCGGTATGAACGGCGCCGGTGCCCTGCTCCAGAGTTACATGTTCGCCTAGGATTCCAATTGAATCTCTTTCGAGGAACGGGTGGCGGAAAATTGTCCCTTCCAGACGGTTGCCCGGGAGAACGGTCAGCACCTTTAGCTCCGCCCAGCCGCACTTTTCCGCGGTGGCCTTCAAAAGATCGCGTGCAACCAAATACACTTCGCCGTGCACTTCCGCGGCTGCGTATTCGTATTTGGGGTGAAAAGCGATGGCCAGGTTGGCCGGTATGGTCCAGGGTGTGGTGGTCCAGATCAGCCCCCAGACGGTGCGACCGGCTAAGGCTTCATCGATTGCCGCCGGATCCGAGCTCAGGCGGAAACGGACCCAGATGGAGGGACTTTCGTGATCTTCGTACTCCACTTCGGCTTCGGCCAGCGCCGTACGATCACGCATGCACCAGTGCACCGGACGCAGCCCTTTATAAACGTATCCCTGGGTTAGGAAATCCACGAACGCCTGGGCTATAACCGCCTCGTAATCGGCGCTCATGGTGAGGTACGGATTCTCCCAGTCGCCGAAAACCCCTAGCCGCTTGAACTCGCGGCGGTGCAGCTCGACGAAGCGCTGAGCGTAGCGGCGGCACTCCGCGCGAATCTCGGAAGGCGTCATTTGTGCCTTCCGGGGGCCGAGTTCGCTATCGACCTTGTGCTCGATGGGCAGTCCGTGACAATCCCAGCCCGGCACAAACGGCGCGTCAAAGCCCGCCATGCTGCGGCTCTTGACGATAAAATCCTTAAGGATTTTGTTAAAGGCGGTGCCCAGGTGAATATTGCCGTTGGCGTAGGGCGGCCCGTCGTGCAACACCCACATGGGCCGGCCGGCCCGCGCCTGCCGTATCTGCCGGTAAATATTCATCTGCTCCCAGCGAGCCAGCATCTTCGGCTCCATCTGAGGCAGATTGGCCTTCATCGGGAAATCCGTGCGCGGAAGATTAACGGTCTTCTTAAGGTCAACGTCTTTCAAATTCATTTTGGGATCAATACTTTATCCTACACCGTACGCGGGCGGGGCCTTACCGGCTCAGTACTTTGCGGCCCGCCTCGATCACCGCCAGAATCGAGTCCAAATCGAAAACGCAGCCACCCCAGCTTCCTCCGCTAACTTCTTGAAGTACCGCCCACAGGCGCGTATCCAGCGGAAGGCGCGGGTCGGGGCGCAGGCGCGGATCAGGCGGACGCTCAGCTAGCACCCGGGCGCCCTGTTCCGGCCCGAAAATCTCTGAGCCTGAACCGATCATATTAACCGATCCTTCCAGCCGGTTGCGGTCGATGATGATTTCAATTATGTCGCCGTCGCGGACTTTGCCTATCGGCCCTCCGGCCAAGCCTTCCGGCGAAACGTGGCCTATGCAGGCGCCGGTCGAGACGCCGCTGAAGCGCGAGTCCGTGATGAGCGCCACATGTTTTCCGAACTCCAGATAGCGCAGGGCTACCGTCAACTGGAAGACTTCCTCCATGCCGGTGCCCATAGGTCCGCGTCCGGCCACGACCATGACGTCGCCCGGCTTGATGCGGTCTTCGCCCCTGCTTTTTATGGCGGCGATGGCTTCGGCTTCGGTGAAAAAGACCCGGGCCGGACCGCGCTTGCGGAAAACGCCGTCCGAGTCGACCACGCTCGGATCAATGGCCGTACTTTTAATAACCGAGCCCTCCGGAGCAAGGTTGCCGGTGGGGAAACACACGGTTGAGGTCAGCCCGCGCCGGCTGGCTGTTTCAGGATCCATGATGACGTCGTCCGGATCAACGCCGTCGAGCTCTTTAAGCAGACGGCGCATGCGCTGGCGCCGCGGAGATTTCTCCCACCACTCGAGCATGCGGCCCAGCGTTTCCCCGGAAGCGGTCAGCACGCCCAGCTCCAGCAGGCCGGCCCGTTTCAAATGCAGCATGACCTCAGGCACCCCGCCGGCCAAAAACACCTCAACCGTGGGATGGTTACGCGGCCCGTTGGGGAGCACGTCCACCAGGCGGGGGACTTTGGCGTTGACCGAAGCCCAGTCGTCGCGCGTTGGGCGTTTGAGTCCGGCGGCATGCGCGATGGCCGTCAAGTGCAATATGAGATTGGTGGAGCCGCCGAAGGCGGCGTGCGTCACCATCGCGTTACGGATGGAAGCCTCACACAATATGTCACCCATCCGTATACCCCGTTTGATGAGCGCCATAACCGCACGGGCGCTCCGCCGGGCTATATCCAGCCAGACCGGCTGTCCTGAAGGCGCCAGCGCGGCATGCGGCAACGTCATGCCCAGCGCTTCTCCCACCACTTGCGAGGTGGCTGCCGTACCCAGAAACTGGCACCCGCCTCCGGGTGTGGCGCAGGAGTGGCACCCAACCGAAGCTGCTTGCTCCAGAGTGAGTTGACCATGCAGGTATTGCGCTGCAATTGACTGGACCGCGGACGCGTTCCAGCCGTCTTCGGCCGGCAGCATGACTCCGCCTGGGACCAGCACCGAGGGGTATTCGGGCGTCCCCGCCAGCGCCATCATCATCGCGGGCAACCCCTTGTCGCAAGCGGCAACCCCGACGATGCCCGAGCGCGTTGGCAATGACCGTATCTGTCGCCGGTAGATGATGGCGGCGTCATTGCGAAAAGCCAGACTGTCGAACATGCCCGAAGTGCCTTGGGTACGCCCATCGCAAGGGTCGCTGCAATAGGTGGCGAATGGAATGGCGTCCAGAGCCTTTAATTCGCGAGCAGCCGCCTCAACCAGCAGATTGACTTCCCAGTGGCCGCTGTGCAAGCCGAGGGCTATGGGGGTGCCATCGGGCGCTCGGAGCCCACCATGCGTGCTCAGTATCAACACCTCTGGGTGGCCAAGGTGACTCGGGTCCCACCCCATGGCGGCATCCATGGTCCACCCGAAAAGATCGCCGGAGGCGAAAGTTTGCATTATTTCGTGAGTCAGAGGGAGAGAGCCTCGTGGCCCTGGGGCTTTGGTTACGACCTGATATATGGATTCGTCGCCCGAATCCAATAGATATTCCAATTCCGGCTTTGGCATAACACCATAGATCCTATCAGCAAAGGCACACTTTCGGTGCAATTGCTAGAATTAAATCGAGATCAGCCGGCGAGGCCGCCCGCCGCAGAAAGCCGTGAAACCTGTGATTGCGCTATATCCTGGATCTTTCGACCCTATAACCAACGGTCACCTGGACCTGGTGGCTCGGGGAGCCCGCCTTTTCGACCGGTTAATCGTGGCTGTCCTTGAAAATGCTACCAAAGATCCACCTTTGCTGACCGTTGAGGAGCGTGTGGAGCTTTTGCGCGAAGTGACGCGGTCTTTTAGCAATGTCGAGGTTGACTCATTCCACGGCCTGCTGGTGGACTATGCCGCCAAGAAAAACGCCGGCGTAATCATACGCGGCATTCGCGCTATTTCCGATTACGAGTACGAACTTCAGATGGCTCTGATGAACAAACGCCTGTCGCCTGCGTTGGAGACGGTTTTTCTCATGTCAAGCGAAGAGTATTCTTTTCTGAGCTCGCGCCTGGTCAAGCAAGTGCTCTCGCTTGGCGGAAACATATCGGGGCTGGTGCCGCCCGTGGTGGAGGAAAAGCTGCGCAGCCGCATTCAAAGGAGTGTATAGCGGCATGGGGAATCTGGCGCGCCTTTCCTCCCGCATTTCAAGGATTGACATCTCGCCCACTATGAAGGTGGCTGCCGAGGCCGCCCGCCGGCGCGCCAGGGGCGTAGATATTGTTGATCTAGGACCGGGCGAGCCTGATTTCCCCACTCCCTCAAACATCAAGCAAGCCGCCATACGCGCCATCGAGGAAAACTTCACACGCTATACCCCGGCGGGCGGCATCGAGGAGCTGCGGGCTGCCGTATGCGCGCGCCACAGCGCCGATTTCGGAACCGGTTTCGCACCCAATGAATGCGTCATTTCGGCCGGCGGCAAGCATGCTTTGTTTAATGTATTACAGGCGCTCGTCGACCACGGCGATGAGGTCATCATTCCGACGCCGGCCTGGGCGACCTTCCAGGACATTGTCACCTATTCGGGAGGCACGCCAGTTTTAGTGCCGACCAGTGAGCAGGAAGGATTCGCCGTAACGGCGGCGCTCATCGAACCCCATGTCACCGAACGGACCCGGGCGGTGGTGCTTAATTCTCCTTGCAACCCGAGCGGAGCGGTCATTCCGCCGGATGAATGGGAGCGAATATTGTATGTCGCCGCCCGCCACAACCTGTGGCTGATCACCGACGAGTGCTATTCCCACTTGGTCTACGATGGCGTACCCTTTTCGGTTGCCTCGTTGCCTGGCGCGCGCGGGCGGGTGATAGTCATAGGTTCGCTGTCTAAGATCTACGCCATGACCGGCTGGCGCATCGGCTACATGCTGGGTACGCCTGCCGTGGCGGCAGCGGTCGTTAAACTACAGAGCCAGTCGACATCGAACCCCAACAGTGTGGCTCAGCGGGCGGCGGTCGAAGCCCTCACCGGACCGCAAGATTTCCGATCTTCCATGCTGGCCGAGTACCGGCGTCGCCGCGATCTGGCTCTTAACCTGCTGCAACAGATTCCTGGGATCCTCTGCCATGAGCCCGCGGGCGCATTTTACCTATACCCGAACGTCCGAGATCTCGTGCGGGAATCGGTTGCCTGTGACACCCTGCAACTGGCCGAGGCTCTGCTTGAGCGAGCCGGGTTGGCCGTGGTCCCCGGTGAAGCTTTCGGTACTCCAGGCTACCTTCGGATAACCTTTGCCGTAGCAGCCGCCGAGCTGGAGCGTGGCCTGGAAAGGCTGAAATGGTTTGTTGCTGAACTGGCTAGATGAATTCCTCTCTGGTGCTTCTCAATCCCCGTTTTGATGAAAAAATCTGGGGTTCCGAGCATTTGGAGCCATGGTTTAAAAGTTCGGGTAAAAAAATCGGCGAGGTTTGTTTTCCAGGCCCGGACGGAGAGGACCTGCCCTTGCTGGTCAAGTTCATTTTCACCACTGAGTCCCTCTCCGTGCAGGTCCACCCCGACGACGCCTATGCGCGCGCAAAAGGCGCCCGGGGAGGCAAGACCGAAATGTGGTACGTGCTCAGAGCCGAGCCCGGAGCCAGGATCGGCGCCGGCTTCCGCCGTTCGCTGCCGCGTGAGCAGATACGCGCGGCGGCTGAAAGCGGCGAGATCGGAGCCCTGCTCGGATGGTGGCCCGCCCGGGAAGGCCAGGTTTGGTTTCTACCGCCCGGTACAGTGCATGCCTTAGGCGCCGGCGTAGTTGTATGCGAGATTCAAGTCAACAACCAGATCACCTACCGCTTGTTTGATTTCGGCCGCGGCCGTCAGTTGCATCTGGAGGATGCTGTGGCGGTGGCGAATACAGGGCCGTATCCGGGACCTTCCCAGCCGGCGGGGACGCGGCTGGTCGAGTGTCCCTATTTCGTCGTGGAGCGGATTGAGCTCGAAGGCGAGGCGGAGGTAAAGAATCGAAGCGGCTTTCAGCTCGTCGTCGTCCTTCTGGGCGAGGGCTGCGCAGGCGAAAAAGAATTTCGTCCGGGACAGGTGTGGTATGTGCCGCCTGGAGCGGGAAGTGTGATTTGGTCTTCCGGCCGAGCCCGGTTGCTCCGAGTCTATGAACCGTCGTAGATTCCTGCCGTTGACCTTGCTCCTGCTGGCAGGATGTCGGCGCGAACCAAAAGAACCGGTCATCGGCGAAGGTTTCGTCGCCCCCATGACGCTCAATCTGCGCGCCGATCTTGGGCCGCGCCAGCCAACGGTGGCGACCGTGCGGCACGGCGAACGCGTCGAGATTCTGGCCAAGCGGCGGCGGTTCGCCAAGGTGCGCACATCCGCCGGTCAGGTCGGATGGGTTGACGGCAACCTGCTTTTCACGCCGGAACAGATGGCTGAGCTGCGCGCTCTGGGACGCCGCGCCGCGCGGCTGCCCTCGCAAGGAGAGGCCACGGTCCTCGATGTTTTAAATGTCCATACTCATCCGGATCGCGCCGCACCCAGCTTCCATCAGATCAAAGAAGGCGAACATGTGGAGGTGGTCGCACACCGGCTGGTGGTGCGGACTCCGCCCGAGCTTCCTCCGGATGATTGGGCTTTGGTGCGGTTCTCTGCCACCGAGGCCGGTTGGGTGCTTTTCAGAATGCTGGTGATGGCCATTCCGGAGGAGGTGGCCCAGTATGCCGAGGGGCACCTGATTACTTCGTATTTTTCTCTGGGGGAAGTCAAGGACGGTGAGCAGACCAAGCACAATTGGCTATGGACCACGATTGCTCAAGGTCGCCAGCCGTATGAGTTTGACAGCTTCCGCGTCTTCGTCTGGAGCCTGCGCCGCCACCGTTACGAAACCGCTTACATTGAACGAAATCTGAAGGGTTATTACCCGGTCACCGTGGAGCGTCCCGAGGGAGCGCCGCCACGTTTTTCAGTCGTCGTCGAAGACAAGGACGGAACGAAGGTTAAGAAAACCTACACCTTCCAGGGCTACCACGTACGGCTCATCGCCAAGGCGCCCTGGAAGGAGCCGCCGGAACCGGAGATTGAGCCGGAGCAGACTCCCGGCACGGCGGCGCCTTCAACCTCTTGGTGGAAACGCCTGCGTGACCTTGTGGGCCGTTAGGTGCAGACAGGAGAATACCGCGCCGCGCGCGGGCGGCCCTGCTTGCACCCGAATAAACCCCGAATATTCCGCAATGCGTTACTGTGCCGCGCCCCAAGGGCGCTTAAGCGCCCCTAGCCGGCGGTTACGACTGCCTGTTCGCCGCTTGCGGCGCGTTATAGAACCTGCTCGGACCAGCCCTCAAGCACGCTTTTCACTTTCTGCATGAACTGATCGGCCAACGCACCGTCGATCAGCCGGTGGTCGAAGGTCAGTCCGGTCAGCGAAACGTGCCGGATGGCGATGGCGTCGTTGATGACAACCGGCGCCTTTTCGACGACGCCGATGCCCAGTATCGCCACCTGGGGCTGGTTGATGACGGGCGTTCCGAACAAGCTGCCGTTACTTCCGAAATTGGTGATTGAGAAAGTCCCTCCGTGCACTTCGTCGGGTTTCAGTTGCCTTGAGCGTGCCCGGCTGGCCAGATCCACGATCGCCCGCTGTAAGCCCAGCACGTTCAGCTCATCGGCGCGGCGGATGACAGGCACGATCAGGCCACCTTCCAGGGCCACGGCGATACCTATATTGATTTCGTTGTGATAGATGATGTTAGAACCTTCAATCGAAGCATTGACGATGGGAAAGGCCCGGAGCGCTTCGCACGCCGCTCGCACAAAAAACGGCAGGAAAGTGAGCGAGTAACCATAGCGAGCCTTGACTTCCTCTTTGAAGCGCTCGCGCAGTCGCGCCACGGCCGTCATGTCTATGCGGTGAACCGTGGTCACATGAGCCGAGGTGCGCTTGCTCATCACCATGTGCTCGGCGATTTTCGCGCGCATGATGCTCATGGGTTCGATCCTGGTCTTTGGCGCCTCCGGACGTGCGACAGGAACTTCCGCTGCGGGCGCTGTCGGCATGGCTTCCGGTGCGGGCGGCGGAGCTGTGGCCGGGACCGGCTGAGGGGCGGGCGCAGGCGGTACGGCGCCGCCTCGAGCGGCGCGAGCCGCCAAATACGCTTCCACATCCTGTTTGGTAATGCGTCCTCCGGCGCCGGTGCCGCGAACCTCACGCAAGTCAAGGTTGTGTTCGCGGGCCATTTTCCGCACCAGCGGGGAAAGCGGGCCAAGTTCGGCTTCGGACGGCTCGGCTGCGCTCTCTGTTGCAGTCGCTGCGGTTTCGGCCGGTGCGGGCTGAGCCTGCACGGTGGGAACGGCCGGCGGCGCCGGCTTAACCGCCTCAGCAGCCCTAGTGACGGCCGCCGCAGCCGGACGGGCTTCCCCTTTTTCGTCGATCCGCGCCACGACCGTGTTTACAGCTACGGTTTTGCCTTCTTCGACCAGGATTTCGGCCAGCACTCCGGCTGATGGCGAGGGAATTTCAGTATCCACCTTGTCGGTTGAAATCTCAAACAGCGGTTCGTCCCGTTCGACCCGGTCGCCTGCTTTCTTAAGCCACTTGGTCAGCGTGCCTTCAACAATGCTTTCCCCCATCTGGGGCATGACTACGTCGATCATATTGCCTCCTGTTTACACCGCTCCGCTTGAACCATTTCGCGTTCGAAGACGCGGCCGAAGCATCTTACAATGGCCGCCACAACCTCAGCCCGCGAAGCCCGGCAACCGAGCTGTTCCATGCTGGTGACCGGACGGGTGAGGCCGCAAGGAATAATGTATTGGAAATAACTTAGATCTGTATTTAAGTTCAAAGCAAATCCGTGGTAGGTTATCCAGCGGCTGATGTGCACGCCTATGGCGGCCACCTTGCGCCCGTCAACCCACACTCCCGTAGCGCCCTCCAGCCGCCCGGCAGTTATGCCGAATTCCTGGAGTGCGTCGATGAGCACCTGCTCGATGGCCCGCACATAGGCCGCCACGTCGCGCCGCCAATGGCGGAGATCGAGAATCGGGTATCCCACCACTTGGCCGGGCCCGTGATAGGTGATGTCGCCGCCGCGGTCGGTGAGGTGGAATTCTATGCCCGCCCTCCGCAGCGCTTCCTCCCCCGCCAGCAGGTGTTCGGGCTTGCCGTTGCGTCCCAGCGTGATAACGTGCGGATGCTCGACGATCAAAAACTGGTCCGGGATGAGTTCCTGCTTGCGCTGCCCAACCAGCAGGTGTTGCAGCTCAAAGGCCGCCGAGTAGCTCATGCGGCCCAGATCGCTGAATTCGCACTTAAGCATTGATCGCTAGTCCGTAAACCGCTTGGAAAGCTTCTCCGACCGCTTCCGAGACCGTGGGATGGGGGTGTATTGCGGCGCGCAGCGTCTCCACCGTGGCTTCAGCCTCCATGGCGGCCACGGCTTCGGCGATCAACTCAGTAGCCGCCGGACCGATGATGTGCACCCCCAGGATCTCACCGTACCGCTCGTCGGCCACAACCTTAACAAAACCGTCATGACGGCCGAGTATGGTGGCCTTGGAGTTGGCCAAAAAGGGAAACTTGCCCACGCGCACTCGGAAGCCGCGGGCGCGCGCCTGGGCTTCGGTAAGACCGGCGCTTCCGATTTCCGGCTCGGTGTAGGTACAGTTGGGTATGCGGTCGTAGCGCACCGGCCGGGCGGGCTTTCCAGCTATGTGCCCGACGGCGACTAGGCCTTCCATGGCGGCCACATGCGCCAGTTGGGGGCTAGCCGCTACTATGTCGCCTATAGCGTAGAGCCAGGGCTCGGCGGTCTGCATCCACCGGTTGACCTTGATGTAACCGCGCTCCAGCTCGACGCGTGTTCCCTCCAGCCCGAGGTCCGCCGTATTGGGCTTACGGCCGATCGCCACCAGGACCTTTTCCGCTTCGACGGTCTCGGTTTTTCCGTCGGGTAACCTTAAATCAAACGCCGCGCCGCTCGCGGTGCGCCGCAGATTTTCCACGCGGGCGCCGGTTTCAACGCGTATACCGGCTTTCTTAAAGGCTCGTTGCAGTTCTTTGGAAACTTCTTCGTCTTCAAGCGGCACAATGCGCGGCAGCATCTCGACCAGGGTCACCCGGCTGCCGAACCGGCCGAAAATTGAGGCGAACTCGACCCCCACCGCTCCTGCGCCGATAATCGCCAGCGAACCGGGAACCGAGTTGAGTTTAAGGATTTCAATATTGGTCAGTATCCGCTCGTCGTCGGGCTCGAGGCCGTCGAACATTCTGGCTTCCGAGCCCGTGGCCAGAATGACGTGGGCGGCTTCGAGGGTGGTTGATTCTTTCCCGTTTTCCACCTGCACCCGGCCGGGCCCCGCCAGGCGGGCGCGCCCCCGGATCCAGTCGACTTTGTTCTTTTTCATCAGGAACTCGATGCCCTTGGCGTGTTTGGCGACCACCTGGTCCTTGCGCGCGACGGCGCGCGCCAGATCCAGGCGCGGGTTTTCGCAGGTAATGCCCAGCTCGGCGCCCCGGCGGATTTCCTCCCAGACGCCGGCCGCGTGAAGCAAAGCTTTGGTCGGGACGCAACCGACGTGCAGACAGGTGCCGCCGAGTTGGGAATCCTTCTCAACCAGGGCGGTCTTCAGTCCGTACTGGCCGGCGCGTACCGCCGCCGAATAGCCGCCCGGACCGCTGCCGATTATGATTAGATCGTAAGCCATTGTCCCCATATTAGCATCCGGACCAAGACAAACCGCCCCTAAGCCACTTATAATAAAAGAACCACCGTTATTACGCCGCGGGCCGCGGCAAGCGATCAGCATGTTCGAGAATCTGACCGATAAGCTCCAGCGCGTCTTCAAGAACCTGCGCGGAGAGGGAAAACTGACGCCTGAGAACATGGAGCAGGCGCTCAAGGAAATCCGCGTGGCCCTGCTTGAAGCCGACGTCCATTTCCGCGTGGTCCGCCAGTTCATTGAAGACGTCAAGCAGAAGGCCATGGGAGAGGAAGTGCTTACCGCACTTTCGCCCTCCCAGCAGGTCATAAAGATCGTGCATGAGGAGCTGGTCCGGTTGTTGGGCGGAACGCACTCGCGTTTGCGTTTCTCGAACACGCCGCCCACGGTCATGCTAATTGCCGGCCTGCAAGGCTCGGGCAAGACTACCACTACGGGCAAACTGGCGCGCTGGCTCAGCCGCAACGGGCACAGCCCGTTGATGGTGTCGGTGGACGTGTACCGGCCCGCCGCCCGCCAGCAACTGAGCGTCATCGCCCGCGACCTGAAATTGCCCGTCTACGAAGGACTGCCCGAGGAAAACACCCCGGTGCTTCTGGCGCGGGGAGCCAGACGCGAGGCCATTCACACCGGCCGCGACGTCGTCCTGGTGGACACGGCCGGCCGCCTGCACATTGACGAAGAATTGATGGTGGAGCTGGAGCAGCTAAAACAGGCGCTCGCCCCCACCGAAATCCTCTTCGTAGCCGACGCCATGACCGGGCAGGACGCCGTGCGCAGCGCCGACGAGTTCCACAAGCGGCTGGGCATAACCGGTGTGGTGCTAACAAAGATGGACGGAGACGCCCGCGGAGGCGCCGCCTTGTCCATACGCCAGGTGACGGGACAGCCTCTGAAATTCGTCGGCACAGGCGAAAAGTTCGATGCCCTCGAGCCGTTTCACCCCGACCGCGCCGCTTCGCGGATTCTGGGCATGGGTGACGTGCTGTCGTTCATCGAGAAGGTGGGCCAGGAAATTGATCAAAAAAGGGCCGAGGAAACTCAGCGGCGGATATTGGAGAACGACTTCACGCTCGAGGATTTCCGCGATCAACTGCGCCAGCTCCGCAAACTGGGTCCGCTTGAGTCCCTGCTGGGGATGCTTCCCGGCATGGGTCCTCTGAAAAACCTCAAGAACGTTAAAGTGGATGAGGACCAGATCAAGCGGGCCGTGGCGATAATTGATTCGATGACCCCGCGGGAGCGTGCTAACCATATGATAATTAATGGGTCCCGCAGGCGGCGCATTGCGCGGGGCAGCGGAACCAGCGTGCAAGAGGTGAACCAGCTTTTAAGGCAGTACGCCGAAGCACGGAGGATGATGAAGAGTTTTTCCGGCGGTAGGCTGGGCAAGCGCTTGAGCAGATTCATGCCCGGCGCCTAGCGCCGCCCGATGCCGCCTGGATGGCAGGAGTCAAGTTATTATGCTAATGATTCGACTGGCGCGATTTGGCGCTAAAAAGAAACCATCCTACCGGGTGGTGGTTATTGAAAAGGACCGAGCCCGGGATAGCCGGGCCGTGGAAGTGGTCGGCTATTACAACCCGGTGGCGAAACCGGCGAAGGTGCATTTGAACCATGAGCGAATAGCTCATTGGATAAAGATGGGCGCCAAGACCTCGGATACGGTGGCCCGCCTGCTCAAGAGCAATCCGCCGGCGGAGTCCAACGCCTGAAATCCGGAGCCCGGCCGGCCTGTCTGACAATGCTATGATCGAAGCAGAAGGAGAAACAGGGTGGCGGGGATGAGAGAGTTAGTCGAAGATATTGCGAAAGCTCTGGTGGACATCCCGGACCAGGTGAGCGTGCGGGAAGTGCAGGGCGAGCAGGTTACGGTGCTTGAGCTGCGGGTCGCCCCCAGCGATTTGGGTAAGGTGATCGGCAAGCAGGGCCGGACCGCTCGTTCGATCCGCACCATCCTCGGCGCGGCCGGCATGAAGCTGAACCGGCGCTTCACGCTGGAAATCCTCGAATAGGGCCCGCGTGAGCTCGGAGCGGCTCGGCGACGGTGAATGGGTCGTCATCGCTCGTATTCTGGGTCCGCGTGGTAATCGAGGTGAATTGGCTGCGATTTCATTTAGCAGCCGGCCAGGAAGATTCCAGCAGCTTTCGGAAGTTTTTCTTTTCGACCGGGAAGGCGGCGAGCCGGCGCGGCTGGAGCTGGAAAACGCCTGGGAACACAAGGGCCGAATGGTTCTGAAATTCCGGGGCGTTGACACCATTTCGCAGGCTGAGCGCTGGCGTGGAGCCGAAGTTCGGGTGCCGCTGGCCGAGCGCCCGGCTTTGCCGGAAGGCGAGTATTATTTCGCCGATCTGGTCGGATGTGAGGTTTTTGAACGAGGAAGCGACCGCCGGCTGGGCCGGGTTCGCGATGTCCGGCAGTACGGTGGGCCTCCGCTTTTGGATGTGGAGCCGGAAGGGGGCGGCGAGTTGCTGATCCCCTTTGCGGCTTCAATCTGCGTGGAAATAGACCTGGCCGGCGGGCGGATAACCGTGGAGTTGCCCGAAGGTCTGGAGGATTTGAACGGCTGATGGTTTTTCATGTGCTCACGATCTTCCCGGAGTTTTTCCGGGGGCCGTTTGAGCACGGCGTGGTTGCGCGCGCTGCGGCTGCGGGCAGGATTAAAATCGAAGTTCATGACCTGCGCCGCTGGACGAGCGACCGGCACCGGACGGTGGACGACCGGCCTTTCGGCGGCGGCGAAGGAATGCTGCTTAAGCCGGAGCCGATCTTTCTGGCTGCCGAGACGATCTTTCCGGAGCGCACTCCGGAGCGGCGAATCGTCTTGTTGAGCGCGCAGGGATGCCTGTTCACGCAGGCTACGGCCCGCCGGTACGCGGGCTTGAAGGAGATTTTGTTGATTTGCGGCCGCTATGAGGGAGTCGACGAGCGGGTCGCCGAGCACTTGGCCGATGAAGAGGTGTCTATCGGCGACTATGTAATCAGCGGCGGCGAACTGGCGGCGGCGGTGGTCATTGACGCTGTGGCCCGGCTTGTGCCCGGAGTGCTCGGCAACGAGGCTTCCGCCCGGCATGAGTCGTTCAGCCAGCAGGATGGTGCGGTCTTGCTCGATTGCCCTCAGTACACGCGCCCGGCGGATTTCCGCGGCTGGAAGGTGCCCGAGGTTTTGCTCAGCGGCAACCATGAGGAAATTCGGCGCTGGCGTCTGGAGGCGGCGCTTCGTAAAACCGAGCGCCTGAGGCCGGAACTGCTGGAGAAATGGAAAGTTAGGATTGAAAAATGAACAACGCGTTGTTGACAAAATACGTTGAAAGCAAGAGGCGAAAGGACATACCCGAATTTCGCCCCGGCGATACGGTCCGTGTCCACGTCAAAATCAAAGAAGGCGACAAAGAGCGCTTGCAGGCTTTCGAAGGCACCGTGATTGCCCGCAAGAATACGGGCATGGGCGAGACTATAACCGTGCGCAAGATAAGCTTCGGCCACGGAGTCGAAAGAATCTTCCCGCTCAATGCGCCGGTGATCGACCACATCGATTTGGTGAGGACCGGTCGCGTACGGCGCAGCAAACTGTACTACCTGCGCGACCTCAAAGGTAAGGCCGCACGCTTGCGCGAACGAGAATAGCTTGAGCTCATCCAGGACAAACCAAACCCGCTGCCACGGACGTTTTGAACGAGTCCTGGCTAAGCGAGGCTTCAAGGCTGTGGCCGGAGTGGACGAGGCCGGGCGTGGCGCCTGGTTCGGCCCGGTTTTTGCCGCGGCGGTTATCCTGGACTTAAATCAAGAGTGGCAAGGCGTGCGCGACAGCAAGCAGCTCTCACCCGCTCAGCGCGAGGCGCTGGCTCGCCGGATCGAGCGGCAGGCGATCGGCTGGGCGGTAGGGCAAGCTTCGGCTGAGGAAATCGACCGGTTGAACATAGTGGGCGCTACCTGCCTGGCCATCAAACGGGCCATTACGCAACTGCCGGTGCCGCCGGACTTCTTGCTGGTGGACGCATTGCGGCTGGATCTGCCCATAGCCCAGCGGGCTTTGATTCGCGGTGACGCACGCTCGCTTTCAATCGCCGCCGCATCCATTCTGGCCAAGGTGCACCGCGACGCCTGCCTGCTTGAGTGGGACCGGCTGTATCCCCACTTCGGTCTAGCGCGCAATAAAGGTTACGGGACTTCGGAGCACCAGGCTGCCCTTCGGTGCTTCGGACCGACCCCTCAACACCGTTTAAGCTTTGCGCCGGTTGCAGGTTGCCTGCCTGCGGCGCAGTTCCGACTCTGTTTCAGCAGCGCTTCGGGAGGCTACGGGTGACCCTCCCAGGGCGAAGACCTTTGGTTATTCCTCACGCTTTGCAGAACATGCCCCAGGCCGGCAAACCTTTCGGCCGCTGGCGCCGATGGGCGTGGTCTCTGCTGCTGGCTTTCGCGTTCACAACGCTCGGAACTTTATTATTGATCCTGCCCTGGCTGCCCAATTGGGGGCAGAACTATTTTTCCGGTTCCAGCCGCAAGTGGTATGAAGTATGGATGAATCCGTACTTTCGAGGTGCCATCAGCGGCGTTGGAGTGATAAACTTGCTGGTCTCATTTTCCGAACTGTACGCGCTTTTCAGAGGCGACCACCACTAGGGTGGGAAAGCAGAGCCGGCACATACACGCTAGAATCAAGATGTAGAGGAGAGGCGCTCGTGGAAAAAGAGCAAGTAGGAGTAGTGCCTCAGCAGCAGGCGTCCCCTGCCGGGCGCCGCGGCGATTCCCTGCGCAATAGCTTGGCGGAGTGGACCGTCACAATAATCCTGCTGCTTTTCGGCACTACCACGCTGGTGCAGGCATTTGTGATTCCAACCGGGTCGATGGAAGACACGCTGCTGATCGGAGATCATCTGCTGGTGGACAAGCTGGCTTACGCACCTCCGGGGCCCATCAGCAAGTACTTGCTGCCTTACACGCCCGTGCGCCGCGGCGACATTATCGTTTTCCGCTACCCGATGGATGTGACGCAGACCTACGTCAAGCGGGTGATCGGCATTCCCGGAGACCGTATTCGCATCGAAAACAAGCAGCTTTACCGCAACGGGCAGCGAGTCGAAGAACCTTACGCCTACCACAAGACGGATTACTTTGACTCCTACCGCGACAATTTCCCGAGCATACCGAATACTCCCATCTCCGATGCGGCCCAGGAAATGCTCGAAAAGCACGTGGTCAATGGGGAAGTCGTGGTGCCGCCCAATTGCTACTTCGCTATGGGAGACAACCGGGATTCTTCCTTTGACAGCCGCTATTGGGGATTTGTGCCGGCGGAGAACATTATCGGCAAGCCTCTAATCATTTATTGGTCTTATGATGCGCCTACCGAGCGGCTCGCTAGCTCCTCTATCAGCCTGGATCACGCCCTGGACTTGGTGCAGAACTTCTTCACCAAGACCCGCTGGCGCCGAACGTTTCGGCTGATCCACGGTCATTCTGAAGCACCCTAAAATGGCTTTTGAAGTTCATCCCTTAAGAGAATTGCTGGTTCGGCCGGCTATTCCCGAACCCCTGTCGCGATTGGAAGAGCTGGCTTTCAATCTCTTCTATACCTGGGAGCCGGCCATTCGTATGGTGTTTCGGCGGCTGGATCCGGCGCTGTGGCGCGCCTCCAAGCGCAATGCCGTTTTAATGCTTGGGCGCATATCGCAAGAGGCGCTTGAGCGTGCCGCCGCCGACCCCCGCTATCTGGCCCTGTACCGCCAGGCATGTGAGCGCCTGGACGCTTATCTTGCATCCGGCAACCGGCAGCGCGCCGAACATCTTGTGGCATATTTCTCGATGGAGTACGGCTTGGTCGATTGTCTGCCTACCTACTCCGGCGGCCTGGGCATACTGGCGGGTGATTTTCTAAAAGCTTCCAGCGACTCGGAAAACCCGATCGTGGGGCTGGGCCTGCTCTATCAGAAGGGATACCTGGCCCAGTTCCTTAATCCCGATGGGTGGCAGCAGGAACGATACCCGGTCAACGATTTTTTCACCTTGCCCATACGAACGGCCAAAGATGCGGAAGGCAAGGAGATAATTATTTCGGTGGAACTTCCGCGGGGGCCTGCCTACGCCAGAGTGTGGAGCGCCGACATCGGCCGGGTTAAGCTCTACCTGCTTGACACCAACATTGCCCAAAACGAAGACCCGGAATACCGGGACATTACTGACCGGCTCTACGGCGGAGACAACGTTACGCGGATTCGGCAGGAGATCATGCTGGGCATCGGGGGATTGCGCGCTCTTAAGGCGCTGGGCCTGGAGCCGACCGTCTATCACATGAACGAAGGCCACTCGGCTTTCCTGGCCCTGGAGCGCATCCGGGTCCTGATGAAGGAGCACGGGCTGAGTTTTGACGAAGCCCTGGAAGCTTCCCGCGTGAACAACATCTTCACCACGCACACGCCGGTGGCTGCCGGCATCGATCTGTTCGATCCGGGTCTGATGTACGAGTATTTTCACCGCTATTGCCTGGAGACGGGAATCGAGTTTGACCGCCTGATGTCGCTCGGGCGCATGAATCCCCGCGATCACGCCGAGCGGTTCTCGATGGCCGTGCTGGCGATAAAGACCTCCGGCTACCGCAACGCCGTCAGCCGCCTGCACCAGCAGGTTTCGCAGAAGATGTGGTCCGGCTTGTGGCCGCAGTTGCCGCCCTGGGAAGTCCCTATTACCTCGATCACCAACGGAGTGCATTTCCGCAGTTGGCTGAATACGGATCTGGCGAATCTGTATGATGAGTACCTTCCGCCGGACTGGCGCGACCGTTACGAGGATCCGCAGACCTGGATGGCGATCGACGAAATCCCGGATCATGAGCTTTGGGAGGTTCACCGCCGCCGCAAGCGCCGCTTGATCAGTTTTATACGCGAGCGGCAGACGGCCTGCGCCCTGGCTCGTAAAGCTCCGGCCGCTGAGGTGCAGCGGGCGGGCGATGTTCTGGATCCGGATGCGCTCACCATCGGCTTTGCGCGCCGCTTCGCCACTTATAAGCGCGCCACGCTGCTTTTCCGCGACATTGAACGGCTGAAGCGCATAGTTGGTAACCCGCAGCATCCCGTGCAGATTGTGATTGCCGGCTCAGCCCACCCCAAGGACCACCCCGGAAAATCGCTTATCCGTGAAATTTTTCAGTTTTCCCGGGATCCGGATCTAGCGCGGCGTCTGGTTTTCGTCGAAGACTACCGCATGGATGTGGCGCGCGAACTGGTGCAGGGAGTCGACGTATGGCTGAATACGCCCCGGCGCGGCGAAGAGGCCTGCGGCACCAGCGGCATGAAGGCCGGCATGAACGGCGTGCTTAATCTCAGCATTCTGGACGGCTGGTTTGACGAAGCCTATGAGCAATCCGGAGGCTGGGCCATCGGCGACCGGGAGCCGTATTCGGAGGACCAGGACGAAATCCACGCCCGCGCAATTTATTCGCTACTCGAAAACGAAATCGTGCCGATGTATTACGAGAGGGGGGCGGACGGAGTTTCAGCGGAGTGGATGCGCCGGGTCAAGCAGTCGATAAAATACATAAGCCGGCAGTTTAACTGCCAGCGGATGGTGGCCGAATATACCTCCCAGCTGTATCTGCCGGCGCACCGGGCGTGGCAGGAAACTTGCCGAAACGGCTTTGAGAAACCGCGGCGCCGGCTGGCCTGGACGCAACAGGTTGAACAGGTTTGGGAAAAGGTCAAAATTTTGGAAGCCACGCATGGGCCGGATGGCAGCGTTCTGAGCGGTCGTCCATTTCCGATGAAAGTGGCGGTCGACCTGGCGGGCTTGACCCCCGAAGACGTGCGAGTCGAGGTTGTGGTGGGGCGGGTTGGTCCGGCCGGCGCGCTTGAAGAGGCGGAAGTGCTGGTCCTGCCGCCGGTCGAAAAACACGGAGACGCCTGGATTTTCTTCCGCGAAATTACTCCGCAGCAGACCGGGCGCATTGGTTACGCCGTTCGCGTCGCGCCTAACCATTTTGATGACCCGCTGACGCGTCCCTGCCCGGCGCTGCTTAAGTGGGCTGTTGGCGGCACGCGCCTGGAACCGGCTTTTTGAAAATAGGGCTAGAATTCCGGGCGTAAACGTGGTAAATAGGTATGTGGGGCATGTGCTGGGGGCGCACCGAAGAAAGGCTCGCCTGCCAGACTCAATCAGTTTTTCTGCATAGGCCGTTTTCGGAAACCGGCCTGAAAATAGTTCGCCGGGGCAAGATTCAAACTAATCGCCTAGGCGTCTAGGAGCACATCTAAAGTCCGAAAGATCGTCCATTATCACACCCAGGAGCCAGAGCCGGCATGGATAACGATCGAAAATACAGACAGCGCGGCTATATGGATAGTGACTGGGATAAATCCCAGGGTGGAAAGCGCGAGGAGCGCCCGCGCCAGCCCGGTCCACGGCTGCCGATCGACGTGACGGGACCACGTTTGCCGCGGTTGGTGGAAGCTGTCCGGGCTTCGCGCTGTTACAATTGCGCGACGACGCTGCCGCCGGGGACTGATTTTAAGGGGAATTGCCCAAAGTGCAACGCACCCTTGCATTGCTGCAAGCAATGCGCCCACTTCGATCCTTCTAAACGCTTCCAGTGCGCAAAACCAATACCAGTCCGCATTGCCGCCAAAGATCAGGCCAACGAGTGCGAATTTTTCGAGCCGCGTGTTACCGTCGCCCGAGATGCTACCCGCGGCACGGTTGCGCCCCTGGCCGGCGGCAATATTATCGCCCCGCGCAGCCCCAACGAAGCTCGCGCGGCTTTTGACAGCCTGTTCAAAAAATAGCAGACTGGAACAGTGGTTTTGTGCCATGCAGACCGCCGAACTTTTTAAGCCGCGAACCTTTCGTATAGTCGAGACTGATATTCCTGAACCCGGGCCGAGGGAAGTTCTGGTGCGGGTCGAAGCGGTCGGAATCTGCGGGTCGGATACGCACAATTTTATTGAGGGATCGGTGGGCGATACGCCCAGCGTTTATCCCATGGTGCTGGGCCATGAGCCTGCCGGAGTGGTGGTCAAAACCGGAATGGGCGTCTCCGGCTGGTCGGCCGGAGACCGCGTTGCTCTGGAGCCGGCCGTCTACTGTCACCAATGCGAGTTTTGCTTGGCCGGCCGGCCCAACATTTGCCGTAATATACGTTTCTTTAGCGTCCCTCCCGATCCGGGTTTTTTCCGCCAGTTTGTTACGCTTCCGGCGGAGAACCTACTGCGGCTGCCGGCAGGGATGAGTCCAGAGCTGGCCACTTTATTCGAGCCCCTAGCTATTGTGCTGCACTCTTTGAAATTGGCCTCTCTTGCGCCGATGGAAACTGCGGCCGTTTTCGGTGCCGGCCCTATTGGCCTGATGACTGTAATCATGCTCAAGCTGTGCGGCGCGAGCCGGGTTTTCGCCGTCGAGCCGGTTGAGCACCGCCGCCGCATGGCGCTGGCAGTCGGCGCCGACGCCGCTTTCGATCCGGCTTCCGGCGAGGCTTCCGCCGCCATCCTGGCTGAGACGGGCGGTCGTGGCGTGGACGTGGTGTTCGAGTGCGCCACCAAAGGTGATTCCATCGACCAGAGTTTGAAATCCGTCCGTAACGGCGGCCGGCTGGTGCTCACCGGCATTCCGGTGGAAGTCCACACACCTTTTCAGACCCACCTGGCCCGCCGCAAGGAGCTGGTGATTTATAACGTCCGGCGTTCAAACCGCAATTCGGAAGCCGCTCTGAAACTGCTCGCCGAGCAGCGCACGCGTTTCTCGCCCCTGATTACCCACGTGCTGCCTATGGAGAAAATTCAGGCGGCGTTCGAAATGCTTGAGAACTACTCCGATGGGTGTGGAAAAGTCGTCTTGCGGCCATAGCCGCAAACCGCCGGTGCGGGGGCTTCAATAATCCGCGGTTTCGCCTGCCGGCGCCTTTTCAACTTCCTTTTTCCGGCTCGGATAGATGATCGAGAGCGCCACGGAAACTCCGATAACCGTGGAGATGATTCCCAGCGACCAGGTTATGGGGAACTTACCGCCCGCCAGTTCATTCAGCCAGGCCATCTTAAGCCCGACAAAGATCAACACCACCGCCAGCCCGAACTTAAGCAGGTGGAAGCGATGCATGGCGCCGCCCAAAAGAAAATACATTGCCCGCAGGCCGAGGATGGCGAAAACATTTGAGGTGAAAACTATCAGCGGTTCTTTCGTAAGGGCGAAAATGGCCGGCACGCTGTCGACGGCGAAGACAATGTCGGTGGTTTCGATGAAAATGAGCGCCACCAAAAGCGGCGTGGCGTGCAATATGCCGTTGCGGCGCACAAAGAAACGTTGGCCGGCCAGTTCCGTGGTGATTGACAGCCGTTTACGCAGCATGCGCAGCACCAGGTTCTTCTCCGGCGTGACTTTGTGATCGGGCGCAAAGAACATTTTCACCCCGGTCAAAACGAGAAAGACGCCGAATAAGATGAGCACCCAGTGATACTGGAGCAGTGCCGCTCCGGCAGCAATAAAAATCGCCCTGAAAACCAGCGCCCCCAGGATGCCGAAGAACAGGACCCGGTGCTGATGGGCGTCCGGCACGGCGAAGAATCGGAATATGACCACAAAGACGAAAATGTTATCGACCGGAAGCGACTTTTCGACTATGTAGCCGGCAAGAAACTCCAGGCCCACCTGGCGCGCGATGGCGGGCGGGAATTTGGATGCGGAGTAAAGGTAAAGGCCGTAGTTGAAGGCTAAGGCCAACGCCACCCAAATGAGGCTCCAGAGGGCGGCTTCGCGCATCGAGACCGCATGGGCGCGGCGGCGAACAACTCCCAAATCAAGCGCCAGCAAAAGAAAAACAAACAGAGTGAAGGCGGCGTAGAACCACCAGTAGTCAGAAAGCGGAAACAGGCTCATTAGAGAAAAATTTCGCACCTCAGGCGGCGGCAATTCCAGTGGCGCGCACGTATGGCATGCAGCGCACCAGCAGCGCCCGCAATACCCTGCTGGCGTCTATCGGAAAGGCCTGCACGAGGTTAAACAGAACCAGCAGAACATTGGCGGCGAGCAAGCGCCGGGCGAGCGATTCGCCGCTGAGCTCGGTACTCGACCAGGGCCACAATGTGCCCTCGAGGGTAAGATGACATGCCGGAGCGGCGGCAATTGCGGCGTTGACCAGCGGCCCGGCCAAATGAATCCACAGCTTCCGGCGGGGATCCTCAGGCATGCGCTCCAGGCGGGCCAACCCGCCCATGGGCCGAAGGTTGATATCAAGCATTCCTATACCAAAACGGCGAGCCGCCAGGGCGTGTCCCAACTCTTGAAACAGAACGCTGCCAAACAGAGCCCCCAAGAAAAGCAGTCCGGTTACCGTGCTCCGCAATCCGGCGCCTTCGAGAATGCTGCTGAGCGCCACCAGCCCAACCAGCAGGACAAAAGTCAGGTGAACGTAAGTGTCCACGCCTGCAAGGCGGCCCAGCCGCCACGACCAGGCCGAGCCTGCCTTCGGCTTATTAGCCGGACGGTCCATCGGCCTAGCTCCCTCTTTAGGATGCATGCGGCTGAAATGGGTCGAAAAATCGGAAGGACGGAGTACCAAGGTAGGATTCTCAAATCGGTCGGTTGCGGGAGATCATATAAAGAAAACCGGAGGTTTCAAAGTTGTTTGGTTCACTTGAAGTAATGGAAGCCGCCCGATCGATAAGCGATCTACGCGAGGCGTTGGCTTTTCTGGCAAGATTTACCGGTCAATTGCTGGAAATCGATACGCCGGTTGATCCCGACGGCGAGCTGGCAGGCATATATAAACTGATGGGAGCGGGCCCACCTCTTCCGCCGCCTGCCCCAACCGGTCCGGCAGTTCTGTTCCGCAATGTAAAAGGATATTCATGGCCGGTTCTGGCGGGTTTGGTGGCCAGCCGCAAGCGAACGGCGTTGCTTCTGGGGAGCACCTTACACCGTCTCCCCTTTGATCTATTGCAGGCATTTGAAAACCCTTTGCCGCCGATAGTCGTGCCCGGCGGTCAGGCGCCTTGCCGGCAAGTTGTAATACGACCGCCGTTCGATATCCGTAAGCTGCTTCCTGCGCCGACGCATACTGGCATGGACGCGGGCCCTTGCCTGACCTTGGGGGTTTTAAGGGCTGAAGATCCGGAGACCGGCCACTCCAGCCTGAGCATACACCGCTTGTTTTTACAAGGCCCGGACCGCCTCAGTTGTTTTGTGGCCCCTGGGCGGCAGTTGGAAAGTCTCCGCCAGAAGGCTGAACAAGCCGGGCGCCCGCTGGCCGTGTCAATTAATTTGGGGCTTGATCCGGCAGTCCCAATTTCGGCCTGTTTCGGCCATTCGGCCATCCCCCCGGGTTTTGACAAACTGGCTCTGGCCGGGGCCATACGCCGGCGCCCGGTGGAACTGACTGAGGGCGTAACGGTGCGGGCGAAATCTATCGCCCGGGCTGAGATTGTGGTGGAGGGCGAATTTGTACCCGGCGCAAGAACTAGAGAAGATTTTCCGCTGGCGACCGGGATTGCCCTGCCCGAATCCCCTGGCTATTACGGCCCGGCTTGCGCCGAAGTCCCCGTGATCCGGGCGACGGCGATAACCCACCGGCAGGACCCCCTCTTTCAGACTCTTATCGGCCCAGGCGAGGAACACACGAATCTGGTGGGGATTCCGGCGGAGGTAGCCATAATCCGCGAGGTTGAAGCTTTTCTCCCGGGACGACTCCGCGCCGTGTACTGCCATCCTGCCGGTGCCGGCATCTATCTTGCCGTTCTACAATTTGAAAAAAAATCGGCCGCTGATGACGGCGCGGTCCGCCAAGCGGCTCTGGCCGCACTGGACGCAGCGCCCCACCTCAAGCATGTAATTCTGGTGGATAAGGACGTGGACATTTTTGACCCGAATGACCTGCTGTGGGCGCTTACGACCCGCTATCAGGGTGATTATTCGACCATTTTTCTGCCCGGAATGCGCGGTCATATGTCAGACCCTTCGCAGTCGCCCGAGTTCAGTCCGCTGCTGCGAGCGCCGGTGACTACCTGCAAGACAATTTTCGATTGCACCGTGCCTTTTGCGCTGAAGGAACGTTTCCGGCGGCCTGAGTTTATGCCTGTCGAGCTGAGCAAATTTCCGGAGCTGAGCCGGTATCTCAATGGACAACAACCGAACTTCAGCCCTTAGCCGGAGCCCGGAGCAAGCGGCTGACGGTTTCCAATTCGTAACCTCGTCGCTTCAATTCCGGCACGATCAGCCGTACAGCATCAAGCGTGCAGCTGATATCGGGGTATGGGCGCAACTGGCGCCCGTCGTGCAGGCAAAAAATTGCCCCGTTCGAAGCGCGGGCGAGCAGACGGCGCGCCACGGCGTCCGGGGGGAGCCTCCAGTCGCCGCCCATTGCCGTCCACATTACCCCGGTAAGCTCCAGCTCTATTAGCGCCCGCTCCAGCCCGAACCACCGCACGCCGAAAGGCGCGCGAAAAAGAACCGGTCTTTGACCCGTTGCTTCAATTATCGAATTCTGAGCCCGGACGATTTCCCTGCGGATGAAGCCGGGCGAGCGCAAGGCAAATATGGCATGCGAGTCGGAGTGGTTGCCGATCTCGTGTCCCCGGCACGCAATCTCGCGCGCGACCTCGGGCAGGCGTCTGACGGCTGCGCCGCACAGGAAAAAGGTAGCCTTAACCTCCAGCTCAGCCAGCAGGTCTAAGAGTGCCGGGGTAGCCTCACTGGGGCCGTCGTCAAATGTCAAAGCAATGGCCCGGCTACTGCGCGGGCCACGCCAGATGGAGGGCCCGAAAACCTTACTGGATTTGCCGCGCACCGCCCACGCCATCCAGACGGCAGCGGCCGCGCCCGCCAGCGCAATCTCGCGCCACATGGCGGGATTCTAGCACGGCCCGCTCAACCCAGCAGGCCGCCATGTCCCAGGCAGGCTATCTCCCAGCCGGAGATTCGATATCTGGCCAGAAGCGGCGGCAGCAGCAGATCCAGCACATTGGGCTTGGCTGAACGGTAGCAGCCCGGCGCGCATATGATCGGGGTTTCGTCCTTGTAAGCCAGCATCAGCAGGTTGCCCGGCTCAACCGGCGCCATAAACCTTTCCAGATGGCAGCCGGCCTGCTTGAGCGCACGCCCGACCACATCCTCGGGGCAAGCCGGCGCCGTGGTTGAAGCCACGATTATTACGGCCGGATGGCACCCTAGCAGTTGCCGTATTGCGCCTGCCACCACCGGCCGGTCTTCAACTACGGCCAGTGAAAAGTTGATGCTTGCGCCAAATCTCTCCAAGCGCTGGCGCATAATGTTGTCGAAAAGGGTACGGGCGCGTTCGCCGGAGGTGGGGTCGCTGTAGAGCACCGCAACCGGAGCGTTCCGAATCGGGCGAGCTTGAAGCACCGGCCCCCGCTCTTTAAGTATGGAAACGACGCCATCAAGATCGGTACGGGCGACCGCGAAGGGTGCGCTCTTGACCGTGGCCACGCGCTGGTCGGGCTGGGCATAACTGAAGTTAGCCAGCGTCGATATCATCATGCCGGCGGTGCAGTTTAGCTGTTTAAGCAGCTCGTCGTCCACCAGCAGGCAACAACGTTCGCTTGCCACAAGGTTGGCCCGGCCTCCCGGCGCCGGACGTATCACCAGCGAACCGCACCCCAGCTCCTGGGCGACGCGCAGCGCGGCTTCATCTTCGGCCACCTCCCCCTCTTCAAGTTCGGTAACCCAAACCTTCTCCAGACCCTCAGTTTCAAGCAAACGCACATCCTCTTCGCTCAGAACGTGCCCCTTGGCAAGTAACTTCTTGCCTCCAGGGCGAAATACCGTGCAGCAGAGGATTCTTCCGGTTGATTCTCTTACGTCTACTGGAAGCGCGCGCATAGCATTACCCAGAGATAGTGCCCGCGCGGTAAGTTTGCTCTCAGTTTGAAAATAATTCGCTGCGTGTGAGTTATTCTGTTGTTACTTCTTACCTACAAGTGGGATGATTACTGGCTCGTTTGCGGGTATATCCTCGCCATTTATGAGGATGGCGCTGTCGTTTTCCTGGAAGATCTTTTGGACTGCAATTTCATCGCAACATTGCAGCTTGGGACAGCGCAGGCAATCCTTCCAGACCTTGGCGGGCAATAGCCTCCGGTCGACCTCCCGGTAGCTGAGTTTGGCAAAGAAGTCCGGAATGTAAGTGAAGGCGAAAACCGAGCGCAGTCCGTGGGCTTGTGCTTCCGCTTCAAGGGCCTCCATAATGCTGCGGCCAATGCCCATGTGCTGGCAATCAGGACGTACCGCCAGCGAGCGTATTTCACCGGTATGGGGGCCGTAGAAATGCAAAGCGCCGCAGCCCGCCAGTTCTCCATCAACGACCGCAACCGTGAAGTCGCGTATGTTCTCGGCCAGCTCGAATTCCGTCCGGGGCAACATGATGCCCTGAGCGGCGAAGCCGTTGATCAGCCCGACCAGGGGTTTGACATCGGTGAGCAGCGCCTTTCGCACGCTGATTGTTCTTGTGTGGCCGGTTCCGCAGGCCGCAGCGGCAGGGGCGGCATCAGGCATTTTGCACCTCCCCGGAAACGATCCTCGTGCCGATGGCTTCGCCTGCCAAAAGGCGGGCTACCACCTGCGGGCAACTGCCCGGAGCAATCACTACTTGCGAGACCCCGTTCTCAAGCGCGCCGGCGGCCGCCGTGAGCTTGGCCTGCATGCCGCCCGATGCAACTCCGTTGCTAATAAGCGCTTTGCTCTGGGACAGGGTTAGGACCGGGATGACGCGTTTCTCCCCATCCAGCACGCCGTCGACGTCGGTCAAGAAGATGAGCCGGTCGGCTTTAAAGCCGCTGGCGCAAGCTACGGCCATCTGGTCAGCATTGACGTTGTAAATGCGCCCCTGGCGGTCGCCCGCAACGCAGGCTACCACCGGCAGATAACCCGAGCTGCAAAGCAGCTCGAGCAGCGCCGTGTTGGCGCGCACGGGGCGTCCGACCTGGCCCAACTCGGGCCGCATTTGTTCGGCTTCGACCAGCGCGGCGTCGACACCGGAAAGCCCCACCGCCCGCACGCCGGCTTCGACGAAGGCCGCAACAAGCATCTTATTAACGCTGCCCGCGAAGATTTTTAACACCGCGTCGATTACCTCGGGCGTAGTAACTCGCAGGCCTTCGACAAACCGACTTTCAATGCCATGCTCGGCCAGATAACGGGTCATCTGCTTCCCCCCGCCGTGTACGACCACCAGCTCATGGCCGGCGCCGGCAGTCGCAATCTCGCGCGCCAGCCGGCGCCGCGAATCTTCAGCATCCAGCAGCGTGCCGCCGATTTTAACAAGCAGTCTCAAAGCAGTCCCTCCGTTTCCGGCCATCCCAGCATAAGGTTCATATTCTGAATGGCCTGGCCGGCAGCGCCCTTGACCAGATTGTCAATTGCCGCAACGATTACGGCGCGCCTGGTGCCTGCATCTACTTTAAAGCCGATGTCACAGAAATTTGTGCGCTGAACGGCGCGAAGGTCCGGCGCTTCGCCCGGCTCGTAGAGCCTGAGGAATGGTTCTCCGGCATAGGCTTTTTCGTAAGCCGCCAGGATTTGGGTCGCATCTACGCCCGGCTGAAGGCGCACGTAGATCGTCTCCAGGATTCCCCGGTCTACCGGCAGCAGGTGAGCGACAAAGTAGAACTCGGCCTCCTCAAGCCCGCTATGCATGAGGACTTCCGGGACGTGGCGATGTCCGAGCAGTGAGTAGGCTGAAAAGTTTTCCGTCACCTCACAAAAGCTGGTTTTAAGGCTGGGCTTGCGGCCAGCGCCGCTGGTTCCGCTCTTGGCGTCGCAAATGATGCCGGCTGTACGGTCAATCAAGCCGGCAGCCACCAGCGGCCTTATAGCCAGGTTGGCGGCCGTAGGATAACAGCCGGGGTTGGCTACCAGACGCGCCGACTTCACCTTGTCCCGGTAGAATTCAGGCAGCCCGTAGGCCGCTTCCTCAAGCAGCGCCGCTTGCGTGTGCGGCTCCCGGTACCAGTGGGCGTAATTTTCGACGGTGCGCAGGCGAAAAGCGCCGCTCAAATCCACTACCTTAGCCCCGGCTGCCAGCATCTGTGGTGCGAGCTCCATTGAGACCTCGGGAGGGGTGGCCAGGAATACTAGCTTGATGGCCCCCTTAGCCACCGACTCGGCCGTGGCCGGCGCGCGCGGGGGACCTTTGTAGCCCCGAGGCCTAGGTCGCTCGGTTGAGTCCGCCCGGTGCTCGAGCAGCCAAGGGTCGGCGCCGGAGTGGCGCTCGAGTATGCGTACTAACTCTTGGCCGCTATATCCTCTAAAACCAACGATGCCTACTGGTATCCGCATTGATTAATTATTCACTACAATGAATAAATATAACATAGAGACGCTGAGCCCGCCAAATCGCACGCAACAAGAGGTCTAAACCGTTCGCTTCACGGGCGCGGCACTTTAACGAAATCGCGGCAAATTGAACATTGCGAAACGTGCTGGATTTTCGTTTCCATAGGTGGGCCGGAGCTAATGGCGTTCACTCGCCCCGAGCCAGTGCGAAGGCCACCAGCGTACGACCTGTGCGGCCTGTACTCCGCTCCAGTTCGCCGAGCAGCAGCGATTCGAGGTTGTCGGGGTCGAAGTCAACCTCGCACGCTGCGATTTCGGCGTCGGTTGCTCCCTGGTAGCAAAGTTGGCAGACGCCCAGGTTTTCGCCGGCCACCCGCACGGCTGGGCCGAAGGTGCGGCAAGTGATGGGACGTGCTTCGTAGAGCTCGCAAGCGCCGGTTTCGGGATCCAGAGCCGGGCAAGGCTCATTCTCGGTTAGCGTGGCGAAGCGTTCTTCGGCCCCCTCATCTTCGCTGAGCGTGCCGCTCGGCCAATCGCCTGGAAAATGGGGGCGGAAGCGTTCAAGGGAGTTCTCGGCGCGGCGCCGAATACGTTCCGCCCGGTCAGGTTCGGCGACCGCGAGCTCGGCCAAGCGAGCGCGTAGCCGGAGTGCGTCGAGCTGGGTTATTGGAAAAGGCCCGATGCAGCAGAGCGTACAGCCTTTACGGCAGGCCAGCCACTGGCCACTCAGCCGCGCTGATTCTTTGATGGCGCGCTCGACCGAGCGCAACAGAGCGCGGTCGGCCCAGAGAATTCGCTCCACGCTGTCCATAGCCTCAGCATATCGCGGCAGGCGAAGCCGAGAATTCCAGTGACCTGCGCCTATAATCGTGGTTATGCACAAGCGCAGTTTGCATAGCGTGGTGACGACGATTTGCCTGCTTGCGCTGTCGCTTGCGGCGGCGGAGGGCGGCCGAGCGGTGGCGGAGGCTGCCTTTGACGAATTTGTCAGTCGAAATTTTGCTGCTCTCGCCAAGCGGTTCTCGCCCGAAATGGCCGCCGCGCTGCCCGCAGAGAAAGCTGCGGCGCAACTCGGACCCGTGGTTGATTCGCTCGGGCGGCAGGTCGGGCCGCGTCCTGAGCCGCGTCTGTCGCTAGCGGGAGGCATGGAAGTCTACATTTTTCCCTGCGAATTTGAAAAAGCCCGGGTGAACCTCCTCATTGCCGTCAACGCCGCCGGTCAGGTGGCAGGGTTGCGGTTGTTGCCGCCGGATCCGGCCGCCGTCGAACCCGGAGAATTGGCGGTCGTTACTGGCGATGTGCGTCTGCCGGCCACATTGACGCTGCCCGAGGGAAAAGGTCCTTTCCCGGTGGTGGTCTTCATACATGGGAGCGGACCGCACGATCGCGATGAGACGGTCGGGGCCAATGCGCCGTTTCGGGATCTGGCCGAAGGGCTGGCGGCCCGCGGCATAGCCAGCCTGCGTTATGAAAAGCGCACCCGGCAGTATCCCGGACGCGCCGTGGCGACGGTTAAAGACGAAGTTATGGACGATGTTTTAAGCGCGGTGGCGCTGGTTGGCAATCGTTCCGAGATAGATCCCAAACGGATTTATCTGCTTGGGCATTCGCTGGGAGGTTATCTGATACCGCGACTGGCGCCGCTGGTGCCGGCGGCGGCCGGGTTCATTATGCTGGCGGCCAATGTGCGTCCCATAGAAGAATTGGCGGCCGATCAAATTAAATATCTCGGCGCGCCGCCTGAAACTCTATCTCAGCTAAAGCAAAGCGCGCCGGCTAGCTACTGGGAGGATCTCACGAATTACGATCCGGTGGCGGAAGCGCGGAAAATCAGTGCACCGCTGCTTGTGTTGCAGGGCGAACGCGATTATCAGGTCACCATGAAGGATTTCGAAATCTGGCGCACAGCGCTGGCTGGCCGGCCGAACGTGGTTATGAGAAGTTTTCCAAAGTTGAATCACCTATTCCTCGAGGGCGAGGGCAAATCGCTGCCGGCCGAATACGGCCGTCCGGGTCGCATTCCGGATTATGTTTTGGACGAGATCGCCGCATTCGTCAACGGGCGCAGGACGCCTCAGAGCGCGCCTTGAAGAGTGCAACCGCTCATGCCTGCCGGTTAGGTGTATACTTAGATCCGTTTAAGCGCCAGGGCCGGGAACCGGGGATACGGTTTCGGCGAATTCATAAGGGGGAATTGCATGAAAAGCTCAACTCGTAGAGGTTTCGTAAAAGGAACGGTATGCGCGGGTGCAGCGGCAATGGCTGCGTTTCCCTCGCCGGCTCACGCGGGCGCGACCCCGAACGCCGGGCTCCAGAGCGCGGCCAAAGAGAAATTCAAGTTCGTCGTCGAGGTCGGCAACATCGGCCAAGGCACGCTTGAAGAGGCCCTGCAATACGCGAAGGATTTGGGGATTCAGGCGATCTCAGTGCCGTGGGTTCGGGTGGCGGGATTTCGGGAAAAAGGAATACTTGATGTCGAGCAGTTGAAGTCCATCCGGGCGCAGATCGAGCAAGCGGGCTTGGTGTTTCACTCGATGATGTATTCGATACCGCGAACAGTGCTGGCGGGCGGAGCGGAAGCTGAGGCGCAATTTTCCGCTTTACGCAAGAATTTCGAGGCCATGTCGGCGGTGCAGGTCGATTTGCTGGCGGCTTTTGCGCCAGTGCGCCGCGACACGCCGTGGGAACAACTGGTTGGATTTTATCGGCGGCTCATGAAAGATCTGGACGCCTGCCGAGTTCGCATCGCCAGCCACAGTGGCGGACCGTTCATCACCTATGCGGCCATGAGCCGGTTGTTGGAAGAGGCTCCCAGCCCCAACAACGGCTTTTGTTTCTGCACCGGCAATGTGTGGCATGGCGAAGGTGAGAAGATCTACGACATTCCGCCGAAGCTGGCCGAGCGGTTTTTCTATGTGCACATGCGCAACGTTAAGACCGGTCAGGGCGAAAAGGAATACTGGTTTGACGAAGGAGATATTGACATTCCGCGGCTGATGGTGGCGCTGCGCAAGATTGGCTACCGCGGTTATATTCGATCGGAGCACCTGCCGACGGACCGTTACGGCAAGCCGCCGGAATCAGACGTCGGCACGGCCTGGGCGCAGGGCTACATGCGGGCGGTGCAGCAACTTCTATAGCCAAGCGGCCGGAGTCACGCTAGCTTGCGTTTGCCTGCTCCGGAGGCTTTTGCGCAAAAACGAAACGGCGGTGCGGGATTGAACCCGGCCGCCGTTGTTTTATGAGTGCAACCCTGGTCGGGGCGAGTGGATTTGAACCACCGACCTCCTGGTCCCGAACCAGGCGCTCTAGCCAGGCTGAGCCACGCCCCGACTTCCGATTTAAAAGTATAACACCACTGTCGCCCCGGCTGAGCAGAACCAGCCTCTCGGTCCTACCTGCCCGAGCGTCGCGTTTCCGGCAACTGAGGCAACCCCTGTCCCGCTCCGGACCAGGAGGCGCTTAGAATCTTTTAGACTAGTGCGCGAGGCTGCTCGACAAGCAAGAGGATTTGATCGCCTTATCAGTAAAATTTTGTGACCTAGGCGTGCAGTCTGCGCTAGCGATGCAACAAGCGTTGCGACCGTACCTGAGGGGGGCGAGGCATAGCAGCCAGAATTGCACAACCCGGGTTTCCGCCACAACACTGGTTCATCTTACGGCGTTCAAATCAGTGTGCTCGCTTTAGGCTTGCCGCGCGAAAATTCCTCTTGAGCGGCAAATTAGCAAGACTCCGTGGAAGTGGCCCGGAAAAGTGTGCTTAGAATTTGCTGAGTTCGTCAATGACTGCCTGCAAGCCTTTGCGGCGGTAAAGATCTGCCAGCCGCTGCTCTTCGGGCGAGGGCGTCACGACTTCGGCTAAGCGCGGATCCGCCAGCGCTCGCCGGTCCGGAATCCAGATTGAACCGTCGGCGAATTCCACCTGGCTGACATAACCGGTGAGTCCAGCTATTGCCAATGGTCGGCCCCCGGCGGCCATGAAACGCAACGTGGAATCCTGCGTCACGCGAGTGCGCGCACCCGGCGCCAGATTTAAGTCGGGATCGGAGGCGGGAACCGATCCGGCTAGGTATTCACGGCCGGTGTCATCCCGCAAAATCAGACCGACTTCGAAATAGCGCACTGTGCGCTTAGACCGGTTTATGACTTCCAGACTGGTCGCCCGAGCTTCACCGCCTGAAACCATAGCCGAACCGGCCACCGGCTCAACTGGTGCGCCGGCCGGCCCCAGAAACGCAAACTGCACGGTGCGAGCAGCATCTATATTAGTCGCCCGGCCACGGGTTACCTGCACGTCCAGACGCGGCCTGGCGGCCTGTCGCGCCAAGCTCTCGAGCAACTTCTCCCGCAAAACCTCCGGCCCGCTTGCCGACAGCACGGATTTAAAATAACGGCGGTCGCGCTGTGCCTCCAGTTCCCAAACCATCATCGAGCGGCGGCTGTTTAGAAGGTTTGGGCCGAAGAAGGAAAGGTCTTCAAACAACGCCCCGTCTAGGGTGACCGTCACCAGCGGTCCAGCCGGGGCCAACGGTCGGAGCAGGCGCAAGTTAATCCGCACCGGAAACGTGCCGCCCGGCTCCACGTTGAGACTCGGCACCGAAACCGAAGCCCGACCGCCGACTGCGCTCTCCTGCGTGCTCACCAGCAAAGTGACGCCGCGCAGACGGCGCGAGCCGGCGTTGCGCAGCGTGAGCAAGGTGCGCAGGTCGATAACGATGGCGCTGCCGCGCGTAGTGGTTACCGAGTCCCCCATGTCGAAGCCTACTACCGCCACAGGGGAGTCCTTTGGGAAATCAACCTTGAGCGAAGAGCGAGCCTCCGTAGCAGGCGGCTGTGCTGATACGATCCAGCAGCCTACGAACAGAGCCAGCACGATTCTATTGCGCGTACACATTGTGAATCGTCACCTGCCCGGTCTCTTCGTCAACGTAGCGCGCCCGAACCTCTCCCCGGGCGTTCACCAGATAAGTCACCGCGCCGCCCGGCGGGATTTGCAGGCTGAGCCCGGCTGTGCCTTGCCGCCACTCAATGCTGCCGCCGGTGGTCTCAATGAGCGTACCCTCGACCCAATCCATTTTTCCTGTTGCCGTCGGGTTTTGTCCCATTCGTAACAGGACAACGGCCAGCACCAACACCGGTAAAACGATCGGGGCCAGAATGATCGCCCGCTGCCAGCGCGGCCGTGTGCGCTCGGCTCGCGCCTGCTCGACACACTCGCCCGCGGCCAGCCCCAAATGTATGTTTGCCGTCATCTCAGCGGCGAGCCGCTCCCAATCGGCAAATTCATCGGATCCGGTCAGGGCTTCGCTAATCACCTTGCGGTCGTTGCGGTACATCTCCACCCTGCGGCGGCAAGCAGGGCATCTGTGCAAGTGCCGGGTCAGCGCGAATTGTTCCCACCAGCCAAGTTCACCACCCGCATAGAGCGTCAGCCGGATTTCGCCGGGATGCTTCACCGCCGCCTCCCTTCCATATAGCGACGGAATTTAATCCTCGCGTTGGCAATATGAGAGCGGACCGTGGCTTTGGAACAACCCAACCGCCGGGCTACTTCCTCGGCGGGCAGCCCCTCGACGTCGCGAAGAATCAAAGCTACTCGTTCGCGCGCCGTAAGCAACCGAAGGCCGTCGGCCAGGTATGAGCGCAGTTCGGCATTCAGCACCATTTGCTCCGGGCTGGCTTGCGGTTCCTCAGGTTGCGGCTCCACCATAGCCTCAAGCGGCAGCGGCTCCCAGCGGCCACGCCGCCTTAGAAAATCAATGGCGGTATTGGTGGCGATCCGCCCGAGCCACTGGGCGGCTTTGGCTGAGTCCTTAAGCTGAGCTTCACGTTGCAGGGCTTTGATGAAGGTTTCTTGAGTCAGATCCTGAGCGTCGACGACGTTGCCCACAATTCGGTAAATGGTGCGGAAAACCGAGCGCAAGTTCTCTGAAATGAACCGGTTTTGCCAGTCCATGAGGTCGCCGACCTCGCTTGCGCCAGCCTTGGTCATGCTCTCCGGCCAGTGTTGGACGATAGTTCCCATCCGCCTATAATGGATGACGAACTACCGGCGGAAACGTGGAGACTATTGCTGCCTGCCGCCGCTCCGGATCCAGCCATAAATTTCTCTTTACGCGGGAGCGCCGCTGCCTCTAGAATAAAGGGTCTGCTGCCTGGTTTCCAGTTTTGCACTTGTAGTGTACTTGGAAACGACCGGCGATGGGGGGCGGTGCAGGTTGTTGCCCCGGCAGCCTGATTTTTATTCCTAATATTTGGAGAAATACATGAAACTTGCAGAACGCATGTCCAGAATCGGCGTCGAGACGGCCTTCGACGTACTAGTGCGGGCGCGGAAGCTCGAGGCCCAGGGACGCAATGTCATTCACTTGGAAATCGGGGAACCGGACTTTGACACCCCACGGCATATTGTTGAAGCGGCCAAACGGGCCTTGGATGAGGGTTGGACGCATTACGGTCCGACTCAAGGGTTGCCGGAGTTGCGGGAAGCCATTGCCCGCTACATCAACCGCAGTCGCGGCTTGAATGTGGGGCCGGAAAGCATTTGCGTGGTGCCCGGCGCCAAGCCCCTCATATTTTTCCCCATGCTGGCGCTGCTGGAGCCCGGCGATGAGGTCATCTATCCCAATCCGGGTTTCCCGATCTACGAGTCTATGATCAACTACTGCGGCGCCAAGCCTGTGCCCATACCGCTGGTTGAAGAGCGCGGTTTCGCTTTCGATCTTGACCGCTTAAAGGACAGCTTGAACGACCGCACCAAAATGCTGGTGCTTAATTCTCCTCAGAATCCCACCGGCGGCCAGATTTCGCGCGAGGACATGAAGGCCATCGCCGATTTGGTGCGCGACCGCGACTTGATCGTGCTTTCCGACGAGGTTTACTCGGAGATTTACTACGATGAGCCGCCGGTGTCGATAACCGCCTTCCCGGGGATGCTGGAAAAGACCGTGCTGATCGACGGCTTCTCCAAGACCTATGCCATGACCGGCTGGCGCATGGGCTATGGCGTCATGCCGCAGTTTTTAGTGGAAGCCGTTAATAAACTAATGGTCAACTCCAACTCCTGCACCGCCAGCTTCACCCAGCGCGCCGGAATCGCGGCTTTGGACGGTCCCCAGGATGAGACCCGCAAGATGGTGGCGGAGTTCCGCCGCCGCCGCGATGCCTTTGTCGACGGGCTGAACAGCCTGCCCGGCTTCCGCTGCGCGCGCCCGCTCGGCGCTTTCTATGCCTTCCCCAATGTGCAAGGAACCGGCTGGGAGTCCAAGAAGCTGGCCGACGCGCTGCTGGCCGAAGCGGGCGTGGCCTGCGTTGACGGGGCTTGCTTCGGAGCTTACGGGGAAGGTTACATTCGCTTCAGCTACGCGAATTCCTACGAGCGGCTGATGGAAGCAGTGGAACGAATACGAAAATTCCTCACTGCCGGCCGCTAATGTAATTTCCTTTGAGGCCTGAACCGCCGGATAGCTGCGGCGGTTCAGGCATTAAAACCTAGCGCATCTGACGGCGTCAGGCAACCGTCTGAGCCCGGTGACGGTTGAGTATTTCCTCCATCTGGTCTTTCAGGCGAAGCTTCATTTTTTTGATCCGCGTTTCTTCGAGCTGCTCCTCGGCGGTCAAATAATTGCGCGAGTTAAACTCCTCCAGCCTCTTTTTGTACTCCTGGTGCTGGAGCGCCAGACGGCGGAACTCCTCATTGGTGTCCATCAGATGCGCCTTGAGCTCATCCTGGGTCATTTCACTTTAATCCTTTCCCTTTGTGGAATTCGCGCTGAACTAAACTGCGGAAGGCTGCCGTGACCTGTTTCATCAAGCAGGGCGTCAGTTCCGTAAACACAAACTGACACTGTGAACTTAGCACGATTAAAATCTCATTACAATACCGTCTTCAGGGGGGTCGCGGTAGTACTCAGGCCTTAGGCCGACAGGTTTAAACCCTAGCGCTTCGTAGAGACGGCGGGCCGGGTGATTGGAGACGCGAACTTCAAGGAAAACCGGACCGGAAGCCTCCAACAGCACTTGTTCGACCAGCCTGCCTCCTATGCCCGTGCGGCGGGCCTCAGGCGAAACCGCCAAGTTGAGTATTTCACACTCACCGCCAGCGTTCCGATAAGCGATGAAACCCAGCGTACGGCCCCCGCGCACCGCCACCAGGCAGTTCTGGGCAAGATAGCTGGCCGGGGCCCATTGCGCCGCGCCGGGGCTGGCTCGATCGATGGCTTCAATTGCCTCCAGATCGCCGGTTGCGGCCGGGCGAATTTCTAGATCGTCGCCGAGCAGTTCCCGCCACAGCCGGCGTTGCAGGATGCCGAGGCGCCTCCAGTCGTAATGCGCCTCCACGTGCCGGCGGCCGGCCCGTGCAATTTCCGCCCTCAGCTCATGGTCGGCTAGCAACCGCCCGATGGCTGCGGCGAAGCTCGCGGCCTTGTCGGCAACCCATATGTTACGCCCGTGCTCTAGGCCCAATCCGGCGCAGCCGGAGCTGGTTGAAATAACCGCTCGCTGCATTGCCATGGCCTCCAACACCTTGATGTTGGTTCCGGCCGAAACCAAGGTCGGGACAATAACCAAGTTGGCCTCTTCATAGAGCGGGCGAACGTCGCCTACAAAGCCCAGCAGGCGTATGCGTTCGTCTCTGGGCAGAGCTTCCAGGCCCGTCGCTGCGCGCCAGTAAAGCATAGGGTCCGGGCCGGCGACCACCGTTAAGGTCACGGCCTGCCGCTGCTGCCGTACCAGCGGCCAGACCTCCTCGACGAAGAAACGGTAGGCGATCACGTTGGGGAAATGGCGGAAAGAACCGATGAACAACAGGCGTTCTCCGGGCGCTTCAACCGCCGGTTGGAACCGTTCCAGATCGACCCCGTTTGGGATTACCTCAACCCGCGGCGCACCGAGCAGATCCTTGTCTTTTGCCGACATGGCCACCACCCGGCGATAGCGGCGAACCGCACGGTTTTCAAAGCGCCGCCAGCGCACCAGATCCCACCAGGTAGCGAGGTTGCGCCGCTGGGCGTGCACTTGGTTATAGAGATCCGTGGTTACGTCGTGTTTGACCAGGACCTCGCCGCCGTAGGAGGCCAGTTGGGTATATTCCACCTGCAAGAGTCGGAATCCGTACCGTAGGCGGAACTCCGCCAGCAGCCGCCGCATCGTTTTCGATCTATATTCATTCACTTCGGGGGGGCGAAGGCTGGCCCAGCGCGGTTCCCGGTAGCGCGGCTTGGGGACCAGCACCACCTTTGAGCAAAACTCAAGCACCGGTCCCAACTCCATCGGCTGCCCGTCTTCGGTGAAGGCAAACAAGAGCAGATCGAAACTCCGAGCGGCTTCTTTCAAAAGGTTAAAGATGCGCACTGCTCCGCCGTGCGCCAGGGGATAAGGAAAGTACGGTGAAAGCACCGCCACCCGCGGTCGATTTTCCGATAAAGCTCGGCCCTCGAGAATCGAATATTCGCGCGATTCGCTTGAACGGTCGCGCTTAAAGGGATATAGCCACTTCGGCCGCAGGAAGATCCGATCAAGCGGCACGCCTCGAATAAACAGCAGCGAGGCGATCCAGCAACGCAGGCGCAGGTGGTGCCGCTCGAGCGCGGCGTTATAGGCCAGAATCTTTCCGGGCGCAAGCAGCCAGGCAGCCAGCCGGAGCGCGCGTTTGGAGCGATCCTCGTCAAACAGCACAGCCGCTTGCCCTATACGGTAGCGCCGGAAAAAACGTCGCAGCCGGCAGAAAATGCGCCATGCTGAGCCGGGCGCTACGACTATTGTCGAACCATCCCGGCTAAGGCCCGGATCCAGCCCGACGCGGACTTCAAAATGGCGGCGTCCCGCCACCAGACGGCGCAATTCGGCGGCCATGGCCGCCGAGCGGGCTTCATCGCCGGAGTGAAAAGACACCACCACCGCCTCCGGGTCTTTACCCAAAAGGCCGAAAACCAGACGTTTCAGAAAACTACGGATGGAATTCAACTTTTTCGCCGCGTCAGATGCAGAACGCCATAAGCCGCCAGCGGCAAAACCGCTGCGCCCGTTATTACCGGCGTATAACCATAACCGTCAATGATAGCGCCGAACAAAGGCGACAGAACAGCTTGCATGGCGCCGTATGCGCCGGTCAGCAAAGAGACGCAAAAGGCCGCGCGCGCACCGCCAAAGGCGTCCAGCGGCATTGTGTAAAGGTTCACGCTCCAACTGGTGATGGAGAAAAAGCTGAGTGATATGGCCAGCGTCGCCCACCAGGGACCGGGCGCCACCGTCACCGCTGCCGTCAGCAGCGCCGCCAGGGCGCTCAGCAGACAGGCGTGGCGGCGCGCCGCGAGCGCTTGCCTGCCGCGCGCAATCAGCCGTAGAGAAAACCAGCCGCCGGCCAGCCCGCCGGCATAGGCGAAAAAGTTCGGGACCGGGGCGAGCCGGTTGGCATGGATCAGGCTCAACCCGTGCGCCTCGCTGAGGTAGAGCGTGGTCCAGTTGGTCCAGAGCGTGTAGACCGGCATGCTCAGGATGTTGGCGAGGACGAATCCCCACAGCATTCGGTCGCGCAGCAGACCGGCCAGGCTCCCGGTTTGGTCCGGGCCGCGCTGCTCGTTGCCAACCGCCGGCGCCAGCCGTGAAACGCGCAGCCACAGCGGGATCCAAATGAACCCCAACATTCCGGTGGCGATGAAAGCCGAGCGCCAGCCGTAGCGGAGTGCGAACCAGGTTGCAAGCGGCGGGGCGACAATCGCTCCGGCGCTAAGCCCTATCTGGCTGAGTGCGTTGCCGAGGGCCCGTTCCTGCGGCGGCAAATAGCGGTAGATCGCTTTGCCCACAGCCGGAACGCCCGCCGATTCGGCTGCGCCGAGCCAGCTCCGGCAAATAATCAAGCCGGGCAAGCTGCGCGTCAAGCCCGTCGCCACGCCCGCCAGCGACCAAAGAGCCACCGCCGTGCCGGCGCCGCGGTTCAAACCAAAGCGGTCGATCAGCCAGCCGGAAAAAGGCGAGCACGCGGCGTAGGTTATGGAAAAAGCGGCTAGAACCCATCCGTAATCGGCGTGGCTTAAGTGGAACTCCGCCCGCACCAGGGGCGCCAGCGCCGCCAGGATCTGGCGATCCAGATAATTCAAAGCGGAAGAGATAACAAAAACGCTGAGCACCACCCAGCGCATGGGGATCAAGCGGCGCACTCAGGGAAACTCTATCACGGCAACTTCGCCGTCGGTGCCCGAGTTGGGGTCCGGGCGCTTGAAGTATTCAACTTTGACTCGCCGGGCGGGCTTCTGCGGGCCGCAAGCAAAACTTTGTCCGGCGGCTTCGCCGAAACCGACCGCGGCATCGCCGACCAGCAGGCGGATCAGGCGACGATCATCTTGCTCGATCACCAGCCGGGCTTGCCGCCCCAAGCAGTCCACTTGCCGCAGCGTGCCGGTAACGCGCGCGTCCGGCCGCGGCCCCTCCCACCAAGGCTCAACCTTGCCTGAGGAAGGGGCTAGGGGTGGATTCTCGCGATTGGCCTTATCCACAGCAGCTTGTATGCTTTCCAGGGCTTGTCGTTTCAGCTCTTCAATCCGGCGCTTTTCTTCTTCGGCTTTCGTAAGGCGGGCTTCTTCCTGCTGGCGGCGGCGCAACTCATCGGCTTGCTGGCGCGCCGCCCGCAGGCGAGACCGCTCTTGTTCGGTCGGCGCCGCAGCCAGAGCCGCCGCCCAGCTCCGGGCGGCATCGGTGAAGCGCCCGACTTTCTCCTGAGCTTGAGCCAAGGCTTCCCAGTAGGATGGATTCTGCGGTTCGCGCCGTGCGGCGGCCGCCAGGCGCTCGATGCGCACCTCCGGATCAGGTTCCCTCAGCGCCAGCTCATAGTGCGGGAGCCCCCAGCGGGGATGGCTTCGGGCGGCGCGCTCCAGCGCGGCTGCCGCCCGCGCCGGGTCTTTTTCCAATCGGGCGTAAGCCAAGCAAACCGTGGGTCCGGCTTCAGCGGATTCGACGGCTTTGGCGAGCAATGAGTACGCTTGCTCGGCGCGCCCTTGGCGCTCGGCCAGCAGGGCCAACCCTTCGAGAGCCGCCGGATGGCCGGGCGAAATCTTGAGCAGCGCTTCATATCCGGCGCGCGCCTCCTCGCTGCGCGCCGGATCGGCCAGCGCCAGATCGGCTATGAGCATAAGCCGCCGGGCCGGATCGACTTCCAGCCGGCGAAAATCTTTTTCCGGATTCAGGGGCTTGCGCTTCAATTGTACTGTTGAAAATCGCCCGGCCTGCAAGTGCTGCTCTGCTTCTCGGCCTACCTCGGCCGGTGTCTTGCCGAAGGCGTTACGATAAGCCGGCTCGGCTTCAATTCCCCGGCGCAAATTGTAAATCAGGGTTCGCATCTTGCCGTAGTATTCTTCGCTGGTTGCGAGCAGATGCGCCTCGGCCCAGGCGCGCGTACGTTCGGCCTCGGGTGGCGGAGCGCCCAGCACCACCTGAGCGCCCTTGACCTCCAGGGTTGAGAACAACGAAGCCAGCGCCTCTTCCATTTCTGCGGGCAGGCGGCCGGGTTCGGATTGAATCAGAAGCCGGGCGAAGAAACGGCGGATTGAACTGGAAAGCGGCCCGCGCGGCGCAATGGCCGCCACCCAGGCGTCCCGTGCAAATCCGGGCGCCGGGGGCGTGACCCGCTCATCCGGGAGAATAATCAAGCGAAGAGGCCAAAGGGGTTCCGCCTCCTCGGAGGCTCCCGCAATTTGCTCGATGGCGTAGCTCAGTTGTTCAAGCTCGTCCAGCCGTTCACGGGCGATGCGTTCCCCGGCCTGGCTTGCGACCTCAAAGGGGCCGGAGCGAAATTCCACCCAGCGCTCGGCGCCGCTGAGAGTCAGGACGAAAAAAAAGAATGGAGCCAGACAACGCATTCCTGACTCCATGATAGGCCGCAGCGCCGGCTGTTTTCCAAGCTAATAGGTTAAACCGAAGCCGAATTTAAACAGCGGGTCCTGGCTGTCGAAGGGCACGTCTTCCTTCTGATTGCGGACCGCCTCCATGGATGAAGGCAGCTCGAACGGCAGTTTGCCGACCGGTTTAAACCGGCCGAAAACCACGTCGAGCAGTGCGTCATCCACCACATCGAAGGTCATCAGCGTTGCCCTGGCGCTTGAAAGCAGTTCTTTGGGCAGGACCACCAGCGTACTGCCGAGGTTGACGGCGACGGCTGTCGGGACTCCGGTTTCGGTGATCTTGCGAATCTCGGCCATGGTTTCGGCGGGGAATTCAATGCTTACCTGTTCGGCTTCGGCTCCGGGACGGAAGCCTCCCCGGACCGACTCGACGCGCAGCACGGCGAAATCCGCCTGCTTGGGATCTGAGGCGATATCGGCATACCGGCGAACGATGTTCTCGTCAAGACCGCTTGCGAATACCCGCACGCGGCGGTTCTGCACTTTCTCCGGTAGCGGCAACAGCTTGTTGTTGGCCAGCAGCACGATTGATTTAAGTTGCGCCTGATAACCCAGCTTCTGGTTCCGTTCGCTGCGCACGATCTTCGGCGCCGCTTCCGGATCTACGTAGGGGTTTTCAAACAGCCCCAACAGGAAATGCCAGCGCAGGATACGGGAGGCGGCCTGGTTGATGCGCTCCTCGGAAACGCGCCCTTCTCGAACCAGTTCGATGACCGGCGACGGATCGGTTTCCGAACCGAACTGGTCGACGCCGGCGTCGATCGACATCTTGTAGCGTTCTTTTACCGGCAAATTGACAAGGTCCTCGCGCAGCGGCCCAGTGCGGCTGATGACGCCCCAGTCGGTGCATACTACGCCGTCGAACTTCAGTTTGCTGCGCAGCACGTCCGTCATGATGTAGCGCGAGTAATTGACAGCCAGCCCGTTATCAAACGGCGTTCCGCTGTAGTAGCCCATAACGGCCATAGCGCCGGCTTGGAAGGCGGCGCGCCAGGGAATGAGGTGATAATCGAAGTTGTTGCCGGGGTAAACCAACTGGCGACCCGAGCCGCCTTTGTGCGGGCCGGAGCCTGGGAAGTGCTTGATCATTGCCAGAATTTTGCCCGGTCCGACCGATTTGCCCTGCGCGCCTTCCAGATATGCCTTCACCATGTCGGCCGTAAGCTGGGCGTCCTCGCTAAAGCCGCCGGCGTTGCGGCCCCAGCGCGGCTCGGTCGTAAGGTCGATCTGCGGGCCCAGTATCATATGCAGGCCGACAGCCCGGTACTCTTCAGCCGTAACCCGACCGAACTCGCGCGCCAGTTCCAAATCGCGAGAGGCCGCCAAACCGAGCTGGCCCTCACGCCCCGGCCACTGCGAGAAATACTGTGCGCCGCTGACGTGCGCGCCCAGATAAGCGCCATGGCGCGGGTCGGTGCTGAACATGATGGGGATGCCCAGGCGCGTGGCTTCGGCCATCTCCTGCATGCCGTTGGACCAGCGGGCAAAGACATCCGGCGCAGCCACGCCGTTGTTGAGGATCGAGCGAAAATGCCGCTCAACGATGTAGACCCGGGGCGGAGGAGCGTTGGCCGCCATTTGGCCGAAGCCGGCTCCGGGAGCTGCACCCGCTCCGCGGGCTGCGCCGCCGGGCGTCGCGCCGCGAGCCGGCCCGCCAATTTGAGCTCCTCTGCGAGCGGCGGCTTGGGCCTCCATCAGGGCGCGCATTTCATCGGCCGTCTGGGGAATGACACCTTTCTCGGTTACGGCTATGTTGGGGTGAAACATCAGCCCGACTTTTTCCTCTAAGGTCATCTTTGAGACCAGGTCGGCGATACGCTGGTCGACCGGCAGCCGCCAGTCTTCGTATCTATCCAGAACGCCGTTCTTGTTCAGGTCCTTGAAAACCAATCCGTCAACTTTAAGCAGTGGGGCTTTGCGGGCGCCTATGGCCGGCTGGGATGCCGCGGAGCCGGTCGGCGTAAGCAAACGAATGCCGCCTGCCAGAGCCAAGCTGGCGGCGGCCAAAAAATACGCAGTTTTAAATTTCATTCGTACCCTCCTCCCTTCTTCGGTTAATGTGTCCCGCTCGAGCAAGATGTTACACATTTCGGCCGTTACAGCCTGCAAAAACCTCAACGCCGGCGAATGCTTCGGCATCCACAATTTCCTCTTTAATCAGCCGGGCTTCCCTGCTATACTGCGGGTGGATGGTAGTTTTTCCGCGCCGGCGGATGTGGCCTGGATTCGAAGAGGGGGGAACGCCGTGCCTGCCGCCGGGAGGAGCCGCCCTCTTGTTTGACCGCCTTACGGAGGTTTCCAGCAAAACTTGAAGACTAAGACCAGTGTCCAGATAAGCCGGGGGATCGAGCCCCTGTTTGGGACGCGTGATGAAAATGTGCGCCTGCTTGAAGAAGGCTTGAGCGTGCGGGTGCAACTAGTTGAAGATAGTCTTGAAATCGAAGGAGAACAGGACGACGTAGCGCGGGCCGAGGCCATCTTGGCTGACTACGTCGCGCTGGTCAAGCAGGGACACACCTTCACCAACGGCGACCTTAACTGCTACCTGCGCGTCGTCACCGAAGATCGCGACGTATCGCTGCGCGAACTGGTTAAAAGCAGCCGGCAGCGCAATTTCGGCAAGAAAACAGTGGCCCCCAAGAGCGTTAATCAGCGCCGCTACCTGGAGGCCATCGAGCGCAACGACTTGGTGTTCGGAATCGGGCCGGCCGGGACCGGCAAGACGTACCTGGCCGTGGCTATGGCCGTCTCCGCTTTGCTCGGCAAGCAGGTCAATCGCATTGTGTTGACGCGGCCCGCGGTTGAAGCAGGCGAGCGGCTGGGGTTTTTGCCCGGAACCTTGCAGGAAAAAGTCGATCCCTACTTGCGCCCGCTCTACGATGCGCTCTTCGACATGCTGGAAGGCGATAAGGTCGAAAAGCTCATGGAGCGAAATGTTATTGAGGTGGCGCCCCTGGCTTTCATGCGCGGGCGCACGTTGAACGACAGCTTCGTCATAATGGATGAAGCGCAGAATTCCACCTCCGAACAGATGAAGATGATTCTTACCCGGCAGGGCTTCAACTCCAAGATGGTCGTTACCGGCGACATTACTCAGATTGATTTGCCCTTTGGCCGCCGCAGCGGGCTGCTTGAAGCTATCGAAGTTCTGCGGGGCATCGACGGGATACGCTTCATCTACTTCGACGAGCGGGACGTAGTGCGCCACCCGCTGGTGCAGCGTGTGGTCAAGGCCTACGAGCGCTATCAGGAGACAGCCGCTCAAAGCTCGCAACTGTCCCTTAGGCTTACCGAGCCGGCTCAGGAGACTGAAACAATCGATGTCCGGCGGTGAGCCCCTGGTTCTATTCCGCCGAGCGCCGCGATCGGCGGACCGGCGCCGCTTGGCCGCCTTTGCCGCCCAGCTGCAAGAGGAGGTAGCCCAAGGGAGAAGCTTTCTATGCCTTGTCACCGACGATCGCGAGCTGCGGCGGCTGTACCGGCAGTTTTTCGGTAGAGACCGGACGACTGACGTGCTGTCGTTTCCTGAACCCGGGCCCGACGGTTTCCTTGGAGAAATCGCTATTTCGGCCGAGCAAGCCGCCCGCCAGGCCCGCGAGCTAGGACACAGCCTCGAGGAGGAGTTGTCCATTCTGATGTTGCACGGTTTGCTGCATCTTGTGGGAATGGATCACGCGCGCGACCGCGGTCGCATGGCGCGCGCCGAAGCCCGCTGGAGAAAGCACTTCGGCCTTCCGGCCGGATTGATTGAAAGGAGCCGTACGTGAGCGAGGGTGCCGCGGGCCGTTTCGTCAGTGGTTTTGTTTCAATCCTGGGCCGGCCGAACGTTGGAAAGTCAACTTTATTGAACGCCCTGGTGGGCGCAAAACTGGCCATTGTCACGCCCAAGCCTCAAACGACGCGCAACCTGATTCAAGGCGTGCTGCACCTGCCGGGCGCGCAGGTGATCTTCGTCGATACGCCTGGAATCCACAAGCCGGATACGCTTTTCAATCAGCGCATGCTCGAAACGGTGAAAAGCGCGCTTGATGAGCGTGACCTGCTGCTTTTCGTGGTTGACGTTACGCGGCGGATCGGTCCGGAGGATCACCAAGCCGTGGAGCTTATCAAGCAAGCGCGCACTCCGGTCTTGCTGTTGCTCAACAAAATCGACGCACTCAAGGATAAGAGCGTGCTGCTGGAGCTGATCGACGTTTACCGCGGCCTGCACTCGTTTGAAGAATACTTGCCGGTCTCCGCGCTGACCGGAGAAGGACTTGATCAGTTAAAAGAGGAATTGGTGCGGCGCTTGCCCGAAGGGCCGGCTTACTTCCCGCCGGATTACATCACCGATCAGCCCGAGCGTTTTTTGGCGGCCGAACTGATTCGCGAAAAAATCCTTTTAGCCACGCGTGAAGAGGTGCCGCACTCTGTGGCAGTGGTTGTCGAGCGGTGGGAGGAGAGCGAACGCCTTAGCCGCATTAGCGCGACAATTTATGTCGAGCGCGAAAGCCAAAAGGGCATATTGATCGGCGCCAAGGGCTCAATGCTAAAAAAGGTGGGTACCGAAGCGCGTAAAGAGATGGAGCTGCTTTTCAATCGCAAGATCTTTCTAGAGCTCTTCGTCAAGGTGCGCCCCAAGTGGCGTGAGGATCCCCGGTTCTTAAATGCGGTAGACTGGCGTTCGATGGTGGGCGGCGAGGTGGATTGATATGCGCTATATCGCCATGACGACGGCCCTGGTTTTGCTCGTGGTTTATTGCCTGCCGCTGGCGGCGGCGGGGCGGCCTTCCGACGATTTAATCTACGATCAGGTGCGGCGCAAGCTGGCCGAAGATACTACGGTCAAGGGCGGCGCCATAAAAGTAGAGGTCAACCAGGGCGTAGTCACGCTGGGCGGACGGGTGCGTTCGGAAAAACAGAAGAATCGAGCCGAACGCCTCACCCGCAAGGTGAAGGGCGTCGTTAAAGTAATAAATGAGCTGGTGGTTGAGCCTTGAGCGGCTTTCGGCCTACTGAGCTAATCCAGCCCGAGCTCGGCCAGTAAGCGGCGGGCCTCGTAGACCTTACGCAAAGCTTCCACAATTGCCTGCGAAGCCACATGCACCGAGCGGGCACGCTGGTCGGTGTAGAGGAACCGGTCAGGCAGGCTTTCAAGATTCCCGTCAAAAAGAATTCCCACCACCTCGCCGCGGGCGTTGACGGTCGGGCTACCGGAATTGCCGCCGTGCGTATCCGCCGTAGATACGAAGTTAAAGGGCACGGCCAGATTTAGCCGGCTCCGCGCCTTCAGCCAGCGCTTTGGTAGTTGGAAGGGCTCGCGACCGGTGGCGCGGCGATAGAGTCCGGCAAAGTCGGTGGCGTATGGAATATCCGCACCGGCTTCATTCTTGTAGCCTGCAACGGGTCCGTAGGAAAGTCTTAGCGTAAAGGTGGCATCGGGATAGGCGTCGGTGCCGAGCACCGCGAAACGCGCCAGGGCCACCCGGGCCCCGGCGCTGGTTACGACCGATTCCACGCGGTCTTCGTATCTCCGCCTCAACTGCCGCGCCTGCTGGTCAAGCAGCAGCGCCAGCCGCACCATGCCGTCGCTGGAGGAGCGAACGGCTTCGGGCGAAGCCGCCAGCCGCTTGCGCTCGGCGATGTTCTTAAGGCGGGTGGTGGAGACGTAATTTTTGGCCGCCGCCTCCGGCGTGCGCCCCGCCAGAGCCGCCTGAACCACCGGATCGTTTTCCCCGAGCGTTTGTCGCAGAAAGTTGAGGTAGGCGCCGATGACGGCTATTTCCATAGAATCGGTGATCGGTATTTCGGCGAACAGTGAAGATTCCAACGAGGGCAGAGCTGAATCTCGGTATTCGCGCAGCCGCTGTTCGTTCGGCTTGGAGCGTTCTTCGGCCAGTCGAACCACATGCCGGGCAATGCGGAACAGATCGGATCCGCTGATTGCCGCCGTTTCTAGCAGGTAATAGGGTTTATAAAACTCGGCGAATTCACGGTAAGCCGCGCTGAGCTCGTCCCAGGCTGAGCCGAAGGCGTCCTTCAACTTCGGATCGCGATCTACGGCTGAGCGCAAATTTTCCTCCTCACGCCTTTTCTTGGCCATGAGTTCCGGATCGCGCAGCCCGCGCAGAAAACCGGTGTAGGCCTTATAACTGTTCTGGTGCGAAAAAAGATTGTCGGCCGCCACGCGCTTATTCTCCCGGCTCCGGGCCGAATAATCTTCCAGAGTTTTGATAACGGCTGCCAGGCGCGCCTGCACCAGCGGATAGGAGACGTCGCGGAAAAACTCAAGCTGGGCCACGGTATTCAGACGGCCGGTTGAAGCGGGGTTTCCTGAGACGAAAATCAGTTTGCCTTCCTTTACGCCCTCGCGGCTCCAGGCCAGGTGGTTGGGCGTGTGGGCGGGCTTGCCGTCTTCGTAGGCCCGCAGGAAGGCAACGTCCAGGCAATAGCGGGGATAGGTGAAATTGTCCGGATCGCCGCCAAAAGCCGCAATCGAGGACTCGGGGGCAAACACCAGGCGCAGATCCGAATATTTCTTGTATTTGTAAAGATGGTAGAGCCCGCCCGAGTAGAGGGTCACCACTTCGCAACGCGAATCGGCGCCAACGGCGCAGTCCTTCTCAATGCGGGCTATGTTGGCGCGCCTCAGCCGAGCGGCTTCGGCCGAATCGACGCCCGCCGTGCCTGCCCTGACCTGCTCGGTTACGTCTTCTATCCCAAGCAACACGTCTGCCTCCAGGTCGGGGCATTTACGTTCTTCGGCTAAGGTCGCTGCATAGAAGCCATTACGCATGTAGTCTTGTTTTTTGTTGCTGAGTTGCTGAATGCACTCGCTCGCCACATGGTGATTAGTCATGAGCAGACCATTCGGGCTTACAAAAGACCCTGAAGCCACTCCGAAAAAGCGAACCGAGCTGGAGCGCAGACGGTCCAGCATCTGGTTGCTAACTTCGACGCCGTATTTTGCTTTTATTGAGGCTGCCGGGAACTGATTGAAAAGCCAAATGCCTTCATCAGGCGCGGCCCATAAGGGCGCAATCAACGCCAGGGTCGCCGCAATCAGCAAAACTAGAATCGCTCGCCGAGTTTTCATGGTTGTTGGTTCCTTAAAGCTCTATTGTCCCTTAATTGCAGAAGGTTTAAAGCAGGGATTTGGTATTTTTGTATTACATTGATAATAAAGGAGATAGACGTATTTGCGAGTTTTAAAATAGTTGGCAATCGGCCGCTGCTGTGCGATAGTAAAAACAGGAAGCAGATTTTTCGCCATGACGCAGCTGGCCGAGGCGGTTGCCCGCTATCATAAATTGCTCGAATCCGAGCCTTTTTCTGTTTCGGATTGGGTCGAGGAATTTCAGAAAAAAATTCTGGCAGCCGGGCTTAAGGACGGTGCACGGCCGATTTGCCCGGTCTTGCGGCCACATTTTTTAAGCCGGCGCCAATTTAACGCTCTGACTAAAGCTGCCGAACTGCTGATTCGTGCGGCTGGGCGCATCATCACGGCGGCCCTTGAAAACCCGGCTATACTGGCCAGACTGCACCTGCTGCCTGCGGAAAAAATGCTGGCCGCAGTTAATCCGGGATACACCGATACAGCGGTTTTTGCCCTGGCCGACACCGAGCTCAACGGGGCCGGAATGAGTTTCCTAAGCGCCAGCGCCGGCATTCCGCCGGGGTTGGCCGGGGGCGCCGCTCTGGCTGACCTGTTTTTCGATCTGCCTCTGGTTAAGCAATTCCGCCGCAATTACAACCTGGAAAAGATCAACGATCCCAAGCTGCTGGCCACTTCGATTCAGGAGGCTTACCAGCAGTTCGGAGGCCACCGAAAACCGCGTGTGGGGATTCTGGATTTCCGCCCGCTCTACCAGACTGCCGACCCGGCTGCCGCCCAGTTGCTAAAGGAGTTGCTGTCGCAAGAACGACTGCAAGTGGAAATCGTCCAGCCGGATCAACTGGAATACAAGGCGCGATCGCTGCGACAGGGCGAGTTCGTCATAGACCTGGTGGTTCACCGGATGCGCGTGCATGAGTTCTTGTTGCGCTTCGATCTTATGCATCCGCTAATCAGGGCTTACCGCGAACACACCGTTTGTCTGGTGAATAGCTTCCGTTCGGAGTTATTGCATAAGCGCTCGATTTTCGCGCTGCTCCAAGATGAGACCTTGACAGCCGACTTTCCTGCGGCTGAAAAAAAGGTCATCCAGCAGCATGTCCCCTGGACCCGCCTGGTGGCTCCGGGGAAAACACGCTACGGCAACAAGACCGTGGACCTTCTGGAGTTCATACTCAAGAACCGGGAAAAACTGATACTGAAGCCAAACGACGACTCCGGAGAAGAGCACGCCGTGGCCGGGTGGCTCACCGATGACGCCGGATGGGAACGGGCTTTGAAACGGGCCACCCGCGCACCCTACGTGGTCCAAGAGCGAGTTGACTATCCCCCCGTGGCGTTCCCGGTCTACCGTTTCGGCTCCATTGAAATGAAAGCCCTACAGGTTGTGGTGCAGCCCCATGTCTGCTTGGGCAAGTCGGAAAGCTGTTCGAGTTGGGTTTCTGAAGCCACAACCGGCGGCTTTTCAAGCATTTCGGGGTTGGCGCCGACTTTCATCCTTGAACCTAAGCCCTAACCAGGCGCCCCGGCTCCTCAACCTGAAGTTTTTATCCGTTCGACGGTGACCGATGCGCGCAAGTTAGCCACACCTGCCGCCGGGCGGCGGTCGGTGACCAGTACAGCTACTGCATCTTCCAGCCATTCGTGCTGGCGACCGTCGGGATCGTGCGAAGCCGCCGTGATGGTGTATTCCCTGGGGCACAACTCGCAGCGAAACGAAAAAAGCACGTTGAGCGCAGTGTCGGCTTCGCACGGACCTAGCCGGATGTTCTCTAGCTCCGTATTCGTCCCGTAGACCTCAAAGCCGACTCTTGTCCTTATGAGAAAGCCGACCACGGGATCTTCAACCGCCTCCCGGTAAAGCACCTTGACGCGCACGGCTGCCGGCTCGCCTGCCGACCAGACCATTGTTGGGCGACCTTGCGCATCCAGAGTTTCAACCGCCAGCAGCGTGGCGCGCCCGTCTCCCCGGCGCAGAGGCGGGACAAGTGGGGCCATCCGCCCGCTGCCCAACTGGCGTATACGTTCGGCCATATGCCGCCGGTAGGCGTCCAGCACCTCACCTGGATCGCCCTTGGCAGCCAGCCGCCCGCCCTCGAGCCACCAGATCTCATCGGCGAGCCAGGCCAGCAGCGCTTCATCGTGCGAGGCCATAAGTAACGTAACTCCCGCGCGCCGCGCCTTCAGCAGTTCCATAGCTGCTGCCGCACGTTGTATGGGGTCGGCCAGGGCCAGGGTGTGATCGAGTGCCAGCAGCCGCGCATCTCCCGCAGCGACCGGCTCGCCGGGCGAGAGCAAACGCCGCGGACCATCAGCTACAACCTCACCTGAAGCAGGCTGTGCTTGGCACACCGCCAGGCGGAGAAGCTCGGTGGCCCCTGAACCTTCTTCGCCAATGATCCCTACTAGAAACCCGTCCGGGGCATATGCATTAAGTTCCGCCAGCGGGGGGTAAAAAACATTCTTGAATCTTACAGACATCCTAGTCAGCTTAATCCACGCGGAAGGCGCGGGAGGCAAGCCAGAAAGCCGCCACAGTAGCCGCCAAATATGCCGCCCATAAAAACCAGCTAACTGGCGCCGGCGCCATTAATCGCTCAAGCGCCAGCGGCAGTTCCGTAAACCTGCTCAGGTGGAAAGATTCAACAGCGCCTCCGGTGCGATGCCCAATCAAACCTGTATAATAGGGAAGCAGTTGGAAGTGGACGCCGTACAGATCCAGCGCCGCCGCTAAGCCCAATGTTCCGGCTAGCAACCAGCCACGGCTCCGCCCGGCCAAAGCCTCCAGTCCCGCCGCCACCAGTAGCGCTTCGGCTGCAACCAGTGCATAAAGATACCAGCCTGCACCGCTTGAGGCGCCCACCGCCCTAAAGGTCAGTTCGTGATAACAGAGCCCCAGCCAGAAAAAAATATAAAACCCGGCGGCTTGGAGCAGTCCGGCGCACAGCCGGCGCTCGCGCCAGAGGCGAGCCATAAGGCCGGCCAGCGCAGCTGCCGCCAGCAGTGCAAATACCCGGTAGATCCAGCTTCTGAGTTGCAAAAAACTCCAATTGCCTATCCAAATGTGGCTTAGGAAAGCGATGTCGAAAAAACCCAGCCAGTCGACACTGCTTGCCGCTGCAAGTGTGCTGGACAAGGACGCATCCGGGTTAGCCGCCACCTGTTGGAGCCCAGACCAGGTCCTTGTCAGTAAATAGTTGCGCCCGTACCACCAGGCGGCAATGACGGCCGCAGCTCCGAATGCCGCCGCCATGCTGAGGATTCCGCGTTTGGAGCGCAACCGTCCGATCCAGGCCAGCGCCAGCGCCGGCGCGGCCGTCAAGAAATAAGCTTTGGTCAACAAGCCCGCACCAAGCGCAAAGCCTGCGGCAAGTGATGGTCCATTTGAGACGACTGCCAGCAACAGCAAGGCATAGATCGAGGCGGAGACCCCGTCATTGCCTACGCGGGCGGCGGTCATGCCGAAGCCGGGCAGCAGGGCGGCCAGCGCGGCTGCCGCAGCGGAGCAGGTCTCTGAACATCGGGCACGCCGGGCCAGCTCATAGGTCAGGGGAATAGCAAATGAAGCCAAAAGCGCGCTCAACAACCGCATAATCACCACGCGCCAGCGCAGAGGGAGGCCGCCCGCCACCCGTTGGACCGGGGTGAGCATCAGGTAATAAAGCGGAGGCTGCTGCGCCTCGTAATTCAGAACCGCTTCCGGGCTTTGCTGGCAGGCCCAGGCGCGAGGCAGCGCGTCCAGCCGCTCGATCCGCGCTTGGCGCTCCGCAGCGGCAAGTCGCCACCATTGCTCGTAAGTAATGTGTTCGAAAGGCAGCGCATGATGCCCGTAGGGGAGCGGCACGAGGCGCAGCGATTCGGCCACCTCGCGCGAAACCGGCGTGCGCCCCAACGCCGGAAGGCCTTGCCCGCAGGCCAGTCGCTCGATATAAGCCACATGCGCCCACTCGTCGAAGCCTTCCCATAGGGGCGGCAATACGGCATAAAATGACGCGCGCGCCAGAAAGCACGCCCACAGTATCCAGGCCCAACGGCGCCCGCTTGCCCGCATGCTAGCTAGAATAGCGGTTTCATGCATAGAATCGCGGCCGTTGCGGCGCTTATGACATGCCTTGGGTGCGGCGCACCCGAGAGCCGGCTGCGCCAGGAGCTTGCGCGGGGCACGGGCCTCGTCCGGCTGCCTGCCGGACAGATGGAAATTAACTCCGAACTGGTCGTTGGCGCCGATGCGCAGCAGTTGGTCATCGAGGGTGCACCCTCAGGTAGTACGATTAGAGCCACAGAGGATTTTCAAGGTGCTGCGCTGCTGGTCATACGCTCCGCCCGCCGGGTCGTTTTGCGCCGCTTCAAACTGGACGGCAACCGTTCGGCGCTTGAAAAACCGTCAGATTTGCCCCCGAGCGATGTTCCCTTTTACCGCTTTACGCGCGCCAACGGCATTCTTATTCTGGATGCCGAAGAAATTCAAGTGGAAGATCTGCGTATTTCAAACGTGGCCGGATTTGCCGTGCTGGCCGCCCGCAGCCGCCGGGTGGAGTTGCGCGGTTTAGAGGTTCGCGACAGCGGCGGCCGCAACCGGCTCGGCCGCAACAATGCCACTGGAGGCATTCTGCTTGAAGAAGGCGTGGATGAGTTCAGTGTGGCCGGATGCAAGTTTTTCGGTGTGCGCGGCAACGGCGTCTGGACGCACTCGCTCGGCAGTTCACCGCGCAACAGCCGGGGGCGCATCGAGGATAATTCTTTCGAGGTCATCGGCAGGGACGCCATCCAAATAGGGCACGCCACCCGCGTCGTAGTAGCCCGAAACGCAGGCCGCCGGATCGGCTATCCGGTTGAGGAAGTCGACGTCGAAGGAGGCGGCATTCCGGTGGCCATCGATACGGCGGGCAACGTGGATCAAAGCTCGTACGAGGAAAACGCCTTCGAGGAAGTCAATGGCAAATGCATCGATCTGGACGGCTTCCATCACGGCCAGGTGCGGGCCAATCGCTGTACGAACCGCGGCGCGGCTGATGATTATCCCCATGGGCATTTCGGCATAGTTTTTAACAACAGCAATCCGGATATGCGCTCGAAAGCCGTAACCGTGGCCGACAACGTTATTGACGGCGCTAAGTTCGGGGGCATCTTCGTCATTGGCGCAGCTCACCGCATTTTGAATAACACGTTGCTGAACCTGAACCTGGCGCGCTGCAACTTGAGCGGGAAGCGTTACGGCTGCCTGTACTACAAGGATGAGCCTGACCTGTTACGCTCTGGCATCTACCTTGGCCGGGGGGCCGAGCGGCCTGACCCGGCCCGCAACAACTATATCGATGGCAACCGCATTTCCGGCTACGGCATGTCGCGCTATTGCATTGTGGCGGCGCCCGGCGTCGAACCCGCAGCTAATCGTATCACCCGCAATCAGTGTAGCGAGCCGTAACCTCGCCGGCCTGCTGTGGCATTATGTGGACGGATGAATGACCTTACCGCACGCATGCGCGAGGACTGGGACCGCCGCGCCCGCGAAGACGCTCATTATTATGTAGCCTTCGGCCGGCGCCGGCAGCAGGAGACCGAGTTTGAGGCCACCGCGGCCGACGTCGTGCGCAGCCTGGACCGCGAACTGCTCCGCTTCGGCCCGCCGGGGGCGACGGCCAAGCTGCGGGCCCTTGAGATCGGTTGCGGCCCCGGCCGTTTGCTCGGCCCCATGAGCCGCCGCTTCGCTGAGGTTCACGGCGTAGATGTTTCCGAAGAGATGATACGGCTGGCCCGCGAGCGACTCCGCGCGGCGCCCAACGTTTTTGTGCAGACCAACAACGGGGCGGACCTGGCGCCCTACGCCGCCGATTCTTTCGACTTCGTTTATTCTTATGCGGTTTTCCAGCATATCCCCAGCCGTGAGGTGGTTTTCAATTATTTGTCCGAAGCGCGGCGCGTGCTGCGCCCCGGCGGCATATTGCGCTGCCAGATAAACGGATTGCCCTCCGGCGGCGCCGGCTACGACACCTGGAACGGGGTGCGCATCGACGCCCAAGAGATTCTGGAGTTCGCGCGGCGCGAGGATATGCAATTGCTGGCACTGGAAGGCCGTCGGACGCAGTATATGTGGGTGACCCTGGCCAAACGTCCCCGCGGCTGGCATAGCTGCCTGGTCAGAGAGCTTCCCTTGCCGCGCCTTTCGATCCGCCGCACGACCAACACCTATTCGAGCGAGCCTTTGGCGCCGGCCCGAGGCCGCTTCGCCTCAGTGGCTTTGTGGCTTGAAAACGTCCCGGACACGCTTGACCTTCTGCATCTTGAAGCGAAAACCGGAGACCTCGGAGCAACGCCTTTCTATCTGGGGCCGGCTACCAGCGGCGACGGACTCTGGCAACTTAACCTGAGCTTGCCTGAGGGCCTGCCGACGGGGATTGTGCCGCTCAACCTGCTGTGGCTGGGCCGCAAGGCTGCTCCCGAAGCGGTTTTACGCATTGTGCCCCCCGGCCCGGTGGTGCCCCGAATCATCTCGGTAAGCGATGCGGTCGACCTGCTTTCGGGCTTGCGTATCCGCTCGGGCGTCGCCAAGGTGGTTGTTGAAGAGGTTGAGAAAATAGAGTGCTTGGGGGCAGCGGTGGACGGCCGGGAGATTGAGGGAATTGAAACATTTTGCGTCGATCCTGTTCCAATGCGCTGGGAAATCAATCTGCCGCTAGGACGCCTGGCATCCGGTCGCCACCGTTTGGAATTGAGACTGGAGCGACGCAAGTTTCCGCCGATAGAAATAGAGATTGAGCCCGGACCGTAAACAATTGTACAGAATATAGATATAATTCTTGACGGGCTACTACATATTGCGGTACAAGAGCAGATGCCGCCTTTTTTGGGACCAAGATTTTCCTTCCGTCCCAGGCGCCAGGAGAAGTCATGGGAACGCATTTGACTGAAACGGATAGCCAAAACGCCTTCGCTGCCAAGCAGAAGGAGGCGGCTGTGCGAAAGAGCGGGCTGAGCTTTCCCCGCTACTTCACGGCCCGGTTGGAACCCGGCCAGACCCCGTACGACGAAATTCGCTGGGAGCTGCGCACGGCTTCGATCACCAACGACAAAGGCGCTGTGATTTTCGAACAGCGGGACGTGGAGGTTCCGGCCGATTGGTCGCAGACGGCCACCAACATTGTGGCCAGCAAGTACTTCCACGGCAAGCTGGGTTCGCCCGAGCGTGAACGTAGCGTGCGCCAATTGGTGGCGCGCGTAGTCGACACCATCACCGCTTGGGGCCTCAAGGACGGATATTTTTCGGCCGAGCAGGACGCTGAAAACTTCCGGCTGGAACTGGCCCACCTGATGCTAAACCAGAAAGCCGCCTTCAATTCTCCGGTATGGTTCAACGTGGGCGTCAAAGAGTGCCGGGGCTACGGCTGGTATTGGGACTCCGAGGCCGGCCAGGTGCGCAAGCTGACGCCCGACGTGCATAAGCCCCAGTGTTCGGCCTGCTTCATAAATTCAGTGAGCGATTCGCTTGAAAGCATTCTGGAGCTGGTCAAAATCGAGGGGATGCTGTTTAAGTGGGGATCCGGCACCGGGACCAACCTGTCTACTCTGCGCGAGGAGAACGCTCTGCTGAGCGGCGGCGGGCGCGCCAGCGGCCCGCTCAGCTTCATGAAGGGGTTCGACGCTTTTGCCGGGGTCATTAAAAGCGGCGGCAAGACGCGCCGGGCGGCCAAGATGGTGATCCTCAACATAGATCATCCGGATGTAGAGAAGTTCATCTGGGCCAAAGCCAAAGAGGAAAGAAAGGCGCATGTGCTGGTGGAGGCGGGCTACGATCCCTCGCTTGACGGCGAGGCCTATAGCTCGATCTTTTTCCAGAACGCCAACAACAGTGTGCGCGTCACCGACGAGTTCATGCAGGCGGTGCTCGAGGATAAAGAGTGGTGGACCCGTTCGACGATCAGCGGGCAGCCCGTGAAATGCTACAAAGCGCGCGACCTGTTGCGCCAGATCGCCGAAGCCACCTGGCAGTGTGGCGACCCGGGCTTGCAGTTTGACACCACCATCAACCGCTGGAATCCGTGCAAAAACACGGTGCGAATCAACGCCTCCAATCCCTGCTCCGAGTACATGTTCGTTGACGATTCGGCCTGCAACCTGGCCTCGTTGAACCTAATGAAATTTTTAAAGCCGGACGGACAGTTCGACGTCGAGGCCTTCCGCCACGCCGTCGACACGCTGATACTGGCGCAGGAGATCATTGTCGACAACGCTAGTTACCCGACTGAGAAGATCGCCTTTAATTCCCATCAATACCGCCCGCTAGGGCTGGGCTTCGCCAATCTGGGAGGCATGCTGATGGCGCTCGGCATTCCTTACGACAGCGATCGCGGCCGTGACTGGGCCGGCGCGGTAACCGCCGTCATGTGCGCTCAGGCTTACATCACCAGCTCGCGCATTGCCGGGGCAGTCGGGCCTTTCCCAGCCTATTCGGCCAACGAAGGCCCGTTCCTTGAAGTGATCCGCATGCACGGAGAGGCGGTAAATGGCATTCATCGGGAGAATGTTCCGGCTGAGCTATACGCGGCCGCCCAGCAGTGCTGGCAGCAGGCATACGAGGATGGACGCAAGTACGGCTTCCGCAATGCACAGGTTACGGTAATCGCGCCCACCGGAACCATAGGCTTCATGATGGATTGCGACACAACGGGCATAGAGCCGGATTTGGGGCTGGTGAAATTCAAGAAGCTGGTCGGCGGCGGTGTCATAAAGATTGTCAACAACACCGTGCCCCAGGCCCTGATCCGGTTGGGCTATTCGCCAGAACAGGTGGAGGACATCGTCAGCCACATAGACGCCACTGGAACCATCGAAGGCGCTCCGCACCTGAAGGCCGAGCACCTGCCGGTCTTCGATTGCAGCCTGCGCCCGGCCAATGGAACTCGGTTCATACATCACACCGGACACCTAAAAATGATGGCTGCCGTACAGCCGTTTATCTCGGGCGCCATTTCCAAAACCATTAACATGCCCGAGGATTCAAGCGTTGAGGACATAATGAACGCTTATCTGGAAAGCTGGCGGTTGGGGCTGAAAGCCGTGGCCATATACCGCGACAACTCCAAGCGAGTGCAGCCCTTGAGCACTACCGCCAAGGCGGGCAAACTCGAACCCGCCGCCGAAAAAGTCGTCTACCGGCCGATGCGCCGTAAGCTTCCGGACGAGCGCAAATCCATAACGCACAAATTCTCAATAGCCGGGCACGAAGGCTATATCACCGTAGGCCTGTATGAAGACGGCCAGCCGGGGGAGTTGTTCATCACCATGGCCAAGGAAGGCTCCACCATTTCCGGCCTTATGGACGGCTTTGCTACGGCTATCAGCTTCTCGCTTCAGTACGGCGTGCCGCTCAAATTCCTGGTGGATAAATTCAGCCATGTGCGCTTTGAGCCGAGCGGCTGGACCAACAACCCTCAGATACCGTACGCCAAAAGCATCCTGGATTACATTTTCCGCTGGATGGGCGTTAAGTTCCTCGGGCCGGAATATGCGCAGACCGAGGCGGGCGATGCTCCCAAGCTGCGGCCGACCGAACCTTCCCCGCAGCAGTCGCTCAATTTCGGCCCGGTGGCCGACGACGCCCCGACCTGTAGTGAGTGCGGCGGCTTGATGACGCGCAACGGCAGTTGTTACAAGTGCGAAAACTGCGGCGGCACCAGCGGATGCAGCTAAGTCGGCAGCTGCGGCTTGCGCCGGCTTGCTGTCGGTTAGTTCAGGCGGCCCGGAGGTTTTCGTAGGACGCGTAATTGGCTGCAAAACTGCGTTAATTAACCGTAACTGCCAGAACCTCAATCATATGGGTAGGAAGCTCGCGCCAGCCCAGCAGTAGCATCAATAGTTTGTCGCGCTCCTCATATGGCACGAACAAATGACGCCTCGCGGGACCGCGCTGAACTAGCCATTGCCGCAACAGGCGGAATGTCCCGCCGGGCGAGACATCATGGGTGTTACTTATTTGCCAGATCAAGTGCGGCTTCTCGTCGAGAATGCGCTTCTGAATTTGCTCGATGCCGCTGGAGCAGCCCACAAAGATCACCCTGGTTGTGGGCGCCAGGCGCCGGGCAATGGGTGCGGGATCGAAATTACAGGCGTCGGCCACAACCAATGAGCCGCTTCCGGCCGCGGAACGATTCATCAATTGTGTAATTTCTTCATATGGAACAAGATAGGCTTTGTTCAGGAAATCCCTCCGGTTGAAATAACCAGCCGTTGAGGCCAGTCCCAAACCGAGCATTACAGCCAGCGCCGCGCGGCCCCATCGCGGGCGGCTAACAGCTCCTTCGGCTAGCGCCATAAGAACAAAAGGCAGCAAAAAGAGCAAGCGTCCGGGGATGAAAACGAATGAGACCCAGCGCACCGCGCCACTAAAAGACAGCGCTGCAACAGCTAAAAGCAACACATTCAACGCGGGGCGGGCCGATACTCCCTTCCAGGCCAAATAAAACAATGCCGGAGCCATAAGCAGACCCGCCGAAGCTGCCCAGAGCGAGGGAGTCTCACCAAAAGCAAAAGAAAAACCTAAATATCCAATTCCTAGCACAATTGAGTTGAAAGAGCCGCCGCCAGTTGGCCGGCCGGCGGCAGCCGCCATGCGTTGCAGGGCAACCCATAAGTTCGGTAGCCATGGAAGATAAAGCAGCAAAATGACTGGGAGGGCAAGTAGAACCGGAAGAAAGCCTTTAGCTTTACGGCCCGCAAGGATGCGCCAGGCGGCCATCCCGATTACTACGGCTGTAAGAGCCAGGCCCGGAAGGTAGTGCGTATACAAGAGAATTGTTGAACAAGCAGCGAATGCCACCATTCGTTTTAGTGACTCTAGTCGGCCTAGCCAGCCATCAGCCGCGTGAAGAGCCAAGGCAAAAAGCAGAACTTGTAGTGAGTAAGACCGGGCCATGCGCGCATAGAGTAGGAGGCAAGGCGAAAGCGCCCACAAGACCAGCCACCACAACTGCACCTCTGCCGCTAGCTTGCGGACCCAAAGCCTGTAAAGAACCAGGGTTGCCGTAAGGGTGATGAGGACCGACAAAGCCCGTGCCGCCGTTTCCGGATCGCCGGGCCAAGGTAACCTAAGCCAGAAATGCAAGAGTAACGTGTAAAGGGGCGGATTGTTTTTTTCTTCGGCAATTGCCCTCAAAACCTCAGTCGCAGTGCGTGAGGCGGCCGACAGAGTAAAGAATTCATCGCCCCATAGGGGAAGCAGCTCCAAACGGTAGAGCAACAGCAGGGCTTGAACCGTCAGGCAGAGCCAGATTGCGCCGGCGGCGAGGCGGGCTGCTCGCCCTCCGCTATGCAGCATAACTATTTGAATCTACAACATTTCTTGGCGAAATGTGCAAGAAGCCCCGCAGCTGGGTCTACGGGGCTTCCACTCAGAGGGGCTGGCGACGAGCTGGGCCTCGTCGCCGGGGATGCTAATAATGTAGCACTTGGTTGCTTTCAGTGTAAGACATTTCGGATCCGATTGTCCAGATTTTTTTCGTGAAGATTTTTAAATTCAGCGTGCGGCCAGCTTCTTGGCTACTTCATAATCCTTGACCAGTTGGCGAGTGATTTTTTCGGCGACGTCGGCTGCCGCTCCTCGGAACTTTGCCCCCAAGCTTTCCTGGGTTGTGGACCAAAGAACATCGCCGTCCTTGCTGACCAAACGCACGGCTGCCGTCGCCTCATGCCGGCGTTCGGCGATGCGGGCGGACTCCTGCTCACCCACCGAAACTGAGGCCCCTCGGCTGCGCCGATCCGATGCAGTACGGTCGGGGTTCGTACCGGTTCCGGCATAGGCGCGGGCGGAGAGGCTTTCGCTTGAGGAATACGAATCAGTAAAGATAAGGTCTTCGGCCGAGCCGCGCAGGAAGGCGTCAGCGCGTTCGGGGTTCTCAGTCAAAATAAATAACTTAGCGGCTTGAAGGCTGCTTATGATCATGTCCCGCATCTGGGCGGCGGTTTCACCACCTCCAAATTTGTCGACATAAACCCTGCGAATTTCAAGCAACCGCACCAAGGTTTCTTTCTCAACCTGGGCCGGCTCCGGGGGTGAGGCAGGTTGCTGCTGTTCAGCAGCGAGAAAGCAAAGCAAAAACCACACGGCCAAGGCCATAGCTCACCTGCCTGCGTTTATGCGGGCTTCCTGGTCCTGAAACTCCACTTTGAGTCCGGTCCGGGCTTCCAGACCCGCCATCAGGGCCCGGACGTCGTCTTTATGGACCCGAAAGACCATAGCTTGTTGGCGCCCGTCGGAATCTTTGTAGGAGACCGTCAAGTAGTGTTTTCTGGATTTGCTCAGCAAGAGCATAGGGCTTATGGAGAGGGCCAGAACATAGCGGCGGGCTGCCTGCTGCCCGTATTCGATAAGATTTATAGCCTCATAGGGGACGGCATGCCCCACTTTGCCGGATTCAAAAACAAGGCACTCCGGATCGGTGATGTGCAACTTGCCCGATGCGCCTTTTTTAAAGCGGGCCAGCGTGCCCCCCACATAAGAAACGCGGGCGCCGGAATCGCCGGCCCGGCCGATGCGCCCGCAGGCCAGTGCGGCCACCAGGCAAGCACAGTAATGGCGGCGATTTAGGGGCACGTAAAGCAGTGCTGCAAGCCAAGCAAAGTTCTCAAATTTTCGGAGAGGGATTTAATCAAAAATCCAGTAGCGCAATCCGGGCAGCCGTCCTTCGACCGCCAGTGCTGCGGCGTAGCCGGGAATTGAATCGATCGAAACCAAGGACCAGCGGCTGGTTTCTTCTGGTGCAGAGTCTACTTTTAATAGGGCGGCAGCCGGGCCGACGGAAACGGAGAAGGCTGCCAGCGGGATGCTCAATCCTTCGCCCCGCGCCTTAAGGTAGGCTTCCTTGCGGGTCCAACAGCGGAAAAAAGCTTCCCGGCGGTCCTCGGGTGATAGCGAGCCGAGGGCGGCATTTTCCTCCGGAGAAAAAAAACGGGCGGCCAGCCGTTCCGGATCCCGGTCCGTTCGTATCTGCTCCAGGTCGATTCCGATCTCACGCTCAAGAGCAAAGGCATATAGCGCCAACTCATGCGAATGGGAGAGGTTGAATCGCAGGTCGATCTGCCCGGCGCCGCCAGCCAGGTATGGTTTGCCATGCGGATGATAGCGGAAGACGATTCCAGCGGGATCCAGGCCGAGGTAGCGGCCAAGCAACAGCCGCAAAATCGCCCGGCCGGCGATGAAACGCCTGCGCGCAGCCTCCACACGGAAACGGGCGGCTCGGGCGAGTTCATCTTTGGACAACAGATTTTCCCAGGCGTTGATAGTTTCACTGTTCCGGTTAAGCTCGGCGCGCCACAGGTGGATTTCCTGTTTGTCGAGCCGAATTGAGTTTGGCGCCGGTTGCCACATAGAGTTAATTGGAAAAATACGGTCGCCTGCGGACCGCTCTTGTCATATCATGGCATTGTGTACGAGGAGGCGTAAAAGAGACCTATGAATAGGCGCTGGCTGAGCATTTTGGTCGGCTTTGCATTACTGGGAGTTTCTTGTAGCCGTGACCCGGAGGTTGCTAAACGGAAATATCTGGAGAGCGGAAACAGGTATTTCGCGAGGGGTAAATATAACGAAGCCTCTATCATGTACCGCACTGCGCTAAAGAAAGATCCGCGTTATGGGGAGGCATACTACCGGCTGGGGCTGACCGCACTTAAGCAGAATAACCCCGCTGCTGCCGAGCGCGCACTTAGCCGCGCCTTCAGCCTGCTGAAGCCCGGGCCGGAGCGCGACGACGCCGTTAGCAAACTTTCCGACATCTATCTGGCCGCCCTTATCACGGACACGCGCCGGGATAAATCGTACGAAACAATATACAAGGATTTTCTTAACCGTCTGGAAAAAGGCACTTTTGACCGACTCCGGCTGGAGGGCTTCCTAGCTTGGCGCAACGGCGATCTGGAGGAAGCCATAAAATGCTTCGAGCAGGCGCGTCAGAAAAAGCCTGGGGACGTCAACACCGAACTGGCCTACGCCCAGATTTTGATAGCCACCAACCGCTGGGAACAGGCGGAGAAGATCGCCAAAGAGCTGATCGCGCGGGACAAGGCTGCAGCCGTCGCCTACGACTTGCTCTACCGCGAGTATCTGCGCCGAAACCGAATTGAGGATGCTGAGCAAATTCGGCGGCTCAAGAGTGAGAACAATCCGGAGGTCATCGATTACAGGCTCCAGTTGGCTGCTCATTATTTCACCCAAAACCGCCGCCTGGAAGGCGAGCGTGTGCTCAAAGCGATTCTTGATGATCCCAAGACCTTTCCCCGCGGGCGCGAGCGTGTCGGCGATTTTTATCTGACCTTCCGCGAATTCGACAAAGCGATCGAGCTTTACAAGGGAGGGCTCCAGGGTAGCAGTAAGGAAGACCGCCTCAATTTTCAACGCAAGATAGCTGATGTGCTGATCTTACAGGGCAAGCGTGACCAGGCGCTTTCCCTGCTGGATAACGAAATTCTAAAGAACAACCCGAACGACCCGGTGGCTCTGGCGCTGCGCGCGACTCTGTGGCTGGAGGCTGGCAATCGTTCCCAGATGCAGCAAGCCATCAGCGAGCTTGAAACCGCCGTCAGTAAGCTGCCGCGGAATGCCGTAGTGCGCTACAACCTGGGGCGGGCTTATTGGACCAAGGGAGACGTCGAACTGGCCCGCGCCCAGTTCCGCGCTGCCGCCGATATTCAGCCGGACTATCTGGCGCCGCGCCTGGCGCTAATACAAATTAATTTGACCCGTGGCGAGTTTGCCCAAGCCTTGCAGGGAGCCGACGAGGCAATACGCATAAGCCCAACTAACCTGGCGGCCAGAAGCTTGCGGGCGGCCGCCTTGCAGGGGCTTGGCAAAACCGATGAGGCCCGGGCTCAGCTTCTTGCCGTTTTAAAAGCCAGGCCTGATTCAGCAGAAATAAAATTTCGTTTGGGGTTGCTCGAGATTAGTGCAAAGAATTATCCCGCCGCTGAAAAAGTTTTCCGCGAGTGCATAAGCAGCAATCAGGGCGAAGTAGCGTGCCAGATCGGGCTGGCTGAGGTTATGGCTGCCCAAAAACAATATGACAAGGCCATCGCCCTGTTGACCGAGCAGCTACAAAAACATCCCGAACGGCGCGAGCTGCAACTAGCGGTCGGAAATACAGCCGTACTGTCCGAACGTTACGATCTGGCGGTGAAAACCTTCAAACAGATGATTGAAAAAGATCCGACTTCGTCGGATCTTCACCTGCGCCTGGCTGAAACCTACCGCCGCATGGGAGATGTGCCTAATGCGATCGAGAATTTCCGCAAGGCCAAGCAGCTTTCGCCAAACGATCCTAACGCGGCGATCTGGCTGGCGCTGCTGCTGCATCAGACCGGCCGTGAAGCCGAAGCCAAAGCCGAGTATGAGCAGATCCTGCGGCTTCAATCGGATAACGCGGTGGCTCTGAACAATCTGGCGTATCTGATTGCCGAGCAGGGCGGAGATCTGGACGTAGCGCTCACCTATGCCCAACGCGCCAAGCAAAAGCTGCCTCAGGTGCTTGAAATATCCGATACGCTCGGCTGGATATACCTGAAGAAAGGTTTGCGCACCAATGCGGTTGAAATCTATAGGGACATAGTGGCCAAAGATCCGAAGAATCCTACTTACCGGTACCATTTGGGGATGGCTTTGCACCAGCAGGGCAATTTCCCGCAGGCCAAGCAGGAGCTTGAAACTGCGCTAAAAAACAACCCAAGTAGGGATGAGGAAGCCAAGATCCGGGACCTGTTGCGCAAGATCGGCTGAAAATAGCGGCCTGCTTGTATAAATGTTGCAAAGCATAACTAGTAAATCTTGGTGGCCCTATGTGGCACCTTTTGGGATTTTCTTGCTTCTGCTCGGCGCAAGCGCCTGGCTGCCGGGCGGCGCACGCTGGCACTATCCTGTGCGGGTGCTGGCAAGCGCGGCTGCGCTAATGATTTGGTCACGGCCGCTCATGCGTTTGAAAATTTCCAATTGGACAGGAAGCTGCTTCCTTGGAGTGCTGGTATTTGCGGTCTGGGTGCTGCCGGACTCGCTCTGGCCGGCTTGGCGTACGCACTGGCTTTTTGTGAATGCTTTTACGGCAGCGCCGGCGGAGCCGCCTGGGGCGGAGCTGCGCGGCGACTGGTTCTTCCTTTTTTTTAGAATTTTTGGTTCAGCGCTGTTGGTGCCGGTGATTGAGGAACTTTTCTGGAGGGGCTGGCTGATGCGCTATCTGATATCCAAAAATTTCCAGCAAGTCCCGCTAGGCGCTTACGCTCCGGCGTCGTTTTGGCTTACGGCTTTACTTTTCGCTAGTGAACACGGCACCTTCTGGGATGTCGGGCTGGCGGCCGGTATTCTTTACAACTGGTGGCTCGTTCGCACGCGCAGCCTGGCCGATTGCATGGCGGCTCATGCCGTGACCAACGGCTGCCTGGCCGCCTATGTACTTGCGGGCGGTCATTGGCGCTACTGGTTTTAAGCGGCGCCGCCCGGCTGGGGGCAAGGGTGGCTCAAACCGGATCCGCAGGCCGCCTCATGCAAAAATGGTTTAGTAATGATTGAAATTATCCGACCGCTCAACGCCTCTCGCGCGCGTTTCGTGCTTTTTGATTTTGACGGTACGGTATCGCTGATTCGCTCCGGCTGGGTCGAGGTCATGGTGCCGATGATGGTGGAGATCCTGGCCGATTTGAAAACCGGCGAAAGCGAAGATGAGCTGCGGACCATTGTCGAAGACTTTGTTGCGCGCCTGACCGGCAAACAGACTATCTATCAGATGATCGAACTGGCGCGGCAGGTTGAAATCCGGGGAGGGCGGCCGCTTGATCCGCTGCAATACAAGAAGGATTATCTAGCGCGGCTGCACGCGCGGATCGGCCACCGCATTGAAGAGCTGCGCCGGGGAGAAGCGCCTCCTGAAAAATACTTGGTGCCTGGCGCGCGTGAATTCATCGAGGCCTTGGCGGAGCGGGGGCTGACCATGTATCTGGCCAGCGGCACCGATCAGGATTTCATGCGGGAGGAGGCGCGACTACTGGGCGTCGATCGCTATTTCAAAGGCGGGGTTTTCGGCGCGCTGGACGATTACAAGAGCTTTTCCAAGAAAATTCTCATTCAGCGCGTTATCGCCTCAAGCGGGTGCCGGGGCGAGGAGTTTCTTGGATTCGGCGACGGCTACGTCGAAATCGAAAATGTCAAAGAAGTTGGCGGCGTGGCCGTAGGCGTGGCCACCGACGAACCGGAGTGCTGCCAAGTTGACCAGTGGAAGCGTAACCGTCTCGTAGGGGTCGGCGCCGACGCGATAATCCCCAACTATCTCTGCCGCGAGCAGTTGCTGGAGCTGCTGTTCCCCCAAAAGGAGGTGTAATGGCCGGGAGTTTTGTCAGGCAATACCTGAAAGATACGTTGAAGGCGATAGAGGCAATTCCCCTGGAAAAAGTCGAAACCGCTATTGAATGGTTCCGCCAGGCACGTGCGGCGGGGCGTCAGATTTTCGTGTGCGGCAACGGGGGGAGCGCCGCCAATGCTTCGCATTTCGCCTGTGAAGTTGCCAAGGGCGCCAGTTTCGGCCGGCCGGCTCGCTTTCGCATGCTAGCGCTGACCGATTCAATAACTACTATTACGGCTTATTCGAACGACGTCGGCTACGAGTTGGCATTCCTCGAACAATTGAAGAATTTCGCTCAGCCAGGAGACATTGTCATTGGGTTGAGCGGCTCGGGCAATTCGATGAGCGTCGTTCGGGCCATCGAGTACGCCAATTCGATCGGCTGCCGCACCATAACGCTGTCCGGGCACGATGGAGGTCGGCTGGCGCCGTTGGGACAGTTGAGCATACATATTCCGGCCAATCACATAGGGCATTCCGAAGAGGCGCAACTAGCGGTGCTGCACATGATCAGCTATTACTTCATGGAGGAGAGCTGGGATAAGGCGCCCGGGTGGTGAGCGGGGTTGGTGGCTGCCCAGCGCGCTAGGGGCGCCACATGACCTTTACGTTGGTGCACTAATTTCCTGCACGCTGGGCGCCGGGCTTGCAGCCGGCCTTCTCGGCTATAGTAGGAATTAGAGGCCGCTAGAGCCCGCCGCGCGGTGAGGTGCGAGAGTGGTTGAATCGGGCGGTCTCGAAAACCGTTGTACCCTTTCGGGTACCGTGGGTTCGAATCCCACCCTCACCGCCACACTTCTCAGGCAAGGCCGTTTCCAAGAGCGCGTTGGTGAAATCAGCTTGATTGTCGAGCGCAAAGATCTCTAATTATCGAGGCTATCTCGCAAATGGTCTCCTCATCCGCCATAAGCACGCGGTGAGGAATCCAAAAGGCATCTCGGATGCAAGCTTCGGCCACCGGGCAGGGCTCAACCCGGCAGCCACCTTGCCGGTAGAGCGGATTTTGATACAGAGTGTGCGGGTAAAAAGGCGTACAAGGAACGCCTTTTTCGATGAGCGCGCGGCAGAATTCGTCGCGTGAGCGCCCGAACCTGTTTTCATCAATGCGGCCAAGCAACAAGTAATGTGAATGGGTGCTTACCTGGGGGGGGACCTGCTGCCAGCGTAGCCCTTCGAGTTCTCCGAGCTGCTGGCGCAGTATCTGTTCATTCCGCCGCCTAAGTTCAATCTGCGCCGGCAGCCTTTCCAGTTGAGCCACCAGCACCGCCGCCTGGAGCGCACTGAGGCGGAAGTTGGAGGCCAGCGTGAAGTGATGGAAAAACCCTTCACCGGTACGTCTTCCCTGGTTGGCGAAAGAGCGCGCCCGCTCGGCCAGCTCCGCGTCGTTTGTAAGCAGGATGCCGCCCTCCCCCGAAGTCATCACCTTGCCGTTTTGAAAACTAAAGGCCGAAGCCAGGCCGAAGCTGCCTGCGCGCCGTCCGTTCCATTCCGAGCCGTGCGCATGCGCGGCGTCTTCAATTACCATAAGTCCGCAGTCGGCGGCGAGCGCCATAAGACGATCCATGTCAGCCGGCGGCCCGCCAAAATGCACCGGCAGGATAGCTTTGGTGCGCGGCGATACGGCTGTGGCAACCCGTTCGGGGTCGATGTTGAAACTGTATGGTTCAATATCGACAAAAACCGGTGTAGCGCCGGCGCGGGATACCGCAGTGGCGGTCGAGATGAAAGAAATTGCCGGCACAATAACTTCATCGCCCGGACCGATGCCGGCAGCCTCCATGGCCATCTCTAGAGCTAGCGTGCCGTTGGCGGCGCTTACACCGAAGGCGCAATGCTGGAAGGCAGCAAATTCACGCTCAAAACGGGCGACGATTTCGTTCCAGCCGCCCCACTGGTTGCTCTCGAGGACCTCGCGGATCAGCTTAAGCTCTTGGGTTGTGGCGATAGGCCATTTCGGAATCTTCAGCACCTTTCAGTATAATGTCGATTTCTGCCTGCTTTCAGAATGCTTTTCCTTCGCTTTGCTTTGCTGATGTTAGCCGCCGCTTGCGCCGGGGGCGCAGGTCCGGTGGAGTTCGGCAAAGAGGAGGTGGCCAAAGCAATCGCCGAGCGCAAGCTTCCGCCCTCCCGCTTCCGGCTTCAGACCGAGATCAACCAGCTTGGTGCGGAGTCGTTTCAAATTGCGGGCGTACGGATTTCAGGGGGAGATTTGCGCGGTTTGATGTACGGATTGCTTGAAGCCGCCCGGCAGATACGCTCCGAGGGGCGGCTTACAGCGGTGCACGGCTCGCCGGTGGTCGCCGTACGCGGACTTCGAGTTACGGTCGGGGGTGAGGACCTAGGCAAGGATGGGGGAGCTTTTCAGCTTCATTTGGCCGAGCTGCTGGATGAAATGGCTCGCACCCGGTTGAACCGGCTGAAGCTGGCTTTGAACGAAGATATTATTTTGAGCGAGCGGCAATGGCGCAGCCTCAGAGCAATTTCCCAAGCCGCCATGGATCGCGCCATTGAACTGGCTTTGGTTCTCAGCCCGGGCAACCTGCCCGAATCTGGCCTTAACATAGGCCCTGGCATTGGGGCGCTGGCGGCGGTAAGAAGCGTGGAAATCGGAGGCAAGCCGGCCTCAGCGGGACATGCCGCATTGGCCCGGGTAGTGGCGCAGGCAGGCCGTAGGATTGTGCTTGAGGTTCCCTACCCGCTCGTCTCGCCGGGCTTGATTGCGGAAGTGGTGGATGCCGGGCTACCCTGGCAGGTTGTGGCGCCGGCCGAGCTGCGAACAAGCAACCAACAATTTTCAGGCGGCGGCGTGATATGGTTTTTCGTCGCTCCTCGCACGGGACCTGACCCGCGCCTGGGGGCGGCGTTCATCAGCGCTGGCCTGAAAGACCTGGAAGCAGCCGGTGCGGCTGGTTTCGAAATCGAGTTGCCAGCGCCGTTTGAAAATAAGGCCTGGGCGCCACTCTGCCGCGCCTGGGGAGAACGAAGTTATCAGGCGAGACCGCCGGCGCCGCCAAAGCCGGCAGCGCGCCCCGCCCCGAAAAAGAAATGAAAAGTAAATGGATTGACATCAGTTGGCCCATTCGGCCGGGCATGGTGGTATGGCCGGGAGATCCTAAGGTGACGGTTCGGCCGCTTAAGGAAATCTCCAAAGGCGGCTCGTCCAACGTCAGCCGGCTGGCTTTCAGCGCTCACACAGGTACACACATGGATGCACCGCGACATTTCTTTGTCGACGGGCGACCGCTCGATGAGCTGCCGCTGGATGCGGTGATTGGACCAGCCCGAGTGATTGCCATTCGCGATCCGGAGTCGATCAAGGTTGATGAATTGCGGCGCCATCGCCTCCGGCGGGGCGAACGCATATTGTTCAAGACCCGGGGCGGAGCCGATCGGCTGCACCATGCGGCGTTCGATCCCAGCTACGTTTACATCACTCGCGAAGCAGCTAGATTTATCGCTGAGTGCGGAGTCCGAACCGTGGGTATTGACTATCTCTCGGTCGGAGGATACAAGCGTGATTCCGCCGAAACGCACCGAGAGCTTCTGGGCGCCGGTATTTGGATCATCGAAGGCCTGGATTTATCCCGCATACGGCCTGGCCGTTACTATCTGATTTGTCTGCCTTTGCGGATAGTGGGCGCAGACGGCGCCCCGGCGCGTGCTGTGCTCCGCTGCCGGAGTTAACCGGAAAAGGAAACACGTACAGAGCCCGCCGCCAGGATTCCCGGCCGATTCTTGCGGGTTTTCAACAACCCCGCCGGTTTATTACCGCACCACGCGCGCGCCTTTGCCCTTCATGACCGCTTCCACTTCTTTGAGCGTGGCCATGCTGGTGTCGCCGGGCGTGGTCATGGCCAGCGCGCCGTGCGCTGCGCCGTACTCGACTGCCTGCTGCGGCGTTTTGCCGGCCAGGAAACCGTAGATGAGGCCGGATGCGAAACTATCGCCTCCGCCTACGCGATCGAAGATCTCGAGGTTCTCGCGCAGCGGCGCTTCGTAGAATTCGCCGTCGGTCCACAGTATGGCGCCCCAATCGTTGATGGTGGCCGTCTTGGCGTTGCGCAGGGTTGTCGCCACTGCCTTGAAGTTGGGATACATCTTGACGACTTCGGCGATCATTTTCTTAAAGTTGGCCGGATCGATGTTGGATATGTGTTCGTCTAATCCGGGAACTTCGAACCCTAGCGCTGCGGTGAAGTCCTCCTCGTTGCCGATCATTACGTCGACAAGCGAGGCGATCCTACGGTTGACCTCAACGGCGCGCGCCGTGCCCCCCTGGGATTTCCAAAGCGAAGGCCGGAAATTCAGGTCGTAGGAAATAATGGTGCCGGCGGCGCGCGCGGCCTGCATGGCTTCAATCACCAGCTCAGAAGTGGTGGCCGACAGGGCGGCGAAAATGCCTCCGCAGTGGAACCAGCGCACGCCTTCGACCTCGAAAAGTTGCTTCCAGTCGACGTCGCCCGGCTTCATTTGCGAAGCGGCCGAATAAGCTCGATCCGAGCAGCCTACGGCCGCCCTAACGCCGAAACCCCGCTCGGTGAAATTCAACCCTACACGGGCGGCCCGGCCGATGCCGTCAAACGGCACCCACTTAACGTGTGAGAGGTCGACTCCGCCCTGTAGCATCAGATCCTCCAGGAGCCGTCCGACCTCATTGTCCACGATGGCCGTGACCACCGTTGTGCGCAGTCCGAAGCAGCGGCGCAGGCCACGGGCGACGTTGTATTCGCCGCCGCCTTCCCAAACCTTGAAAGTTCTAGTTGTCCGTATGCGACCTTCGCCGGGATCCAGGCGCAGCATTATCTCGCCAAGCGCTGCCGCATCCCAGCGGCACTGCTCACGACTTTTGATATTCAGCGGCATGGTCATTTCCCTCCCCGGATCTTGCGGATCAGTTCCAGCGTTTCTCTAACCTTCGCGGCTATGCCCTCATAATCTCCTGCTTTGAGTAGTTCCTTGGTGATCAGATTGGAGCCCATGCCAACCGCAACTACCCCGGCTTCAAACCAAGCCCTTAGCGAGGCTTCGGTGGGCTCGACTCCTCCGGTCGGCATGATCGAAACCCAAGGGCAGGGCCCCTTGAGGGCTTTCACGAATTTTGGGCCGCCCACTTCGGCGCCCGGGAAAACTTTGACGATTTCGCATCCCAGCTCTTCGGCCAGGCTGACTTCGCTGGCTGAGCCACAACCCGGCGAATAGGGGATCTTGCGGCGATTGCAGACTTTGGCGACATCGGGATTCAAAACCGGCCCTACCACAAAACTGGCGCCGCAGTTGATGTACAGCGAAGCGGTGCCAGGATCCACCACCGACCCAACTCCCAGAATCATGTCAGGCAATTCTTTGGCGCAGTAGCGTTCCAGCTCGGTGAAAACCTCCCAAGCGTGGTCGCCGCGGTTGGTGAATTCAAGCAACGGGCACCCGCCGGCGAAAACAGCGCCGGCGACTTTTTTGGCAACTTCGAGATCAGGGGTATAAAAGACCGGGACTATGCCTGTGTCGATCATTTTGTTTAGTACGGTCAATCTCGGGAATCTGGCCACAGAAGTTCTCCTTTCGGGTATGCAATCTCCATATCATTATCAGGTATTTCAGCGGAAGATGCCTGCGGCCGTCGATTGCTGTGAACCTGTTCATTAGAACAGGGTCTGAAAAAGCTCCGGAGCCGTTGGTTGAGGAGTGCGGCGCGGAAACACGGCCCGGTATCGACACCCGCTGGCTGAGCCGAGAGCGGTTGGGAACGGTTTTGTCAGTCACCTGCCAAGCTGCTCCGGCGTGCCGAAGGCAAGGAGGGCAAGCGCCGGCTCGCCCCCAATCGCCGCCGGCCGGCGCTAACGGACCGATTACGGGCAGGCCGGCATGTCCGGTTTGAGCCGGCAGCTTTGAGTTGGTTTCCTTAGAATATCCTAGGATGCCTATGGTGGCCAGAAGAAATTTCATCTTGGTTTCTGTTGCAGCGGCATTCGCCGCTCGCCGGGCGTCTGTTGCAACTTCACCTGAAATTGAAAAGAAGATCGACGGGCTGCTCAAACGCATGACGCTCGAAGAGAAACTCGGACAGATGTCCCAGAGAGCATTTCCGCGGGAAGGTTTGACAGACCAGCTCAGAGAAGAGATCCGAAGGGGGCGCTGGGGCTCTCTTTTTAACGGCGGAACAGTTCAGGAGAAGGCGGAGGCCCAACGAATTGCGCTGGAGCAAAGCCGGCTAGGTATTCCGCTCATATTCGGGCAGGATGTGATCCACGGCCTAGCGACAGTATTTCCTATCCCGCTCGGCCAGGCGGCAAGCTGGAATGCGGAACTGGTGCAGCAGGCGGCGAGAACTGCGGCCCGCGAAGCTTCCGCTCTGGGTATCCATTGGACTTTCGCTCCTATGGTTGACATTGCACGTGATCCCCGATGGGGCCGGATTGCGGAAGGGTTCGGCGAGGACCCCCACCTGGCGAGCCTGCTCGCCGCGGCCATGGTGCGAGGCTTCCAAGGCGACTCATTGAGGGATCCCAGCTCGATTGCGGCTTGCGCTAAGCACTTTGCCGGCTACGGGGCTGCCGAAGGCGGCCGGGACTACAACACCACCTGGATCCCTGAAAACCTTTTGCGAGAAGTTTATCTGAAACCTTTTCAAGCGGCGAAGGAAGCCGGCGTGGCGACCTTCATGAGCGCTTTCAACTGCCTGAATGGCGTGCCAGCCAGTGCGAATAATTTTCTTTTGCGCCAGGTCCTGCGCAACGAGTGGAAGTTTGACGGCTTTGTGGTGAGCGATTACACGGCCATCGCTGAGCTGATTCCACACGGCTACGCATCGGATCTAAGGGAGGCTGCGCTAAAGGGAATCCAGGGCGGGGTTGACATGGAGATGGTCAGCACCAGTTTCTACGACCACGCCAAGGATTTGATCAACGCCCGGCAGCTTGACCCAAAGCTGGTGGATGAGGCGGTACGGAACATTTTGAGAGTGAAGTTCAGGTTAGGGTTGTTCGGAGATAGAAAGCAGCCGACCGCTGAGCCACCTTCAGAACCTTCTGCCGAGGCGCTGGCCCTCGCCCGGAGGCTGGCAGCCGAGAGCCTTGTGCTTTTGAAAAACGAGGGAAATGTGCTGCCGCTTCGGAACTTCGCCGGAAAGATAGCCGTGCTGGGTTTCCTTGTCGACAGCCCGGCCGACCAACTTGGAACCTGGGCCATTGGCGCAAACCTTAAGGTTGTTCGCACGCCGCTGGCGGCCTTGAGAGAGAGGTTAGGCGAGTCGCGCGTGATTTGGGCGCCGGGCCTAAAGGGAAGTGACGACCTGAGCCATGGCGGTTTCTCAGCCGCGATCCGGGCTGCAAATGAAGCCGATGTCGTGTTGATGTTTTTGGGCGAGGAGGCACGATGGTCCGGCGAAGCGAGCTCCCGGGCTTTTCTTAACCTGCCCGGCCTTCAGGAAGAGCTGGTTGAAGAGGTTTGCAAGACGGGCAAGCCGATCATTGTGGTGATTCTGGCCGGCCGGCCGCTGACTTTTCAAAAAGTGGCAGCGAGGGCTCAGGCCGTGCTCTACGCCTGGCACCCGGGTGCCATGGGCGGGCCTGCCATTGCAGATGTGCTTTTCGGTGAGATTGCGCCTTCGGGGAAACTCCCGGTTACCTTCCCGCGAGCTGTTGGGCAGATCCCCATTTACTATAACCACCTCAACACCGGACGCCCGGCCGCTGAGTCGGGGCCGGAGGCGAAAAACAAGTTTACTTCGAAGTATCTCGACGTGAGTTTCACGCCGGAGTATCCGTTCGGCTTCGGGCTTTCTTACACCAGGTTTGAATATTCCAACATACGCGTTTCCCCGGCTCGGGTACGCCTCGGCGGCCGTTTGACCGTTGCTGCCGACCTAGCCAACACGGGCCGTTTAGAGGCCGACGAAATCGTCCAGCTTTACACCCGCCAACTGTCGGCCGGCATGGCGCGGCCGGTTCGGGAATTGAAAGGCTTTCGGAAAATCCGCCTAAAGCCCGGCCAGCGACAGACGGTCGAGTTTAGCCTAAGGACGGAGGAACTGGCGTTCTACGACAGCCGTATGAGGTTGGTGACCGAACCCGGAAGATTTGAGGTCTGGGTGGCGCCGGATTCAGCCACGGGCATAAAGGCCGAGTTCGAGCTGATCAGGTAGGCATGGGCGAACCCGCGCGCTACAGCTCAGCGTGGATGCTGTTTAGATTTCCCATCGGGCCGGGGCTGAGATCGCACTCTGAGCGCGGACTGCGGATGCGCCGGCGCCGGCAGGGGTCTTGACCTGTGCGCAATCTTCTGAGAAAATTTCCGACGCACTAGTGGTGCTGTAAGGAGAATGCAGTGAAGGAAAGAGGCATAGTCAAGTGGTTCAACTCCGCCAAAGGTTACGGCTTCATTCAAAGAGCCAACGGTGAAGACGTATTTGTCCATCACACCGCCATATTGATGGAGGGATACCGCACTCTTGATAACGGTGCGGAAGTTGAATTTGAGGTAAAGCAAGGCCCTAAGGGGCTTCAGGCTGAGAACGTCCAAAAGAAATAGCTGGCCCCGAAATCAATTAGTGACCTGCTGCGTCCGGCTTTCCTCGATCACGGAAAGATATTTCTTTATCCAGGCTTCGTGAGCAGGATGGCGGGCAAAGCGTTCGGCTGCGCCTTCATCTTCAAACTCTAAGGCGAAAGCGGTCATAAAATCGCGGGGTTGAACTCTAAGTGTGCGCAGCCAGACATTACGTATGCCAGGCACTGCGGCCGCCATTTTTTCGATGTCCTCTAGAGCTGCCCGGCGTACTTCCGGAGCGGCTTCGGCCGCCCATCGGATTGTAACTAGGTGAATTACGGTTTTGGGTTTCTGGTAGGCACGAGCGGCGAGCACGATTCCGCACATAATTGGCGCTGCCAGCAAAGCAGTCAGGACGATTTTCCTGTTCATAGAATCAATCCGCCGCAGCCCGGCGCACTCGTTCCGGCTGCCGTAAGGCGCCGGCCCGTAAGCCGGACCACTGTTCGCAAAGCAGAATGGAATTAGCAGGGTTGGACGGGTGATACTTGGCGACGGCTGCTCCTATCAGTGAAGATAGGTCTTCGGGCAGGAATTCCCTAAGGGCGGACACATCCTGGGAGGTAGTGTACTGTACACCTCTTACAACATAGGAATACAGCAGCTCGTTTTCGCGGAAGTCCAGCACGGTAGCGTCGACCATCCGTCCTTTGCCGTTTACGGCTAACCGTCGCCTTTGCTCCCTGAGGGCAGCCGACGGCCTCCGGCGAAGCATCAGGACAACCGTCGCAACAGCTGCGGCGGAGGCTGCCCCAATAGTTGCTAGAATCCACCCATTCATGCCGGCAAATTCCTTGAATTACGCCTGGCTGACCGGCGTCTGAAGATCATGTTATCAGCAACATGCCGGGGCATACACATGCATTAAAAGCTAAGGGGCCCGGCGAACCGGACCCCTTGCCGCGTCAAACAAGTTTGACCCTGTGTTTAGGCTTTCTTGGTCCCCTTCTTATCGGGGAATTTTATCTTATCACGACCACCGGCCTGGCAAGCAAGTTCTCAATTGACTCGGCCGAGGCCGGGGCACCGCAGTAAAAACCTTGAAACCGATCGCAGCCTGCCGCGCGCAAGGCTTCAAACTGCTCCTGCCTTTCCACGCCTTCGGCTACAACCGCGAGCCCCAGACCATGGGCCAGCGTTACTATGGCCCGCACCAGCGATAGCGTATTGGGATCGCGCTCCAGCTCCTGAATAAAAGAACGATCCATTTTCAGAGTGTGTATGGGCAAGCGCCTTAAATAGCTAAGCGAAGAATACCCTGTGCCGAAATCGTCAATGGCCAGCTTCAGACCCAGCGCTCGGAGCCGCTCCAGCCGGCGCGCGGACTCATCCAGGTCACGGACGATTACGCTTTCGGTCAGCTCCAGTTCCAGCAACTCCGGATCCAGACCGCTTGAGACCAGAGCTTGCGCCACGACATCGACAAAATCGGGCCGACTGAATTGTGCGGCGGAAACATTGACGGCCAGCCGGACCGGCGGGAGCCGAGTTTGCGCCAGGCTGCGCCTTGCCGACAGGCGGTATTGATCACCCAGGTGCCGATGGGCACGATCAGGCCGGAATCCTCAGCCACCGGGATGAACTGCCCGGCAGAGACGCCCGCCAGCTCGGGCTGATCCCCCGAGAGCAGTCCTTCGACTACGACCGGCCGGCCGGCGGTATCGGTCTGAATTTGATAGAGCAGCCGCAGCTCATTCTTATCCAGGGCGGTCCGCAGGGCAGTTTCAATGCGCATACGCGCTTGCACTTCGACCCCAAACTCGGCGGTGAACAGCTCAATGCGGTTTCGGCCGGCGCTTTTGGCCCGGTACATGGCGGTGTCAGCGTTCCTTTGTAAGGTGGAGGCATCTTCCCCGTCCTGCGGGAAAAGACTTACTCCAATGCTGGCGCTCAAGAAAACCTCCGCATCATCCACACGGATGACCGGCGCCAGCGCCTCTTGAAGTTTACGCCCGACTTTTAGGGCATCCTGCGATCTGTTGATTTGTGGAAGCACCAGGGCGAACTCGTCGCCGCCCAGCCGGGCCAGACTGTCGTGCCGTCGCAGCCCTCCGGACAACCGTCGGGCCACTTCAACCAAAACCAGATCTCCGGCGTGGTGCCCGAGTGTGTCATTGACCTGCTTAAAGCGGTCTAGGTCCAGAAAAAGAACCGCCAGCGGCCAGCCGTAGCGGCGCGCTGCCTCAATAGCCTCCTGGAGGCGTGCTTCGAACTGAATCCGGTTGGGTAAGCCGGTGAGTGGGTCATGAAGCGCCTGGTGCAGCAGATGCTCGTGCATTTGCCGGTGCTCGACGGCAATTGCCGCCAACCGGCAGGCGGCCTCTGGTAGTTCGACTGGCCGGTCGCCGCTCTCATGAGCCCGAAACAAAAAAGCACCCAACAGTTGCCCGGAGCTCGAAAACAACGGAACCACCTTATAACCGCTGCTCGATTCCGGCAGTGTGAAATGAAGAGATTTGCCGGCCTTCAATTGTTCCTCGTTAGCTGAGAGCGCCTCCCTCAGGGTGGCATTTTCTAAATCTCTCAACAATTCCTGCTCCGACGTAGCAAACAACAAGAGGACCTGCTTGAGCGGATCGTGCAGAGCTAAAGCGCAAGGCGACTCTCCCGTTTCTGCTTCCAGGAAGGCAGCCAGCGCGGCCTCCAGCGATTCCATGGGCGCATCCGAGGCGGCCAGCTCAAGGACGTGATTGCGGCGGCGCTCGACTAGTTCGGCGCGCTTCCTCCAGGTAATGTCACGCGCGATGACTTCGACTCCTGCCGGCCGGCCTTGGTCGAAACACAGCCTGCAAGCAGCTTCGAATTCAAGCCTTTGCCCCTCTGTGGTCCGTATGCCGATCTCGACTGCCCCGGCGGAGCTGCCGCCGAGCAGTTGGCGGATGAGTTCTCGTGCGGGTTCCCGGCAATCCGGTTCGAGTAAATCGAAGATGTTTGACCCCAGCAACTCTTGGCGCCGCCGGCCGGTCAACCGCTCTAAGGCTTTGTTGATCAAAAGAATGCGGCCGTCGAAGTCGTGGATATAGATTACATCGGAGGCATTCTCAAAAAGCTCTCGGTACCGGCTTTCATCCGTCACGACGTCTCAATTAAAGAAACGGCGGTTTTCTGCGGTGTTTTACCCCTCTTTAAGGCAAATTGATTTGGCCTGCAAGAATAATTGCAGGTAATCCGGCCCGCCCGCCTTAGAGTCTGTGCCGGACATATTAAATCCGCCGAATGGGTGCGCGCCCACCATGGCGCCCGTGCACTTGCGGTTGAAGTACAGATTTCCGACAAAAAACCGATCGCGCGCCAGACGAATCTTATCGGGATTTCGGGTGAAAACCGCACCAGTTAGTCCGTATTCACTGTAGTTGGCCAGTTCCAGCGCATGTTCGAAATCCCGGGCGGGTGTGACGGCCAGCACGGGGCCGAAGATTTCCTCTTGAAAAATACGCGCCTCGGGGGCGACATCCGCTAGAATCACGGGCTTCAGGAAATAGCCGCCGGAGGGTGCCGGACCGCAACCGGTCACAAGGCGTCCTTCCTTCTTGCCTATTTCAATGTACTCCTGGATGGCGTGCAGGGCTCTTTCATTGATGACCGGGCCCATGAAATTATCGGGGTCCTCGGCATCGCCTACGCGCAGCAGTTCGACTTTGCTCTTCAGCCGTTCGATGAACTCGTCATAAACCTTTTGATCCACAATCGCACGCGAGCAGGCCGAGCACTTCTGGCCCTGATAGCCGTAAGCCGACACCAGTACGCCGTTGGCCGCCAGCTCAAGGTCCGTTTCGTGGTCCACGATGATGGCGTCTTTGCCGCCCATTTCGGCTATGACCCGCTTAATCCAGATCTGGCCGGGTTGAGGACGGGCGGCCAGTTCATTGATGTGCAAGCCGACGTCGCGCGAACCGGTAAAGCAGATGAAGCGAGTTTTAGGATGCGCCACCAGGGCGTCGCCTACGCGTGAACCGGAGCCGGTAATCAGCGCAAAGCTGCGCGGCGGAAAACCGGCTTCAAGCAGAACTTCGGCCAGCTTGGCGGCGATGGTGGGGGTGTCGCTTGAAGGCTTCACCACAGCCGTGTTGCCTGCAACCAGTGTGGCCGCAGTCATGCCGGTAAGTATGGCTAGCGGGAAATTCCATGGAGCAATAACCACGCCCACGCCTAGGGGGATGTAGATCAATTCGTTTTTTTCGCCGGGCAGAGGGAGCATTGGATGGCTGCCGGCCAGCCGTAACATCTGGCGTGCGTAGTATTCGCAGAAATCGATGGCCTCGGATACGTCCGCCTCCGCCTCCGGCCAGGTTTTGCCCGCTTCTAAAATCAACCAGGCGTCGAACTCCAGCTTGCGGCGGCGGATCAACTCGGCAGCCCGCAGCAGCAGGCGAGCGCGCTCTTCGGCAGGAGTCCGGCTCCATTCCGGAAAAAACGCCCAGGCGTCTTCCACGGCCCCGGCGGCGTCATCCTGGTCGGCCATCTGGTGAATGCCGACTTGCTCGGCGTAGCGAGACGGATTGAGGGAAACAAACTTTTCGGATTTGCGCAGGCGTCGGCCTGCAATCAGCAGATCATATTCCCGGCCTAATTCCGTTCTTACCCGCCGAAGCGCTTCCTGCATGGATCGGCGGATGGAGGGTTCTGAAAAATCGGCATAGGGTTCGTTGTGAAACGGCGCCAGCGAATACAAATCAATTGTCGGCGGCGTGCTCATAAAGGCCCCCTTCACCGGAATCGATTCCGGCTCAGCCGGCAATTATTTTGCGGCCTTGCTCAAGAAGCTCGCCGGCTTGTTCTGCAAGCTTCTTACTTTTTTCGTAATATTCGCGGCCGCGCTCGATCATCTCCTTGCCGGCGTCGGCCAGGGTTTCGCGTCCCTCTTCAGCCTTCTTGCGGATATAGCGGCGTGTTTCACGTCCGCTTTTCGGCGCGTAAAGCAATGCAATTGCGGCGCCGATTGCGGCGCCCGTCAGAAACCACACCAGTTTGCTGCCGTTGTCACTTGATGCCATTTTGGGAAGCTCCTTCTCTGAAATCTTTTCCGTTCGAGACGAAGGTCATTTCAGGCGCCTTCGAAAGTGAAATGCCCAGAAACCGCAGCTGATATCTGTATACCACGAAAGCGTGGCAGGCGACAAAGTTATGTGTAAACAACTTTCAGCGGCCGGTTTGGTTAACTTTCCGCAAGTATGATAGCAGCGGGCGGAAATATTCCACCAGAGCGCGAGAGCTAATTTCCTCCCCGGTCTTCTCCCGAATAACCTGTCGCCAATCTCTGGTTGCGCCCAGGCTGAGAATCTCCCATAACCAGCGCCCTACCTCCCGGTGGCCGTAGTAATTACAGCGGTGCGGGTCCTGGTGCAGGATTTGCCGTGAAATGTAATCATGCAGATGGTAAGTAATGATGGCCGCCAGGGCGAAATCGTAACTGCGGGCGGGTTGGTCCGCCAGCACGGGGTCGTTACATACATCGCAAAATTCTTCCCCGCGCGGACCCGGAGACTGCAAACCTTGATAACGGGTGACCAAGCTCCACCAGTGCCGGTTGAAGCGCCCCGCCGGCAGGCGTCGTTCGTAGAGGTCATGCTCGAAGTGGGCCATGGCGCCTGCCGACCACGGCAGGCGGACCACGGCCCCCTCCAGAGCTTCGGCCAGCAGCCACTGGTTTTGGTCCACCGTCCGGCCTTCCGGCAACAAGCCTATGGCGCGCAGATAAGGTCCCTGGCGTGAGGCGATGGCCAGCAAATCTCCCACGGCCTGCGAAAAAGCGCGGTTAGCCGCTTCGCGTAGGACAACCGGCACGCGCGGATTCGCGTAGGCCAGCGTATAGTAGGCTTGGCCCAGCATATTGTGGCTGACCTCGAAACCATGGAGGGTTGGTGTTATGTTCATCAGCACGCGCACATCCCGGTCCAGGTCGATATTTACTACGAGCGGAGCCATCGTTTGAGCGCGATTTGCGCTGGTGGATGCCGGGTAAAAGTGCGACTTTTCCCAGAAGCTGCGCGGCAGAGGCGGCCAGCCGAGCGACTGAAAGAACTTTTCGGCCTGCCTGGCCACCCACTCGGCCGTGCGCCCGCGGAAAAGTTCGTCCGGAGCGAAGTTTTCGCTCATCCCACTCCAGCTACGCCCCCAGCGGTCGCTTAGCCAGTCAGACGGGATTAGTTCCGGTTCCGCCTGCCGGTAGCGCTGAGCTAAGCGGCGCCTGGCATAGAGATGCAATTCGCGATAAATTGGCTCCAGATCCACCAGCAACTTATCCATCAACTGAAGCATCTCCTGAACGCTCATGCCGTAATCGGCCACCTGAAGGTGGAAGTAGGAGGAGTAGCCGAGCGCTGTGGCGGTGCGATTGCGCAGATCGCGAAGTTCAGAGAGGTCGTTTTTCAGCTTACGTCCTGGTTCCATCGCCGCCTCCCAAGCCCGCCGCCGCTCTTTCAGGTTCATGGAGGTTTCCAGGATGGCGTCAAGCTGAGCAGCCGGAAGATTTTTCAAACAGTTGCCGCCGCGGAATTCTAGGCAGTACTGCCCGGCGTCAAGCGCCGTTCGCAACCGAGACTCAGTTTCCAGGCGTGCGCTAACTGCTTCGGCCAGTGTGACGGGCGATTCGGCGGCTCGCAGCAGGATCTTATCCAACTGGCGAAACTCGAGCTCGCTCAACGACGTTCGGGAGGCAAAAAAACGGCGGCTGTTTTCTATCACGTAGCGGCTGCCCCGGAAAGCAGCCAGCGTTTTTTCCGCACCCAGCCGCTCGCCGTTGGTACGTTCGCTGCTTTCGGTTGCGGCCCGCCAGGCCGCTTCGGCGGCGACCGAACCGAGGCTTTGATCCAGATCGTTGTAGTAACCCAGGAATTCCTGAGGGGCGCTCGCATCGGCCGGTTCGGTCTCAGAACAGCCGGCCAGGCTCAAGCAGGCCAGCGCAATAATGACCAAACCGGCGAACCTCACAACGCGATTGTATCAGCGGCGAGCGGTGGCCGCTTGCAACTCCGGCTTTCAGCAACGGAGGTAGGAGTCCTCGCCCCGCTGCCAGTCATCCCGTGCGGGCGAAAACGTATCCAAAACAAGGCAATCGGAGAGAGCTTCCACCGAGTGGGCTGCGCCGGCCGGTATTAGGATCATGTCTCCGGCCTGTAACATAGCTTCTTCGCCCTCCACCGTGAAATGGACAAGCCCGCATTCGACCTTACTTAGCTGCTCGTGACGGTGGCTGTGCGAGGCGACCTTGGCGCCTTTGCGCAGGTGAATCAGAGCCAGGGTCATTTGTTCGCCGTGAATGACCTGCCGCGAAAGCAGCGGATTAACGGTTTCCTCCGGCTGGTGGTCCCAACGAAAAAGTTTCATGGCCTGGAATTCTACCACGGCCGGATTCAGGTTCCGGCGACGGCCAGCATTACGCCCGATACCGGGTCGCGATACAAAACCCTCAGCTTGCGTTTTTCAACCAGGCTGCCTTCGCGGGGCAGAATGACGTAATAATCGAAATCCCCATCGGGTCCTTCCCTGTTGAAGGGCGCTATCAAGTCCAACCGGTAAAGGCGGCGGTAAAAATTCATGGCCGGCTCTAGCTCCCAGCTGATTCCAATCCGCACGTGCCCCGGGTGTGCCGGCGGGCGCAAGCTACGAATCAAGCTCACTATTTGCTTGTTGCCGGCATCTCCAGGCCACTCGCCATAAAGCTTCGTCTGAAACTGCACCAGGTAAAAGCCCAGGCACAGCAGTGCGAAGGCGAAGACCGTCAGGCGAGTTAGCCGCCTTAGGCGCGACCCAATTTGCGGAATTTCAGGCAGTGCTAGAGCCGTTAACGTGATCAGCGGGATGAAGTACAGTCCGGTGCGAGCCCAAGGATATGGCACATGTGCCCACTTGTTGAGCGTCGCCAGCAGCCCGGCGGAGCTTCCCAACACCAAGCCCACAATCAGGAGCAGCCTCGGTCCCCCTTCCAATATGTTCAGCCCTCCCACCCGGCGGGCTGAAAAAATAACCAGGGCCGCGCCCACTATACCGCAAATCAGCACGGCCGGCACGATCCACGAAATGAAAAGCCTGAACCAAACATCGTGTGGGGGAATAAACCAGACGAACGGCGGCCCGATCGTATGGTGGTAAAAGGACAGCGCCAGCAGGCTCTCCAGTGCTTCCTTGACCGTTTCTGTGCCTAAATAGAAGTTATCCCGGCTTGCCTTCAGCAATGGCAAAAGCACTATGACGAAGCAAGTAACCACGCCGGGCACAATGAACTGATCCACCGCCTCTGCCAAGCGGCCTTCCAGCGCCAGAAGAATGAAAAAAAACAGAGCCAAGCTTATGCCTGGAACCGCTAGCGTGAGGTTTGAGCCGACCGCTAGGCTCAAGCATAAGGCGGCGCTATAGACTCGGCTGGTGGTTCGCTCGCCGCCTGTATAGCGTAGAACCTGATATAGCGCCCAGAGGAACAAAGCCAGAGCCAGGCCGTAACCCCGTGCGGCGGACATGAAATCCAGGATCAATGGATTGAAGGTCAGCAGGCAGAAAACGATCAACATGCGCCGCCGGGCGCCGAACGCCTCCAAGCAAATGCGGCGTGCTGCGGCCAGATAAAGCAGCCCGCCCGCCAGGCTGGGTAGGCGTAGCGTAAATTCAGAAAGTCCGAAAACGCTGATGGAGATTTTTGTAAGGATTGTGTGAAGGCCATGGTGGCAGGCGTCGTAGGACCGGCTGAACAGGTGCCCCCAATCGCCGTCAAGGAAAAGGTTGTAAGTATAAGCTTCGTCGATTGTTATTGATTGGGTAGCGGCTCTGAATATGTTGACGCTCAACACAAAGAGAGCCACAATGGCGGCGATGCGAGAGTACATGAAACCCGGCCGGCGGAATTCCGAAGCCGGTATTGTATCATGAGGATTTGCATGAACCGGAGGAAGTCATGAAGGGTGTAGTACTTGCGGGAGGCACCGGCAGCAGGCTCTACCCTCTCACCAAGATCACCAATAAGCATTTGCTGCCGATCTACGACAAACCCATGATCTACTACCCCATTCAGACGCTGGTCGACGCCGGCATCAAAGAGATCATGGTGGTTACCGGCGGCAAGACCGCCGGCGACTTTTTAAGGCTTCTTGCCAACGGCAAGGAGTTCGGGCTCAACCAGATAAACTACGCCTATCAAGAAGGAGAAGGCGGAATCGCCGAAGCGTTGAGTCTGGCCGAGCATTTTGCCGACGGCGACAAGCTCTGCGTGATACTGGGCGACAACATAATCGGAGGGAGCATCCGCCGGGCGGTGGAGGATTTCCGCCGCCAGCCGGTGGGCGCGAAAATCCTTTTGAAAGAAGTGCCGGACGCCAAGCGTTTCGGAGTAGCCGAGCTCAACGGCAACCGCATCGTGGGCATAGAGGAAAAGCCCGAACATCCCAAGTCCAACTATGCGGTGACCGGCATCTACATGTACGACTCGACGGTTTTCGAGAAGATTCATCGGCTGGTTCCTTCGGCGCGCGGCGAGCTGGAAATTACCGATGTAAATAATGCCTACATACGGGAAGGCACCATGACCTTCGATTTTCTGGAAGGCTGGTGGTCGGATGCGGGCACGTTCGAGTCGTTGCTGCGGGCGGCGCTCTACGTGCGCGAGTCCCGGCTGGGAGCTCAACGGCAGGCTGAAACGCTCGTTCATAAGTGAGCCTGAATGCCTGGCGGAATGCGTCCCGCGACAGAATCCGGCACGGGAAAGAATCTCGAGGGGTGAGGAGTCAGGCTGCGGGTGAGTCCTATGCACGTGGCAATAGACGCCACGCCACTTATTAATACAAGCGGCGGTCTAGTGCGCTATGTGCGAGAACTGGCCCTGGCGTTAGCGGCCGAGTTCCCCGACGACAAGATTATTTTGATGAGCGATCAACCTTTCCGTGTGCCGGAAGGGGCACCGCGGAATTTGCGAGCGGTTGTGGGCGGATCAGGCTTTCTGGAAAGACGCTGGTGGCTGTGCGGAGCGCAAAAGGCAATATTGCGCGTAGGCGCAAATGTTTTTCACGGAACCAACTTTGTCGTTCCCTGGCTGCCGCTGAAGCCGTGCGTGCTCACGCTGCACGATCTGGCGCCCTGGCGGGCGGAGTCGAGCGGTGAAACATCCGCTTTCGTTCACCGGCGGACGCCGCTGCAAATAGGCTTGGGCTTGGCCGCGCGTATTATCGTGCCTACTGAAGCCGTGCGGCGAGAGGCAATAGAACGCTTCGGCGTACATCCTTCGCGCATTCATGCCGTGCCGCATGCCGCCTGTTCCAAATTCCGCCCAACCGCTCCGTGGCCGCATCCGAAGCCGTATTTTTTCTATGTCGGTGACATTGTGGGCCGCAAAAATTTGATGCTGGTGGCTGAGGCATTTTGCGAGATCCGCAACAGATGCGATGTGGACTTGCTGCTGGCCGGTCCGGCGCGCTTTCCCAAGTCGTTGACGCAAAGGCCTGGAGTTTTGGAGCTGGGCGAGGTGGCCGACGAGCAGCTTGCGCAGCTTTATACAGGCGCCGCTGCCTGCCTGCATCCATCCCGTTACGAGGGTTTCGGGCTGCCAGTGCTGGAAGCCATGCAATGCGGCGCTCTGGTGATCGCCGCTGGATGCCCGGCGGTCAGGGAAGTGGCCGGAGACGGCGCGCTGCTGCTTGAGGCCGACAATCCAAAAGCTTGGCTGAACGCTATGCAACAGGCGCTGGATGGAGCGGAGTATTTAAAACAGGTGAGGCAGCGCGCGCTCAAACGTGCTGCCCAATATTCTTGGTCCAAAACAGCCAGGCTTACCCGTCAGGTGTATCAGAAAGCCTACGCCGGCTTTTGGAACTGAAAATGTATGGCGTCTGCGATCCGCCCGCGAGCTTTGCTAATAGCTCCTGAATCGCCGTACCCGGCGGCCGGAGGCGGCGCCATGCGCACCGCCTCGCTGTTGGAATATCTGGCTCGCAAATATGACCTCGATCTGGTGGTGTTTCGCGAGCCTGCTGCAGCCGACCCGCGGTGTGCAATTCCGCGCCGTCTGTACCGCCGACTACTGGTGGTGGAGCTGGCGCCGCACTCGCGCAGCTTTGCAGCTCGCATGGCGCGGGCTGCCTGGCGCCTGGCGCGCGGCGTGCCGCCGCTTTCGGACCGTTTCGCAGGTTATAACTCCGAGCTCCGTGAATTTATAAGGGGGCAGAGTTATGAACTGGGCATTATTGAGCATCTCTGGTGCGCCAGTTACCTGGAAGTTATAGAACAGGCCTGCCGTAGAACCACACTCGACTTACACAATATTGAATCAGTGTTGATGGCGCGCCGCGCCGCTGTGGCGCCCTTTCCCGCAAGCAGTGCCTTCCGGCGTTTCGAGCGCGCCGCCCGGGCCGAGGAAAGGCTTTGGCTCGAGAGGTTTACGACCGTGCTGGTTGCCTCCGAGAATGATGCCTCGCTGGTGCGCGCGCTGAGTGACGGCACTGAGGTTGTGATATATCCCAACGCCCTACCGCTCCGACCACGACCGGAAGCGGAAGAGTTGCACATGGTGGCGTTTTCCGGGAACCTGGAATACGATCCGAATCAGGATGCAGTTCGCTTTTTCACCCGCCGCATATGGCCGCACCTGGCTTCCCAGTGGCCGGAGCTTCGTTGGAGGCTGATCGGCAGCCGGCCTGAAGCCGTGGCCAGGTATGTCCACAACCAGCCTCGCGTGGAATTAGCCTGTGCGCCGGAGGACGCCGTGCACTCGCTGGCGCAGGCTCAAGTCGTGGTGGTTCCGCTGCGTATCGGCAGTGGCACTCGTTTTAAAATTTTAGAAGCTTGGGCCGCCGGGCGGGCTGTGGTGAGCACCGCGGTAGGAGCGGAGGGGTTACCGGTGCAGGAGGGAGAAAATATCCTTATACGGGATGAACCCGGGGAATTTGTGCGGGCGGTTTCGGAGCTGCTCGGCTCGCCGGCGCAGCGCAGGCGCATTGGAATGTGCGGCCGCCACCTTTTTGAGCAGGAATTGACATGGGAGGCAGCCTGGAGGCAACTTTTTTCAACCGGAATTTAACATACATGGATCTCCAGCTTTTCTATACTTAAAGGACCGGATGCTGCTCGCCATAGATGCACATGCGATAGGGTGTCGGCTGACAGGCAATGAAGTCTACGTGCGTAACTTGCTGGCGGGGCTAGCCGCGCTGGGCGCAGATTGCCGGATCCTGGCTTATGTCACTGCAAGTAATTTGAACGGCGCGCTGCCGCCGGGCGTTGAAAGACGGCAAATAGCGCGCAACCCAGTGGTCCGTCTAGGTTACGAACTTTCGCGAAAACTGCGCCGGGACCGGCCGGACTTGCTGCATGTGCAATATACCGCTCCCTTAAATTGCCCGGTTCCGGTGGTAGTCACGGTTCACGATGTGAGTTTTTTGGAACGCCCGGAATTCTTTCCTCTACTGCGCGTGCAACAGTTGCGGTTTACCGTGGAGCGGACAGTCCGCTCGGCGGCGATGGTGATAACCGGCAGCCGGTTCTCCTGTGAGGCGATTCAGCGGGCGTACGCTCTTGCTCCGGAAAAGGTAACGGTTGTACCCAATGCGGCTGCGCCCATATTTCGACCACTTGACTGCGAACATGCGGCCCGACAGGTGGCCGGCAAACTGGGTATCCGCCGCCCATTCATCCTTACGGTCGGAGATCTACAGCCGCGTAAGAATCATATCGGCTTGATCGAAGCGTTTGCCGCGGCCAAGCGCGCCGACCCGGGTTTACCCCACAGCCTGGTACTGGCGGGTAAGCCGACCTGGTTTGCGCCGCGGATATACGAAGCGGCTGAGCGGTCAGGTCTAAGCGCCGAGATTCATTTTACGGGCTTTATTTCGGACGAGGATCTGTTGCTTTTGTATAATGCCTGTGAATTCTTTGTCTTCCCATCGTTTTACGAGGGTTTTGGGCTCCCGCTGCTGGAGGCCATGGCCTGCGGCCGCGCCGTTGCTTGCTCGAACGCGACGGCTTGTCCGGAAGTAGCGGGACCGGCGGCGCTGTTTTTTGACCCAAATTCCATTGATCAGATGGCGTCCGCCATGCTGGAGCTGGCCGGAAATGAAAAACTGCGCAGCCGGCTGGAGGAGCTCGGTCAGGAGCGGGCGGCTGCTTTTAGCTGGCGCCTATCGGCCGAAATGACACTGGAGGCTTATCGCAAGGCGTCTGATGTCGCCGGATTCGTGGCCGGGAAAATTTTGGCTTCGTCGACCGTTTCCCAATGAAACACTTATTCTGTTTTTGTTTTTTATTTATATGTCTCACCGGCGTGCTGGCAGCGCGTCAATGGACTGCACCTGAAGGCGAAACTCTACGCTACGCGGTCAACTGGCCTAGTGGCTTGAGCCTGGGCGAGGCGGAATTGAAGGCCTTCAGGGACGGCGATCTCTGGCGGTTCAGCTTAGGGTTGGAAGCCGCCGTTCCCGGCTTCGCTATTGCCGATCGGTATAGTTCCGCGGCTGGTGTGGATCTGTGTACGGTCGAGTTTGAGAAGCGCATTTCGCACGGCAAAGAAAGCGCCGGAGAGCGCGCCACTTTTCATCAAGCTTCAGGCGCCGCCCGGCGCGAGACTATCGGCGGCGGAGCTTCGGAGTTCTCCATACCGGCCTGTGCTAAGGATGCGCTGGCGTTCCTTTTTTACCTGCGGCGCGAGCTGGCCGAAGGGCGTCTGCCTCCGCCGCAAACCGTGTTTTTCGGGGCTCCCTACCAAATCAGCATGGAGTATGGCGGCAGGCAGAAAATGGTCGCCGGGGAACAGTCTTTCGATTGTGACCGGATCATGGCCAGGGCTAAAGGGCCGGCCTCTGAAACCTCCTTTGAAATCTTCTTTGCTCGTGAACCGGAGCGGCGGCCGGTAATGTTCCGGCTGTCTTTGCCGCTGGGCTCATTTTCAATGGAATTGATCCCATAAAACATGCGCCTGGCGATGGTTACTCCTATGCCGCCCGCCAAAAGCGGCATTGCCGATTATTCCGCAGCCCTGGCCGGCCCGCTTGGCGAGCTGGCCGAGCTGACCGTCATAAGCGATACGCCCGAGGATTTTGATCCCCGCTGTTATGACTTGGTGATCTATCAATTGGGCAACAATCCACATCACGCCCTGGCTTACGAGATGGCGCTCCGGCATCCCGGAGTTGTGGTGCTGCACGAAGCAAACCTGCATCATTTGGTGGTTCACTTAACCGTAACGCGCGGTGATTGGGATGCCTATTTCCGAGAGGTGGAGTATGAGGGCGGCGCGGAAGCCCTGGCCCGGGCCTGCCGGGCTAGGGCGGGCGAAATCGGCCCGGACTACGATGGTTTGCCGCTGATCCGCCGTGTGCTAGAGCGCTCGCAGGCGGTAATTGTTCACAGCCGCTATGTGGCCGAGCAGGTGCGTGCAGCGGGTTACGGCGGACCGGTGGGCGTGGTACCCCACGGCGCCTGGATTCCGGCGGTCAGCGGTTTTCCTTACCGCCACAAATTGGGATTGGATGAAACCATCCCGCTGGTGGGGATTTTCGGCTTCCTCAAGCCTTACAAGAGAATTACCGAAGCGCTGCACGTGTTTCGCCGCCTGGTGCGCCTGGAGCCGCAAGCGAAGATGATCCTGGTGGGTGAGCCGCACCCGGACCTGCCCATCACGCCGCTCATCCGGAGACTTGAGCTAAAGGACAGCGTGCGGTTGCTGGGATTTGTCCCGATTGAAGATTTCACCGGCTACATGGCGGCTTGCGACATTGTTCTGAATTTGCGCTATCCGACCGTGGGCGAAACCAGCGGCAGCCTGCTGCGAGCGCTCGGGCTGGGCCGAGCGGTGGTCGTGTCCGACGTAGGCGCATTCCGGGAGTTGCCCGAGGATATCTGCCTGAAGGTCCCGGTCGACGCTAACGAGGAAGAAGTTTTATTTGAGTATTTGAATCTGCTGGTTGCGCAGCCCACTCTTGCGCGCCAAATGGGGGAGCGTGCTCGGCAATGGGCCGTGCGCGAGTGCCGCTGGGAGGTGGTGGCTCAAAAGTACTTGAGCTTTCTTGAACAGGTGGCGGCGGGGACCGCCGGCTTTGCCAGCGCGGCTACTGAGGCCGGCTCGCCTAAGCAAGACTTTTCAACTACCGCTCGCCCTAAAGTGCCGGAACCCCAGGCCGTCGAAGAAGAGTATATTCTGGGCTGGGCGCAGGGCGATGCGGACCGGGCCTATATCGAGACTCATTTGAGCCGGCTGGAAAAAACTCTTTCGCTGATTCCCCCTGGCGGGGCCGAAGACCGCATTCTTGAAATGGGCGCCTACCTGCAAATCACTCCGGCGCTAAAGACGCGCTTGGGATATGGGGAGGTGCGAGGCTGCTATTACGGACCGGCTGGTAAGGTCGACCACAAGCGGGTAGTCTCAGCCGCAGGGGAAGTCTTCGAGTGCGATCTGGACTTATTCGACGCCGAAAAGGATGTCTACCCTTATCCGGACGAATACTTTGCAACCGTACTTTGCTGTGAGGTGCTCGAACACCTGGCCGTCGATCCCATGCACATGCTGGCGGAGATCAACCGCGTGCTCCGCCCCGGCGGGCGCCTGGTACTGACAACACCGAACATAGCTTCATTGCGAGCAATATCGGCGCTGCTTTTGGGCTACCATCCCGGGCTTTTTTCGGTTTATTTGAAACCTTCCAGTGAACCCTCCGGCGAAGCGCGCCACCACCGGGAATACACACCCATTGAAATTCACCTGCTCCTGGAAGACGCAGGTTTTGAAGTCGAGCGTCTGGAGACCGGACCATTCCGCCAGGCGCCGGCGCCGCAACTGGCCTGGGTGCGGCACCTGCTGGAGCGTTACCGCCTCTCGACCGAACTGCGCGGCGAAGGCATCTACGCCGTGGGAAGGAAGAAAGGCGCGGTCAAGAACCGTTTCCCAGAATGGCTCTATAGCCCTTCGGAACAATGAATATTGCCTATAGCGATATTGAAATAACGGATGCAGGCAGTGGGCGGCTGCTGTTGCGCTTTCGGGTGAAGAACCTGAGCGGCGAGTTCTGGCGCCGAATGGAAGGATATAGTTTTGGCAGCCAGATTTTCGATCCCGAGACTTACCTCTATATCGAAGAAGGAAAGCGCGTGTGGCCGGAAAAGGATATTGCGCCGGGCGAGTGGACTTCGCTGGAGCTGCCGCTCGAGTTGCCGTCGCAGCCAGGCCGATATCACGTTTATGTTTCGCTGATGCGGGAGGGAGCGGGCTGGTTCTATGCGCACAACTGGCCGTTTCTTTTGGTGGAGGCCACGGTTGCAGACGGCAGGCCGGTCGCCTGGAGCGTACGTGTGACAACAGCCCGGGCGCTCAAGGCGGCCATCGCCTGGCGTAGCGCAGAACGGGCGCTGATCTACCCGTTTCGAACCGTCTGGCGCCATCGCTCGCTCATTCGCTCTATGGTGCGGCGTGACATTCTGGGGCGCTATCGCGGGTCTTTCGGCGGGCTTTTCTGGACTGTGCTGAATCCGCTGCTGTTGATGGCGACTTACTTTTTCGTTTTCGGCGTGGTGCTGCGGACACGCTTTGCGGGCGATCCGAGCCGGTCCGGCTTCGTGCTTTATTTTTTAGCCGGCATGCTGCCCTGGTTGCCGTTTAGTGAAGCCGCCGGACGCGCGCCTACGGTCCTGGTCGAGCACCGTAATTTCGTTAAGCGTCTGGTTTTTCCGCTGGAGACGCTGCCGGTGAACCTTACGGCAGCCGGGCTGGTGACCCAGGCTTTCGCCGTGGCGATCTTTCTGGCGTTATTGCTCGCGGTGCGCGGCGCGATTCCACTGGCGGTGCTGTGGCTGCCGGTGCTGATTTTGCCGCAGGTAATGTTCACGCTAGGCGTGTGCTGGTTTTTAGCGGCGCTAGGAGTCTATGTTCGCGATTTGGGCCAGATCAACGGTTTTCTGCTGACATTGTGGTTTTTCCTGACTCCGATCTGCTATCCGGAGGCCTCGCTGCCCGAGGCGGCGTTGCCGTTGCTGGCGAAGAATCCGTTGTTTGTGCTGGTGCGCGGCTTCCGCGAGGTTTTGCTTGAGGGGCGCGCCCCGCAGGCAGCGCCGCTGGTGAAGTTGTGGATTTTGGCGACAGGGGTTTTCATTATTGGCCACGCTTGGTTTTACCGCTTGCGGCGCACCTTTGCCGATGTGATCTAGAAGGCGGCGTCACTCCCTCTCCGGCAGCCCGATCGCATCCAGATCATCTCCCGGCGCAAGGTAGCCTTCCCGGCCGTCGATGCGAACTTTCAAGAAAATGTCCTCGGAAACGCCCAGCCAAATCTCGTCGTCGCTGTCATCCCAGATGAGATCGCCTTCGGCCCATAAGATTTCAATCTTTGATGCCGGCCCCACCTTAACTCGCCTGGGCTTGCCGGCTTCCTCAGTTGCGGCGGGGTACAAGTCCACCTCAACATTTTCTGTGACCGGGCGCCGCTCGCATTCAACCTTCCAGCGGCCGCGCTTGGGCAGATAGGCCAGGGCAAAAGATCTCCAGTCCCACCTGACCAGCATGGGGACGACAACTGAAAACCGCCCGTTCCAGACCTTGAAATTCAAAACGTCCCCCTTCAGCCTCTCATCCCAAGACGCCGCCACCGGCTGCCCCGGGGCTTGTTCCGCCACCGCTCCTTCGATTGAAACGGGCTTGCCGAAATCCGCCAACTTATCTTCTGCCCATCCGAGCAGTTGCCAGCTCCGGCTGCCGGGCGGCGCGGCTGGCAAGGTGCTGTAAGTAATCAACAGGCCTTCGCCTTCACGGCCTTTCACCGGCGCCACTTCCACCGAGGTAGTTTCCGCAAAGCGATCGCCTTCGATTTGATAGGCCAGCCTCCGTTCCCAGAGCGTTGAACCTTCAGCTTCACGAAACCGCACCGCCGAGACGGTTTGGCGCAATTCACCGGGGCCTGTCAGGCGGGCCACTTCCGCGACCGCTTCAAAACGGCGCGCGCCGAGCTCGAAAACGCCCAGCGATTTCTCGGCGATTTCCGGAACAGGCTGCGCTTGGGTTGCGCCAACGGCTACCGCCAGCAAAACAGCAATTAATCCCTGCATGCCTGGTTACAATGTATCAATATCGACAATGCCGGAGCTGCCTGAAGTCGAAAGTGTTGTACGTGTGCTGGCGCCTCGCATCACCGGGCGCCGTCTGCAAAGAATAGACGTCGCCAGCCGCAAGCCGTGGGCGCGCATGATAGGGCCGGCCGAGGGCCAGCAGGTGCGGCGCGTTCGCCGCTACGGGAAGTACATTCTTTTCGATCTGGATGAGGGGCTGCTGGCCGTCCACCTGGGCATGACGGGCAAGCTATTAGTGAATGCCGATCCGGGACCGCACGCCAGGGCGGTGCTGGTTTTTGACGGCGTTAATGTCGTTTATGACGATGTGCGCCAGTTCGGCTCCATGCGCTGGTTGCCCCACGAGCCGGAAGGGCTGGGGCCGGACGCGCTTGAGGTTGCGGCCGCCGATTTTGCAAGAATGCTCCTCGCCCGCAAAGGACGCATTAAAGCTTTGTTGCTCAACCAGGCTTTTCTGCGCGGGCTAGGAAACATTTATAGTGATGAAGCCCTTTTTAGGGCCGGTATACATCCGCTGGCCGAAGCCGGGCGTCTCAGCCGCCGGCGCATCCTTCGCCTGCATAGCGCAATCAAGCAGGTGCTTGAGCAAGCCATCGCCAAAGGCGGCAGCTCGATTTCCGACTACCTGGATCCGGACGGCCGCCGGGGCTGGTTTCAGATTGAGCACCGCGTTTACGGGCGCGCCGGAGAACCGTGCAAGCGCTGCGGAGCAAGAATCAGGCGCATTCTGGTCGCTCAGCGCAGCACACATTTTTGCCCGCAATGCCAGCGGAAATGACACCGCTCAGGGCTGGATGGCTGCGTTTGCAGTGCGGCTTCTCAGGCACTCCCGTAAATGTGCGCCCAGCGCGGAGACGGCGGGTTCTTGAAGAATTGCGCTTCCGCGACCGGGCGTCTCAATGCAATGTATTGGCCCCTCAACGATCTGACTCCAGAAGGCATAGGGGTCTTGCCCAGGCTCGTCCCTTCCTTTAAAAAACACCAGTTCACCATGATACTTGCGTGGTTGCCAGCGGCGGCTGGCCTCCAATAGCAGCGCCCGGGCATGGCGGTGCAGCAGCGCGGGCGGGACGGACAGTCCGAAGGCATGCATAAGCCTGCCGATGTACGATGCCCCCAGATCCTGGGTGCGGTCCTTGCGGAAGCGGAGCCGCTCGCGAGCGTACCTAAAAATATTCAGGGGCGTAAACGGCCCCAGGCGGCGAAGGTGAAACCGCAGGCTTGAACGCAAGCTGCCCGTAAGGCGCCAGACGCCGTCGGTGTTTATTACAGCCAGTAATCCGACCTTCTCGCCTTCGCTTTCCAGTTGGCAGGCGCATTCAAAGGCCAGATAGGCGCCCAGGCAGAAACCGCCTAGTAAATACGGGCCATGCGGCTGGAGGCTTCGGATTTCGGTCAAGTACGTTGCGGCTAACTCTTCAAGGGTGGGAGGTGCTGCCGCCCAACTCTCCGACAGAGGGTATTGGACTCCGAAAACGGGTTGGTCCGGCGCCAGATGCCGCGCCAGATCGCGGTAGAAAAAAACTTCGCCGCCGTTGGCGTGGAACAGGAACAGAGGCGGGCGGCTACCTGAGGCTGCCAGCGGCGCCAGAGAAGACCAGCGCACTGTGTGGGTGCGGGTCTCTATCAGTTCCGCCAGCCTCTCGATGCTCGGGGCTTCAATCAGCGCGCCGGGCTGAAGGCGCACTCCTGTCGCGCGCTCCAAACAATGCACCATTTTCACCGCGAGAATGGAATTGCCGCCCAGATCGAAAAAATTATCACTCAGGCCTATCTCATGTACGCCTAACAGCTCTTCCCAGAGGCGTTTAATCTCTGCTTCCACGCGCGAAAGCGGCGCGCGGTGCGCGCAGGCTGTGGCCTCCTCCCCGCGTCGCGGCGGGGGTAGCAAGCGGCGGTTTACTTTTCCATTTGTCGACAGAGGCAGTTCCTTAAGCATTACCCAATCGGCCGGCGTCATGTAATGAGGCAGCCGCGCGCGCAGGAAGGATTTTAGTTCCGCCACGTTCAGTCCGGCTGAGCCGGCGGGCACGATGTAGGCTGCCAGCGCTTGCTCGCCGGCCGTAGGTTCCCAAACCTTCACCGCAGCCTGCTTTACCGCCGGGTGGCTGAGCAAGACTGCTTCTATTTCCCCCAGCTCCACCCGGTAGCCGTGAAGTTTCACCTGGTCGTCGTTGCGGCCGATGAATTCAATATTTCCGTCGGGCCGGTACCGTCCCAGGTCGCCGGTCAGGTAAAGGCGTGCGCCCGCTTCCGCATGAAACGGATTTGAAATGAATCGCTCGGCGGTGAGGTCCGGACGGCGGAAATATCCTCGGGCAAGGCCGGCACCCCCGATACAAATTTCGCCAGTCACGCCTACCGGCACAGGTTGGCGGTGGCGGTCGAGGATATATATCTCCATGTTGGCGCCGGGGCGGCCAATGGGGACGGACGCCTCGTACCGGCCGCGGCGGCAGGCGAAAACGGTGGCGGCGACGGTTGCCTCAGTCGGGCCGTAGAAATTATAAAGTTCCGCTCTCAGGCGAGCCTGGAAGCGCTCGGCCAGGGCCGGCGGCAGCGCTTCTCCAATGGCGAATACTTTACGCAATGCGGCACACGCTTGGAAATTTCCTTCCTCAAGCAACAGGTTTAGCACCGAAGGAACTATGAAAAGGATGGAAACTTGGCTTTGGCGCATTAATTCAGCAAGACCGCATGGATCGGCTTCTGCGCCGGCGTCGGCTACGACCAGCCGCGCGCCGGCCGCCAGCGGAAGAAAAAGCTCTACGACCGAAAGATCAAACGAAAGCGAAGACTTCAGCAAGAAGACATCCCCCAGCCCCGCGCTGCAAAGCTGGTTCATCCAGCGCAGAAAGTTTGATAGGCTGCGATGGGTGATCATGACGCCTTTGGGCCCGCCGGTCGAGCCTGAGGTGAAAATCACATAGGCCAGATCATCCGGCGACGGTTCAACGGCAGGAGGCTCGTCCCTTTCCTTAGCGAGCGAGGTCCAGTGAGGGTCCAAGCAAACTAAATGCGTATCCAAGCCTTGCAGGTGGGGCGCATAGTCAGGATCGGCAAGAATGGCTGCCGGCCGGGCCTGTTCAAGAATTGTCTTTATTCGGGGAAGGGGATGAGAGAGTTCAAGCGGAAGATAGGCGGCCCCGGCTTTAAGCACCCCGACAATGGCGGCCACGGCTTCGGGCGAGCGCCGCATGGCGATAGCCACCAACTGATCAGGGCCGGCACCCAGTTGCAGCAGCCGATGCGCCACTTGATTTGCGCGGCGGTCAAGTTCCCCGTAGGTTAAAGCGCCGCCTGCGCCGTTGACGGCCGGCCGGTGAGGATCCGCCGCCACTTGGCGAGCAATGAGCTGCGGGGTGGAAAGATCGTCCGGCCACTTGACGCCGGTATTGTTCCAGTCGACCAGCAACTGCTGCTTTTCAGCCGGGCTCAGCATGGGCAAGGTCCAAATGCATTGACCGGGCTCTTCCGTGAAGGCCTCTAGCAGTTGCCGGTAATGGGTTAGCATGCGCTCGGCGGTGGCAGGTGAGAATGAATCTTGGTTCACGGTCAGCTTGCACCTGAGGCGTCCGTCGCCCTCGGCGGCTTCCAGGCTAAGATCGAGCCCGCCGATCAACCCTAAGTCCAAATCCAGCAGGTCGAAACGGATCAAGGCGGTTTCAACCGCCGGCCGCGGCGGAATATTGCGGAGCTGGAACATGGCTTGGAAAAGCGGCCAGCGATCAGCCGGTCGTTCTATGCGCAGCGCCTCAACCAACTTCACCAGCGGCACATCCTGATTTGAAAGTGCTTCAAGTGTTGTTTGGCGCGTGCGCTCCAGGAGTTCGCCGACCGTGGGGTCGTCCGATAGATCGCCGCGGAAGGGCTGAATATTAATGAAACATCCGATGAGCGCCTCAAACTCGCTACGGCCTCGAATGGCTGAAGGCACGCCCACCAGGAGGTCTTCCGCCTCTGTGTAACGCGCCAGTAAGGTTTGGAAGGCGGCCAGCATCAACATGAACAAAGTTACGCGATGCCGGCGCGCCGTTTGTTTAAGCTTTGCGGCGAAATGCGCCTCTAGATCCAGCCGAGAGGTCACGCCCGCACGACCGCCGGCCTTGGTGGCGCTGTGATCCTGGGAGAGCGGCAGCGTTGCAGGCGGATTGGCCAACTTTCGCCGCCAGAAGTCCACCTGACGCTCAAATTTCTCTCCTGTCATCCGTTCGGCCTGCCAGAGCGTGTAGTCGCGATATTGGCACTCCAGTTGCCCAAGCGGCGACGGGCGTCCCTGAGAGAAGGCTTCATAGAGAACCTGAAGTTCGTTAAGAAAGATTTTTTCCGACCAGCCGTCGAAGATGATGTGGTGCATAGGCACGACCAGCCAGTGTTCGTGGCTGGATAGCCGCAGCAATTCCACCCGAACCAGCGGGCCGTTTTCCAAATCAAAAGTTTTCAGGCACTCGGCGCGGGCGAAGCGCCGTGCCTCTTCAAATTGGGACCCCTCGGCAAGAGCGGTCAAATCGGTCAGCCTAAAAGGGAGCTGAGCGGGGGGAAGGATCTTCTGGCAGGGCACGCCTCCGGTGGACGGGAAGACCGTACGCAGCACTTCGTGCCGGGCGGCGATTTCATCCAATGCGCGCCGCAGGGCGGCAATGTCCAAAGCGCCGCTCAGGCGTAAGGCAACAGGCCGGTTGGAAATAGGGTCGGAGGGGTCGATTTGATGGAGCAACCACGCCCATTGTTGCGCCGCCGAAAGCGGTACGGATTGCTCAGCCATGGCAATTAGATCGTCTATTGATTCTCGAGCAGCTTTGCGAGCATGGCAGCCTGCTCGCCCAGATTACGGCAACTGAAAAAGGCGGCCAGCGGCAACTCCACACCGAGTCTTTCCCGGATTCTGACCACGACCTGAGAAGCCAGCACTGAATCTCCGCCCAGAGCCAGGAAATCATCTTCGCGGCTGACGGAGTCAATCCTTAGTACTTCAGACCAGATTGCGGCAAGCCGCCTTTCCGTTTCCGTTTGGGGCGGCTGCGCGGCGTCCGGCGCAGCCACGCGCAATATTTTTCCGCCGCTTAGTCCAAGTTTTTCCGCCAGTCCGATGCGCTGCGGCTTTCCGGTCGGCCCCTTAGGGATTTCATCCAGAAATACAATCTGCCGAGGGATTTTAAAATCCGCCAGCCGGTCGCTCAAGAATTTCTGCAACTCGATTGCACTAGCGGAGGCGCCCGGCGCCAGCACAACCGCGGCGCCGACTTCTTCGCCCAACCGGGCGTCGGGGATGGGAAAGGCCAGCGCTTGGGCGACGGCCGGGTGTTCCAGAAGCGCTTCATCGATTTCGCGCGGGCTGATCTTTTCCCCTGCCCGGTTGATCAATTCCTTTAGCCGGCCGGTCAGCATTAAATACCCGTCGGGGTCGAACCGGCCCTGGTCGCCGGTGCGGAACCATCCGCCGGTGAAGGCTGCGCGATTGGCGGCTTCGTTTGACTCGTAGCCGGAGGTCACGTTAGGTCCGCGGATCGCAATCTCGCCGGTTGCGCCCGGCTCGAGCGGCTGTCCGTACTCGTCCAGGACGGCCACCTGGGTGCCGGTCGGCAAACCCACGCTGGCCGGCTTGCGAATACGTGGCGGCAGCGGATTGGAGGCGATCTGATGCGCTGCCTCAGTCATTCCATAAGATTCGATGACCGGCGCTGAGAAAACTTTCTCCAGCTCTTCCATCAACGTGGGGGCCAGCGGGGCTGAGCAGGAACGGATGAACCGCAGCCGTACTCCGCTAAGAGCTGCGGGATCCCGGCGCAGTTGCGCCAGAATCGACTGGTGCATGGCGGGGACCGCCGTATACCAGGTTGGCGCGAATTCGCGCATCCAGCCCGGAACCAGCCCCGCCTGGAAGCCGGGAGTGCAGACAATGCTGGCTCCGGCTTGAATGGTCGCCAGCAGTGCGCCAACCAGCCCGTGCACGTGGAACAAGGGCATGATGTTCAAGACTCTATCGGCGGGCGAAAGCGCGAGGCTTTCGGCAATGTTTCGCGCCGAGGACAAAAGATTCCGCTGAGTCAACGGGACCAGCTTGGGCCGGCTGGTGGTGCCCGAAGTGTGCAGCAACAGCGCTATATCGTCTTGCCCGGCGAAACCGGCTGGGCCGTTTGATCCGGCGCTCAGCCGAAACTTGCCGGCCGATTCCTCCGCTACAAGTTCGAGCACCCGTAGCCCCAATTGCCGCGCCGCCTCGACCGCCGGTGAACGGCTATTTTTCCCTACCACCAGCGCCGTGGCCTTAAGATCCCGGAGGTAGAAGCTGAATTCCTCGCTCTGATAGGCCGGATTCAAGGGAGCACAGGCGGCGAAGGTTGAAATGGCGAGGAAGGCTGTTGCCGCCTCCGGCCCGCCGTCAAGCACCAGAGCCAAGCGATCCCGGTGACCGAAGCCGAGGTTTTGAAGCTGCGCTGCGGTTAAGCAGACCTGCTCGTACAGACCTGCGTAACTTAGCGCCGGCCGGCCCGGCGCCAGAATGGCCGGCGCATTGGGATTGTCACGCCGGCGCCGCTGAAGCCATTCGGCCAGATTGAGAGGATCACGATCACTCGAGCTTTTCACGCCGTAATTCGGCCCCACAGAATCAGTATCGCCACTCCCATCCGCCTTTGCCACGCAATGGCACAAACCGGCAACCGGTCACAGAGCGAACCATAATCTGGCCCTGGTTTTTGGTAACGACTTGGAGGTCCTGTTCCCAGGAGGAGCCTACCGGAACGACCATTTTGCCAGGATCCTTCAGCTCGGCCAGCAAAGCTTCCGGCACCTCGGGGGCGGCGGCCGCGACCGAAATCGCATCGTAAGGGGCGTACTCAGGCCAGCCCTGGGAGGCGTCCCCGCAAAAAACCAGAACGTTTCCATCCAGCCCCGTCAGGCGCAGATTCGCTTTGGCTGTTTCCGCAAGCTCGGGTATGATCTCAACGGCAATGACTTGCGCCGCCAGTGCGCCTAGCACGGCGGCGTGGTAGCCGCAGCCGGCGCCCACTTCGAGCACGGTTTCGTTTCCCTTAAGCTCCAGGCACTCCGCCATGAGCGCGGTTATATAGGGTTGCGAGATGGTCTGCCCGTACCCGATCGGAAGCGGTTCGTCTTCACAACTTAAGTGCCTGCTCTCTGAGGGAACAAACAGCTCGCGTGGAATCCGGCGCATGGCTTCCAGCACGCGGGGATCGCGTATGCCGCGCGCTTCAAGCTGGCGCGCGACCATTTCCCGGCGGCGCGCCGGCCAGTCAATGTCGGAGGCCGAAGCGTTCACCGTAGTTGTCTCCTGTATTGGACTTCAAGACTGAACAGCCCGTTTTCATCCCTTACAGCCACCAGCGACCACTGGCGGCTGAGGTTCCATTCAACTCGCACTAGTTGCTGTTGTTCCTGCGCCAGATTGGTTACGTAGGTCAAGGTAATATCACGCGAAATCTGCTGCTCTAGGGTGAGCTGGGCCTCCGGGTTGTTGCCGAGCCCGGTGAGCTGTGGATCGATTTTGATGCGGCTGACTCCGAAAAACCTTTGCAGGCGCCCGGCGACCGGCGCCGCCAGCACCTGCCCGACCAGGCTGCCTGCGCCAATTTGCTGCCAGCTTTGGTCTTGCTGCGCCTGCCGGGCAAGCACCGCCGGATCAGCCGAAGGCGCTCGCCCTACGGCCAGCAGAGCAATGATCTCTTGGACTTCCAGCGGAGGGTCGGAACGGTAGCTAAGGCTGAGACGGTCCGGCGGACCGGTGAGGCTCAAGGTTACATCCACACCGCGCACGCGGGTTTCAAGATCCAGGCTGAGCACGGGTTCGAGCCTAGCCGGATTGAGAAAAGAAAGCTCGCCCCGGCTGATCGTATAGCGTGTCCCAAGGAAGTTCACCTCTCCCTGGTTCACCGTTACCCGGCCCAGCAAAACCGGCTTGGTGGGCGTGCCGCGCAATCGCATGGCGGCTTCGATTTGAACATCCCGCGTCAACACGGTGTCGAAGCGGGCGTTGGGTGCGGCGGCGATGCGAACATCGAGCTGCATGCCCCGTAATAATTCGTTGGTCGCGGCCGGCGTAACCAGCGGCTGGGAGGTGCGGGTAAGCGCGGCTGCCAGGTCGACGCCCGGCGATACCGCTGAGCGGAGGACCGTTACTGTGCCGCTCAGCAAGCTCCGGCTGGATGTGCCGGTCAAGTTTACTGCCGCATCTAAGGTGGTGCTTACGCCCTCCGGATAGCGCACCCGCACTTGAGCGGCTTTAGCCTGTAGCCGGTAGGTCATTTGCCGTTGAGAAAAGCCTACATAGCCGCTGATGGTAAGCGTGCCGCCGCCGGTTTGGGCACGGAGCTGCTCAATTACCGCGCGGTCGCGGTAGAGGAGAATTACGCCACTGGCGTCCTCAAGCCCGTTAGGCAGATCACTCAAATTCAACGAGGCTTTTTTAAACTCCAGCCGCCCGTAGAACTCAGGCTTGGGCCACGGGCCGCGAATTGTGGCTTCCACCAGCGAGTCGCCCGCGGCGGTTATTCCCGGCTCCAGGCCGTTAATGAACGACAAATCAATTCGGCCCCGCAGGCGCAAGTCAACCATATTTTGCCGGTTGCTCAGATCCATGCCGCCGGTGATGTTCACGCTCATATCCGGGCCGGCAAAAGAGGCGCTAACCACGCGTACGGTTTTGCGTGTTGCCGCAAGGACAACCACTCCGGCACTGCGCAAGCCGTGAACTGCCGTTTTGATCCCCGGTGGCGGAAGGATTTCCACTCCGGGCAGCTCCAGGCGAGCACGCCAACTGGCCGGCTCAAGCGCCGAGCCTGAAAAATAGATCACACCCCCGGCTTGAATATCCGCCTGAAGATTGGGCAGAACGCCTTCACCCAACGCCGTTTTCAAGCGGCTCCAGGTGATACGCGAAAAACTGATTTCTCCGGTAAAAGGATAAGCGCCCTGAAGCCGGCCTGTAGCTGTGCCGCGCAACTTTGAACCGAAAAACTCACCTGTCGCCGCCAAACGGAGTTGGCCGGAGTTGTTTTCCACACTCAGCTCAAGCGAACCCGCTGGACGGTCCGAGTACAGCACGCGTGCCGCGGAAAGCTTGCCCTCAAGAGCCGAAAGCCGCAGCTCTGCATCATTTACCGAAACTTTTCCTCGAAGCTGGAGTTCCAGGCGGGCTTGGAGAATTTCCGGCAACTTGATTTCAGGCCGTAGCAGATCCAAGGCAACACCCTGCGCGGTAATTTCGAAACCTAGCTCGCCGTTGCGCCAGTTATCCGGCGCATGCCGAAAAGCTCCGCCGGCGTGCAAACGGCCTTGCCCCGCCACTCTGGCCTCGAGCGATTCGATACGAAGCGCGCCCGGCGCATAGGCAAAAACCGTCTGGAGGCTTTCGAAACGACGCCCGTAGAGCGCTCCCGCGGCTGCTTCCAACCGTCCGGAAAGTTGGGGACGCCCGCGGGTTCCGCCCAGACGTAATCTGCCGGCTAGCGTACCGGCGGCAGGCAACGCCGATTTTATTTCAGCCGCCAGCTCTTCCAGCGGCAACCCCTTAAAGGTGAGCTCTGCGGAAATTGCGCTCGCCTCCTCCAGCCTCCACTGGTTAAGTTCGGCACGGAGGTCGCCCTCGATGCGGGCGCTTCCGCGTTGAAGTAAAAGATGCCTTAGGTATAGACCTGCTTCGGAAAACAGGTACTCCGCTGTGACTCTTTCCAAGCGGCGGCCTGCAAGGTTCAGATTGGATACTTCCAGCCGGCCGCTTGCGCGCGGGGATTCCAGCCCGCCGCCGAGGATGCCGCTTAAACGAGCCGTTTCGTAGCTTAGGCCGGCGGGCAGCAATTGCTCGAGAGGGATTCGGGCAAAGGCGACCGCCTTCGCCAAATCTTGATAGTCACGCGATACGATTTCAAACGAAAGCTGCCGGTCCGAACGGCTGGCAAGACGTACCTCGGTTGTAGGGCCGGCTAAATATGAATCGCCGAATTCGACGCTTCCGGAGTTCGGATGGGCCGTAAGTTCGATATTGCCGCGCACGGGCGCGCCGGTTTCGGCTGGATCGATAGACAGTTTTCCGCTCAGCGCGGAAACCGTCAGGCGGCTGTTGCGCAGCACGCCCTCCAGGCTCACCGGACCGGAGAGCAGTCCATCCCAGGGGAGCGCAGGTACGGCGGAAACCGAAGTCAGCTCTGACAATTTCAGCTTTTCGATTTGCCCCGACGCCAGCAGACTCCCTTGAGCATCGGTCTTAATTACGCCGTTGAAGCGTCCGCCTAAGGCCAGCGCCGACAGGTGTTCCAGCTCGATGCCTGCGGGCGAGGCAAACAAATTCGAAGCTAGCCGAGCCACGCTGATTCGCCGGCGGCCGGCGCCAAGCGTAAGGCCGGTGCTGGAGATGCGTCCTCTCAGATCGTAGCCGGCGCCGCTCAGGTAGCTGAATTCACCTTTGAGATTCAGGTCGCCGGCGGCGAAATCCCCAGCGCGGGCAGCGGCCAGCAACTCAGTCAGAGCCAGGCGAGAGGAAATCGTCAGGTGCGCCCGCGGTGCGCGCAAAAGGTCTTCAACCGTGCCGCTTATTTCCGCTTGCGAAGCGTCGCTGCTGAGAGCGACCCGCCGGAGCACCAGCCGGCGCGGCTCCAGCAGGAGGGAAGCATCGGCGCTGAAGGCGGGCGGCGCAAAACCGGCGGCCGTCAGGCGCAGTCGCCGGAAACTCAATTTGCCGCTCTGACGCCTTCCGGCGGGGTCGTAGGCCAAGCTACATAGAAAATCCTCTCCTTCTGCTTCAAGCGGCGTGCGCTGGTCGTTCACCTGCAACCATCCGTTGTGAATCTGGAAATTCCCTACGGCCAGAGCCAGCCATTTTTCAAGAGGATCTTGCCTGCGGAAGACCTCCGGCTCAGGCAGATTGGTGCGGCCGTCCTCGTATATCCGTATATGGAGGGCCGGTTTTTCCAGCACCAGAGATTCGATGTTCACTTCGCGCCGCAGCACCGACAAGATGCGCAAGCCCACCTTTACCGAAGCGGCGCGGAAAAGCGGCGGATCGGCAGGCGCTTCGCGGCCGCGCAGCACCAAATCGCGAAGTTCGGCCGTAAGATTGCGCCAGTTGAAACTATAGGCGCCCATAGCGATGCGGCCGCCCGAGTGGCGCTCCAGTTCGGCTATGATTCGCACGCGCACCAGCTCGGAGAACCACTCCGTGCGAACCACCAGTACTCCCACCGCCAGTAACAGCAGGATTGCGCCCCAGGCGATCCACGCCCAAAATAATGTGCGGCGAACGCTCACCGGAACGCCTCCGGGATGAATTGAATCCGCACCCTGCTCTTGGCCTCCTTCAGCCACTGATCCAACAGCAGGTTAACTCTTTCGGCGCGCAACGCTTCGCCGATTTCCGCCCGGACTTCTTCAAATGGCGGCGGTGGTTGCTTACTGCGCAACTGCCACTGGCGGGTGAACTCTCTGGAATAGTACTGCTCTATTTCTTCGTCCGTAAGCTGAACCCCAGGGCCGAAACGCGCATCGATGAAACGCATGACTGCCAGTAATTCGCTCAGGTGTTCGCGTAACTCGGGCTCGCTCACCCCGGCCCGCCGCATAGCCTCCTCGTATTCTTCCCGGCTTGCGAACTTCTGCTTGCGAACGGCTTGTAGTTGTGCATCGACCTCCGCCTCAGCTGGCGCCGGGTAGTTGCCGAGTTGCATTTCCTCAAGTACCAGAACTCTTTCAACGAGGCGTTCCGCCGTCCGGCGCCGGTTTTCAGCACTAAAGTCCGCCTTGCTGCCGTCCAGAAAAGCGCTGAGCCGGATCTCCTTCAAGATATCGCTCTCGGTTATGGCGTGTAAGCCTACTGAGGCTGCCAGTCGGTCAAGTATTACCTGAGGCCGGCAAATGCTGGCGGTGAGGAGAATCGAAATCAGCGTAAGCCAGCCGCGCATTAGAAACTCTGTCCGAGGGAGAAATGGAACTGAAAGCGGTTTATCCGCTGGTCAGACTGCTCGCAAGCACCGACGATCGGCAGTTGCTGGCCCGGCCGGCAGCCGGCAAAGCGGGGAGTATTGGGGCCGAAAGCCAGATCGACGCGAATCGGTCCCACCGGCGTACGGTATCTTATGCCTACCCCGATGGCGTGCACCATATAGTCAAAATCCTGCTTGTTCCGCTGGCGTAGCCGGAAGGAAATGTTCTCCAGGTCGGAATAAACGTTGCCGGCATCGTGAAATAATACGCCCCGTATATTCGAACCGTACAACGGGAAGCGCAGCTCCGTGCCGAAAGCCAGTAGAGCTTTTCCGCCCAGGGGGAATCCGGTGACGAGGTCGCGCGGGCCGGCTTGGTTTTCAGGAAAAGCCCTCAACGAAGAGGCACCGCCGGCAAAGAAGCGCTCCGGCAAAGGGATGTCCTGGGGGCTGGGGGGAAGCTCAGGCCGGGACCGAAGCGATTGCATGGCGCCCAACGACAGGCTGCGGGCCAGCACCAAGCCTCGGCCAAGCGGATGATAGGTGGAGTTACGCGCCAGCAGCCTTAAGTAATCCGTCTCGGAGCCGAATATCCGGCTGGCCGAGCTCAGGTCGACCGAGTTGTAGGTTCCGCGGCGCGAGTCGGTCGGATCGTCACGCCGGTCGTCCACATAGCTTGCCGACAGCGCTCCCACGCGGACGGGCTGGGAGAGGAAGGGGATCAATTCCGGCCGGATTTTCAGGGTTCCTTGATCCACGCTGACGCGCCGGTAGGCGAAGCGAAAAAAGAAAGTCTTCGAACGGGTCCAACGGTAGGCAAGCTGGGTGGAACCCTCCCAGCGGCGGGCGGAGAAGGTTCTGACGTTGCGCGAGGCGTCGAACATCGTGGTGAACGTAAGGTCCAACTTGCGGCTCCCAAATGCTTGCGGCGCCGAATAGGAGATCAGGGCCCGTTGCTGTAGATTCGACACCCGGCTGCGCAGGCTTATGGTGTGGGCCCTCCCCCAGAAATTGAGCCGGCTGATATCGAAGGAGACGCGCGGGCTAAAGCCCGGCTGTCCGGCCGGAGCTTCTAGGGAGGTGCGGCTGCCGCCTATGCGCGCCAGCTCGGCGCCGAAACCGAAGGCCAGGGAATATTTGCGCGATTCTTCAACTTGAAGCAATACAAATTTGTTGCGTTCTTCTCCTTCCGGATTCTGCAATACCGTATCAACTTTGGCAAAAATGCCGAGCTCATATAGCCGCCGCTGCGTTTCGAGCAATTCCGCTTGAGAAATCGGTTCGCCGGGCCGCAGCGTTATGCGTTTGCTCACCACTGGGGGGCGGGTCGTCACCAAGCCGGCCGGCAGCACTTCGCGCACAAAAAGCCGGGGTCCTTCATTGATTACAAAGCGCAGGTTCACCCGGCCGGGTTCGTCGGTTTGCTGGTACGACCAGTCAAACGACGTGCTGGGATAGCCGCGGTTGAAATAGTAGGCCAGGATGTTATCCCGGTCGGCGGCCACGTTGGCCTCGCTAAAGGGCTGGCCGGGGCCGGATTGAAGAATCGACTTTAATGCACTCAAGTGTTCGGGACTCGCTCCTTCAATCTGATTGTCGGCTATGATGGTTTGCGGTCCTTCATCCACATCGATAAACACTGCGACGTCACCCTGCCTGCCTTGGTAATCCGTTTCAACGCGGGAGGTTACCTTGGCCTCTCGAAAGCCGTTGGAGCGGTACAACTGTTCGATTGCTTCCAGGTCGCGTTTAAGGAGCAAGGCGCTGAAGCGCCCCTGGCGCATGTGTAATGACCGGGGCGCTATTAACATGCGCTCCCTTAGCGTCGCCAAGTCGAAATACTTGTTGCCGCGGATCACCAGATCGGTAAGCCGGTAGCGGGGCCCGCGCTGGATATGGTAAAGGATGTCCAGGCGCTGCTCACCCTGAGGCTTCATCTCGAAGTCCACTTTGGCTTCGAAAAAACCTTGCGTTTGGAGATATTCGGTTAAATTTCGCGCGCCTTCCGCCAGCAGGTCACGGCTGACGGTGTGCTCCTCAAAAACAGGGAGCGAGCTGCGGAGCCGGCTTCGTGAAACCTTCGCTCCGGAGGTTTCAATATGCACCTGCGGCCCGGCTTCGATCTCGATGATTGGCCGCTCGGAGCTCGGATCCAGGCCGCCGAATTGAACGCGCGCTAGCAGGTAATTACGCTCCTGGTAAGCGCGCGCTATGCGTTCGAGTCCACGCTGAACTCTGGCTTCGGTAATCGGACGCCAGCCAAACCAGCCTTTCCATCCGGTAAGCTTTACAATTTCGGATACAGTGCGCTTGGGTTGGCCGACAATGACCGGCTCAGAAAACCGGCTGCGCTTCCCGGGCTCGATTTCGAAGTGCACGTTCGCCTGTTGAGTGGTTGCCTCGAAGAAAAGATGAGAATTAATGAACGGCCGCAAGTAGCCGTTGGCCGCTAGCACCCGCCGTAGCCCGTCTTCGGCTTGCTTTAGATCTTCTTCAGGATAGAAAGGATTGCCGGAGGTTAGACCGGTCGCATTAACCAGTTGGGAAGCCGAAGGGGGTGCGTCAACGCCGGTTAGCGTGACCCGGCCCACGAACCAGCGGCCGCGCGTGAGGAACCGCACGGCGATGCCATCCGAGGCCTCGGATGCTTCTACGACGATGTCGGAATAGCGGCCTGTGGCAAAAAGCCTGTCTATGGCTGAGCGGATTTCACCAAGCCGAAGAGGGTTGCCCGCCCGGATGCGCACCAGATCCTGTAATTCTCCGAGCGCCAGTGGCTGTTGTGGGGGATCAAACTGAACGGCGGAAATCGGCCGGCCTTCCAGCAAGTTCGCTCCTGCCCTGGCCGTAAGGGCGGGAAATATCAAAACGAGTGGGAAAACCGACAGGATTCGCAGCACGAGCGACCGCACTTTCCTGCATCATAATACTCTATGCTGCACACCTGTGCCTTCGCCGTGTTGATTACGGCTGCCGGCTGCGGGAAACTGTGGACGTGGCTGAATTTTGTACCTGCGGCGCCGAGTTGGTGCCCGGCGCCCGCTTCTGTCATCTTTGCGGCAAGCCGCAGCGGCCGGAAGACTTAGCCGGTCCTGTGGCCGGTGAGGAGCCTTCGGAGGAAAAACCGGCTGCGGCTTCTGAGCCGGTCGCGCCTGAGATCGGTTTTCGCAATGCCACGGCTTTACGCGTGGCCATGCTCACCGGGGCGCTGGCGTTTCTGGCCACCTCGCTGCCTCTGCCGTCCGTGATTCGTTTGCTGCTGCTTATGGGCGCAGGCTTCTTTGCCGTTTACCTCTACCGCCGGCGCAGCGGCCAAGCGGTGGCCGTTCCAGCGGGCATACGCATGGGGTGGATAACCGGACTGTTCTGCTTCGTCCTTTTCACATTACTTTTCACTTTGAGCTTTTCTGCCCTAGCTCTGATGACCAAGGACGGGGGAATGTCCGTCTATCTTCGCGATCATTTGGCGGCCATGGGGATGCCGGAAGATAGCATCAAGCAGGCAATGGAGATTCTGGCCAGTCCCTGGCAGATGCTAGGCATGCTGGCCTGGTTGTTTCTTACATCCACATTCTTGCCGGCTCTGGGCGGGGCTATCGGCAGCCGCTTGCTGGAGCGGCGTTAGTCCACTTCGACGGCTACCGGCGCCTGGCTGAAGCGTTTGACGATGGCTACACCCCCAAAAACCACCAGCATTGCGCCCGCTTCCCACCAGCCGAACGGCTCCCGGTAGAACATCCAGCCTAACCACACCGCAACTATCGGGTTTATGTAAGTGTATATGGAGACCAGCGCCACCGGAAGTTTGTCCATGGCGTAGATATAGGCGCTATAGCCGACGATAGATCCGAACAATACAAGGTAGAGCACTGCGCCCACCCCTCGTAGGTTCCAGTGTATCGGGCGGCCCCATTCGATTAAGGCGAACGGCAATACAACCAGGCCGGCCGCCAGTTGTTGAACTGCTCCGCTTACCACCGGATGCGCTTGCCCTTGCAAGCGCCGCTGGCGTATGCTGCCGAGCGACCAGGAGAAGTTCGCCAATTGCAACAGCAGAAAGGCCGGCCAGACGCCCTGGCCCACAGCCTGGCTGCCTCTGACCTGAGGAGCAAGCAACAATGCTACGCCCAATGCGCCGATTGCTATTCCGAGCAGTGTTTGACGCCTCAGCCTGTCGCCTCCCGGCAGCATTGCGTCGACCCCAACCATCCACAATGGAGCGGCGGTTATCAATAGGGCGGCCAACCCGCTCGGAATCCACAACTCGGCAATTGTCAGACAGGAATTCCCAACCGCAAGAATCAGGACTCCATTGCCGGCGGTCGCCAGCAATTCCCGCCCCCGCGGCAGGTGCGCCCGCATAATTTTCGCCCCGGCGAGCATCACCCCACCCGAGACCAGGAATCGCAGGCTGACCATGGTAAGTGGGGGAAATGATTCCAGGGCGATACGAATGCCCAGGTAGGTGGTCCCCCAGAAAAAACATATCGCGGCCAGCGCTAAATAGGCTTTTAGAAGCGGATTTCTTTGCAACATGCCAGCTTAACATGGACCCGCCGGGTGAGACGGTTGGTAAAATGGGGTGTCTTGATACTGACGCTGACTGCCAATCCCGCGGTAGACGGCAATTATACCGTCGACCGTCTAGTTTTCGAAGATCGCGCTTACATACTTGCGCGCAGCGAAGCCCCCGGAGGTCGGGGCATAAACGCCTCAAGCGTGTTGCATTCCTTTGGGGCGCCTACGGCGGCTATTGTTCCTTCCGGCGGAAAAAGTGGCGTCAAATTCGAACAACTGCTGGCTGGATGTGGCTTTCCAGTGCATGTTGTGCGCATAAAAAACGATGTACGCCGTAACCTGACTATCTCGGACCGCTCCGGACTGACCATTAAATTGAATGAATTAGGACCGCCCATGAGCAAGCGTGAGCTTGAGCGGCTGGAGGCCATGGTCCGTGAGAAACTAAAGGAAGCTTCTTGGCTGCTTTTGTGCGGGAGTCTGCCGCCGTCGGTCCCGCCTACCTTCTACTCCCGGCTGATCAGTCTGGCTCGCGAGCAGGGGGTAAAGACGCTGCTTGATACCGACGGTGATCCGCTCAGGGAAGGCGTTGAAGCTCACCCCACCGTTGTTTGCCCAAACCAGCAAGAGGCCGAAAGATTACTCAACCGGGCTTTGATAACCCGAATGCATTTCATCGAAGCCGTGGACCGCATACGGCAGATGGGCCCGGAATCAGTTGTTCTTTCGCTGGGCAGCCGCGGCGCCATTGCCGCCCGGGCGGACCTAATGGTGGAGGTCATTCCGCCTCGGGTGGAGGCGGTTTGCCCGATCGGCGCAGGCGATGCCCTGGTGGCGGCTTTTGCCTGGGCCATGACTCAGAAGAGCGACTTTGCGGACGCCGTGCGCTGGGGTGTGGCCGCCGGCACGGCTTCTTCGCGCCTGCCTGGAGTCGCTTTTGCTTCGCTTTCAGAGACCAAGGAAATTTACGAACGAGTTGAAATCCGGCGGCTGGCCTGAGTCGGCCGGGCGGCCGGCGGTTTTTGGCAAACGCGCCCGTTCGATCAGGCGGCCGGCCTCTAGTCCACTTTGGGGGATTTCAATACGCTTCTATTTGCCCTTTGGGCCACAGGAAACGATGAAAGGCCTGTATGTCCCGCTTTCCACGAATGCTGTGGAATATTAGGCGCCGGTCTGGAAGCGGCTAAAGTCGCCTTTGCCTGAGAAATAGCGCCCGCTCGCGAAACCTCAGGTTTTAGATAAGGCATGATTTATCCGTTGCTGCTGCCTGCGGCGTCGCTTGCAGGCGGCATACTAGCCGGTTGCTGGGTCAGTTTTAAAGGTTGGGAAATTGCGGCGTATGTGACGATCTGCGCCGGCTTGGCCGTGCTGGCGCAGAAAATAGGGTCTTTTCGCCTGGCCAAGGCGGCGTTGAGCCTGGCCTTTGTATTTACAGGCATCGGCCTTGAAAACCGCAGCCGGCCGGGGGCGCCTCCCTCAATAGACGCCCAACCGCGTGAGGTGCTCTTGTTTGAAGGCTGTGTGGTTGAACCTCCGGCCATGTATGCCGACCGCCAGCAATTCGTGCTGGAGCTGGAGCCAGGAGCTCGGGTGCGGGTCAACTTGTTCCCGGCGCCAGGTCAGGCTCCGCCAAAACTGGAATACGGCCAAAGGGTAAGCCTGGAAGCTCGCCTGCGCCGCCCGCGCAATTTCGGAAATCCTGGCGCCTTCGATTACGTCAGATATCTGGCTCTCCGTAAAATTTACTGGACCGCTTCGGCGGGGGCCTCAGCCAATCTCAAAATCCTTCCCGGACGATGCGGATCCAGCGCTAGCCGCTTCATTTACCGACTGCGCAGCGCTGCGCTGGACCGTTTGGAAAAGCTCTATGCCGGACGTCCCTACCATCAGGGGATGCTCCAAGCCATGCTCATCGGCGAGCGTTCCAAAATGGACCGCAACTGGACCGAGCAGTTTCGCATCACCGGCACCTACCATGCCTTGGTTATATCGGGCTTGCATCTGACGGCGCTCACCGGGATGGTGTTTTTCGTGTTGCGGCTTTTGCCTGCCGGTGAGTTGCTCCCGCTGGTAGTGGCCGGCCTGATTGGCTGGCTTTACTGCGCCGTGACGGGCTTTCAGACTCCGGTGCTAAGAGCCGCCTCCGGTTTAACCCTATACTTCATTGCCCGGTTTTTTTACCGGCGCGCGCGGCTGCTCAATGTTCTGGCGGCAGTGGCGCTTGTTTTTCTGGCCGTGGACCCACAACAACTATTTGATGCCAGCTTCCAACTTTCATTTCTCTCTGTTTTGAGCATAGGGGCGCTGGCTGTTCCCCTGATTGAAAGAACTTCAATCCCCTACCGCTGCGGATTGTCGGGGCTGGCCGACCGGGATCGCGATCTGCACCTGCCGCCGGCCGTCGCATCCTTCCGCGTAGAGTTGCGCCTGCTGTCTGAAACGCTCAGCCTGTTGGCCCGCCTGCCCGCCCGCTGGGCGCAGAACATGCTGACTGCTGTTTTGAGGGTTGTTTTCTATGGGTGGGAGCTTTTTCTGGTATCGGCGTGCGTGCAGATCGGTTTGGCCGTGCCGATGGCGACCTATTTTCATCGCTTTTCATTCAGCGCCTTTGCGGCCAATCTCGCGGTGGCGCCGTTGATTTCGCTGGTCGTTCCAGCTGGTTTGGTCGCGGTCGTGACCGGGTGGTCGGCGGCGGCAAGCTTGGCCGGGGGGCTGCTCACGCTGGCCCAAAAAGTTGTTGAATGGAACGCCGGCTGGGACCCCGGCTGGAGAGTTCCGCCGCCTCCCGCATGGCTGGGGGTCGGGGTGGCGGTGTCGTTGTCCCTGGCGGCATTTTTAGGCCGCAAAACCGCCCGCTGGCGGTCACTGCCAATCGCCGGCGCCGGGCTGTTACTGGCCTTACTGGTCCTTCATCCTTTCCCTCCGCAGGTTGAAGCGGGCAAGCTTGAGCTTACCGCCATTGATGTGGGGCAGGGCGACTCTCTTTTTATTGCATTGCCGGCCGGCCGGCTAATGTTGCTCGATGCCGGCGGGACTCCCGGCCGTAGGGGGAGTGGGTTGGACATCGGGGAAGATGTGGTCTCGCCGTATTTGTGGGCGCGTTCCATACGCCGCCTGGATGTTGTGGCCGTATCGCATTTTCATGAAGATCACGCCGGCGGCATTCCGGCGGTGGCCGTCAATTTCCGTCCGCGCGAGCTCTGGATTCCGTCCGCTGCGGATCCGGCCGAAGCGAAAAAAATCGAAAATTTGGCCGGCGAATGCGGAGCTGCGCTAAGGCGGCTGGCGGCGGGCGATCATTTTGAATACGGGGGCGCCCGCTTCACCGTGCTGGCGCCCGCCGGAGGAGTCGCCCAATCCGGCGACAATGTTTCACTTGTACTCAGGCTGAGCTACGGGGAGCGCTCGTTCCTTTTGACCGGAGATCTGGCGCCGGCCGTGGAGCGTATGCTCGCCCTGGAGGGAAGCTTTGACCGCGCCGACGTGCTTAAGGTGCCGCATCACGGCAGCCGTTTTTCGACCCGTGAGACCCTGCTCACCGAAGTGCGCCCGGTTTTTGCGCTTATCAGCGTGGGTTTTGAAAACCCGTACCGGCACCCGCACCCGGAAACGATCGAACGTTTGCACAGCTTCGGGGCGGTCTCGCTGCGGACGGATTTGGCAGGACGGATTACGGTCCGGACCGACGGGCGCCGCCTTGAAGTAGACACTGAACGCTCAGCCGGATTCCTCCGTTGACCGCTCGGCCTCTTCAGCCGCACGCGAGCCGGCTGCCTCAGATTCGGCAATCACCCGTAGGGCCTCCTCCAGGCGTTCGCGCGGAACTCGCACCTCGAAAGGAAGACTAGGGATTACGGAACTGCCGGCTACAACCGCAAATATTCCCGCCGCATCAAGTACGCCTTTAACCGCCAGAGCTTCCATCTCCGCATCATGACGATCCGAGCTGAAGACCGTGACCAGGTCCAGCTCTTCGGAAGGGTTGCCCTGTTCGGGCTGTTCGGGTTCAAGTTCCATTCCTTGAGGATACAGCTTCCTTCACCTTCTCTGCGGCCCGCTCGGCTTCGGCCTCCTCGGTGGTGCGGCTGAGCCGATGCAAAATTTCTACCTTGCCCTGCGTCAGCTTCTTTCCCACGGTTATGCGGTATGGAATGCCTATAAGGTCAGCGTCTTTGAATTTAACCCCTGGACGCTCGTCGCGATCGTCGAGCAGCGCATCCAGGCCGAGCTTCAGGCACTGTTCGTAAATTTCCACTGCCGCCCGGCGCTGTGCGCTGTCGGAAATGTTGACGGGCGTAACCACCACCGTGAAGGGCGCGATAGCCGGCGGCAGCGCCATGCCGTCTTCATCGTGATAAAGCTCGACGGCGGCGCACAGAATGCGCTCGATTCCGATGCCGTAGGAACCCATGATGGGAGTCACCTCGGCGCCGGCGGCGTTTAACACGCGCACCCCCATGCTCTCGGTGTACTTATAGCCCAGCTTGAAAATGTGACCGATTTCGACGGTTTTCTTTATTTCAAGGGGCTTGCCGCAATTCTTGCAGGCGTCGCCAGCCGCTACTTGGCGCAGATCGAACCATTCTGCTGTGAAGTCTTCGCCGGGCGTCACATGGCGCAGGTGATAGTCGTCCACGTTAGCGCCGGCTATCATATTCCGCCGGCCCGCCAGCGCCAGATCAGCCAGGATGCGAATTCCGCTCACGCCCACCGGCCCGAGCGAGCCGGCATCGGCGCCAAATTGCGCCCGGATCTCCTCCGGATGGGCCGGACGGATTTCCGCTGCGCCGGTCGCCGCAGCAAATTTGGTCTCGCTCAGAGTGTGGTCGCCGCGCAGAAGAACCAGGCAGAGCTTACCACCGGCCACCATGACCAGGCTTTTGATCTGCGAGGTTTCCGGCAGCCCCGTGAACTCAGCCACTTCGGCTATGGTCTTGCGGCCCGGCGTGTGAAACTTTTCCGGCTCCAGGTCGCCGGGCGGATCGGGCGCAGCAGGCGGCTGCGGGTCAGATTCCGCTTTTTCCAGATTGGCGGCGTAGCCGCATCCGTTGCAAAGCGCCACATAATCTTCTCCGGCTTCGGTCGGCACCATGAACTCGTGGGACTGGCTACCGCCCATCGCGCCCGAGTGGGCCTCGACGGCGAAGTATTTCAACCCGCAACGGTCGAAAATCCGGCAGTAGGCCTGGCGGTGTTTTTCATAGGAAATGTCCAGGCCGGAGGCGTCCATGTCGAAGCTGTAGGAATCCTTCATCAAAAACTGCCGGACCCGCAGCAGCCCGCTCTTGGGGCGGGGTTCGTCACGGAACTTGGTTTGAATCTGGTACCAGATCTGCGGGAGTTGCTTGTAGCTGCGCAGCTCATCCCGGGCCAGCACCGCCATTATTTCCTCATGAGTCATGCCCAGGCAAAGGTCGTGCTGCCAGCGGTCTTTAAGGCGGAACATGTTGTCGCCCATAACCTCCCAGCGGCCCGATTCCTGCCACACCTCAGCCGGGTGAAGAGCCGGCAACAACACCTCCTGCGCACCTATGGCGTCCATCTCCTCGCGCACAATGCGGATTATTTTTAAGATCGAGCGCTGCGCCAAAAACAAATAACTATAGATGCCCGCCGCCAGTTGACGTATGTAACCTGCCCGGACGAGCAGCCGGTGGCTGGGAACTTCGGCTTCTGCGGGATTCTCCCGCAGCGTCGGAATGAACAACTTGCTCCAGTACATGGGAAATCTCGAAGGAATTGAAAAGCGAAGCCGTTATTCTAACATGTTAGAATTGGTTCTTACTTTTGGAAGATGAAGATTGCTCTGGGCGCCGATCATGCTGGTTTTGCTTTAAAGGATTACTTGAAGAACAAGTTGATCCAAAAGGGGCACGAGGTCGTCGATTATGGCGCCTTTGACGCGGAATCCAGCGACTATCCGGATTTCGCCGCGCCGGTAGCGCGTGATGTGGCGGCTGGACGTGCGGACCGGGGCGTGCTGGTGTGTTCGACCGGCGTCGGCATGGCCATCGCGGCCAATAAGATTTGCGGCGTGCGAGCCGCACTGGCCACCAATCTGGATGAGGTGCGGCTGGTCCGCAGTCACAACGACGCAAATGTGCTCACTTTCGGCGCCCGTTACACGACGCCGGAAGAAGCCGAAGCCATGCTGGAGGCTTTTCTAACAACCGAATTTGAGGGAGGACGCCACGCTCGGCGGGTTGGGAAAATCGAAGACCTTGAACGTGAATCCACCCACGACAAAAATTAATTAGGACGCTCACTCATGACCATCGAACAGAGAATGGCGCGGCCGCTGGCCGAAGTTGATCCGGAAATATTCCAGGCGATTCAGGCTGAACTGGAGCGCCAGCACTCAAGGCTGGAGCTGATCGCCAGCGAGAATTTCACCTCGGAGGCGGTACTGGAAGCCACCGGCAGCATTTTCACCAACAAGTATGCCGAGGGATATCCGGGCAAGCGCTACTACGGCGGGTGCGAGTTTGTAGATATAGCCGAAAACCTGGCGCGCGAGCGCGCCAAAAAGCTTTTTAAGGCCGAGTACGCCAACGTGCAGCCGCACGCCGGCTCCCAGGCCAACATGGCCGCCTATGCAGCTGTTCTGGAGCCCGGCGACACCATCCTGGGCATGAACCTCTCGCACGGCGGGCACCTCACCCACGGGCACCATCTCAACTTTTCCGGCAAAACATACAAAATCGTGCCCTACGGCGTAAGGCGGGAGGATGAAACCATCGACTACGAGGAAGTGGCCCGGCTGGCCGCCGAGCATAAGCCGAAAATGATCATTGCCGGCGGCAGCGCCTATCCCCGCATCATCGACTTCCGGCGCTTCCGCGAGATCGCCGACTCGGTCGGCGCGCTGCTACTAGTCGATATGGCGCACTTTTCAGGACTGGTGGCCGCAGGCCTGCATCCCAATCCCTGCGAGTATGCCGATATTGTCACTTCAACCACCCATAAAACGTTGCGCGGCCCGCGTAGCGGCTTGATTCTGGCCAAGGAAAAATACGGTCCGGCCATCGACAAGAGCGTCTTTCCGGGCATTCAAGGAGGCCCTCTGGTGCATGTGATAGCCGCCAAGGCGGTGTGCTTTGCTGAGGCCATGACGCCGGAATTCGTCGAATATCAAAAACGAGTGCTGGCCAACGCCAGGGCGCTGGCCGCCGCACTGGCCGAAGCCGGCTTCCGCATCGTCTCCGGCGGCACCGACACGCACCTGCTGCTGGTCGACGTTTTCGCTAAAGGCGTTCGGGGACGAGAAGCTGAAACAGCCCTGGATCGAGCTTACATAACGGTAAACAAGAACACCATCCCGTTCGATGTAAATCCACCGCTCAATCCAAGTGGCATACGGCTGGGCTCCCCGGCCGTTACGACGCGCGGTTTCGGCGAGGCGGAAATGCGGGAGGTGGCCGGGCTGATTGCCGAAGTGCTCGAGAACCCCGGTTCGGAGGCGGTGATCGAGAGCGTTCGGCGCCGGGTGGGCGCACTTACGGCGCGCTTTCCGCTGTATAGTTGGAAATTTAAGACTGTCGGCCGAGGGTGATAACAGATTCGCATCGCCATCGACATTCGCCATATACGGGATTTCGGAATTGGCACCTATATCCGGAATCTGGTCCGTGCGCTGGCGAAAATTGACCGCGAGAATCACTATCTGCTGACGGCTTACCCGGCCGATGTGGGAGAAGTTTCGGGTTTGCCCGCCAACTTCGAGTTGATTACTTACGAGCGCTCCGACGAAGCCCCCCTGGATCAGCTTGCATTCCCGCTTTTTTTGCGCCGCCTTGATCCCGACCTCTGCCATATCCCGCTCAATGCAGTGCCCATATTCATGCCCAAGCCCTATGTGGTCACCGTCCACGACTTGAGCGCCTTGCTGTATGAAGACGGCGGCCCAACCAAGCGTTTTCGCCGGTTTCAATCCCGGCGCGGGCTGGAGCGAGCCAGCCGCATCTTCGCCGTCTCTGGGGCCACGCGGCGAGATGTGGAAGATCTTTTTGGAATACGCCCGGAGAAGGTTGCTCAGGTCTACAATGCGCCCGACCCGCGGTTTCTTGAAGACGGCCCCGGGCGCGATTCACCGCAATGCCGCCGGACACTGGAACGCTACCAGATCCAGCAGCCCTTTTTGCTCTATGTGGGCACGATCCGTCCGCAAAAGAACATTCCCCGGCTGGTTGAGGCTTTTGCCGTTTTGCGCAGCGAGCTCGAATCGAACCCCCGCTTCAGCGATCTGCGGCTCATCATAATCGGCGACGAAATCTCCCGTCACCCCGCCGTGCGCCTGACCGTGATCCAGACGCGCATGCAGCCCTATGTGCGCTTCCTGGGATTCGTTCCGTTCGAGACGCTGCGGATATTCTACATGACCGCAGCGGCTTTCGTTTTTCCATCGCTTTATGAAGGATTCGGACTGCCGCCACTGGAAGCCATGGCCTGCGGCACTCCGGTGGTGACCTCCAATGTGAGCTCGCTGCCCGAAGTTGTAGGTAATGCCGCAGTGCTGGTGAACCCGGAAAACGTATTTGAAATCGCCAGGGGCATACGTGAGGTGCTCCTCGACCAGTCGCTGCGGGAGACCCTCATTGCGCGCGGCTACGAACAGTCCCGCCGCTTCAGTTGGGAGGCTACGGCGCGCGCCGTGTTGGCAACCTATGCCGAAGTGTGCCGCAAACCGCACGCCGGGCGTTAGCCTCCCTTGAGAAAACGACCCAGCCAGACGATCTCGGCCACCACCACGTCCAGCAACCGGCGGCCTGCCAGCGGTACGGCTTCGGCTGCTGCCGGCCCGCCGGAGGGGCTGGTCAGCAGGAGACGGTCGCCTTCAGCCGGATATGCCCTGCGAACTACGGCTTCGCCCCGCAGGCAGACCACATAAAATCCGTCCGGGCGGAGCTTCAGCCGGCGTGACGGCGATTGATCAAGCAAAGCCAGGTCGTTCTCCTGGAAAAACCCTTCAATGGCCGGATCCAGGGCCAAGCGAGCCGCAACCGGTAAATGCAACCCGGTCACCAGCGAAGTCGGGAAAGGGAAACTCTCAACCGGACTCAACTGGAAAGGCACCTTCAAGCCGGGACCCAGCTTGCCTTCAACCAGCGGAACATGGGTCGAACTGCCCGCCGCACAGTGCGTGCAGCAGGCGCCTGTTTGGCGAAGGTTACAAATGTCCGAAACCGTGAGCTTGAGCCGCTTCATTATCTGGTCGGTCGCCCGAAGCGACAAAACCCGGTTTCCGTTCAACACATTGTGGATGTGCGGTTGGGATATTCCCGTGATCTGCGCCAGTCGGCGCTCGGTCAACTCCCCATTCCGCAAGCGGTCCTGCAAGGCTGCCAGGAGCCGCTTCTGCAATAGTTCGAAGTACATTGCCTATGGGGCAATCCGGCCTATTTCCGGCCGAAATAGGACATAGTCCTATGCCATATTACCATAGATCTATGAGTACTGTTATCATCAATACCATTAGTACTATTCCGTAATCTGCTGAAAACTAAGCAATTATTTATGGATTAATATTAACGAAAATTAATATTTTTCTGCGCCAATTTTTCTTGACGGGTTTTTCGTTCAGCTTAAAGTCGGTAACGTGCTGCTCGGCGCTGACTTGCCGGGCTGACGGGAGGAAGCAAAGATATGGAGTGGAGCCGATCCGATACTCTGGCGCTAGCCAGGCAATCTTGCGCTCATTGCCACGGATTGGGGTTAAGGATTAACAGCCGGGGGCAGAGCGGTCCCTGCAATTGTGTATTGCGCGCCATTTTTCGCGCCTGCTACGCGCGTTTCCGCTATTGCGTCACCAAGGAAAAGCACATGAGCCGGACTTCTCCCGAGCTGATCCCGGGCCGTGAAGGAAAACTGGTCTGGGGGCGCAAGGATGAGGAATACGTGGCGGACTTCTGCCTGGTAAGCCGCCGCCATCTGACTGATTTTGAATACAAAATATTCAAATATCATTTTCTGCTGGGCGCGGACTGGAAACTTTGCACGCGCAAGTTAGGCATCGACCGGGGCAATTTCTTTCATGCGGTTTACCGTATAGAGCAGAAGTTGGGGCGTGTTTTTAGGGAGCTTGAGCCGTACGGTTTGTTCCCGATTGATGAGTATTTCCACGGCCAGCGCAAGCCGATCCAACCTGCCGCCCGGACCCCGCAGCAGGAAAACCGCCGGACGGGCTTGCGGCTGCTTGAGAGAACCGCCTGAGCTTCAGGTTTTCCTGAGTTTTTCAAAAAACTCCTGGAGCAGTTTCAGGCATTCTGCCGCCAGCACCCCCTCGACGATCTCGACGCGGTGGTTAAGCAGTGGCGAGTCGGCCAGGGCGAACTTGCTGCGGACGCCCCCAAAGCGCAGGTCGCGCGAGCCGAACACCAGGCGGCGTATGCGTGCGGCCACCAGCGCTCCGGCGCACATGACGCACGGCTCCAGGGTGACGTAGAGAGTGGCGTCTGAGAGCCGGTAGTTTCCGGCTTGCCGAGCGGCCTTACGTAGAGCCACGATTTCGGCGTGGGCGGTCGGATCGCAGCTGCTCAGGGGGCAATTAAAACCCTCGCCTAGCACTTCGTCGCCGGCTGTGACCACCGCCCCCACGGGGACTTCGCCCAGTGTGCAAGCTTGTTCGGCCAGTTCCACAGCCCGCCGCATAAAGAACTCGTCGCTCATCGTTCGCTCCAGCCCACTACGTTACCCGATTGCAAGTTGCTGCAAAAGCCTGCCGGCTGCTGTATTTCCGCTGACAAAACTCACATTGGCTGCGTCGAATGCCGCAAAAGATCCTCACTGCTTTCCTGAAAGCCGAAAACTCGCTCGGCTCAGGCTCCGCGTCAGATCTTCCTAAGCAAGTAGCGCGGATCCAGACGGCTGCTGCCGCTTGGCCCAGCTCGGGTTCAGCCGGCGCGATACAATGAGAGCGGAGCCCCGCAGCCTGCCCGCGCCTACAGGACGCCGGCAAACGCAATGCCTGGGGCGGACAAGGATCACATGCAAGACAAGCTCAACATCGCGGTGTTTGTCGACTACGACAACATCGAAATCGGCGTCAAGTCTACGCTCCAGCGGGATTTTGACGTCTCCATCGCACTTGATGCGCTCAAAGAACGCGGGGACATAGTTGCTAAGTTCGCCTACGCCAACTGGGCGCGCCAGGAAGGTGCCACCCGCCAGATGGCGGCCAATGCGGTGCAGATGGTGCAGCGCATCCCTTCCCCGCGCGGCGACAAAAACGGCGCCGACATTAACCTGGCGCTCGATGCTCTGGAGATGGCCTTCACCCACGATCATGTGAACGCCTTTGCTATTGTCAGCGGCGACAGCGACTTCATCCCGCTCGTCAACAAGCTGAAAGAATACGGCAAGACCGTTTTTGTGCTGGGAGGCAAGGCCTTCACCAGCACCATCCTGCAACAGAACTGCCACGAGTTCATCAGCTATGAATCACTGATTGATGAACCGCACCGCCCGCAGCGGCAGCCCTCTTCACAGAGGCAGCCGCGCCGCCGGGCGACGCCCCTGGATATCGCCCAGGCCATGCCGCTGGTCGAGCGGGCGCTGCAAGTGCTTGAGCGGCGCGGCGTGCAGCCGCAGCTAGGGCTGCTCAAGTCCACCATGCTGCAACTGGATGCCACCTTCAGCGAAAAGGCTTACGGAGCCGGCAGCTTTTCCGAATTCGTAGAAAAACTCCAACAGGCGGGCTATGTAAATCTGAGCGGCAGCGAGGGACGTTATTTCATCGAACGCAAACCAACGGCCGAGCCGCCCAAGGCGCCCGCCCTGAAGCCTGAGGATGCCTTACCCTTGCTGCGCGACGTGTTGGAAGCTCACCGTCTGGAGATGGAAGGCGGTTGTCTGGCCGACCAATTGGAGAGCTGGGTTCTCGAAGCCAATCCGGAATTCAGTCCGGCTTCCTACGGCTTCCAGGAGTTTGCCGAACTACTGAACTACGCGCAGGATAAGCTGCTGGTGCGTGTTGAGCCGGATGAGGAAAAGGGCCTGCTGGTCTATCTGGGGGCGGAGTTCTATCCGCCGGCTCCTGCTGAGCCGGAATCCTTGCCTGAAGATGTCCCCCTCGAGGAGGAGCCCCAGCCGGTGGTTGAGGGCCAGCCCACGCCCTTCGCCGAACCGGAGCCGCCGCCCAAGCCGCGCCGTACGCGCCGCGCCAAGACCGGCGAGAAAGCTTCGAGCACAACGCGCCAGACGCGCACGCGCCGTACGCGCCGCACCACTACCGCCAGCCCGCGCCTGCCCATGCAGTAAAGTCGCTGGCGCCAACGGAGCACTATGCTAGCATCTTTGTTTTGAGGAGCCGGGCCTTTGCTCGACCTACTGAAAGCGCCGATTCTTTCGGTTCAGGAGTTCTTCGTCCTGGCCGGGCGCGCCCTTCGCGGGACTTTCCGCAAGCCCCACTACGGTGATGACATCTTCATCCAGATGGATATCATCGGGGTCGGCAGCCTGCCCATAGTCGTGCTGACGGGCTTTTTCACCGGCGCCGTGCTGGCTCTGCAAATGTCCAAGGCGCTGTCTCAGTACGGCGCGGTCGGCAAAACCGGCGAACTGGTGGCCATCAGCCTGGTGCGCGAGCTGGGACCGGTGCTCACATCTTTGATGGTGGCTGGGCGCAACTCCTCCGGCATGGCCAGCGAATTGGGTTCGATGAAGGTCACCGAGCAGATCGACGCCATGCGGGCGCTGGGCACCGATCCGGTGCTGAAGCTGGTCAAGCCGCGCCTGATCGCCACCTGCATCGTCCTGCCACTTTTGACTATCCTGGCCGATGCGCTTGGCATGTTGGGCGGTTTCGTGATAGCCCGGACGCTGCTTGACATGGACGCGACATTCTACTGGAACAGCTCCTGGCAAGCCATTGCCTACAACGACATTTTTCAAGGGCTGATAAAGCCTCTGGCCTTCGCCTTCATCGTAGCCCTGGTGGGTTGTCACTACGGCTTCATGACCACGGGGGGAACCCAGGGTGTGGGGCGTTCGACTACGCGGGCGGTGGTGGTGGCTTCGGTGTGGATCTTCGTGCTGGACTTCTTCATCACGCGGTTTTTCGTCAACATCTAGCCCATCATGGACCAGCTCTCCGCCCCGAGCATACTTCGCTTCGACCGGGTTTCGCTGGCCTTTGAAGATAAGCCTGCGCTCGATGAGGTCAGCTTTGAACTGCACGAGGGAGAAACCTGCGTCATCTTAGGCAATGCCGGCAGCGGCAAGACGGTCCTGCTGAAGTGCGCCCTGGGCTTGATCCGGCCGGACGCCGGGAAAATATATCTTTTCGGTGAGGACATCACCGCGCTCAGCGAGCAGGCGCTCTTCGACCTGCGAGCCCGGGTGGGAGTGCTTTTTCAAGAAGGAGGGCTGTTTGATTCGTTGACGGTGGAAGAAAACGTCGCCTACCCGCTGCTCAACCAGCCGCTGCTGCGCGTTTCGGCTGAGGAAGCCCGCCTGCGAGTCGTCGAGGCGCTTGAGTTCGTCGAACTGGAGCAGGCACTGGAAAAATATCCGAGCGAGTTATCCGGAGGCATGCGCCGCAGAGTGGGTATTGCACGGGCCGTGGTGGCGAACCCGGCGCTGGTGCTCTATGACTCGCCTACCGCCGGACTGGACCCCATTACGGCGTACACTATCATTTCGCTCATCATCAAAGAGCGAGATTTAAAGAACACCACTACGGTGATTGTCACCCATCGTTATCAAGATGGGACCTGGCTGGACGGCTTTCGTTACAATCCCAAGAGCGGGCGCCTGGAGCCAGCGAGAGGCGAAACCTCGACCAGAACTGTGTTTATGGTTATGAAAGAAGGACGTATCGTTTTCTGGGGGCCGCGGGCGGAACTGGAGCGGTCGCCGGATCCCTACGTGGCCAAGTTTGTGAAACGATAGATAGGTTAACGATGCCGTCCACTAAAAAAGTCCGATGGGCTCAACTGCGGGTAGGGCTGATGGCGACGGCTGCCATGGTCCTGCTGGGCGTGCTGGTCTTTCTACTGACGGGCGCCAAAGGCCTATTCGTCACCAAGGCCACGCTCTATACCTTTATGGATGACTCGGCGGCGCTGGCCGTAGGCGCGCCGGTCCGGCTTAACGGCGTGCTCATCGGCAACGTCGCCGAGGTGGCTCTTTCCGGCGAAAGCGCCCCGCGGCGAATCATACGCGTGCGCATGACGGTGGATTCGTCCATGCTCGCTTCGATCCCCGTGGATTCGGAGGCCAGCGTTAGCGCCGAAAACGTGCTGGGGACCAAGTACATCAACATAAAGCGCGGATCGCAACTGGAGACCGTGCGCGACGGATCGGAAATCCCCAGCAAAGACGTCAGCGAATTCGATGAGGTCGTGCAGTCGGGCTATGACGTTATGGTGGCCGCCCGCACCTTGCTTAAACGCGTCGACGGTCTGGTGACCGAGATGGAAAAAGGGCGTGGAACGATCGGCCAGCTCCTGGTGGACAAAACGCTCTACGATCGGCTGAACTCGGCCGTGACCGAGGTGGAGCGGGTCGCCGCCGCTATTAGCAAAGGCGAGGGCACCGTCGGCAAGCTGCTGCGGGATGACGCGCTGTATGAAGAAGTCCGCGGGACCGTACGGCGGCTGGACGGCTTGCTGGCCGAAGTTGAAAGGGGCCAGGGCACGGCCGGCCGGCTGATCAAGGATCCGGCTTTATATGAAGATGCGCGCAAAACGCTGGCCGAACTACGGCGCGTGGTCGAAGACCTCAATGCGGGCCGCGGCACAGCCGGCAAGCTGCTAAAGGACGACCAATTGCACAAGCAGATTCAAGACTTGGTGGCGCACTTGGACGCCACCTTGGAAAAGCTCAACTCGGGTCAGGGTACGCTCGGGCAGCTTCTGGTCAATCCCAACCTGTATGAGTCTCTCAACGGCACGACCAATGAGCTGCGGGAGCTGATTAAGGATTTCCGGGCCAATCCCAAAAAGTTTTTGCGCATAAAGCTGGCGATCTTTTGACCTCCCCCAAGCTGCTTATCGTCAATGCCGATGACCTGGGCCTCACGGCGGGCGTAAACGAGGGCATTCTCTATGCCCACCGGCACGGCATAGTCACCAGCGCCACGCTGATGGCAGGCGGCGCGGCTTTTGAACATGCAGTGCGACTGTGCCGCGAAACCCCGGATTTGGACGTGGGCTGCCACTTGACCCTAATCGGCGGCCGCTCCGTGTTCAGGCCGAGTGCGGAGCTTCCCCGAACGCCTGCGGAATTAGTGTTGGCTCTGGCCCAAGGACGGCTGGACCTCACCGGCGAACTGCGGGCCCAGATTGAAAGGATTCTCGCAGCCAGCGTGAGAGTTTCTCACTTTGACACGCACAAACATGCCCACCTGTGGCCGCCAGTCGCCCGGGTGGTGGCCGAGCTGGCCGTAGAGTACCGGATTCCTTGGGTACGGCGCCCGCTGGGCGCTCCGCTGCTTGGAACGATTTCCGCCCGAATCCTGGAACGCGCCGGCTGCCGCCTGCCAGATCACTTCCTGGGATTCCGCCAGACCGGCAGATTGAATACGAATATACTATGCCGCCTGCTTGGAAAACTTAAGCCGGGTTTGAGCGAGCTGATGTGCCATCCCGGGTTTTGTAGTGCCGATCTCGGGATGCTGCCCACGCGACTTAAGGTGAGCCGCCAGAAGGAAATAGAGGCGCTGGTGTCTGAAGCCGTACGGGCCGCGGTTGAGGCGGGCGGCATCAGACTGGTAAATTTCCGCGCTCTGGACTAAAGCCGGCCGCCGTGCTGTTCCGTAAGTGAACGGCCGTTCGGCTTGCGTTCCAATTTGGAACCCACACTAGAACATTCGTCTCAGAAGCACCCGGAATCGTCGAACTTACTCATCAGTAAATATTTGATTGGACTTAAGTAACTACACCTAAACGGATTTCTCCCAACCAGCCGATGAGTGGCGAGCGGCTTGCTGTTATGCCTCCGTCGGTTGGCCGGCCTGCCGATAAGTCCCTTGGGTGATTAAGGGGCGCTCGGAATACAGCAAGACCAGCGAGGGAAATCATGCAAGCTACCAGTGCGGCTAAAAACGGAGATGCTGAGAGGAAGAAACGTGACGAGATCATCCTCGAGCACCTGCCCCTGGTTCGGGCAATTGCCGTACGGGTTCATGAGAATCTGCCCGTTCATGTGGACCTGGAAGATCTGGTGCACGCCGGCATTTTAGGTTTGTTTGATGCAGCTAAAAAATACAACCCACGCAAACAGGTGGCCTTCGCCAGTTATGCCAAGCACCGCATAAAGGGCGCCATACTGGACAGCCTCCGACAACTGGACTGGGCCTCACGTGATCTGCGGCGCCGTCATAAGCAGATTGAGGCCGCGGCACGCGATTTGGCGGCGGTCCTGTATCGGAACCCGACCCAGGCTGAACTGGCTGAAAAGCTGGGGGTGGGAGAGGATAACTGGCGTCGCATTATGCTGGAAATGCGCAACTTGGGAATGATATCGGCTTCAGGCAGGGGACCGGACCAGGAGGATGCGCCTGCGCCGGATTTTCCCGCAGAGCAGGAAACTCGGCCCGATGCAATCTGCGCCCGCCGACAAATGAAGGCACATCTGGAGGTGGCCATGGAGGCGCTGCCTGCCCGTTACCGCCAGGTGGTGCAGCTTTATTACGACCGGGAGCTCACCATGCGCGAGATAGGCGACCTGATGGGAATAAACGAGAGCCGCGTCTCACAGATTCACAAATCAGCGCTTCAAAAAATGGCGGCTGCGTTGCAAGAGGCCGGCATCGAGTCAAGTGCGGCTTTCTAATGATTCGTCAAGCGCAGATCGGCTGGGCTGCGGCGCCGGCGGTTGATGGAATTGAGACCACTACGAGCCCTGGCGGCCTCATGGCTGGCTAGAAGCTGCGGTTAAAAAGCGAGCGGAGATTACAGAAAATCGCCGAAGCCTTCGCCAGCCGGGAGGACTGATTCAGCAGTTTGTCGGCCAACTCCCGGTAAGACTGTCCCAGGGTGCTGCTGGCGGCGACGGGACGGCCTTCGAGCAAGGCGTCCTCAATTGCCTGCGGGGCATGCGGCAAAATATGAAAAACCCCCAGGCCGAGAGCCTTCTCGATTTCTTCTGGTTTGAAGGCGGCTTGGCGGCGGGTCTGGCTGATGATCAATTGAACCCGGGTGGCTGGGACCCCCAATCCGGACAAGTAGGTAAGTGTTTTTCGCGCATTATAAAGCGAGCCAATTTCCGGAGCGAGAAGCAACAGGACGGAATCGGCCAAGCGTGCCAGTTCGGCTGCCGGCAGGACGAATACGCCGCCGGTGTCCAGAACACACATTTCGTAGTTGCGCCGGATGAAAGCGACTAACGCCAGCGCTTGCGTTGCTTCGATTTCGTTTTCTAGCGGATTTTCTGGCGCCAGCAGCACATCCACACCCCGGTGATTCACAACCAACCCTTTCCACAGGTCGGCGTCCAGCTTAGCGGCGTGTGCCAGTGCCTCGGCAATACTGTAGTGGGGTTTAAGCTTTAGCACGAAACCGATGGTTCCGGCCAGCGTGTCAAAATCTACCAGCAGCAATCGGCGCAAGCCGCTGCGCAGGGCTTGGTGTGCCAGGTTCACCGCCAGCAGGGTGGCGCCGCAGGATCCTTGAGCAGGCAGCACGCAAATCAGGTTCCCTGAACCGGTGTTTTCGGCAGTTGAGCTAGAAAATCCGAGCCTTGCTAGCACTGGCTTAAGTTGGTCGACATCCAGAGGGGACACCAAGCAAGCGGCGGCGCCTTGCCGCAAGCATTGCAATGCCAGGCTGTGATCCTGTCGAGTGAGCCAGGTAATCGTAGCAATAGGCCGCGCAGGCGACGTAAGGTGAGCCAAAAGCGTGAAGCCATCGGAGGGAAAAGCGCAAATGTCGAGGAAACAGGCCTCAGGCAGGGGGCCATCGGCAGCGTTGGTTGCCGCCAGCAGAGCTTTTGGATCCGAAAAATGTCGGAATTCGGCTTGCGGCTCAAGCTGTTTGAGCAAAGCAGCCAGTTCGGTAGAGCTGCCATTGTCCGGACTGAGCAGCCAGAAGCAACGCTGATCATGCTTATGGCCGGAAAGTCGAAAAGCCATGGGATACGGAGGGCTCGCCAATGGTCTTCAAAACGGCTGATCGGCAGCATGGAAGAAAGTTTGAGAAATGAGGGCCCGAGCAAAGACTACAGTAAATGAACAATCCGGCCGATTAAAACAACTTCGGCCTTTGAACAAGGAGTGTGATGGCCGACATGTCCCATATTACGACTATTGGTGTGTGTGAGACCCAACCGGTCACCGCTGCCGGCATCCGGGCGCTGGTTAATTCTCATGAAGACCTTAAGTTCCTCTGGACAGCCCAGAGCCTGGATGAGGCTTTGCGGCTGCTGCACCAGCAACCGCCGAGCTTGGTGCTGGTGGACAAAGCGCTGGGGGTCAATGCAATAATGCGCTGGATGCTTGAGTTGCGCGGCGTTCCTGCTTTGGCGGTAGTGATTTGGGGTTCCTCGTTAACCGAGGCCGAGGCGTTGCGTTTTGTGCAGTCCGGCGTACGCGGGGTCATCCGTAAGGTGGCCTCCACGGAGGCATTTCTCGCCTGCTTACGCGCAACTGCTGCCGGCGCCACCTGGATCGAAGACGTGATATTCCGTGCCGCGGCGCGTCCCTATCGCAACGGGCGCTCCAATTTGACTCCGCGTGAGGCGCAAATTTACGCTCTGGTGGAACAGGGCCTGACCAATAATGAAATTGCCCGTGAATTGGGTATCCGTCCCGGGACGGTGAAGATACACCTTAAGCACCTATACGAGAAAACCGGCATACGCAGTCGCTATCATCTGGCACTTTCAAGCCTGAAGGAAAAGGGATTGCTTTCGATGACCGCGTGAAGCGGCTGGGGGCGGCCGGTGTCGCATCGGAGCTGCCCGCGGACCTTGGGGTGCAAATAAAAGCTGAGCATTCCGTGTTTGCGCAGCGGAAAATTGTGAGATCACAGACCTCGGGGTGCAAGTAAAAGGTGCGCCTTCCGTGAAGGCAGCCGGCGTCGCATCGGGGTCGCCAGCGGGCCGCCAGGTGGGTTTCTCTTGTCCGGCCCAGTATCAGGAAAACCAGCTTGTGCCGGGACGAACCATCTTGCTTACCGCTTCATCATTCATTTCCAAGCCTATGCCGGGGCGGTCAGAGACGGTGATGTAGCCCTTTTCGATGATTTCCCCTTCTTTGACGTATTGCTTCCAGCGTGCCAAGCGGGCGGCCGGATGCCCCCAGTGCCATTCAAGCACCAAAGCGTTGGGTATGGCCGCCAGCACATGGCAGGAGGCCATCGTACCGATTGGTGAAGCCTGGCAATGGGGCGCCATGGGCACATAGTAGGTATGGGCCATGTCGGCGATCTTGCGCGCTTCGAGCAATCCGCCGCACTTTTGAATATCAGGCATGATGATGTCGACGGCTTGCTTTTCAAGCAACTGGCGGAAGCCGTGGCGCAAGAAGAGGTTTTCGCCGGCGCAGATGCGGGTGCGGGTCGAAGCCCGTACGTCGCGCATGGCGTCGATGTTTTCAGGAGGCACAGGTTCTTCCAGCCATAGCAGCCGGAAAGGCTCTAGTTCTTTGGCCACTTGTTTGGCCGTGCCCAGGTCGTAGCGGCCGTGCATATCGGCAGCCAGTTCGATCCGGCTGGGGAGGCTCTCGCGCATGAAGCGGACTTTATCCACCATGCTGTCGATTTCGGCGTTGCTTGCAGTCCAATTGACCCGATCGAAGCGCCCGGGGTCGTTAGCGTCATCTATATCGATTTTGGCTGCGGTGAAGCCCATATCTATGATTTGCGAAATGAATTCCATGGCCTGGGGGTCGTCGCGCCGGTTGGTCCCCGAGTCACAGTAAACACGTATACGGTCTCGGACCTTGCCTCCCAGCAATTGGTAGATGGGCAGACCTAGCGCTTTGCCGGCCAAATCCCACAGGGCGATCTCCACTCCACTTAAAGCCGCGATGTACTGCCCGGCCTGAGCGCCGGCGAAGATCCCGGCGGTGCGAATACGCTCCCAGATGGCTTCGACGTTGAGCGGATTCTGGCCCATCAGCATAGGCCTAAAACCCGCCACGATGCCCGCGCCGCCGCTGACGGCATCGACGGCTTCCCCGTCGCCGACCAACCCCTGGTCGGTATAAATGCGCACATGCATGCCCTGAGTAAAGGCTGTTTTTACGTCGGTTATTTTCAAGCGGGGCCTTTGATAGGGTGAACTTGCATTTTGTATGGCTGAAGCCAGACCTTGCAGGCTGAACCAACCGGCCAGCCCCAGGCTAGCCCGGCCGAGGAATGATCGCCGATTAGTCATGACGTATCCTTTCTCGAAAGGATTTCTCTTCTGGGAGATTATAATCCCTGCCGGCTCGGCGTATGTGGCGGCGCATGTTATGCTGGGTTCGTGAAAAGCGCCTGGCGAGCGATTGCACTGGGGCTAGTCGGCTGGAGCGTGCTGGCGCAAAGCAACCCGTTGCTGGATATTCTGGCCGAGGAACTGAAGCGGAACTTCGAAGTTTTGCGCGCGAAGGGCGACCCCCCGCCGTACTTTATCAGCTATGAAGTGACCGAGCAGCAAACCTGTAGCGTGGCCGCTACGCTAGGGGCCCTGCAATCGAGCGGATGCGGGCACAGCCGGGTGCTGGATGTGACGGTTCGCGTCGGCAGTCCCGAGTTTGACAATTATCACCGTATTCAAGGCGAGCGGCCGGCATTCACTTCGGCGGTGGCCCTGCCGATTGAAGCCGGGGCGGAAGCCATCCGGCAGCGCCTGTGGTGGGAGACGGATCGTATCTGGAGGGCGGCGGCGGAACGCTTTATTAAAATACGTACCAGCAGTCAGGTTCGCCTGGGGCGCGAAGACGAATCCCCGGACTTTTCGCAAGAGGAGCCTTCGGTTTCGATTGAACCGGTTCGCCCGCTTGAGTTTTCGCTCAGCCAGTGGGAAACCAGGGTACGCCGCTGGTCGGCGGCATTCAAGGACAAGCCGGCCGTGCTCACTTCCGGAGCAAGCGTTACGGCGCGCCGCGAGATTAAGTATTTGGTCACGACCGAAGGCACGCGGCTGGTTCACGCGCATGGCCTGGCCCGTATCTCTCTAAACGCGCAGACGCGCGCACCGGACGGCATGGATTTGGCTTTGAGCGAGAGCTTTGATGCGGAGACGGATTCGGGGCTGCCGGACGACAAAGTTGTTATTGCAGCCGCCGAACGACTGGCGGAAAAGTTGGAAGCGCTAAGTCGCGCTCAGCCTGCCGAGCCGTTTGTCGGGCCGGCGATCCTTTCCGGACGTGCGGCGGGCGTATTCTTTCATGAGATTTTCGGCCACCGCGTCGAGGGGCACCGCCAGAAGGACGAAAGCGAGGGGCAAACCTTCGCCAAACGGCTGGGCACAAAGGTGCTGCCGGAGTTTTTGACCGTGGCTTTTGATCCCACGCTGCGCCGGAGCCAGGGCGTCGACCTATTCGGTTATTATCGCTTTGACGACGAAGGAATTCCGGCTAGGCGAGTGGAAGTAGTTCGGAACGGCATACTGGAGACCTTCCTGATGTCGCGTTCGCCCCTGTCTAAAATGGATAAATCCAACGGGCACGGCCGCCGGGCGCCGGGCTTTGAAGTCGTCAGCCGGCAATCCAATCTGCTGGTCGAAAGCCGGAATGCAGTGTCTCAGGAAAAGCTGCGGGAGATGCTGCGGGAGGAAATACGCCGGCAGAAGAAACCTTACGGGTTGTACTTCGAAGAAGTCACCGGGGGCTATACGCAGACGCGCCGGGCCGGGTTGCAGGCCTTTACCGTGATTCCGGTGGTGGTTTACAAGGTGTATGCCGACGGCCGCCCGGATGAGCTGGTGCGGGGCGTAGACATTGTAGGTACGCCGCTGGCGAGTTTTGAAAAGATTGCGGCCACTGGCGACCGGCCGGAAGTTTTTAATGGCTACTGCGGCGCTGAGAGTGGCAACATTCCGGTTTCGGCTGTATCGCCGGCTTTGCTGGTCACGGAAATTGAAACCCAGCGCAAGGAGAAATCCTCCGAACGGCCGCCGCTGTTGCCTCGGCCGGGGGTGGGCGAGCTATGAGGCGGTTGTTTGCACTTTTCCTGTTACTGCTGGCAGCAGTCGCCGGGCGGGCTCAACCCGATACCCCTTCGCGCAATGAGCTTTTGCGCGCCATGGCCGACGAGTTGGAGAGGAGCCGCAGTCTGCGGCTGGTGGCACTGGAGGCACCCTATTTCATTTCGTACGGCGTTCATGAGGTTAGCAACTTCACCGCCTCAGCCAGCCTGGGCGTGTTGAACAACGCACAGCATTTGCGGGGCCGGCTGCCGCGCATACAGGTGCGGGTCGGCGATTACAAGTTTGACAACTCAAACTACGTCTTCAGCGATTACCCGTTCGCCGGCCGCTACGAGTTGGGGCCGTTTCCTTTGGACGATGACTATTTGGCGATGCGCCAGTATTTCTGGCTGGCGACCGATGCTGCTTATAAGTCGGCCCTGGAGGCCATTGCGCGCAAGCGCGCCGCGCTACGCAGTGTGACCGTGGCCGAGCAGTTGCCTGATTTGTGGCCGGCTGATCCGGTAACGCTGATTCTACCCGTAGCCCTCAGCAATGTTGCCCAGGAAGACTGGAAGCGGCGCCTGCGGGAATTATCGGCGCTGTTTCTTCCGTACGGGGAGATCGTGGCCTCTAGCGTTGAATTCCAGGGCACTCAGGGCGCCTACACGCTGGCTACAAGCGAGGGTACGCGCATTAGGGTTCCCGAGACGGTTTTCAGTTTTCAAGTCCGGGCCACGGCGCTGGCGCCCGATGGAATGACGGTGCGCCTGGCGGCTTCTCACCATGCCTTATCGCTTGAGGGTTTGCCGCCGGAGGACGGGCTGCGCGAGACGGTCTTAAATGTCGCCGAAAATCTGGCGGCGCTGGTTAAGGCGCCGGTTGGGGAGGCCTACACCGGGCCGGTGCTTTTTGAGCCGCAGGCTGCCGCCCAGCTTATGGCCGAAGTTTTGGGCCGAAACATCATAGCCCGCCGCCGGCCGGTAAGCGAGCCGGGGAGGCCCGTGCCCATGGCCGCCGGTGAGTTTGAAGGACGCTTGGGTTCCAGGGTTCTGCCCGAGTGGATGGATGTAATCGATGATCCGACCCTGGCCGAATATCGGGGCAAGCGCTTGCTGGGCTTCTACCGAGTTGATCTTGAGGGCGTCGTTCCGAAGCCGGTGGTTGTTATTGAAAAGGGCATACTGCGTAATTTTCTAACCACGCGGCAGCCGATAAAAGAAGGCTCTGCCTCCAGCGGGCGAGCGCGGCTGCCGGGCAATTTCGGGGCAAACGTGGCGGCGATCTCAAATCTTTTGGTGCAAAGCGGCCGGAACACTCCGCTTGCGGAGTTAAAAAAGAAGCTGGTGGAGATGGCCATCGCAGCAGGCCGGCCTTACGGTCTGATTGTTCGAAAGATGGATTTCCCTTCCTCGGCCACCGTCGGCGAAGCGCAACGTTTGCTGGCGCGAATGGCGCAGGACGGCGGCGGGGGGCGGCCCCTCAGCCTGCCTGCGCTGGCCTACCGGATTTATCCGGACGGCCGTGAGGAACTGGTGCGGGGCCTGCGGTTTAAGGATTTTTCGGCGCGGGCTTTGCGAGACATTGTGGATGCTGGCGGCGAGCCGGCAGTCTTTGAGTATTTAGAAAACGGCGCGACCTTTGCTCTGATGGGCGCAGCGAGTTTCGTTGCCGAAAGCACTGCCATTGCGCCGGCCTTGCTTTTTGAAGAACTGCAATTGGTCCGGGCACAGGAGGATCTTCCTCGACCGCCGGTCGTGCCCGCCCCGCCCGTCGCACGCGCGCGCTGAGTATGGGCTTGCTCAATCGCCGAGTTTTCCGCGAAACCGCCATCGCCACGCTGCTCGGGACGTTGCTTTTCACCTTTGTGCTTTCGCTGCGCGGCATCGGGCAGTTTTTCGAGCTCCTGATGCGCAGTTCGGCCTCGTCGGGCACATTGCTCTATCTGTTCGGTTTACTGCTTCCGCCCTCACTTATTTTCACCGTGCCGATCGGCGTGCTGGTCGGCGTGCTGCTGGCCTTGAGCCGCATGTCCGGCGACGGTGAGATCACCGCCATGCGCGCCGCCGGCATCAGCGGGCGGCGCCTGCTTTTGCCGGTCGGCCTGCTGGCGCTTGCAGGGATGCTGGCTACCGCAGCCTGCACCCTATGGCTCACCCCCTGGGCCATACGTGAGACTTACCGAGTAGTCAACCAGTTGGCGGCTGAGCAGCTTACGGCGGAAATCCAGCCCCGGGTCTTCCAGGAGCAATTTCCCAATACAATTCTGTTTGTGGCCGACGTCATCCCGGGCCCCCTGGTCCACTGGAAGAAAGTTTTTTTGGCGCAAATGGACGCATCGGCGGCCGGTTCGCATCCCGGCAGCCAGGGCCCGCTGGTGACGGTTGCTCAGGAAGCCACGGCGGTGTCGGATTTGGCTCATAACCGAATTCAGCTTTCATTGCTGGGCGCCAGTTCCTACCAGGCCGGGGCCACCCCGGAGGAATATTACTCAACCTCGTTTCCTCGCGGCGAGCAGGCGCTAGAGGTGCGACCTCCGGGCGAACGCCGGGCTCGTCCATTTCGCGAAACTGACACGCTTCCTTTGCTGCAAGCGGCCGCCCACTCGGCCGAGGCCCGGATCGAGTTGCACCAACGTCTGGCTTTACCGCCGGCGTGCCTGTTGCTGGCGCTGCTCGGTCTGCCGTTGGGGATCAGCTCGCGCAAAGGCGGAAAATCCGGAGCGGTGATAACGACCCTGCTGTTGGCCTTCCTGTACTACATGGGGCTAATCAGCATGATAGGGCTGGCCCGGCAGGGAAACTTGCCAGTGGCGGCTGCGGTTTGGACGCCGAATTTGACCTATGGTGCGGCGGCTTTTTGGTTGCTGAGCAGACTCGAGCGGCCGGGCGATCGGGATCTGCTGGGCGGTTTGCGCGACCGCTTGGAGAGCTTGTATCAAAAACTTTCGAGTAGGCTGGGGCTGGTGCGGACGGTGCGGCCCTCCGCCGGCGGCGCCCGCCTGCCGCTTTTGCCTCAGCTATTGGACGCCTATGTGCTGTCCTCCTACCTGGTCTACTTTCTGGTGTTTCTGGCCGCCTTCGTCTTGATGACCGAGGTGTATACCTTCTTCGAGCTGCTGGGAGACATAGTTCGCAACCATATACCGCTGGGACGAGTGTTCACCTATTTGTTCTTTCTGGCGCCCATGCTGATCTACGACTCGGCGCCGGTGAGCGCCATGGTGGCAGTGTTGGTGACTTTCGGAGTTATGGCTAAACACAACGAAGTCACGGCGTTCAAAACCTGCGGCGTGAGCCTGCACCGACTGGCTGCTCCGGTCTTGTTAAGCAGCCTGATGATGAGCGTGCTGCTATTTGCCTTTGACTATTATCAATTGCCCGAGGCTAATCGGCGCCAGGACGCCTTGCGAGCGGAGATCAAAGGCGCCCCGGTGCAAACCTATCTGCGGCCTGACCGCCGCTGGATTTTCGGCCAGCAGCCGAGGATTTATTACTACCGCTATTTTGACCCGGCGGCAGCGGTCATGGCCGGAGTAACGGTTTACGAGCTGGATCCGGATACTTTCCGGCTGCGCCGTCATATTGCCGCTGAGCGTGCCCAGTGGTCGCCCGTTTTGAAGACTTGGATTTTTGAGAACGGATGGCGGCGCGATCTAAACGGCGTAAAGGTCACGGCCTTTGAAGCTTTCCAGGCACGCACGTTTCCGGAGCTGACCGAGCCGCCGGGATATTTCCTGAAGGAAGTTAAACAAGACAAACAGATGAACTTCCGTGAGCTGGCGGCTTACATAGCGGAATTGAGCCAGAGCGGATTCAATACGGTTCACCTGCGCATACAGTACTATAAGAAATTCTCTTCGCCGCTGCTGGCGCTGGTGCTGGCTATGATTGCAATTCCTTTTGCTTTTCTTACCGGAAGCCGCGGAGCGCTGGCGGGCGTGGGCGTGAGCTTGGGGATCGCCGTGGCCTACTGGAGCTTGAACCAGCTTTTCGAACAGGTGGGGCGCGTCGACCAGTTGCCGCCGGCGGCGGCGGCCTGGTTACCGAATGCCGTGTTTTTCCTGGCCGGCATATACCTGATGGGTCGCATGCGCACTTGAGCGCGCCGGTCGCACCGCTACTTGGCATCCCGCCAGTTGTCGCCGGCGCTGATTTCAGCCACCAGCGGCACTTCCAGCTCGTAGACGTTCTCCATCTGGCGCTTCACCATTCGAGACACCGAATCCAGCTCTTCGGGCGGGACCTCAAAAACCAGCTCGTCATGCACCTGAAGCAGCATGGCGCTCCGGAAGCCGCCTGCGTCCAGCTCTCGCTGTATGCGGATCATGGCCAGCTTGATCAGATCTGCGGCCGTGCCCTGCAAAGGCGTGTTGACCGCCGTGCGCTCGGCAAACCCGCGAGCGTTGGCGTTGGAGCTGTTTATGTCCGGTATGGGGCGGCGCCGCCCGAACAGCGTGCGAGTTTCTCCGCTTCGCCGCACTTGTTCGATCTGGCAATCGATAAAATTCTTTACGCCCTGATAGCGGGCGAAATAGTTTTCAATGTAGGCTTGCGCTTCGCTTTGTTGAATGCCCAGTTGCGCGGCCAGCCCATAGGGGCTTAGCCCGTAGATAATGCCGAAGTTTACCGCCTTTGCGTTGCGGCGCAGCTCGGGCGTCACCTCGAGCGGCGTGACGCCGAAAACCTCGGCCGCCGTGCGCGCGTGTATGTCTTCACCCCGGCGAAAAGCCTCCATCAGCAGCGGATCGCGCGACATGTGCGCCAGCAGCCGCAGCTCTATTTGCGAATAATCCGCCACCACCAGCTTCCATCCTTCGCGCGGCAGGAAAGCAGCCCGGATTTCGCGGCCGAGTTCCGTACGGATGGGTATGTTTTGGAGATTGGGATTTGAGCTGGAAAGCCTTCCGGTGGCCGTGCCCGCCGGATTAAAGCTGGTGTGCAGGCGGCCGGTGGCGGGATTTATCAGCGCCGGCAGAGCGTCCACATATGTCCCTTTCAGCTTGGACAACTGGCGGTATTCGAGAACTTTGGCCACTACCGGGTGAGCGGTTGCCAACTGCTCGAGAACATCGGCGGCCGTAGAGTAGCTCTTCGTCTTGCTGGTGCGGCCGGGCGCGGGCAATTTGAGTTCCTCGAACAAGACTTTGCCCAGTTGCTGGGGCGAATTGATATTGAAGCTCCGTCCGGCCAGTCCGTAAATTTCACCGGCCAGCCTTTCTAGATCTTTTTCCATACGGGCGCCAAGCGCGGCGAGCACGCCTGCGTCTACTCGTATGCCGTTCAGCTCCATGCGCGCCAGTACGGGCGCCAGCGGTAGGTCGATTTCCTCATACAGCCGGCGAAAACCCTGCTCGTCGATCCGGCTGTTTAAAATGCCGGCCAGTTGAACAACCGCGGCAGCCTGGCGTTCAGGTTCATCGCCGGGCCGCGCTTCCAGAAACCGCTCGGCCAGCCGCTCGAGCGTGCAGGCCGCAGGCTCGGCATCAAGCAGGAAGGCGTAAAGCATGGTGTCGTGGCTGAAACCGACGGCTTTGACTCCGGCGCGCTCCAAGGCCACCAGAGCCGACTTTACATCGTGGGCGGCTTTTGCTTGCACGCCATTCTCCAGAAGCGGGCGGACTTCGTCAATAAGTGACAAAGGCAGACGGCGGCCCGCGCCCGCCTCCCAAGCCAGGCCTATGGCCGGAGGCGTCAGCAAGTCCTTAGGTGCGGGGCTTAAAGCCACCGCCAGGGTTGCTTGCTGCGGCATACGCTTCAGCCACTGGCGCACCTGCTCGGGTGTATCCAGCGCATCAAAGTCCTCCGGTCCGGCCGGTTTGACTTCCAGATCTTTCAAGAAACTTGAAAATTCAAGCTCTTTAAACAAGATCCGCAGCGCGCCGGCATCGGGCGGTTGCGCCGCCAGCTCCGACAACTCCACCTGCACCGGTGCTGAAGTGTCAATGGTTGCCAGGCGTTTGCTTAGCAAGATTCGGTCGCGGTTGTTTTCGAGGCTTTCGCGGTAAGTCCGGCGCTCTACTTCGGCGGTGCGCTCCAGCGCCGCCTCAACCGATCCGAAGCGGGCGACCAGATCCCGCGCGCCTTTGTCGCCGATGCCGGGCGCACCTGGGATGTTGTCGGCGGCGTCGCCTTTAAGCGCCAGCAGGTCGGCCACCTGATGCGGAGCCACGCCCAGCGTCTCTTTGACCCGGGCCGGGTCGTACCACTCGTTCTTCATGGGGTTGAACACCCGGATGCGGTCGTCTACAAGCTGCAGCAGGTCTTTGTCGGCTGAGACGATGACCGTTTCAAAACCCTCGCCGGCCGCGCGGCGCGCCAGCGCGCCTATTACGTCGTCGGCTTCAAAGCCGGGTTGCTCAATTATGCGGATTCGCAGAGCTTCAAGCAGGCGGCGCAGGTAGGGCAGTTGCGCCAAAAGTTCCGGCGGAGTTTCCGGGCGGTTGGCCTTGTATTCGGCGAATTCCTGCTCGCGAAATGTCGGCCCTTCGCTTTCAAAAACCGCCGCCAGATACTCCGGCTTGTATGCTGCCAGCAAGTTCCGCAGCATGGCGTAGAAGATGTAGACCGCTTCGGTCGGCAGACCGCTGCGGGTGCGCATCAGCGGCGCCTGGCTGCGGGAGCGGGCATGGTACGCCCGGAAAATAAATCCGAACGTGTCGATTAGAAACAAACGCGGTTTTTCCATGGCCTGCCGGAGCTTCCATGTTATCGCCCTACGCGTGCTGCCGAAACCGGGGTGTGCAACCTTTACCGGATCACCGGGAGTATGATCTAACCTAGTGCCTAACTTAACTGTCGGGGAGGCCGATAATGTCTATGGCAATTACGTGCTTCGAAATAGCCGGCCCCAGGCTGAATCGTAACAGCAGGCTACTTATAACATTCGCCGTCTTGGTGGTATTAGTCGTGCTTCCGGGGCTGCTCCCCGGCGCACAGGCCTCCGGCAATTTATCTCCAGGCAAAATCGTCTACCAGAATACGTGCTCGGCCTGCCACGGCTACGACGGGCGTGGCATGGCCGCAAGTACGGTTGGACTTGAGCTGGCGTTACCGGATTTTACCGCCTGCGCATCTTTTAACAAGGAGCCCGACGCTGACTGGTTCGCGGTCATCCACCAGGGCGGACCGGCGCGCGGCTGGTCGCGCGTGATGCCGGCCTTCGGCGAAGTTTTGAGCCAGGAGCAAATCGACCAGGTCATACGATACGTGCGCGGCTTTTGTGCGGACCGCAGATGGCCGCGCGGAGATCTGAATTTTCCCAAAGCGCTGGTAACCGAGAAAGCTTTCCCGGAGGGTGAAGTTTACGTACTTACTTCAATTAATGCGCGGGACGGAGCAGCGCTGAACGCAGTGACGGTTTACGAGAGGCGTTTTGGGCCACTCGATCAACTGGAAATCAAAGCTCCGGTTGGCTTCCTGCGCAATGCCGCGGGGACCTGGGTGGGCGGTTTCGGCGATGTTGCCTTGGGCTGGAAGCGCGTGCTGTTCCACAGTTTCGAAAAAGGCTCGATCTTCAGCGCCGCGGGCGAACTGGTGCTTCCTTCCGGCAACCGTAGCCGGGATCTGGGCGGCGGCGTAAAAATTTTCGAGGGGTTTGCTGCCTACGGCCAGGGGCTGCCGGCTGACAGCCACATCCAGGCTCAAGGCGGTTTTGAGTTTCCCACCGACACGGAAAAAGCGCCGCGCGCAGCTTTCTGGCGCGTGGCTGCCGGAAAGAGCTTTTCTCAGAACGGCGGCTTCGGGCGGACCTGGACCCCCATGGTGGAAATCATAGCGGACCGCGAATTCGAGGAGGGAGCTAAGACCAACTGGGATGTAATCCCCGAATTTCAGGTGACGCTCAGCCGCCGCCAGCACATTAGGGCGAACTTCGGCGTCCGCATTCCGGCCTCTAACACCACCGGTCGCCCCGTGCAGCTTATGTTCTATTTGCTCTGGGATTTTCTGGACGGCGGATTGCGCGAGGGCTGGTAAGGGAGGTGAATCATGCAAAGCCGAAATATCATCATCGGATTAATGCTGGTAGGCACAATTGTTGCCCTTGAAGCTCAGATGTCGTCGAATAGGCGCGGCGCAGCCAGCCACTTTCAGACCTCCGATCGTTGTATAGCTTGTCACAATGGCCTGACGGCGCGCTCCGGAGAAGATATTTCCATTGGTTTCGACTGGCGCCCTACCATGATGGCCAACTCGGCTCGCGATCCTTATTGGCAAGCCGGCGTGCGGCGCGAAATCCTGGATCATCCTCAAGCCCGTGCTGCGATTGAGGGTGAGTGTTCAATCTGCCACATGCCCATGGCTCGCTTTACGGCTCACGCCGCCGGGCGCGAAGGGGAGATCTTCTCGCATCTTCCGTTCAATCCGGCCAGGCCGACAGACCGGCTGGCGGCCGACGGCGTCAGTTGCGCGCTCTGCCATCGGATCGAAGCCGCGAATTTGGGCAAACGTGAAAGCTTCATCGGCGGTTTTGTCATCGACGCCACGCTCAAAGAAGACGAATGGCGCGCCTACGGTCCCTTTCAGGTAGATGCCGGTCGCACGGCCGTCATGCGATCTTCAAGCGGTTTTCGGCCCACCGAAGGGACACACATGCGGCAGTCCGAGGTCTGCGCTACCTGCCATACGCTTTATACGAAAACTGTTACCCCTGATGGTTTCGCAAAGGAGGAATTCCCTGAGCAGGTTCCCTACCAGGAGTGGCTGCATAGCTCATATAACACAGCACGCAGTTGTCAATCCTGCCACATGCCGGCGATTTCGGGAGAGGCGCCCATTAGCAGTGTGCTCGGCCAGTTGCACTCGGGCGTGGAGCGGCACACTTTTTTGGGTGGGAATTTCTTTATGCAGCGCCTGTTTGCACGCTTCGGCCCGGAGCTGGCCGCGGCCGCCATTCCGCAGGATTTTTCGGCTGCTGCTTTTAAAACGCTGGAGCATCTGGAAAAGGAATCCGCGCGGCTGCGCATAGAGCGGGCGGAATTCAGCGGCGGGCACCTGCGTGTGATGGTGGCCGTCGAGAACCTGGCGGGCCATAAACTACCCACTGCTTATCCTTCCCGCCGCGCCTGGCTCAATTTTACGGTTCGCGACCGCCAGGGAAACGTGGTCTTTGAGTCCGGCGCATTTCGGCCCGACGGGTCAATCGAGGGTAACGACAATGACGCAGACGGCGCCCGCTGGGAGCCACATTACACGGAAATCACCCGCCCCGACCAGGTTCAGATCTATGAGCCGATTATGGCCGACTCGGCCGGGCGCGTAACTACGGGGTTGCTTCAGGCGGTCCGCTACGTTAAGGACAACCGGTTGCTGCCCCGGGGTTTTGACAAACAGACTGCTCCGGCCGATATTGCAGTGCGGGGGGAAGCGGCAAATGATGCCGACTTTTCTGGCGGCGGCGACCGGGTTACGTACATGGTTGAGACGGGGCAGGCGCGCGGACCCTTCCATGTACAGGTGAAGCTGTACTATCAGCCAATCGGCTACCGTTGGGCGCACAACCTGCGTTCATACAATGCTTTTGAACCGCAACGCTTTTCAGGCTACTTCGAAGCTTTGGCTGCTGGTTCGGGGGCGGTGCTGGCGGCGGCAGAAACAACCGGGGGTAGCCCGGAATAGTACGCCACAGGCAGTAGTGGTTGTGTTGCATTTTTACAACAGGATTTAAAATGTAAGCCATTGCAGGTAAAGTGAATCGCTATTGGTCTGAGAATTGCAAATTTTCTGCGGTACGATAAACCACGAACTGGGAGACCAACTTGCGATTCGAAACCACCATTCGGCGTCCGGTCGAAACCAGGGGCGTCGGACTACATAGCGGCGCGCCTGTACGCATGCGGATATTGCCCGCGCCTCCGGCTACCGGGGTTGTATTTATACGCACCGATTTGGACCGGTTCCCGGTGCCTGCAAACTGGCGTTACGTGGCGCGCGTCAGCTACGCTACCAGCCTGATGCGGCAGGGCGTGCTGATTTCCACCACCGAACACCTATTAAGTGTTTTTTACAGCCTTGGGGTGGATAACGCGTACGTTGAACTGGATAACCTGGAGGTTCCGATCCTGGACGGCAGCGGTCTGCCGATAGTGAAGATGGTCGCCGAAGCCGGTTTGAAGGTATACAAGCGCCGGCGACGATATTTGAGGTTGCGGCGCCCGGTGACGGTGGAAGACGGAGGCAAAAGGATATCGGTACTACCCGCCGACCAGTTTTCGCTTACCTGCGATGTTTTCTTCCCCCACCCGCTGGTGGGCCGCCAAGTGCTGGAACTGGATGTGAGGCCTGAGCGTTACGCCGCCGAAATCGCTCCGGCGCGAACATTTGGTTTCGAGCGCGAATTGGACCGGATGCGTGATATGGGCTTAATCCGCGGCGCCTCGCTAGAAAATGCCGTATGTTTTAGCGACGGGGGAGTGTTAAATCCAGAAGGATTGCGCTTTCCGGACGAGTGTTGCCGGCACAAAGCTTTGGATTTGATAGGAGATCTGGCGCTTTTGGGGCGGCCGCTTTTGGGGCACGTTATAGCGGAGCGCGCCGGCCACGCCATGCATGTGGCGCTGGTTGCCCGGATAATGTCCGACCCTTCCCTCTACGAAATTATCAGTTTCGATCAGCTTGTGCGCAAGGTGGCTCACGCGTTGGTATCGTAGTCTTTTGCTCTGGCTGCGTAATTTACCTAACTTGTTGACGTTGGCACGGCTGCCGCTTGCGCCGGCAGTGGTGGCATCACTGTTCGGAGGGCGTTATTTTACGGCGCTAGGGCTGCTGGCGCTAGCCGGTTTGACCGATGTGGCCGACGGGTGGTTGTCGCGGCGCCTGGAGGCGACTTCTCGGTTAGGCGCGTACTTAGATCCCATTGCTGACAAAATCTTGCTGGTGAGCGTCTATATCGCCTTGGGCGCCGCCGGTTTGGCGCCGGTCTGGCTGGTCTGGCTGGTGGTGGGCCGCGACATCCTGATACTGATTTTTGGCGGGCTGGTTGTGCGGCTGGCGCGTGCAGATCGTCCCTCGCCTTCAATCTGGGGAAAGCTAAGTACGGTGGTGCAAGTGGTGACCGGAGTGGTTGTAATTGCGGCCAAAGCCGCGCCGGGCGCCGGGCTTTCCGCACTGGCTGCGGTGCTGCCGGCAATCACCGCCGCCACAACCGCCTGGAGCGGAGCGCACTACGGCTGGACGGCTCTCAAACTGGCTTACCGATACCGCCGCTGAGTCGGTCTGCGCCCACTGGCTGTTTGCATTTTAAGAATCGTAACAAGTTACGAAATTTCGCCGAATCATCTCCTCCTCAATATGTCAAATTCTACACACAGTAGATTTGACACCCTAAGGCAGCGCTCTTCATAATCAGAGCAAAGGGATTTGAGAGGCGGCTGTGGCTAATACTTACACTCAAATATACTTCCCGGTCTTGGTGCAGATGGCCATTGCGGGGGCGGTCGCAGCGGGGATGATCGCAAGCTCATACCTGATCGGCAAAAGAGTGCGCAACCGGATAAAAGCACAGCCGTATGAGTGCGGCATAGTGCCCACCGGCAGCGCCCGCGAGCGCTTCAGCGTAAAGTTTTATCTGGTGGGCATGATTTTTATACTGTTCGACGTTGAGGCAATATTCTTGTATCCTTGGGCGGTGGTCTTTCGCGAGCTGCGAATGTTTGCTTTTGTCGAGATGTTTATTTTTATCGCCCTGATACTTTGCGGTTTTTTTTACATTTGGAAAATGGGGGCTCTTGATTGGTCGGCAAGCGAGCCCTCCGAGCACCACTTCAAAGATTGATGCAGCCGGAATCTCTGAGACAGGAGCCCCTCATCCAGGCGCTTGAAGCCGTACTGCCCGGCTCCGTCGTCGGCGCCGCACGGGCGCACGGCGAGCTGACGCTCACGGTCGAACCTGCTCGAATTGTCGATGTCTGCCGCTATTTGCAGGAGTCGGAAGGGTTTGAAAGGCTTTCCGATCTAACCGCGGTAGACTGGCATCCTCGCGAACCCCGCTTTGAAGTCGTCTATCACCTGCATTCGGTGCGCCGAAATCTACGCCTACGGCTGAAGTGCCGTTTGAGCGGGGAAGGGCCCGAAATTGATTCGGTCACGCCGGTCTGGAGCGGGGCCGACTGGTACGAAAGAGAGGTCTTCGATCTTTTCGGCATACGGTTCCGCAATCATCCCAATCTGCGGCGGATCTTGCTGCCGGAAGATTGGGACGGCCACCCTCTGCGCAAAGACTATCCGGTTTACGGCCCTAAGTACGGATATAAAGATGAGTGAACAGGAACCGGTAACTCCCAAACCCGCCCCCACCGCCGGTTTTCAGCCGCAGGCGACTTCCAGGACCGTTCTGAATATGGGCCCGCAACACCCCTCCACCCATGGGGTGCTGCGGCTGGTGCTGGAACTGGACGGCGAGACCATAGTAAAAGCCGAACCCGATATAGGCTACCTGCACACCGGCATTGAAAAGCAGTGCGAAGACAAGTTTTACCAGCAGGTGGTCCCGCTGACCGACCGGGTCGACTACCTGGCCAACCTCTCCAACAACCTCTGCTATTGCCTGGCGGTGGAGAAACTGCTCGGGCTGGAGATCCCCCCGCTGGCGCAGTGGATGCGCGTAATGTTGACCGAGCTGACCCGTATTTCAAGCCACCTGGTCTGGCTCGGCACCCACGCCATCGACATCGGCGCCATGAGCGTTTTCCTGTACTGTTTCCGGGAGCGCGAGGAACTGCTGCGCATCTTCGAGATGTTTTCCGGCCAGCGCATGATGACCAGCTATTTCCGCATCGGCGGGCTGGCGCTTGAGCCGCCGCGCGGCTGGCATAGGCGAGTAAAGAGCTTTTTGGACCGGTTCCCGGACGCGGTGCAGGAATACGAAGACTTGCTCACGGCCAACCCCATCTGGAAAATCCGGACCCAAGGCGTGGGCATAGTGCCGCTTGAGGAATTGCTGAATCTGGGCGTAACCGGCCCGATGCTTCGCGCGGCAGGGCTGGCCTGGGATATTCGCAAGTCGGAGCCGTACTCCAGCTACGAGCTGTTTGATTTCGAAATTCCCACGCGGCAGGAGGGCGACGTCTACGCGCGGTATCAGGTGCGCCTGGAGGAGATGCGACAGAGCGCACGTATCGCCCGGCAAGCGCTGGAGGGAATGCCCTCGGGACCCTGGAAGGCAGATGCCCCCAAGGTGGTACTGCCGGATCGCGAAAAAATGAAGACCGAAATGGAAGCCCTTATTCATCATTTCAAGATCGTTTACGAAGGCTTCCGGGTGCCGCCGGGGGAGGTCTACCAGGTGATTGAATCTCCGCGCGGCGAACTGGGTTATTACGTGGTCAGCGACGGCTCGGCCCGCCCCTACCGTGTTCACATTCACGGGCCGAGCTTCGGCAACCTGCAGGCTACGGCGCGCATGATCGAGGGTCGGCTCATCGCCGATGTCATAGCGGCTTTAGGCAGCATGGATTTTGTGCTGGGGGATGTGGACCGATGACCTTCTCTGCGGAGCTTGAGGCACGTTTCGAGCAGCTGCTAAAGAAATATCCGCCGGACCGCCGCCGCGCCGCTCTTGTACCCATGTTGCTTTTCGCCCAAGACGAGGTGGGCGCACTCACCCGGGAAGTGGTCGATGAAATAGCCGGGCGGCTGGGCGTGGATTCTCTCGCCGTAGATGAGGTAGTTTCTTACTACTCGATGTTGCGCCGCCGAGCTGCGGGCAAGTACCACATTCAAATTTGCACCAACATCAGTTGCATGCTCGTCGGCGGGCGTGAGCTTTTTGAGCACGTTTCGGCAAAGCTGGGAATAAAGAACAAGGAAGTCACGCCGGACGGTTTGTTTTCTCTGGAAGAAGTTGAATGCCTGGGCGCGTGCAGTTGGGCGCCGGCCGTCCAGGTGAACTATGACTATCATCACCGGGTGACGCCCGAAGCCATGGATCGCCTGATCGACAGCCTGCGGAAGCTTAATTAGGAAGATGATCTACAACGAACCCAGCCCGCTTGAAGTGAAGGTCTTAACCAAACGTTTCGGCCTGGCCGATTCGGCTTCGATCGACACCTATCTGGCCACGGGCGGCTACGAGGCGCTGCGCAAGGCGCTGGCGATGACGCCCGACGAAATCATCGAGGAGGTGAAGCGCTCCAACCTGCGCGGTCGCGGCGGCGCGGGCTTTCCCACCGGCATGAAATGGAGCTTCGTGCCGCGCGATTCGGCAAAACCCAAGTATGTCGTAGCCAACGCCGACGAAGGCGAACCCGGCACCTGCAAAGACCGGCTGTTGATGGAAAACGATCCCCACCAGTTGATCGAAGGCATGGCGATTGCAGCTATTGCCGTCGGAGCGCATGCCGGCTACATTTACGTGCGCGGTGAATTCCGCTACGTAATCGAAATTCTGGACCGGGCCATAGGTGAAGCACGAGCGCGCGGATTTCTGGGGAAGAACATCCTCGGCAGCGGTTTTGATTTTGAGCTTTACACTCACAGCGGCGCGGGTTCCTACGAATGCGGCGAGGAATCGGCGCTGCTGGAGTCGCTCGAAGGCAAGCGCGGCGTGCCGCGTATCCGTCCGCCTTTCCCGGCCGTGGTGGGCGCCTTTCAGTGCCCGACGGTGCTGAACAACGTCGAGACTTTCTCGGCCGTGCCCGCCATCATACGCGACGGCGGCGCGGCTTTCGCCGCTTTAGGAACCCCGCGCAACGGCGGCACGCGCCTGTTCTGCCTCTCCGGGCATGTGAACAAACCGGGCGTCTACGAGCTGCCAATGGGCTTCAATCTGCTGCGTATGATTTATGAGGTCGGCGGCGGCATCCCCGGCGGCAAGCGGCTCAAGGCGGTTATTCCCGGCGGTTCTTCCTGCCCCGTCTTACGGGCTGAGGAATGCGATATAGCCATGGATTTCGACAGTCTGGCCAAAGCCAAAAGCATGCTGGGCTCGGGCGGCGTCATCGTAATGGACGAAGATACCTGCATGGTGGCCGCGGCGTCGCGCATCATCAAGTTCTATGCTCACGAAAGCTGCGGCTGGTGCACACCCTGCCGCGAGGGCACCACTTGGCTGCGCAAGCTTTTGGAGCGCTTGCACGCCGGCCGGGGCAACGCCTCCGACATCGACCTAGCCGGCGACGTCGCCCGCAACATGCTGGGCCGGACCTTTTGCCCGCTGGGCGACGCGGCGGCCATGCCGACGATTTCTTTTGTCGAGAAATTCCGTGAGGAGTTTGAAGCACATCTGGCGGGCAAGCCCTGCCCTTATGAAAATGTACGCCGGGGGGTACCGGTCGGATGAGTGATCTGGTCAGACTCAAAATCGACGGGCGAACAGTGGAGGTTCCGGCCGGTACGCTGCTCATAAACGCCGCCAAAACGGCCGGCATCGAGATTCCGGCCTTCTGTTTTTACCCGGGCCTTTCCCTGGCTGCGGCTTGCCGAATGTGCCTGGTTGAAATTGAAAACGTTCCCAAACTGGTGACATCCTGCACCCAGGTGGTCGCCGAAGGCATGGTGGTCCATACCCAGACGCCCAAGGTCGTCGAAGCCCGCAAGGCAATGCTGGAATTTTTGCTTACGAATCACCCTCTGGATTGCCCGGTCTGCGACAAAGGCGGCGAATGCGAGCTGCAGGATTTGACCTTCCGCTACGGGGCGGGCGAGGCACGGTTCCAAGAGAACAAAGAGCATGTGCCGGAGCAGCAATGGTCACCCGTGGTCTACTACGATGCGCCGCGCTGCATACTCTGTTACCGCTGCATACGCATTTGCAATGAAGGCCTGGGCGTAGGCGCGCTGGGACTGGTGAACCGGGGGGTCCACAACGAGATTGCGCCCAACCGCGGCGACCATCTGGAGTGCGACGAATGCGGCATGTGCATAGACATCTGTCCGGTCGGCGCGCTTACCAGCGGCATCTACCGCTATAAGACGCGCCCCTGGGAGATGAAGCATGTCGCCACCGTCTGCACCCACTGCGCCGACGGCTGCCGGACTACTTTAGGCGTCTACGACAACCGCATCATGCGCGGCAACAACCGCGACAGTTCCGGCATCAACGGCGAGTTTCTCTGCATAAAAGGTCGCTTCGGGTTCGACTTCCTCACCCGCCCCGACCGGCTGCGGGCGCCGCTTGTGCGCCGCAACGGTCGTTTCGAAGAGGTTTCCTGGATGGAAGCGGTTCGAGTGGTCGCCGCGCGTTTTAGCGAAACCTGCGCTCGCGGCGGGAAGATCGGCGTTATTGGATCGGAGCGAACGACGAATGAAGAGAATCTTTTTCTCCAGCAGTTCGCCCGCCGCATTCTGAAGACTCCCCACCTTGACCATCGCCGCAGTGGCGACGTCGTCAGCCTGTTGCATGCGCTGCGCGGGCGCCATGAAGCGCTGGCCACTATGGCGGACCTTTATAAGAGCCGTGCAGTATTGATCGTGGGGAGCGATCTGGCCCAGCAGCACCCGCTGGCGGCTTTCCAAATCCGCGCCAACTGGCGCCACCACCAGGCCCGGATTTACGTGGTGACGCGCGGCCCGGTTCGTGAGGATTCGCTGGCCCGGCTGAGCGTGCGCGCCGAACCCGGCCAAGAGCTGGCGGCCGTCCACACTTTGCGCGATGCGCTGCGCGAGGAGACCGAGCTGGTCATCCTTTTCGGCGACGCCATACGCGGCCCGGCCGTCGCCGGGCTGGTCGAATTCGGCGATTCGCTCGGCATCCCGGTCAAATATGTGGCGCTGGTGGATTATGTGAATTCGCGGGGCGCACTCGATATGGGCCTGCATCCCGCACTGCTGCCTGCTTATGCGGCGGCGCCCGCACCCGGCATGAGCTGCCCGGAAATGCTCGCGGCGCCGGATCTGGACGTGCTCTGGGTGGTTGGTGCAAATCCGCTGCGGGAGCGCAAACTGGCCGCCCGGGGAGCGTTCCTCGTGGTGCAGGATTTGTTTTTAACCGAAACTGCGGCCGAGGCCGACGTGGTGCTGCCCGCCGCCGGACTCTATGAAAAATCAGGGACTGTGACCAACGTCTGCGGAGAGGTTCAGAACCTTCGACGGGCGGTCGTTTCAATGGGTCCAAAGACCGATTTGGAGATCTTCCGCCTGCTGGCGCAGGCCATGGGCGCCGGGCTGGAGGTCCCACCGGTCGAAGAAGTCTATGCCGCCATGCGTAGCCATGCCGGACCGCCTTTTGCCGAACCGCAGCCTGAGCTGATCGGCTCGGCCGGCGACACGCTTTTTAGCTCCGGAACTTTGGGGCTGTATTGTGGGATTATCAATAGCGTCCGTGAGGCGCCCGGGGGGCTGTACCGATGGAATACGTGATCGTCACCCTGGTCAAGGCGGCCGTTTTCTCAGGCGCGCTCCTGCTGGCGCTGCTCTACCTGCAATGGATCGAGCGTAAGGTGATCGCGCATGTGCAATTGCGCCTCGGCCCCTGGCGCGTCGGCCCGCACGGTTTGCTCCAGCCGATCGCGGACGTCGTAAAGCTGCTCACCAAGGAAGACCTGATGCCTGCCGGCGCCAGCCGCTTTCTTTTCGTTTTAGCCCCGTTTTTGGCGGTCTTTCTGGCATTGATTCCGGTGGCCTTCTTTCCGTTTGGCCCGGAAGTGGAGATTTTTGGCGTCCGCACCCACCTTCAGCTTGCGGACCTGAACATCGGCATTTTGTTTCTGCTGGCCGTCTCCTCGCTGGGGGTTTACGGCATCGCCCTGGCCGGTTGGTCCTCCAACAGCAAATATTCGCTGCTTGGCGGTTTACGCAGTTCGGCGCAGATGGTCAGCTACGAGCTGCCGCTGGCGCTGGCCATAGTTGCGCCGCTCTTATTGGCCAATACGCTCAGTCTGCGCGAGCTGGCCGATTTTCAAAGCGGCTATTATGCCGGTTGGATTCCGCGTTGGAACATATTTCACTTGCCTGCCCCGCAGATACTAGGATTTGTGATTTTTTTGATTGCGGCTTTCGCCGAAACCAACCGCATTCCATTTGACCTGCCGGAGGCGGAAAACGAGCTGGTGGCCGGCTTTCACACCGAGTACAGCAGCCTGAAGTTCGCTTCCTTCTTCATGGCGGAGTACGCCAACATAATAACGGGTTGCGCCCTGGCTACGGTGTTGTTCCTGGGCGCTTGGAACCCGCTCTGGCCGGAGTCGAAAGGTTCCGCCTGGTTCCCTGTTATGCTGTTTGCCGCAGCGGGAGCGGTGGCCCTATACCACGGTCTTCACCCGGCTCACGCCCGTGATCGTCGGACCTTGCCCATAGCAGCCGTGGCTTTCTGGATTGTGGCCGCCGTCTTTCTGCTCCCCCCGCTGAAACCGGTTTTGTTGCCTGTCTTCTGGTTCTGTTTGAAGGCGGGCTTGCTTATTTTCTTTTTTATATGGGTGCGCGCCACGCTACCCCGCTTCCGCTACGACCAGCTAATGAGGTTTTGCTGGAAGGTGCTGTTCCCGGTCGCCATGGTGAACCTGCTGGTAACGGGCTGGCTGGTGGCGGATTTCGGCGGATAAGACTATGGACGTGATCGTGTTTTTGACCTTTGCCCTTACAGCCGTAGTGTGCGCGGCCAACATGATTTTGCAGCGCCACCCGATTTCATCGGCCATTTCCCTGATCGGAGTGATGGGTTCGCTGGCCGTGCTTTACCTTCTGCTAGGGGCCGAGTTCCTGGCGGCGGTTCAGGTGATTGTCTACGCCGGCGCCATCATGGTGCTGTTCGTTTTTGTGATTATGCTGCTTAACGCAGAGGCCGAGCAGAAAACGGGCCAGTCGCTGGTGGCGCGTTACGTGGGCATTCCCGCGCTGCTAGTTTTTTTGGCGCTGCTGGGGTTACTGATTCGCGCCCTGGCCCCGGCCTCAAGGCAGGTCGTCTTCGGCGGCTTCACAGGGGGAACGCCGTTGGCGGTGGGCCGGACCTTGTTTACCGAATACTTACTGCCCTTTGAGGTGACCTCCATCCTGATCTTGGTGGCCATCCTGGGGGCCATAGTGCTGGCGCGCAAGGAGGCGGACTAGTGACGGGCGTTCCTGTTTCCTGGTATCTGATGCTCAGCGTGGTGCTGTTCGGGCTGGGCGCAGCCGGTTTTCTCATCCGGCGTAACATCATTACGGTTTTCATGTCTATCGAGCTCATGCTTAACGCCGTAAATCTAGCCTTCATCGCCTTCGCCTATGAGCTGAAACAGGTGGACGGGCATTTGTTCGCCTTTTTCGTCATAGTGGTGGCGGCGGCGGAAGCGGCCGTGGGCCTGGCCATAATACTGGCGGTGTTCCGCAAGCGCGGAACCCTGCAAATTGACGAGATCGACTCTCTGAAGAACTGATCCTATGCAGCAGCTCTGGCTTATTCCCGCCTTCCCGCTGGCCGGCTTCCTGATAAACGGCCTGCTGGGCCGTCGCGCGCCGAAAGCTTTCATTAATCTGGTGGCCATCGGCAGCGTACTGCTGTCGTTTTTGTGGGTGTTGAAGACACTGGCGGCGCTGGGCCCGCTTGAGGAGCCGCACCTGGAGCGTTACTTCACCTGGTTTTCAAGCGGCGACCTTTCAATTGGCTTTGATCTAGTGGTAGATCGGCTAAGCGCTGTAATGCTGCTGGTGGTTACCGGCGTCGGACTGATCATTCACATCTACGCCATCGGCTACATGGCCCACGAAGGGGGTTACTACCGCTTCTTTTCCTTTTTCAACCTGTTCATGTTCTTCATGCTGCTGCTGGTGCTGGCGGCCAATTTCTTGCTGATGTTCGTAGGCTGGGAGGGCGTGGGCCTGTGCAGTTATCTGCTTATTGGTTTCTATTTCCTGCGCAAAAGCGCCACCAACGCAGGGAATAAGGCCTTCATTGTTAACCGGATCGGCGATTTTGGCTTCTCGCTGGCGCTGTATCTGATCTTCATTAACTTCGGCTCGTTCGATTTCGGCAAGGTTTTCTCGGCCGCCGCCACGCGCCCGGTCGAGGCTTCGGCGGGCGTGTTGACGCTTATCGCACTCTTGCTGCTGGTCGGGGCCACCGGGAAATCGGCGCAGATTCCGCTCTATGTCTGGTTGCCGGACGCCATGGAGGGCCCCACTCCGGTCTCAGCCCTGATTCACGCCGCCACCATGGTTACGGCCGGGGTCTATATGGTGGCGCGCTGTGCTCCTATATACACTCATGCGCCGTTGGCTATGGAAGCCGTCGCCGTTGTGGGCTTGGCGACAGCGGTTTTGGCAGCCAGCATCGGCCTGGTGCAGAACGACATCAAGAAGGTTTTCGCCTACTCGACGGTTTCGCAGCTCGGCTACATGTTTCTCGGGCTGGGTTCAGGGGCGTTCTCGGCGGGCATCTATCACTTGGTAACCCACGCTTTCTTCAAAGCCCTGCTGTTTTTAGGAGCCGGCAGCGTAATACACGCGCTGGCAGGCGAGCAGGATTTACGCAAAATGGGCGGGCTGGCCAAACATGCGCCGGTCACGTTTTTCACCATTCTGTGCGCGGCCGTGGCCATTGCGGGCGTTCCGCCCTTTTCGGGCTTCCATAGCAAGGACGCCATTCTGCTAGCCGCCCATCATCATGCCCCCTGGATGTACTGGGCGGGAGTCATGACGGCTGGCCTGACTGCTTTCTACGTATTCCGGGCGGTCTTCCTCGCCTTTCTGGGCGCTCCGCGGAGCGATCATCATCCGCATGAATCGCCTCCGGTTATGACGCTGCCGCTGGTGGCGCTGGCGCTGCTGTCGCTCGGAGGCGGTTATTTCAACGTGCCCCACTGGCTCGAGCCTATGTTTCCAGCGGAAGAACACGGACATGATCCCGGGTTGGTGGCGGTTTCAGTGATGGCTGGGCTGGCAGGCATAGCTTTGGCTTGGTTGTTCTATGTGGCTCGCCCCGGTTTGGCCGACCGGGTTGCTGAACGGCTCGGCTGGCTCTACCGGCTGGTTTACAACAAATACTTTGTGGATGAAGCATACGAAGTCGCCATTGTTCGACCGCTGGTGCGCGGTTCAACCGACACACTGTGGCTCGGCGCGGACGTGGGCCTGATCGACGGCGCCGTTAACGGCATCGGCAGCCGCGCCCGCGCCGTGGGCGATGTGCTGCGCCGCTTGCAATCAGGCAACATACGCAGCTACGCCGGCTGGGTGATCTGGGGTACGGTTCTGGCGCTGCTGGCGCTGGTGGTGGGAGGCGTGCGATGGTCCGGCTGAACCTCACCCTGGCGCTTCCGCTGGCGGCTTTCCTGGCGCTGCTGCTGGTTCCGCGGAGCCGCCCCGCCTGGAGCCGCTGGATCGCCTTGATTTCCTCGCTGCTGATCTTCGCGGTTTCACTCGGGCTGCTCGCCGGATTTGATCGCTCCGGCGGCGATTTCCAGTTCGAAACAAATCTTCCCTGGATTCAAACGCCGGCCATACGTTACCACATCGGGTTGGACGGGCTGAGCCTTTGGCTAGTGCTTCTGAGTACGCTGCTGACGCCGGTAGCAGTGCTGGTCTCTTGGCGCTATATACAGAACCGCGTCAAGGAGTTTTACGCCTTCCTGCTGCTCATGGAGTTCGGGCTAGTGGGCGTTTTCGTGGCGCTCGATCTGTTCCTTTTCTACGTGTTTTGGGAAGTGAGCCTGGTTCCCATGTACTTTTTGATCGGCATCTGGGGGTACGAGCGCCGCATTTATGCCGCCGTCAAGTTCTTCCTCTACACCATGGCCGGTTCAGTTCTGATGCTGGCTGCAATGATTTACCTCTACAACGCGACCGGTAGCTTCGACTACCACACGTTGCTAGGGGATCTGGCAAGCGGCAGGCTCGAGCTTGGCCGTACGGAAGAAACTTTGCTGTTCTTGGCTTTCTTCTTGGCCTTCGCCATCAAGGTTCCTCTGTTTCCATTACACACCTGGTTGCCGGACGCCCACGTTGAAGCCCCCACCGCCGGGTCGGTCATTCTGGCTTCCGTGATGCTGAAGATGGGCGCCTACGGACTGGTGCGGTTCTGCCTGCCGATGTTTCCAAACGCAAGCCGGGAGCACGCCTGGTGGATAGTGCTGCTGGCGATTGTGGGAATAATCTACGGGGCGCTGGTGGCCATGGTGCAGCCCAATATGAAAAAACTGGTGGCGTACAGCTCCGTGAGTCATTTGGGCTTCGTGGTGCTAGGCATATTCTCCTTCACCCAGCAAGGACTGGACGGCGCCGTCTATCAGATGCTCAATCACGGCATTTCGACCGGGGCGCTTTTCATACTGGTCGGATATATGTATGAGCGCCGCCACTCGCTTGAAATAGCGGATTATGGCGGAGTCGCCACGCCCGCACCCAATCTGGCCGCGGTGTTCCTTATCACCTCGCTGGCCAGCCTCGGTTTGCCTATGCTCAACAACTTTGTCGGCGAATTTCTGGTCTTGCAGGGTGCGGCGCGGGCCAACTTCACCTGGGCGGTTTTCGCCGCTACCGGCGTTATTCTTTCCGCGGCTTACCTGCTCTGGCTCTACCAGCGCGCCTTTCTCGGCCCGGCAACCGAAGCCGTCAGGGATCAGATGCGAGATCTCAGCCCGCGGGAGTGGGCAGCCATTTTGCCCCTGGTGGCGCTTATGGTGTGGATGGGAACGGCGGCGCAAACCTTTTTGCCGCCAATCAGCGCCTCTAACAGCCTGGTCCTCGAACGCGTAGAACAAGGCGTAATTGTGAATGTAGAAAACCGAATTCCGGCTTTGCCGCAGGAGGCGGACCATGCCCGGTAGCTTTGTACCTGCATCCGCCGAGCTCTGGCGTTTTCTGCCGGAGATAATTCTGACGCTAGCCGGCACGTTTCTGATGGTTCTTGCCCCCCTGGTCAGGGACCGCCGGCAGAACGCCTTGGGTTATGTTGCCGCGTACCTGTTTTTCGCTGCGCTGGCTGCGGCGCTGGCCGCCCACCTGGACCCAGGTCCGGCGTTCCAGGGCTTGCTGGTGATTGACGGCTTCGCCACCTTCTTCAGGGTCCTGGTAATCGTCGTTGGTCTGTTCACGGTGCTGATCTCCTTCCCCTATCTTGGGCGGGAGCACGCCGACCGGGGCGAGTACTATGCGCTGTTGATGTTCTCGGTCGTGGGCCAGTGTCTGATGGTTGCGTCCGGGGATCTAATAATGCTTTTCATCGGGCTGGAGATCTCCTCAATCTCCAGCTATGTCCTGGCGGGTTTTCTGCGCCGCCGCCCACAGGCGGTTGAAGCGGCCCTGAAATATTTTTTGCTTGGCTCGTTTGCTACGGCGATTATGTTGTTTGGCGTGGCCTGGATCTACGGCATGACCGGCTCGACCTCCTTGATGGAGATTCGGAACGGCGTCCTCAAGCTGGGCCAACCCGGCTCGGTATTTCTTGCCGCGGCTGCCGTGGCGCTGATCTTTGCCGGCTTTGCTTTTAAGGTTTCGGCTTGGCCCTTCCAGGTATGGGCTCCCGATGTTTATGAGGGCGCGCCTGCCCCGGTGGTGGGATTTCTTTCGGCCGGCCCGAAAGCCGCAGCCTTCGCGGCGCTGCTCAGGGTGCTGGTGGTGGGCTTTGCGCCTTTCAGTCACCGTTGGGAACCCCTGCTATGGTTGGTGGCCCTGGGCACGATGGTGGTGGGCAATTTCGCCGCGCTGCTGCAAAACAATATTAAACGGCTGCTGGCGTATAGCTCTATTGCGCACGCCGGCTATGTTCTGGTGGCCGTCACCACCCATAGCGAAATAGGAACTGCGGCCGTGATGTTCTATCTGGCGGCTTATGCACTGATGAACATCGGGGCCTTCGCCCTGGTGACGCATTTGGGCGGCAAAAACGAGCAATTCCTGAACATAAACGACTATGCAGGCTTGGGCGCGCGGCAGCCGGCAGCGGCCGCGCTGTTTACGATCTTCCTGCTTTCGCTTATCGGCGTGCCGCCGACGGCCGGCTTTTTTGGAAAGTTTTACGTTTTTCGGGCGGCCATCCGGGCGGATCTCATCTGGCTGACGGTGCTCGGCCTGCTGCTGAGCGCAGTTGCCGCCTATTATTACTTGCGCATCATCGTAGTTATGTACATGCGCGAGCCCAAAAATGGGGTTGCGGAAGCGCCGCCACTTAGCGGCGCCCTAGGAGCGGTGGTGTGGGTCACCGCACTGGGCACCATTCTACTCGGAATCTGGCCTTCGCTGGTCTTGAGAGCGGCAACCGAGTGGGCTTTGCTGGTCCGCTGATACTCAGAACCATTCCTTGAGATCGGAGAATCTTTCGAGCGTAAGCAGGCGCCCGGGGCCAGGCGCCAGCGGTTCGCGCTCCAGCGTCCAGGTGTGGTCGTGGGGGATGAAGACGGCGTTCATGCCGACCTTGAGCGCCGGATTGATGTCTGATTTCGGCGAGTTCCCAACCATCCAGGTCTCATGGAGCGAGAGCCCCAGCTCGGCGGCCAGACGGCGGTAGGCCGCTTCGTCTTTTTCCTTCACGATGGCGGTGTGCTTAAAATAACCGCCCAAGGCGGACCGCTCAATCTTACGTTTTTGCTCCTCCGGCTGGCCTTTGGTAAACAGAATCAAGTCGTGGCGCCGGTGCAAGTACTCGAGCGTTTCCGGCACGCCTTCTATGATCTCCATGGGGTGATTCTTCAGGTTTTCGCCAAAATCTCGAACCCTTTGCAGATCTTCCGGCCGGATTTCACGCGCCGCCAGGCGCTCGAAGCACTGGCAAAGATTGCGGGCGAAGTTTTCCGATCCGTACCCGTACAACCTGTTGTTGACCTTTTCAATCTCGTCCAGCACGGCTCGCACCTGCCCGGCGGTGAGGTGCGGGTGGTTGAGGAAACGCACAAACTCGTCAAAAGCCTGCTCAAAGTAGATGTTGTTTTCCCAAAGAGTGTCGTCGGCGTCGATGAGCAGCGTTTGCCGTGCTGATGCAGCTCGCAAGAGCATGATGCTACTATTATGGCGTTCACCTGCTTGGGATTTCGAGGATGATCCTGAAACTGAAGAGAACGCCCGGCCTTTATCTGGTAGGCTTTATGGGCTGCGGCAAGAGCGTTGTGGGCGCGCATCTGGCCGACCGCCTGGGTTGGGGTTTTTGCGATATTGATGACGACATCGTTCGCTGGCAGGGCGTCAGCATCGCAGAAATCTTCGACACTCGCGGCGAGGAGGAGTTTCGCCGGATCGAAACCGAAGCCATTCGCCGCCGGGTGAAACTGATCCAGGCCGGGCGGCCGCTGGTGGTGGCGCTCGGCGGAGGGGCTTTCGTCCGCCCTGAGAATTATGAGCTTGTCGAGAACAACGGCGTAACGGTTTGGCTGGACTGTCCACTCTCGATCATACGGCGGCGCTTAACGGGAACCAATGATCGACCCCTGGCTCGCGATCCCCACAAGTTCGAGCTTCTGTACTATACCCGCCGCGACAGTTACGCCCGGGCCGATTATCGCATTGAAATCTCTGGCGATGATCCCGAGTTAGCCGTCGATTCCATCCTGAAACTGCCCATTTTTTGAGGTTCTGATATGAGCCTGGAGATGACGCTCCGCCGCAAGGCCCTGAAAATATTTAAGGCCACGCTGGCGGCCGCCGAACCCGGTAACGCCATCCGCCGGCATCTGCGCCTGGCCGGCGGTGATGTGCTTGTTGCCGGAAGGCGGCGTTATCGCCTGAACAATTTCCGCAGGATTTTGGTGGTGGGCGCGGGCAAGGCAGGCGCCGCAATGGGTGTGGCTGTTGAGCGACTGCTTGGCCGCAGAATCACCGCCGGCTGGATAAATGTCAAATACGGCCACCTGGCCGACCTCAAGCGTATAAAACTCCATGAGTGCGGCCATCCGGTCCCGGACGAAGCCGGCCTAGAGGGTGCGGCGCAGATCGCGCGTCTGCTGGAAGACGCCGGCGCGGATGATCTTGTGATCTGCTTGATTTCAGGCGGTGCCTCAGCTTTGCTGCCCAGCCCTGCGCCGCCGGTAACGCTGGCTGAAAAGCAGGAGACCACGCGGCTGCTTTTGGCTTCCGGCGCAAGCATCCATGAAGTCAACGCGGTTCGTAAACACATTTCTCAAATGAAGGGCGGGCAACTGGCCCGGCTGGCTCATCCGGCGACCGTGCTTTCCTTGCTGCTATCCGACGTGATAGGCGACGATCTGGACGTTATAGGCTCCGGTCCGACCGCGCCCGACAAGTCAACCTTTCAGGATGCGGCCGCCGTACTCGAAAAATACGGCATATGGGAAAAAGTTCCGGCGGCGGTCCGCGAGTTCATCGCGCGCGGTCTTAAAGGAGGGCTCCCCGAGACGCCCAAGCCGGGTGATGCTTTGTTCGACCGGGTGCAGAATCTCATTGTCGGCAGCAACGCACTGGCCGTTCAGGCTGCGGCCGCTGAAGCCCGGCGCCTGGGGCTGGCGCCGATGGTACTTTCCACGCGCATTGAAGGTGAAACCCGAGAGATCGCACGAATGCATGCGGCCATTGCCCGCGAAGTGGTTGAAACAGGACGCCCCCGTCGTGCGCCCGTATGTCTGATTTCTGGCGGGGAAACCACGGTGACGCTACGCGGACATGGTTTGGGAGGCAGAAATCAGGAATTTGTGCTGGCCGCCGCCATAGATCTGGCCGGGGTCCCAGGCGTTGTCGTGCTTAGCGGAGGCACCGACGGAACCGACGGACCAACCGATGCAGCCGGCGCCATAGCGGATGGATTCACTATCGACCGAGCGCGCCGACTGGGGCTGAACGCTGCGCGCATGCTTGCCGAAAACGACTCCTACCATTTCTTCGAACCGCTCGGTGACCTCATAAAAACCGGCCCCACCAACACCAACCTCATGGACGTCCGGTTGCTGCTGGTCGGCCGTTAGCCCTTACGTATGGTTATTCGCCCACGCTCGGTCCGGACGATTATTTTCGGGCCCCTGCCCGCCGGGGTTTTCATGGCCGCGCCTTGGCCTTCAGTGATAACCTGGACCGGTTCTCCGAAAGCGTTCTCGACCTGCCCCCGCTGGGTGGCGGCATCCAGTTCAAAGCCGGCGCCCGCCGGCAGCACCACCTCGATGTCGCCGCTGCGCGTGCTCAACTGGATTTTTTCTGAGGGGGCAGCTTCGGGCTGAAAACGTATGTCGCCCCGCTCCACTGAGATGTTGACTTCACCCTTGACCTGGCGCAGATCAACATCCTTGCTGCGGGCGGTGAAAACAATCGGGCCGACCAGATTGACACCGGTAACGTCACCCAAGCTAAGTTCGAGCCGCCCCGGAACTCCGCCCGCACGAAGCTCAGTGATTCCGCTTTGAAAAAAGAGCGCTTGGCTGAGGTTGCGCACCTGTATGTTGCCCGAAAAGTAGCCGTTGATTGTGACCGGTCCTGTAACATTGTCAAGCTCCACATCACGGCCCCGCCCCAGAATCTCAACTTTTCCCCGCAGGTTCTGCCCTCGCACCAGGCTGCTGCGGCGCAGGTCTACCTTTAGTGCGCCGCCGAGGTTTCGCACCTCGACATTGCCGTCGTTGTCGATCAGATTAACGGCGCTCTCCATCCCTGAAACTTCAAAATCACCTGCCCGGGCGGTGGCTTCGATTGTGTCCCGGCGCGGGACAGTCAATTCCAAAGTGGTGGTAATGCGAACTCGATCGGCTTTGCCTTCGGCCTGCGCCGTGCGAATCACCATCCGATCGCCTTCAATCGCCGAGCTGAAGGCCTGCCCGGCGGCAACGGCGTCGGCGTCGCTCTTGCTCAAAGCGCGCACGGTTCGAACGCCGCCGATGGTGACCTCATCAACATCGCTGCCAGTAATGCGTATATCGCCCCGTAGATTTTCCACAACGATGGCGGAGACTTTGGCCGCGTTCTTTACCGGTTGTATTGGGTAATCAAAAGCAACGCCGAAAACTTCGTCGATGCTGCGTTCGCCTATCACAACTGCCGGCCATAGCGACGCACGGCTGCTGAAAAACGCAAGGCTGCTTCCGAGAATGCAAATCAGCACCACCAGCACCCACTCTCCGCCGCTTATGGCGGAGCGCGGCAGAGGCTGAGAAGTAATGCGCCAGTAGACAACCTCAATCAAGCGCAGCAAGCCCCAGGCGATTAAAAGAAAGGGCCAGTAGGTAGCCAGCGCGTGAAGGCTAATCCAATCCGGACGCAGGTTTCTGGCAAGGAACACCAGTCCGATTAGAATCAGGATTAAAGGGCCGATCAGCGAGGGTCGTTTCATGGAGTCCTCCACGGTTCCGTATTTGAGGCGCCGCCGCGCCCGGAGGCGGTAACTTCCAGGAATTTGAGCAAGCCTAAGACTATCAACAAGACCGGCCAAGTCTGGCCAAACCCATAGGACGTAAACTCGCCGAGCGCGAATAATACTCCGAGCACAATGAGCAGGACCGGGCCGCGAACGGCGCGGATGAAGGAATTAGGAGTTTGTTGGTTCATGGTCGAGTCCTCCTGCGGCTGGTGCGTGCCGGCGCGCGCGGCGCAGCCGTCCCACCAACATCCAGACGCCCGCGATTATGAACGCCACCGGCCAGAACTGCATAATCAACCGCGCCCATTCCGGGCGAAGGTTAATGAGAAGAAAAACCACTCCCAAAACAATCAAAGCAATGGCGGCGGCGGTTGAGCCGGCATGCGGAGAGCCGAGCGGCAGCAGGCTTGAGAATTCATCCACCGGTTCTCCCCGGCGCCGTTTGCTCGCCGTGTGATAGGCTTCAAACGCCATGTAGAAGAACCACAGCGCCGTCAACAGTCCGAACAGCGGCTCGAAAGCGCCGGCAGCTCCGGAATCAAGTATGCTGATCAACACTCCGAGGATCACGACATGAATGATCCCTTTGACATACTGGCCGTTGTAAACCGCGCCCACGCCTGGTACCAGCCCCAGAACAAAAGCCAACCCCGGCGAAGCATTTGACGCCGGCTGAGCCGGCGGTTGAGCAGCAGCGGCAACCACAGGCGCGTGCTCGGAACAATAGATCATGCCCTGAGATACAACCTTGCAGGCCTCGCAAAGCGGCTTTCCGCAGCTCCGGCAGTAAGCCGCCGCAGGCGTTTCCGTATGTAAATAGCAGTTCATAGTGAATAAGCCTCCAGGCTCACTTCTTTCCTCCGGTTGGGGGTTCCGGGGTCGGGGGCGTGCTTTTCTCTTTAGCCGGCGCCTCGGCCTCGGCGGCCAGTTCCGCCAGATTGGAACGTATCTCGTAAACCAGCCGCAAGCTTTCGTAGAATTTCACCGTGCGGGTCCAGGCGCGATGAGCCCGATCGTCCACATTGCGCCAGATTTGAACTGGGTCCAAATCCTTTAAGCGGACCTGCCTTACATCCAGGCCTCCGGCGCGTGCCAGGGTCGCCAGCGACAATATCGTCAAAGCCATCCCCATCGCGAACCGCGGCTCAAAGAAAATACCGAACCAGCGGGCCCAAAAACCGCCCCTTCGCACCAGCTCACGTTGCCGGGCCTCGGCAAGGTTGAAAAGAATCTGCGTAACTAGCCAGGGGGGCGGCTCAACCGGGGCCGTCCGGGCCGCCAATTTGACGACCGCAGTCGCGCCATCGGCCATTTCCCGGCAGGCCGGGCAACCCGCCAAGTGGCGCTCAAGCTCCTCGGCTGCAGCGCTCGCAAGCGTCCCGTCCAGGTAATCGCACAGCAGGATTTCGACCTCGGAGCATTTCATATGACGGCTCCCTGCCGGCGCAAAACCCGCGCCAGCTCCGCCCGGCCCCGGTTCAGGCGGGATTTAACGGTCCCCTCCGGCACGTTAAGGACCCGGGCGATTTCCCGATATTCCATTTGCTCAAGATCGCGCAGTATCACGGCTTCGCGCAGTTCAGGCGACAGGCGGCGCAGTCCGGCATGTATGATTTCACTTGCCTCGCGGGTTTCTATGATCCCCTCGGTTCGCATGTCGGCGCCGCTGGCTTGCTCGAGGGTGGGCAACTGCTCTTCAAGCGAGTCCGTAGCCCGGTCCAGGCGGCTCCGGCGGTAGTGATCAATCAGAAGGTTGCGCGTCAGCCGGCTGAGCCAGGTTAACAAGGATCCTTCCGCGGCGCGAAAGCTTTTCAAGTTCTTGAACACCCGCAGAAAAACTTCCTGCGTGAGTTCCTGAGCCTGAGCCTCGTTTCCGGTGAAGCGGTAGCACAGAGAATAAACGCGGCGTGTGTAAGTCTTGGCCAGCTCCTCCCAGGCTGACTCATCGCCCCGCAAGCACCGCTCGACCAGACTTTGTTCAGGATCCACGCCTGACTCCGCCGCCGTTAGAGTCTCGCCGGCTGAGACCGGCCCAAACCAGAACGTTCCGGCACGCCAAGTTTTTGGAACGGAGTGGGCCAGTGCAGCCATTTTCTCATGCCCTCAATTGCAGGCCGCCGGAAAGGCTGGGAGATCCGTACTGGAACCACAGCCTTCGGATTGGCCTTCCACATACAATTACGAGGCTTTATCATTAGAAGTTCGCAGGAACGCGCCTTGCGTATTCCATTCTAGTCCTCAGCTCGCCTGAGGAGAGAGCAAGGCGTCAGGCAGGAGGTTCTTCTGAACAACCGGCGGCGCTGGATTACGGTTTGGATTCTAGTTGCCCTGCTGCTTGGGATTCTGATAATCCTTCGCCTGCGGCATGGCGAGTTCGACTGGAATTTATTTGCTGCAACGCTGGCCGGTATGAAATTGGGCTGGCTTGCCCTAGCCGTTTTTCTATCCATACTCAGCTATTACGGGAGGGCTTTGCGGTGGGCGGTCCTGATCCGCCATCAGCGTGCCAATCCCAACCTTTGGGGGATTTTCTCGGCGACGGCTATCGGCTTTTCAGCCATTTTCATTCTGGGACGTCCGGGCGAGCTGGTTCGGCCCTACCTGATTGCCAGCAAGGAAAAACTTTCTTTCTCTTCCCAACTGGCTGCCTGGCTGCTTGAACGGTTCTTAGACCTGCTGACCTGCCTGCTGCTTTTCGCGTTTGCCCTGTTTGAAATTTCATCGTCCGGAGTACGGGTGGGCCCTTCATTTGAGCGGATACTTGCTATCGGGGGATATCTGGTCGCCGGAGTTGGTTTGGCCAGCATTCTAATCCTTGCCGTGCTTTGGTCTTCCGGAGAATGGGCCGAGAAACGCATCTCAGCAACCCTGCAAAATTTGCCGGGTTCGTGGGGAAGGCGGCTGTCCGAATTGTTCAATTCATTTTTTATGGGGGTGGAAGCCGTTCGCAGCCCTTCCGGTTTGCTCGGGCTGGCCGCCTACACGATTTTGGAATGGGTGATCATAGTCCTTTGCTTCATCGCGTTGTTCAGGTCTTTTCCTGTGCTATCCGGTTACGGCTTGAGCCAAATAATTACCCTTATTGGTTTGGTGACTTTTGGGAGCCTGGTTCAGATTCCCGGAGTGGGCGGCGGCGTGCAAGTGACTTCAATAGTGGTTTTGACTGAAATCCTGCACGTCCCTCTGGAAGCAGCGACCGGAGTGGCTTTGATAATTTGGCTAACTACATTTGTAGCAATTGTTCCCCTGGGGGCTGTCCTAATCCTGCATGAGGGGATTAATTGGCCCAAAATCAAGGAGATAGGCGCTGGAGGTTCACTGTGACTTGCCCCTTCTGTGGCCACCGGCACGACCGCGTTGTCGATTCGCGCGAAAGCCGCGAGGGTGACGTAATCCGTCGGCGTCGCCAATGCCTGAAGTGCCGCCGGCGTTTCACTTCCTATGAGAGGATTGACGAAATTCCCTACTTAGTGGTAAAGAAGGATGGCCGGCGTGAAAAATTTGACCGGCAAAAAGTTCTCACCGGGCTGCTAAAGGCTTGCGAGAAGAGGCCGATATCAATGGCCAAGCTTGCCGAAATGGTCGATGAGGTTGAGGCGCGGCTGATGGAACGCCCGGACAGGGAAATTAGTACTACTGAAATAGGCGAAATGCTCATGGCAAAACTGCGTAGCTTGGACAAAATCGCATATGTGCGTTTCGCATCCGTTTACCGGGACTTTCAGGACGTTGAAGCTTTCCTCAATGAATTGAAGAACTTAATTGGGCAAAAGAAAAGGTGAAAAGTATACGCTGACGTATAGCCCATGATAGATGAAACGCTGAGAGTTTTATAGCGTCTAACAAATTGAGACTTTGACAGAAGTACGGTTAATGGTATAATTATGCAGGAGCCCTAGGCGCGGAAGGCCAAGCCCGCATCTGATGAGCCGATATTGTCGGCAGTTCTTGTTTATTTTGAATACTTTGAGTCAACAAAGCTTGGAAAGTTCGCCTGCAACGTGTGAGGTTAATCCCAAGTGGAGCATTTCGAAGATCATTATTTAACTGATCAGACGGAACATCTGGGGCTTCCTTTTGAGGAAGAAGACGTAAAATTCTTCGACCTGGAGGAGGCTTCCGAGGTTGAGGATCTTCATGGATCCGGGCAGGTAGAAGAGTCCATTTACACGGACGACCCTGTTAGGGTTTACCTGCGCGAGATGGGGGCTGTGCCGCTTTTGACCAGGGAAGGCGAAGTTGACCTGGCACGGCGTATGGAACGCGGCAAGCTCCGAATGCAGAAAGCGATCAGCCGATCTGCCCTGGTTCAGCATGCAGTCGCCGAGATCGCCGAGCAACTCCGAAAGGGAACTCAGGAGCTCGAAAAGTGGGTTGACTTTGGCGATGCCGAAGAAGGAACCGCAGCCGACACCAAGCGTCGCGCTCAGATCCTGGAAATGTTCGCCGCAGTGGCGGCGCTTTGGAAAAAGCAGCAGCACATCGCCGAAAAATTGTCTGAAGTTCCGGCTTCCAACAAGAAAGCCTTACGCCGCTGGACCGGTAAACTGAAGCGCTGCCGGGTGGAGACCTCTCAAGCTATCAGGCGGATTCCCTTCTCCCTCTGCCATTGGAAGGAGTTTGCTAAAAACATCGAGAAGGCGGTGGAGGAAATCTCCGGCCTGGATGCCGAGCTTCGCACACTCGAAGGCAAGTCCGGCCAGTCGGTACAAAGCCGCATACGTGAGCTTCGCCGGGAAATCCGCAAGCGTGAGGCTGCCGCCGGCGCTTCGCTGGCCGATTTGCGGCATACTTTGGCCGTCATCAGGCAGGGCGAAAGCGAAGCCGAGCGTGCCAAAAAGGATTTGGTCGAGGCCAACTTGCGACTGGTGGTTTCGGTGGCCAAAAAATACGTCAACCGGGGGTTGCATCTTTTGGATTTGATCCAAGAGGGCAACATCGGTCTGATGCGCGCCGCCGACAAGTTTGAATACCGCCGCGGGTACAAATTCTCCACTTACGCCACTTGGTGGATCCGTCAAGCTATTACGCGCGCCATCGCCGACCAGTCCCGGACCATCCGCATCCCGGTTCACATGAACGAAAGCATGAACAAATTCTTGCGCGCCAACCGGGAGCTGGAAAAGGAACTTGGACGCGCGCCGACTAATGACGAAATCAGCCGCCGCATGGACATCCCCGTGGAGAAGGTCCAGAAACTCAAAACTATTTCGCGCGATCCGGTCAGTTTGGAGACCCCGGTCGGCCGCGACGGCGAGTCGGCCCTAGGTGATTTGATCGAGGACCGCTGGATCGGTTCGCCCGTGGACACCGTCATCGAAACCAATGTCCGCGACGAGACCGCTAATATCCTGAAAACCCTTTCTCCGAAAGAGGAAAAGGTCATCCGGCTGCGCTTTGGGATCGGCTGCGAGCGGGAACACACGCTTGAAGAAATCGGCCAGCAATTTGATGTAACCCGCGAGCGGATCCGGCAGATCGAAGCCAAGGCGCTTCGGCAGTTGCGCTCCCCTGAGCGCGCACGACACCTACGTGCTTTGCTAGCCGCGCGCTAAATCCCGTGCAAATTATTGGCAGGCCGGACCGTAATGGTCCGGCCTTTGTGTTTGTTGAATTCGAAGTCGGCCGCCGTCACAAATGAGCGGCGTCTTGCCGGCCTAAATCGGCAGTTCACCGGCAGTGCTTGATCAGGCTGCGCTGATGCTTGCTATCATCCCCAAGCGGTAAGCGAACTCGGCAGTTCGCGCTCATGGAGTCTAGGGTGGCGCACTGGCGGGCGGTGCAGAATGCAGACTTAAAAACTGCGCGCTCAATCGGGCAATCTGGCATGATGATTGACCGGACCCGAGCCGTGTCCCAAGCCAGGATTACTCCGGATAGCCTCACTTAAAAAGAGTTTGGCCCGCCGAACGGCTTCCGGAAGTGCCAGGCCTTGCGCCAGTGCGGCGGCAATGGCAGCCGAAAGAGTGCAACCTGTACCGTGCGTATTTTTTGTCCTAATGCGAGCGGAGGGGTATTCGTAAAAACGCCTGCCGTCAAACAGCACGTCGGTAGCCCCGTTCTCAAGGTGCCCGCCCTTGACCAAAACGGCTCCAGCGCCAAGCGCCACAATCCGTTCGGCCGCTCGTTTCATCGCGTCCAGTTCCTTGATTTTCAAGCCGGAAAGCTCCTCGGCTTCAGGCAGATTGGGCGTTAGCAGCGCGGAGTTGGGCAACAGCTTATCCCGTAGGGCTACCCGCGCCTCAGGGGTGAGCAACGGCGCCCCGTGCTTGCTGATCATCACCGGATCAACAACCAGTGGGAAGGAAAAGTTTCCAGCCAGGCGGGCTACCGCCTCCACGATTCCGGACGAGCCTAGCGCACCGGTCTTGGCAGCAGCGGGCGGGATATCTTCGATGACGGCTAGGATCTGTTCGACCACCAACTCAGGCGGAAGGCATTCGACGCGCTTGACGCCCTGGGTGTTCTGTACCGTCAGCAGGGTTATTACAGCTTCCCCGTAAACCCCAAACTGATGGAAGGTCTTTAGATCAGCCTGAATGCCGGCGCCCCCGCTCGGATCAGACCCGGCAATGGTCAGTGCCACGCGCCTGGCCTCAGACACGTTTTGTTCTTCGCGCATAAATTCGCACAGCCATCTGCCGCAATTTGTGCGGGACAATCCCTGCCAGAGCCACTAGTAAGCGATAACGCAGGCCGGGAACCACGAAAACCTTTCCTTTGGCCAGCCCCTCGAGCGAAGCTGCCACAACTTGGTCCGCTTGCATCCACCAAGAGCGAGGAATAGAGGAACGATCGGCCCCTATTATGTCGTGAAACTCGGTGTAGGTGAAACCCGGGCAAAGAGCTTGTACTCGCACGGGCGAGCCGGCAGCCTCAAGCTCAAGCGCCACGGCTTCGGTAATGGTATTCATCCAGGCCTTGGTGGCGCAGTAAGCCGCGCCGCCTGGTGTGGCGGAAAATCCGGCGACCGAGGAAACGTTAATGATCGCGCCGCGGGCTTTTGGAACCATGACCTCCAGGGCTGCCCGCATAAGGCATACCGCAGCCAGCACATGGAGCCGGTGCATGCGTTCAACGGCTTCCCGGTCCGACTCCCAAAACCTGCCACGTGAGCCAAAACCGGCATTATTGACCAGCAGTTCCAGATTGCCGGTTTCGAGCAGCCGCCGTCTGACTGTCTCCAAATCTCGCTCAGATGTGAGATCTGCCACCAGCGGCTCTGCCTGGATGTGATGCGCTGAGGCCAGCTCTTCGGCCAGTTTCTCCAGCCGGTGGGCGCGCCGCGCCACCAAAATAAGATTCACACCACGCCCGGCCAGCGCCCGGGCGAAGGCTTCGCCGATTCCGCTCGATGCTCCCGTAATGAGGGCCGTGCCCCCGGCTTCCGGCATGATCATCTCCGCTTTTCAGTTTACGAGACCTGGCGAGCGCACTGCCGGCCGCTGGATCGCAAGGAATACACATCAACGGCCACTTGAAAGTTGAAAACACGTTGCTCAGCGCCGGGTGACCGTAATACTGCGCCAGGTTGAATTGCCGGCCAAATCCCGGGCGGTTACGACTAGGATATTGGTCCCGCGCAGAAGCGGAATAGCGGCGGTGCTCCAGCTAGCAAGTCCGGTGGCGACGCCTGATGCGCCGCTTGACGAGGTCCAAACAACTTCAGCTAAGCCCACATTGTCGCTTGCGGTCCCTTGCAGCCGTATGGAAGAGGCCGTGGTCAACACATTGGTCGAAGCGGGGTAGGTTATTCGCAATTGAGGCGGAGTTGTGTCGGTAACGTTCGAATAGACAACCACCAGAGACGCTGAAGCCGAACCGCCGGAAGCGCCCAGTGCGGTCACCGTGATGATGTTCACGCCCGGCTGCAAGGCGATGGGACCGGCCGTCCAGGCGCTTGTGCCTTGCGCTATGCCGGCCGCGCCGCGAGAACTTTGCCAGCGCACTTGGGTTACGGAAGCGGCAGGTGAAGCCACCCCGCTAAGCGTGATCAAGGAGCTGGATGTCGCAAAACTCCCCGATGCGGCAGGCGAAAGAATTCGAATTTCGAGTTTTTCCGTTTCTGCCAGCCTGGTTACTGAGAAACTCCTGGTCGCTTGGGCGCCGGTTGAATCGGTCGCGGTCAATATTATGTTGTTCAGACCGATTGCAAGCGGCAGGCTGGGGATTGTCCAACTGCGGCCTCCGGCGGCGATCCCGGCGCCGGTGCGGTCGCTTTGCCAGCTTACCCAGACATCATTGCTGCCGCCGGTGACCGTTCCCGTAAGCGACAAGCTGGAAGCGGTGGTGGTCGCCGGCAAAACTGCGGGTTGGGTGATGGCAAGCGCCAGGGGCGCCGGCGTCGGAGCCCCCGGCGTTTCAGTCGACCCCGCCGGAGCATAAAGGGTTTGAATTGCCTCCGCATCTACCGGCGTGAGTGACGTATGACGGCGGTAGTAGGGATACATCACCGAACCCGGCACGTCTGAATGCCCAAGCCCCAGCGCATGCCCCAGCTCGTGCAGTACAACCGAAAATAAATCAACTGAACGCGTTGAAACATCCGGGCCAATCACCCATTCCTCGTCGTTGTCCAGGTGAACGTCGCCTGCGATTGGTTCAGGATTGGGGGGAGCAGGATAGAAGGTATGAGCGAGAACCCTTCCCCTGCCATCAAACGGATAGCCATCGCCGTGATTACCGGCAGCAAATAGAAAATTCAACGTGCGCAGGCTCACCGGAGATGCGGCCGGCGTGAAGTTCAAGCTTGCGTATTTTGCCCATTCATTCAGGGCGCGTTCAATCTCGCTGCGGGTGAGATGCGCCGGCAGTTTTTCTGTAAGTTGCTGAAAAAAATAACCTAGCTCGGCTTTGCCCAGCCCGGGCCCATCCCAGCCGTCCCCAACGATAGCCACATACTGCCCAACCGTCCCTTGGGCTGTCATGGCGCCCGGGCAAGCCACCACCCGCATGTTTTCTTCCAGCTCGGCTGATGCCGGAAAAATATAGGCCACTTCGTCCCACTGAGCGAGCGAGTCAAGACCCTCAACCGGACCTTCTATCAACAAATGGTTCGGCAGCAGGTCGGGGTGCTCCCGCACGCGGAAGCCTTCAATTGCAGCAATGGACCTGATCACTTCCGGCTCAACGTCTGGATGAAACTCGGCTATAAGTGTTTGTCGCTCCTGGACTTGATCCCGGCGGAGCGCCCTGCTCAGTTTCAGGCGGGCCGGAATGGTCTCCATGCGCAAGGCTGCCCGGCGAGCCGGTGTGAACTCCGGGCCAACCGCAAGAATATAGGCATCATCAGGAACGTACTTCACCACCCGGACGCCATCCATTTCGAGTTCGGCCAAGCCGGGGCTGCTTCGCTCATTGCGCCACAAAACATGGCGGCGCCCTTCGATCCAACTCTTCTCGCGCACCGCACTCTGCCTCTCCGGTGACTCGCCCGGCGTCGGCCTAGGCGAATTCTTCAGACGCAACTGTGTCTGACCCAGAAGCGATCCGGAAAACAACAAACAGAGTGCAATACCGAAGAATGGTGTCCTCACGTTGTGACTTATCGAGGGCGGCTGAGAAAGTGAAGCATCTCAGCGCACTGAGATACTCAGGACAATTTTCTTATGCATGGCTCAGCATGTTGCCTAGTGCGCGCTCTAATGTTTTCCCTAGCGGCCTTCTTAGTACTCCAGCCACTTTGGGGTGGTGAGGTCCACTTCAAACAGGGGAGATTCGAAGTCGGTGAGCAGGTTATACGCCTGCGTGCGGTTTCTTATGCACCCGTCTCCGGTAGTTCGCCGGGCGCGGCAGACGTCCTCGCTTGCCTCTACGCGCGTGATTTGCCGCTGATCCGAGCCACCGGCGCCAACACGGTGCGAACTCTGGAACTGGTTCCAACTGATCCAGACACTTGGCGTATTTTGCTTGAAACAAACAATCTGTACTGGTTGGCGGATTTTCCGCTGGATCCGTATTACAATCCGAGCCGGCCCCTGGCAGCCGAGCGTACGCGCATTCTGTCCGATTTTGCGAGTTACGCCGCGCGTTGGCGTGGAGAAAAGCGCTTGATCGGCTATGTTATCGGAGATCAACTGGTCGACAACTACTGGACCAAATTTGCCGGCGGCGTTGAGGATTTTTTTGAGCTTCTTAAGGATATTTCGGCATTGCTACGCTCGCAGGAGCCAGAGGCACCGCCGCTGGTAGCCGTCTCCAGCCGGGACCCGGAAAAGATCACGAAATTACCCGAGGGAGCGAATTTCTGGATCTGGAACGCAGGACCAAGACGCTCGATAGACGCCGAGCTTTCCGCCTTCAAGGCGGCTCCGGCTCCTCCGGTTGTAGTTGAAAGATTCGTGGTTAGTAACCCGGTAATCGAAGGCGGGGCGGCTGATGCACCCGGGGGGCTGGCGGGCGAAATGTCGGAGCAGGCGGCGGTGCCGGGCGCAATCTACGGAGCCTTTCTGGATGATCCACGGTTGCCTGGACCTTTTGGGATATTTGAAGTTTCTGCGGGGGAAGTGCCGGGACTTGACAGCTTGACGCCGCGTGAAGCGTTCTTCAACCTAGCGGCGCAGTGGGGCGGCAAGACGCCAGCCGGCTGGCGATTGAGCAGTCCGCCGGTTTTAAAAGCTGTGGTTCATGCGGCCACCGGCAATCCGGAAGTCGCCCCAGGCGCACTGCTGCGACTGGATGGCGAGACTTTTGAGCTTAACTACTATGCCGCTAACTGGCTTCCCTGGCCGTTCAATCTAGCTCAGGTGAGCCTTTGCGTGGGCGGCCGGCCGGCGCCAGTGGGCATGATTGCTCCTGAGAGTGGAACGGCATGGCTGCCCTGGGATTGGCCGGCCAGCCGGCAGACGGCCGTGCTTTTCCGGGCGGGTGTGGCTTCAAAACCAATAGCGGTTGATGTGCAAAAGAATGCGCCGGGAATATTTCCCAGTGCGGTGGTGCGGGCCGGAGCCGGTTGCCGGGTGACGGTGGAAAACGGCGTGCGGCCGGGCGAAGCGGTAGAGGTCTACGGAACCGGGGCCGGATTGGGAACGGCGGATCCGCCGGCCGTGGCGGCCTCGGTGAACGGAGCGCCGGCCGAGGTGCTCTATGCCGGCGCCAGCCCGGTCCTGCTTGGGGTGGAACAGATCAACCTCCGGCTTCACCCCCAGACCCCGCCCGGCAAACGGGTTGCCCTTCAATTACAGGCGGATCAAAAGGAAGCTCCGCCTTACTGGTTGAGCGTAGTCGCTCCCGAAGAGCGCAACACAATCGCGCTAACCGGTCCCTCCTCGGAAATCGTCGTGCAGGCAGGTGGTCCGCCGGCTGCTACGGCCATACAGGCTGAGGGGCGAAACGGCTATTGCGGTCCGGTCATTTTGTCGCTGGGCGCGGCGCCGGCGGGCTTAAGTTTCAGTGCGCCGGTTGGGTTCACCGGCCAGAGCATACCGGTGGAAGTCCGGGCTTCATTCGCGGCGCAGGCGCAGACCGGCGCGGAGCTGGTGCTCAACGGCGATGCGCCCGGCGCTGCGCGCGGTTCTGCCTCGCTGCGTGTAACGGTGCTGGCATCCTTGGGCGATATACATGTGCGGGTCGTCTCGGGAGGGTTCAAAGCCGGCTCGCTGGCCCGGTTCGACTGGAACGGTAGGGTTTTATTCAGCACCACGGGCGGCGGTTCGGGCCGCGGCATAAATGTTATGGCCGTCGATGCCGCAAGTGGTATCTTCCGCCCGGTGGAATCCTTCGATACCTGGGGGGATACGGAGGCTGCCGCTCGTCTGCTGGATTATCTGGAGAAACTGCCTGCGGGAACGGTGGCGTTGTTCGCGGTGGCCGATGAGGGTTCGTTGAATTTGCCCAAAAATGTTCGCTCAGCCATTGCCAAAATGTTCGGCAGCCGCCTGCTTCAGGATCTGAGTTACCAGCAATCCTGGGCAATGATAGCCCGCAAAGGCGCAGGTGCGCCGCTTGCCGAACAAGCAGCTAATGACCGGCAGGTTGTCTTGGAACAGATACTCCGCTTCCCCATGCCATAGCGCCCTGTGTGAATCAAGCGCTAGTGTTGATATAGCGCGAGGATTTTTAAGAGATGCTGCGCGAGTTAGGAATCGGAGGTAGGATGTAGGTTGGGCTATAGTACGTCAACACCCGGCTCGCAAATGTGGAGGTGGCCCCTGTTTTATTTGGGGGTAGCGCTTACCACGCTCGCCAGCCTGCTGTTGGAGCTTTCCCTTACCCGTATTTTTTCGGTCGTTTTTCATTACCATTTCGCCTTTCTGGCCATATCGCTGGCGCTTTTTGGGCTCGGCGCAGGGGGAGTTCTGGCCTATCTGGTGGCCGAATGGCGCGGGGCTTTGCCGCTTAAGCTGGGAGTGCTGGCTGCCTGTAATTCGGTGCTGGTGCTGGTTGCGCTGGCGCTGGCTCTATCGGTACGCCGTGAACTGGGTTTTTGGGCGCTGGCGGCGGTTTATTTTCCCAGTACACTGCCTTTTGTGCTGGCTGGCGCCACAATCTCGCTGGCCATTGCCGATGGGATCCGGCGAGTGGACCGGGTGTACTTCTTCGATCTACTCGGGGCCGGCGCTGGATGCCTGTTGTTGGTGCCCTTATTGAACACCTTCGGCGGGCCGAATACAGTGATTGCCGCCGCGGCGGTTTTTGCGGCCTCGGCATCGATCTGGTTCAGCTTGGCGGGCAGAGTCGCCGGACGCGTGGTGAGCGTCTCGCTGGCGCTGGCGATGTTGCTGCTCATGGGCTATAACGCCAAGTTCCGATTGCTCGACGTCAAGTACGCCAAGGGCCAGCGATTGGAGCAAGAAGAATTCGTTAAATGGAACAGTTTCTCGCGAGTGGCGGTGGCGCCTTCGCGTTCAAGCGGCGCGCTTTCGGTTTTTATCGATGCCGACGCCTCAACCGAACTGGCCTCCTTTGAACTGAAATACATGCGCGAGCAGGACCGCGAAGCGCTGCTCAAGCCCGGTCCAGGCTTGCCCTATGTGCTGCGGCCGGCCGCCAAGGCCCTCATCATTGGACCCGGCGGCGGCTGGGACATAGCCAGGGCGCTGGCCGGCGGCAGCCGCAACGTGACCGGCGTTGAAATCAACCCCATCATTGCCCGCACTGTCATGCAGCAGCGTTATGCGGCCTACACTCGCGGATTGTACACGGCGCCCGAAGTGCGCATCATCATCGAGGAAGGCCGCAGCTTCATACGGCAAACCCACGAGAAGTTTCAGGTCATTCAGGCCACGCTGGTTGATACCTGGGCCTCCACCGCCGCCGGCGCTTATGCCCTGGCCGAGAATTATCTCTATACAACCAACGCCTTCCGCGATTATTTGGCGCATCTCACCGACGACGGCTTGTTGGCCTTCACCCGCTGGGGCCTGGAGCCGCCGCGGGAATCATTGCGCCTGGCGTCACTGGCCAAAGCAGCGCTGGCTGAGGTGGGCGAACCTGAACCCTGGCGTCATGTGATCGTGGTCCGGGAGGGCAGACCGGATGACGTTTCGGGCTGGGGGGCAATGGATACGGTATTGATTTCAAGAAAGCCCTTCAGCCAGCAGGACCTGGCGCAGGTGCGCCAGATCATCGCCCGCACCGGCTTTAAGACCATTTATCTGCCGGATGAAGCCGGCGATAGCCCTTTTCACCGGCTCCTTAAGACTAGCGATCTCGGCGCTTTCTATGAGCAATACCCCTACGATGTACGACCGGTTGACGATGACCGGCCGTTTTTCTTCTACACCGTTCAACCGCGAGATTATCTTACTTTTCTCAAATACTTCGCGCGGAGCGAGCGGCCGAAGGTCTCTCGCGCGGACTTTCAAGTAAACATGGCCGTTCCGGTGGTGTTCGCATTGCTCGGCGTAAGCTTGGCCGCAACGCTCATCATGCTGCTTATGCCGCCAGTGCTGCTAGGAGCCAGGTTGCCGCGCCGGAGCGGGCTCTGGCCTTACCTGTTGTTTTTTGTTTGCATCGGGCTGGGCTACATTTTGATCGAAGTGGCGTTGATTCAGCGCTTCGTTCTGTTTCTGGGTCACCCCACCTACGCACTCACGGTGATAGTCTTCGCCATGCTAACGGCCAGTGGCTGCGGCAGCTTCTTCAGCCGGCGGATTTCAGCTTTTTCACCTCAGCGTTTGGCGATTCTCATGTCGCTTATAACCTTGCTGGTGACGCTGGTGGCGCAGGCAGCCGGGCCGCTCGCCGAAGCCGGCGTCGGCTGGCCGGGGTGGCTGAAGGTCATAGTGACGGTACTGATGATTGCTCCTCCGGCTTTCTTAATGGGCATGCCGATGCCGACCGGCCTTTCCCTTTTGGAAGCGCAACATGCACCCTCGGTGAAGTGGGCTTGGGCGCTGAATTCGGCTTCCAGCGTGCTGGGTTCGGCAAGCGCGCTGATGTTGGCCATATGCTTCGGACTCGAACGTACGCTGCTTGCCGGCGGAGCATTATATTTAACCGCCATGGCGTTGTTGCTTTGGCCGCAACACCACGCACGCGTGCCGAGCGCCGAAAGTTCCTCAGTCCTCGCGCAGACTTAAGGCATTGCGCGGGCGGCAAATTCCACGCTTGGTGTTCCGGATGAAACCAACCAGGTGAGCGGCGTGCTCGGTCCGGACCTCGGCTTCAATGCGGGCCAGTGCATCGTGCAATTTCAAATTCGACCGGTAGAGCAAGACGTAGGCTCGTTTTAATGCGTCAATTTGATCCGGCGTGAATCCGGCCCGCTTCAAACCAACGCGGTTCAGCCCGCGCGGCACTATGCGGCATCCGGCGTAGAGGAAAAACGGCGGCGCATCACGGTCCACGCGAGTCAGCCCACCGATCATCGCCAATCGCCCGATGCGTGTGAACTGGTGAATGGCTACCCCGCCTGATACGAAGGCCTGGTCTTCTATTTCCACATGACCTGCCACCAGGGCGCAACTGCAAATAACGGTCCGGTTGCCAATGCGGCAGTTGTGGGCAATGTGGCCGGCGGTCATGATGTAGTTGCCGTCGCCGATCGTGGTGCTCGACTCAGGCTGAGTGCCGCGCGAGATGGTGAAGTGCTCGCGGATGACGTTGTCGTTGCCGATTACCAAGTAACTGCGTTCGCCCCGGAATGACTTGTCGAGCGGGTCGGTGCCCAGCACAGCTCCTGAGCCGATATAATTGCGGTCGCCCAGGCGGGTCCAGCGTTTGATGTGGACATAAGGGTCCAGGCGGCATTGCCGGCCGACGATTACATCAGCTTCGATTACGCAGTAGTCGCCCACAACCGTTTCGGGGCCGATGACGGCGTCAGGGTGGATGCGAGCGGTGGCGGCAATCACCGCCGAAGGATCAATGGGCATAACCTAGTATGATACTGTAGTAGCCGTTTCCAGCCGCTTTGGAGCGAAAATGTCAATCTGCGTACGCGAATTGGCGGAATATCTAGGCGCGCCCTTTGAGGGCGACGGAGAAAAAATCCTCACAGGCGTCTCGTTGCTTGAAAGCGCGGGCTCGGGCCATCTCTCCTTTGTTGGCAATCGCAAAGCCATGCTCCTGGCGGAATCTTCCGCAGCCGGGTGCCTGATTGTTCCGCCCGACTTTCCAAACCCGGCCGGCCGCACGCTAATTCGCAGCACCGACCCGCGGCTGGCCTTTGCGCGGGCAATCGCTTTGCTTCATCCTGCCGCTCAACAGGAGCCGGGCGTGCACCCGACGGCGGTCATCGCCCCCGATGCCGAGCTCGGGCCGGACGTTTCCATCGGTCCCATGACGGTCATCGGCTCCGGAACACGCATCGGCCGCGCCAGCCGCATTGGGCCAAATTGTTCTGTGGGCAAGCGGGTCACCGTAGGTGAGCAGTGTGTCTTCAACGCCAACGTTGTGATTTATGACGATGTGGACATCGGCAACCGCGTCATCTTGCACTCGGGCGCCGTCATCGGCGCGGACGGTTTCGGATTCGTCGAAGAGGGCGGCCGCTATCATAAATTCCCTCAAATCGGCCGGGTGCAAATTGAGGACGACGTCGAAATCGGCGCCAACTCCTGTGTGGATCGCGCTGCGCTCGGTGTCACCTGGATCGGCGAAGGCACAAAGCTCGACAACTTGGTTCATGTGGCGCATAACTGCCGCATAGGGCGGCATGTAGTAGTGGCTGCGCAGACCGGTTTTTCGGGCGGCGTAGTGGTTGAGGACCACGCGGTGATCGGCGGGCAGGTGGGCATCGGCGATAAGGCGCGAATCGAAGCCGGCGCAGTGCTCGGCTCCGGCAGCGGCGTGCTCAGTTCAAAAATTGTACGCTCAGGCCAAGTCGTCTGGGGTACACCTGCAAGGCCGCTGAAAGAATACCTCGAAATTCTGGCTAACCTTTCCCGCCTTCCCGAACTGCGCCAGGAGCTGCTCGAGCTGCGGCGCAAACTGAAAGAACTTGAAACCAAGAGTTGAGAGATATTTAAGATTCATTCAGGTTTCTCGATAGCCCCTGGGGGAATGGGGGATCGCGCTGCGCACCGGCGCCAACAAGCTACCACTAGCAGTTACGAGGCCTGTTTTGTTGAGTTAGCAGTATAAATGACCTCTTTTCCCTCCGATAGAACTAAATAGGAGGACTGTGAGCAAAGGGTTGACCAAGAGAGTCGGCATCTGAAAATACGGCATTTGAACCCGCACTCCAAGCCGGAGTTGAGAAGTCACTTGCTCACAGTTGCAAATGGACCTTCTTCTCGCCAGGCAGCCCATCCTGGATGCTGAGCGAAAAGTTTACGGTTACGAACTACTGCACCGCTCAAGCCGCCTGGACGGATTCGACAACAGCGACGGTGATCGGGCGAGTCTGGAGGTATTGTCCAATACGCTGCTCAGTTTCGGGATTCGAAAGGTTCTGGGCAAGCATCGCGGGTTCATCAATTTCACTCGTGAACTGCTGGTAAATGATACGGCTTTGCTGCTGGACCCCGATGTGTTCGTAATAGAGATTTTGGAAACAGTCCAGCCCGACGTGGAGGTGATCGCCGCTTGCCGCAGATTGCGTAAGAAAAACTACCTGCTGGCGCTCGATGATTTTCTCGGACGTGAAGCTTTTCATCCGCTGGCGGCCGCTGCGGACTTTCTCAAGGTTGATTTTCGTTTAACCAGTCACCACGAGCGGCTTAAAATCGTACGTCGCTACAACCGCCCGACTTTGAGGCTGCTCGCGGAAAAGGTTGAGACCGAACAGGAATTCTCCTTGGCTTGCCAGGAAGGTTTTACGCTTTTTCAAGGGTTTTTCTTTCTGCGGCCAGAGATTCTCTCGCAACGAGAAGTGCCTGCCTTTAAGGGCAACCTCCTCCGCATTCTGGCAGAAATACATGCCGAAGAATTTGACTTCGGGCGCCTGGAAGATCTGATAAAAAGGGAACCGTCGCTCGTGCTGCGATTGTTGCGGTATGTAAACTCGGCTGCATTTGGGTGGAGCTCAAAAATCGGCTCCATCCGGCAGGCCATGGCGCTGCTGGGCGAAGATGAGATGCGCCGCTGGCTAACCTTGGCTACGCTGCCGGCGCTGGCCTCCGACCGGCCGGAAGAACTAGTTCGCACGGCCATGCTGCGCGCCAGAGCCTGCGAGCTGCTGGCAATAGAGGCAGGACTGGCCGGGCGAAGCTTGGATCTTTTCCTGACTGGGATGTTTTCGCTGTTGGAAACCATAATCGGGCGTCCTCTCAAAGATTTGCTCGATGAATTATTTCTACCCGGCGATGTGCGCCAAGCGCTGCTGGAGCCGCCGCCGGCCGGCGGGCGCATCGGCTCCGTTTTTCGCTTAGTTGAAAACTACGAGAAGGGAGAATGGGAGAGAGTCACGGACCTGGCTAAAGAATTAGGTCTTACGGCAGAGAACATCGCCCAGCGTTATCTTGAAGCTACCAGCTGGGCGGAAGAGATCTTTTCGCAAATACATGTAACAGTTTAAGTACCAGCGTACAGAACTGATCGTCGCCGGGCGCAATAAATGCGCATGGCCGTACGAGTTTTCCGCCGCCCCGGCGCGAAGCCAGGTCGCTATGCACGTCGCGCCGGGGATGGCGGCATGGCAAGCCGGAAGGTGCGCCTAGTCCGGCAGCTCCTTAACAGCAATTACGCGCCAACGCCAAAAGCCTGCCGGGCGCCAACGGTTGCCTCCATGGATCTGAATGGCGATTGAGCCCTCCAACGCGCCGTTGGTGGCATGGTTAGAGGTGTCGGTGCCCTGGAACATCAGCTCGTCATTGAGCCAGGTAGTAATGCGAGGCGGGTCACCCTCAATCCTGGCGCGAACGGCGTTCCAGTCCTCACGCTTCCAGGCACGCTGCCAGGCCTCGGTACGCTTAGCTTGTATGGCCTGGCGCTGCTCGGGGCTCAACGTATCCCAGCCGGGAGGGTTCATGTTCACGCCGGTGATGCACTCGCCGTATACGCCAGCAACCATCGTACCTCCGGGCAGATAATCCAACATTACCTGATATCCGCAGCCGTTCTCATCAGTACGCAGGAAAACGCCGCTATCGCAGCCCCAATCCGGCTTTACCTCCATGTATACTTCCACGTTTTTGTATTTCTTGTCGGTGAGCAGTATCCCGCCTTGACCGAAAGGCTGTTGAGTGCCGATCAGGATGCCGTGCAGCACGCGGTAATCCGGCGTTTTGCCGTGATGATTGGTCTTACTTATGTGCCATCCGGTAAGATCCTTGCCGTTGAAAATCGGCGTGAAGCCTACCGGGATCTTGGGCAAGGATTCCTCATTGGTCGTAGGAATGGCTACTACGCCACGGGCTGGCATTTTGGCAGGAGCAGCAGCCGGTTGCTTTGCCGGCCGGGCAGCCGGTTGCTGCGCCACCAGGGGGATCATCACCAACGCCGCCAGAGCAAAACACGATACTGCAATTATTATTTTTTTTCGCATGGCCTTGTCCTCTCCTATCTTTCCTTGTGAGTGCGGACAGCAAGACAAGATTTGCCGCACCCCTTGGCTTGTGTAGCTTATCACGGTACGCAGTACTGTGGGTAGAGATTTACGCGGTCGTGTCTTGGTCAGGCTGAGGGGCTTTGGGGCTTTAACGAATGGTTAAGCACGGCGGCCGGAGCGGGCTGTGCTGGGGCGCACTCCCTCGACCGAGGCGCCGCTGGCCACCACTTGCGGCGGAGCCAGCGTAATGCCAGTCATTTCGGCCATTATTTCCGGACGTAATTCTTCAGCCCGCTTGTAGAAAACCAGGCGGTTATACCGGGGATCAAGATCAATTTCTATCAAATCGCCGCCGCGCAACTGTCCGGTAGCGATCAGGTTGGAGAGCGGCTGCACCACAAGCCTTTCAATTGCCCGGCGCAGGTGCCGCGCGCCGTATTTCACGTCGGTTCCTTGTTCAAGAAGGTGCTGCCTGGCCTCAGGCGTCGTTTGGAAGACGAAATAGTGCGGGCCGACCGAAGTGAAGATTCTTTGTTGAAGAAGCCTCAGTTCAATTTCAACGATTCGCCGCAACTGTTCGCGGCCGAGCGGCTGAAAGACCACTATTTTGTCCAAACGGTTCATGAATTCGGGGGTAAACCGGCGCCGCGCCGCATCAACTGCCGCCCGCGCAATTTTGCCGGAAAGATCCGCCGAAAACGAGCCTATCTCCGTTTCCCGAGAAACCGCGTAAGCTTCGAATCCCAGATTGGGTTTCAAAATGGAACTAATCTGGCTTGCCCCGAGGTTGCTGGTGAGAAAAACCATGGTCCGGGAGAAGTCAACCCGGCGGTTGTCACCCAAGGTGAGAGTGGCTTTATCAAGAATGCCAAGTAAAAGATTCCACAGCGCATCACTGGCCTTTTCGATTTCATCAAAAAGGACAAAACTCAGCTTCAGTTTGTCGGTATGGTACTGGTTAAGAACTTCCTGGCTGAGCAGCGGATGCGTTTCACGATGTCCAAGATATCCGGGCGGCGAGCCTATGAGTTTGGCAATTTCATGGCTGTGCTGAAATTCTGCGCAGTCTATTTTGATTACGGCGCGAGCATTACTGAGGAGGCTTTCGGCAGTTGCTTCAACAATTCTGGTCTTGCCGGAGCCGGTCGGCCCCAGGAACAGGAAACTCCCCACCGGGCGGTCGGGACTGTTCATGCCGGCCAGAAACATCTGGTAGACGTCTACAATCTGTTGGATTGCTTCGTCCTGGCCGACGATCAACTGTTCCAGTTTGTCTTTTAGATCTTGGGCTTCGCGGCCTGTCCGCGTCGCGTCCAGTTCTTCAAAAACTCGGGTCATTTGTTCATACCCCCGGTCACTTCGTTCCCCTCTCGAGCATTTCAGGCGTGGCCGCAAATTGACGTTTACTCATTACCTTTGAGCCGCCTGTTGCTTTGTTTCCCGTCACCATCAAACGTCGAACTTTTAATGTGGCCTCCAGTCTCGCCCGGCCGCCTTTATGCCTTTAGGCGTACTTTTGATCTAATCTCATTGCCACCATGCCAGGCTGTACTTTAAAAAAACATTTCTGCCTCTTTGTGCGCAGAACATGCATTACGGCCGCTTTCCATAGCAGCTATACTCTCCGGACGGACTATATTTTTTACGGCATTGCAACTGTAAACTTTACGACCGCCGTGACGAAGCCCGCCCGGACAACCTCACCTTACGGCCCGGCTTGCATGCGGGCTGGCGCTTCAGCATTAACGTGTGCCGTCGCCAGGACGGCTCTCACACAACTTCGAGCAATCGTAGTGCCAAACGACCGGTCTGCGGTGTAAGGGATTTCAGCCTGACAGAATCAAAAGAACGTAGGTTTGCTTACTCCTACTATTTTGATGAGAAATACGGCTTGATGGTTCCCAAATTGGGACAGCACAACCTGAAGCCAGCCTGCCTACGGGCGTCGGCCGGGCATCCGCTCACGGCTCCGTCTAATGAACTCCTCACGTTCCTTGAGCATCCGGTCGTATTCAGCCGCCTGATCGGGGTCTAGCAAAGCGCGAATTTGAGCCTGCTGATTTTCCTGAAGAGCCCTTATTTCCATGTCTGCTCGTTTGCGCGCCTCGAAGAATTTTCTACCGGTTGTTTCCAGAATTTCATTGAGCTTGGAAAGTTGATCCGGACGCAGCTTCAAACGATCGCGCAGTTCCTGCACGTAGCGCTGGCGAAAGGACGCACCCCTTCCTCTGTCGGGCGGTGGCGGCGGAGGCATTCTAGGCCCCTCCGGCACTTCCAAACGTTTTTCATACAGCCGGTAGGCAAGCCCGCCGACAACCGCCCCGCTAGCAAAAACCAAGAATAATTGCAGGGCTACCGATAGCCTTAAGGACGTCACTGATAGGAGGCTCCTCCCTCCTCTGACCACAGAGTTTCCAGCAAGCTGGGCGTCTCCGATGCGGCTTCCGCCTGCAAAGCTTCAATATAAGTTTGGGTATAGAAAGATGGTTCGGAAGGTGCGGAAGTCTGCCACAACCCCAGCACTAGGCACAAAACGGCCGCAGCAGTCACAAAAGCCTTGGTCCAAACGCCGAAAGCATATGAATTGGTCCGGCGCGCCTCGATTTTCTGCCACAAGCGCGGCATGAAGTCAGGAGCGGCTTCCACGTCGGGGCAGGCTTCCCGATAGGCAGCCAGGAGCCTGTCCAGCTCGCGTTCCAGATATAAATCCCTTTGGGCCGACGGTTTTGACTTCATTTTGCTTCGTCCTTTGCCGGCCGGTTGGCCTCGCGGGAAATCGCGCGGTCAAGGGCCTTTAGCACCCTCTGTCTGGCGCGAAAGAGCCGGACTTTGAGTGCATTTTCTTTGACATGATAAATCCTTTCCAGCTCCTTTAGCGACAGACCTTCCACTTCCTTGAGAATGAGCAGGGTCCGGTCGGCTTCCGAAACTGAAGCCAGCAGACTTTGTACGAACTCCCTGACCCTGGCCTTCTCGGTTTCATCCTGCTGCCGTGCGCCGCCTGCGGCGGCATCGGCAGATTGCACCACCAGCTCCGGCAAGTCAGCCATCCGGAATTCATTTCGGCGTCGCTGCTTGCGGAGATAATCATAGGCTGCGTTGACGGTGAGCCGATAAAGCCAGGGATCGAAAACGTCCGGCGTTCGCAACTGATCGAGCGACAGATAAAGCCGTAAGAAAACCTGTTGAGCTACGTCCTCTACGTCCTCACGCCTGCCTATAAGCCGGGCTACTGTGCCCATCACGCGCCGCCGGCATAAGACAACAATCTCATTGAAGGCCGCGTCATCTCCTTCCCTGGCGCGTTCGATCAGCCTTGCATCGACTAGCATGCCGTGCCTGCTCGCCCGCGCCGGAGAAGGCTGCCGGGCCTCCGCAGCCAAATTTATGCTTTCCCCCAGCCGGCTGGGCCTAACCGGCCGGAGTTTGGGCACCCCAATCCACTCTAACGCAATACCACTCACCCGGGCAGCCTCATTGGCTTAGGCGAGCCGACTGCATCTAAGGTTACAATGCGTTTAGAATAAAGGCAAACTCCGCGAGGGCTGCTTTTCTGCGAAGAAATTTCTTGCTTCGTCGTTTCCCCCCCGAAGATAATTAACTCAGTCGAGAGGATCCAATGCCCTACATACAAAGATCGCGCAGGCTGATTAGTTTCCTGGTTTTGTTTGGGTTTGCGACTCCGGCGGTACATGCTCAATACTTCGGCCAGAACAAGGTCCGTTACCGTTCTTTTGATTTTAAAGTATTGAAAACAGAACATTTCGATATCCACTATTACGATGAAATTCGCGCGGCGACCGGGCAGTTCGCCCGGCTGGCCGAACGGTGGAACACGCGCCTGGAAAAGTTGCTGGGGCACAAACTTTCCTCGCGCCAGCCCGTGATCCTTTACGGCAGCCACGTTGATTTCCGCGGAACCACCGTTATCCCGGACTTTATCGGAGAGACCACCGGCGGGGTGACCGAAGGGCTGCGCCGGCGCCTAATCATGCCCCTCTCAAGCAGCTTGGCCGACACGGACCATGTTCTAGGGCACGAATTGGTGCACGCATTTCAATACGACATAACCACTCGTCCCGGGCCGATGGGAGGCAGCGGTTTGCCCGGCGCCCTGCGGCTGCCGTTATGGTTTATCGAAGGGATGGCCGAGTATCTTTCCGTGGGGCCGGTGGATCCTCATACGGCCATGTGGTTGCGAGATGCGGTGCTGCACAAAAAAGTTCCCTCGATAAGCCAACTGGATGATCCGCGATACTTCCCCTACCGGTGGGGGCAAGCATTATGGGCATATATAGCTGGACGCTACGGGGATGAAGTGATCGGGCAAATACTAAAAACCGCCGGCCGCGCCGGAAACGCCGAGGGAGCCATCAGCAGCGTTCTAAAAATCAGCCTCGACCAGCTTTCTAAGGACTGGCACAAAGAACTGGAAACAGCCTATAGTCCGATCCTTGCGAGCTATCAAAAAGAGCCGCCGGGGCGGGCGCTCTTTCCACCGAAACAACAGAAGAAGGCAGCCGGCGAGCTGAACGTAAACCCGGCTCTAAGTCCCGATGGCAAATATGTGCTCTTTTTTTCCGAGCGTGATCTGTTTTCGGTTGATATGTTCCTGGCCGAGGCCGGCACCGGGCGCATAATCGCAAAGGTGACGAAAACCGACATTGACCCGCACTTTGACAGTCTCCAGTTCGTCACCTCTGCGGGGTCCTGGAGCCAGGATGGAGAAAAAATCGCCTTTGGCGGAACGCGCTCCGGACAGCCGGTAATATCTATCTACGATGTACGGCGCAGGCGCATTGCACGGCGCATTCAGCTTCCCGGAATAAATGAAGTATTTAGCGTCACCTGGGCGCCGGCAGGCGATCTACTGGCAGTCTCGGCCATGGCCGCCGGACAGACCGATCTCTACCTGTTACGGCTGTACGACGGGAAGTTGACCAGACTCACCAATGATCCGTACGTGGAGCTTTTTCCGGCGTGGTCGCCGGATGGCGCTTGGATCGCTTTTTCGACGGATCGTTTTACCGCCAATTTGGAGGAACTGGCGGCCGGCCGGCTCACGCTGGCGCTCATCCGGCCTGACGGAACCGGCCTTCAGGCTGTAAAGGCTTTTCCTTCGGGCAAGCACCTGGAACCGCAGTGGAATGCTGAGGCGACGGACCTGTTTTTTGTCTCTGATCGGGACGGCTTGTCGAATATCTACCGGGTGAACCTGAAGGATGGATCCATCCGCCAGCTAACCAGGCTCGCCACCGGGGTGAGCGGCATCACCGCCACCAGCCCGGCCTTTTCGGTGGCATCCAAGGCCGACCGGCTGGCGTTCAGCGCCTTCATGGATGGCGAATACAGGCTCTACCTGCTTGATGGCAAAACTGAACTGGCAGGCATTCCCCTGGTGGCAGCCGAGAGACCGATAGCGGGCATTCTGCCACCTGGAGAACGAGCATCCGCTGCACTCGAGCAATTGTTGACTTCTCCGCAACTCGGGCTGCCGGTGGAATCAAACTACCCAACCGAAAACTACAAGCCGCGCCTGTCACTGGACTACATCGCTCCACCCAACGTGACAGTAGGCGCAAGCAATTTTGGGCCTTTTGTCGGCGGCGGCATGGCTTTCTACTGGAGCGACCTTCTGGGCTATCACAACCTAATGACTGCGGTTCAGACCGCAACGACCAGCGAAGGCGGAAAATTCTTCAACAGTTTGTCCGGCATTGTTTCTTATCAGAACCAGAAATCACGCTGGAACTGGGGCTTGGTTGCAGGACAAGTGCCTTATCTTACTGGAGGCTATGAGCAGTTTGGGGCTGTGATCGGGGGGCAACCGGTCATCGTGGAGCAGAGTACCCGGTACTGGGAGATCAGCCGGGAAATATCCGGGGTTCTGGCGTTGCCGCTCAATCGGGCACAACGGCTTGAATTTTCAACAGGTTACCAGAACATTAGTTTCGCTGCCCAGGCCGAGGTGGACATATATTCAGCGACCACCGGGGTGCTGTTAGCCAGTCAAATTGCGGATATTCCGACCGATCCTGCCATGCACATGTCCATATCGCGTGCGGCGCTGGTTTATGACACCAGCGTATTCGGCGGCACAAGCCCCGTGGTTGGACAGAGTTACCGGCTGGAAGCCGCAGCTACGGCCGGCAGCCTTAACTATTTCACCTTTTTGGCAGACTGGCGCCGCTACCTGAGGCCGGTGCGCCCTTTCACGCTGGCCGGACGGGTTATGCATTTCGGCCGTTATGGCGGGGATGCCGAAAGCCAGCGCCTGCAAGATTTATTCTTGGGTTACCCCTCGCTTGTTCGTGGTTATGAGGCCGACTCGTTTTCGATTCAGGAATGCGGATCCACTCTGATGGTGAACGGAGCTTGCCCGGCATTCGACCGGCTTTTCGGCAGCCGTATAGCGGTGGCCAATGCTGAACTGCGCATCCCGCTGCTCGGCTTTTTGGGCGTTGTGCCGAGCCGTAGCTTGCCGCCGGTTGAAAGCGCCCTGTTCTATGATGCCGGCATGGCTTGGACCTCAGCCGCCGTGGCCAGAAGCTTGAATCGCCCGCGAAAGCCGGTTTCAAGCTACGGCGTTTCACTGCGTTTCAACGTCTTAGGGTATTTCATCGGGCAACTCAGCTACGTTCATGCAAACGACCGGCCGCTTAAGCCGTGGATGTGGGAGTTCAGCTTCAACCCCGGATTCTGAACCGTGCATGCCTTCGCAGCACTGCTGTTAAGCCGACGCGATAAAATAACAGGGTAGGATGGTAGAAGCTGAAAAAACATCGGAAGAACGGAGGCCGGAGGAGCATCCGCTGCCGCCGGCAACCTTCAGCTTTTTGGTTTTTTCCCTGCGCACTCAAGCAGAAGTCAGCTTGGGCTTGCTCGCCTCAGGCGAGGAAAAGAAGCAGCCGTCCGTAGACCTGAGGAGCGCCCGGCACACGATTGACCTGCTGGCCATGCTACAGGAAAAAACTCGCGGCAACCTTAGCCTCGAAGAGCAGAGGTTTCTTGACAACTCATTGACAGAGCTGCGCTTCCGCTATGTGCAAGCGGTCGAGGACAGCCGCAAGCAAAAGCAGCCTGAATGAGTGAGCCCCGCCGGCAGGTTCGAATTCTAGTGCTCGGCTCGGGAACCAGCGTCGGCGTGCCGATGGTAGGTTGCCGCTGCCGGGTATGCCGCTCGGATGACCCGCGCGATAAACGGCTGCGCCCGTCGGTTCTTATCAGCTTTGCGGGGCGGAACGTAGTAATCGATACCACCCCCGACTTTCGCGCCCAAGCGCTCCGCGCAGGCATTGAGAAGCTGGACGCAATAATTTTCACCCACGGCCATGCCGACCACCTGCTGGGGCTGGACGACGTACGGCCGATTAATATGCAGCATGGCATCACGATTCCGGTTTTCGGCTCAGCCGAAACGCTGGCCGCCGTCGAACGTTGCTTTCCCTACGCCTTTGACGGCGTACAGAAGGAATCCTCCGCGCCGCGGCTTGAGCTGCATGAGCTGACCGGGGAGCCCTTTGATCTTTTCGGCTTGAGCTTTGAGCCGGTGCGGGTAATGCATGGAAAACTGCCTATTTATGGCTACCGGTTCGGCCAAGCAGCTTATATTACGGATCAAAGCGAAATACCCGCCGAATCCCTGGACAAACTGCACGGACTCAAAGTTCTGTTCCTTGACGCGCTGCGCCGGCGGCCGCATCCGACGCACACGACGCTCGAGCGGGCGCTGGAATACGTCGAGATGCTGGGGCCGGAGCGCGCTTATTTTACTCACATCTGCCATGATCTGGGGCACGAGGAGACCGAGCGCACGCTGCCGCCGCAAGTGCGGCTGGCCTACGACGGGCTGGAAATCATCCTGGAGGATGTATAAGCGTGAAGGCTAGCTCGCCGGCAATTTTCCGCAGCTTGGAGGAAGTCTCCGGTGGTTTCGGTCCTTGCGTGCTTACTATTGGCAACTTTGACGGCGTTCACGCCGGGCACCGCCGCATTCTCAGGCGCGTGGTTGAGCTGGCGCGCAAGATGAACTGCCGGCCTTCGGCCATGACTTTCGACCCGCATCCGGCCAGAATCCTGTCCCCCGCGCAGGCGCCCCGCCTGCTGACGACGCCTGAAGAGCGCGCCCGGCTCATGGGCGAAGAAGGCATCGAGCAGGTGCTGATTCTTCCGTTTACGGCGGCGCTGGCGCGTATGTCGCCTGAAGAGTTTGTACGGGATCTGCTGGTGGCGCGCCTGGACGTCTGTGCCGTGCTGGTAGGGGAGGACTTCCGCTTCGGCTACCAGAAGCAGGGCGATACGCGCCTGCTGGCCAAACTTGGCGAAGTCTTCGGTTTTAAAACCGAGATAATCGAGGCGGTCAAGTTGGCTGGTTTGCCGGTGAGCAGCAGCCTGATCAGAAAATTGATCGAAAACGGGGAAGTCGGCCGCGCCCGGCGCATGCTGGAGCGCCCGTACTGGCTTGAGGGAGATGTCGTAGCTGGTTTCGGCATCGGTTCTACTCAAACTGTTCCTACTTTGAATTTGCGGCCGCCGGCGGAGGTATTGCCCGCTTCCGGAGTGTATGTAACCCAGGTTGAGGATTTGGAAAACGGCAGACTGTGGCCAGCGGTGACCAACGTCGGATTCCGTCCCACTTTCGGCGGCGCGGATCTGAGCATCGAGAGTCATTTGCTGGAGCCGCTGGAAGGCGCAACGCCGCGCCGCCTGCGAATAGAGTTTTTCTATCGGTTGCGCCCGGAGCGCAAATTCGCCTCAGCCGAGCAGCTTAAGATCCAAATTATGAAGGATATTCGCCGCGCCGGCAGCTACTTTCGCCGCCTGCGGCGGTTGCTATACTCAAAAAGAACCACAGGTTTTTAAGTAATACTCAAGGAGAATTTTCATGCCACTTGTATCAATGCGTCAGGTTCTCGACGAGGCCGCCAAGGGCGGCTACGGCGTCGGCGCGTTCAATGTAAATAACATGGAGCAGATTCAGGCAATCATGGAGGCGGCTCGCGAGACTAAATCTCCCGTCATAGTACAGGCCAGCCGCGGCGCGCGGGCTTACTCGCAGGACCGTTTCCTGTTACACCTGATGCTGGCTGCGGTCGAACTTTATCCGGAAATCCCCGTGGTCATGCACCTGGACCACGGCAACAGCCCGGCCACCTGCAAGTCGGCCATCGAGCTGGGTTTCACCAGCGTCATGATGGACGGGTCGTTGATGGAAGACGGCAAGACACCTTCGACGTTTGAGTACAACGTGCGGGTTACGCGCGAGGTGGTCGAGATGGCGCATGAAAAGGGCGTCACGGTCGAAGGCGAAATCGGAACGCTCGGCGGCATCGAAGACGGCCACGGCGCCGGCGGCACGGGCCTTGAGCACCTGACCGACCCCGATCAGGCGGCTGAGTTCGTCGAGCGGACCGGCGTCGACGCGCTGGCCATCGCCATCGGAACCAGCCACGGCGCCTATAAGTTCAGCAAAAAGCCCACGGGCGAAACGCTTAAAATGGACCGCCTGATTGAAATCCACAAGCGGATTCCTAAGGTGCATCTGGTCATGCACGGATCCTCAAGCGTTCCCAAAGAACTTCAGGACATCATCAATCAGTACGGCGGCAAGTTGAAGCCGACCTTCGGCGTGCCCATCGAAGAGATCCAGCTCGGAATCAAGAACGGCGTGCGCAAGATCAACGTCGATACCGACAATCGGCTCGCTATGACTGGCGCCATCCGCAAGGTTTTCTTCGAACAGCCCGAGAAGTTTGACCCGCGCGACTATCTGAAGCCCGCCCGAGAGGCCATGAAGAAAGTAGTGGCTGAGCGCATGGTGCAATTCGGCCAGGCCGGACACGCCGGCGATTACGAGCCCATCCCGCTTGAGGAAATGGCCCGTCTCTACAAAGAGAAGAAACTGTAGGAGAGCCTGGCGACCGCCGGCCGTCCTTACTTTCTTTTGACCAGAGGCGTGAGAACGATATTGCGATAGGCCACCGGCCCGTGATCGCCTTGTAGCGAAATCGGGCCGGGTTCGCCTTCATATGGGTCGTGCGCCATTGCGGTTAAGCCTTCAACCCAACCACGGTCAATTATCTTCTTGCCGTTTAGCACCACCGTCAGCTCGCGTCCGATGAGCGTGATGTCGTAGCTCTGCCAGGCGCCCGCAGGCAAGCTGGCGTTGAGTGACGGCGCAATGCGGCTGTAGAGCGATCCGTTGCTGTGCGCGTCGGGCGGCCGGCCGTAATCGTCAATCACCTGAACTTCGTAGCGCCCGCGCAATCCGATGCCGCTGTTGCCCCCGGTCGGCAGGCGGCACTCAGTATGAAGGCGGAAATTCCAGAACTTTGCTCGGGTGGCGAGGTTAGCGTTCGGGCCGCTTTCGGCGACCTCCAGTATCCCTCCAGAGGCGCGCCATTTCAACGGACGGTCTTTTTCGATTGGCTCCCAGCCGTCCAGATTGCGACCGTTGAACAGGCGCACTGGACCGGCTTCAACCCAGGAGCCATCATCCCGATCGGCGATCTCGGGAGCGCGCATTCCCTTCCAGACGATGGTCGGCTGCCCGGCTGTTTCTGCCGTGCCGACTAAATAACCGGCTTTAAGCCGGGCGCGAAGGATGGTTTTGCCTACAGGCTCGGTTGCGTTTCCGCCGCGCGGTTTGTGAATGAAAACACAGCCAAGTTCACCGTTGCGGATTGAGACTTCGTCGGCTTGGTTAAGATCTCCCGCGTAAGCGCTTACGAAACGCGCCCGAGGCGCGGACGTGCCTGCTCCTTGCACCTCCAGCCACCAAGCGCGGGTGGCTCCTTCGACGGTAATATCCCAGCGCCCGTTAAAGTCGGCCTCGGAGGCGAAAGCGGCGCAAGCTACCATGAAAAGCGTTGCAAAGATGATACGCATAAGGCGCCTATAGTATAGCTTTCTGTAAGAAACCTTGAAAGTATATCGCAAGTACTAGTACTGCATTCCACAAAAATTTCTGGCCTATAATGATGCTATGCGATTCGAAAAGTCCGTTCTTTTTATAACAGCCTTTTTGGGTCTAGTAACCTGCGCCCAGGCGGGCCTGATCAGCTTTAGCGGCCAGTTCGATCCATCACTAGCCACGGTTGTAACCAATGGTGGCAATGGATACTTCGACTCCTCCGGCGCTCCGGGTGCGGTCACAATCTGGGGCAGTGACTCTGGGAGCGATTCATATATCAGAACCTTTGTGTATTGGACCATAACTTCATCGGTGAGCGACCTTTCCTTCAACTGGGATTATTTGACTTATGATGAGGATGGACCCTATTATGACCCGGCCGGTTATTGCATCGATGACAGTTGCATCCAAATCACCGATAACGGCGGCAATAATTCCCAATCCGGAACCGTTGGGGGACTCAACCTCCAAGCCGGCCATACCTTCGGCTTCTATGTCGATACGTCTGACGACATTATGGGCGCGGCTCGGATCACAATTACCGGTGAAGCGGTGCCTGAACCCACTACGCTGGGGCTAATGGCTGCCTCGCTTGCGGCGCTGCTGGTTTTTCGCAGAAAAATCTCCGGCTTCGGCCGCTGAAAGCCTTTTGCAAACCCCTAGCAAAACAGCTTGCTGAGTGGGCAACTGCAACCAGTCGAATCGAATCGCCGCTCAATCAAGCAATCGTAATATAGATTTCTCCAAAGCAGAAATATCTGTTTCGCCGATAAATGAACGCATTAGTTTGCCATTGTGATCGTAAATAAACAGCGCCGGTAGGGCGCCGCTCCATTTCGGGTCAACGGACGATATAAAGCGGTCGTCGTCGGCAGTACTTTTGATGTATGCGTTAGCTGAGCTTATTCCGGCCGTTATCAAAAACTGCACCGCTCGGGCCGCTTGCTCCGGCTCGTCGCAGGATATGGTCACCAGCTCCAGTCCGCGGGCGCGGTACTTTTGCGCAAGCTTCGCCAACTGCGGCATCTCCTCCCGGCAAGGCGCGCACCAGGTGGCCCAAAAATTCACCACAAGCAGCTTGCCTTTTTGCGCCGCAATCAGGCCTGGGTAACTTTTCTCGTCAACCGGGCGTAAGGCCGGCGGGGCGCTGAGGGCTGCCGCAACAGCCCCCAACGCCAGAAACCACACAACGCTTTTCACGATGTTTTCTTCTCCCGCTTGATTGTGCAGCCAAAGGCGCGGGTTTCAGGCCTGGAAACCGCCCGGCCGACAAGTAGTTCATCCAAGGCCTGACGCAGGCTGTGGGTTTTGACGCTGGCCGGATTCTGCGCATCGTCGATGGCCCCGTGGTAGACGATGGTCCCCGCTCGGTCCACCACAAAAACCTCGGGCGTAAACTGCGCTCCGAAGCGGTCTGCAACGACATTGCCGGGGTCTTTGAAAACCTGGAATCCGAAGCCGTGCTCGGCGGCGTGGCGGGCGACCTCAGCGGCAGGTTCGGTTACATTAGAGTTGATGGCCACAAACTTTACGCCTCGCGAGGCATAATCGGCATAGAGCGCCTGCATGCGTTCGTTGTAAGCATTTGAGACGGGGCATTGCGTGGCAATGAACATTACCACCGTCAGGTCGCCTTTAAGCGATGCGAACCTAACGGTGCGCCCCTCTAGATCCTGAAGGGTAAAATCGGTAACCGCCGAGCCCAGCCGGAACTCCTGGCCGAAAGCAGTGGCGACAAATACTGCCAGTCCCAGTGACAGTAACGTTTTCATTTTTTCCTCCCAGAAACCGCGAATGCGGTCAGTTTTGTGATGCCAAGCGAAGATTAATTACGACTTTGCGCCGGGTGTCGAATACGCTGAGACGGCGGACTGGGCTAGCCAGGTCTTTGTATTCCGCCCGCAGCTCGTATTCTACGTCCGGGCTCAGTCCATAAAAGTAATATCGCCCCTCCTTCTGGGTGATGAAAGACCGCACCTGAAGTGTTTTTGTATTCTTGAGCTGCACGACCGCCCCAACTACCGGCAACCCTCGTGGGTCCTCCACCACGCCCTCTACCGAACGAGTATTACTATCCTGGTTCTTATTACGCTGCGCTGCGCCCTCTTCCACGCAAAGGGACAGTGCAGCTAAAAAGGCCAGAAAGTAGCGAAACTTTCGCATCGCTTTATTGCAGGCCACAATCAACCAAGTGCTTTCTGACGATTATTATAGCTCTCCCGCACGGCACGTGGACGGGGCGGCATTAGCGCCAAGTGTCATCTTCTTCCTCGTCCTCGTCCAGGCCGAAATCCTCCTCGTCCTCTTCTTCCTCCTCATCCACCGGTTCAAGCTCCAGAGGATCCAGCCCCAGGACCTGAAGCTCGGCGCCGCACTCTTCACAGGTGATTAGGTCACCCTCATCCAGTTCGTCTTCTTCCACATCAAGCGGAGCATCACAAACAGGGCAAACCACCATGCGTTATCCTCCATCAGATGCAAATCACTTTATACGAAAAATCCCGACCCTTGCCAACTGCCTTCTAATGAGACTCAGCGGCGGGCTAAAAGGTTTCCCCCGTAAGCTCGGAACGGGGGTTGGGAATGACAACTTTATTTACCAGCAATCCTTTGGCGGAGATGGCCCGCGCGCCCGCCTCAACGGCGCTGGCGACGGCCGAGACGCTGCCGGTCATGGTCACAAAGGCTTTTCCGCCGAGCGCCATGGCCAGGCGGATCTCCATTAAAGTAACGTTGGCGGCTTTGGCCGCGGCGTCGGCGCCCTCAATTAGAGAGGCGACCGAGAAAGATTCAAGGATTCCCAGCGCTTCCATTTTTTCAACCTTAACCGAACCGCCGATCGCCGGAAAAAGCGATTCATGCAGATTGGGTATAACGAAGGAATCGATCAACGCTTCTCCGGCCGTCTGCGCAGCCGCCTCCACGCCGGCCTGAACCGCCGCCACATCGCCTCGCACCATAACCATATATTTGCCGGAACAAATCGACCGGGCTAGCAGCAGTTCGACGTCTGCGGCCTTCAACATGGCGTCAGCCGCCTGAAAACCAGCCGCGATGCTGCCCAATTCGATAAGTCCAATGGAATTGCCGGCCATCTTCTATTCAAGCCTCGATTTCTACGAAACTTTCCGTTACTCGAGCTACACGCCCGGAAATGCTGGCGTGCACGTCGGCGCCCAGCTCAGACGCCTCCGCGCGCCCCACCGCCGCACCGCATTCTACGGCATCCCCCGCCGCCACGACCGCACGTGCGGGTTTTCCCATATGCTGCGCCAGAAGAATTCGCACCCGCTGCGGGCGCAGCTCCAGTGGCTCAAACGGCGTCTCGCGCTCATACTGGTCGATCTTCAGCCTGCGGCGCAGCTCCGCCAGCGGCACGCGCCGGCTCTCCTTCATCGGATGAACCTTAGGCGGCTTTTGCTGGCGGAAGCGTATGCCCGCTTCGCGCATGTCGCGTTTGGCCCTATCGCAAGCCTCCTTCGGGTAAAGGCTTTCAGGACAAGAAAAAAGGGTACACAGCCCGCAGGCGCAACACAACTCCGCCCACTGATTCCAGAGCGGCTGCCCGGCCATGCTGAAACCAAGGCTGCGCATTACTTTGTGCGGCATAACTTCGTAACCCAGCAGATAGCGCGGGCAGAGTTCGGTGCAGTAGCTGCACTGATCGCAAGCCGACTTGCCGATGCGGTGCATGGCTTCAAGCGGGCGGCTCCGCCGCTCGACCAGGCAGTGATCGCGCGGCAGCAGGATCAGTCCAGCGGTGGTCTTGGTGACGACCTCATCCAGGTCAAATGTCAGTCGTCCCATCATGATGCCGCTGACGAAAACTCCGAATTCGTCGGTTGTGGCGCCGCCGGCGGCTTCGATCAGTTCCCGGAAGGAAATACCAATCGGAGCCCAGAAACTTTTAGGTTCGGCTACGACTCCGTTTATGGAAATGAATTTTTTGGTGACCGGCCGCCCGGCGGCAGCCTGCGCCACGTTATAGAGAGTCTCGACGTTGTTTACTACACAACCGACCGCCAGCGGAATTCCTCCGGGCGGTATAAGCCTGCCGGTAGCGCAATAGACTAGTTCGAACTCATCACCCGCGGGATAGAAATCCCCGAGCAGCGTGAGTTCGGTACGGTTAGGTTTTAGATGGGCGCGAATGGCTTCAACGGCATGGGCATTTTTCGCCTTAATGCCGACTTTTCCGGCAGCAGCGCCGGTAGCTTCCATCATCAACTGCAACCCGCGCATGACCTCGGCCGGAAAGTGCCGCATAAGCTCGGCGTCTTTGTGCAGCAACGGCTCGCATTCGGCGCCGTTGGCGAGCACAACTTCTGCCTTGGCTGAGGCTTTCACATACGTTGGAAAGCCGGCGCCGCCCGCACCGACCACTCCACACTCTCGCAACCGGTCGGCCAGATTCGCGCTCATGCTGCTTCGAGCACCGCCTGGTGCCGTTCAAGATCTTCAAAGGGGACGGTTACAAGCTTTTTTTCAAAATCTTCACCGGTTTCGATCATATGCAAAAGATGACGTGCGGCCAGGCGCATGCACCAGGGATCGGTGAGCCGGCGGCCGCAGCGGCGAGCAAGCTCCAGCAGATCGGGGTGACGCAGTGATATGACCCGCTCCAAGCGGTTTTCTCCGCTGGTAAGCATGAACTTTACATCCACCGAGTCGCTGTGCCGGATGGCAATGGCGGTCTGAAGCCACAAAAGATCCACTTGCCAGACCCGGCCAAAGGGATCAGGCCCGGCCTGAAAATGCCTGAAGTTCATCGCCGTCAAAACTCATACTAACATGAGGCCGCCGGCTCAGAAGGAAAGCGAGGAATGCGAAACCAGCGAGAGAAACTCATCCCGGGTTTCCTTGTGGTGGCGGAAGGCGCCCAGCATGGCGCTGGTTACAGCTCCGGAGTGCTGCTTTTCGACGCCGCGCATCATCATGCAGAAGTGGCGGGCTTCGGCGATGACGCCCACACCCAGCGGGTTTATGGCTTCTTCCAGGGTCTGGGCGATCTGTTGCGTCATGCGCTCCTGAATCTGCAAGCGCCTGGCAAACATATCGACAATGCGGGGGATCTTGCTCAATCCAATCACTTTGTCGCGCGGAATATAGGCCACGTGGACTTTACCGAAAAACGGCAGCAGATGGTGTTCGCAAAGGCTGAAAAACTCGATGTCTTTTACGATCACCATTTCGTCATATTTGACGGTGAATAGCGCGCCGTTCAGGATCTTTTCAAGATTTATCCGGTAACCGCTGGTCAGGTATTCAAATGCCTCGGCGGCGCGCCAAGGCGTCTTAAGCAGGCCCTCGCGCGAGGGATCTTCGCCCAACGCACGGATCAGGCGTTCAATGTGGACGGCCGCGCCGGCAGCAAGTTTGGATTCACTGATTGATTTAACGGCAGCCTTAGATTTGCTCATCGGAAATAATCAACTCCACGGAATTTCTGCGGGTTTCGCGCACCAACACTCTATCCAGCCGCGGTTGCTCGCGGGGGAAGAACTCAGGCCAGGCTGCAAGCAGACGCCGCGCTATTAGGCCCGCCAGGTTTTCGGTCGTCGGCGGCAGGTTCTCAAGCTCGGGCGCCGCCCGGTTCAGATCGGCGTGGCGCAAACCCGAGAGCACGCATGTTTCGACCAAATGGTCAAGCCGTGCCCGGTCAACTACCTGCGCGGTGCGCTCATGCAGCGGCCCCGCTACGCTGATCTCAACATAATAATTATGGCCGTGCCCGGCCGGGTTGTTGCATTTGCCGTAGATTTCGGCGTTGCTACGCTCATCCAGGTAGGGACTGGCGAGCCGGTGGGCGGCCGAAAAACGATAGCGGCGCGTCAGCCGGAACATGCCTGCTCCTCCTGGTAATCCACCCATGAGTCTTCGGTATCGTAGAGCCGCACGCGGTAGAGACGCACGCCTGGTTCCTTGAGCACGCGCGCCAAGCGACGCCAGATTTCCGCAGCTATGTTTTCTGGCGTGGGGATGATGCGGTCAAACGGCGGCACTTCCAGATTCAAGAAGCGGTGGTCGTATACGTCCAGCACTTCTTTCTGAATGAGCTCGCGCAATTTTTTTAGGTCATAGGTCATGCCGGTCACCGGATCCGGTGCACCCTCCAGCGTGATCTCCACGACGAAATTGTGACCGTGCCCCCGCGGCGCGGCTTCAACCCCGTAAATCTGCTCGTTTTCGCTGTCGCTTAAAGCCGGGTTGCGGCACACGTGGGCGGCGGAAAACTCAGCCCGGCGCGTGATCAACATGTCTTCTTACAGTATGATGCCAATGCCAGGCGCTGGGATACCTTAGAATTTAAGAAGGTGCACATGGGGCCGAATAAGATTGACCGAGCGCTTCAAGTCGCCATTTTCCTGTTGCTGGCGGCGCTGGGTGCGGTTATTGCGCAAAGTTTCAAAGATGAGGTAATCGGAGTGGGCGCCCGAGCGCCCGACTTCCGCATCGTCGCCGATAACGGCCGCACGATAACGCCCCATGATTTCGGCGGTAAGCTGCTGGTGTTGAACTTCTGGGCCACTTGGTGCCCGCCTTGCGTCGAAGAGGTTCCCTCGCTCGATGCTCTCCAGCGACGGCTGGCGGCGCGCGGAGTAGTCGTGCTGGGAGTGAGCGTCGACGAAGACGAAAGCCTCTACCGTTCTTTCCTAGACAAGGCCAAGGTTTCCTTCTTGACTGCCCGCGATCCGTCGGCGCGCATAAGCAGCGCCTATGGCACCTACAAGTTTCCGGAGACCTACGTGATCGACCAGCGGGGGCGGGTAGTGCAAAAACATATAGGCCCGCGGGATTGGACAGACGAGAGTCTGGTGCGTTCAATCGAAGCGTTGTTATAGAGCTTAGTTTCTTAAGGCCGGAACACCGGACGCACCTCCAGGCCTTCGGCAAGGCCCACATCGGTAGGTAACGCCACGGCATCTCCTTCATTCAGCCCTTTGAGAATTTGAACTCGGGTGACGGTCGATATTCCCAGTTCGACTGGCTGCCAGGCAAGGCGGTCACCGTTAAGGGTGAATACTCCGGTTTGGCCGTTGCGCCTGCGCAGCGCTTCACGCGGCATTGAAAGTGCACTGCGGGCGGCCTCGGTGCGGATCTCCACATTGACGTTGGTTCCAGGCAGCAGCTCACCGCCTGGGTTTTCAATCCGGCAGACCACTTCGCCGACTTGCCGGGAGCCCAGAACGGTTATTTCGGAAGGAAGGCGTTCCACACTACCCTCCCAGCGCCGCCCCGGCAGCGCATCCCACCCGAGCAACACGGCTTGCCCGCGAGCCAGGCGCCCCAGCTCAGGCTCATCCACAAAGACCCGCGCCAGCACACGGTCGAGACGGCCGACTTTTGCCACGGTTTGTCCGGCAGCCACAAACGCGCCCGGCCGCAGATCGGCTTCATAAACTGTGCCTGCAAGCGGTGAACGCAGCAGAGTTTTTTCCAGCCGCAATCGGGCGCTTTCCAAAGCCGCCTCAGCTTCATCCAAGCGCGCCCGGGCGGCCTGGCGCTCTGGCGAGTCAACCAGGGCCAAGCGGCGCTTCCGCAGGCCGTCCAACTGAGCCGCGAGTTTTTCGGCCCGCCGGCCGGCCGCATCGGCCTCGGTGCGTGTAGCTGCTTGGCGCGCGGCCAGGCGTTCCAAGGCTGACTTTTCCTGCTCGGCGGCCGCCAGCTCCGGCCGGAGGGCTTCGATTTCAGCATCCAAGGCGGCAAGTTCCGCGGCGCGGCCGCCTTGCTCCAGCCGGGCAATTTCCGCCTGCACCTGGGCCAAGCGGGCGCGGGCGGCGGCGAGCTCGGCCTCCGCCGTAGCGGCGTCGAGTTCCACCAAAACCTCTCCGGCTTTAACTCGTTGCCCGCGTTCGGCATGAACGCGCCTGACCAAGCCCGCCTGTTCGGCCGCCACCGCCGCCCATTCAAGCGGCTCTATTCTGCCGTTGGTCACAATTACGCTCACCAGGTCGGAGCGCTCGACTCGCGCGAAAGGGACCTCAGGCCGAGCGCGGCGAACCTTCAGCAGCGCCCAGCCGGCAAGCAGCACCGCAACCAGCAGCGCGAGCCACAGCAGCTTCTTCATGCCAGTCACCTCACGGAGATTCCCATTGTGACAGAAACCGCGCCGATTATGGATAAAATACGGAATGATTCTTACGAAAGTCGTTTTCAGGAGGAAATACCACTTGCGATTGTTGCGGCTTGTTGTTTCTCTGCTTCTGGTTACAGGGCTCGTCTGGGCTCAGAATGCTACTCCCAACCGACCGCCGATCATCGACATACACCATCACGCTATGACGGGCATGCAAGGCCAGCCGGCTTGCCCCAATACGCCCGCGTTTCTGGCCTCTGACCCCGCTCGGAAAGAAGCAACTTTCGGGTGGAAGACGGTGGCTTGTTCAAATCCGCTGCTTCCGCCAAAGACCCCGCAGTCCTACATGGCCGAACTGATAGCCGAAATGGAGCGCCTCAACGTTATTGCGGTGGTGATGGGCGATGAAAAGTCCGTGAATCAGTGGAGGGCGGCCGCGCCGGGCCGGGTCATCGCCGCCACCAGCTTTGCCTCGGGCGCCTATAGCGGCGAAAAGAAGGCAGCCGAGCTGAAACGGTTGCGCGAGGCCTTTACAAAAGGCGGGTTCACCGTGATGGGCGAGGTCGGCTTGCAGTATGAAGGAATGTCTCCGAGCGACCCGGCGGTGGACGAGTACTTCGCTCTGGCCGAGGAGCTCGATATTCCCGTAGGCATTCATATGGGGACCGGCGGCTCAGGACGAGCCAACATTACAATGCCCCGGTTCCGGGGTTCGATGGGCGACCCGCTGCTGCTTGAGGACTTGCTGGCACGACACCCCAAGCTGCGCGTCTGGGTGATGCACGCCGGCTATCCTATGATCGACAACATGCTGACCCTGTTGCAGGCCAATTCGCACGTCTACGTCGATGTGGCGGGCTTGATCTGGAGCTACCCGCTCAAAGAAGTCAACCGCTACATCCAGCGCCTGGTAGAAGCAGGCTTCGAAGACCGAGTGATGTTCGGCACAGACCAAATGATGTGGCCGAACCTGATGGCCTACTCGATCAGTCTCATAGAGAACGCCGATTATCTTACGCCCGAGCAAAAGCGTGACATCCTCTACAACAACGCTGCACGCTTCCTGCGGCTGGATCAAAACAAAAAATAACGCTGCGGCTTCACTCGTCGGTCGGGTGGAGTATGAGCGGAGAGCGCTGCAATTCGGTGCAGTTGCAGTAAGCAGAAGCTGCCGGGCGTCAAGACCGCAAAGCAGTGTGGCTGCGCTTCGGGGCATGCTCGAGGCGGCTCTGGCTGAGATTTTCCCTTAAACGCCGCCATTCCGCCCCGAATGCTACGCTGAGAGAAAAACCTTCTTAGTGTTATGCCTGTTTATCGCATTCACCGACTTAAAGACAACCAGCGGGAACAGTTTCGTTGGGCGCCTCACGCCAGCGGCGAAGCCAAAGTCAAACGTAAGGACTACATCGAGGACGGAACGATCGAGGCGGCAACTCCCTATGCTGCTTGGTCGGCGCTGAAGGGTACGGAGAAGGCTCTCCAGGTGGGCGACCTGCTTGAAGATGAGGAGGGCGCTTTGTTCTTGTGCAAGTACGTCGGATTTGAGAATGCCTGCTGGCATGTAAGCGAACCTTCAAGCGTCTAAGATAGAAAAGATGGCTGTTGATCCCCCGTTGGGCTCGCGCATTAATTTGTTTTCATTGGTGACCTACTTGCCCGAGCCACTTGCCGGTTTCATTGACAACCTGCGGCAGGAGCTGGTGCCCGGCTGTAAGCTGAGGGCGCATGTGACGCTGCTTGTACCGCGCCCGCTGCGCGATCCGGACGCCGCCAACGAGCATATTCGGGAAACGCTGCGCCACTTCAAGCCCTTCGAGGTCCAGCTAAACGACGTGGATATTTTCACGATGACTTCGGTGGTGTTCGTGGCCATCACCAAGGGCTTTGAGGAGCTGAAAATAATGCACGAGGCTCTGAACGCCGGCCCGGCCAGCTTCGACGAGCCTTTTCCCTACCACCCGCACGTTACGCTGGCGCAGCAGATCAGCCCGGCGCAGGTGCCGGGAGTCTATGAGCTGGCGCATCTGCGCTGGGCGGAGTTCCGGCACCGGCGCTCTTTTCTTATTGACCGAGCGGTTTTCGTTCAGGCCACAAATCTCAACACCTGGATTGACCTGGAGGAACATCCGCTGGGTTGCTGACAGATCGCAGCTGCTCAAACAGCTTCGAATATTCCCAGTTCCTTGTTCTTTCGCACGCGGTTCCAGAGAAAGTAGCGGCCGTTCATGGCTATGTAGGCGCCCGGCGGCAGCGCCTGCACGAAGGCCAGTGCGCTGCCCAGATTGAACATGCCGTCGGAACTTCCGAACTTGTAAGGAACCATTGCACCGGTCAGCACGATGGTTTTATCGAGGGCGGCTTCTCCCAGATGGCGCGCGGTTTCAACCATCGTGTCGGTGCCGTGGGTTATGACCACTCGCCGTTCCGGGGCATCCCGGCACCGTTTGAGAATGCGCTCGCGATCGGCGGCGGTCATCTGGAGGCTGTCGATCATCATGAGGGTTTCGACTTCGATGTTCAGCAAACAGCGTCCCAGCCGCAGCATTTCCGGTACGTGGGTTTGCTGGAAAAACAATGTTCCTTCGATTTCGTTGTATTCCTTATCGAAGGTCCCACCGGTCACCAGGATGCGGATTCTTTCCATCTAGGCTACGCCTGCCTCCCTGGGCGGAGCATAGCACAGGCGGGTGCAAGGTGACGTAAAGTGTTTTGCGTAAAAGCGAGGAGGGTGTAATTACACCTTGACGTCCACCATCCAAGCCTGTAGACTAGCGCCCATGCCTGCAAACAATACGAGGCACCCATTGTTAGTTGTTTTTATCTGCGCAACTTATGCGCTTCCCCTGGAGGCGGCGCGTTTTGCGGTGACCAGTGTATACGACAAGTCGATGACCACGCCCATGGTTTATTTTGAAGGGCGGCAGGCTACATCAATCGACTTGCAGAACATTGTCGATATCGGCGCGGATTCAGCCGGAAACTTGTATGTTCTGGCAGGAGTGCCGAGGTTCGTGGGAAAAATACCGCCGGACGGCATCTTGCAAGTGATAGGCGGAGGCGGCAACGCTGCGCCCGGCGGCGGACTGAATGCACGACAGGCTAATTTCGGGGCTGTCACGCGCCTCGCGGTCGCTCCCGACGGCGCCGTTTACATCAACGAGACAAACCAGGGATGTGTTTATCGTTTTGGGGCGGATGGGATTCTCCGCTTAATCGCAGGCACAGGGGAAAGCGGTTTCGGGGGCGACGGAGGGCCAGCCACCGCCGCCATGCTGAGGTTTCCCCGCAGCATGGCTCTGGATGCTCAGGGCAATTTGTACATAGCCGACAACCGAAACAGCCGGATACGTAAGGTTGACCGGAACACCGGCATAATAACCACGATTGCCGGCACCGGAACCGCGACCTCAAGCGGGGATGGAGGGCCGGCGACCCAAGCCGGAGTAATACCGGATTTTATCGGAGTTGATGCGGCGGGTAACATCTACTTCACCGAATCTCCGAACATAATACGCAAGATCGATTCGAGCGGCGTCATTACCAAACTGGGCGGCAGCGGCAATTCGCGCGCTGAAAACATTCCAGCCTCCCAAGCCAATTTCTATGTGATATTCGGGATGGCGGTAGCCTCCGACGGCCGCCTGTACGTTTCGGTTATGCCGGATCTTACGTCTTCGGCCGTGGTGCGCGGAATCGCCATCCGAACCGTTTCGCCGGCGGGCATGGTGACTACTTTTGCCGGCGGAGTGGGTAGGCAAATTTCAGGCGATGGGGGCGCTGCCGGCGATGCCCGAGTCAGCTACCCCTCGAAAATTGCTGTTTCCGGAAATAAACTCTGGTTTGTTGACTACCGTACGGTTCGCCTGGTGTCGGATGGAATCATCCGCACGGTGGCCGGCAATCATTCGCCGGAGGTCTCCGGCGAAGGCGGCCCGCTGGTCGAATCGAAGCTTTTTTCCATGTCGGCCATGACTAGCGATCAGGCAGGCAACTTCTATTTCGCCGACGTCTATTCTCACTCGGTCTATCGGGCGGACCCCGATCTTGGCGGGCTCAGGCGCATAGCCGGGACTGGTTACCCGGGCTACACCGGCGAAAACGGTCCCGGCCGGCAAATGGCCTTTAACCATCCGCTTGACGTTGAAGTCGATGAAAGCGGGAATCTCTATGTTGCAGACTATAACAACAGCCGGATATGCCGGATTGCTCCCAGCGGGGAAGTGACCACTGTAGCCGGAGCTACCGGCAACGATGGTGAGACCAGCTTCTCTGAAGGCATGAATGCGCTACGGTTTTACTTTGACCCGGTCGGCCTGCGTTGGCGCGCCGGATTTCTTTACTTTACCGATCCCTACGGCACAATCTACAAACTGAGCCAATCCGGAACTTTGAGTCGGTTTTACCAAAACGATACAAGCTTTGCTCGGACCAGGGGCATGGATTTTGATTCACAGGGTAATGTGTATGTAGCCGATAACGGCGGGCACCGGGTCCTTAAAATAACTTCCGGCGGAACTGCTTCGGTGATTGCCGGAACCGGGCAGGTGGGTTTTTCCGGAGACGGAGGTCCGGCGGCGGCCGCTAGATTGAACCAGCCGAGCGATGTGAAGGTGGATACCGCGGGAAACGTTTACGTCATGGACAGCATGAACAACCGCCTGCGCCGGGTTTCACCTCAGGGAACAATTGAGACTGTCGCCGGCGGCGGTAGCGGTTTCCGAAACCAGGCCGAGGCTACATCAATCGCCCTTTGGGGCCTGAGTGAGTACTTCGCTAGTTTGCATTTAGAACCCGACGGACGGCTTTGGTTAAACGACAACTTCCGCTTGACCCGGCTGGAAACTGCTCGGCTGTTCACCAACTGGGTTTATAACTGCGCCAGTTTCGTAAGCGGCGGCGTGGCGCCGGGCGAATGCGTGGCTTTTTACGGCGAAGACATTGGGCCGGATTCGCTGGTTCAGGCGGCATACGACAACAACGGCAACCTGGCCCGCTCGGCCGCAGGCACCGAAGTGCTGGTCAACGGCGTACCCGCGCCCATGATTTTCACTTCCAAGGATTTCAATGCGTTTCTGATGCCTTACGGCATTTTGGGCGCCGTGACGCTGGAGGTTCGCCGGCCCGGAGGCACGACCAACTCGATAACCCTGAATGTGGTCCCAACCATGCCGGGCTTATTCACCTATGCCGGCGGCACAGGCCAGATTGTTGCGGTTAACGCGGAGAACTTGACGTTCAATGGTCCATCGCAGCCCGCTACGCGCGGCCAGTGGATGACCATCTTTGCCACCGGACAGGGTCAGGTCACCCCGCAGGTTGGCGACGGGGTGGCTATACCGAATCTTGGTCCGTACCCTGCGCCCGTGGCGCCGGTGTCAATAACCGTAGGAGGCGTGGCGGTCCCCTCCGGCGACATCTGGACGGGGCTTACCTTTCAGGGGGTGCTTCAGATAAACTTCAAAGTTCCGGAGGCGGCGCCGGCGGGCGATCAGCCGGTGGTGGTCACCATCGGCTCGGCCTCCAGCCAAAAAAGCGCTACGGTAAACCTGAAATAGCGTACCGGCATAATATTGAACAATTCGACTGGGGCAAGCGAAGGTCGGATTGGGCAACGCCGCCACCGGCATAATGTTGCCGATAGGGGGAAGACGCATGGGCCTTCAGGCGCGGCTGCAACAGTTCGGCGCCTTTCTGGCGGGCATGGTCATTCCGAACATACCTGCCTTCATCGGATGGGGTCTGCTGACGGCGCTTTTTATACCGGCAGGCTGGCTGCCCAATCCTCACCTGGCGCGGCTTTCCGAGCCGTGCCTGATGATCTTGCTTCCGGTGCTGGTGGGCGCCACCGGGGGCCGCGCCATCTATGGAGCGCGCGGCGCTGCGGTCGGCGCCATCGCCACTATGGGCGTCGTGGTTGGCAGCAGCATCCCCATGTTTCCAGGAGCCATGATCATGGGCCCGCTGGCGGGGTTGCTTACCAGGGAAATGGACAAACTTCTTCTGCCGCGCACCGGCAAGGGATTCGAGGCTCTGATTGCGAACTTTTCTGCGGGGATACTGGGGCTGGCGCTGATGCTGGCTGGTTACACGCTGGTGGGCGGCGTCGTAGCAGCGGCGACAACCACCGCCGGCGCCTGGGCCAAGCGCATGACTGAAGCCGGACTGTTGCCGCTGATGGCGCTGATCATCGAACCGGCCAAGGTTTTGTTTATCAACAACGCTATCGGCCAGGGGGTGCTAACGCCGCTCGGCCTGATGGCAGCAAAAGAATTCGGCAAATCTGTCTACTTTCTGCTTGAAAGCAACCCTGGCCCTGGGCTAGGATTGTTGGCGGCCTATTCGGTGTTCGGCAAGGGAGCAGCGCGCAGTTCCGCTCCCGGCGCTCTGGTGATTCATTTCTTCGGCGGCATTCACGAGATGTATTTCCCTTATGTGTTGATGAACCCGCTTGCGGTGGTTGCCGTTATTGCGGGCGGGCTGGTCGGCAATGCGGTCTTTGTGGCCACCGGCGCCGGGCTGGTGGCCGTGGCGCTGCCGGGCAGCATTTTCGCTGAGATAGCCATGTCGCCCAGGGGCGGACTGCTCCCGGTGCTGGCGGGCATAGGCGCCGCAGCAGTCGTATCGTTTCTGGTCGCCGCTCCGCTGGTACGGCGGGCTCAGAGCGAACCCGTCCGCCCGGCCGTCGCGGCGGCCGCAGAAGGCAGTGAGTGATCCGGGGGGCTCGATGGCTTCGGTGGCAGGGATCGATTTCGGAACACTGAGCGTCCGGGTTTCAATCTATTCGAGTCGGCACGGCTTGCTCGGCATGGGCACGGCCGAATACCCGCTTAACCGCAAGAAAGACGACCCCGACCATGCTACCGAGAGCCACGCCGATCATATGCAAGGCTTTGTGGAAGCCTTCGACCGGGCGCTTAAAGCCGCACAGCTAGACGGCGCCGAGCTTAAGGCGCTGGCCGCCGATGCCACCGGTTCCACCATCCTGCCGGTGGACGGCGGCCTTGAGCCGCTCGATGACTACTATATGTGGTGCGATCACCGGGCCAAAGCCGAAGCAGCGCTGATTACTGAAACCGCGCGGCGGATGGGGCTGGAGGCGCTGGCGTGGTCGGGCGGCGTATATCCGGCCGAAGGCGGATTCGCCAAATTGTTGCACTGGCTGCGGCATAATCCCGAAAAACGCAGCCGGCTGGCGGCCGTCGTGGAACACGTCGACATGTTTCCGGCCACGGTTTGCGGGGTCCGAGACCCGAAACGCCTATCGCGATCGATTGCCGTAGCAGGCCCCAAATGGATGTGGAACCCGGATCTGGGAGGCTGGCCGCCCGCGGAGTTTCTAGCTGCGGTGGATCCATTGTTTGAAGGCATTCTGGCAAAACTGGCCGGGCGAATGAGCCGCTTGGGCGAACCGGCTGGGCTGCTTTCGGCCGAATGGGCAGCGCGGCTGGGGCTGAAGCCAGGCATCCCTGTGGCCACATGCGGACTGGACGGGCACCTGGACACGCTCGGCGCGGGCATCCGCGAAGGGGATGTGGTGATTGTGCTCGGCACCTCCGCACCCATAATGGCCCTGGCCCGGCAAACACGGCCCATCCCCGGAACTTGCGGCGCTGCCTTCGGCGCTGTCCACCCCGATATGTACGCCATCGAGGCGGGCCTCGGCGCAAGCGGAGATCTGTGGGAGGCTATTGCCCGGCGAGCGGGCGCCGATATAGGCGAGCTTTCGCGAGGCCTGGAGAATTACCGCGCCGGCCAGACCGGCCTTTTGCGGCTCACCTGGGACAACGGCGATCGCACGGTGCTGGTGAACTCAGAACTCGGCGGCATAACCTTGGGCTGGAAGCTCACGCATACGGCGCAGGACGAACTGTTCGCCGCATTTGAAGGCACGGCGCTGCATACGCGCATCGTGCTGGAGCGGCTGGCCGAGCATGGAGTGCCGGTTCGCCGGCTGATCATTGGCGGGCGCGTGCCGCAAAAGAATAAAGTGATCACCCGTATATATGCAAACGTTTTGGGGAAACCGGTGCTGGCGCCCGAGCGGGAAGCCACCGGGCTGGGTGCCGCCATATTTGCTTTTCTGGCAGCCGGAGCTTTCAAAACGGTTGAAGAAGCTCAGGATGCACTATGTCCTGGCTATCGTGTCGTTGAGCCTGATCCTCAAGCAGTGGAAGTGTACAACCGTCTCTACCCTCTCTACCGGCGGCTGTATTTTGGTTTTGGCCGGCCCGGCGAATCAGGTGCCTTTGGCGATGTGCTGGCCGCGCTGCGCCGCATTGCCATAGAGGTCGCGGGTTAGATTCCGTGCGCCCGGACGGCTTCAACCGCTTTCCGTCTTGAGCCTTGCGGAGAACTTCTCGCGAAATTTGCTAAGTTTGGGCGCTACCACCGTTTCGCAATAGGGCTGGCCCGGATTGCGGCGGAAATAATCCCGGTGATACGGCTCTGCCGGATAAAACTCAGCGGCGGGCTCGACCGAAGTAAGGATCGGCCAGCGAAACGCGCGCGCTTCCGTTAGTTGTCTTATGATTTCGCGCGCGGCTTGTTCCTGCTGCGCTGAGTGGTAAAAAATCACCGAGCGGTATTGCGAACCGACATCCGGCCCTTGGCGGTTGAGTGTGGTCGGATCGTGAATGGAGAAAAAGATATCGAGCAGGTCCCGGTAGGAGACGAGGCCGGGGTCGAAGCGAATTTGCACGACCTCGGCGTGGCCGGTCGTATCGGTGCATACCTGCTCGTAAGAGGGGCTGGGAGTCCAGCCCCCCATGTATCCCGGCTCAACCGAGACGACGCCGCGCACGGCCTGGAATACGGCTTCCAGGCACCAGAAGCAACCGCCACCTAAGGTAGCTGTTTCAAGCGCGGCCATGCCGCTTTACTTATCGGTGAGCGCCGCTACGCCCGGCAACACTAAGCCGGAGAGGAACTCAAGCGACGCGCCGCCGCCGGTAGAAATATGGGTAATTTTGTCGGCCACGCCGGCTGACTTGACGGCCTTCTCCGAATCGCCGCCGCCTACGACCGATAGCGCGCCGCTAGCGGCTACGGCTTGACCGATGGCCACCGTGCCCCGGTCGAAGGGCGGTTTTTCGAACACTCCCATGGGACCGTTCCAGATGATGGTCTTGGCTTTGGCTATCTCAGCCGAGTAGGCGGCAACGGTCTTCGGCCCGATGTCCAGCCCCATCATCTCGTCGGGAATGGCCTCGACAACCTGGAACTCGGCGCCTTCCTTCAGCTCGGCTGCCACCACATGGTCGATGGGCAACATCAACTTTGCGCCCAGATCGGCGATCAGGCGTCCGGCCAGCTCGACCTTGTCGTCCTCGACCAACGACTTGCCGGTCGGTTTGCCCTGCGCCTTCAGGAAGGTATAGGCCATGGCCCCGCCGATGAGCAGTTTGTCCACGAACTTCGAAAGGTTCTGAATCACCTCAATTTTGTCGGAGACCTTGGCCCCGCCCAGAATCGCCACGCAGGGGCGGTCCGGGTTTTGGGTGACCTTGTTCAAATATTCCAGCTCTTTATCCATGAGCAGCCCGGCCGCCGCTTTGGGCACGAACTGGATCATGCCCACGGTTGAGGCGTGCGCCCGGTGAGCCGTGCCGAAGGCATCGTTAACATAGAGGTCGCACAGCGCCGCCAGCTTGCGGGAGAACTCCGGGTCGTTCTTTTCCTCTTCGGGATGGAAGCGCAGGTTCTCAAGCAGCAGGATCTCGCCTGAAGCAGGTAACATGGCCTCGACCTCGGGACCCACGCAATCGGGCGCCATTTTGACGGGGCGCCCGAGCAGCTCCTCCAGGCGCTTGGCAACCGGCTTAAGGCTCATTTCGGGATTCGGCTTGCCTTTGGGGCGCCCCAGGTGGCTGGCAAGTATTATAGCCGCTCCCTGCTCAAGGGCGTATTTGATAGTGGGTAAAGCGGCGCGGATGCGCTTGTCGCTTGTTATTTCAGTGCCGCCCGGAGCAAGAGGAACGTTGAAGTCAACGCGGATAAAAACCCGCTTACCTTTAAGATCTAGATCGCGGATGGATAGTTTAGCCATAATTACCTCGGAAATAATGATAGTAACATGCGGCCGAGTGGCTTATTCCGGCCGCGTAGGGGGACCGCAGTCCGGCAGTAGGGACAGGCCGGCCGCCCGCCAGGCTTCTATCAGTGCGCCCACCGAAGGCTTGTAGAGCGGGGCCACGCAGCGACAGCCTTGGAAACGCTCTACCAGCGTGATGAACCGTTCCAGCAGCAGCTTGTTGCGGAATACGCCGCCCGCATAGGCGACCAGAACCGGCTCGCCGTCTTCGAACAACTGCTCGCGCACCGCTGTGGTGATGGCGGCAAGTTGCTGAGCAGCGTTGTCGACTATCTGGCGAGCCACCTCATCGCCTTCCAAGGCCGCCTCGTCAACGAGGGTCGCCAGCGTGGCGATGCGGTCTCGCGGATAATCGCGGGTGTAGAAAAGATGCAATAGTTCGTTGGCGCTGCGGGCGCCGGTGTGCTCAAGCAGTTTGCGCGTGAGCGAGGTGGGCAGCCCCCATCCTTCCTCCCAGCGCAGCATTGCGCGCAGCGCCTGGCGCACCAGATCGAAAGCCCCGCCTTCGTCGCCGAACAGAAAGCCCCATCCGCCGGCCCGCGCCGTCCGACCGCCGCCATTGCGGCCGAAGGCAATCGACCCAGTCCCGGCCATGGTAATGATGCCCGGCCTGCCGGCAGTGGCGCCAGCCAGCGCAATATCGGCATCTGTGGTCACTATCGTGCAGCGGGCCTTGATCAGCTCGCCGACCAGTTCGCGCTTGTCCTCCGGACCGCCGCTGAAGCCTAGGCAGGCGGCCTCAAATTCCAGTCCCTGCGGATTCAGGCCGGCTTTCCGACAGGCGGCTTCCAGGCTGCCGGTGAGTGCCCGTATGAACTTCGCGCGCCCGTCGCCCGAGCGGACATGGTTGCAGGGTCCTGCCCGGCCGGACCCGAGAAGACGGCCCGCGGCATCCCCAATTACTGCAGTGGTGCTGGACTGCCCGCCGTCAATCCCCAAAAAGAATGTGCTTGCTGCCATCTCGGAGGATTTTTCGTCAGGATTCGGAGTTCACCAGTTGGATCAGCGCCTGAATGTAGCCGAAACAATAGGCGAAGGCTTGGCGGCTGCGTTCATCACCTTCAATGACCGGAACGTGATCGGGCATAATCATGCCGTCGTAACCGACTTCCTTGTAAACCCGCATGGCGCGAATCATGTCCACGTCGCCTTCATCCGGAAAAGTTTCCTGGAAGTTCAGAAAACCGCCTTTAATATTGCGGAAGTGCACGTTGAAAATCTTGCGCCGGCTGCCGAAATACCTGATAACGTCATAGATCTCAGCCCCCGGGTCTTTGAGCATTTCAGCCACTGTTCCTTGGCAGAAGTTCAGGCCGTGGTACGGGCTGGGTTTAATCTCAATGAAACGCTTCAGCCCCTCTACCGACCCCAGCACACGCTCCACACCCCGAAAGCCTCTGCCCGGGGGCATGGGAGGATCATGCGGATGACAGGCGAGCTTTACCTTGTACTCCTCGGCCACCGGCACAACCCGGTCCAGAAAATAGGTGATCCGCTCCCACATCACATCAGCCGTGACTCGTCCGGCTTCGGTGAGCGGCGGCTCCTGCGGCGCTTTCTCGTAAACAAAGGTCCGGTTGCGACTGCCCCCGCGGCCGTAGGTAGGCTCGGTTGAAACTACGCCCAAGATCGTAAGGTTGTATTTAACCGCTGGAATGCCGGCGCGTGCGCAATTGCGGATCATCTGGCAGATCTCGTCTATCTCGCGGTCTCGCTCGGGACTCTTGCCCAGCATAATGTTGGGGTATTCGGCTCGGGTTATGTACGACGAACTGAGGGGCAGCGGCACCATATCGAGCGAGATGCCGTAGGATTCGATGCGCTCCCTCAGTCGCAGCAGGCCTTCAACCGACCAGTTCTCGTCCAACCGGCGCGAGGGCAGGGTCGCGCAGATGTGATTGACTCCCAACGCCGCGAGCACTTTCAAGTCCTCAGGGGCGATCGAGTGCTGCGTTCCAGCCTTCATAAGCGCTTTACCAGGACTGGCTGCAGGCTTTTGGAGTGCCGGAGCGGCGACCGCAATGCCGGCTGTCCCCAAAAAATCACGGCGGTTCATGGCGTTTTGCTCCTGGCAGTCGGCGCCGGATCGGGCTCCAGAAATGCGGTAGTCTTTATGCCTGAAATTTCAAAACGCTTCCGGCAGCGTAGGTTGCGGCACACAACTTTATCATCGACCAGCACCATGTAACTCTGGGCTTTCTGGAAACGCTTGCGGTCCTCCTCGTCGGCACCAGCCGGGAGCGCATTCTTTTTCTTTCTCACCAGCCAGCGCAACTCGTAGGTTTCGGTCGTTCGGCAAAACGGGCATTGCAGGCGTGCCGGTTTAGTTGTATTCGACTCGTTAAAGAACTTGCGCTCGTCCATTGATCAAAGCAGGCGGCCTTCAGGCCTTCCACACCAGCCAGTCCCGAGGACCGGTGGGCTGCCATTCCGGCTCCGGCGGCGGGCTCTCCGGCAGGCGCCCGCACTCTTCAAGATAACTTTTCGCCAGCATGAGCGCGTGCTCTTTAGCCTTGGCGGCGCTGTACTGTCGCTGCCCCTGAATCACAACTTCTGGTGAATGCAGGATAACCCGCCACTCATCGAACTCTGAGGCAACCACAATGGTCAGCCCCTGATAAGTCGTCCTGAATCCCGTAAGAGGGCGAAACATGTTCTCCTCCATCCCCGCAAGACTGAGCATACTCCGGGACCTGTTTCGAGACAAGAGCAAAAATGCAAAAACAAGATTAAGACTTTGGCGCTAGGCGGGGATCGGCCCAGCGCTGAGTTTACAGCACGGCCGTCCGCGCGCTAACGCGGCGGCGCTGCCACGGGCGGGCGCGTAAAAAATCGTTCAAAAAATGACAGTTTGATCTTGTCTCCGGACACCGGGATCACCGCCGTTTTATCGCCCAGCTCCATGGTCGCGCCGGACTGCTCGTCGAACGAGGGCCAGTGGGCTAGCCCCGCGCCATTCGGGTTCCCGGTCGTAGGTCCAGGGCTTGCGCGCATCAACAATTGTTTGAATGCAACTGGGTCCGAACTGGTCCGCCTTTCTAACCCCTTGCCAGGGTTTTACGGGCCGGGGCACACGCCAACGCAGCTCTCCCACAGGCGGAGCAGCGAAGGGAATGCCCTTGAAGACCGTTACTGAAGCGTCGCGGCCGGGAGACCCTGCCACCAACCCGCCTTCCACTTTGACCGGCTTGTTCAAAGCGGCGCTCATAGCAGAGGCAACCAGAATAAGCGCCAACATTGCCTGTCGCATTCGTTGTGTCCTTTCTACTGTGCCCTTCCCGCCACGCGCCTTCTGGAATTCATCGAAAACCGGACCGGCGTTGCTGACAACCGTCGGATCGCGGCCCGACTGGTTGACCTCAACTCGTGGCTCGGCGAGTTGGGGCCCAGAGATGCGCAACACCTCAGCATTAATTCATGGATTCAAAGCGCGTTCCTGGGGGCGTGAGCGAGAGCTAGACGAGATTTTCTCCAAAATCAAAGATTTCTTTTTCAGCCAGCAGGAGAACAATCAAAAATTGTATGAAGCGCCCCGGTTCTCGTTTCTGATGCAAGCCGCTCAGGCTACAGCACTTTAGCGGCGGTTGCTCAGATTGTGAATGCCGGCGCTGGCAAGCATGGCCGCCGAGGTGAAATTCGCAATCCGGCAGGCGCGCGCCAGCCAGGGGTGTTTCTTGCCCCATTTGTAAACGACCAGGACCTCGATCAGAGAAGCCCCGGCAAATATCCCCGCCTTGCGGTAGGCGCTGGAAGCGTCGAAACGGCCGTTGGAGGCCAGCAGGCTGTTCCGCTCCGGTCGCTGCCAGCTCGTCCAGGCGTCAAAGCCGGAGGCTGCACCATGCGCCGCAATCGAAACCATCAAAGAGCGCCACTCAGTTTGAGCTGTAGGAATATATGGCGGCTCGCTGATCGGTAAAAACGGCTCCTGCGCTTTCAGTCCTACTGCGCCGGCCATGAGCGTGCCGGCCACGACGATTACTTGAATTCCTCTCATGCTAAGAGTTTCACTTGATAACCAGCACGGGAGAAGAACCGAAAGAAAGATCCAGTACTGAAACTTACTTTAAGGCGTACCCCTGGACCTTAGAACCTATGTACTCAGGTGTTTGAGGCTAGCAATAAACCATTACCTTGCGGGCGGAAGGAATATTAGACTTGAAGGGGGAGGCACGACTGTGACCCAAGGGCGCAGAAGCCTTCAAATCGAAAGTGGGGTTGCGGCAGGGGCGAGCGAGCTGACGGCAGAAACCTTACTGGAAGCTTTCAGGATCATGCTGCTGTCGCGGCGACTGGACGACCGCGAGATCCTGCTGAAGCGTCAAAACCGGATTTTTTTCCAAATAAGCGGAGCAGGGCATGAGGCCATTGGCGTTGCCGCCGGCACGGTGCTTAAAGCCGGCCACGACTGGTTCTACCCCTATTACCGCGACCGGGCTCTTTGTCTGGCACTGGGAGTGACGGCTCTGGACATGCTTCTAGCGGCCGTAGGAGCAGCGGAGGACCCCAGCTCCGGCGGCCGGCAGATGCCTTCTCACTGGAGCTTTCCCAAGCTGCACATTGTGACCTGTTCCTCGCCGACCGGGACTCAGTTTCTTCAGGCAGTCGGATGCGCTCAGGCGGGACTCTATTTGAATCCCGAATCGGACGAAGTGACCCTGGTAAGTGCCGGTGATGGCGCAACCAGCGAAGGCGAGTTCTGGGAGGCGCTCAATGCCGCTTGTCTGGAGCGCCTGCCGGTGATTTTTCTGATTGAAGACAACGGCTACGCCATTTCCGTACCGATTGAAAAACAAACCGCCGGCGGCAACATAGCTCGGCTGGTGGAAGGGTTCCCCGGGCTGCTGCGTCTGGAGGTGGATGGAACGGATTATGTAGCCTCGGTACGGGTGATGGTCGAAGCGGCCGCCTGGTGCCGAGAACGACGGGGGCCGGCTTTAATTCGGGCCTCTTGCATACGCCCTTACTCGCATTCGCTCAGCGACGATGAGCGGCTATACAAAACCGATGAAGAGCGAGCTGCTGAAGCAGCTCGCGACCCGCTGCGCAATTTTCCCCGGTGGCTGCTTGCCGAAGGGATAGCCGAGCCGCAGACCTTGGAGCGCATCGGCCACGAGGTAGAGCTGGAAATCCAAGCCGCCACCGAGCGTGCGCTGGAGGCGGATGCGCCCGAGCCGGAAACGATTTTTCTGCATTTGTACAGCGACCGCGTGGACCCTACCTCGGAGCAATTTTCCACCATGCCGCATTTTGAGGGCGAGCCGCGCACGATGGTGGACGAAATCAACCTAACGCTGGCCGAGGAGATGCGTCGCGATCCCCGGATTTTGGTTTTCGGCGAGGACGTGGCCGATTGCGGGCGCGAAGAAAACCTGGGAAAGGTCAAAGGAAAGGGTGGGGTTTTTAAGGCGACGGCCGGGCTTCAGATCGAATTCGGCTCCCGGCGCTGTTTCGATACGCCTCTGGCTGAAGCGGCTATAGTGGGGCGTGCCATTGGCATGGCTACGCGCGGATTGAAGCCGATAGTCGAGATACAGTTTTTCGATTACATCTGGCCGGCCATGATGCAGATTCGCAACGAGCTGGCCAACATACGCTGGCGCAGCAATAACGGGTTCAGCGCACCGGTCGTCATACGAGTACCCATCGGCGGCTACCTGGGCGGAGGAGCCGTTTATCACAGCCAGTGCGGAGAGGTTGAATTTACTCACATCCCGGGACTTCGAGTGGTCATGCCGTCCAACGCCCTGGATGCTTGCGGATTGCTCCGCACGGCCATCCGCTGTGATGATCCGGTGCTGTTTTTAGAGCACAAGCGACTATATCGTGAACCCTACAACCGCTCGCCTCATCCCGGCCCCGACTTTATGATTCCTTTCGGCTGCGCCCGCCTGGTGAAACCCGGCCGGAATCTCACCATGATCACCTACGGCGCTCTGGTTCAAAAATGCCTGCTGGCGACGGCCGAGATAGAAAAGCAGGAGCCCGGCCGGAGCATTGAAATTATCGATCTACGTTCACTGGCGCCTTATGATTGGGAAGCCATACGGGCCAGCGTGGTAAAGACCAGTCGCGTGCTGGTGGCATATGAGGATTGCCTGAGCTGGGGCTACGGCGCTGAGATCGCCGCGCGCGTCGCCGATGAACTTTTTGGATACCTGGATGCACCCGTCTTGCGGGTGGCGGCTAAAGACACCTGGGTGGCCTACAATCCCCAACTAGAGGACGTCATACTGCCGCAGGTGGACGATCTGGCTAGTGCTGCGCGTAAATTGCTGGAATATTGACGGCCGTTCGACGGCCGCCACCTACTGGCCCAGGACGAAATTCAGCCGCACGAAGGCGCTATCCTTAAGCTCCACTTCCTGCTGGTCCTGCTGGTAACCCTCTTTCACTACTGTGATCAGATGCTTTCCGGCCGGAAGTTGGAGCGTCGCCGGAGTGGTTTCCGGGCGGCGCACCCCGTTGACCAAAATCGCAGCCCCCGCGGGCTGGCTGAGCACTTGTATTTGACCGCTTAAAGGCGTGAGGTAGAGGTATAAATTGCTCTCTTCTGGCAAGCGGAAAATTCTGAGTGCGGTCCTATGACCATCCAGATTGGCTGCAAGAGTATGCCGCCCGCTGGGAAGTTGGAGCGAACAGGGAGTGGTGCAACTAAGCAAAGGGTTTGCATCGATGACGATTTCGGCCCCCGGCGGAGTCGTGCGAACCAGTACGGTAAACTCTGCCGGCAGGCCGGATCTGCTCCGCACAACCGGATGGGATGGTTGAGTCAGCGGTGCAGGCGCTTCCTCTTCCTTCGACGGTTTGGCTTCCTCTTCAGTCGGGAGAGAAGAAGGTTGTTTCTCAACACCGGCCACAGCCGGGCCGGCCGGGCTTGGGCGAAAACTAACCCCCGGCGCCGGGGGAGTCCGGTCAACTACTCCGGGCGGCGGAATTTCAGCCCGGTAACGCGTGGCCAGAAAAACCGCCGCAACAGCGAGGATTGCCAACAGCACGACTATTGATCCGAGCCAGATCGCCCGGCGAGAACTGCGTAAGCTGGCCGGCGCCTGGTAAGCTTCACGCTCCGCCGTAGCGGGGCGAACCTCGACGGTCGGCATGTTTTGCAAAGCTCCCCGCGCTTGCGGCTTAAAACCGCGCGAAGCTTTTACGGCAGCTTCAAGCGCCTCGACAAACTCGGTGCAGCTTGGGAAACGGCCGGCTGGCCCTTTGGAAAGCGCGCGCCCCAGCACCACGTCCACCTGCCAGCCCAGGGTCGGATTCAGCCGTGACGGCGGAGCTGGGTCCTCGTGCGCGATCTTATACACCAGCCCGGCTAAATTTTCCGAGCTGAAAGGCTTCTCGCCCGTCAACAATTCGTAGGCTATGACGGCTAGCGAAAACTGATCGGAACGTCCGTCCACAGGTTTGCCGAGAGCCTGCTCAGGCGCCATGTAACTAGGTGTACCCACCACCGCTCCGGTTTGCGTGGCAAGCTGCGAGGCCGGCAGCCTGGCCACGCCGAAGTCGGTTATTTTGACCGTTCCGTCTTCATGGAGCATTATGTTGGCAGGTTTGATGTCGCGGTGCACTATGCCTTTTTTGTGGGCGAAATCCAGCGCGGCAGCGGCTTCGCGCAGAACGCGGAATATCAGTTCGGGCCGGATCGGCTCAGGCGACGATAGGATCTGTTCCAAAGTCGGCCCGTTCACGTACTCCATGGCGATGTAGGCCGAGTCGCGGTCTTCCCCGACGTCGTAAATGGTGACGATCCCCGGGTGCGAAAGTATGCCTGCCGTGCGCGCTTCGTGCCGCAACCGTTCCGCCAGCCGGGCGCTGTCCTGCCAGCCGGAAAAATCCGAAAGCCGGATGGTCTTGATGGCCACCATGCGCCCGATGGCTGGGTCGCGAGCGCGCAAGACCACCCCCATTGCACCACGGCCGATCTCGGTTTCGATCTCGTAGCGGCCGATCCGTTGCATCCGCGTTGCCATTGTACCGCAGCACCGGCACGGCCACTCTATTTTCGGCTCAGCCGGGCAAAAAACCGGCCTGCGCAGCATGTGATACAAGCAAATGCCCCAGGTGTAGCTTTTGGATCGCGCAGGGCGGCGTGTGACAATAGCATCTGACAGCCAATGATTCAGACACTGTTTGGAACTCCCGAGGCCGAACCTGGTTTATTTGAGCGCTTGAAAAAAAGCGCCGAGAAAACGCGCACGGGCCTAAAGGCCCGTTTGGACGGCTTGTTGGCGGGTGGCCGAACGATAGATGAGAACCTGCTGGAAGAGCTGGAGGCGGCACTGCTGGCCGCCGACGTGGGCGTTCGGACCACAACCGAAATCCTCGATCTGGTGCGGGATCAGGCCAAGCGCAATTTGATCAATGACCAGGAAGGCTTGCGCCGATTGATTGCGGAGCATCTGCGGAAGGTTTTGAAGGCGGCCGACAAACCTGCGCCCGCGGTTACGGAGCCGCCTGCGGTGATCCTGGTCGTTGGCGTCAACGGCACGGGCAAGACGACCACCATCGGCAAGCTGGCGCACCGCCTCCGGCGTGAAGGTGCAACCGTGCTCATGGCCGCGGCTGACACCTTTCGCGCGGCGGCCATCGAACAACTTGAAATTTGGGGGCGGCGCACGGGAGTTGAGGTCATCCGGCAGAAACCTGGAGCGGACCCGAGTGCGGTTCTGTTCGACGCCTTACAGGCGGCTAAAGCGCGGGCCATCGATTGCGTGATTGTGGATACAGCCGGGCGCCTCCACACCAAATCCAATTTGATGGCCGAGCTCGAAAAGATGCGCCGCACGGCCGCGCGCCTGGTTCCGGGCGCACCTCACGAAGTCTTGCTGGTAATGGATGCGACCACGGGACAGAACGGGTTGGAGCAGGCACGGCGTTTTACTGAAACCTGTGGGGTGACCGGCCTTGTCCTTACGAAGTTGGATGGTACGGCCAAAGGCGGCATTGTTGTGGCCATAGCTCGCGAGCTCGGCACCCCGATTCGCTTCGTAGGAGTCGGCGAACAGGTCGATGATCTGTTGCCGTTTGACTGCGATAAGTTTGTTTCGTCTATCCTTCAGGAATGAGCCAGGATTATATGCAGGCGGCGCTGGATCTGGCGCGCCAGGGTCAAGGGCGCACCAGCCCTAACCCGACGGTGGGCGCCGTCTTGGTGCGCGATGACCAGATCGTCGGGCGTGGTTTTCACACCTGGGCCGGGGTGAAACATGCCGAAGTGCTGGCCCTGGAAGAGGCGGGCGAGCGGGCTCGCGGCGCAACGCTCTATGTCACGCTGGAGCCATGTTCGCACCACGGGCGGACCGGCCCCTGTACGGAAACCATCCGCGCTGCCGGAGTCTCGCGGGTCATAGTGGCGATGCAGGATCCGAACCCTCTGGTTAACGGAGCCGGACTGAAGCAGTTGCGCGAAGCCGGCCTTTCCGTCGAGCTGGATGACCGCTACGCCGCTGAAGCCGCCGCCCTCAATGAGGCCTACATCCATTTCATGCGGACCGGCCTGCCGCTGGTGACGCTAAAAGCGGCCGTCACGCTGGACGGCAAGATCTCAGCACCCGACGACAACCAGGGCTGGATCACCAGCGAACGAGCACGGGAGCATGTACAAAAGTTGCGGCATCTCTCCGACGCCATTCTTACGGGCATCGGAACCGTGCTGGCTGATGACTGCCTTATGACCGACCGCACCGGGCTGGAGCGCAGCCGCCCGCTGCTCAGGATCGTAGTGGATTCTCAACTGCGCCTGCCGCCCTCGGCGCGCCTGCTGGCCGCGGGGACTTCCGATGTGCTGGTGGTGACGACCTCGGCGGCTTCGGCCGAACGCCGCCGCCTGCTTGAAAACATGGGCGTACGCGTCTTGACGCTCGACGGACCTGGGGGCCGTACGGATCTGCGCGGCCTGGTGCAGCACCTGGCGCGGGAACGCTATCTCTCGCTGATGGTCGAAGCCGGAAGCAAGCTGAACTGGTCGGTGCTTGAGGCGGGGATCGCCGACAAGATTTTTTTCTACTACGCCCCGAAAATTCTGGGAGGGATGCATTCGCTGCCGGTGGTGGGGGGCGTCGGCCGGCGCCGTCGTTCGGATGCAATTCTTTTCCGCGATATACGGCTCCACCGCATCACCGAAGATGAATTTGCGGTTGAGGGCTGGCTGGTGAAGGGTTCATAAGCTGTGTTTACAGGAATCATTGAGGAAGTCGGAACTGTTGAACGGCTGGAGCGACGTTCGACGGGCGGGCGGCTGAAGGTGCGCTGCCGCTCCGTGCTGGAGAACCTCAAGGAAGGCTCCAGCCTGGCGGTCAACGGCGTTTGTCTGACGGCTGTCGGCCCGCCTGCGGGGGCGTTTGTGGCCGATATCAGCCCGGAAACCCTGCGGCGCAGCAATCTGGGTGACCTGCGCCCCGGCGCGCTGGTCAATCTTGAACGCCCGCTTACGCCTTCCGGCCGCCTGGACGGACACATCGTACAAGGGCACGTGGACGCCACCGGGGAGGTGGTTGAGCTGCGGCAAGCCGGCGAAAGCGACTGGCTGCTGGCCGTGCGGTTCCCTTCCGAACTCGCTCCATTTTTGGTTCCCAAAGGCTCGGTTGCGCTCGACGGCATCAGCCTGACGATCGCCGAAATGGAGGGTGACGTTATTCGCGTGGCGGTGATCCCCTATACTTACCGCAACACCAATCTGCGGGCGCGCCGCCGCGGCGACCGCATCAACATTGAGTGCGATATCCTGGCCAAGTACGTCCTTAAGAAACTGGAATGGCTGCGAGCGCCCTCGGGATCCTCCATCAGCGCTCTGCTAGAATCCTGAAGCGATTTTCAGTGCGGCTTCCAGAACTTCGTCGCGGCCGGCGCGTATGCCGGCCAGGGTGGGATGAACTTCAAAATCAGGTATCAGGCCGATCCGCTGTAACTGACGGCCGTCAGGATGCAGCACCTGTTGGCCCGAAAAGCTGACGGTGATGCCGCCCGGCACGATAAAACGGCTGATGTCGCCATCGGCGCCCGCGGACCGGCTTCCCACGAAAACAGTGCCGCCTGCGGCTCGGAGAAACAAAGCAGCGTGTTCGGCCTGGCTTATGGTTCGCTCATCGATGAGCGCCAGCGTGCGTCCCTGGTACTTCCCGGCTTGCGATTCCGGCAGGAATTGAAGAAACTCCCACTCGGCTTTGACCGTAGCGATATCGCCGGCCAGCCCCGGCGGCATCACCAAAGGGCGCCTGAAAAGCGCCGCCGCCACCGGCTGCTTATCGGCAAGCCGCGAGGCAACGAGCCAGCCCGTGCGCTGCGGGTAACCGCGCAAATCAAAAATAATGCATCGCGTGCCTTTCAATTTCTCAAATGCTTCATCCACGGCTGCCGGCGCTAGCAGCTCCAGGTTGATGTAGCCGATGTTGCCGGGCAGGATTCTCACGGCGGGCAAGTTGCGGTTTCGATTGCCTAATCCGGCGGCCGGGCGCTTTAGGGCGACCTCGCGCAAGCCTCCGGGGGCGCCTTCTACTGTAAGTCGCAGTTCGGAGCCGGGCGCACCGTTCAGCCATATCTGCATGATTTTGTGGTTTAGGGATTGCGGCGTGGAGGCGGCAAGGTAGCGGCTGAGCCGTGCAATCCGATCTGAAGCCGGCTCGCCGTCAACCTGCCGCACGACATCACCTGGCCTCAGCCCCGTTTCAGCCGCAGCGTAAGTCACAACCGGCAGGCCTTCGATGATGCGGGTCTCAAGCGGAGGCGAAGCCAGGCCGATGAAATTGTCGAAAGCCCGGCTACCGCTCATCGCCACATGTGAGTCGCCGGTTGCGGCGAGCATTCCGGCGATTGCCAGTGAGTATTCCAGAGCGTCGCCTGCGCGCTCAAAGCTGGGCAGAGATTCCAGCAGAACCTGGTCCCAGTTGCGTTCCATCAGTTCCCGGTAGGCGAAGAAATACTTGAAGGCTGCCCAGATGCGGAAAGCCGCAAGCATTCGCAGGCCCCAGCTTGGATACTCCGGCCGGACATAGGGCTCCTCGCGGCGAGCAACGCCGTAGGGAGCCAGGCGTGGGCGGAAAGCTCGCGGTGAGGCACCGTTGTCTTGAGCCAGGCGTATGGCTTGCTTTAAAGCTTCCGCGCCGCTTGAGGCCAACACCACATCCGGCACAAAACCGGTTGTGCCGTCTTCATACACCAGCTCGGTGATGCGATACTCCACCCGGATGCCGCCGGGCAGCACGATCAGGTTCCGCTCGACCAGCGAGGTGTCGGTAACACCGCCTTCGGCTACAACTACGGCTCTACCCGCAGCCTGCAAGGCGGGCGCGATGGGCGGGAAGCAAGAGCTGCGGTCCGCCAAAAAAACAACGCGCTGCTGCTTTTCCCAAACATTGCTTGACTCTATAACCGCGCCATCTCGGACATAAAAGGCCGAGTGATAGTAGGCGCTGCCGCCTTCCCACGGAGCCGCCAACCCGGAATGCAGCCGCAGTCGATGTCCGGGAGCCTTCAATGTTCCGGAGGCAAGCAGGTTGTTGAGTCCGGCGGCAACGAAAAGCAGTCCGACGCGACTTGAGTCCGGTCCGCTCCAGGCCTCGTGCCCTCGCAAATCGAACACCATGGCGCGCGCCCGCGAGGCTTCTACGACCAGATCTGCGGGCAGGCTACGCTCAGCCGTCGTCGGGTTTAAAGTGACGACCAGAACATTGCCGGACGCCCACTGCAAAACAGGACCGGCCGCCGGTCTTGTTTTTGGAGGCGCGGCCAGGACTCTAGTTGCCGGGTCCTCAAGAACTTTTAACAGGGAGGAGACGGCTGCGGCATATTCCTCGTTGGTGCGAGCAGCGGCCGCCTTGGGAAGGTTTTCTAGAAGCGCTTCATCCCAGGGAACGGCTTTGTAGGCCAGGAATGGATGAAAGTATTTTACGGTTGCCCACAGCTTGCCGAATTCGGCCAGGCGCTCAAGGCGGCCGGCGGACGGCGGCGCTTGCGCCATTGCCGCACCCAGCCAGAGGCAAAGAACACAAACTAGCCGGAGCGCCTTTTTCACTGTTAATGAGAATTATGACTGAAGCTCGCGCGCAATTTCGGCGGCGACTTTGCGAGCCTGTTCCACTGCGTTCAAATCGAAGCTGATTGCGCCCACCCGAGGGTGGCCTCCGCCGCCGTAGCGTTCGCAGATCGTAGCCAGATTATGCCGCGGCTGCATCGGCGCCCAGGGATTTGAGCCGACTGAGACTTTCGTCCGGAAGCTGGATTTACTCACGGAAACCGAATAGACCGACGCCGGGAACAGGTAGTATGGAATGAACTTGTTATAGCCTTCCAAATCGTAATCCACAAGATCGAAAAACACTACTCCGTTTTGGCATGAAGCGCGATTTCGGATAAGGTCAATCGAGCGCAGATGCCGCTGGTGCAGGGGTTGATATTCAGCCTGGACGTCCGGGCGGCTGATGATCTCCGCCAGCGGCATTCGCCGCATGTAGCGAATAATTCGCTCAACCATGCCCGAACCCTTGACGCCCTCGATCACCAAGGTGAGCTGCATGGCGGGCGCGGCCAGCTCTACGGCGGTTTTGGCATCGGGGTACTGCGCCCCGTCTATTATGTCCGCCCACTGGACAAGTTCGGAAAGGTCCGCCGGATCGTATCCGAATTTTTCTTTCGTCACGCGGGCGATAAAGCCGGTGCAGGAGCGCGAGTTGGGATCAAGAAATTTCCTGCCGCTTGTGTCGCGCCGCCAGTGTTCCTCGTCCGAAGGCTGTAAGAAGGCACTCTGGTGGTGATCGAACCACCAAGTGAGCCGGGGGTGAGGAGAATACTTAAAGTCGACTATGGCGTTTTCATCGCCGTCGAACATGCTGTCCTCGAAGATCTGAGAAGCTTTGTGAGCCAGCCCGGTAAAGAAAAACTCCGCTTCCGGATAAAACTTATCCTCGAGAAAACGGCTAAAGAAGGCCGCAGCCGCGGACCCGTCGAAGCAATGATCGTGATAAAGAACCCTGATGCGCATTGTTACGCCTGCCTACAACAGGAAAACCATCCACTGTGCCTCAAAATGAGGTCGCTTTGCAAGGGGGATCCTCGGCAGCGGCAGGGGGAGCTTTTAAAGGCGGCGGGCGAACCATAGTAGATGCCGCCCGCCGCCCTAAGACTACCAGGTCAGCTTCAAGGCCAGTTGCATGCGCCGTGGCGAGTTGCTCTGGTTGCGCCACAGGCCGAAATTTGCATTCTGAAGAACGGTGGCGTTCGAAAGCGGACCGAAGCGAGTGCGGTTCAGATAATTAAAGGCCTCGCCGCGAAATTCCAGGCGAAGTCCTTCTTTCACCTGGAAGGTTCTCGCGACGGAAATGTCCTCGTTGAAGATCGGGAAATAGCGCAATTTGGGATTGTAGCGGGTCATGTTACCGAAGCGGTCCGTGGGCTGCGTGCCGAAAAAGGAGGGCGGCTGGAAGAAGCTGTCGATGTTCGGATCGAACTTTTCACCGGCTATTGGGCCGCGCCAGCCTTCATAAGTCGTAATGGTGGGGCGGTTGCCGCCTGCGGCAAATAGCGGGAAGCTTATAGTGGTGCCGAGTGAAACCGGCGTTCCACTGACATACATATGGCTGCCGCTGATGCGCCAGCCGCTCAAAACCAACGCTACGGGGCCGCTGTTGGCGAATTTCTTTCCCCGGCCGAAAGGCAGCTCGTAGACGTAGCTGAATTTGACCGAGTGGGTCTGGTCGTTGGATTCTATAGATTTCTCCAGCCGGCGGTTGTAGTGGTCCATGGCGCCGCCGTCAACATCGCCCAATGCCTTGGAAATCAACCAGGAACCGAGCATGGTGAGACCGGCCGAGTAACGTTTCTCGAATTTGAGCATGAACGAGTGGTAGGTATGGTGACAGAGACGGTCGCCGGAACCGTTGTATGTATCAATGGCCGAGTACTGGGGGAAGGGGCGCAGAGCTTGCCGGACCGTTGCACCGGTTCCCCAAAGAGAGGTGAAGGCTCGGAACGGAGCTTTGATTCCAGCCGCCTGAGCCGTTGAAGAGGTGATGAGCGAGTTTAGCAAGGTGCGGCCGGAAGCGGTGAATGGGTTGAGGTTTTCGGGCAAATTGCGATAGTCGATCTGGTTGTAGGCCAGCAGAGAACCGATCACATTGCCCGAGCCGACGCCCTTGTAGCCGGCCTCGACTACCAGCGTCGGGGTCAACTGCCGCTGGATGTTGAAGGTGACCGTTATGTCGTCGGAGGGAGTGACCCCGACCTTGCCGTTACCGTAGGGTGCATTCTGGCCATTACCCACCGAGGGATCGATCTTGGGCGGCATCTCCCAGGGCGGCGCGCCGTCCTTGAGGATCCACAACGGAGTCAATCCCTGGCTGGTGTCCGAGTTGGTCAGCCTCACCACGAACCCTAGGTTATGCGTTGAGTTGGCCGGGCTTTTTACAGGGCCGAAACTGCGAGCGAAAGAGGCGCGGATTACAGTTTTGCTGTCCGGACTATAAGAGAAACCGAGGCGTGGGCCGATCGCTCCCCACCAGGTGGGCGTCAGCGTGCGCTTGTTAACCCGCCCGGGGCCGAAACCGGCAAATATCAGTGCGCCTGGCAAAAAGTCTGCGCCAGGGTTGGCTTTGCCCATGTCCAGCTCACTGTACTGGTCGTGGCCTACGATCATGGGTAGAGTGAACTCGTAGCGTACGCCGTAGTTCAAAGTGAGGCGCCGGTTTACCCGCCAGTCGTCTTGCCAGTACATGGCATGATAGCGCCACTGAGCGCTGATATAGCGTGGGGTGTCAAGACTGTAGCCGCTGACATAACCCAAAAGAAAAGCCGCAAAGGCGCTGCCTCCACCCGTAGCCTGGTTGGTGTTCAGCGGGATCGAGGTACTGAGCCGGCTGAAGGTCATATTGCCGGCGATGTTCTGCAAACCGAACCCGTTGTAGTGGGTGCGGTTATGCATGTAGCCCCACTTGAAAGTGTGCGGGCCCGAGATTCGGGTCATGTCGTCTTTGAACTCGACCACGATGTTGTCCGATCCGTTAGGCGCAGCCACTCCCCAGCTGGTGAACTCTCCACCGAAGTTAACTTGCGGAAAATTGGCGTTACAGTCGGGGTAGTTCGGGACACATATTCCGCGCTCCTTCCAGCCAATGCTGGTGGTGGGAATGCCGTCGCTTTGCGGAGCGTCTTTGTATGTCGCAAACGAGCCGTGATTCTGCCGCCAGTTATTGCCGCCAGCGTAGAAACGGTTAAGCCAAGTGGGCGATATCGTATAGTCCCAGCTCAGCCGGTAGACGTCCGAGCGATTGTAGCCCGGATTTCCACTAAGCGGCTTTGGCAGTCCGGGCGGGCCCTCCGGCCCATACTGGTCGTAGTCTCGAGTTCGGTTGAACAAAAATGACAAGCGCTGTTTTGAGGTTACGTTTTGGTCTATCTTGATCAAATATTTGTTCTGGGGCGAGCGCGAAGTTCCGTAGGAAATGTAGTTGTTGCGCACATAAGCTGAGGTCCCGGCCGTTGCGGCCACGTTGGGCTTGAGCAACGGCTGCACATAGTTGATGATCGCTTTGGCAATCGGATCAAAGCGTTCGATCGGCACATAATTGTTTGGGAACGGATCTCTAACGTAAGTAGAGCCAACCAGCCGCTGCGTCGCCGGGTCATAAACCTGGTACATTTTGCCGTTTGCATCCACGAAATTCCGCAGATCTCCCGAGAAAAACTCGGGCGGCGGAACGCTGTACGGGGTTGGTGTGGCGCCTACCCGATCGCGGAAGCCTTCATAGGAAAAGAAGAAAAACGTCCGGTCGCGTCCGTTGTAAAGCTTCGGGATCCAGACCGGCCCACCGGCCGTGGCGCCGAAATTGTTTTGCTTGTAAACGCTTTTCTTGGCGGCGAAGAAGCCTCGCGCATCGAGCGCCTGGTTGCGTAAGAACTCATAGGCGCTGCCGTGGAACTGATTCGTGCCGGATTTGGAAACGAAGGTCACCATGCCACCTGAAGCCTGCCCGAACTCCGCTTTAAACCCTCCGGATTCCACCGCGAATTCGGTAATGCTTTCAACCGACGGGGCGTTGATTTCAACCCAGTCGCGTCCGGAAGCCGAACGGGAGATCTGAAGCGAAACACCGTCGAGAGCCATACCGAAGTGATTGCTGGTTCCGCCGGCGATGCGGAAGTTGGAGCCGGTACCGTCGACCTCCGGCGTAATCGAAGCCAGGTCAAATGGGCTGCGAACCCCGCCGCTCACCACTACGGGCAGTTGATCCACCAACGTGTTACTAACTTGCGTGGCGACGCGCGCAGTATCGGTTTGAAGCAATTGGGCGGTAGCCGTAACTTCGATGGTTTGAACTGTCGCGCCGAGTTCCAGTTGGACATCCAGACGTACGGTGCTGCCGGCCGTCAGGATGATGTTTTCTCGGACATGGGTCTTGAAGCCTGGACTCTCGACGCGTAATTGATAGGCGCCAACAGGCAAAGACGGTATCGTGAAATCACCAGTGGTGCCTGATGTCGTCTTGAAATTTGTGTTGGTGGTAGTGTGAATTGCAGTAACTTGTGCGCCGGGCACGACTGCCCCAGTGGCATCCTTAACCGTGCCGGTTATTATGCCACGATCGCCTTGGGCAAATGCAAAAGTGGAGGCGCACAGCAGGACAACAATGTTTATGCAATACTTTTTGAGCATTTTACCCTCCGTGCACGCGCATGCGCGCATTTATTGCGGATATGCTAAACCTTAAATTCTGTTTCCTCAGTCGAACCGTTGCGCCCTTGAAAGGATGTTAAAGAGGGATGGTCTACGGGCGGCCCACCCGGAACCCCAGCAATCATATTCATCGCCCTGAAGAAACCGCCCAACCTAATTTACACGCATGCCAGTTGCTTGTCAAGGCATTTCATACGCCTGCAATCGCTTGAAATAATTTGAGTTGCAGGCAATTCGCCGCGTGCCTCAGCTCCAGAGCCGGTCGTTGATGCGGTACTTGGGCGGATCCCACTCCGGAGTCGGATTGAAGTAATTCGGCTCGCGAAGCTGCTTTTTCACCGCTTCTTCGTTCAAAGTGAAGCCCAAGCCCGGCCCGTCTGGTACTTTAATGAACCCTTTGTTAATAATGGGCTTTTCGACGCCATCGACAATGTCGCCCCAGGTTGGGTCATCGACCGAGTGATTTTCAAGCACCAGGAAGTTGGAGGTCGCCGCAGCGCAATGCACGCTGGCAAAGCAGGCAACCGGCGACATAGCCATATGCAGCGCCATCGGCACTCCGTACTCCTCAGCCATATCTCCAATTTTGTGGGTTTCCAGTATTCCCCCCGCCGTGGCGATATCCGGTTGAATCATATCCACAGCGTGTTCACGGCATAGCACTTCGAAGGGTTCTTTGAGATAGATGTCTTCGCCGGTTAAGGTGGGAACGTCAATCGAATCGGTTATCTTTTTGAGGAGCTCAGTGTATTGCCAGGGGATGAGATCCTCCATCCAGGCAAGGTTGAACTTTTCGAAAGCCTTACCCAACCGAATGCAGGAATTCACACCGAGGTGGCCAAAGTGGTCGGTAGCCAGCGGAATCTGCCAGCCCACGGCCTCCCGTATCTTTGCTAAGTAGTCCGCCATCATGGCAATACCTTTATCGGTGAGCTCCAAACCGGTGAACATGTGCACGGTGTTGCCGCTAATGTCGGCGCCTTCCGGATAGCTGACCGTGCCGGGAGTCTTTAGCACCAACCCTACGCCGACATCCGCCTTAAAAAACGTGAATCCTTGCTCAATGCGGCGCTTGACTCGTTCTTTGAAAACGCTGTCGTCGGCTGAGACGGGCGTATCGCAGTATATGCGAATCTGGTCGCGGAACTTGCCGCCGAGCATTTGGTAGACCGGTACGTTGTAGGCCTTTCCGGCCAGATCCCAAAGCGCCATTTCCACGCCGCTGACGCCGCCGCCCTGGCGCGCGTGGTAGCCGAACTGCTTGATTTTGCGGAAGATGCGGTCAACGTTGCAGGGGTTTTCACCTACCACCAGCCGTTTCAACTCCAACGGATATGTGAGACTGGCGCCATCACGGTTTTCGCCGTAGCCGGAGATCCCCTGGTTGGTATCCAGCCGGATCAGCCCGCCGCGCAGCGGCGCCACACGCAAATCAGTGATTTTCAGAGCCGAAGGCTTGGAAGCGGTATTGACATTCTGCAAAGCCGCCTCCAGAGTTTCATCAGCCCAAAAGGCTGCTCCCAAAACGCCTGCCGCGCGCTTTAAAAACGAACGGCGACCTGTGAGTTTTCTGACCATGTCCTCCATCGCTTGATTCCTCCCTCCCGGCTTAATGCCGGACCACGCGGCGGCAAGCCACAAAGCTTGCCAATGGCCGCCGGCCGACCTGGATGATTATAACGCTTGAGGGAGTGCGATCAACTCCTGAGGCATGCCAGTTGGACGGGCTGCTTAGGTTTATGAAACTAGTCGCCTAGGCGGAAGCCACCCCGGTCTCACCTGCTACATGTTCCCGGGCCACGTAGCCTGCTGCCACTACGGCCAGAAACAAAGTGAGAACCTCGCTGTCGCCCAGATTCAGTTCAAAAAAGCCCTCAACCATAATGGCTATAACCACGGCTGCCGCGCCTTCCAGAATGAAGCGCGCCTGGCCCGGACCGGGAGGCAGTTTCTTCAAAGTTGAGAGGAAATCAACCAAAATTTTAAGCAGGAACCAGACTAGCGCCAGGGTTGTCGGTATGCCCCGTTCAGCGGCATAATGCACGTAAATGCTGTGTAGGTGCCCGTACCAGCCGCTCGGCAGGGGGCGAGGAATGTCCGGCGGAACATAATGGTCAAACTGTAAGCGCACCTGTTCCGGGCCAAGACCAAACCAGGGATGCGCTTTGATCATCTGCCAGCCGGTTCGCCAGCACACAATGCGGTGCTGGTTGGAGTCTATTTCCTGCTGCGGCTCGAACATGCTGGCCAGACGGGTGCGGACGGCACCGGGCGCCAGCATTATTACAAGAGCAATTACTGCGGGGAACAGCCACAACAGACGCCGGCGCCAGCGTGCGATCAAGTAAACCGACGCTGCGCCCCCTGCCAGCCAGATGCTGCGGGTGAAGCCCAATACAATGGCCGTGGATATCAGGAGAGCACAACTAAAGCCCAACCACAGGCACCACCTCTGGACTGAGGGTGAAAACAGAAGGAAGGCTCCCAACATCAACAGGATGATAAGAAGCTGTCCGCTGAACGTCATCCAGTGACTCATGAAGCCGGTGATGCGCTCAACCACGTAGTATTCGTAGAAATTTTTCCCTGCAAATGCTGCTTCTTGGTATTTTTGTGCGAACTGAATGAGGCCCTTTACGGCGCTCAGAGTGCCTAGCGCGGCCCAAGCCATAACTAAAAACTTAATTTGGGAGAGCTTGGTGAAAGCCGAGTAGAGCACCAGCAGCATAAAGAAGACAAAGAACTTTCTGAGCTGAGGCCGGCCGCTGGTCGGATCCTCCGCTAGCAGCATCGAGATCAGAGTTCCCAGCATGAATAGCGCCAGTGGAATCCGCAGCGGAGGAAACCGCAGCCGCAGGCCCGAAGCAAGCAGAGCCGCCAGCGCCAGCGCTAGCAGAATCTGACAGACGGCTATCGAGAACACCACGCTAACAGCCGAGGTGCCGGCCAGCCATAGCACTATGCGTCCGGCCGGTCGCTCGGAAGGATCAGGCGTCAACAAGAGATCAACCCTCGGGAATTCCCAGTATGCCAGATACCCAAATTCCGCGAGTGACGTATTCGCCCTGTAATTCGGATTAGCCGCAACGACTATAATTGTTTCTCCGGCGACGATGGATTGGTTCCCGTTGTGGTTGAGCCTTGGCGTGGCGGCGGCAGCGACACTGGCGTCGGTGGTAATTGGAACATTTCTGGCCTGGCTGCTCGCCGGCGGTGATTTTAAAGGCAAATGTGTGATTGAAGCAATTGTTGAACTTCCTTTGCTATTGCCGCCCACCGTTATCGGCTACTATCTTCTAGTCATAGCGGCGGATGGAAGCCCGCTGGGGCGACTGTACGCGTCGCTGGCCGGCAAGCCTCTGCTCTATAGCTGGCAGGCGGCAGTGGTGGCTTCGGTGCTATATGCCGCACCCTGGTTTGTAAAATCCATTCAGCCGGCCTTTGAGGCGATCCATAGGGAGCATGGCCCGACCGCCCGCGGGCTGGGGGCTTCCCGGTGTCGCTTCTTCTTTTACGTGGCGTTGCCGCTTGCGGCGGGGCAACTGGCGGCTGCCTCACTTTTAGTTTTTGTACGGTCAATGGCGGAATTCGGCGCGACGCTTATGGCGGCCGGAAATCTGCCTGGCAAAACTCAGACCCTTTCGGTAGCGGTTTACGACGCTGTCTCCCGAGCCGATGGTGCTGCGGCGCGGAATTTAACCCTCATAGCATCTTTGGCGGCGCTGGCGGCCTTGTACGCCGCCCGAAAGCTCCGAACACAGCGGGCGGTTTCATAATGCAAGCACAGATCCGGCGCATCTTTACGCCTCGCATTGGGTCGGATGGGTTTGTCCTGGATGTTAGTATTTCCGTGGGGTCCGGCATCTCGGCGCTGTTCGGGCCGCAGCGTGCCGGCAAGAGTGCTACGCTTGAGGCCATTGCCGGACTGATGGTGCCGGATGAAGGCCGCATCGAAGTTGATGGAGAGATATGGTTCGATGCCCGCAGCCGGGTTAATCTAGCGCCGCACCGCCGCTCCTGCTGCTTTGTACCCGCCGGCAGCGGCTTGTTTCCACATATGACGCTTAAAGAAAACCTCCTGTTTTCGGCCGGATGCCGGCGCATGTCCCGGCTTGAGCGGCACCGCCGGGCGGCCGAGGTGCTGGAGTGCTTTGCGCTCGAAGCAGAAGCCGGGCGCTACCCGGGCGAGGTTTCCGGGTCTGCGCGCCTACGCGCCGTTTTGGCCCGTGCCGTGATTGCGCGACCGCGCCTGCTGCTCCTGGATGAAACAGCACGCAACTTAGATGCGCCGCTGCGCAATGAACTCTACCAGTGGCTGCGACGAATCAGGGATTTTGCCGCCGCCAATATTATTCTGGCCACTAGTTCTCCACAGGACTGCTTTGAAGTCTGCGATCAGGTTTTTCTGCTCGTTGCGGGAAAGGTCGTCCAGGCCGGCGCCCCGCAGCAGGTATGGAGTCACCCGGCAACCGTGGAAGCGGCACGCGCCCTGGGAGGGTTCAATTTGCTAGAGGCCAGGATAGTCGGTCTGGATCCGGTTAGAAAAACCAGCCGCCTGGCGTTAGGGCCAACGGAACTTACCGGGCCTTATTTTCCTGGGCGCTTGTTGGGAGACCGCGTTACGCTGTGTTTGCGTCCGGCGGAGTTGAGCGCCCGGCCTGCGGCAGGACCGGCAAGTCCAAACCGGATTACGCTGCGGCTGGAGAGAGTCTTAGATCTTCCGCATGCCGTTCGGCTAAGTTTTGAAGGCGGGATCGATGTGGAAATGAGCCACGCCGAATATGACGAACACCGCCATCACCGCGAATGGGCGGTTGAGTTTCCAACAGCCAGCATGCGGGTGCTTTAGTCAGGGGAGGAATTCGATCGCGTGAATCGGTAAATGCGCACGCCGCAGAGTTCGCGCTCGAGAACTATGTCTTTAATTTCGGCCAGAATTTTTTCTTTGCGCTCAGGATCTCCCAGATAAGAATCGTCCAAAAAATCACTCTTGTCCCAAAGCAGAAATTCAAACCACGATGTAGCTGCGTATTGGGCTATGTTTCTCAATGGCTTTTCAAGTGCAGCCGTATTTTCATAATAGTAAGGGATTGGTTCCCGCACGGGACGCAACCCGTGCCTCCCGCTAAGCAAGAATAAGTCTACATCTCTATAAGTAATAAAATCATCCGAGGGCGATGTATACTCGCTTATCCAGTCCGAAGCGCATTTAAGCCGGTTCCAGATGCGCCGAGACTCAGGAATAAAGCTCCTCAGGTATGCCGTAGTTTGCAGTAAATTCCATGCAATTAATGAAATTGTAACTAATGAATATACATATACACGCAGTTCCTTCGAAAACAGACGTTTATTTGTTACTTCTAGTCCCCAAAAAAATCCTGCTGACAAAAACAACAATACTGGAAAAATAAAGCGAACATCAGGCCTGAAATTCCAAATAATATTCTGTAGGAGAAAAAGGAAAACAAAAATAATTATAAAGTTCGGTCTTATTTTTGCGATGAAACATAACCCTATAGCTAATACAACAACACCTATTAATATATGTAAAAATAATGAAAATGGATCTCTTACAAGATAAAACACAGCTAGAAGGCCGGCCGATTCTGCAAGCGCTGAAATGTTTCCAGTGAAAACTTTAAGCAAGTCAGCGAGCGTAGTCGTCCCGAAGTAATAGTTAATATAATCAGTATAGTAGATTAAATTTATATCATTAACTTTAAGGCGGTGCATGAAGCACCAATACGCCCATCCGGCAATCGCTAAACAAGCAGGGGCTACAAAAAGCGCGGCCCTCTTGTAATTTTTTTTTAGTAGCCAGTAAAGGAAACCTGCGACGATTAGCGGAATGCCGGCAACCTTTGTAAGCACTGCACATGCAGCGCAAGCGCCGGAAAGAAGTGCGCGTCGGGTTTCCGTCCAAGATGAGACATTTGCCAAGAGAATCGAAGTCATGCATAAGGTGGCAAACAGTGTCTCAGGCATGACTGACAGTCCAAGGTACACGAACGGCGGACTGACGGCGATGAAGACCAGCGACGCCCATTTCGAGGCGGTGCTCAAAGGTTTCAGGCTCCAAAGCATCAGCGCTGCCGTCGCCAAAAATGCCAGCCAAAGCACCCACTGCACTAGCATCACCTTAGACATATTGGCGGGAAAGTTACCGTCAAGTTTCCATACCGCCGCCAGGATTAGCGGGTAAAGCGGTGGATATTTAGTCTGATACGGTTCGCCGGGCAGGCTCAGAATACGGTAACCTTTTCCTTCCGCAAGCGATTTCCCAGCGACCAAATACAGGCTGTCGTCTTCAAAAGTTCCCAGATGCGGAGCATCCCGGGCCTGCCAGAAAAACCAGGCCGAAGGCGCGAGCATGGCGAGGACGGCAAGAGTAATTACAAACGGGCGCATCGCCAGTTATATTAATCCATTGCCCGCGCCTGCCGGAAGATGATGCCGAGTTTTTGGAAGTGCTATTTGGTCAGAAAGAAATTGCCAACGACCATCGAGTCGATGCCCGAGGAATAAAAACTGCGCACGGCGTCGCGCGGAGTGCACACCAGCGGATCGCCAAACAGGTTGAACGAAGTGTTGTAGAGCACGGGAAGTCCTGTCGCCCGCCCCGCGGCTTGAAGCAAATCCCAAAACAGCGGGTTCTCGCTGCGCCGCACCAGGTGCACTCGCACCAAGTCTTCGCCCAACACGGCCGCTTCAAAAATCTTCCGCCGCTCGGCTCGCACGCGGCCGACGGTGGCCAGAAAACGCGCATTGGGGGCCGCTTCGAAGTATTCTCCCGCAATCTCCTCGGGGACCGAGGCGGCGAACTTGCGGAAAGGCTCTCGATGTTTGATGTAAATATTCAAATTTTCGGTCGAATACCGATTAAGTGGAGACGCCAATATGCTGCGGTTGCCCAGGGCGCGCGGGCCGAACTCCATGCGACCCTGCATCCAGGCCAGGATCTTCTGCTGCTCGAGCTCCTTTACAGCCGTGTCGATGATCTCCTCGGATGTTTTCAAATATTCAAAGCGGAGTTTGCAATTTTCGAGTACCTGTTTTGTCTGTTCGGCGGAAAATGCCGGCCCCAGGAAAAGGTCTTCCAGATAAACCCTCTGCGCTTGCCCGAAAAGTTGATGCCACACCTGGAGCACGGCCCCGATGGCGGCGCCGGCATTTCCGGCGGCCGGCTGAACGAAAACGTTCGTCCAGCGCCCGCTTTGCTCCAGTGCATGCACCAGCAACACGTTCATGGCCAACCCGCCGGCCAGGCAAAGATTTTCGCCTTCGCCGGCCATCTCCGTCACCACCTGCTCGATGGCTTTCTGCAATCCGGCGGCCAAGTGCGCCCGCATCGGCTCCGGCACCGGTTCTCCGTCACCCAGCCCCAGATACTTATAGAACTTTGCTGAAAAACCACCGCCGCTGTTGCGTTCTCCGTGGAAAAACGACCGGTCCAAGCGCGGCCAGCCCCGTTCGCGCGGGGAAATTATCTCGAGAAATAAATCCCGGTAACGGTCGTCGCCGTAGGTTGAAAGCCACTGCACTTTGTGCTCGTCGGCGCTCGGCTGGAAGCCGAGTAGAGCCGTTACGCGGCCGTACAGCTCGCCTAGCGAATCGGGATGGTACAGTTCCCGGTCTAGCTCGAGCGTCAGCCCGCTCGCCGCCCAGCGTGCGCCGCACCGAAAATCGCCGTTACGGTCAAGCGTCAGAACAGTGGCTTTCGTAAATGGAGAGACATAATAGGCCGATGCGGCATGCGCCATGTGATGTTCCACCAAAGTCACTTCCGCCTTGGGGAACATCTCCCGAAGCGCCAGTTGAAGCGGCGCTTCTCGTCCGTGGGTGAAGGGACGGACCACAGCGACTGCATCCACATCGCCGGCCTCCGCTCCGGCTAGCCTGAGGCAGGCCGCAATCGCATCGGCCGGCAATTCGCCGGGCTGAAAGCGCCGGGCAATTTTTTTCTGCTCCACCGCCGCCGCCAGTTGACCGTCTTTCAAAACGGCGCAGGCGGCGTCATTCAAAAGTCCGCCAATTCCCAGAATGATCATCCTTTTGCCTTAAGACTCTTTTCAATCTTGGCCCAAGCATCGCGCAGCGCCACGGTCCGGTTGAAGACCGGACGGCCGGGCCTCGAGTCAGGATCCATGCAGAAGTATCCGAGTCGTTCGAACTGAAAGCGGCTGCCCGGCTCGGCCGAAGCCAGGCTGGGTTCGAGTTTGCAACCCTCGAGCACTTCCAGGGATTTGGGGTTGATGTAGTCGGTGAAGTCGCGGCCCTCGCTTTCATCGTTGGGGTCGGGTACCAGGAACAGGTTGTCGTAGAGCCGAACCTCGGCATCGATCGCATGGCCGGCCGAAACCCAGTGAATCGTCGACTTCACCTTCCGACCGTCCGGGGCGTTGCCCCCGCGGGTAGCCGGATCGTAGGTGCAGCGCAGCTCCACAACCCGACCGCCGGCATCCTTGACCACTCCAGTACAGCGGATGAAATAGGCATAGCGCAGCCGGACCTCGCGACCGGGCGCCAGCCGATAATACTGCTTGGGCGGGTCTTCGCGAAAGTCGTCCTGCTCGATGTAGAGAACGCGTGAAAACGGCACCTTCCGCGTGCCCATCGAGGGATCTTCCGGATTGTTCACGGCCTCGACTTCCTCCACCTGTCCCTCCGGATAATTTTCAATGACGACGCGCAAGGGTCGAAGCACGGCCATCACGCGCGGCGCACGCTTGTTCAGATCCTCGCGGATGGCGTGCTCAAGCAGCGACAGCTCGATGACCCCGTTGGTCTTGGAAACGCCCACCCGGGCGATGAAATTGCGAATGCCTTCGGGAGTGTAGCCGCGGCGGCGCAGGCCGCTCAAAGTCGGCATGCGCGGATCGTCCCAACCGCGTACGTATCCCTTCTCGACCAGCGTGAGCAGCTTGCGCTTGCTCAGGACCGTATAGGTGAGGTTTAGGCGGTCGAATTCGATCTGCTGCGGATGATAAATGCCCAACTGATCAAGAAACCAGTCGTAAAGCGGCCGGTGATCTTCGAATTCCAGCGTACAGATTGAGTGGGTAATGCCTTCGATCGAATCGCACTGCCCGTGGGCGAAATCGTAGGTCGGGTAGATGCACCATTTGTTGCCCGTGCGGTGGTGCTCGGCGTGCAGAATCCGGTACATCACCGGGTCGCGCATGTTCAAGTTGGGCGAGGCCATGTCGATTTTGGCGCGCAGGGTACGCGAACCGTCGGGAAATTCGCCCGCCCGCATGCGTTCAAACAGTTCCAGATTCTCTTCGACCGAGCGGTCCCGGTAAGGACTGTTGCGTCCCGGTTCGGTTAAAGTTCCGCGGTACTGGCGTATTTCTTCCGCGCTCAGGTCGCAGACGTAGGCTTTGCCGGCTTTGATGAGCTGGACCGCCCACTGATACAGTTGCTCAAAATAATCGGAGGCGTAGTAAAGCCGGTCTTCCCAGTCGAAGCCCAACCAGCGTACGTCGCGAATGATGGACTCAACGTATTCGGTATCCTCTTTCGAGGGATTGGTGTCGTCAAAGCGCAGATTACATTTTCCGCCGAACTCGGCAGCCAGGCCGAAATTCAGACAAATCGACTTGGCGTGTCCGATGTGCAGGTAACCGTTCGGCTCCGGCGGGAAACGCGTGTGCACGCGGCCGCCGAAGCGGTTGGTTTTCAGATCGTTCAGAATAATTTCGCGGATAAAGTTGCCCGGCTTGCCGCCGGGTGCGTCCGTTGTCGAAGAACTCATAATGGCAACCTCTCGAGGGCCTGGTCGATGCGCCGCAGGCAAGTTTCCCGTCCCAGCACCTCCAGGGTTTCAAACAGCGGTGGAGCGGCTTTGCGGCCGCAGACCGCAACCCGTATGGGATGAAACAACTGTCCGGCTTTCACTCCCATGGCGGCGGCAGCCGACCGCAGCTCTGCCTCCAGGACCTCCCGCCTGAAATCGATACGCTCCAGCGTCCGGCGCGCTTGCTCAAGCGCCGCCCGGGCCAGTTTGCCGTCACCTTTGGAGGGAATCAGATCTTCGCTGGGGTAGGGCGCCAGCTCCTGGAGAAAGAAAAAGTCGGCCACCGCTACGGCTTCCTTCAGGGTGCGTATGCGTTCGCGTATGAGCGGCACGACGGCCAGCAACTTGGTGCGGTCGAAGCGGTACCCGGCTGCCTCAAGATACGGCTCCAGTCGGCTAGCCAGCTCCTCCGGCGGCAAGGCTCGCAAATGCTCGGCATTGAGCCACAGCGCCTTGGGGTCGAACGGTTGCTCCTGGGTGAAATTCACAACCGCGTTGCTCTTGTTGATACCTTCCAGAGAAAAGGCGGCGACCAGTTCCTCACGCGACATGAACTCCCGGTCGTCCTTGGGAGACCAGCCGAGCAGGCTCAGGAAATTCACGAAGGCGTGAGGCAAAAAACCTGCGTCGCGGTAGGTGGTGACGCTCACCACCGGGCCATGCCGCCGCTTGGAAAGCTTGGACCCGTCCGGTGCTAAAAGCAGCGGCAGGTGCGCGAACTCGGGCAGCGGCGCGCGAGCGGCCTCTAACAGCAGGATGTGTTTGAAGGTGTTGGTCAGGTGATCCTGGCCGCGGATGACGTGGCTGATGCGTAAATCTGCATCGTCGGCGCAGGAGGCCAAATGATAAGTCGGCATGCCGTTGCTGCGCAGCAGCGCAAAATCCTCAATGTCGGCCGTTGATTTGGTCTGCTCGCCATAGACGGCGTCGTGGAAGCGCACTAACTCCCGGCTCTCGCGCGGAACACGAAAGCGTATTACGAAAGGCTCGCCGGCCGCAGCCCGGCGGTTGCTCTCTTCTCTGGACATGTTGCGCATGTCCGGGTTGAACAACCAGCCGTCTTGTTCGCCGCCTCTTTCCGCAGCCAAGCCGGCAGGGGTGAAATCGCGGTAAGCTTCTCCCCGCTCGAGCAGCGCCGAGGCAAGTTCCCGGTATAGCGCAATACGCTCGGATTGATGATACATCTCATCCCAGCCGAGCTCCAGCCAGCGGAGTCCTTCCAAAATTGAGTTGAGCGATTCCTCGGTATTTCGCTCCACGTCCGTGTCGTCGATGCGCAGAATGATGACTCCGCCGTACCGGCGGGCGTAGAGCCAGTTGAAAATGAAAGTCCTGGCGCCGCCGATATGCAGATAACCTGTTGGAGAAGGAGCAAATCTAACCCGAGGCATCAAAAATTAAGTATAGCGAACGATCTGCCGCGCCCCCTCAGGCGTGCGGTTTCAGCCGCCGGTAGAGTGCCTGGAGCTGGGCCGGCGAAAGTTGTTCAGCCCTCAAGGCGGCCTCCGGCGTTTCGGCCAGACGGCGCGGATCACAATAGCCGGCCAGATTGTTGCGTATGGTCTTCCGCTTCTGGCGGAAACACCGTGCAACGAAATCTAGAAAATCCGCTGGGTTGCTCTCCAGCGGTTGGGGATGCGGGATCAGGCGCACCAGCGCCGATTCAACCTTAGGGGGCGGGCGGAAAGCTGATGCCGGCACGCGAAAAAGAATCTCCGCTTTGGCGAAGAGGGCGACCTGAACCGTAAGAAAGCCGTATGCAGAAGTTCCGGGCTCGGCAACCAGCCTTTCGGCGACTTCAAGCTGCACCAGATAGACCGCGCGGCGCGCCAGCTCGCCGAGCAGCAATGTCTTTCTCAAAACCGGCGAGGTTATGTAGTAGGGAAGATTGCCGGTGAAAACCGCCGGCCCCCACTGGGCGAGGTCCAACTGTAGCACATCGCCCCGCACCAGGGTTAGATTTTCTACGCCGGCGAATTTTTCTTGCAGATATTCCACCAGAATCGGGTCGGTTTCGATGGCGACGACGTGGCGCGCCCTTTCCAGCAGCGGCCGGGTCAGGGCACCGCGGCCTGCCCCTATCTCGACGACCAGCGGCTCAGTTTCCGGACATGCAGCCTCTGCAATCCGTTCAAGAATTGATGTCCGGGCCAGGAAGTGTTGTCCGAGCCGGCGTCCCACCTGGCCTCAGATTTCAGCCGCGGACGTCAATGTAGCTGCGCCGCAAGGTTATGCGTATTCGTGACAAAGACGGCTGGCCGAAGGTGGTGCCCGGCGAAAAGCGGGTGAAAAGTAGCGCGTTTTCTATGCTGCGCCGGGCTTCAGGGTCTTTAGCCCATTCCTGGCGTCCGGGGATGGAATAGTCGACAAAACGTCCCTGGCTGTCCAGGGTTACGTCGACCACCGCCTCCTCGCCAATGAAAAAGAACGGACCCATGCCCAGGAAAGTCGGACTTGAGGAAAGCACTGTGGGCACATCCCAGCCCCCGGCACTGCGGTTAAGCGGGAAAAAGTTCGGCAGCACCAGCGCAAACAGCACAATGGCCGAAACCAAACCGCCCGTAGCCGGCAGCGCCAGCGGACGCATTATGGAATGAAACCACAACCTGGCGCGTGTAAGCCACATGACCACAGCCGGAAAATCATATTGCCGCGCCAGACGGCGCGCTCTTTCCTGAGCAGCTATGATACGCAGATTAGCCAGCAGCTGAGCGGGAGGTTTCCGCACCGGCAAGCTGCCAAGCGAAGCTTTGTCCCGAACGTACTGTTGGTAAGCCAGATTGCAGGATTGACAATCATCCAAGTGCAATCGAACCTGCTCCCGCTGTTCGCGGGGCAACGGGTTGTCATCGCAACAAGCCGCTAATAAACGTCTTACCCTATAGCAGTTCATTGATTCACTCCGCCAATTGCGGCGCCAGCTCGATCTCCGCCGCCGGCTCCAGCCTCTTCCTCAACAGATGCCGCAAAGCCTCACGGCCGCGCAGCAGGCGGCTTTTCACCGTACCTAAGGGAAGCTGGAGAATCTCCGCTATTTCCTCATAGCTGAGCTCCTCCACGTCCCTGAGCACCACCACCGACCGGTATCTGGGGCTTAATTCTCCCAGTGCTTCCTCGATCAGCCTCTGGCGCTCGTTCTCCAGCGTGTAATCATAGGGTGACCCAGTGGAGGCGCTTACCCAATCCTTGGAGCCATTCGCCGACTCTCCGTCATCCAGCCCGACTTCCTGTCCTCGGTGCCGGAAATTCCACCGATAATGGTTGTGCGCTTCATTGACGGCTATCCGGAAAACCCAGGTCTTCAGCGTGCTGTCTCCACGGAACGAGTCAATCTTGCGGAAGATTTTGATGAAGACGTTTTGCACCACGTCGGAAGCCTCGGCCGGATCCCGGATCAATCTTGCCACAAGATTGTAGACCGGCACCTGGAAACGCTCGAGCAACTTTTCGTAAGCCCACTCTTCGCCTTGCCGAAGTCCCTGCACCAATCGGTCATCGTCCTCCTCCGGCAAGGCCGAAATCAGTTCAATCGGATCGATGACCATTGCTTCGAGCGTGTCTGTCACGGCAGCGCCTCAATCTTTTCTGAGTCACTTTTAAGCTACCACGACTCGTCCCTAAGCTGCAAAGAATTTGACGCCTCAGGCGAGCTGGAAGTTCCTGGCTACAGATTAGGCCGTAAGGCCTTTTTATTCAGTTGATTACAAAAATCAGGCTCGGTTGATCACCTGAAGGTAATACTCTTCGTATTGAGGAATCACCCGTGAGCTGCAAAAACGAGCGGTGGCCGTGCGGCGGGCGGCTTGGCTGATCCGCTGGTATAGTGCACTGTCGCTTAGCAGCTCAATCACGCGTGTGCTTTGGGCGGCAATATCGCCAACCTCCTCCAGATACCCGTCCTGGCCGTGGGTGATCAACTCGGGCACGCCGCCCACCCGGGTCGCGACCGAGGGCACGCCGCAAGCCATAGCCTCCAGAATGGCCAGCCCGAATGACTCAATCTCGCTCGGCAACAATAACACGTCGGCCAACGGCAAGAGCTTTTCCACGTGAGTCTGCTTGCCGAGAAAGGTCACGTGCTTTTCGATGCCTAGCCTGAAGGCCAGCTCCTCAGCCGGTCCCCGTTCAGGTCCGTCACCCACCATCAGCAAATGGGCCGGGATCTGTTTGCGGACCGCAGCTAGGATCTGGATGCAATCCTGCACTCTTTTGACCGGTCGGAAGTTCGAAATGTGTATCAGTACCTTCTCGCCGGGTGGCGCATACGGGTTCTTTGGACGTTCCTCCGGCGCGGGACGATATTTCTCGCAGTTCACAAAGTTGTAAATAACCCGTATCTCGCTCTGTATGTCGAAGAACTCGATCGTGCGATCGCGCAGGTTTCGGCTGACCGCCGTCACGCCGTCGGAACGCTCGATTGAGAACTTGGTGATGGGAAAGTAGGAACGATCGGCGCCAACCAGCGTAATATCGGTGCCATGCAGCGTAGTGATGAAAGGCAGGCGGCGGCGGCCGCCAAACATTTCCCGGGCCAAAAGCGCCGCAACCGAATGGGGGATGGCATAGTGTACATGCAGCAAATCCAACGAGTAAAGCGAAGCCACATCAGTCATCCGGCTGGCCAGCGCCAGGCAGTAAGGCGGAAACTGAAAAAGGGGATAGGTTGTGACCTCCACTTCGTGGTAATGCAAGCGTGGGTGCTCGGGATCCAGCCGGATAGGATGGGCGTAACTTATGAAGTGAACCTCATGACCGCGTTCAGCCAGCTCCAGCCCTAATTCGGTGGCTACAATTCCGCTTCCGCCGTAAGTCGGATAGCAGGTAATTCCTATCCTCACCCCAATAGGTTATCACCCGGCTAGCTCGACCGTGAGGCGAGCGCCGCCCTGCGGCCGGCTTTCGACAAGCAATCCGCCTCCAAGCGAACGCACGCGCTTCTCGATGCTCAGCGGTCCGAGGCCCAGCTTTTCCAATTCGTCTAGCGAATATGAGCCGCTGAAAGGGAAGCCGACTCCATTGTCTTCGATGATGAGAACCGCCTGATTGCGGCGGCCTTCGACCGATACGGCCACGCGCGTGGCACGGGAATGCTTCTGAACGTTGTTCAGAGCTTCCCGCACGATCTGTACGGCCTCAGCCGTTCGTTCGGCCGATTCCAGCCCGGGTTCGCCTGATGTTTCAAATGTAACTTTGATTCCGGTCTGTTTTTCAAATTCTGCTATCACCTGCCGGATCGAAGCGACCAGCCCGGCCCCGCCCAGTTCCACCGGACGGAGATTACGCAGGAAGGCGCGCATCTCCATATACTGGCGCCGCACCAGATCGACAAGCGCGGCCAGCTCTTGCCGGGCCGCTTCAGGTTCACGTTCCAGCATGCGTTTAACAACTTCTAGTCTTATCTGGACGGCAGCGAACGCTTGCAGCGGTCCGTCGTGGAAATCGCCCGCTAGTTTAGTACGCTCAGCCTCCCTTATGCGCGCCGCCTGTTCGCGGAATTCGGCAGCCTGGCGCCGGCCTTCTTCCAAGACCTTCTCGCGCCGGTCCCAGAATATTGAGGTTATGGTAACCGCCAAGCCCACCCAGAACACCAGCGGCCAAAGAATATCGACACGTGGAGCTCCGGCCAAAGCGATTACTGTGGTACTGGCCCCCCAAATCAGCCAGGTATTCCACCACTTCAACAAAAAAAGGCAGGCAAGCATCAAATGCAGAAAAAGCGCCGCCGGCAAAACGACAGCCGGACCGCTTCCAAATACCGAGTAGACAAGGAAAAAGACCGTTTCTAAAACGATGCTTAAAAACTCCACTCCCGGTCGCGTCTCCCAGCTACCGACCAGCGTGGCCAGTGAATACGCCGCAAATACAAACGCCGGCAGCATTACCGGCCCGCGGAAGTTCAGAGCGGCCTCGACGACAAGGCATGCAAACGCCAGCACAGCGCGAGACCACACAATTGCCAGCCGCTGTACAGATCTGCCGGCAATGCTCTCTTCGTTTGCCACCCGTGAATCTCTATCGCCTGTACAAGTAGAGTGTATGGCTACGGCCCTCTCCGTCGTCCTCAATGAACATGGTTTGAACGGCAGTCCAACCCTCGATCTCAAAATCGTGAGCTACCAAGCGCGCGCCTTTCTTGAGTTGTTTTTCAAGCAGCGGGCGCAGCTTGATATTGCCGCCCGGCAACAGGTAAACGGTCACCAGATCTGCTGAGCTGTAATCCTGTTTTAGTAAATCGCCGTGAATTATACGGGCACGATTCTCTAAACCGAGTTTTTTAATTCGCTCCGAACTTTGTCGCCAGAGGTAGTCGTCAAGTTCCACTCCGGTAGCGTCGGCGCCGAACTTCTGAGCCGCCATTATAACTATTCGCCCGTCGCCGCTTCCCAGATCGAACATCTTTTCTCCGGGCTTAAGCCCACCTAGCTCCAGCATTTTCTCGACAATTGTCTCCGGCGTCGGGTAGTAAGGCGCGAGCCTTGGGCCGGCCTCCTGAGCAACGGAGGTTAAAACCGGCACAACCGATAATAAAAAAGCGCTCAGAATAATTTTGTAGTTCTTCATACCTTGTTTCTCTCAGAAAAAAGCGGAAAGTTCTAATATTCCAGATCAATCCTTACAACATTACTAGCACGGCCACTGGCTTCCAGAAATAGTGCGGCCGGACCGGGATTCAGTAAGGCCGGCAATTGTATCTCAACCAAATAGAACCCGGTAAAACCGGGGGCAAGCGTGGCCCGGGTTACCTGAATCGGGGTCTGATCAAGGTAAGCCCGCACTTCCGCGATCACTTGGGGCGGGTTCTGCGCCGGAGCAGCCATTCCGGCCGGCCACTCCGGGCGTACCTTACCCAAACCGGTAGCCAGAATATGCAGGCGGCCACCGGCGCGGGCTGGGTTTTCGGAATCCACCGGCAGGCCGCTGGTCGCGTCAAAAATCAACGGAGTTCCGTCAGCGTCCACAAAAATCGCCGGCGAGACCTCCAGTAACGGTATGCTCAGCGCCACCTGGCCCCGGCTTAGCTCCAGCGCCAACTGAGCAGCGGACCCGGTTACGGTGAAAGGAATTTGGATCTGCGCTTCGCTTTCTGTAGCATGGAGTATGGGGGCTTCGGCCAAGCCGGCCCGTGCGCGCAACAGCCGGCCGCCCAGTACGCTTAACAGTGAGCCCGGAGCGGCCGGCCGGCGGCTGAAATCAGCCGCATTAACAACCGTGACCGACAAATAACGGTGAGGGGCGGGCGCGGCATAGACGCCGTAACCCTCCAGCGCCGCATATACCTGATAACCCGCTTCATCCAGCGCAACGTCGACCGCAGACGCCTCCGGAAGATTTCCGGACAAATCCATCCAGACTGGCATCCCCGGGGTTAGAGGCGGGTCCAGCAGCCGCATGAAGATCCCACCATTGGTAGCCAGATAAATGGCCGCACCCATCGGGTCGGGCGCCAGTCCGCGAACTTCGGCTTCGGGAAGTCCGTCGCTTAAATCATTCCAGTTTACGCCGCCGTCCAGCGAGCTAAGCAACAGCGGGCCTTTGCCGCCGGGAGGTCGGCTGAGCCCTACAAAAACCACCCGCGGGTCTCGTGGCAGCGCTGAAATCGCAGTTACGGGCTGTCCGTCGCCTCTCCGGCTGAGTTGCCAGCTCCGACCTTCATCGAAGGAAATCCAAATTTCTCCGTTTTGGGTTCCGGCAAAGGCCATCGTCGCCCTCAGCTCAACGGTGGTTATTTCGCCAGAGATTTGAGCGGCGGCGGCTCGGCGCACAATTTCGCGTTGATCTATCTCATTGCCCGGCAGGCGGCGCCACACACTCTTCTCTCCGGGAGGCCACTCTAGATCTTGTTCCGAAACAAGCCGTACCCGGATTCCTCCTGTTCCTGAGGGAGGGCCCAGGATGCGCTGGACCGGCAAATTGGGCAGGTTCTCATTCAGCCCCATCCAGCAAAGGCCGCCGTCGTTTGAAAGCCATACTCCGAACTGATTCGCAACCACCACGAGGTCCGGGTTGAGAGGCGAAACCGCCAGGTCGCGAAAGCCGGAACCAATGATTGATTCGCCGCGAAAGCCGGTAAGATCCCGCCAGCTCCGCCCGCCGTCATCGGAACGGTATACTTGGCTGCCGAAGGCGTAAAGACGCGCAAAAAACGGATCGGCGGCCCGAACCTTGGCTCCGGGTTCAGGCAACACCGGGACAGCCGAAGCCAGCCACTCCCACTCTCGGATGTCGGGAGGAGCCAGGGGCTGACTCTGCCTGCGCCAAGCCCACTCCTGCTCAGCAGCGGATTCAAAGGTTCTCCCTGAGCCGGTATTTGCAAAAATTCGGCTGCCGTCTTCATTGAACCAGACCCGCTCAACCGCTCCGGTCGCCGGCCATCCGAAAGGAGACTCGAAAACGTGGGAACCAATACGCCGCCAGTCCGGATTCAGCCTTCCGGGCTGGTTAAGTGTTTGGGCTGGAAGGCATAAGGCAGCCCCCAGGGCAAGGCAAAGGGCACGGCGGCGCATCCGCCCGCCTGTGGCGTCTTGACACATTCGACGAGTCCATTGTATCCCTAATTCGAGGCGGATGCCGGGGGCGCTTATTATTAAGGCTTAGGTTTTTAAAAAAACTGTCGAGGAAAGGTTCTTGCAGAGCAGTTTTGATGTTAGACTATGCTGTTAAGGTGTCTGCGAAGGAAGGCTGATACAAAGAGGTTCCAAGTGCGCCGGGCAGCAACATTGACGATATGGTTGGTTTTGGTGGCGGCAGCTGCCTTCGCACAAAACAACCTTTCGTCGTGGGTATCGCCTGATGCCGCTCGCGTCGCCAGCCTGAGCGGGCAAGTCTCGGTGTTGCGAGACGGTCAGCCCTGGGCCCTAAGCGCCGGCGATTTCGTCAAAATCGGCCAAGTAATCGTAACCGGCCCTGACGGTTTCGCCGTTTTCGAAGTTTCCGACGGCAGCACGTTTGAGGTCTACCAGAATTCTCAGGTGGTCTTCCGCAAAACGCCTGGCAACCTGCGCGATCTTTTGGATGTGGTCCTTGGCCGGATCAAAGTTCACATCCAAAAATGGGGCGGCCAGCCTAATTACAACCGCATTCTAACTCCGACGGCCGTCATCTCGGTTCGGGGAACCACCTTCTGGGTCGAGGTTGAGGACGAAGAAGACACCACCTTGGTGGTTGTAGACGAAGGGCTGGTTGAAGTTCAGCACGCCCAACATCCGGGGACGCCAAAGCTGTTGAAAGCCGGTGAATGGCTGCGTGTGTATAGAAATATTCCGCTGGCCTCAACCAGAATCGACAAAGGATCCGCCGTACGTTCTGCCTTCCGCGCTTTAACTGACGCTCTTTATACTGCGGTTTATCGAAACCGGCGCATTCCTTCGATCGGAGGCGGCGTAGGCGCCGGATCACCCGGGGGCGGCGGAACGCCGCTGCCCGGCGATACAGGTTCCACTGTACCGCCTCCACCGGCTCCCTTACCCGGCGACACCGGAACCACTGCCCCCGCGCCACCGCCCCCGCCAAGCAACTGAGGCGTGCGGTTTACCTGTGGCGCCAACCACGTAAGCTGTTCCAGCTTGAAGAGGTTTGGGGCTGCCATCGTTTAGTGGTTACCATGAATTAGAAAGCGAGAGGTGGTGATGCGGTTCAGTGTCAACGTGCAGCGGTGGGCTGCCGGTGTTTTCCTGGCGTCGGCGGCTTTTGGCCAGGAAATTCTCCCAAGCTGGGAGGTGCAGGCGCAATTGAAGACACTTATTGAGCAGGTGGCTCGGGTTTCGCCGCTGGTGGCCGAAGCTCGGCCTGCCGATTGGGTGCGTCAGGGCGCTCCGGAGGCATACCTGGCGCAGTGGCAGCAATTGAAAAGCGAAATCGAATACGCTCTCAACTCAGCCGCTGCTTTGGAAAAACAGCCCGAGCGGCTGACGCTGGCTCTTGAGACGTACTTCCGCCTGGATTCGGCCGGCGCAATGCTGGCTTCCTTGAGCGAAGGCGTTGCCAAATATCAGAATCCAGCCATGGCGGATCTTTTGCGGGGCGCCTGGAGTGAAAGCGCCCAGAATAGAGAAAAACTTAAGCGTTACATAGTCCAACTGGCCGGCTACCAGGAAGCCCAGTTTGAAATCGTTAACCGGGAGGCACAAAAATGCAGAGCGATTCAGCTCCAGCAAACGCCGCAACGAAAGGTTCCGGCGAACTGACTTCGTCCTACCATTTTTCTTGTCATATTTGCGGCGAACCATCTACGGAAATTTGCACCTACTGCACAAAGGACGTCTGCGGTGATCACCTGTGCATAAGGTGCCGGCGCTGTAGCGATTGCTGCGTTTGCGAGTCCCCGGTCAGTATGGCCGGATCCCAACCGTGATGCGAGCCGGACTTCCCGCCGACCTTGTTAGCGTGTTTTTCTCGCCAGGCTGGAGAGCAACTTTTCCCGCTCTCCGGCACTCCAGCTTCGCTCGATTTCCTCATCCTTCCACCCAGCCAGGCGTCCCAGAAGAATATATGCGGGCAGAGCATGGCGCAGGCTGCGCCAGCGGGCCATTTCAAGCAGCGGCTCGAGTGCCCGCTGCTTAATCAGCTCCAGCACCCGGGAGTTCCGGCTTTCGGTGAGAGTCAGCAGATACTCTGCTGCTTCCACCCGGTCGCCCCAAAAAATCGAGTGCAATAGTTCAACCGCCCAGGTGGGCTCAAGGCGCAATGAAGATTCTTTCGTATTCTCAAGCTCCCTCGCCACCGCCTGAAGAGCCTTTAAAGCCGTTTGCCGGACGACCGGCTCCGGATCGCGGAGCGCTTGCTGCAAAGGCGGAATTGATTCCTGCGCCGGTACATATCCCAGCAAATAACAGGCGATGACCCTGTGGCGCGGGTCGGAGGACTGCCTGGCCACGGTGGCTATCAAAGCGGCGTTTTCGCGCGCCTGCTCGGCCAGCTTCTGCTGCGCCGCCCGAGCTGCGGCGCCTGCCGGAAGGCTGTAGCCCGCTCGATTGGCAGTTGATTCCAAACCGGTTTTAAATGAGCTTCGGTAAAGGTCAAGAAACTGTTCGTATTGTGCAACCAGCTCATCCGGTAAAATTCCCGGACCGGAGGGCGCCGGTAGAGGATCGAAATGCGGGGCGCCCCGCTCCTCGATGCCCACAAACAGGATTGCTCCGCCTGCCTCGCAGCAGACTGCCTCCAGTTGTGCCGCTACGACGCCCTCCACCTGCTCCAGGCGTTCTTCGGCGGCGGCTTTGGAAGAAGGGAGCTGGTCGCCTTCCTTCACCCCTAGCGCTTTTCTCAAACTCTGTTCGGAGACGCGGCGCACTCCGTAAAAATCAATAATTGAAATTTTCGGAACACCCATCAGTTGCAAGGCCAACAGGCAGAGCAAAATCAAAGCCATATCAATATTTGGACGCCGGCCGGCACCCCGGCGGCTACCCTAAAGCTGGAGATTTGCGCAATCTGCGTGCAATTATCTGCTTCTTGCCGCACTATTCCAGTTGAAGCGTCACAGGTTAACTATGTCAACTCGTCTGGGCCTTATACTTCTGGTCGCCGGCCTGCTGGCGTGCGGCCAGATGCAAGATCCCTTGGCCAGCCTGCTTGATCGAGCGTACAAGGCATTGGCTGAAAAACAATATCCCCAGGCTGTGGAGCTGTTTGCGGAAGCAGTTGAAGCCGCCCCGGAAAGGGTGAGTATTCGGAAAGATCTGGCTTACACGTATCTGAGGATGGGAGAAACCGAAGCCGCCCGCGATCAGTTTGAACAGGTGATGCGGATCGATCCGCTCGACCAGCAAGCTGCACTGGAGTACGCCTTTCTGTGCCATGAGACTGGCAAAACCGATATAGCGCGCAGGGTCTTCGATCAGATTCGCCGGGACGAGAATTCACCGTACCGCGCAACTGCCGAAGCCGCCTTTCAGAACATCGACCGCCCACTGGCCGAAGGGCTTGCACGCTGGCTCCAGGCGCTTGAGCTACAACCAGATGATTACAATGCGCACCGAGAGGTTGCGATTTTGGCAGAGCGGCGGGGCGAGCTGGCTTTGGCGGCGGAGCATTATCTGAAGGCGTGGCGGCTGAGACCCGAATGGCGCTCTATGCTGGTGGCCTACGGGCGCATTGAGCAGGCTCGAGGTGAGCCGGAAAGGGCTATGGCGGCGCTGCTGGCAGCCTCGCGCGGTCCCGAGCCCAGAGCCGCCGAAGCAGCCCGGAAGCTGCTCCCGGACCGCTATCCGTATGTCTACGAATTTCGCCAGGCCATCGAGCTGGACCCGGACAACATTGCTCTTCGGGAAGAACTGGTCTATTTGCTGGAAGCCATGGGCCGGCGCGAAGAGGCTGCCCGGGAGCTGGCGGCAATCCCGCAGGCGCAGCGCCCGGGGGCGGGTGCCGGCACGGTCCGAAGCGCCGACGTCAGGGCTTTGGCCGAGCGAAGCTATCAGGCCGGATACCTGCGCGATGCCCTTAAATATTACCTGATGGCCCACGAGGAGGATCCGCTGGATTTCCGGGTTATGCTTCAACTGGGCTGGACGCTCAATGTTATGGGCCGGGATGAGGAAGCCTTCCGTTGGTTTGGCTTGGCGCGAAAGAGCCCTGATGCCTCCATCGCCAGGGAAGCCGGAAGGGCATATTCTAACCTGCGCCCATCCCAGGCCCGTTTCCGGACGACGGTCTGGCTGTTTCCGGTTTTCTCCTCACGGTGGCGCGATGTGTTCGCCTACGGGCAGGTGCGAACGGAGCTTAAGCTGGGCCGCCTTCCGTTGCGGACGTATTTTTCGACCCGCCTGATCGGAGATTCTCAGGGCATGGTAAGTTCAGGCGCGCCCAAGCGGCTGGCGGACAACGCTGCGGTGCTGGCGGCAGGGGTGACCACCAACTCGTGGCAGGGGTTCATATTCTGGTTCGAGGCCGGCGAAGCCGTCCGCTACGCTTGGACTTCCGCCGGCAGGCGGTTTTCTGCCGACCTGCGTGGCGGTGCCGCTTTTTACCGGGGCTTCGGCCGGCTGCTAGGCTCCGGACACCGCGGAGCTCACGTCGAGACCAACGATGATTTTGTTTTCCTCAGCCGTTTCGACAACGACGCCTTGCTCTATTCGCAAAACCGGGCGGGCTACACCCTGGCCCCGCTTAAAAAACTGGGCGGATTGGAAACCCAGTGGTCATGGAATTTGAACCTGAGCCGTGACATCAAGCGCGCCTACTGGGCTAACACGGTTGAGACGGGACCGGGCGTAAGGTTTCGCTGGGAACGTATGCCGCGCCCGTGGGTGTTCTCTTTCAGTGTTCTGCGCGGAGCATACCTGATCAGGGAAGGAAATCCCTGGGGGCGCAGGTATACCGACTACCGAGCTGGGATATGGTATGCCTTTACTCACTAGCCTGTTGCGGGCATCGGTGGCTCTAGGGCTGGCGCTAAATGTAAACCTGCCGGCGGCAGGAGCAGGAGCCGGAGCTTGGCCGCGTATTCTCAGTTCAGTAGGCATTATGTCTGAGAGCGGCAATGTACTTATTGTTCGCGAAGGAGGCACGTTTCCGAAAGGCTTCTGGCCGGGGGAGGTGGAAAAGGGCGCCTGGCTGATTCTGGAGGGCGCATCTCCGGCTTCAGAACTAATCGGATTTAAACGCAGCGGCCGCACCGTCGCCGCCAGAAGCGTAAGCGACCGCTTACGTCCGAGGGTTGATATCGTTTGGGAACGTCCTACCTCGGTCCACGTTTTCGAGCTGCCGCCGCAGGCGCAGATTTTCGCGAGCGAACCCTGGAGCGGGGCGCCGCTGGTGGCAGGATTCCGACGGGGCGAGGGCGGCGTGCTGTGGACGGCACTAGATCCCGGCGTACGAGGATATGAGCGATTTCCCTTTTTGCTCCAGGCGCTGGCCAAGCTGGGACTTGAGCCGCCAGTCCGCTCCAACCGTCTATGGGCATTTTTCGATTCGTCCTATCGCAGCCGAGCCGACCTGGATTTCTTAGCAACCCGCTGGAAGCAAGCCGGCATCAGCCGCCTCCATGTAGCCGCCTGGCAATACTTCGAGCCGGACAAAGACCGCGATTGCTACCTTCACGATTTGATCGAAAACTGCCACCGGCACGGGATCCTGGTTTATGCCTGGCTTGAGCTGCCGCATGTAAGTGAAAAATTCTGGCACGCCCACCCGGAATGGCGGGAAAAGACCGCTCTGCTACAGGACGCCCGCCTGGACTGGCGCATGTTAATGAACCTGCTCGATCCCGACTGCTTTGCAGCAGCGGCGGAGGGGGTTAAACAACTGTTGCGCCGCTTTGATTGGGACGGCGTAAATCTGGCCGAGCTATACTTTGAGTCCCTGCAAGGACACCACAACCCTTCTCGCTTTACTCCGATGAACCAGCAGGTCCGGCAGGAATTCCGCGCGCTCGGCGGTTTCGACCCGCTTGAGTTATTTACTCCTAATTCGCCAAACAACCTGCTACGCAACCCGGCCGGGCTCCGCCGCTTCCTGGACTACCGAGCGGCGCTGGCGATGCGGCTTCAGCAACAATGGATCGGCGTAATTGAGACCCTACGGCCCGAAAAGCCCGATCTGGGCCTGGTGGTTACCCACATAGACGACCGCTTTGAACGCGGCATGCGAGACGCCTTAGGCGCGGATGCCGCCGCCACGCTGGGTCTCATGCGCCGCCACGAGCTGGCCGTACTCATCGAGGACCCGGCTACCGTCTGGAATCTGGGGCCTGAACGCTATCGGAGGATTGCCGATAACTATCTGCCGATTGCTCCGAACCGTCGCCGCCTGGGCATCGACCTGAACATAGTGGAGCGCTATCAGGATGTCTATCCGACCAAACAACAGGTAGGCATTGAATTGTTCCAGATGGTGTACGAAGCCGCGCGAGCCTTTCCTCAGGTAGCTCTGTATTTCGAGCATTCCATACAGGCGCCGGATGCGGTTTGGCTCGCGGCGGCTGCGGCAGCGGTCGAGCGACTCGAAAGAAAAGGCGATACCGTAATTGTCGACGCACCCCGCGGCGTAGGGTTACGGTGGCGGGGCGCAGCGCTGGTCGATGGAAAGCTCTGGCCGGCCGCCGACGGGGAAACAGTTTGGCTGGCGCCAGGGCGTCACCGGATTGAACCTGCCCCGGAGAACCCGCCCCTATTATTGCTGGATCTGGCGGCGGATTTAATCTCAGCCGGAACGCTGAGCGGCGGGTTGGAGTTTACCTATGAGAGCCTGGGCCGCACTATAGCCTTGCTAAGCAAACGGCCCGGACGCTTGTTGTTGGACGGCAAACCTGCCTGTTTAGGAGTCCGGCAGCACTCAAAATATTCAGCGGTTGCCTTGCCCGCCGGACGACACAACCTACGGGCAGAGCTTTCTAGCGAGTAGCAGGTGTCGGGGGCGTAGCCAGCGCCACTTGGTCGCCCGCCTGCAAGCCCTCTTTAACAGCCGCCTCCGTCGCGCCGGTTAGCGCAACTTCGATATAACGCTTTTCAAAGCTGCTTGCAGTCTTGAGGAAGACGTAGTAGCGGCCAGCCTCTGAGTGAACCGCCTGAAGAGGGACCACTGGTAAATTCTCTGCCCTTCCAACTACAACATTGGCGGCGGCCGACATATCTGGAAGCATGCGCGGGTCGCTGCCGTCGATCTGGATCACTACCGGAATAGATCGCACATAATAGCTTTCGAAACGGCTGGCTCGTGCCATGGCGCCAAGACTATACACCTTGCCGGGCAGGACCACTTCCGGGAAGGCGTCCAGAGTCACGGTAGCCGGTTGGCCAATCCGCAGTTGTTCCGCCTCGGCTTGGTTGGCGCTGGCTTCGACCTGCATGCTGGAGGGATCTACGATCTTCATGAATGAACGGCCGGGATTGACCGTATCCCCGACCGTGTACTGAGCCATGGTGCCGCCGCTGCGTTCCACTGTCTGAAGAACGACCATGCCGTCCATGGGTGCACGGAAGGTGAATGTTTTCAGGTCATTCAGCGTTCTTTCATAACGCAATTGTTGGCGTTCAAGATTTATTTCGCTGGCGCGCAAGGCGGCAGCCATAGAAATTTTTTGATATTCCAGGGCCGCCATCTGCTGCTTATAGCGCGCCTCGGCCTCCTCCATGTTGAGCTTAAGAAGCTCCTGCTCGACCGGCGTTAGCACTTCGGCTTTCTTGTAGTCAAGAACAGCCTTTTCGTAATCAGCTTTCACTGAACGAATGGTCTGCTCTAGCGTCTGGTATTCAAGTGCTTGTTGAGCCTTCAATCGCTCGATGTCAAGCTTGGCCTGTTCGATATTGGCCTCCATGTCGTCGAGCGTGGTCAGAATGTTCTCAGTGTCAAGCTGCGCCACTACATCGCCGGCTTTTACAATAGTTCCGCCTTCGGCCAGCTTGGTAAGGACCAGACCGCTGGCGCCCATGCTGGGCTGCCCGCGAAATCGGGTAACCACCAGGCTGGCATACCGGCGAGCGGCGGTCTGCCCTGCCAGCCGGATCGTTTTTTCGACAGTGCCAACCTTCACCACAACAGTTGGAACAGAGGCGATAACCTGGCTGGAACGATCCGGACTGGTGCGGCTGGCGAAGGAATAAGCCGCAATGGAGACCACCACAAGGGCCAGCAGAACCAGCCAAATAGTCCTTTTCCTGGAACGGGGCGCATGTGTGTGACGGATCGTTTCAAGCGGGGCCGGTCCCCCGCTCTCGGGTTCCTGATGAGGTTCGTTTACTATTGCCATGTCTTATATGCGAGTTTACCTTAACCGCTACAAAACATGTGGCGTTGACCGGTGGATGGAGGTTACTGCTGCATGTTCGGGAAGTCCAGGCAAATGCAGGAAATTCAGCATTTTGGCCTTTGCCGGGAAATTTCGCTTGGGTCTGATTTAATCCGGCTGGGTTTTGCCGGCCAGCCCGAGCTCAGCAGCGATTGACTGCATAGCCTGAATGCAAGTGGCCAGGTGCTCATCGAGCGAAACACCCAGCTGTTGAGCGCCATCTATTATGTCCTGTCTATTTACTGAGCGGGCAAAAGCCTTGTCCTTCATTTTTTTCTTGACGGAAGCCACATCCACCTCCGCCAGACTGCGATGGGGTTTTACCAGCGCCACTGCGGTCAGAAAACCGGCCACTTCATCGCAGGCGAAGAGACATTTTTCAAGTAGCGACTGGCGCGGAATGCCGGTGTAGCTCGCATGCGACAGAATCGCGCGCCGTATCTCGGCACTCACGCCACGTTCAACTAGAATCGCCTCGCCCTTGATGGGATGATCCGGCGCCGAGGGGTGGATTTCCCAATCGAAATCATGCAGCAATGCAGTGACCGACCATAGGTTCTCGTCTTCGCCGAACTTGCGGGCGTAAGCCAGCATACAAGCTTCCACCGCCAGCGCATGGCGGCGTAAATTTTCATTAGAGGTGAATTCGCACAAAATCCGCCAGGCCTGCTCGCGCGTCATAACCTGTACTATAATGGAAAAGAATTTCGTGCGTGTGGGCCTGTGGCGCAGTTGGGAGCGCGCTTCCATGGCATGGAAGAGGTCGTGGGTTCGACTCCCACCAGGTCCACCAGCTCTCCCCTGTTTCCGCCTGCCTTAAAAGCAAGCTATAGCCAAGCCTGCTAGCATTGATAGTCAAATCCTAAATGCTCCCTCGGACTGCCAAAAAGGAGATTGAAATAAAAATCTGGATGCCAGGCGTTGCCGAAGCCAGAAAGCTGCTCAGCCGGGGCGGCTTCCGCGTAAGCCGGTGCCGGGTGCACGAGCGAAATATTGTCTTTGATACATCCGATGGAGCGCTGCGGCGCCGCGGTCTTTTGCTTAGGCTGCGCCAAAGCGGCAACCAAGCCACTCTGACTTTCAAAGGCCGCGGTTCATCCCGAAAATACAAGACACGCACAGAGCTGGAATCGGCCATCAAGGATCCCGAAGCAATTGAAAAGATTCTTGGCGCCCTGGGCTTCAATCCCGTGTTTAGGTACGAGAAGTACCGGACCGAATACGCCAAAAACCGTTCAGCGGGCCACATCTGCCTGGATGAAACCCCGGCAGGAGTTTTCTTGGAACTAGAAGGACCGACCACCTGGATCGACCGCACGGCGCACAGCTTGGGATTTTCAGAATCACATTACATTACAGCCACTTACGGCCAAATCTACCAGCTCGCAGGAGCGCTCAAACCTGAGTTCTATGAGGAGTACCGCCAAGGTGGGCGCATACGCGGGCTAACATAGGGCGCCAACGGGTGTATTCCAAGTTTTTTACCCTTTTTTGCGTTAGACCTCTTGAAAATGGTACCAAAATTCGATATGATTTGCTTGGGTGTCCTAGTGGTTCCAGTACTTAGGCCCTGAATTGCGGTTGAGCGAATTGGGAACTTAATTTTACGGAAAGAGGCGAAAGGGACGCAGGGTGGTAGCAAGCATCCTCATCATTGCGGTATCAGCGGTTTTGTTGGTTTATTGGTTCCGCTATACCTGCTTGTTGATATTGAGCGCTAAACCGGAAAAAGACTATGCTTTCCCACTGGCTGAAGCCAACAAGTTGAATTTTCGCGAAATCGGTGCTGACCACGTTGAGCAAGCCTCCTCGGCTGACCTTGATAGGTTGGAGAGGATGCTCGACCGCGACTACCGTTTGATCACCTACCTTATAGAACATGCCGCAGTGATTCGGGTAGGCGGAATCACTCTGGAAGAACGGCTGTTGTTGCTCGATTATCGCTTGATGCGGCTAGCTTGCAAGCTTTCCCGTAGGTTTTCCTTGCGCCGGGCCAGAGCGGCAATGCTAGAAATGGCACAGGTGCTGCGCTGGTTGGCCAACGACGTCGGCGAAAGGATGCATTCGGCATCCTAGGCCCGATTAATTCTTCCCACTACCGATTCGGATCGATGGAAAAAAGGGTTGAGCTGTTTTCACTCTCCACCCCATTTGGCCTTTCGAGAGATCCGGTGAAGCGGAACATGAACAACCTGACATATCCAGGTACATCGTGACCCTCGAAGACCTGCCGCGGGAGCGGCAGGTCTTGAGCTTCCAGCGAGGATAACATCACCGGCGGCAAAAAGTAGATCTGAGGACTAACCGTCGGAGCGCGTGCTTGACGTAACTGCTCCGGCGTCAGGTTTCCTT